>Ga0209172_10000126_pt1 | contig 227520 bp, 207 predicted proteins | sample LarsenN4metaG_FD_184113 | JGI IMG/M metagenome (GOLD analysis project Ga0209172, IMG submission 184113) | Hot spring sediment bacterial and archeal communities from British Columbia, Canada, to study Microbial Dark Matter (Phase II) - Larsen... ...
TTCGGGCTGTTTGAGGAAGGGAATGACGCCTTTTGCTCCGTGACGGGCTTGGTGTCCCGCGGCACGATGAAGCTGCCATTCCCAACTGGTCGAGAGAACACTAAAGGCTGTGCGTTGAACATACAAGGCACGAAGACACGAAGTCACAAAGAGAGCTTTTTTAACGCAACGTCGCAAAGACGCAAAGAAAAACAAGATGAGATCCATGCTTGGTCTTGAGTGCCTGGGGGGGAGGCCGGCACTTTTGATTTTCTTTGTGTCTTGGTGCCTTTGTGTCTTCGTGTTAAGTCTTTGAATTTACTTTGCGTCTTTGCGCCTTCGCGTTAAGGCTTTTGAGGTTTATTGATACATGTCACGCACCATAACCATCGACCCCGTCACCCGCATCGAGGGGCACGCTGCCATCACCATCCACCTGGACGACTCCGGCGCCGTGGCCGACGCCCGGCTCCACGTGACTGAATTCCGGGGGTTCGAGGCGTTCTGCGCGGGACGGAGTCTCTGGGAGATGCCCGGCATCACGGCCCGCATCTGCGGCATCTGCCCCATCAGTCACTCCATCGCCGCGGCCCGGGCCGGCGACGCCATCCTCGGGGTCGACATCCCGCCGGCCGCCGCCCAGCTGCGCCGCATCGCCAACCTGGCTTCCCTCATCCAGAGCCACGCCCTGAGCTTCTTTCACCTCTGCGCCGCCGACCTCCTCCTGGGGATGGACCACGACCCGGCCCAGCGCAACCTCTGGGGGCTCCTGGCGAGCCGCCCCGACGTGGTCCGGAGGGGCATCCGGCTCCGGCAGATCGGCCAGCGGATCGTCTCCCTCGTGGCGGGTCAGAGCGTCCATCCATCCTGGGCCGTTCCAGGAGGAGTCCGGGAGCCACTGGATGCTGAGCGCCGCGGGAAGATCGCCGACCTTCTCCCCGAGGGGCTCACCCTTACCCGCTGGGCCCTGGACCTCCTGGACGAGATCTACGGCCGCCATGCAGCGGAGATCGGCAGCTTCGGCGACTTTCCCTCCCTCTTCGCCGGACTCGTGGGGGAGGACGGGAACCTCGAATACTACGACGGCATGCTCCGCTTCACCGACAGCACCGGCGCCGTGGTGGAGGAGATCCCCCCCGACCGGTATGATCTGGCCATCGGCGAGAGGAGCGAGCCCTGGAGCTACATGAAGTTCCCCTTCTACCGCAGCCGCGCCGGGGAGGAGGGGGGAGGGATGTTCCGGGTCGGCCCCCTGGCCCGCCTCAATCTCTGCGAGGAGGCCGGCACCCCCGAGGCCGACCGGGAACTCCGGATCTACCGGCAGCTCCGGGGTGCGGATGGGGTGGTCACCGGCAGCTTCCACTACCACCATGCCCGGCTCATCGAAATCCTCCACGCCCTGGAGCGGATCGGCGGGATACTGGACGATCCGGCCATTCTCGACCGCCATGTCCGAAGCGAGGCCGGGGTGAACCGCCGGCACGGCGTCGGCTTCTGCGAGGCACCCCGGGGGACCCTCTTCCATGATTATGAGGTGGACGATGACGGCCTCATCCGGCGCTTGAACCTACTGATCGCCACCGGACAGAACAATCTGGCTATGAACCGGACCATCCTGCAGGTGGCCAGGGAATACATCAAGGGGGGGAAAGTGAGCGAGGGGATTCTGAACCGGATCGAGCACGGCATCCGTGCCTACGATCCCTGCCTCTCCTGCGCCACCCACGCCTACGGCCGGATGCCGTTCCGGGTGCTCCTCCTGGCGCCGGACGGGACGGTGGTGGATGAGGTAACCTCTACAGAAAAACCGGCAGCCGCTCCGTAAGCCTTATCTCCTCCGGCGTCACCAGGGCCCGGTAGGCGAGGGGCTCCACGCCGCTTGCCGCGGCCAGCCGCAGCAGCCTCCCGTATTCCGGGTCGATGGCGTCGGCCGGCGCCACCCCGTCGCCGTCTCCCCGCTGTACCACGAAGAAGATCACCCCCCGATCACCCCGCCGCACCATCTCCATCAGCTCCCGCAGGTGCTTCTGCCCCCGCTCCGTCACGGCATCGGGGAAGAGTGCCCGCCCCCCTTCCACCAGGGTCACGTTCTTCACCTCCACCCAGCAGCGCCCCGGCTCCCCTTCCAGGAGGAGGTCGATCCGGCTCCTCTCCTCGCCGTAGCGGACCTCCGGCCGGATGCTCCCGTATCCCTGCAGCTCCGCCACGGTCCCGTCCTCGATGGCCTCCCGCACCAGCCGGTTCGGCAGCCCGGTGTTGATGCCGGCCCAGAAGCCGTCGGCCATGACCAGCTCCCAAGTGTAGGAGAGCTTCCGCGCCGGGTTTGCGCTCTTCGAGAGCCAGACCGGGCTGCCGGGAAGGTTGCATCCCTTCATGCTTCCCGAGTTGGGGCAGTGGGCCGTAACTATGGTGCCGTCGGCCAGCTGCACGTCGGCCAGAAAACGCTGGTAGCGGCGGATGAGGGAGCCGGAATAGAGGGGTGAAGGGAGTCGCATGGAGAGGGTGTAGCATGCCGTGGCGCAGCGGGGCAAGGGGAAAGGAAAATGCGGGTGGTTCTGTTGACAGGGGATAAAACTCTGTTATTAAGTTTAAAACAATCCGGAATCACTGGGTTTTTTTGATTCATCTTCCGGGGTTGCCTTCCGCGATAAAACCGCCGTGCCGAAAGCAGTTAAACAGTTTGCCGTACGTACATTCCGAAGAAAGGAGTTCAGACGATGCCTACGTATCTTCACCCGGGTGTGTATGTGGAGGAGATCCCTAGCGGTTCCCGCCCCATCGAGGGGGTCGGGACGTCCACCGCGGCCTTTGTCGGCTACACCACGAAGGGGCCCGTAGCCGAACCGACGCTGTTGTTCAAGTGGAGCGACTATGAGGAACAGTTCGGCGGTATCCGCGATCTGGGGAAATCGGCCACGGGGGATCCCATGGGGTTCGCGGTCTACAGCTTCTTCCAGAACGGGGGGACCGCCGCCTATATCGTGCGGGCCATAACGGAGGGGAGCGCCGACACGGCCGAGGGGTTCCTGGTGAATCCCGACGATGCCACTCAGATCATCCGCTTTACGGCAGCCAACCCGGGTGAATGGGGCAACGAGCTGCGGATCAGGTTCGAGGCCAAGGCGGACGCCCCCGGGTTCTACACCCTGCGGGTCGGCGTCATGGACGGGGCCGAGTTCAAGGAGCGGGAGCGGTTCAACGACCTGACCGTGGCCGACGACGGGGCCCCCGACTACATTGAGAGCAAGGTGAACGATGCCTCGACGCTGATAAACGTGGAGATGCAGGCGATCAGCCAGTACCTGCTGGGGGTGAGCATCAGCCAGGATCTTGGGGGGGTGGCCGACTTCAGCGTCCTGAACGACCTGACCATGACCGTGACCGTGGACGGGACCGCCCGGGTCGTGACCTTTGCCGCCGACGAGTTCGACGGCACGAGCACCCTGGCCGACGTGGCGGGGCGGATCCAGACCCTGGTGCGGGGGGCGGTCACGGCCAATTCTGCTGTTCGGGACTTCACCTGTGAGGCTGACGGTAATCAGCTGGTCCTCACCTCCGGCAGCCGCCTGACCACATCATCGGTGGTTGTGAGCGGCCCGGGCGACGCCACCGATGCCTCGACGGTTCTCCTCCTGGGTGTGGCCAACGACGGCACCGAGCGGACCGGTCAGCAGTCCCTGGACGCCATGCTCTCCGGCATCGCCGGCCAGGTCTCCCTCGCCGGGGGGACCAACGGCAGTGAACCCGACAAAGGCGCCTACGACGCAATCTTCGCCCTCTTCGAGAAGGTGCGGGACATCAGCATCCTCTGCCTCCCGGGCCAGACCTGGAACACAACCTCCGAACAGGCCATCATCGATGCCGCCGTGGCCCATGCCGAGAAGATGAAGAGCCGCATGGTCATCATCGATCCCCCCGAAGGGGTGGAGCTGAAGACCGAGAAGGCCGTGAACGATCTGGGATTCAAGCCCAAGACCTATTCGGTTGTCTACTACCCCTGGGTCAAGGTGGCCAACCCCTTCTACAATGCGGAGAGGAATCCGGGGGTTCCCTCGACCCTCCTCGTGGCCCCCAGCGGCTTCGCGGCCGGCATCTGGGCCAAGATCGACGGCCGCCGCGGTGTCTGGAAGGCCCCGGCCGGGGTGGAAACTTCCCTTCTCGGGGTGGCCGGCCTCCAGTATCAGGTGGAGGACGGGGAACAGGACTCCCTGAACCCCCTCGGCATCAACTGTCTCCGGAGGATGCCGGGCTTCGGGCCGGTCATCTGGGGGACCCGGACATTGGCCACGAAAGCTGATCCCGAGTGGCGCTATGTCCCGATCCGGCGCACCGCCATCATGATCGAGCAGAGCATCTACAACGGCATCCAGTGGGCGGTCTTCGAGCCCAACAACCATAACCTCTGGGCGTCGCTCAGGGCCAACATCGGCTCCTTCATGGACGGTCTCTTCCGGGCCGGCGCCTTCCAGGGGGAAAAGGCGAGCGATGCCTACTTCGTCCGCTGCGGCCTGGGGGACACCATGACCCAGGGGGACATCGACCGGGGCCAGGTGATCGTCATCGTTGGCTTTGCCCCCCTGAAACCGGCGGAGTTCGTCATTGTCCGGATCCAGCAGAAGGTGGCCCAACAATAAACCTTCAAACGAAATAACACGGAGCAACGGAGCACACGGAGAAAAACCTTTGGAAAGAAACAAAAATTGCTAACCCGAAGAACTTTCACGGTTTTCACTCCACGTATTCTCAGATTTTCTCCGTTGCTCCGTTGCTCCGTGTTTCAAAAGATTTTCAGCATACAAGGAGGTCTGTGATGGCTGCACCGCTCTTTCCCGTAAACACCCATCGGCACGATCCCTACCGCACCTTCAAGTTCCAGGTCGTCATCGACGGCAAGGTGGTGGCTGGGCTGAAGAAGATGGGAGCCCTCAAGAAGAAGACGACGCCGGTGAAATGGCGCGCCTCCAACGACCCGTCCCACGAGCGGGTCATGCCGGGGGGGACCAGCTATGACCCGGTGACCCTGGAGCAGGGGCTTACCCATGATCCGGTCTTCGAGAACTGGGCGAACCTGGTGAACAACATCCAGGGGGATGCCGCCATGTCCCTGAAGAACTACCGCAAGGACATCATCATCAACGTCCTGAACCTCCAGGGGCAGGTGGCCATCTCCTACAAGCTCTACCGGGCCTGGGTCTCCGACTACCAGGCGCTCCCCGACCTGGACGCCGGCAACATGAACACCATCGGCATCCAGACCATCACCCTGCAGCACGAAGGGTGGGAGCGGGACACCAGCGTCCCCGAGCCGGCTGAGACCTGATGCGGCTTCCCGGCGGCATCCTGTGCGACGGTGCAAGGCGGCGGGACTTCGCCTTCCGCCCCCTGACCGGCGCCGTGGAGCTGGCCCTGGCCGAGGCGGCAGGAGCCCGGTCTCCCATGCCGGCTCGGGTTACGGCGGCCCTTGTCGCCACCCTCGAACACGTGGGGGGTGAACCACCCCTCCCGGAGGCGGTGGCTGGACTCTCCGTGGCAGACCGGCAGTTTCTCATGGGGCGACTGGCGGTGGGGCTGGGTCTGGAGGAGAGGTGGTTTTCCACCGACTGCGGCAGGTGTGGGGAGCGGTTCGATTTTCTGGTGGATTACCGGGATCTGCCGGTGAAGGAGGCGGGTGAGGGATACCCCTTCGCCCGGGTGGAGACCAGCCTCGGAACCTGCCGTTTCCGGGTTCCCACAGGGGCCGACCAGTTGGCAGTGGCGGGGATGAGTGACGATGATGCCCTGCGGTGCCTGGTGGATCTCTGTCTGGTGAACCGGTTGGGGGATCGGCTCCACCCGTTCACTCCGGATGATCTCCTCCGGATCGAGTCGGCCCTGGAGGAGGTGGCGCCGGAGGTGGCGGTGTCGGTCCAGGCCTCCTGCCCCGCCTGCGAAGCTCCGCACCTGATCGACGTGGACCCGTACGTGGTCATTTCCCGCGGTTCGGGGGGGAACCTATTTCAGGAGATCCATATCCTTGCCGCCACCTACCACTGGAGCGAGGGGGAGATCCTGGCCCTTCCCCTGGAGCGGCGCCGGCGCTATCTGGAGCTGATCGACCGGGCCCGGGGAATGGCGCGGTAGGAGAAGTATAATCATGGGATTTTTTGCCGACATCATACGCGACAGCCGGAGAGGGGGGCCGACAGTCACCCCCGCCGGGGCACCCGCCCCCTTTGGCGCTTTTGAGCTGCCTGTTGCCGCTCCGGAAGCGGTGGACGGGGGGGGAGTGGAACCCGCCTCGACCAGGGGGAGTGAGGTGTCGGTGATACGGCTTCGGGAGGAGGGGGGCGGCACACCGGTTACAGCGGAGCAGAGTCTTGCGCAGGCCGGCGCCGCCGCCCGACAGGTGGTGGGCCCTTCGCCTTCGGAACACACCCCGGTTGCGGGAATTCCGGAGGCGATGGACAAAGGGGTAACCCTTCCCATTCCTGGGAAACGGGAACAGGCTGGAAGCGAAAGCGACCGAACGGCAAGTGGCGATTTCCGCGTTGAAGCGATGGAGTCATTTCACGACGGTGGTTCGAGTGACGTTCCAGCAGTATCAGTGAGCGCAAACGATTCACCTGTACGGGAATCTTCGTCCGGATATGCGGCGTCAAGAGCCGGGAAAGTGTCTGTGGAAACCCAGGGGAGACGGCAAGCGGGGGAGACCCGTGCGGGCTCCGCCACCCCTCCCGATGGATATGTTGGTGAAGTATTGGGAACCCCTTTCACCCCGGGGGAAGAGGAGCCGGCGACGGGGAGTCTCCGGCGGGCTTTCGGCGAGGCGATGGAGGTTCCGTCGATTCCGCGGCATCAGCCTCCAGCGGCGCAGGCTCCTGAAAAGGTTTCACCGTCAGACCGGGAACCGGCGGCGGATACTTCCCGCGTCCCCGTCCTCCCGGTGGGGGAGGTGTGGGAGCCTTTCGGGGACGGGAGGCGCCATGACCCCCTCCACGCCCCGATCCCCCTGGCCGCCGTCTCTTCGCCTTCGGTCTCTTCCAGGGTGGAGAACTTCCAGCGGGTGGCCGAGCGGCAGCTGCCGCCGCTGCCGAGGGAGGGCGACGAGGGGAAAACCCCGGTCCGTTCCATTCCTCCCCCCGAGCCCCAGGTGAGGATCGGCACCATCGAGGTCGTGGTGGTGACCCCGGCGCCGGCGGAGCGCACTCCCCGCAGCGGGGAGCGAATGAGCCCCGATCTCGCCAGCCGCCACTATCTGAGGAATTTCTGACATGGCCCTTCCGCGTTCATCACTCTCCCGGGTCTGCCGGGCCATCGCCGATTTCGTCAGCGTTGGGCTCGACGCCAGCGCCAATTCGATCCAGGTGATGATAGGTTCCCCGGCCAGTGCCGCCCCCAACGCCACCGACACTAACCACCGGGTGAACCTCTTCTTCTACCGGGTTGAGCCGGCGGGTTTCTTTACGGGGGACACCCCCGGCGACCCCTGGTGGGTGAGACTCCACTGCCTCGTCACCGGCTTCGGTGTCGAAGAGGAACAGATAAGTGCCGGCGAGAACGATCTGCGCCTCCTGGGTGAGGTGATGCGGCTCTTCCATGAGACGCCGGTGCAGTCGGCACTCACGGTGGATGACGAGACGTTCCGGCTCCAGGTGATCTTTCATCCCCTGGGGACCGATGAGCTGAACCAGATCTGGTCGACCCAGGGGGAGGTGAGCTACCGCCCCTCCGTCGCCTACGAGATGTCCCTGGCGCCGGTGCTCCCCTCGGAGCGCCGCCCCGAAAGCCCCCTGGTGGGAAGGATCGGTTCCGAGGTCCGGGCCATCGCCGCTGCCCGTACCTCCCCCTTCTCCGGCGCCGCCGCTGCGCCGCCGGTTCCCCGCACGACGGTGGATGTCTCGCGCCCCGACTGGGCACCGGTCATCGGTTTCGTGCTGGATGGGGGGAGCTGCGCCCGGAGCCTCCTCTTTGCCCACGGGAGCCAGGAGCTGGAGGATTTTGTCCCGAGGGTCTGGGTGGCCGGGGAGCCGGAAGCGCCGGTGACCCTCGCGTGGCAGCGGTGGACCAGCACCGGCGGCTGGGAGGATGTGCCTGACCCTGTGAACACCACGGCCACGGACCTGACCCTCGACCCGGAAGCGGCCGCCGATGCGGAGACCGTGGAGGTTCCCCTGCCGGCGGAGCTGATCGCCGACGGGGGACAGGCAGTCCTCTACGCCCAGCGGAGCTGGGTCCGGGGATCGGACGGGGTGACGGTGACGGTCAGGAGCAATCCCCTCCTGGTCACCGTCCATGGGGGTGGTGCGTGATGGAGGCCGCGGTCCGGACCATGGAAGAGGATACCCTGGCCCCCGAGTGGGAGCGGATCGGCCTTTTGGCCCATATCCTGGCCGGGTCGCGCCAGGGGAGGGAGGCATCCCAGGGGGAACTGGAGCGGCTCCGGACCCTCCAGCGGCAGGTGGAGGCGTCCCGTCGCCGGGAGGGGGGCTGGAGTGCCGTGGCGCCGGCAGGACTCTCCCCCATCGAGTTCGATGTCCTTGCCTGCGTGGTGGCGCCCGAGGCGGAACCCCGACTGGGGTGGCTCTTCCAGACCCTCCAGCCGGGTACGCCGACCCCCTATCCCACGCCGGCCCTCCTCCAGGAACTCCTGGCCATGGCCCCGGAGGAGACGCCGCTCCTCTACGGTGCCCTCACCGAGTCATCACCCCTGCGGAGCAACGGCCTCATCGAGGTGGAGGGGGGGGATCCGTTCCAGCCGGTGAAACCTTCCCCCGGCGTGACGGCGCGGCTTTTGGGGCGCCCCGCAGTCACGGGCGATCTCCCCGGGGCGGTCCTGATGAAAACCCCGGCCCGGTGGGACGATCTGGTGCTCCCGCCGGACCGGGTCGCCATGCTCCGGGAGTTTCTCCTCTGGATCACCCACAAGGCAAAGGTGGTGGGGGAGTGGGGGGGCGGCGACTGTGGCGGTCCCGTGGGGCTCTTCGCCGGCCCCTCGGGGACGGGGAAGACCTTTGCAGCCTCGGTACTGGCCACGGAGCTGGGGTGGCCCCTCTACCGGGTCGATCTGGGGCGGCTCGTCAGCAAGTACATCGGCGAGACGGAGAAGAACCTGAACCGCCTCTTCGACGCGGCCCACGGCCAGCCGATGATCCTCCAGTTCGACGAGGCCGACAGCCTCTTCAGCAAGCGGGGTGAGGTGCGGGAGGCCCGGGACCGCTACGCCAACATGGAGGTGAGCCACCTCCTGGCCCGCATCGAGTCCCACCAGGGGCCGGTGATCCTCACCACCAACCTCCGCAAGCATCTGGATCCGGCCTTTGCCCGCCGCTTCCAGGTGGTGGTGGACTTCCCCCGCCCCGACGCCGAGGCCCGGACCCGGCTCTGGCAGCGGCTCCTGCCGCCCCGGGCCCCCCGGGAGCCCGGAGTGGAACCCGCATTCCTGGGGGCAGCCGTGAACCTGACCGGCGGGAGCATCCGCAACGCCGCCCTCCACGCCGCCTACCTGGCCGCCGGCGCCGGAACCCCCATAGGACTGGGCCACGTGGCCCTGGCGGTCTGGCGGGAGCTGGGGAAGGACGGCCGGGAACTCTCCCCCACCGACCTGGGTTCCCTGGCCCCATTTCTTCCCAGGGAGGCCCCATGCTGACCATCGACCGGTTGAGGATGCAGCTCCCCCCCTCCTTCCGGGACCGGGCCGGGGAGATCGCCCGCCTGGTGGGGGAGGAGCTGGCAACAACGGTTTCCGTGGAGGGGGACCTCCATCTTGACCGCCTTGCGGTGCCGTCGGTGGAGGTGTCCCCCCAGGCCACCGACCGGGAGGTGGCCCGGGCCGTGGCCCAATCGATCCACACCGGGATACGCAACGAAACGAGGTAAGAGATGCTCAACACCGTCAAGGGGATGCTCATCGAATACGCCCTGTCGCTTCCGCCGCTGGTGCTGGTTTTCGACTTCAACCCCCAGTCCCTGACCCGCAGCCGCACCATAACGCTCCGGACCGGCAGTGCCCCCGGCACCCGGGGGGGATACGACTTCGCCCTCCCCACGGAGACGGCCAGGGTGGCCCAGGGGGTCACGGTGCAGCCCGAGAGCTTCACCATAGAGATCCTGCTGGACGCCACGGACCGGATGAACGACGGCGACCCCATCGCCACCCGGTTCGGCATCGAGCCGGAGCTTGACACCCTCCGCACCATGGTGGAGCCCAAGGCCCAGGGACCCGGCGGGCTCCAGACCCTGGCGAGCCTGGGGCTCGGGGGGCAGCGGGCCTTCCAGCGGAGCGAATCGGCGTCGGTGCTGCTGCTGGTCTGGGGGACCCACATCCTTCCGGTGTTCCTCACCAGCATCCGGGTCACCGAAGAGGCCCACCTCCCGTCCCTGGTCCCCTACCGGGCCCGGGCCAGTCTCACCATGCAGGTCATCGAGGGGAACAACCCCTTCTACCAGGTGGAGAAGGTGCGGCAGGTGGTGGGTGCGGCACTGAACACGGGGCGCACCGTCGTCGGAGGGATTTTCTGACATGTTCCAGAAGGGGAGCCGCTACGAGAAAACCGAAAAGTTCGCGCCGTCCGCCGACGGGACCACGGTCTTCGCCGGGATTCGCCCCCGGGCAATAGGCCCTGCCACCGGCGTAGTGGAACACGTGGTCAAGGCCGGCGACCGGCTGGACCTCCTGGCCCGCCACTACTACAACGACGACCGTCTCTGGTGGCGGATCGTCGATGCCAACCCCGACTTCCTCTACGGCGGCGACATGGTGCTGGAGGAGATGGAGGGGAGGGTGATCCTGATACCGAAGGCGAAGGAGTGAAGGCTTGAATAACACGGAGCAACGGAGCACACGGAGAAAACAAATTCGTTGAGAAGAACAAAGGCGTAAAGAAATTGAGAAAACTTATCGCTTGATTTTACACAGATTTTCCTCCGTTGCTCCGTTGCTCCGTGTTTCAGACGTTGTTGGGGTTCAGCCATGATTCTCGATTTTCTGACCGCGAAACGCCGGGAGCCGGCCGAGTGCATCATCCGAGTGGGGAGCGCGGGGCTTGAGATCGCCGATCTCTACCCTTTCCTCACGGAGGTGACGGTGGATGCCGGCCGCTCCGAGCCGGCGGTGGCTACCATCACCTTCGAGAGCCGCCGGGATGAGCAGGGGAGGTGGTTCGTCCAGGATGACGGACGGCTTGCCCCCTGGGAGCCCATCGTCATCGAGGCGGCCTTCGGCGCTGCCACCGAGGAGGTGATGCGGGGGTATATCCGGGAAATCAGGGCCGAATATCCGGAAGATGCCGGGAGCGCTCGGGTGATCGTGGAGTGCCGGGACGACTCCCTGGCCCTGGACCGGGAGCATGTCCGGACCGTCTGGGGGGGTGATGTCCCCACGGCCGACCAGGTGATCGTCCCGACGATCCTGGCCAAGTACGGCCTCGCCCCCGACCCGGCCAACGGCAGCGGCCAGACGGGGCTCGTCATCAACCAGGACGGGACCGACATCGAGTTCCTGCGCAGCCGGGCCGAGGCCAACGGCTACGACCTGATCTTCCGGGGGGGTATGGTCTATTTCGGTCCCATGCGCCTCGACGCGGAACCCCAGGCGACGATCATGGTCTATGCCGGGGAGGCGACCAGCGCCTACCGTTTCTCGGTCCGCGACGACGGTCACCAGGCCGACCGGGTCGCCTACGACCGGGCCGAGACCTCCGGGAGCGGCACCGTCTCGGAGACGGTGGAGCCGGACCTGCCGCTCTTGGGAAACGAGCCGGCGGCGGGTGCGGGAAGCGGACTTCCGGACTTTGCCTGGCGCATGGGCCGCCAGGGGGAGATGAGTGAGGACGAGTGGCGGGCCCGGGCCCAGCGCCGGGCCAATGAACTCTCCCTCCGGGTGAAGGGGGAGGGGGAGCTGGATGGTTCCCTCTACGGCCATGTGCTCCGGGTGGGGGAGCCGGTGGGGGTGGATGGCGTGGGGGAGCGTTACGGCGGCATCTGGTTCGTGGATAAGGTCCGGCACCGGTTCAGCACCGAAGGGTACCGCCAGAGCTTTACCCTTCTGCGCAACGCCTACGGCGACAACCTGGGAAGCGGCGCCGGCGGACTGCTGGCCGGCGTGTTGGGGGGATAGATGGACGAGCTGCTCCTGGAACTGGCACGGCAGTACCGTAACCGCTACTACGGCAAGTACCGGGGATTCGTCACCGACAACGACGACCCGGAGCAGCGGGGAAGGCTCCGCCTCATGGTTCCGTCGGTCCTGGGGGAAACACCCACCGGCTGGGCCCTGCCGAGCCTCCCTTTCGGCGGCCTGGCCGACCAGGGGCTCTTTGTGGTCCCCGAAGTTGGCGCCCAGGTCTGGGTGGAGTTCGAGGCGGGGAACGTGAACCTCCCCATCTGGACCGGCACCTTCTGGCAGGCGAGCGGCGACCTGCCGGCGGAGGCGGCCAAGTCTCCCCCCACGACCCGGGTGCTGAAGACCCCGTCGGGGCATACCCTCCAGTTCGACGACGAATCGGGAAAGGAGAAGTTCCGTCTCGCCCATCCGGCCGGCACCGAGATGACCGTGGACGAGAAGGGGACGGTCATCGTGGCCGACGCCAAGGGGAACACCCTGACCCTGGACGCCGACGCCGGGAAGGTGGTGGTGGAGGACAGCAACGGCAACACCATCACCATGTCCTCCAGCGGCACCACCATCGAGGACGCCAACGGCAACAAGGTGGAGATGGCCGCCTCGGGGATCACCGTCAAGGGACAGCAGGTGGTGGTGGAGGGGCAGACGGTGATGCTGGCGGGGCAGGGGGGCGAGCCGATCATCAAGGGGCAGAGCTTCCTCACCCTCTTCGCCACCCATGTCCATCCCAGCGCCATGGGGCCCACGGGGCCGCCGATCCCCCAGGGGGAGATGAGCACTTTGTCCATGAAGGTGATGACGTCGTAGAGACAAATCCCGCGTGGTTGCAGCTTTATAGAACACGACGATACAAGGGCTGCGGAATTTGCGGCAGATCGTCGCACCCGCAGGAGCGACCGCGGAGGCGTAGCCCAAGCTACGCCGCACAAGGAAGCGACGAGGACGGCGGCGAGATGGCGTGAAGGCCGCAGACCCATCCGGGAGGAAGAGATGAACCGCCTGACCGATCCACCCTACATGTCCTTTCCCCTCCGCATCGGCGACCACGGGGCCGCCACGGCCGACCGCCGGTCCCACGTGCGGCAGCAGATCGAGCAGGTCCTCTTCACCAACCCCGGCGAGCGGGTCTTTCGCCCTGACTTCGGGGCCGGGCTCAAACAGCTGGTCTTCGAGCCCAACTCCTCGGTCCTCTGGGAGATCACCCGCAAGCGGATCTCCTCGTCCCTGGCCGAGGCCCTCCGGGGGGAAGTGGACCCCAAGAGCCTGGAGGTGGATGTGAGGGGGGAGGGGGAGAAACTCCTGATAACAGTTTCCTACGCCCTGGCCGCCATCGGCCATGCCGAGCGGCACGAATTCCTGGTGTGAGACCATGGCCGAGAACCCGAAAAGCATACTGACCTTCGGGGGACGTTGCCCCGACTGCGCCGAGCGCAGGGTGGAGCTTCCCCACCCCCTTCCCGATCCCGGAGACGACTTCGACTGGCTCGTGCGGGATTACGACAGCTTCCGCCGCCTCATGCTGGAAGAGCTGGCGGGGCGTTTTCCGGAGCGGACCCGCTGGACCGCCGGCGACCTGGAGGTGGTCCTCGTGGAGGCCCTGGCCGCGGTCCTGGACCAGCTTTCGGACATGGCCGACCGGGTGGCGGCGGAGGCGTACCTGGAGACGGCGCGGCGCCCCGAATCGGTGCGGCGGCTCCTTTCCCTCATCGGCTACGACGCCGCCACCGCCGCCGGGCTGAGGGACGATCCCCCCGCCACCCCCGGCGGCCGGAGCCGCCACCAGAAGCTGGAAGAGCTCTGGCGCAGAAACCCTCACCTCATGGACCTGGCCCGCCTCGAAGGGCCCCGGGCCATCCACACCCAGCGGCGGATGGTGACCGTGGCCGACTACGCCGACCGGCTCACCGACCACCCCCTGGTGCTTCGGGCCAGCGGCTGGAGCTCCTGGACCGGCTCATGGCCCACGGTCCGGGTGGCCACGGTCCTCTGGAACGACCACTCTCTCGACGAGGAGGGGATCGCCTACCCCGACGACCTGCGGGAGGGGATCGAGTCGTTCCATCGTTCCAACGGCTTCTGGGAGCCGGTCTGGGAACCGGAGCCTCCCACCATCCGGACTATTCTCCGCCCCTGTCTGGAGGCGTGGCGGATGGCCGGCCAGGAGGTGCTGCTGGAGGATGCGGTGCCGGTGGGGATCAAGATGTTCATCTCCATCCGGGTGCGGGAGAACTACTTCCAGTCCGAGGTCCGCAACGCCGTCCTCCAGGCCCTCGGCACCGGCCCCGGGGGGTTCTTCGAGCCGGGGCGCCTCGGCTTCGGCGAAGACCTCTACGCCAGCGACATTTTCCAGACCCTCATGTCCCTGGACGGGGTGGAGAACGTCTGTCTCAACCGCTTCAAGCGGTTCGGGGACCAGTATCCGGACCAGACCGACACGGGGCGGATCCCGCTCCAGGGGCTGGAAATCGCCGTCTGCGACAACGACCCGCGCCGGCCCGAGCGGGGCTACATAAACCTCACCCTTAGTGGAGGGCGCCGAGGATGAGCACAGGAACCGACCTCACCCGCTGGAACCGCGCCGGACTCCGCCGCTTCAGGTATGTGGACGGCAATGCCGTCACCTTCCTGGAGATGCTCCGGACCGAACTGGCGAAGCGCTTCCCCCACTGGCAGGAGGTGAGGAATCTCCCCGTTGCCGAGCCGGAGAGTGAGCGCCAGAAGCGGATATTGGAGCAGTACCACGCCCCCCGCCGGGACTGGGCCTGGGAGATCGCCCGGGTCCTGGCCCGCTCCGCCCACGTCCTGACCGAGCACCTGGACGCCTACGCCAACGAGGGGTTCCTGGGGACCGCCACCCAGTGGGAGACGGTGCGGCGGCTGGTGGAGATGATCGACTACCACCCCGCCCCCCCGGCCTCGGCCTCCACCCGGCTCGTCATCGACGCCAAGGAGGCAGGGGTCCTCCCCAAGGGGTTCGCCGTGAAGCATACCCCCGCCGACGGGAGTCCGCCGGTGGTCTTCGAGACCCTGGAGGAGCTGAAGGTGGACCCGCTCCTCAATGCCCTGCGTCCCGCCGAATACAACCGGAACCAGGAGCGGCTGGGGGGCGACCTCCTTCTCCTGGAGGGGGAGGTGGAGGATCTCAAGACCGGCGAGCCCCTGGTTCTGGAGGACGAAGAGAGCGGCGTTCTCCGGGCCTATCTTATCGCAGGGACGCGGCTTGTGGAGGGAAACACCGAGGTTCGGGTCACCCCCCGGCTCTCCCACCGGCTCCGGAAGGGGTACACCCTCATCCACGCCAAGCCGGCCGAGGGGCTTGCCGCCATCGGCCCAGCCGCAAAGGGAGCAGAGCTGGAGCGGGTCCTGCGCCTCACCGAAGAGCCCCAGGGGCTTCTCCCCGGGATGGTGATCCACATCAGCGACGGGGCCGGGGAACTCTACCGCCGGGTCTACTCCCTGACGGGAAAGCGGCTCGTTCTCGATACCGACCTGGGCCCCCTGCGGCTCGACAGGGCCCGGGTGGGGTATCCGGTTGCCATCACCGTGAGTGCCCAGGAGGAGCGCCCTGTCGAGAGCCCAGGCTCCGTCATCTATGCGCTGCGGGTGGCCGGCGACTGGTCGCGGCTCGCCGACCGTCTGGTCGTTCAGGAAACCGTTGACGCCAAGAAGCAGAAACACCTCCCCTTCTACAGGGTGACGGCGGCCCGCTACCATCCGGCCGAAAACATGGACGACCCCCGCCGGGGATACACCATCCTGACCGTCTCTTGGCAGAAGAGCGATCACCCCTTCCCCCTGAGCAACCCCCAGACCCTGCTGGTGCCGCCGGCCGGGGTGGGGCCATGGCGGACCGACACCTTCCTGGTGAAGGAGGATGGGCATCTGCCGGCCGCCATCGTCACCGGCAAACCCAAGAAGACCACGGCCGGCGACCTGGCGGTGGTGGTCATGGGAGAGCAGGTCGCCTGGGGGCGGCTCGCCTCCGTGAGCGTGGATCTGGAACGGGAGGAGGCGACCCTAACGGTGGAAGGGGGATGGGCCGACCGTGGAGGAGGGGAGTTCTTCCTCACGGAGACGAAGGTCTATACCCACTTCAGGGAGGCGCTTCGGACCGTGGCGTGGCAGGAGAACCGGGAGCCCCTCACCGGAAGCCGCATCCCCCTCTCGTCGGTGCCGTCGGCCCTGGAGAAGGGGCGCCCCCTCATGGTGGAACGGACCGACGACGCCACGGCTGCCTTCTTCACGACGGTGGCGAAGATCGAAGGGAGCACGCTGGTCCTGGCCCGTGACCTCCCCACGGGATTCACCCGGGGGAACACCCTCATTGCCGGCAACGTGGTCCTCTCCGGCCACGGCGAGAGGAGGGGGGAGAAGGTCCTGGGGAGCGGCGACGCCACCCGGGCTAACCAGTCCTTCGTCCTTGCCGAGGCTGGCGTCTCCTTCGTGGCCGACCCGACCCAGCCCGCCGGGGTCCGGGCCGCCATCGACCTGTCGGTGGCCGGCCGGGTCTGGGAACAGGTGGGGAGCCTGGCCTCCTCGGGCCCCACCGACCACCACTATACGGTGCGGATGACCGAGGCGGGGCACCTTCTCATCTCCTTCGGTGACGGGGTCCGGGGGCGCCGTCTCCCCACGGGGGTCAACAATGTGCGGGTCACCTTCCGCTCGGGAACGGGACTTGCCGGAAACCTGCCGGCCGGAAGCCCCTTCAGGCCCTCCACCCCCCATCGCCTGGTGGAGAAGGTGCGGATGCCCCTTCCCGCCACCGGCGGCAACGACCGGGAAGGGGTGGAGTCCCTGCGGGAGAACGCCCCGGCGACCCTCCTCACCCTGGAGCGGGCCGTCTCCCTGGACGACTTTGCCTGGCTGGCCATGTCCCAGAGCAGCGTCTGGCAGGCCCGGGCCTTCAGCCGTCCTCCGGGGCTCGGCCGCAGCGAGAAGGTGGAGGTGGTGGTGGTCCCGGCCGGGGGGGGACCCCTGGGGACCCTGGCTGCGACCCTTACCGATTTCCTTGTGGCCAACGCCGTGCCGGAGGTGGAGGTGACGGTCCTTCCCTATGAACCCCGCACCTTCGCCCTGGAGGTGCTCCTGACCGTGGATGCCGCCGCCTACAATCCCGAGGTGGTGGCAGCCACGGTTAAGAACGCCCTCCAGGACGCCTTTTCCCTCCGGAAGCGGAAGCTGGGGCAGGACCTTTTCCTGAGCGAGGTCTACCAGGTGGTGGAAGGGGTGACCGGCGTGGAGCATTCGGTGGCGGTCATCAACGGTGACCGGAGCCTGCGGAGGGTGGCTGCCGCCGACCGGGAGGTTCTTACCCTGGGCCGGCTGTTGGTGACGGTGGAAGGGGAGGCCGCAACCGCTCCTTCGCCGGGAGAGCCCTCCGGGGCGGCGGCTCCGGAACCCAGGCCCAGGCTCGTGGGGCGCCGGGGGGTCGATGTCATCCAGGGGGTGGGGGGGCGATACGCTCAGCTCCTGCGGCAAGCCGGAATCCGGTCGGTGAATGATCTGCGGGGGATCGACCCCGCCGACCTCGCCATGGTCGACATTCCGCCGGTCAGGCTGTGGGAGTTCAGGACCAAGGCGGAGGTCGTGGTGGGGCTCGCGGCGGACCGCACCCGCCTCTCGCCCCTCCTGAACCGAACCATCAAGGAGCTGGCCGAGGCCTCTGCCGCCGAGCTGGCCCGGCTCACCGGCGAGGCCCCCGGGGCCGTGGAAGAGCTGAAAGGGAAGCTCCGCCTCCTGCAGATCGCCCTGGACGAAGAGGCCTTCGCCACGGTGACCCTGCGGGAGCTTCTGAGCGAGCTGGATTAGCATGAAAACAAGAACAAAAATAACACGGAGCAACGGAGCAACGGAGGAAACCCAAGTTTTGCCTGAATTCTGGACGTAGTGCGAAAAGAGTTCTGAAAAATGTTTTTCTCAGATTTTGCTCCGTGTGCTCCGTTGCTCCGTGTTTCAAAGGTTTTTTCAGGATTAACAGGGGAACCGACAATGGCCACCGACAAACCGACAACCGCCACCGGAAAACAACTCTACGGCATCCTCCCCGAGGTCTACCGTACCCGCGACAGCGTGGAGTTCGGGGGCGAGGGGGACCTGGCCCTGTTCCTGGATGCCTGCGGCGAACTGCTGGACCGGATCCGCGCCACCCTGGACCAGCGGCTGGCCGACTCCTTCCCCGACAATCCGCCGTCGGGGCTCTCCTGCCAGCCGTGGCTCATCCCCTACTTCGCCCAGCTTCTCGACGTGCGCCTCGTCTCCCCCGACGAGGAGGGGCGGCGGGACGAGGTGGCCAACGCCGTGGCGTGGCGCCAGCGGAAGGGGACCCTCACCGCCATCGAGCAGATCGCCGAGGCGGTGGGGAGGATGGAGGTGGAGATCCAGGAGGGGTGGCGCCGAACAGCGGTGACTCCCCGCATCGGCATGCCGCGGCTTCCGGCCGGGGCCCTGGGGGAAGACCCCCGCTTCGACGATTTCCAGAATCACCCCCTCTGGGCGGCCCGGCATCCGGACCTCCCGACTTCGACCGTCGATTTCCGCCACCCCACCCGGGCCATGGAGGTGGCGGTGGCCCCGGGGGAGTTTCCGTCGAATCCCGCCGCGAAGCTCACCACCTTCGGCGGGACCCCCGTCTGGTGGCGCCAGGTGAACCGACACGGCGCCCCCTGCTTTCCCGGGAGTTTCGACGACGTCTCCCGCCGCACCGTGGACCTCCGGACCCCCGACTGGCAGCAGGGGCAGATCCATCCAAAGCGGGTGATCCTCCACGCGCCGCCCCCCCTGGGCTTCTTCGAGCCGGGGCGTTTCCCCGTCCATACGGGGGACATGCTCCTGGACGAAGAGAAGGAGCACCTGCTGGAGGACCTCATCATCGACGGCACCCTGAAGGTGACTGCCGGGAGGGTGAGGCTCAGGCGCTGCGCGGTCCGGGCCCTGGATGTCACGGTCCCCGCCGGCGCTATGGAGGAGCCGGTGGTGGATGCCCGGGATTCCCTCTTCGACAGGATGGCGGTGCCGGGGCTCGTCCGCCTCGAGTACTGCACCGTGCTGGACGGCTGTGAGGCCGGACGCCTCCAGGCCAGCGACTGTCTCTTTGCCGGGAAACTGGGACTGAAACCGGGACTGCTGAAAAACCCCCACTGTGTCCGCTTTTCCCGGATTCCGGAGGGGGTCCTGGCGACGGCGCTCCTTACCCACCGCAACACCACCGAGCGGCCGGTCTTCCATGTCTTCGAGTTCGACGAGGGGGGAGCGGTGGTCCGCCGCACGGCCCGGTTCGGGGAGCCGGGGTGCGGGGTGCTCCATCCGGCCACCCCGGAGGCGGTCCGCTTCGGGGCCGAGGATGGCGGTGAGATGGGGGCCCACCACGGCTGGCGCTACAGCCTCCTCATGGCTGCGGTGCTGGACAAGCTGAAGGAGTTTCTCCCGGTGGGAATGGAGGCGGTCATCGTCCCGGATCTGCGGCTGCACCGGAGGCCGTTTCCGCCATGCGATACGTAAGATTTTGAAACACGGAGCAACGGAGCAACGGAGAAAGGCCAAACCTCTTTTGGTTAAAAAATCTTTTTGAAGTTCTCCGTGTGCTCCGTTGCTCCGTGTTATTCCTTTCGACTTTTGCACTCAGGGGTAGCCCATGAAAACTCAGATCTCACGTGACAGTTTCCAGCCGGAAAAACGCTACACCGGCATCCACCAGCAGCAGGGGAGGGTCATCACCGACGCCGACTGGAACGAGCTGGTGGCCATCTGCCGGGAGCAGCTCCTTCAGGCCCTTGCCGACGTGGTGGGCAACGGCACGCCCCGCACCGGCGCCGTCGCCATCACGGCGGACCGGAAGATCCAGCCCGGCGACCTCTATGTGGACGGCATCCGGGCCGAGCTGCCGGGGAGCGGGCCCATTGCGGCCAGTGCCCAGCCCGACCTGCCGGGCTATCCGCCCCTCCCCGCCACGGGGCCCTACATCGTCTACGCCGACGTCTGGGAGCGGACCGTCACCTCCCTGGAGGACAGCAGGCTGCGGGATCCGGGGCTCCACGGGGCCGACACCTGCACCCGCACCCAGACCATGCTCCAGGTGAAGAGCTGCCCCGAGACGGTGAACCCCGAGACGGGGATCCCCAGGCGGGGGAACGGCACCCTCTCCCTCTCCCTCCACACGAACCTTGAGGCGGGGGATCCCTGCGACCCGTGCGCCGGTCTCATTGCCGCCGGCAGGGGGAGGGTGGGGAACTACCTCTTCCGGCTGGAGGTCCACGCCGTGGAGGGGGCGGCCTCGAACCCCACCCGCCTCGTCCTCAAGTGGTCCAGCGAGAACGGGGCCGAGCAGTACGAGGCGCTGGCCGTGGATAAGATGCCACCGGGCTTCGTTTCCTCCAAATACGTCTATGAATTCTACAACACCGCCACAGAGAAACAGCTGGGGGTCTTTCTGGGTACCGGCTTCACCCCGACCCATGGTGTCATCAAGGGAACCTACGAGATTCCCGCCGCCCCGCCCAGGGAGTTCGTCCGCCGCTGGGACGGCTACTGCGAGCTGGCCCGGACCGGTGCCGTCTGGTCCCTGGTGACGGGGGTCGACAGGGGAGTGACGCTCACCACGGGCGGTTCTCCCGCAGCCCCTGGCCATGTGACCATCGGGTCCAGTGTCCAGATCAACCTGGAGGCCCTCCAGCTCACCCTCGACCTCGCCGGCAGGACCTTCGTGGCCGGCGACTTCTGGCTCGGCATGGTCCGGGAGGCGGTCCTCAATCCAGGCGATGCGGTGCTGACCGGTGCCGAGCCCCGGGGGATCGTCCACCACTACCTGCGCCTGGCCCGGGTCCATGCCGACGGCACGGTGGTCCCCTTCGAGAACGACGCCGACAGGCGGCGCCACAGCTTCCCCCCCCTCACCGACCTCCATGCCCACGACGTGGGGTATGTCACCACCTGTTCCAGCGGGCTCTTCGATGCCAGCCACGACAACGTGGAGAAGGCCCTGAACCGCCTCTGCCAGCTGGCCGCCGAGCATATCGCCTACACCGCGTCATGCGCGAAGGGGCTCTACGCCGGCTTTGCCGGCACCGTGAAGCAGGCCCTCGACAAGATCTGCGAGATCCAGGCCTCCCACGTTGGTTTCGCGAAGCCTTGCGATACCAGTGTCTACAAGGGGAGCACCATCGCCACGGTGGAGGATGCCCTGAAGCTCCTCTGCAACGTGACCGCAGGGCAGATCGGTTTTGCCAAGCCTTGCGACACGAGCATCTATCAGGGGCAGACCGTTGCCACCGTAGAGGATGCCCTGAAGCTCCTCTGCAACGTGACCGCCAGGCAGATCGCCTATACCCCCGGCAGCGGCTGTACCTTCCTGAACCAGCCGGGGATCGACACGGTGCAGGAGGCCCTCGATGCCCTCTGCGCCCGTCCGTCGGGGGGAGGATGCCGGATCACCGTCGGGGAGGGGGGAGCCTTCCCCACCCTGGAGGATGCCCTCAAGAGCCTCCTGGATGGGGGGAGGCGGGACATCTGCATCTGTCTCCTGCCGGGGGACCACCAATTTCAGGGGCGGCCCATAGAACCCAAACTCAAGGGGAGCAATATCTCCATTTCCGGGTGCGGCCGGGGGAGCCGGCTGCACATCGTCGGGGAACCGGCCCGCTTTGCCCGGTTCGATTCCGTTGCCATCTCCGACATGGACATCCTGGCTCCCGATGTCCCCATTGGGGCACTCTTCTTCGACCGGTGCCGGGAAGTATCCATGGCTGGGACACGGGTTTACGGCTTCATAACCGACAGGTGTCTCGTGGGGGTGCAGGGGTGCGCAGCAGTCGAGTTCCATCGGCTCGTCATGGAGGCCATAGGCCCCGACACCATGAATCTGGCGGCGGAGATCTTCGGCAACTTCTCTCCCCTTGCCGATCTCTTCAGGTTGACCGACAGTTTCCGGTTCCAGACGCAGCTCCCCGATGCGACAAAGGCCCTGACATCGCTCCCGCTGCAGGAGCGCCATGACCTTTCTGCGGTCATCGGACAGAGGGTCAAGGGGGCCACGGGGGCCCTGGGCCCCAGGGAGCGGAGAAGTTATCAGTATTTCGTTTCGCTGCTGCGTCAGGATGTCGTGGAAGGGAGAGATCTCATCCGTGCCCTAGAGGAGCTTCGTGGATGGGTGATCCGCTACCGTCCCGCCGAGGCCCTCTCCATCCTGGATGCCCGCGCCGACTGGACCATCCGCGATTGCGACATCTTCGGCATAGTCACCCTCCATGGGATGAGTCCGGCCGGGCCACTTCAGGCCGACCTCACCAAGAATCTGGACGCCATGGTGAAGCAGGGGAGGGTGACCTTCGGGGCCGATGGAACCCAGTTCAGGGTGGACAACCTGCGGGCCAGCCGGATCGACATAGGGATACCGCTCATGGAGCTGATAAGCCAGATTGTCGCCGCTCAGGGGGGGAACATCGCAGACCTCTTCTCCTCGGCCTCCCTCGCCGGGGTGACGCTTTTTGAACAGAACAACCAGATGGCGTTCCTGAACACCAGCCTCTCCTCGTCGGTGTTCGACTTCGGCGGCCTTGCCGCCCTCCTCATGGGGAGCTCCGCCATCTATGTGGGCAACCGCGGCCAGGGGGAGACGGTCATCATGAACATCACACCGCCGGGGCGCTCCGAACGGGCCGCCAATCTGGGGCTGGTGATAACGGGATAGGGGTGGCTGAAAAGGGACCTCCATTGCGAGCAGTCAGAGGGCACCATGGGAAGGGTTCATATTCATACGGATACAGCCCCAATCGGACGTCTCGCAATCAGGGGGGATGTTCCGATTTCAGGAACACACCTGGTTCCGGATGGGGCGGTGCGCCGCATCGTGCGACCTGAGGCAGGCCAGGCCCCTGAACATGATCAACGCCACGCAAAGGAGGAAAAGGATTCCGAAACCCGTCCCGAAGATTTATCCCCCGCACTTCTGCGTCTTCAGACGCCTGACAAGCGGCTTCAGCGCACACCAGGCAGGCCCTCAACCCTCGTTCCCGATCTGGATGCCGATACTGTCGGCAACCTGGAATCCCTCATGCCGGTGGCCAGGGCCGACCACCTGAGGCAGGAGATGATTGATGCCATTGTCTCCGACCGGCGGCGCAAGAGTGTTGACTTCAGCATCATGGTACAGGGCCGGCCCCTCTATGACAGCGCCCTCTGGCAACGGGCAATGGAGCAGCTTCCCCCTGACCAGCGGGGTGAGCCCCGCAACGGCATAACCGTGCATCCCCGCTCGTCGCTCAACCCCGAGCCCCTGCCGCTGGTGCTCATCGGTCCCAGCTCCTTCGGCCCCCTCATCGACCCATCCAATAGAGACCTCGTCCGGGAGCTGGTGGTCAGGCTCTACACCGCCATCACCCACGAGTACCGGCATGCGATCCAGTGGCAGCGCCCCGCCGAAGCCTCGGCCATGGGGAGGGTTCGCCTTGAGGTGGATGCCTTCTTCGCGGATATCGAAAACAGCCGCGCCACCGGCCTGGCTGGCCAGCGGGAGCCGTTCCGCCACACGTGGGACGAGGCGGTCGGCTGGTGGCGGCAGCTGCGGGAACCCGCCTTGTGGGGTGCCCTTTCCGATGACGAGCGACGGGCCTATGCCGAGCGGTGCCGGCGGGTGTTCGCCGTTGTCCAGTCGGTCTTGGGGCGCGGCGTGAGTTCGCCCTGCGGTCCATGAAATGAGTGAACGGTGGGAGCCTGACCGTGAAAACCTTCACCCGAAAGGAGAAAAGTCGCACCACCATTTACCGTGTCGGAGGTGGTGGCCAAGGGGCCCTGTCCCTGCTGGTTTCGTCCGGATTGCCGAATCTGGTGGGTCGTATTCTCAGGGGGCCTCCAAGCGGTGCGGTGCAGCGGGCGGATGCCCCCGAGCCGGAGGTCAGTGGACGTGAATACGGGGCCGAGTACGAGCGGTTCGCCGATCGCCTCCGGGAGGCCATGGCGGGAGTGGGGACCGACGAGGAGGAGATTTACCGGGTCCTGCAGCAGGTGCGCGGCCGACCCAACGGCGTGGACTTTATCAAGAAGGCCTACCGGGAGAGGTTCGGAACACTCCTTGAGGATGACTTGCGCAGCGAGATGAGCGGCACCGAACTGGACTTCGCCCTGAGCCTCCTTGGAGTGAGAGGCCGCACCGAGGGGGCGATTCTCCCCCAGACGCTTCAGGCCCAGGATTACGTGGTGGCCGTGGAGCGCCTCGTTCAGGCCATGAAGGGACCTGGCACCGACGAGGAGGCGATCTATGCCGCGCTGCTTCCCTTCGCCGGGGCCTTCGGCCGTATCCTTTCGCTGAAGGAGGCCTACCAGAAGCGGACCGGTGCTGCCACCATCAACGCCCTGGAGGAAGACCTGCGGAGCGAGATGAGTGGTGACGAACTCGACTACGCCCTCGAACTCCTGGGGGAACCGCGCCGCCCGGCCGCGGGGATGCCGGCGGCCATTCTCGCCGAGGCGGCGCGGGAGACCGCTCCGGGAACCCCCTGCAGCGTGGCCAGCATCAAACGGTTCATGCGGGCATACCTCGACGTCCATTATCTTGATGGGTTCCTCTATTACAGTGAACTTTTGCGCGCCCAGACGCCGGGGAGCCCAGAGTATCAGAGGGTTCGCGAACTGCTCACGGAGAAGCTCCATACTCTGCTGGGAGAAGAACTTGGCAACCGGTATCTCGACGGCGGTCCGAACGGCGATGCCACCTCCATCGGCATAGCTGTCCGCGATACCCTGAAGCGGAATGAGCTCTTCGGCCCCCAGGAAGGAAAACGGCTCTATAATTTCTGGCAGATCATCGGCAATGGCGAGGATACAGGCAGGGGAGCGACTGAGGCCCTCGTGGAAGGGGGGATCGGTGTGGCGGAGAGCCGGCCCCTCACCGGTGCCCGCAATATCAAAGATGTCCTCTGGGACGAGGTCCTGCAGCCGGGGTCGGTGATTCAGACCTGGAGCACCGTCGACTCTGCCACCACCTTCGCCTGTCCCGCCAGCAAGCAATTCGGAGGGGTCTGTGGGCATTCCTTCATTTTCGTCGAGTATGTCTATGCGGCAGAAGCGGCCCCGCCGACGGAGCAGCCGCAGACATGGCAGCTCTATGGTGGTTCGGGGACGCCGCTGACGACCGGCGGCGAGGTTGAGAGTGCCCGCCGGCCTCTGACGGAGATCCGCAACCTCCGTCTCGTCGGCCTCCGGATCGTCGACCAGCGGGGTTATCACTTTATTCCCCGTGAGGTGTCGTGTATCAACAGCCAGGTTCTTCCCGACAACGTAACGCGGGTCAAATGGCTCGCCCTGTCGGAGGTCTGGTACGCCGCCAGGCTTTGAAGCGCCATGCCCCGTATAGTTGCACCGGCGTGGCGTAACAATTCTCGGTGCTCGCTCCCGAAAACCGGCGATAGCATGGGATCGCGTTATAATTAAGACAAAAGGGATACGAGGAGGCGAACATGAAAACTTTCGCCGACAATCTGAAAATCAGCCGGGGGGCCGTCCGAAGGGCGCCGGTTTCACTGGCACCGTTTTCTGGTTCATACTCCACGAGTCGGCAGGAGGTGCAACATATCCTCCGTTGTACCAACCTGCAGCCGAAGCTGGTGGTCGGTGCTCCGGACGACGTCTTCGAGCGGGAGGCGGACCGGGTGGCCGACACGGTCATGGAAATGCCTGAACCGGCAACCGGCGAATCCCCGAAGGAGCAAGCGCAACAGCTGGTCAGTCCCAAGATGGACGGCGGAGGGGAAATCCCTGTTTCCGGAGAGCTGGCCGATCGGATCCAGGCGCTGGAGGGGGGCGGGGTTCCCCTGGGCGAAGGGGAGCGGGCCTTTTTTGAGCCCCGCTTTGGCGCCGATTTCAGCCGGGTGAGGATCCATACCGATCCGGTGGCGGCGGAGGCGGCCAGTGCCATCAACGCCCGGGCCTTCACCCTGGGCAGTGACATCGTCTTCGGCCCGGGGCGCTATGCTCCCGGTACCGACGAGGGGAAAAGGCTCATGGCCCATGAGCTGACCCACGTTCTGCAGCAGGAGGGGGGAGACTGACTCTGATGACGGCAAGTTGAAATGGGGGAGGGATCATACGTAGATTCGGAGGTTTCCGCTGACGGGAGTCCCACGGGGCTCCTTGACCCCAAGGAGAATACCATGGTCTGGGCAACGTTTGATATTAGGTGCAATGAGCCAGTCAAGGGGCGCATGAACCCGATCATGCCGAACAGGTTCACTTTTCGGGCTGAACAGCAGGTGCGTAACGTTATCCGCGGTTCGTGGAACGATGTGGCGACCGGCGACAAGAAGAAATCCGACGATAACGGCGGCGAGGGGATTCCCGATGGTTTGAAGCAGTTCAATCCCCAGACCCCCAACGGCGAGGCGGATGGCAGTGCCGAGGACCTGGCCACGGTGGAGAAACCCCAGAAACCGGAATGGGACAACGGCTTCGATGAACAGGTCGCCAAGCGTTTCAATGCCAAGCGCCATGAATCTCTGGCAGATCTGGGCAGCAAGCTTGCCCTTGACCCCACGAAGGAGCGCCGCCGCATCCGGCAGTTGATCATCGGCGGTCACGGCAACAAGGAGATGCTCGCCACCGGTTCCGGCGACGGACCCGACGTGGGTGACACCCTCAACCTGAAGGAGTCCAACAAGAGCACCTGGCTCCCCTTCTTCAACCGTAACAAGTTCTATGGCAGGGGTGAGATATGGATATTCTCCTGCAACGTCGGCAACGGTTCCATTCCTCAGCTCATTGCAGACCAGTCGGGGAGTACCGTGTATGCCTATACCCGCACCGCCTACAGCAATGAGCCGAAACCTTGGGAAACCGAACGGGGGAAATGAGTCATGGCCATGACCGAGGCGATTCTGAGGGAATACGCGGACGATCGCTGGCAGGATCGAATCGTCTCCGGAGAGGCTGTGGAGGAGGCGAAACGATGGCTGGAGGAAGTGGAGGAAAGGCCGCCTCTCTCCCCCGGTGCTTCGGGAAAGCCTCTGGCGTGGCTATGTTTTGTCGCCGGCAACGATGGCGACCTGGACCGGAAGAAGGTGCTTCGCTCCGTCGGCATCCTGACGGATGTGCTGCGCGTTATGGATCGGAGTATTACGGCCGAGGAGCTGCGACGGCTCCGCGGGATCTTTGAATGGTATGGTCGACCGTTTGGCGGCACACTGGAAGATGAGTGATGCGCGGTCCCATTCATAAGGTCCGGCAGCCGGCCCCTGTCTTGGGGACAGCGGAGCGGCTTGCGGCTTCGGGGGTCTCCACGGCCCATGGGGCGCCGGTCAGGCATCAGGCGCAGGTCAGGGAGATTCTGTGCACTCCCGATCTGCGGCAGCAGCTGCGGTTCCAGGGGAGATTCCGGTACGAAACACAAAAAAAGAGGTTAGGCATTGGGCCTAACCTCTCATTGTGTTTGGCGGGCGGTATACGATTCGAACGTACGACCTCAGGCTTCGGAGGCCTGCGCTCTATCCAACTGAGCTAACCGCCCGTGAAAGATCTACTTAATACACCAGTAAGTCGAAATTCTCAAGCAAAAGTTTTTGCCGGGCCAAAATAGCTGCCGCGGGAGAGATTCTGTCATTTTGCGGGAGCTTTTGCTACACTGCTCAGAAAAAACGGGTGTGAGGTCCATGAAATATTTACTTATCTCTCTTGCCCTTATGGTGTGCCTCGGGTCTGCTGGAAGTCTGGCTGTTGCCGCAAATTACGAAGTGAAGCTGGTGGACGAGGGGGTGTTCGCCGCCATAGCCCTGCCGGAAGGCAAGGCCGCCAGCAATGCCCTCATCATCATCACCCCCCACCAGGTCATACTTGCCGGCGCCCATTTCGTTCCCGAGGGAATCAAGGAGCTGATTGCCGCCATCGCCGAGATCACCCCCCTTCCGCTCCGTTCGGTCATTCTCACCCATCACCACAAGGGCTTCAACTACGTTGATTTCGATTTTCCCGCCAATGTCGAGATCATAACGTCCTGGCAGACGTGGCAGGCCCTCAAGGCTGAAACGAGACCGCTTCGCAATCCCGTCACCTTTTTCGAAAAGGGGCTGACGCTCATCCGCAGCGATGTCGTCATAGTCCTCGGCAGCGCGGAATATGGTCACAGCGAGGGGGACGTGTTTCTCTACCTGCCCAACGAGGGAATTCTCTTTGCCTCGGATCTTTTTTTCAATGACGTGGTGGGCTACATGGGAGAGGGGCACATGCGGGACTGGGTGATCACTCTGGAGGCACTGGAGGCGGTGGGTGCCCAGTATCTGGTCCCCGGCCTGGGACAGGTGACCGACCGCTCAGGGCTCAGGCGTTTTCGGCTCTTCTTCAAGGATTTTCTGACTGAGGTCCTGCGCCATGTGGAGGCTGGAAAGACTCTGGCCGAGACCAAAAAGCTCTTCAGTCTTCCCGCCCATGAAGGGATGCCGGGATACAAGGCCTTTCTGGACGTGAACCTGGAACGGGCCTATGGAGAACTGACGGCAAAATGAGCCGGGCCGCTATTTTGCAACCGAGCCGTAGAGCGGCACGGTAATCTCCGGTTTGCCCGGGATATCGGTCGCAATTATGATGAATCCGCTCAGGAAGCGGTCTTCGGGGCGCGGCGACACCGTCAGCGACAGCTGGGTTTTTTCATTCGGCTTGAGGGCCTGTTTTTTGAGTGTGGTCTTCACCTGGGGCATGGGGGTGGTGACAGAGAGTATCCTGACGGTCCTTTCCCCAAGGTTTTCCAGGGTAACGGAGAGTTCCTTGCTGGTGCCCGCCTTTGTCTGCCCAAGATTAACCTGACGGGGAGTCACCGCCAGTTCTTCGTTGATGATGCCCTTGATGGTGAGGGTCGTGACGGGGGCGGCGGGGTCGTTGCTCTCGACGGTTATTGTTTTGGTTACCTTGCCGCCGAAATTTGCCGAATCAAAGGTTGTCTTCAGTTCCGTGCTTTTCCCCGGGGCAATGGTCTTCGAGGAAACATTCGCTACCGTACAGCCGCACGAGCTCCGGGTCCTCGTGATGGTAAGCGGCGCATCCCCCTTGTTGGTCAGAGTGAATACGTGGCTGATTTTTTTCCCCTGCGAGATGGCGCCAAAGTCGAAAACCGGCCTGTCAACCTGTAAAACCGGGGCAGCAAGTGCGGATAATGACGACACAAGAGTCAGGACTGCTGCGGCTGCTGCGGCGCGAAGTGCATGGCGGATCATCGTCTGCTCCTTGCCTGATGGGAATTGCGGGGTGAGCGTTTTGCTGATTTCTTCCGGTTTTTTATAGCACAAAGCGGGGTGCGGTGGCCATAATGATTTGACACTAAGTCCTCTTTTCTGCTATAGAAAATCCCGAAAATCACGCCATTGTCAAGGTTTAGACCATTCAATCGAGTATCCTCTACCCGCGGAGTGACAGATGATTATACAGTGCGCCCAGTGCAAAGCCAGATTCAGGCTCGATGACTCAAAGGTCAGCGAAGCGGGGATTAAGGTCCGGTGCTCGAAGTGCAAGCATATTTTCGTGGTGAAGAGGGAAGCTCCTGTCGAGGAGGCTGACCTGGATGTTCTTCTTCAGGGGCTGGATTCAGCGCGGTCTGGTTCTCCGGCCGCTGCGGCTGTTGGCGCCGCTGCGGCTGTCGGTGCCGCTGCTGCCGGAGCAGCCGTGCCGGGGGGGCAGGCGGCCGAGGCTGCCCTGCAATCTCCCCCCGATGCTCCGCTGTCTCCTGGTGGTGAACGGGCCGATGAAACTTCAGGGCCGGCTGCAGCGGGGGCAGAGGAAGAGACGGAGGGAGTTTCGTTTCGGGGGGAGCCAGCCGCAAGGCAACCTGTCGATTTTGGGGATGAGTTCCGTTCGCAAGAGCCGTTCGACAATTTCGAGTTCGAGCGCGATGATTCGCTGTCAGCCGTTGTCTCCGACGTGCCGGCCTTCTCATCCGGGGATTCGGGCGCTTTGCTCGATGTGCCGGCGGTTGGCGAAAGAGAGGCTTTTGAAGAGGAGGAGATCAGCTTTGGCGAGGTAAGTCCCGAGGCCTTTGCTGCCGCTACCGATGTGTCTGCTTCCGTGAGGGAGGGCTCGGAAGAAGAGGAGATTTCCTTCGAGTTCGACGATGATGGGGAGGCTGCTGACGGAGAGGGTGCCGGTGCGGAACAGTCGACGGCCGGTGATGTCGACTTCGGTGAAATTGATTTCGGCATTGAGGATACCGAAGCTGAGCCGTTCCAGGGTGATGCCGGGATACTTGGGGCAATGTCGGCAACGGAAGCTGCCGTCGCGCCCGAAGACGGGACCCTGGGCCGCGGGGCTTCCCAGGAGGCTTCGACGGTTCCGCCTGTTCCGCTTGCCGCCGATGCCGAGAGTGAGCCTCCTCCCCTCAGCATTGCATCCCGCCGCAGGGGGAAATCGTTGCTTCCCGTCGTCGTCATCGCCGTGTCGGTGCTGGCGATTGTCTCCCTCGCCGGTTTGGGGTTTTATTTCTTCAAGGAAGGGCCCGAGGCCCTGGACAGGCTGGGGATCGGATTCCTTGCGGAGTGGCTCGGGATGGAAGGGCGCGAGGAGGCGATGATCTCTCTCGAAAAGGTTAATGGCGCCTATCTCGTCAATGCCGAGTCCGGTGAAGTGTTTGTTGTTCGTGGCGAGGCGGTGAACAATTACCGCAAGCCCCGGGCTGCCATCCAGGTCCGCGGCGCACTTCTGGGGGCGGGTGGGCAGGTGCTTGTGCAGAAGGTTGCCTATTGCGGCAACAGCCTTACCGATGAACAGATCGCGTCGCTCCCCTTTGCACGGATCGAGGCGGCCATGGCGAATCAGTTCGGTGATTCCCTGGCAAACCTTGGTGTTCAGCCCGGCAAGAGAATTCCCTTTGTGATCGTGATTGCCGGCGTCCCGAAGGAGGCGGTCGATTACAGTGTGGAGGTTGTGGGTTCAACCGTGGCCAGCCAGTAAGGTTGAGCGGGACGATACTCAACAAAAAGCCGGATTTATTCCGGTTTTTTTTGTTTCATTCCAGCAGGGTCCGTATCTGGTCTCCCTCCGTTTGCAAGGGTTTCTGGACGGATGACAGAGACGGCTGGGCGTGCAGAGCGGGCGGCCCTGTGATCAACTTCCCTTTTCCGCCTCAGCCCGCCATGATTCCAGGCGTGTTGAAACCATGATAAGCGAGGACTAATGCATGTCAAAACGTGCCCGGGAATACGCCGAAAATAAACGGAAGATCATTGAGCTTGCCGAGGCCCTGGCGAAGCGCAAGGCCGGCCAGGAGCGTAAGGAGAAGGAAAAAACTGCCGCACAAAACTTTCCCCTGCCGGAGGCTCTGGAGGAGCAGGTGCTCCAGCTCCTCTCGGTCATTTTTGCCCCGGCATCGCGGACCGCCATTTCGTCCTGCCTCAACCGGGCCGGCATCAGGAATGCCGACGGGCGGCAGTTCGTTCCCGCCCATGTGGCACCTCTCCTTCAGCCCCTTGTGGGAAAAGGGCTGGTCATTCTCGATACCCTGGGGTACTCCTTGCGGCCGGACCTCTGTCACCGCTGCACGCGGGAGGCCGTTGCCGCCGGCCGCTTCGAGGCCATGGCCGCGGCGGTCCAGCAGGAGATTGCGCCCCAGGGCTCCTGGGGCGGGCACCCGTACTACCGCTCCTACCTCCAGGCGGTTCGCGACGTGCGGATCGGCCTCCACCGGGGACGTCCCCAGGATGTCCAGAAGGCCCTCGACGCCTGCGCGAGCCAATTTCCGGAGGAGGTTGAACGGCAGCACCCCTTCGTGATCATCTGCCGGCCCTTCGATGGCCAGTGGCTCGACGAGCTTCCCCTGAATCTCTATCTGGGTATAGTTGCGGAACAGTTCAATCTTTCCCAGTCCCAGATGGTTCCGAGCGATGACTTCTTTGCCCACTTCGAGGCCCGCTATCGGCGGGAGGGGGGTGCCGACATCCCCTTTCTCCGGCAGGTGTACGCCACGGAGCTGATCCTGCGGGGGCGGGTGCGGGAGGGGAGGGAGGTGGTTGCGTCCCCTGGACTCTCCAGTGATCAGACCATCCTTGCCTGGGCCGACTTTCTGGCGGGTGACGACGAAGGGGCCATTGCCCGCTACGAAGAGGCCCTCACCCGGATCAAGAAGGAGCTGAACAAGCGGAAGTATTTCTTCACCGACATCCCCGGCATGTTCTTCATCCCGTCCCTGATCCGGACGGGACAGGCGGACCGCCTGCGCCAGGCCGAGGAGCACGCTTCCTTTGTGGCCGGAAAGCGGGGCTGGAACTTCTGGTCCGTCTACTACCTCGTCTCCCAGGTGCTGGCGGCCCGGCGGGGAGTGAGCTCGGCCGGCCGGACCATCGACGATTGGTCCTTTCATCTGGTGCGGCACGGCTCGGTGTTTCAGGCCCTGTTCGCCCTCCTGGCCCAGCTCTGGACCGGCGGCAAGATGGGGATGGAGCTGGCCCGGGAGGCCCTGCCCCTCATCGACAGGATGAACCGGGCGGGTTATCGCTGGCTGGCCCATGAGACGGCCCTTGCCTGCCGCGCCCTGGGGGCGGGAAACGACGGGGCGGAGGCCGAGGAGCATCTCGGGCGCGAGGGGGTGGTGCCGCTCCACGCGCTCCTCACCCGGCGGGCGTCCTGGGAGTCGGCCCTGGCGGCCCTGGCGCGGCTGGGGAGTGCCGGCGAGGCAGCCGCGGCTGCGACGGCAAAGGGGGAGTCGCGCCTGATCTGGGTGATCAGCCGGTTTGCCGAGGATTTTCTCGATATCCAGCCCAAGGAGCAGAAGCGGACCCCCTCGGGGGGGTGGACCGCCGGCCGGGCCGCGGCCCTGAAGCGCCTCAAGGAGGGGGCCGCGACCCTTCCTTTCCTGACCCCCCAGGATCGCAGGATCTGCGCGGGGATCATCCGGGAGAAGAGCTACTACTACCGCGGCAGCCAGGACAGCCACCGGATCGACCCCTCGGCGGCCCTGCCGCTCCTGGTGGGGCATCCCCTGGTCTTTGTGGATGACGGCGATCTTCTTCCCCTGGAGATCGTGTCCGGCGAGCCGGAGCTGCGGGTAAAGCGCCAGGGGGATCGGCTCCGCCTGACCATCGTCCCCCTCCCCGGCGAGAAGGAGCGGGCCTCCTTTGTCTGGGAGACCCGGACCCGGCTCAAGGTGATCGAGATCAACGACCGGTTCCGCAGGGTGGCGGAGATCGTGGGGGCGGGGCTCACGGTGCCGGCGGCGGCCGAAGGGAAGGTGGTGGAGGCGGTGGGGGCGGTTTCCTCCCTGGTTACGGTCCATTCGGACATCGGCGGCGGTGGGAATCTGGAGGAGCGGCCGGCCGATCCGACGCCGCTGCTGCTGCTGACCCCCTACGGGGAGGGTCTGCGCCTCGAACTCAAGGTCCGTCCCCTGGGGGGGGATGGCCCCCTGTTTCGGCCCGGTGCCGGCGCCGCCACCATTATGGCCGACATGGCGGGGACGCGGGTCCAGGCCCGGCGGGACCTGGCCGGGGAGGCGGCCGCGGCGGAGCGGGTCACGGCGCTCCTCCCCCTGCAAGGGGCGGAGGAAGAGGCGGACGGGGTCTGGCTCTTCCACGACCCCCAGGCTTGCCTTGAGCTCCTGCAGGCCCTGCACTCCCTGGAGGAAGGGGCCGCCCGGACGGTCTGGCCCGAAGGGGAAAAGCTGCGGGTATCCCGGCCCCACGACGCATCGAAGCTCCGCCTCGGGGTCCGGGAGGCGGGTGAGTGGTTCCAGCTGGACGGAAGCCTGGAAACCGACGACGGGGAGGTGCTGGAGCTGCGCAGACTCCTCGATCTCCTGGAGAGCCGGGTGGGGCGGTTCGTTCCCCTGGGCGAGGGGCGGTTTCTGGCCCTGACCGACCAGTTCCGCCGTCGGCTGGAGGAGCTGCGCAGTTTCACCGAGTCCCACGGCAAGGGGGTGCGCTGTGCCCTGCCGGCCCTGGCCTCCCTCGAAGAGCTGGCCGGCGAGGCGGGGGGCTTCACCGCCGACAGAAAATGGGAAGCCCGGCTGGAGCGGCTGCGGGAGGCGGAGAGCCTCGTGCCGGCGGTTCCTTCCACTCTACAGGCGGAACTCAGGGAGTACCAGCGGGAGGGGTTCGAGTGGCTCGTCCGCCTGGCCCACTGGGGAGCGGGAGCCTGTCTGGCCGACGACATGGGGCTCGGCAAGACCATCCAGGCCTTGGCGCTTATCCTCCATCGCGCCCCGGGGGGACCCACCCTGGTGGCGGCCCCCACCTCGGTCTGCATGAACTGGGAGGCCGAGGCGACCCGCTACGCCCCTACCCTGAACGTGATCGTCTTCGGTCCGGGGGACCGGCAGAAGGTTCTGGCCGACCTCAACCCCTTCGATCTGGTCATCTGCAGCTACGGCCTGCTGCAGCAGGAGGCGGAGCTCCTTGGGGGTGTTTCCTGGCAGACCATCGTCCTGGATGAGGCCCAGGCCATCAAGAACATGGCCACCAAGCGCTCCCAGGCCGCCATGTCCCTCAAGGGGGGCTTTCGGCTCATCACCACCGGCACGCCGGTGGAGAACCACCTGGGGGAGCTCTGGAACCTCTTTCGCTTCATCAATCCGGGCCTTCTCGGCTCCCACCGCTCCTTCACCGAGCGGTTCTCCCTCCCCATCGAGAAAAACGGCGACAAGGGGGCGCGGGAGCGGCTGAAGAAGCTGGTCCGTCCTTTCATGCTCCGGCGGACCAAGGCCCAGGTCCTCTCCGAGCTTCCTCCCCGCACCGAGATCGCGGTTTCCGTGGAGCCGAGCGCCGAGGAGCGGGCCTTCTACGAGGCGGTCCGGCTCAACGCCCTGGAACGGATCGAGGGGAGCAGCGGCCCCGAGGGGGAACGGCGCCTGCGGATTCTGGCGGAGATCATGCGGCTGCGCCGGGCCTGCTGCCATCCCCGGCTGGTGCTGCCGGAGAGCCCCCTGGCCGGCGCGAAGCTGGCTGCCTGCATGGAGCTGGTGGAGGAGCTGCGGGACAACAGCCACAAGGCCCTCGTCTTCAGCCAGTTCGTGGACCATCTGGCCATCGTCCGGGAGGAGCTGGACCGCCGAGGGATCGCCTACCAGTACCTGGACGGCTCCACCGCTCCCCAGGAGCGGAAGAGGCGGGTCGACGCTTTCCAGGGGGGGGAGGGGGAGCTGTTCCTCATCAGCCTCAAGGCGGGGGGGACCGGTCTCAATCTCACCGCCGCCGACTACGTCATCCATCTTGATCCCTGGTGGAATCCGGCGGTGGAGGACCAGGCCTCGGACCGGGCCCACCGCATCGGCCAGAGCCGTCCGGTGACCGTCTACCGGCTGGTGACGAAGAACTCCATCGAGGAGAAGATCATCGCCCTCCACCAGACCAAGCGGGACCTGGCCGACAGCCTTCTGGAGGGGACGGAGACCGGCGCCCGGCTCTCCGCCGACGAACTGCTGGCCCTGCTGCGGGAGGGTTAGGGCTTTGCGTCTCAAGGCGTCTTGACGTCATAACGTTAAGGTGTTACCGTGAAGATGATATCAGGCAGGAGGATGAACATGGTAACGACATCACAGACGAAGCGGGCAACGGTCTATCTTGATCCCATGCTTCACCGTGCCCTGAAGATCAAGGCTCTGGAGACTTCGCGCAGCATCTCGGACCTCATTAACGAGTCGGTGCGTTATTCCCTTGAAGAAGACCGGCTCGACCTTGCCGCCTTCGAGGAGCGGGTTGCCGAACCGGTTGTATCCTTTGAGGAGGTCCTCAAGGAACTCAAGCAGCATGGCCGCATATAGGATCGTCCTCAGAAAATCGGCGGCCAAGGAGTTGGAGGCGATTCCGAAGCAGTATCTGGCGAAGATCGTCGAGCGAATCCAGTCGCTGGCCGTGGAGCCCCGGCCCCCGGGCGTTGAGAAGCTTTCAGCCCAGGAGCGCTACCGTATCCGGCAGGGGGATTACCGGATCGTCTACTCCATTGACGACGACATCCTGACGGTCTGCGTGGTGAAGGTCGGTCATCGGCGGGAAGTGTACCGGTGACGGAGGGATTTGGAGAGCCGCACCGGCTGCCGCGGTACGGGAAATCGGCAAGAAAAACACTCGAAACCGGCACGGTAACGTGGTATTAAAGGGGGGCCGCCAGCGGGGCGGTTCCCCTTTTTTCATTACCGTTTCATGGGAACATACGGGGACAAATCCCACTATCATGCAAGGAAGGAGAAACACGCGTGTCCAAGAAACCGGAAGTAACCTTCAAGTACATCTTCACCTACGACTACAACCCGGTCTACGTGAACGGCGCCCACGGCGGCGTCTCCCCCCGGGGGGACCTGGTCGTGAATTTCTACCTGGAGCGGCCGCCCCTCCCCAACGAGATCACCCACGAGGTGAATCCCAACGGGACCATCGGCGCCGAAACCAACGTGGAGCCCGAGGATTTCGCCCAGAGCCTCGTGCGGTTCGTCCCCACCGGGGTGGTTCTCAACTACCAGACCGCCCGGGAGCTACACCACTGGCTTGGCGAGAAGGTTCGGGAGCTGGAGGCCCTGGAGCAGCACAAGGCTGCCATACGCGCCGCGGCCCAGCAGCAGGCCGGCGGCGAGGGAGTACAGCACTGATCTTGCCGTAACCTCTCTGATTGGTGGAAACAGAAAAGCCTGCCGGATATCCGGCAGGCTTTTTCTGCGTCCGAGAGGAGGAGAGTGCTACTTCTGGCTGGCCGCCAGGGCCTGGTCCACGTCGGCGATGATGTCGTCGATATGCTCGATGCCCACGGAGAGGCGGATCAGGTCCGGGGTGACGCCGGAGGCGGCCTGCTGTTCGGGGGTGAGCTGCCGGTGGGTGGTGCTGGCCGGGTGGAGGACGCAGCTGCGGGCATCCCCAACGTGGACCACGAGGGCCACGAGCCGGCACGCCTCCATGAACTTCTTGCCTGCTTCCGCTCCCCCCTTGATGCCGAAGGTGAGCACCCCGCTGCATCCCCGCGGCAGGTATTTCTTCGCCCGCTCAAAGCTTGGGTGGCTCGGGAGTCCCGGGTACTTGACCCAGCTGACCGACGGGTGGCTTTCCAGGAACCGGGCCAGGGCCAGGGCGTTGTCGCTGTGGCGCTGCATCCGGAGCGGCAGGGTCTGGAGGCCGTTGGTGAAGAGGAACGAGTTGAACGGGCTCGGCGTGGTGCCGATGTCGCGCATGAGCTGTACCCGGGCCTTTACGATGTAGGCTTGGCTTCCGAAGGTCTTAACGTACTGGAGTCCGTGGTAGGAGGGGTCGGGTTCGGTCAGTTCCGGGAAGAGGCCGTTGCCCCAGTCGAAGTTCCCGCCGTCGACGATGACGCCGCCGACGCTGGTGGCGAGGCCGTCGATGTACTTGGTGGCCGAGTGGACCACGATGTTGGCGCCGTGCTCGAAGGGGCGGCAGAGGTAGGGGGTGGCGAAGGTGCTGTCGATGATGAGTGGCACCCCCTTTTCCCTGGCGATGGCGGAGAATTTCTCGAAGTCCAGGACGTTCAGCCCCGGATTACCGATGGTCTCGGCGAATAGGGCCTTGGTGTTGGGGCGGAAGGCGGCGAGGATCTCGTCGGCCGGGGCCTCCGGGTCCACGAAGGTCACCTCGATCCCCATCTTGGGAAGGGTGCAGGCGAAGAGGTTGTAGGTGCCGCCGTAGAGGGTGCTGGCTGTCACGAAGTGCTGGCCCGCCTGGCAGATGTTGAAGATGGAGAGGGTCGTGGCCGCCTGGCCGGCGGAGGTGGCCAGGGCACCCACTCCCCCCTCCATTATGGCCAGCTTCTGCTCGAAGGCGTCGGTGGTGGGGTTGCCGATGCGGGTGTAGAAGTAGCCGGACTCCTCCAGGTCGAAGAGTTTCGTCACGTGGTCGGCGCTGTCGTACTTGAAGGTGGTGCTCTGGCAGATGGTGACGACGCGGGGGTCGCCCGACTTGGGGGTGTAGCCCCCCTGGATGGCCTGGGTCTCGATTTTCCACGAACTGCTCATGGCGGTCTCCTTTCAACGGTGGTGAGGCCGCGATGATAGCAGAGAAAAGCCGTGCAGGGAACGGGGAATTAATGAAGTTCCATCTCCCGCGCCACCTGGCCCAGCATCCGGCGGATAGTCCGTTCGTCCACGAAGCTGAAGAGGTCCCCCTTGCCGAAATCCACTGCGGTCCAGTCACGGCAGCTACGGATGGTGACCGGTACCTCGCTGATTCCGTTTCCCAGGAGCCCGTACAGGATCTGTTCCTGTCCGCCGGCCCGGCGGGGATGCTCCGTTTTGCGAAGGTCGAAATAGACGGCCTGGTCGAACTGGTCCGTGGTGAGATAGATCATGACGCACCTCCCGGTTGTGTGATGATGACAGTAAAACCGGTTGGTGCGACATAATAAGTCGTATATTTCTTTGTGCTGCTTATTTACGTCTTTTTTCGATCGCCTTCACCACGAAGGGGAAGAGCGTATCGACCACGATCCGGTACCCTTCGGCCGTGGGATGGATCCCGTCGGTCTGGTTCAGTTCGGGGCGTCCCGCCACCCCCTCCAGGAAGAAGGGGACCAGGATCAGGTCGTGGCGCCCGGCCACGGCGGGGTAGACGGCCGAGAAGGCCCCGGTGTAATCGCGGCCCAGGTTCGTGACCATCTTCATCCCCCCCAGGATCACCGTCACGTTCCGTTTCGTGAGGGTCCGGACCATATCGTCGAGGTTTTTCTCCGTCACCTTGGGGTCGATCCCCCGCAGGCCGTCGTTGGCGCCGGTCACCAGAATCACGATGTCGGGTTTCAGGTTAAGGATCCATTTCATGCGGGAGAGGGCGCCGCTGCTGGTTTCGCCGCTGATGCCGGCATTCACCACCCGCCAGGGGTATCCCGCCTCCCGCAGCCGCCGCTCCAGCTGGGCCGGGTAGGCATCGTTCTCGTCAAGACCGAAGCCGGCTGTGAGACTGTCACCTACGGCCACGATGGTCCCTGCCACTGCCTGTGCAGCCTCTTGTTTCGTCACCGGCTGCCGGGGGGCCTCCTTGCGGTCGCACCCCAAGAGAGCCAGCACTGCCAAAACAGCCATCACATTTATCCACAGATTCACGATAACCCTCCTATACCGCCCCCGAGCCCCGAGTCCCGAGTCCCGAGTCCCGGATTCTACTCCTCCGTCTGCTCACGCAGAAAAACCACCGGCTTCTTCCGGATGATGGAGAGGGACGCCCAGAGTCCCACGGTCACCACCAGTGCCACCGCAGCCGCCACGAGGGCTGCGCTCAGGGCCGGAAAGCTGCGCCAGGCCACGTCCAGCACCCGGGTGCAGACGATCCAGCTGGCCGCCTGGGCGAGCCCCAGGGCCAGGAGGCCGCTCACTCCGCCGATGATGAGATTTTCCAGGGCGAAGACCGCGAGGACGAATCGGCTCCGGGCCCCGAGGATGGTAAAGTAGACCGCCTCCCGCAGCCGGGCCTGGCGGGTGGCGATGACGGAGCTGACGATGATGAGGGCCCCGGCCACCACGCTGAAGAGGGTGAAGAAGCGGACAATGACCGAGAGCCGCCCCATGACCCGGGCAAAGACCGCCACGGTCTCGGTCAGGTCGAAGATGCTCACGTTGGGGAAGCGGGCCGCGATCCGGTTCTGGAGCGGGGCAATGCCGGGCTTCTCCACCCGCACGGCGGTGAAGAGGGTCTGGGGGGCGTCCCTGAGCCCCTCCGGCGGGAAGACGAAGTAGAAGAAGGGCTGCAGCGCGGCCCGGGTCCGGGTCCGGATGCTGGCGATCCGTGCCTCCACCGGCACCCCCTGGATCCGGAAGGTGATGACGTCCCCCACCTGCATGGGGCTCATCTCCACCACCGTGTCCAGGACCGACACCTGGACCCCGCTCCAGTCGGGGCGGAAGAGGCCCTTGCCGGCGATGATCCGCTCGTCCTCCAGGAGGGTCTCCCGGTAGGTGAGGTTGAATTCCCGGGAGAGGTTGTCCCCCCGCTTGCGGCGCTCCGCCTCCCGGTCGATGGGCTTGCCGTTGATGGCCGTCACGGTCCCGCGGATTACGGGGTGGAGGAAGGCCGGCATTCCGAGGGCGCGGCTGAATTCCTCCTTCTGCCCCGGCTGGATGTCGATGAAGAAGAGGTTGGGGGCGTCGGCGGGGTAGGAACGGATGAAGGAGGCGTCCAGGTTCCGCTCCACCAGGGTGATGGCGAAGATCACCGCCAGGGCCGCCGTGAGGGTGACGATGATGGGGCGGGTGGCGTTCCGGGGGCGGAAGAGCCCCCGCAGGGCCTGCCGCGCCGCGAGCGGCCGGGGGCGCGCCTTGCGCAGCAGCCGCAGGACTGCCTCGGTGCCGGCGAGGGACAGAAGGATGAGCCCCGCCACCCCCAGGACGAAGTAGAGGCCGCTCTGCAGCTCCTCCACCTTCCAGAGGACCATGGCCAGGAAGAAGAGGACCACGCCCCCAGCCGTCATCCACACCGGCCGGCTCCGTGCCGCCGGCTCCTCTTCCTTGCCGAAGATGGCCCGGGGTTTCACCTCCCGCAGCTGCCAGAGGGGGAGAAGGGTGAAGAGGGTCACCGTCAGGAAGCCGAGGACGAGCCCCTCCGCCACGGCCGGGGCCGCGATGCGGAACTCCACCGTGGCCGGCAGGAGCCCCCGGAAAAGCTCAGGCAGAACCCCCTGGAGGAGAAAGCTCGCCCCAATGCCGAGCGCTGTCCCCACAGCCCCCAGCACCGAAGCCACCGCCACGTAGTGCCCCACCAGGAAGCGCCCCGTGGCCCCCAGGGCCTTCATGACGGCGATGGATTCCCGCTGCTCGGCCAGGTAGGCGGCCAGGGAGCTCTGGATGCCGATGCCGGCCAGGAGCAGGGTGAAGATGCCGATCAGGTTCAGGAAGAAGAGGAAATTGTCGAAGAAGCGCTTCACCCTCGATTCGGCGGTGCGGTAGGTGTTGACCCGCTCCCGGTCCCCCAGGGAGAAGTTCCGCAGCTCCGAGGCGATCCGGTCGGTATCCCTGGGGTTCGCAACCTTCAGGAGGATGGTGTGGTTCACCCGGCTCCCCCGGCCCACGAGCCCCAGGGAGGGGAGGTCGGCTGCGGCCACGAAGAGGCGGGGCCCCAGGGAGAAGACGTCCACGGGGCGGTCCGGCTCCTGGGTCACCAGGTCCGCGACGGTGAGGGTGGCGTCACCCAGCCGGAGCCGGTCCCCCACCCGGAGCCCGAGCCGGTCCAGGAGGGTCTGCTCCGCGACGACGCTCCCCGGTGCCAGCACCTGCCGGAAGGGGCGCCCCGAAGCCAGCGTCACCGCGCCGTAGAAAGGATAGCCCGGCTCCACCGCTTTCACGTGGGCCAGGAGGGAGTCCTCCCGCGCCTCGGGGCGCACGATGGAGTAGAACTCCTGGATGCGGGCGCCCTCGGCCCGTCCCGCGCCGACGATCCGCTCCACCGCTGCCGTGAGCCCCGGCGACAGGGGGGAGTGGGACTTCACGATCACGTCCCCCCCGTGGAGGGCCCGGGCGTCCCGCAGCATGGAGGTGTGGACGCTGCGGCCGAAGCCGGCCAGGGAGACGAGGGTGACGATGGAGAGGGCAACGCAGAGGACGAAGATGGCCGACTGGCGGCGGGAGGTGGCGAGCCGGCGGCGGAGGAGGCGGCCGTGGAGCGTCATGGGGAGACGATCCGGCCGTCATGAAGCCGCACCACCCGGTCGGCGGTGCGGGCGATCTCGGGGCTGTGGGTAACGAGGACGAGGGTCGTCCGCCGCTCCCGGTGCAGCTCCAGCAGAAGTTCAAGAATCCCCCGGCCGTTCACCGAATCGAGGTTCCCGGTGGGCTCGTCGGCGAAGATGATGGGCGGGTCGTTCACCAGGGCCCGGCAGATGGCGCAGCGCTGCCTCTCGCCCCCGGAGAGCTGGTGGGGGAGGCTCGCGGCCCGCCCCGTGAGCCCCACCCGGGCAAGAAGCGCCTCGGCCTTCTCCTTGGCGGCCCCGTCCCCCCGCAGCTCCGCCGGAAACATGACGTTCTCCAGGGTCGACAGGGAGGGCACCAGGTGGAACGACTGGAACACGAAGCCGAAGGTCCCGTTCCGCAGGGGGGCCAGGTCGTCCTCGGAGAGATCGGTGATGTCGCGCCCCTCGATGATGACGCGGCCGGCGTCGGGGCGGTCGAGCCCCGACAGGAGCGAGAGGAGGGTGCTCTTGCCGCTGCCGCTCTCCCCCTCGATGACGAGGAATTCCCCCGGCTCCACGGCCAGTGAGACGCTGTCGAGGACCTGAATGCGGCGGTCGCCGACGGTGTAGGTTTTGGAGAGGGTGCGGGCTTCGATGATCATGGTTCTTTCATCATAGCAGCAGGGGGGAGGGGGCACAACCGCGTCAACGGAAAAGGGGATTGTTAGCGTTACGGTTGACATTGCCTTAACCGGTGGTTAATATATTGGCATGTTCACGGTTCGCTATAGCAGGCAGGCCCTCAAGGCCATGACAAAAATGCCCAAAGGCATTGCCGAAAAGATGATCCGCGAACTGGCTGCCATCGCCACGGACCCGGCAAGCTACCATGGTGACTGGAAACCGATGCAGGGCTCGCCGTACTGGCGGTTGCGGGTAGGCAGCTGGCGGGCAATCTGTGAAATAATCAACAATGAACTCATCGTCTATGTCCTCAAGATCGGCCCGAGAGGAGATGTCTACAAATGACCATCCAGATCATCAAACATAACGACAAGCCGGAATATGCCGTGGTCCCCTTCAACGAATGGGAAGCCCTCATCAGGCGCCTGGAAGAGCTTGAAGACCTCTACGAAGCGCGCGCCATCTCTGCGTCAATCGCCGACGGGGAAGAAACCTATCCGAGCGAGTTCGTTGAGCGACTGCTCCTGTCGGGAGAACACCCCCTGAAAATCTGGCGGGAACATCGGGGATTCACCCTGGCCGCACTCGCCAAGGAGTGCGGCGTATCGAGCCCGGCCCTCTCCCAGATAGAAAACGGCAAGCGCACCCCCAGAGTCGATCTGCTATCCAAACTGGCCAAAGCTCTGCGGTGCGACATGGAAGACTTGCTCCGTCACGAAGCGGAGCACTGACGGCCCTTTGCCGGCCTCCTTCTGCCACACAGGAAGACAGCATAAACTGGGTTGTAAGTCATACGCTATAAGAGTATAGTTAGTCATGCTCTTTGTCGAAACCTCTCTCTTCACCAATCTGTTGTCTGGATACCTCTCGGATGACGAATACCGGGAGTTTCAGACATTCATTGCCGAGAACCTGGATGCAGGGGACGTAATCAGGGGTTCCGGCGGCATCCGCAAGATCCGATGGGCGGCCAAAGGCAAGGGCAAGCGTGGAGGAGTCAGAATCATTTACTACTGGCAGCGGGTAGACAGCCACATCTATCTGATAACCCTCTACGCCAAGAACGAGATGGAAGACCTCTCCCCCGCAGAGATCGCGGCACTCAAGAGGATGGTGGAGGCATGGAACAGATGAAAAAGCGCAATCTTTTTGAAGAACTGACGCAGGGCATTGAGGAGATCAACCAGTTCCGGGCGGGCAAGATCACCCTGAAAACCTATCGGGTGGAGAAAACGCCAAAAGTTGAGGTAACACCGGAACTCATCAAGGAGACACGGGAACGCCTGAACCTGTCCCGCGCCGTTTTCGCCCATGAGCTTCACATCTCTCCCCGAACCCTGGAAAAGTGGGAACAGGGACGCGCCAAGCCGAACGAGCAGGCAGCTACCCTTATCCTTCTTGTACGGAAGTATCCGGACACCCTGGAGCGCCTGAAGAAGCTGGCGGCGTAAGCTCTCTGTCAAGGTGTAGACCTGACACCTTGACCTTGTGGGAGAACATCCCCTGAAAATCTGGCGGGAATATCGGGGATTCACCCTGGCCGCACTCGCCAAGGAGTGCGGCGTATCGAGCCCGGCCCTCTCCCAGATAGAAACCGGCAAGCGCACCCCTAGAGTCAGCCAGAAAAAAGGCGGCTCAGGCAACGGAGCCACCTGTTGGGATCAGCAGCGTACTACAGCCCGCCTTGATAGAATTGCCTTGTTGTCCAACAGCATAAAAAAAGGGGGGGCGTTACAGCCTCCCCCCTTTCTATTTCGCCCTGAAAATCTTCTACCCCCCTGCAGTCGCCTTACCGTCAGCCACCATCAGCTCTGCCACGAGCCGGGTGAATCGCAATGGATCCGGAATTGGAGATCCTTCGGTGAGCAGCGCCTGGTCGTAGAGGAGGTCGCAGTAATCACCCAGGCGCGGGTTGGCCTTGTCTTTGGCGAAAAGGGTGGCCATGACCTGCATGATCGGGTGGTCCGGGTTCAGCTCCAGGATCCGCTTCGACTCGGGGACATCCTGGTTCATGGCCCGCAGGATTCGCTCCATGTTGGCGTTGAGGCCATGCTCGTCGGCCACGAGACAGCAGGCGCTGTCGGTGAGGCGGCTGGAGAGCCGCACTTCCTTGACCCGCTGGGCCAGCTTCTCCTTTACGAAGGTGAGGAGATCGCCGTACTGCTTGGCTGCTTCTTCCCGCTTGGCCTCCTGCTCCTTCTTCTCCTCCTCGGTGGCGGGAATGACGTCGCCCCGATCCACGGCCTTGAGCTTCTTGCCGCCGTACTCGGTGACCCCCTGCACCACCCACTCGTCAACGGGGTCGGTCAGGAAGAGGACCTCGTACTCCTTCTTGCGGAAGATTTCCAGGTGGGGTGACTGCTCCAGGGCCGCACGGCTGGTGCCGGTGATGAAGTAGATCTCCTCCTGCCCCTCGGGCATCCGTTCCACGTACTCCTTGAAGGAGACGAATTTCCCCGCTTCGGTCTTCGTGCTCTCGAAGAGGAGCAGTTCCTGGAGCTTCTCCCGGTTGGCGTAGTCGAAGTGGACCCCTTCCTTGAGCACCGGGCCGAATTCTCTGTAGAAGGCCAGGTAGTCGTCGGCCTCCTTTTCCTTCATCTCGGCAAGGGTCGAGAGGATCTTGGAGACGAGGCTCTTCTGGATCCGCTTGATCTGAACATCCTCCTGGAGGATCTCTCGGGAGACGTTGAGGGGGAGGTCGCTGGAGTCCACCACCCCTTTTACGAAGCGGAGGTAGTCGGGGAGGAGCTGCTCGCAGGAATCGGTGATGAAGACCCGGCGCACGTAAAGCTGCACCCCGCGCTTTCTTTCAGGCATGAAGAGATCGAAGGGCTTGTGGGCAGGCAGGTAGAGGAGGGCCTTGAACTCGCTCACCCCCTCGGCGGAGTAGTGGATGGTCTTCAGCGGCTTCTCGAAGTCGTGGGAGACATGCTTGTAGAACTCTTCGTACTCCTCGTCGGTCACCTCGCTCTTGGCCCGGGTCCAGATGGCCTTCATGGAGTTGAGGGTCTCCTCCACGGTCTTCTCGATGGTGCCGGCCCCCTTGATCTCCTCGCCGTTCACCCCTTTCGGGACCTCGGTGCGGGTCACGTCCATGACGATGGGGTACTGGACGTAGTCGGAGTACTTCCGGACGATGGAGCGGATCTTCCACTCGTCCAGGTACTCCCTCATCTCTTCCTTCAGGTGGAGGGTGATTTCGGTGCCGCGGCTCTCCTTGGTGATCTCCTCCACGGTGTAGGTGCCGTCGCCGGTGGATTCCCACCGGACCCCGGCTCCCTTGTCATGGCCGGCCCGGCGGGTGACGAGGGTGACCCGGTCGGCCACCATGAACGAGGCGTAGAAGCCGACCCCGAACTGGCCGATGAGTTCCGGGTGATCGGCCACGTTCTGCTCCTTCAGGTTCGCCAGGAATGCCTTGGTCCCCGAATGGGCGATGGTGCCGATGTTCTTTTCCACCTCCTCCATGGTCATGCCGATCCCGTTGTCGCGGATGGTGATGGTGCCGTCCTCTTTGCTGGGAATGAGTTTGATCTTTCCCTCCGGCTCCCCCTCGATGACCGCCGCGTTCTGGTGGGACTCGAAGAGGACCTTGTCGATGGCGTCGGAGGCGTTGGAGATGAGCTCCCGCAGGAAGATGTCCTTGTTGGAGTAGAGGGAGTGGATCACGAGGTCCAGGAGTTGCTGGACTTCGGTTTCGAACTTTTTGGTGGTCTTCGTCATTGGGGGTGTCTTCTCCTTTACGTCGGTGTGGTGATTGGGAACCCCCTTAACCTAACGACGGTGTCGCCGTTTTTCAAGGGGGAACCCGCACTTTTTCGGCCATGTCACGCCCCGTACCGGCCGGCGGTGACGGGCGCCAGTGAAAAGTGCATGGATTTTCGATGATTGTTGATTATACTGGCAAGGGTTTTTGTTGGGAGAGGTACTTGCATCGAATCACGTACCAGTTATTCCATCATGGGCATTACGGAGCGGGCAGTGCACAAGAGCGGATTCCATAAACGGAGCAGCGGCGGGCCCCGCGGGGTGAACAGGGGGAGGTTCGGCAGGCGTTGTCTCTGTTGGCAGGTCATATTTCTGCTTGTCGCGGCCCTTGCGTTGTTCGTCGGGTGCAGCCGCCAGGAGCCGGTGAAGGTGGGGTTCGTGGGGACCCTCACCGGAAAGAACGGCGACCTGGGGGTGGCGGGACGCGACGGCGTCACCCTGGCGGTGGAGGCCCTCAATGCCCAGGGGGGGATCAACGGCCGGAAGGTGCAGCTCATCGTCAAGGACGATGCCCAGGACCCGGCGGTGGCGGTCCGGGTGAACGCAGAGCTGGTCCGGGAAGGGGTGGCCGCCGTCATCGGCCATACGGTCAGCTCCATGACCAAGGCGGGGCTTGCGGTCTTCGAGAAGTCCGGCATCGTGGTGGTGAGCCCCACCTCAAGCACCACCGACCTGGCCGGCAGGGACGACGTCTTCTTCCGGGTCATGGAGCCCAACAGCTTCTTTGCCCGGCACCATGCGGAGACAGCCCGAAGGCTGGGAATCAGGCGCGTTTCCGTCATCTACGACATCAACAATCCCGCCTACACCGTGGACATGAGCAGGATCTTCCGGGATGACCACCTGCGCTCCGGCGGAACCATCGTCCGCGAGGTCTCCTTCGATTCGACCAAGGCCCCCGTCTTCAGCCGGCTGGTGAAATCCCTCCATATCCCGGCCGTGGATGGCGTGCTGATCCTTGCCAGCAGCGTCGATACCATGCAGATCGCCCAGCAGATCCGAAAGCTCAGCCCCACCGTCCCTATCCTCTCGGGGGCCTGCGGCCTGGCCCAGCGGGACCTGCTCCAGATGGCCGGCAAATCGTCGGAGGGGATCATCTTCACGCTTCCGGTCAACAGCCAATCCACCGCGCCGGCCTACGTGGCCTTCCGCGAGGCTTACCGCAACCGCTTCGGAACCGATCCCACCTTCTCGTCAGTCATGGGGTACGACGCGGCCCAGCTCATCTTCGCGGCCATGAAGAAGGAGCCCGACCCCCGCAGGCTGCGGGATGCCATCAAGTCCATGTCGCGCTTCGAGGGGCTTCAGGGCCCCATCGAGCTCGACCCCTTCGGCGACCCCCACCGTTCGCTCTGCGTTGTCCGGATCAGGGACGGCCGCGATGAAGTCCTGGGGGAATAGGATTCCATGAAAGTCAACATCAGACGGCTCCTTTTTCTCGGCTCATTCCTGTCGGCCATCGTTCCCCTGGTGATTGTGGGGGGCGTGAGCCTCGGCCTGCTGAAGACCCACCTGGGCCGCGAGCTTGATGAGGCCAAGGTCGTCTTTGCTCGGTCGGTTGGCGACCAGATCGCCATCTATCTCCGGGAACCGGTCCGCGTGATGACCACGGTGCGGCTCCATCTGGAGGGGGAGCGCCACGGCACGGCCCACACCGTGGAGTTGATTGACGGCACCCTTGCGGCCAACGACTATTTCGAGGGGATCTATCTCCTGGACACCGCCGGCAGGGTCCGCCACGCGGCCCTGCGGAACGGCGGCGAGGCGGGCCGTGACATGGGTGGGAACGATTTTTCCGGCGTGGCCGCGGTGCGGGCCGCCATGGCGAGCGGCGGGGTGAGCTGGGCTCCGCTCATCTCCCTGCAGTCCGGTGAGCCGGTGGTCGCCTTCAGCCTCCCGGTGCGCGGCGGTTTCATCCTTGCCACCCTCCGCCTCGACGATCTGGCCGGCATCATTGCCCGAGCCGGCGCCTCGTCCCGGTTCGTTCCCTTTCTGATTGAGCCGGGGGGGAGGGTCATCGCCCACCCCGACGCCTCGGTGGTGGCCCGGCAGGAGAGAGTCGGCGGCCTCTCCGCCCTCCGGTCCTCGGCCGAAGGAATGCAGATCGGCGCCGTGTCCCTGGGGGGGGAAGAGTATCATGCCGTGGCGGTGCCGATACAGGAACTCTCGTGGCGGCTTCTGGTGGCCCAGCGCTCCGACGTGAGCCAGGAGCCGGTCAGGCAGATGCAGACCATTGTCCTTGCCGGCATGGGGCTTACCATCCTTCTGGCAGCCGCAGCCGCTGCCCTGGGCAACCTGGCCATCAGCAGGCCCTTCCGGCGCCTGGGGGAAGAGGCGCGCAAGGTCACCGACCACCGCTACGGCGAGGTCCGACCGGTGGGGACCATCTGCAGCGAGATCGAACTCCTCTCCGAGACCCTCGGCAGCATGGCCCGGACGGTTCAGGCCCGGGAGACGGAACTGCGGGACCGCAACGAAGAGCTCGCCATGGCCGAAGAGGAGCTGCGCCAGCAGCTCGACGAGTACCAGCGGAGCCAGGATCACCTGACCGAGAGCGAGGAGCGCTACCGTCTCCTCGTGGATTCGTCGCCCGACGCCATCCTCATCCACGCCGCCGGCCGCTACGTCTTCGCCAATCCGGCCGCGCTGAAACTGTACGGCGCCGCCCATCCTGACCAGCTGGTGGGGAGGCCGATTACCGATTTCGTCCATCCCGACAGCCATCAGGCGGTGGCCGAACGGCTCAGGCTCCTCTACAACGAGCGCAGGCCGGTCCCCCTTGCCGAGCAGCGGCTCATCCGGCTGGACGGCACGGTGGTCGACGTCGACGTGATCAGCATCCCCTTCACCTATCTGGGCGAGCCGGCCGTGCAGGTGGTGCTGCGCGACATCAGCCAGCGGAAGCTGGCCGAGGCCACCATCGCCCGGGCGCGGGATTTCTACGTGAAGCTCTTCGACGAGTTCCCGCTGCCGGTCTGGCGCGCCGATGCCAGTGGCTATTGCAACTACCACAACAGGACCTGGCTTTCCCTCACGGGGCGCACCTTCGACGAGGAGGCCGGCACCGGGTGGGTCGAGGCTCTCCACCCCGACGACCGCGCCCGGTGCCTGACTCTATGGCAGGAGGCCTTTACGGCCCGCCGGCCGCTCATTGTCGAGTATCGCCTGCGCCGTCATGACGGCTCGTATCGGACTATTCTCGATTGCAGCACCCCCTACGACGACCTGGATGGGGAGTTTGCCGGCTTCATCGGTGCCTGCGTCGACATCACCGACCGCAAGAATGCGGAGGAGGAGGTCCGGCGCCTGAACGCGGAACTGGAAGAGCGGGTTCGCGAGCGGACCGTCCTGCTGGAAACCGCCAACCGGGAGCTGGAGTCGTTCAGTTACTCGGTCTCCCACGATCTGCGGGCGCCGCTTCGCCATATCGACGGGTTCAGCGCCATGCTCCTGGAGGACTGCGGCGATTCCCTGCCGGAGACGGCCGTGTCCTACCTGGAGAGGATCAAGACCGCATCCCGGCGGATGGGGCAGCTCATCGACGACCTCCTGGATCTTTCCCGGGTCTCCCGCAGTGCCATGCGCCGGGAATCCGTCGATCTGAGCCGAATGGCGCGGGAGCTGGCGCGGGAGTACGAAGAGGCCAACCCGGCGAGGAGGGTCACGTTCGAGATTGCCGACGGCGTGGTGGCTGTGGGGGATCCGACGCTTCTGCGGGTGGCGCTCCACAACCTCCTGGACAACGCCTGGAAGTACTCCGGCAAGAAGGATTCCGCCCGCATCCGGTTCGGTGAAACCGTTGTGGACGGCGAGCGGGCCATCTTTGTCAGCGACGACGGCGCCGGCTTCGACATGCGCTACGTCAACAAGCTCTTCGGCCCCTTCCAGCGGCTCCACAGCGCCGACGAGTTCGAGGGGACCGGCATCGGCCTCGCCACGGTCCAGCGGATCGCCCAGCGCCACGGCGGCCGCGCCTGGGCCGAAGGAGAGGAGGGGAAGGGGGCGACGTTCTACCTCGCCATCCCGTAACCTTCCCGGTTTCTTGACACTCTCCCGCCCCCTGTGCTAGTTTAAACTCCTTTAAAAAACAGCCTTTCCGGGCATTTTCTCCCGTCTGTTTCCCGTTGATCGGAGCTTTCCGTGTATTTTCCTGATTTCGAGACCTTCCGGTCTCTGGCCTCCCAAGGCAACCTGATCCCCGTCTGCCGCGAGATCATGGCCGACATGGACACGCCGGTCAGCGCCTTCCGCAAGATCGACGATGGTCCCTACTCCTTCCTCCTGGAGAGCATCGAGGGGGGGGAGAAGTGGGGGCGTTACTCCTTCCTCGGCGCCAACCCCGCCACCGTCATCCGGAGCCGCGGCACCACCGTGGAGATCGTCACCAACGGCGACGCCCGCACCGTGACCAGTGTCGACCCCCTCGGCTTTGTGCGCGAATATCTGAGCCGTTTCCGCCCCGTGGAGATCCCGGGTCTTCCCCGCTTCTTCGGCGGCGCCGTGGGGTACCTGGGGTACGACATGGTGCGCCACTTCGAGCGGCTCGCCACGGAGAAGCCTGCGGTCATCGGGGCCTGGGATTCCTGTTTCGTCATCACCGACACGATCCTGATCTTCGACACCATGCGCCAGAAGATCACCGTGGTCTCCAATGCCCACCTGGAGGACGGCCAGCCCCCCGAGGCCGCCTACGCCGAGGCCCTCGCCCGGGGGGACGCCCTCATCGCCAAGCTCCGGGCGCCACTGCCGGCGCTGCCGGCGGTGCCGGCGGTGCGGAAGGTCTCCTTTGCCTCCAACGTCCCCCGCGAGGCCTTCGAGGCGGCGGTGGAGAAATCGAAGGAGTACGTCCGGGCCGGGGACATCATCCAGGTGGTCCTCTCCCAGCGCTTCTCCGGCGAGCTCACCGTGGAGCCCCTCGCCATCTACCGGGTGCTGCGGACCCTGAACCCTTCCCCCTACATGTTCTTCCTCCGCATGGACGACACCCTGGTGGTGGGGGCCTCCCCCGAGGTCATGGTCCGCAAGGAGGGGGATCGGGTGGAGCTTCGCCCCATCGCCGGCACTCGACCCCGGGGCGCCACGCCCGAGGAGGATCAGCGGCTGGCCGAGGAGCTTCTGGCCGACCCCAAGGAGCGGGCCGAGCACGTGATGCTCGTGGACCTGGGGCGCAACGACCTGGGGCGGGTCTGCCGCACCGGCACCGTGAAGGTGTCGGAGCTCATGGTGATCGAGCGCTATTCCCACGTGATGCACATCGTCTCCAACGTGGAGGGTGAGCTGGAGAAGGGGAAGGACGCCTTCGACGTGGTGCGGGCCACCTTCCCGGCCGGCACCCTCTCCGGCGCCCCCAAGGTGCGGGCCATGGAGATCATCGACGAGCTGGAGCCGGTCCGCCGCGAGGTCTACGGCGGCGCGGTGGGGTATTTCTCCTTCTCCGGCAACATGGACCTGGCCATCGCCATCCGCACCCTTGTCATCCGCGACGGCATGGTGCACCTGCAGGCCGGGGCCGGCATCGTGGCCGACTCGAATCCGGCCGCCGAGTACCAGGAGACGGTCAACAAGGCCATGGCGGTGGTGAAGGCCATCGAGACGGCGGAAAAGGGGTTGGACTAGCCGGCCATGGACGTGATAAAGCTGCGCCAGGCCGTTGCCTTGGGAAAAATATCGTGGCAACGACACGCTCTGACCAGGATGCTTGAGCGTGGCATTTCCCGACAAATGGTGTTGACCTGTCTCAGTGACGGTGATGTTATTGAGGTGTACGAGAAAGACAAACCACTGCCGAGTGTTCTGGTACTCGGATTCCTTGCCGGTGTCCCCCTTCACGTGGTCGCGGCATATGATGAAACGTCGGAGATCTGTTACGTTATAACCGTGTATCGGCCTGACTCACGGCATTTTGAGGCGGATTTCAAGACCCGGAGGTTGCCATGATGAGCGAGAATACTGGTCTCTGCCCGCTATGCGGCGGCGACATGGAAGCGGGAAAGACGACGTTTACGGCTGACCTGGGTTTTGGCGTGGTTGTGGTCAGGAATGTCCCGGCCACTGTCTGCTCACAATGCGGTGCCGACTGGATCGACGACGCCACTGCCGCCAGGATCGAAAAGATTGTGGAAGATGCCCGGTCACGGCACGCCATCGTCGATATTACCGATCTTGCCGCCTGAGGTTATTCATTAATGCTCCTGATGATAGACAACTATGACTCCTTCACCTACAACATCGTCCAGTATTTCGGCGAGCTGGGTGAGGAGGTGCGGGTCTTCCGCAACGACGGCATCACCCTGGAGGAGATCGAGGGGCTGGCCCCCGAGCGCCTCGTCATCTCCCCCGGTCCCTGCTCCCCCGAGGAGGCCGGCATTTCGGTTGCTGCCATCCGGCACTTTGCCGGCAGGATTCCGATTCTCGGGGTCTGCCTCGGCCACCAGGCAATCGGCGCCGCCTTCGGCGGGAAGGTGGTCCGCAGCTCCACCCTCATGCACGGGAAGACCTCGCCGATTCACCACAAGGGCCAGGGGCTCTTCCGGGGGCTTCCCAACCCCTTCAACGCCACCCGCTACCATTCCCTCGTGGTGGAGCGGGCCTCTTTCCCCGATTGTCTTGAGATCACCGCCTGGGTGGAGGAGGGGGAGGTCATGGGGCTCGCCCACAAAGAGCTCCCGGTCTGGGGGGTCCAGTTCCACCCCGAGTCGATCCTCACCGAGGGGGGGATGGATCTCCTGCGGAATTTCCTGGAGATGACGAAAAGGTAAGAATACAGAAGACAGGAGTCAGAATTCAGAATGAAATGCCCTTATCTACTGACTCCTGAATTCTGACTTCTGAATTCTCGGGAGCGGGAGCGAAATGATGATCAAAAAAGCAATCGCCAAGGTAGTTGAGCGGATCGACCTCACCGAAGCGGAGATGATCGAGGTCATGGACCAGATCATGTCCGGCGAGGCCACCCCGGCCCAGATCGCCGCTTTCATCACTGCCCTCCGGATGAAGGGGGAGACGGTGGCGGAGATCACCGGCGCGGCCCGGGTCATGCGGGACCGGGCCACCCCCATTCGGGTCGGCAAGGGGGTTCTCGACATCGACCGGGACGACATCAACATCGACCAGGAGACGATCCTGGACGTGGTGGGCACCGGCGGGGACGGCACCAACACCTTCAACATCTCCACCACGGTCTCCTTCGTGGTGGCCTCCTGCGGGGTCAAGGTGGCCAAGCACGGCAACCGGGCCGTCTCTTCCGCCTGCGGCAGCGCCGACGTGCTGGAGTCCCTCGGCGTGAACCTGGACGTGACGCCGGAGACGGTGGAGCACGCCATCAGGAAGATCGGCATCGGTTTTCTCTTCGCCCCGGCCCTGCACGGCGCCATGAAGCACGCCATCGGTCCCCGGAAAGAGATCGGCATCCGGACCATCTTCAACATCCTCGGCCCCCTCACCAACCCCGCCGGCGCCGACTGCCAGGTTCTCGGCGTCTACCGGGAGGGGCTCGTGGAGCAGCTGGCCCACGTCCTCCACAAGCTGGGGTGCCGGCGCGGCTTTGTGGTCCACGGCATGGACGGCATGGACGAGATCACCCTTACCCGCGAGACCCGCATTGCCGAGGTGACCCGGGCAGGGGTGACGGTGCGGACCATAACCCCCGAGGAGTTCGGTTTTGCCTCCTGTCCCCCCGGTGAGCTCCGCGGCGGTGATGCCGCCGGCAATGCCCGCATCGTCCGGGGCATCCTGGAAGGAGAAAGGGGGCCGAGGCGGGATGTGGTGCTCCTGAACGCCGCCTACGCCCTTGTGGCCGCCGGCAGGGCCACGGATCCGGCCGAGGGGATCCGCCTTGCCGCCGAGGCCATCGACTCGGGCCGCGCCCTGGCGAAGCTGGAAGAATTGATCGCACTGACGAATGAATAATGTCGTAGGGGCGGACCCGTGTCCGCCCGATTCTGAAATTTTGGTGCGGAAGCGTAAATCGGGCGCACGCGGTGCGCCCCTCCATGGAAAACCACTATGCCTGCAACCCCCGATATCCTGAAAAAAATCGTCGAGCACAAGCGGGGCGAGGTGGCAGCGGCCCGTTCCGCCGCCCCCCTTGCCGAGGTGAAGGCCCGCATTGCGGACCTGGAGGACCAGCCCCGGGGGTTCGAGCGGGCCCTGCGGGACTGCCACGCCTCCGGCTGGACCGCCGTCATCGCCGAGGTGAAGAAGGGGTCCCCCTCCAAGGGGGTCATCCGCCCCGACTTCGATCCCCTGGAGATCGCCGAGACCTATGAAAAGAACGGCGCCGCCTGCCTGTCGGTCCTGACCGACGAGCACTTCTTCCTGGGGAGCCTCCGCTACCTGGCCCTGATCCGCGAGCAGGTGCGGCTGCCGCTTTTGCGGAAGGATTTCCTCTTCGATCCCTACCAGGTGTACGAGGCCCGGGCCGCCGGTGCCGACGCCATCCTCCTCATCGCCGCCATGCTGGAACTGGAGCAGATCCGGGAACTGGCCGGAATCGCCCGGGAGCTCTCCCTCGATGTGCTCCTGGAGGTCCACGACGGGCCGGAGCTGGAGACGGCGCTTGCCTCCGGCTGCACCCTCATCGGCATCAACAACCGCAACCTCCGCACCTTTGTCGTGGATCTTGCCACCTCCGAGCAGCTCCTACCCCTGGTTCCCGCCGACCGGTTCGTGGTGGCCGAGAGCGGCATCAACACCCGCGACGACATCCTCCGCCTCCAGGCCGCCGGTGCCCACGGCTTCCTCATCGGCGAGTCCTTCATGCGGGAGGAGGACATCGGGGCCAAGCTGCGGGAGTTGCTGGGCTAAAAGAAAATCTGAAACACGGAGCGACTGAGCAACGGAGAAAAAACTGAGATAAATGCCGTCGCAGAAAAGAGGATTTCCCCCCTTCCGTTGAAAGGTTAGATCTTCTGTTTTCTCTCCGTGTGCTCCGTTGCTCCGTGTTATTTCGACTACTATTTCCGTTTCGAGGTTGCCATGCAGACAAAAATCCTGCTCGACGAAAGCCGCATCCCCACCCACTGGTACAACATCATCCCCGACATGCCCGGCCCCCTGGCGCCGGTCATCAACCCCCGGACCCTCCAGCCGGTGACTCCCGACGACCTTTTCCCCATCTTCCCCATGGCCATCATCGAGCAGGAGGTCTCCGGCGAGCGGTGGATTCCGATCCCCGAGGAGGTGCGGGAGATCTACCGGCTCTGGCGGCCGTCCCCCCTCTACCGGGCCCGGCGGCTGGAGCAGGCCCTCGGCACTCCGGCGAAGATCTACTACAAGTACGAAGGGGTGTCGCCCGCCGGCTCCCACAAGCCCAACTCCGCCATCCCCCAGGCCTACTACAACAAGCAGGCCGGCATCCGGCGCCTGGCCACCGAGACCGGGGCCGGGCAGTGGGGAAGCTCCCTGGCCCTGGCCTGTTCCATGTTCGGCCTGGAGTGCACCGTCTACATGGTGAAGGTGTCGTGCACCCAGAAGCCCTACCGCAAGAGCATGATGCAGCTCTGGGGGGCCAACGTGATCCCGTCGCCGTCGGAGTTCACCAATGCCGGCCGCTCCATCCTGGCCCACGACCCGGACAGCAACGGCAGCCTCGGCATCGCCATCTCCGAGGCGGTGGAGGATGCCGCCTCCCGGGCCGACACCAACTATGCCCTGGGGAGCGTCCTGAACCACGTCTGCCTCCACCAGACGGTCATCGGCCTGGAGGCCAAGGAACAGCTGGCCCTGGCCGGCGACTACCCCGACGTGGTCATCGCCTGCTGCGGCGGCGGCTCCAACTTCGCCGGCACCGCCTTCCCGTTCCTGGCCGACCGGGCCGCCGGGAAAAACGTCCGCTGTCTGGCTGTGGAGCCCGCCTCCTGCCCGACCCTCACCAAGGGGGTCTACGCCTTCGACTACGGCGACACCGCCAAGATGGCCCCCATCGCCATGATGTACACCCTGGGGCACGACTTCATGCCGCCGGGAATCCACGCCGGGGGCCTCCGCTACCACGGCGAGTCCCCCCTGGTGTCGCAGCTCCACCACGCGGGGCTCATCGAGGCGAAATCGTACCGGCAGAATGCCTGCTTCGAGGCGGCCCACCTCTTCGCCCGCAACGAGGGGATCGTCCCGGCTCCCGAGTCGTCCCACGCCGTCCGGGCCGCCATCGACGAGGCGGTCATCGCCAAGGAGGAGGGGAAGGAGAAGACCATACTCTTCTGCCTCTCGGGCCACGGCCAGCTGGACATGGGGGCCTACGACGCCTACCTCTCCGGCGGCCTGGAGGATTTCGAGTACCCCGAGGAGATGATCCGGGAGTCCCTGGCCCGGCTGCCGAAGGTGGAAATCTGATGGAGTCAGGAGCCAGGAGTCAGAATACAGGAGAACACCTTTCATTCTGACTCCTGACTTCTGAATTCTGAATTCTTATGGTTCGCGTCAAGATCTGCGGCATAACGTCCCTGGAGGACGCCCTCATGGCGGTGGAGGCCGGCGCCGACGCCCTCGGCTTTGTCTTCCACAATGAATCCCCCCGTCACGTGCCCCCCGATGTTGCCGCCGGCATCATCGCGGCACTCCCGCCGTTCATCCATACGGTGGGGCTTTTCGTCAACCGTCCCCTCGAATTCGTCAACGTGACGGCGGCCCGCTGCCGCCTCGATCTGGTCCAGCTCCACGGCGACGAGCCGCCGGAGTTCTGCGACGCCGTGGAGCGCCGGGTGATCAAGGCGTTTCGGGTGCAGGACATCACGAGCCTCGACCCGATCCGCCACTACCGCGTGGCGGCCCACCTCCTTGATGCCTATTCCCCCACCGCCTACGGCGGCACCGGTCTCACCTTCAACTGGGACATAGCAGCGGCGGCCAGGGATTTCGGCCCGGTCATCCTCGCCGGCGGACTCACCCCCGACAATGTCCGGGAGGCGGTGGAGGCGGTTCAGCCCTACGCCGTGGACGTCTCGGGTGGTGTGGAAAGCTCGCCGGGAAAGAAGGATGGGGCGAAGGTGCGGGAGTTCATTCGGCGGGCGAAGGGGTGGTAGTCATCATCTATCCTTGGTTATCGGAGAAAAGGGTATGCAGATGACCCATGCTGACAAGGAAAAACTCAAAAGAGAGCTGATCGGCGCCCTGGCCGCAGACGCCATTGTCGAAAAGATCGTTATTTTCGGATCGTTCGTTCACTCCGAAACGCCCCATGACATGGATGTAGCAGTGTTCTGCGATTCGGAAGACGACTATCTGACGCTGGCTCTGTCGTTGCGAAGAAAGTTGCGCAACCTTTCCCGGATAATCCCCATTGACCTTGTGCCGATAACTGGCTTCCATGATCCGGTATCGGTCTTTCTGGACGAAGTGAACAAGGGTGAAGTGATCTATGAAAAAAGACACTGAGTGCTGAAGGTTCCGAAGCATTCGGTAAGAGATGGGAATCTGTGCCGGGGAAGATGGAGGCTATAAAACGAAAAGGGGACGGAAGGATTTCCATCCCCTTTTGTTGTTTGATAATTGAGGGCTGGTTACCATGAAATTTAGATTTGTGATTCCGAAATTTCATGGTATGCCGAATCGGCATCCGGCGCGATGAAGCGTACTTCTGGGGTGTGCATACCGGCGCGGAGCTGGACCTGTTGATTCGGCAAGATGGGCGGAATATCGGGTTCGAATACAAGCTGACGCGGTCACCCAAGGTAACCCCGTCGATGCGTTCGGCCCGGGAAGTTCTCGGGCTGGATCGTATTTACGTTGTTTGCCACGGAGCAGGAGAACCCTGGCCCCTTTCTGAAGGGATCATCGCTCTGCCGGCCATGTGTCTGGCATCTCCGGACTGGAGGCTGTGAACGGGATTGACGGTGCTGACTTGTACTGACGCCGGGGTGCAAGAAACAAGGTGCTCTCGGGAGAAATGTTCCATCGGGGTAGATCACCGGTTCACGCGCGTGCGCGCGTGAACCGGTCAATTACGAGTTGAACCAGAACAGGAAAAGATATGAACCTTCGTCTAATTGCGATAGAGATCGGCGACCTCCTCAAATATGACGCTGTCGTCAATGACATTAATCGAAAAGGTGCCGCGATTTTCCACTTCCCAAAAGAAGAATTCCCAAATCCTGATATTACCTCCGTTCGAGCAAAAGCCATTTATGACTGGATCATGACCCTTGGGAAGCAGAGCATGGAGCAGTCACGGCGGTCTGAGGCCCTCGTATCGTTCTGTAGAGCAATTGCGCCTGAGGGACATAGGCAAGAAGTTAACAAAATCCTTGAACGTTCAGGCCTATCGCCGGGCGCAGCAAAAAAGGAAGGCCTTGACGAGTTCCTTGTAAGGAATTTTCATGAGGAAATCCATAAGCACTCTAAAGACTTATTCTGCCAAGGTCACTTCTTTCATGCAGTGTTCGAGGCCTGTAAAGCCTACAATAAGCTTGTTCAAGGAAAAGCAAGATCGACGAAGGACGGTCAGTCCTTGATGCTTGAGGTATGGGGTCCTGAAGGCGTTTTGAAAATCACAAAATGCCAGACAGAAACCGACAGAAACGTCCAAAACGGAGTTAAGTTTCTTGCCGCTGGCCTTATGCAAGCAATCCGAAATCCTACTGCTCATGAACCTGCCCTAGATTGGCCAATTAACAAACAAGATTGCCTTGATTTGTTGAGCTTTCTATCTTTCCTGTTCCGTCAGCTTGACGTGGCAGTCTACTACAAACAGTAACAAGAGGTTGCAAATGCCAACATTGCTTACGCCTGCAACTATCCCGGCTGCGCTTGAGGGACTCGGGTTATTCACTAAAATTGCCGATGCATTTCGACCTGAGGAACAATTAAAAATCGAATGGACAAGTCCCGATTATGAAAAAATCAGCATTTTATGGGGACTTTTCAAACGTGAGCGGGGACAACGAATGACGTTTGAGATCAAGGGAAAGCCTGGTTTCTGCGCTGCCGTGGTACGAGAACTTTCATCTACTGGAAACATCCAGATTATAGGCCAGCCGCGATCTTCAGCTTTACGAAGAGCTATAGAAGCCCGGTAGAAGAGGTTCAACAAAGCGCGGCACGCGGTCTCCGCTACGCTCCGCCGGTGCGCTCTCAACCGTTATACAACACAGGCCCCCCGCAATGAAGGAAACAACAGGCAACATCTGGGACCACCTCGGAAACGCGATCATCTGCATCACCACCAACGGCCACCTGACAAAAAAGGGAGAGGCCGTCCTGGGGCGTGGCTGCGCCCGACAGGCCCGGGAGCGGTTCCCCGATCTGCCGGCGCGTCTCGGTGCGTTGCTGTCCGAAGGGGGGAACCACGTCCACGCCATCGGCGACGACCTTGTCAGCTTTCCCGTGGAAGAGAGCCCGTGGGCAAATCCCGACACCCGTCTCATCCGGCGTTCCGCGGAAGAGCTCCGGGCACTGGCAGACCGCGAGGGGTGGACCCGCATCATCGTTCCCCGCCCCGGCTGCGGCGGTGGCGGCCTGGCGTGGCAGGATGTGCGGCCGCTCCTGGCGGATATCCTTGACGACCGCTTTACGGTGATCTCTGCCCCTTGATGGGGCTTCCCCTGATGTGCGAGAATGATCACCCTTGGTTCCTGAATCAGCCAGAGTGACAGAATACGAATACACCCAATGGAGGATACATGAAATTACCCGACAGACAGGGCCACTTCGGCCAGTTCGGCGGCCGCTACGTGCCGGAGACCCTCATGCCGGCGCTCCTGGAGCTGGAGAAGGCCTACAACCACTACAAAAACGACCGCGAATTCAAGGAGGAGTTCGACTACTACCTCCGCCAGTACGTGGGGCGCCCCAATCCCCTCTACTTCGCGGAAAAGCTCACGAAGAAGCTGGGGGGGGCGAAGATTTACCTGAAGCGCGAGGACCTGAACCATACCGGCGCCCACAAGGTGAACAACACCATCGGCCAGGGGCTTCTGGCCAAGCGGATGGGGAAAAAGCGGGTCATCGCCGAGACCGGCGCCGGCCAGCACGGGGTGGCCACCGCCACCATCGCGGCCCTCTTCGGCATGGAGTGCGAGGTCTTCATGGGGGAGGAGGACATCCGGCGCCAGGCCCTGAACGTCTTCCGGATGAAGCTCCTGGGGGCGAAGGTCACGCCGGTGACCGCCGGCACCGCCACCCTGAAGGACGCCATGAACGAGGCCCTGCGCAACTGGGTCACCTACATCCACAACACTTTCTACGTCATCGGCACCGTGGCGGGGCCCCACCCCTATCCGGCCATGGTCCGGGACTTCCAGGCGATCATCGGCCGGGAGGCCAAGGCCCAGCACAGGAAGATCGAGGGGCGGCTTCCCGACGTGCTGGTGGCCTGCGTGGGAGGGGGGAGCAATGCCCTGGGGCTCTTCTACCCGTTCCTCAATGACCGTGAGGTGCGGATGATCGGGGTGGAGGCGGCGGGGCACGGCATCGCCTCCGGCGCCCACGCGGCCCCCCTCTGTGCCGGGAGCGTCGGGGTCCTCCACGGCAACAAGACCTATCTCCTCCAGGACGAGTTCGGCCAGATAGCCAACGCCCATTCCATCTCCGCCGGCCTCGACTACCCCGGCGTCGGCCCCGAGCACGCCTGGCTCAAGGATGCGGGGCGGGCCGAGTATGTGTCGGTCACCGACGAGGAGGCCCTGGAGGCCTTCACGCTCCTGACCCGGGAGGAGGGGATCATGCCGGCCCTGGAGTCGTCCCACGCCATCGCCCACGTGGTGAAGCTGGCACCGACGCTCCCCAGGGAGCAGACCATCGTCGTCTGTCTCTCGGGTCGGGGGGACAAGGATATCCACACGGTGGCCGATGCCATGGGGGTGCGGTTTTAGGGTACAGTAGGGGGTCAAATGACAGAAACCTCAGCGTAACATATTGAAAATACAGGCAAATAATAAAAAAATGCTTGACATTTCCAGCTGTTTTAACTTATAACTCAAATCGCCTGTAAAATAGAACGGGCACAGGGAAAGGACCCACTTTGGGTCCTTTTGCCGTTTCTGAGTTGAGAGTGTTTCATTAAAAATATTCGCTTGCCGTTTCTTGGACCACTGCGGCTTTGCCGCGCAACCGGGAGACTTTCCAGTCTCTACACCAACGAAAGGAGTTATCGGCCGGAGCCGGTCCCGCGCATTTCAAGGCGCGCGTCCCTTCTCCGTCATTACTGACCGTCCGGCAAAGCCTCGAAAACCGACAAAAAAATACCCTATGAAAAAAATGATCTTTCTATCAGCAGCCATGTTGCTCCTCGGAGTTTCCTGCAACCAGACCGGCCTGCGCCGGGACCCCGTCACGGTGGTTCTGAGCGAGTCCGGCGTTGACCAGGAAGTTCGACGGCTCATGCACCAGGGTATCGAGCTGGATGAGCGTCAGCGGCAGGCCAGGGCCATTGCCGCGGTCTTTGCGCGGCGCACCACCACCGAGAGGGCCCACCGGCTCGCAGCCCTGTGCTACGTGAAGACCCTCGGCACTGAATTCATGCCGCTGGACCTGGCCGAACTGGCCCTGGCTGAAACCGGTTCCATCGGATTCGATCCCAAGGCGGTGTCACCGAAGGGTGCCCTCGGTGTCTGGCAGCTCATGCCCTATCGGGCCGAGAGTCACGGCTTCAAGCCCCACGAGATGGCCGATGACGAGAAATGTGCGGAGGCCGCCGTCCGGGAGCTGGCCACCAAGCTCGACATGGCCCGGGGGAATCTGTCGAGGGCAAAGAAGCTGTACTGCGGCGTCGGTCCCGAAGCCGATGCCTATGAGGTCAAGCGCCGCCGTTACCAGCGCGAGCTCCTGAGGGAGCTTGGCGCCCCTCTGCAGATAAGGGCTGACGAAATTCGCATCACATTCGCCAGGGCTTCATAGTGCCTTGACGGGTGTGACAGGACCGCCAGGAACGAAGGGCGGACTTCGCAAGGAGTCCGCCTTTTTTTGTGGAATGTGCCGCGGAGCAAGGTGAATGCTTCCTGGGCGGCGTGTTGATGTGGTAAGGTGGGGACGCAAATCGCACGGTTTTCAGGAGGCACGGATGAAAAAACTGTTTGCTCTTATTGTTCTTGTGGTGTGGTGCGCCGGCTGTTCGCTGCTGGTGGACAAGCCGGAAGTGACGGTGAGGGACCTGAATCTGGTCGGTATCGGTGCCGGGGGAGTGGAGCTGGAGTTCCTCCTGACGGTCACCAATCCCAATTCGTTTCCCGTTGTCCTCAACGGTTATACCTATGACCTGAACGTTATGGCGCTCCCCCTCACCAAGGGGGGGAAGCGGGAGCGGATCGAGTTCCCGGCCCACAAGGCCACCGACGTGCGGCTCCCCTTTACGGTCGCCTACGGGGATCTCTGGGAAATCCTCAAGCGCCGGCCCGACCAGGAGCGCATTCCCTATCGCCTGAGCGCGGGGTTTGAGGTTGAAACTCCCTTTGGAACCACGACGGTGCCCGTGAGCAAGGAGAGCGTGTTTGCCGTGCCGGAGCGCTACCGCGCGTCCGGCATCCTCAAGGGGGTTACCGAGCTGCTGGACAGGTTCCGGCCATGAACGTCATTGATGTGGTGGGGCTCACCAAGAGCTTCGGTTCCCGCACCATCCTCGACGGTGTGACCTTCGCCATCGACGAGGAGGAGAAGGCGGGGCTCATCGGGGTCAACGGCTGCGGCAAGTCGACCCTTATGCGGATTCTCGCCGGCCTTGAGGAGCGGGACGGCGGCACCATCATGACCCGCCGCGGCGCGTCCATCGGCTACCTGTCCCAGGAGCCGTTCCTGGACGACGGACTCACCATCGGCGAGGAGATCGAGGGGGGGCTCCTGGCGATCCGGCGGGTCATGGCCGAGTACGAGGAGGTAACGGCCCGGCTGGCGGAGCCGTCGCCGGACCATGACCGGCTCCTGGAACGTCAGGGGGAACTGGCCACCTGGATTGAACACCACGGCGGCTGGAATACCGACCACCGGGTGGCGGAGATCATGACCCACCTGGGAATACCGGAGCGGAGCCGGCTTCTCGGCGGCCTCTCCGGGGGGACGAAGCGGCGGGTGGCCCTGGGGCGGCTCCTCCTGCAGGCCCCGGACCTCCTCCTGCTGGACGAACCCACCAATCACCTGGACGCCGACACGGTCCAGTGGCTCCAGGAACATCTCACGGCCTACCCCGGAGCGGTGCTCCTCATCACCCACGACCGCTACTTCCTGGACCAGGTGGCGGGGCGGATGCTGGATCTGGAGCGGGGGAGAATCACCGTCTACACCGGCGGTTACTCCAGCTACCTCCTTCAGCGGGAGGAACGGCTGGCCCAGGAGGCCCGGGGGCACGAGCGGCTCCTGAACCTGCTCCGGAACGAGACCGCCTGGATGCGGCGGGGGCCCAAGGCCCGCACCACCAAGCAGAAGGCCCGCATCGACCGCTACCGCGACCTGGAGGCCCGAGCCCAGGTGGAGACGAGCCGGGAGACCACCATTGCCTTCACCCCCGGTGACACCCTGGGGGGGACCATCATGGAGCTTCGGGGGGTGCGGAAGTCCCTGGGGGGAGAGCTCCTGGTGGATGACCTCACCTTTCTCATGAAGCGGGGCGACCGGGTGGGGATCATCGGCCCCAACGGCTGCGGCAAGACCACCCTCGTGCGGATGATCATGGGGGAGGAGCCGACCGATGCCGGCACGGTGGTGACCGGTGCCAGGACCCGCATCGCCTACTTCGACCAGAACCGGGAGATTCTCGACCCGGAGCAGACCATTTACGACTTCCTGGGGGAGGGGGATTACGTGACGGTGGGTGGGGAGAAGCGCCACAAGATCGGCTATCTGGAGGAATTTCTCTTTTCCCCCTCCGACCGGATGCGGCGGATTGCCACCCTCTCCGGCGGCGAGAAGAGCCGCCTCATCCTGGCGCGCCTCATGCTGGCCGACGCCAACCTCCTCGTTCTGGACGAGCCCACCAACGATCTCGACATCCCTACGCTCCAGCTTCTGGACGATGCCTTGACCCGCTTTCCCGGCTGCATCCTCATGGTTACCCATGACCGCTTTTTCCTGGACAAGGTGGCAACGGGAATCCTCTCCTTCGAGGGGGAGGGGAGGGTTGTCTTCTACGAGGGGAACTACTCCCTGTACCGGGAGCTGAGGGCCCAGACCCAAAAAGGTGAAGACAGGGGCACGGCAGGCGTGCGGGGAGCTGCGGCCCCAGGGCCGGTTCGCGAGCGGCCCCGCAGGAAGGGACTCACCTTTGCCGAGCGGCAGGAGCTGGAACGGGTGGAGGCGGAGATCGCCCGCCTGGAGCGCCGGTCGGCGGAGGTGGAGGCGGCCCTGGCGGACCCGGCGGTCTATGCCGGCGTGCCCGGGGGGATCGCGGCCCTTTCCACGGAACTTGCCCGTGTGGGCGAGGATCTGGAGGTGCTCCTCGGCCGTTGGGAGGAACTCGAAACCAAGCGGTCGGGGGAGTAGGCACGGGGGGGCGAGACCGCGCCGAAAGCCTCTTTTCGCTTGAAAAATCAGGCCTTGGCTGTTATACACAACACGTTGTTCCCACTCCAAATTCCGCGGTCAGGAGCACCCCTTACATGCTCAAGGATATGAAACTCGGCGTACGGCTCATCGGCTCCTTCATCATCATGGCCCTCATCGTGGCGGTCACCGGTCTGATTGGAATCCGGAGCATCGGCATGGTGTCGAACCGGGTGGGGGCGGTTCTGCAGGAGCGCTATGACCAGCAGAAGGTGGCGCTCCAGCTCCAGGCAGCCGAACGGTCTGTCCGGTCGGATATTCTGGAAGCCATGATGGTCCACGGCGATGAAAAAGGTCTTAAGGAGCACATTGATTCCTACTGCAGTAACCGCGACCTCATCCGCCGCTACTGCAAGGGGCTGCTCAAGGGGGACGACGGGCTGGGGCTCAGGCCGGCACCCAAGGACAGCGTCATGGAGTCCCATGCCGAGGCCCTCATGGAGACCTGGGGCGAATATGAAAAGGTGACCGAGAAGATCATTGCCTACAAAACGGCAGTGGCCGCCGGCCGCGAGGCCCGCTCCGAGATCGCCGAGTCCCGGTACGTCTCGGAGCTGGCCGGTGCCAGTGAGTTCGTTGCCCGCGATATCGACGACCTGATCGAGACGGTCAGGGAGACGATGAAGGAGGTGGGGAAGGAGACGGGACGGGTCAAGACCTCCGTCAGCATGACTTTCATCTTCGTCATCGTGGGGGCCGCGGCCCTTGCCCTTTCCTTCGGGATTGTCGCCACCCGCAACATCATCCGCAGGGTCGACCGGATGGTGCAGGCCGTGAAAAGCGGTGCCGAGGGGGATCTCACTTCCCGGGTTCCCGTCACCTCGGGAGACGAGCTGGGGCGCCTCGGCGACGACTTCAACACCATGCTGGAGAAGCTCGGCGAGCTTGTAAAGAAGGTGAACCGGTCCCTGGTGGAGGTGGGGCAGATCTCGGCCAATATCTTCGAGGCGTCGCGCCGGGTCCTGGCGGCGGCGGAAGTCCAGGCGGACGGCGTGTCCCAGACCTCGTCGGCGGTAACCGAGATCAATGCCTCCATCAAGGAGGTTTCCACGGGGGTCGACAGCCTTTCCCTCTCGGCGTCGGAGACGTCGTCTTCCATCCTGGAGATGGCCGCCAGCATTGAAGAAGTGGCCCTGAACGCGGAGGCCCTGGCCCAGTCCGTGGAGGAGGTCAGCTCCTCGGTAGTGGAGATGGTGGCATCCATCAAGCAGATCAGCAGCAGCGTCACGACCCTCATGGATGTGACCTCCTCCACCGCTTCGTCGGTGGCCCAGATGGACAGCTCCATCAAACAGGTGGAAAAGAACGCCATGGAGTCCGCCGCCATTTCCGAAGGGGTGCTTCGTGACGCCGAGATGGGGAAGGCCTCGGTGGAGGCCACCATTGCCGGTATCGGCGAAATCAAGCGTTCGTCCCGGATCACCTCCGAGGTGATCGAAACCCTGTCCGGGCGCGTCAGCGATATCGGCGCCATTCTCCTGGTGATTGACGAGGTGGCCGAGCAGACGAACCTCCTGGCGCTGAACGCCGCCATCATTGCCGCCCAGGCGGGTGAGCACGGCAAGGGCTTCGCCGTGGTGGCCGACGAGATCAAGGAACTGGCCGAGCGGACCTCCAGCTCCACCCGGGAGATTGCCCAGCTCATCAAGGGGGTCCAGGACGAAACCGCCCGGGCCGTGGAGGCCATCGAGGTGGCCGAGAAGAGCATCGCCGACGGCGAGATCCTGTCGCAGCGGTCGGGCGAGGCCCTGGCCAAGATTGTCACCGGGGTCCAGGAGACCACTGCCCAGGTGGAGAGCATCGCCCGGGCCACCATGGAGCAGGCCAAGGGGAGCCAGATGATCCGGGAGGCCATGGAGCAGGTCTCCGACATGATCGGCCAGATCGCCGGCGCCACCCGGGAGCAGAGCAAGGGGAGCGACATGATCATGGGGGCCGCCGAGCGGATGAAGGGGCTCACCTCCCAGGTGAGGGTCTCCACCAAGGAGCAGGCAAAGGTGGGGAACTTCATCGCCAGTTCCACGGAGAACATCACCACCATGATCCGCCAGATCAAGCGGGCCTGCGACGAGCAGACCCGGGGCAGCGAGCAGATTATCCGCGCCGTGGAGAATATCCAGGAGTCCACCGGGACAAACCTTGGGGCCGCCAAGATGATGGAGGACTCGGTGTCGCGGCTTTCCCGCCAGCTTGAGGTGCTCCAGGGTGAGATGAACAGCTTCAAGGTAGAAAATCGGTAGCTCGGAACCGGGGACCAGGGACCGGCACAATCCCTGAAACCCATGACCGGCAGCCATCCCGAAAGGTTTCCCCATGAGCAGAATTGCCGGCACCTTTGCCGAACTGAAACGAAACGGAAAAAAGGCGCTTGTCACGTTCATCACCGCCGGAGACCCTGATCTTGGGGCAACGGAGGAGCTGATCCCGCTTCTGGCGGAGAATGGCGCCGACATCATTGAGCTTGGGGTCCCCTTTTCCGATCCCATGGCCGATGGCCCCACCATCCAGCTCTCCTCCGAGCGGGCCCTGGCCGCCGGCACGACGCTGCCGAAGATTTTAGCCATGGTAAAATCAGTTCGGGGCCGGACCCAGGTTCCCATCGTGCTGATGGGGTACTTCAATCCGATATTCGCCTACGGCGTTGACCGGTTTGCCGCCGATGCAGCCGCGGCGGGGGTCGACGGCGTCCTGCTGGTGGATCTTCCCCCCGAGGAGGCGGAAGAATTCAAGGCAAGCGCCGACCGCCATGGAATCGACCTGATCTGCCTGCTCACCCCCACCTCCGACGAGGCGCGGATTCGCGCCGTTGCCCGCCGTGCCCGGGGGTTCATCTACTATGTCTCCGTGACCGGCGTCACCGGCGTCCGCAGCGGCATCGAGGCGTCGGTGGCCGGCAACGTGAGCCTCATCAAGGAGCGGGCAACCGTTCCGGTGGCGGTGGGATTCGGAATCGCGACTCCCGGACAGGCTGCGGAGGTTGCTGCCATGGCCGACGGCGTGGTGGTCGGCAGCGCCATCGTGAAGCTCTTCGAGCAGCATCGGGGAGAAGAGCTCAAGGAGGCACTGGCGGCATTCGTCTCGTCCCTGAAGCGGGGCATGGGCCAGGGGTGATACGGCGTTGACTTTGCCGGCGTTTTCTGGTACCAGAGGACTTCAATTTTACTAAAAAAATACGGGGCGTTACTCGGTCCCGACGGAGTGAACGAACATGGCGTGGTTCAAACGCGACAAGGCGCCGGGCGCGGCGGACAAGAAGGTGAAGGTTCCCGAGGGGCTGCTGACCAAGTGTGTGGGGTGCAAGGCGAACCTCCTGACAAAGGATCTGGAGAAGAACATCAACGTCTGCCCCCAGTGCGGCCACCACTACCGGATTTCGGCCCGCCAGCGGATCGACCTGCTCATGGACCCCGGCAGTTTCACGGAGCACGACGCGGGCATGACGTCGGTGGACGTCCTCAACTTCAAGGATTCCAAGAGCTACCAGGAACGCATCCAGCAGGCGGTTGCCAAGGGGGGCTCCCGGGACGCCGTCATCTGCGGTGAGGGGACCATCGAGGCTGTCCCGGTCCAGCTGGCGGTCTTCGACTTCTCCTTCATGGGGGGGAGCATGGGGAGCGTTGTCGGGGAGAAGATCACCCGCGCCATTGAGCGGGGGATCGAGAAGCGGACCCCGGTCATCATCATCTCCGCCTCCGGCGGTGCCCGGATGCAGGAGAGCATCCTGTCTCTGATGCAGATGGCGAAAACCTCGGCTGCCCTGGCAAAACTGAGGGAGCTGGGGCTCCCCTACATCTCCATCCTTACGGACCCCACCACCGGCGGCGTCACCGCCAGCTTCTCCATGCTGGGTGACATCAACATGGCCGAACCGAAGGCCCTCATCGGCTTTGCGGGGCCACGGGTCATCGAACAGACCATCCGCCAGAAGCTTCCCGAGGGGTTCCAGCGGGCCGAGTATCTCCTGGATCACGGCATGGTGGACCTGATCGTGGAGCGCAGGGAGATGCGGGCAAAGCTGGGCCAGATTCTTTCCATGCTCTACCGCGGCTGAGTCCGCGCAGTCTGAAGAGCGCTTGACCGGCAGGGGCGGAGCATTGTATCCGCCCCTGCCGTATTTCAGGTCAAAGCGGTGGATTTTCCCCATCCGTTCCCGTATAATCCCGCCCGTTATGACGTACGAGGAGACGCTGAATCATATCTACTCCCTGCGGCGATTCGGGATCAGGCCGGGGCTTGGGCGCATTGCCGCGCTTCTGGAGCGGCTCGGCAATCCCCAGGAGCGGCTGCAGGTCGTCCACGTGGCGGGGACCAACGGCAAGGGATCCACGGCGGCGTTTCTGGCATCGATCATGACAGCGGCCGGCCGCCGGGCAGGCCTCTTTACCTCTCCTCACCTCACCAGCTTCACCGAACGCATCCGCATCGACGGCACCGAGATTGCCGAGGAGGCGGTCTGCCGCCTGGCCGAGCGGGTCATGGCCGCTGCCCCGGAGGGGACCACCTTTTTCGAGATGGTGACCGCCATGGCGCTCCTCCACTTTGCCGGGGAGCAGGTGGATATCGCCATCCTCGAAGCGGGGATGGGAGGCGGCTCCGACGCCACCAGCGCCGCCGCCGGCATCCTGTCCGTCATCACCCCCGTGGCCCTCGACCACTGCCAGTGGCTGGGCGATTCGCTGGCGGCCATCGCCCGGGAGAAGGCCGGCATCATCAGGCCGGGGCGGCCGGTGGTGCTTGCGGAGCAGCCGGCGGAGGTGCTTGCCGTCATGGGAGAACGGTGCATGGATCTCAATAGCCCCCTGGTGAGATTCGGCAGCGATTTCAGCGCCTCCTGGGGGATGAACGGCCTTGACTACCGGGGGCTGGAGCGGGTTCTGGCCGGGCTCACTCCGGGAATCGGCGGACGCTACCAGGCGGTAAACGCGGCAACCGCCCTTGCCGCAGCGGAGCTTCTCGCCGCCGGCCGTCCCCTCGGGGATGAGACGCTGCGCCGCGGCATTGCCGAGGCCCGCTGGCCCGGGAGGATGGAGTATTTTGCCGGTCCCCCCCGCATCATTCTTGATGGCGCCCACAATCCGGCGGGGGCCGAGGCCCTTGCCGATTCCCTTGCAGAGGTGCCGCGCCGGCGTCTGATTGTCGTGGCTGGAATCATGGGGGACAAGGATGCCGGCGGCATCCTGGCGCCGCTCCTTCCCCTGGCCGCCGAGGTGGTGGCGGTTACCCCGACGGTGGAGCGGGGGCTCCCCGCGGCGGAGCTTGCTGCCCTCTGCCGCCGGGAGGGGTGGTCCGCGGCCGTCGGCGGGACGGTTTCCGTAGGGCTCACCCTGGCCCGGAACATGGCCGAGCCGGACGACCTGATCCTTGTCTGCGGCTCACTCTTTACGGTGGGGGAGGCCCGAGCGGCCCTTCTCTCCCGGCGGTTCGAACCTTTCCGAGGATAAACGGCAGCTGCCCATGGGAACTTCTTCATACCGTCACTTCTATCTCTTCGCAGCGCTTGTTCTCGCGGCACCGGCAGGCGCGTTCGCCCAGGCCGACGCCGGCGGACCCGTTTACGTGGAGGCGGACACCCTTACCCACGAGGCGGCCCAGGACCGGATCGAGGCCACGGGGAACGTCCGGGTCAGGGGGCGGGGGATGACGCTCCTGTCCGACAGGGCGCTGCTTTTCCCCGAGCGCAATGAGGCCGAGGCGCTGGGAAACGTGACCCTCATGGGCGACGGCGACCTGCTGCGGGCCGAACGCCTGCGGATCAACTACGAGGATGAGACCGGGGAAGTGGAGCGGGGGGATGCCTTCATCAAGAAAGGTAACTTCCACCTCCGCGCCGCCCGGATGTTCAAGCTGGGCCCCGACAGCTACCGCCTTGAAGAGGGGAGCTTCACCACCTGCGACGCCGAGCGTCCCAGTTGGAAGTTTTCGGCCTCCGACGTGAACGTCACCCTCGGCGAGTACGCCACCGGCAAGCATGCCCTCTTCTACCTGAGCGATGTGCCGGTTTTCTATTTCCCCTACATCATGTTCCCCGTGCGGCAGGAACGGCAGTCGGGCTTCCTTACTCCCCGGGGGGGGAACTCCAGCAAGAAGGGGCTCACCTTCAACCTTGCCTACTACTGGGCCATCAGCCCGAGCCAGGATGCCACCATCAATCTCGACATCCAGAGCAAGCGGGGGGTGGGGCTTGGCGTCGACTACCGCTACATCCGGAAGCGGGGGAGCGAAGGGAGCTTCCGCGGCTACGCCATTTACGACTCCGACCAGCAGCGGTTCCGGGGCGATATGTCCCAAAGGCACCTGGAGATCGTTTCCGATACCTTCAATATCAAGTCGGACATCAACCTGGTTACCGACCGGGACTTCTACCGTGATTTCGCGGAAAAGACCGGGGTCTACAACCGGAACCAGCTCGATTCGTCCCTCTCCCTCACCAGGCTTTTCCGCCGGCAGGTGCTGGTGGGGGAGTTCAAATACGTGGAGGACCTGCGCGAGGACCTTCCCGACAACCGCAAGACCCTCCAGAAACTCCCGGCGGTCAGCCTGACCGGAGTCCGGGAGCGGCTCTTCGGGTCCCCTCTGTTCATCTCCCATGAATCGAGCGTCACCAACTTCTACCGGCGGGAGGGGATCAAGGGGCAGCGGCTTGATGTCAACCCGGTTCTGACCGCTTACGGGAAGCCCTTCGACGCCATCGAGGCCAAGGCCTGGGCCGGCTACCGCCTGAGGTTCTACAACGCCTACGACGTTCCGGCCAATGACGGCAACAACCTGCCGGCGGCCGACGGCGTCCACGGCATCGGGCTCTTCAGCGGGGGGGGGGCGCTCTCCTCGACCCTCGTCCGTGTCTACGAGACCGGGTCGGCAGCTGTCCCCAAGGTGCGCCACGTTCTGATCCCGGAGGTCCGTTACAGCTACGTCCAGGAGAGGGACCAGGATAGGCTTCCCTTCTTCGACTTCAGCGACCGCATCGTCCACGAGAACCGGGTCGTCTACTCCCTGGCCAACTATGTGACCGGCAGGTTCACCGGTGCCGATGGCGGCGCCGAGTACCGGGAGCTGCTCTACCTGCGGCTTTCACAGGGGTATGACTTCAGCGGCGAGCGGCGCGACCTCCTGACGCTCGTGGACGCGAAGCGGCCCTTCACCGACGTCATGCTGGAGGCCCGGGTCAATCCCCTGAAGCAGGTCTCCCTTTCCCTCGACAGCCGGTTCAATGTCTATGATGCCCGGATGTCCACAACGGCCGTCGCTGCCGCCGTCCGGGACGACAGCGGCAATGCCGCGGGCATGAGCTACCGTTTTGCCCGCGATGAGGTCGACTACCTGGAGGGAAAAGTCTCCACTGCCCTGCTGAAACCGGTGTTCCTCAGCTACTCGGCCCGTTACTCCTTCGACAGAGAGGATTTCCTGGAGTCGTACTATGTTGCCGAATACCGGCATCAGTGCTGGAGTGTCAGCGTATCGTACCGGGACCGCGTCGACACCAAGGAGTTCTTCGTCAACTTCAACCTGGCGGGGATCGGGTCCCTGGGAACAGTCAGGCTTTTCTAGCACCTTTCAATAATCACTACGGAGGGTTCCATGTCAGAAGCATTCATCCCCCGCGCCATGCTTGTCACCGGCGGCGCCGGCTTCATCGGCTCCAACTTCATCTCCTCCTTCATGGCTGCCAATCCCGGCTGCCGGGTGGTCAATCTGGATCTTCTCACCTATGCGGGGAACCTGAAGAACCTCGTGGGGGTGGAGAAGAACCCCGACTACCGCTTTGTGAAGGGGGACATCTGCGACGCCGGGCTGGTCCGCAGCCTCCTGGCCGAGGAGCGGATCGAGGCGGTGGTCCACTTCGCCGCCGAGTCCCATGTGGACCGCTCCATCACCGGCCCGGAGATCTTCGTCCGCACCAACGTCCTCGGCACCCAGGTGCTCCTGGAGGAGAGCCGCCGGCACTGGGAGGCGAAGGCCGAGGAGCGGTTCCGGTTCCTTCACGTCTCCACCGACGAGGTCTACGGCACTCTGGGGGAGACCGGCTACTTCACCGAAGAGACCCCCCTGGCCCCCAACTCCCCCTATTCGGCCAGCAAGGCGGGGTCCGACCTCCTTGTGCGGGCCTATTTTGAAACCTACGGCTTTCCGGCTCTCACCACCCGCTGCTCCAACAACTATGGCCCCTACCAGTTTCCCGAGAAGCTCATCCCCCTCATGATCCACAACATCGTGGCGAAAAAGCCCCTGCCGGTCTACGGCGACGGCAGGAACGTCCGGGACTGGCTCCACGTGAAGGACCATTCCACGGCCATCGAGGCGGTCCTCAAGGGGGGGAGGCCGGGGGAGGTCTTCAATATCGGGGGGAACAACGAGTGGTTCAACATCGACATCGTCCAGCTCCTTTGCGATATCCTTGACGGACGGCTCGGGAGGCCCTCCGGCGAGAGCCGGGGGCTCATCACCTTCGTGAAGGATCGCCCGGGCCACGACCGGCGCTACGCCATCAGTGCCGCCAAGATCAAGCGGGAGCTGGGGTGGGAACCCTCCTACACCTTTGAGCGGGGGATCGCCGAAACCGTCGACTGGTACCTGGCCAACCGTCAGTGGGTGGAGGAGGTCACCTCAGGGGCCTATCGGGAGTATTACGAGAAGCAGTACGGGGCAAGACAGTGATCGGGACTCGGGACTCGGGATTCGGGATTCGGGATTCGGGATTCGGGATTCGGGATTCGGGATTCGGGACTCGGGACTCGGGACTCGGGACTCGGGACTCGGGATTCGGGTGTGGTTTTGAGTTCCTGAGTCCCGGCTTTACGGAGGTTTTCAATGATACTCATAGTCGGCGCCAAGGGGATGCTCGGTCAGGACCTGATGCGGGTGCTGCCGGGGGATGTGCGGGGCGTGGACATCGAGGAGATCGACATCACCTCGCCGGAATCGGTACGGCGGGTGCTCCTCACCCTCAGACCCCGGGTGGTGGTGAACTGCGCCGCCTGCACCGACGTGGACGGGTGCGAGACCAGCGTTGAGCTGGCGATGCGGGTGAACGGCGAGGGGGTGGGGCACCTGGCCGCCGTGACCCGGGAGATCGGGGCGCTCCTGGTGCAGGTGAGCACCGACTACGTCTTCGACGGCACCAAGGGGAGCCCCTACCTGGAGGATGACCCGGTCAACCCCCTGAGCGTGTACGGAAAATCGAAACTCCTGGGGGAGGAGAGGGCCCGGCAGAACCCGGACCACCTCATCGTCCGGACCCAGTGGCTCTACGGCCACGGGGGGAAGAACTTCGTGGAGACCATGCTGCGGCTGGCCGGGGAGCGGAAGGAACTGGCCGTGGTGGATGACCAGATCGGCTCCCCCACCTGGACCATGGACCTCTCCCTGGCCATTAGTGAGCTCATCGAGAACGGCTGCCGAGGCACCTACCACGCCGCCAACCGGGGAACCTGCTCCTGGTTCGAATTCGCGCAGGCGATCTTTGCCGATGCTGGTGTTGCCATGATTGTGCGTCCCCAGACCACGGAGGAGCTGGGCCGACCGGCCCCTCGCCCCCTCTATTCGGTCCTCGACTGCGAAAAGCTTACCCACGACACGGGACTGGAGCTGGAAGGGTGGCGTGAGGCCCTCGGGAGCTATCTGGAGCGGCGACCCACGGGAAAAAACTGACGGGAGGGAGATTCTGTGATGGAACGAGGCGAGCGCCCCTGGGGGACCTACACGGTCCTTGAGGAGAACAACAGCTACAAGATCAAGCGGATTGAGGTGAACCCGGGCCAGCGGCTCTCCCTCCAGATGCACCACCACCGCAGCGAACACTGGATCGTGGTTTCCGGCACCGCCAAGGTGACCTGCGGCGATGACGAATACATGGTCAACGTGAACGAGTCCACCTTCATCCCCATCGGCCGCAGCCACCGGCTGGAGAACCCCGGCAGGATTCCCCTCGTCATCATCGAGGTGCAGAGCGGGGAGTACCTGGGAGAGGATGACATTGTCCGCTTTGACGATGACTACCATCGGTGCGATCCGGTGCCGCAGCCCCTTTCTGGCGAAGGGAATTGACGAAAGCAGTGGACGATCACACTATGGTCAATATCCTTGGTGACCAGATCCTCCCGCTCCAGCTGATTCCTTTCACCGGAGGTGAACCGGCCAAGGGGAGAACACCCCCGCAGGGAAGTGCCAGAGCATTTTGCAGGATAGAGGAGGGGCTGAAAGGCTCCTCTTTTCGTATCCGCTGTGCGACGCGCTTACCCCTGCCTTTAACCCCCCTTCGCCGGCGCCGGCGCAGCGGCGGCAGGCCTGCCCCGTGATCCGCGTGGTCATGGGTGGTAGCTCCCTTTCGTGATCTGGTGGTGTGCGGGGTGGGGGCAGAAGGGGACTCCCTTGCGCTTGATCCGCAGGGCCTGCCAGTAGATGGCGGTAATGACCCGCAAGGTCATGGCGGGCCACCGCAGGAGCGCCATGGCCAGGTTCGGCCCGGTCAGGGGGCGCCGCTGCAGGTCAAGGCGGGCCTCGAAAATAGTCTCCTCCCCCCGCTCGCTCTCCATCCGCACCGCCAGGGTCTCTCCCGGCGGGGTAAAGCCCCAGGTGTAGCGGATATCCATGGGCATGAAGGGGGAGACGTGGAATTCCTTCTCCAGCTCGAACAGGTACCATTCCCCCTCCCGGCGGGCGCTGCGGATATCCAGGGCTCGCACGTACTCTTCCCCCCAGGGGGTGTTGTGGACCTCGGCAACGACGGCGTCGAGCCGCAGTCCGTCGGCGCCGAAGCAGTAGTAGATGCTGATGGGGTTGAAGCAGTATCCCAGGTAGCGAAGGTGGGTCAGGAGCCGGATCGGTCCGGCGGGGCGGAAGCCGAGCTGCTCCTCGGCCACGTCCCGCACCGCCGTGTCGAGGGGCCCCTCCCGGCGCAGGTGGTCGGCACGCCGGAAGCTGGCCCAGGTGGGGCCTTCCACGGACCAGAAGAGGCGGTTGGCAAAGACCAGTTCCAGCTCCGCCAGGTCCAGGTAGACCATGAAGAGATTGTAGCGGAATTCGTTCACGACCGGAGTGTTCCTCCGGTGCCCCACCTGGCCGGTGTAGAGGGCGCTCCCCATGACTGTGGCCATTCCCAGGGCCTTCAGATGGGCCGCTTCCCAGCGGGCGCAGATGTCGACGCCGCCCGTTCCCATCAGAGTCCCCCCCCGACATGGCGGCAGACTGTCACGGTAACGGCGATTTTCATTGTGCACCATTCTTCCGGAGAGCGTCCCCTTCCCGCACGACCCTTCCGGGATCGAACCCCTGCTGCCGAATCCGCTCCATGATGGCGGCATACACGGCGTCATCCATGACCGGCGTGCGGCTCAGTACCCAGAGGTATTTCCGGTTGGGTGTTCCCACCACGGCGTACTCGTACTCCGTTCCCAGGTCGATGATCCAGTAGTCCCCCCGGAAGGGCCAGAAAAAGGAGACCTTGAGCCGGGCATTGCTGGCTGTATCGACTACCCAGGCCCGACCCTTTGCCTGGCGGGTTCTCCCGTCCCCGGCGTCCCGGCAGCTGTTAAGCACCTGTATGTCGCCGTCCTCCCGCAGGGTGTAGCTGGCGGTGCTCTCCAGACAACCCCTCTGGAAGCTGTTGGGGTAGCGGGCGATCTCGTGCCAGACCCCCAGATACCGGTTCAGATCCACGGCGGCGACCGTTTGTAGCGGGGGGAGCCCCGATGAAGCTGCAGCGGCTTGGCAGGCGAACCCGCCCGTGAGAACCATAGCGACGGTCAGTATGAACAGGGTCTTCATGGAGTCCTCCCTTATCCGTCAGCGATGCCTTCTGACCCACTTGTCCAGGGATATGACCGGCAGCACAACGGCTCCCGCCAGCATCGCATAGAGCCAGGCGCTGCCGTCGAGGGGGGCCGAACCGAAGACCGCCTGGAGCGGCGGCAGGTAGATGAAGCACGCCTGCAACAGCAGCAGGATGCCGATGCCGATGAAGATGGCCGGGTTGCTGAATACCCCCTGGGAGAGGAGGGAGTCCCGCAGGGACCGGCAGTTGAGCAGGTAGAAGACCTGGGTGAAGGTGATCGCGGTCACGCAGAGGGTCTGGGCCTCGGCCATGGCCTGGGCATGACGGGCCGCGGTGATCGGTTCGAGACCCGCCATCCGGAAGTACTCCCAGAGGAAGAGGCCGCAGCCCCCTGCTGCCATGAGGAGAGCCACGATGATGAGCCGCGCCACGATGAAGCCGGAAAAGACCGGCTCGTCGGGGGATCGGGGCTTGCGCCCCATGGCGGTGGGCTCCAGGACCTCAAAGGCCAGGGGGATCGACAGGGTGACGCTCGCCACCAGGTTGATCCAGAGGGTCTGGCTGGGGGACATGGCCATGAGGAGTTCGTTGACCCCTTCGACCCGCACCGTGGGGAAGAAGAACATCGACAGGGACAAGGTGCAGGCGAGTCCCAGGTTGGTGGGGAGGACGAAGGCCAGGGACCGGATCAGGTTGTCGTAGACCCGGCGTCCTTCCTCTACCGCCGCGGCGATGGAGGCGAAGTTGTCGTCCATCAGCACCACCTTGGCCGCCTCCTTGGAAACCGCCGTACCGGTTATCCCCATGGCCACGCCGATGTCCGCCCTCTTCAGGGCCGGCGCGTCGTTGACCCCGTCGCCGGTCATGGCCACCACGTGGCCCCGGGCCTGGAGGCCCTCCACCAGCCGGATCTTGTGCTCCGGCGCCACCCGGGCAAAGACGTTGGTGGCAAGGGCCGCTTCCTGCATTTCCTCGTCGGAGAGACCGTCGAGCCGTCGTCCTTCCATGGCGGTCTGTCCATCTTCAAGCAGTCCCAGTTGGCGGCCGATGGCCTCGGCCGTCACCGGGTGGTCACCGGTGATCATCTTGACGGTGATGCCGGCGCCGTGGCAGACCCGGATGGCGTCCATGGCCTCGGTCCGGGGGGGATCGATCATGCAGAGGAGCCCCGCAAAGGTGAGCCCCCCGGCCACATCCTCCAGAGAGATATCTTCGACCCGGTCCGCGTCTTTGTGGGCGCAGGCAATCACCCGCATTCCCTGGCGGGCGTAGGTCTCCATGGCCTCGTGAATCCGGCGCCGCTCCGGTTCAGAGAGGGAACAGCGCTCGATGACGATTTCCGGCGCCCCCTTGAGGAGAATCCTGTTACTCCCCTCCATCCGGTTCAGGGTGGCCATGAACTTGGTATCCGACTCGAAGGGGATGACATCCAGGCGCCCATGGCGGGTGCGAAGCCCGTGGTCGTCCAGCCCCCCCTTGCGGCCGGCAACCACCAGGGCCGCTTCCGTCGGGTCACCGGCTATGGTCCAGCCGTCCCCTTCCTGGTGGAGTGCGGCATCGTTGCAGAGAATTGAGATGGTCAGGAGATCCCGCAGTGCGGACGGAACTTCCGTCAGTCTGACGCCGTCATGCTCGATGTCGCCCACCGGCCCATAACCGATACCGGAAAACCGGTACTCATGGCCGTCAAGCCATGCCACCTGCACCGTCATCTCGTTGCGGGTCAGGGTCCCGGTCTTGTCCGAGCAGATGACCGAGGTAGAGCCGAGGGTCTCCACCGCCGGGAGGTGGCGGACCACGGCGTGGCGGTCGGCCATGCGCCGCACGCCGATGGCCATGCAGATGGTGATGACCGCCGGCAGCCCCTCGGGGATGGCGGCCACGGCCAGGGAAACGGCCACCATGAGGGCCTCGCCCACCGGGGCATCCTTGATCCAGATGCCGAAGGCGATCAATACCGCCACCACGACCACCACGGCAGCGGTGATGCCACTGCTGACCTTCGCCAGTTGCCGGGTGAGGGGTGTCTCCAGTTGGGTGGTCTGGTTGAGGAGGGCGTTGATCCGCCCCAGCTCCGTGCCGTTCCCCGTGGCCACCACCACCCCCGTGGCCGTCCCCTGCACCACCAGCGTGCCGCTGTAGGCCATGGAAATCCGGTCCCCCAGGGGGGCGTCGGGCGCCACCGGGTCGCTCTGCTTTGCCACCGGCAGGGACTCCCCGGTGAGGGTCGCTTCCTCCACCAGGAGGTTCTTGACCCTGATCAGGCGCAGGTCGGCCGGCACCTTGTCCCCGCTCTGGAGGGTCACGAGATCCCCCGGGACCAGCAGGTCGGCGGGGACCGCCAGGGAGTGCCCGTCCCGCAGGGCCGTCGCCGCCTCCGGAATCATGGCCGACAGGGCCTCGATGGCCTTGCCGGCCCGGTATTCCTGGATGAAGCCGATGATGGCGTTGATCAGCACGGCACCGAAGACCACCGCGGCGTCGGTGGGCTTGCGGAGAGCGAGGGCCAAGGCCCCGGCGGCAACGAGGAGCCAGCCGATGGGGTTGTTGATCTGGCGCCAGAAGAGAAGCAGGGGGCCATCGCTCCCTTTCCGGACTAGGGTGTTGGGGCCGTGGCGCCGCAGCCGCTCCGCCGCCTCGGCGGCCCTAAGTCCCTCGGGGCCGGTCTCCAGCCTGGCCATGACCTCCTGTTCCGGAGAGGCGTGCCACGGAAGTCCGCCTGGTCCGGTCCCGCTGGTGCTCGAATTGTCGTTCAACTTGGCATGAAGCTGCAAGCTGGTACCTCCGATTCCAACGTAACTATATCAACGGCCTGACTTCCACCACCCTGAACCAGACGGCATGGGTCACGGCATTACCGGTACCCGGCCCCACCACGGTGTCGGCGTTCTCAAACCTCTCACCCCCGGGGCGGCAGGGGGAAGAAGGAACTCGTGCGGCGCTTGTACTCCTCGAAGTCGGGCCGTCCCTCGTAGTGCTTTTCCGGCATGGAGCAGGGCCGCGTTGTGCAGCGTCAATGCGGCACTCCCCGCCTTGACGCTGTCGGCGAAGGTGACCCCCTGCACGGTCCTGGCACTGGACGTGCCGGGCAGGAGAAGGGCGAAGCAGAGCAGGTACGTGGTGCAGATGAGCGTTTTCATGGCCGGTTCCCTTCATCCTCTTGGATTCTAACAGCTGCAGACGTACACGCAACCTGGTCCATGAAGTCGCCGTTTCGCCATGCGGCGAGTAGTCATTCTGGTATAGTTCAGGGGGGGATGTATTTTGTTCGCGCAAGGATGGCCCATGCGTTTTGGTCTCTGCTGTCTCTTTGTCAAGGAGCCGGTCTCCTTCCGGACCACCACCGCCAGGGTTTTGCTGGCGCTGCCGCGGGAGAGGCAACTGGCAAAGGTTTCGGAGCTCTGCGCCGCCAATGCCCGGAACCTGCTCCTGGCCCTGGCAACCGTCCGCCGGCTGGGGATCGGCGCCTTCCGGATCATGTCGCCCCTTTTCCCGCGCATGACCCATCCGGAGGCGGGGTACCGGCTCGACGAGCTCCCGGACGGCGCCGAGATCGAGGGGCTTCTGGCCGCTGCCCGCAGCTACGCCCGGCAGCATGACATCCGGCTCAGTTTTCATCCAGACCAGTTTGTGGTGCTCTCGTCTCCCCATGGGGCGGTGCTCGAAAACTCCATCCGGGAGCTGGCCTACCAGGGGATGCTGGCCGAGGCGGTGGGGGCCGACGTGATCAATATCCACGGCGGGGGAGTCTACGGAGACAAGGAGCAGGCCCTGGAGCGGCTGGCCGCGGTGTTTCCCCGGCTGCCCGAAGCGGTCCGCAGCCGCCTGACCCTGGAAAACGACGACGTCAGCTACACCGTGCGGGATCTGCTGCCGATCTGCCGGCGGCTGTCCCTCCCGCTGGTCTATGACGTCCACCACCACCGCTGCAATCCGGACGGCCTGTCGGTGGAGGAGGCCACGAGCCTGGCGGCGGAGACCTGGCAGGCCCTCGGGCGGGAGCAGTACTGTCACATCTCGTCCCCCCGGGCAGGGTGGGGGGGAGGAGACCCCAAGCCCCATGCCGATTACATCGACCCGGCGGATCTGCCGGAGTGCTGGCTCGACCGGGAGATGACGGTGGATGTGGAGGCCAAGGCCAAGGAGCTGGCCGTCGTAAGGCTGATGGGCGAGGTGGAGAGGGGGACACGACCATGGGATTTCCGCTCGGCAGGGTAATGCTGACCGGCTTGCTGGCGGGGCTGCTGCCGGCCTGCGCCGGTGATCGGCCCGCCAACCTGGGGGCACGGGAGGGGGGGCTGGCCCCCTGTCCCTCATCCCCCAACTGCGTCTCCAGCCAGGCGGACGACGACCGGCACCGGATCGAACCTCTGGCGTTCACGGGGGATCCCGATGCCGCCTTCACCCGCCTCAAGGGGGTGCTGGCGGCCCGGGGCGACACGACCATCATCGAGGAAACGCCGGGCTACCTGCGGGTGGAGCTCCAAACCACCTTTTTCGTGGATGACGGCGAGTTTCTCTTGGACCGGGCGCGGCAGGTGATCCAGGTCCGCTCGGCGTCGCGGGTCGGCTACTCTGACCTGGGGAAGAACCGCCGCCGGATGGAGGAGATCCGGCGCGCCTTCTCCCCGGCGGGGAGGGTTCCGTGAACGGGCTCGTATCGCTCATGGAGCGGGGAATGCTCTCCGACGCCGTGGTCCGGACCGGCATCCGGCGCCTGCTGCTGAAGCGGCTGCGGGAAGCGGGGAGCGGCGACACGGAAACGGACCGCCTCCGCCAGCGGGAATTCATCGAGCAGCTGCGCCAAAGCCCGGTGGCGGTGGCAACGGGGGCCGCCAACCGTCAGCACTACGAGCTGCCGCCGGAATTCTTCACCCGGGTCCTGGGACCCCGGCGCAAGTACAGCTGTTGCCTCTATTCCCCCGGCGTCACCGACCTGGGAGCCGCCGAGGAGGCGATGCTGCGGCTCACCTGCCAGCGGGCCCGCCTGGCCGACGGCATGGATATCCTGGAACTGGGGTGCGGGTGGGGCTCTCTCACCCTCTGGATGGCCGGGCAGTACCCCCGCGCCCGCATCACGGCGGTTTCCAACTCTGCCCCCCAACGGCGGTTCATCGAAGGGGAATGCCGGGACCGGGGCTACGCCAACGTGCGAGTCATCACCGCCGACATGAATCGCTTCGCCATGGACGAGACCTTCGACCGGGTGGTGTCGGTGGAGATGTCCGAGCACATGCGCAACTACGCCGAGCTGCTCCGCCGCATCGCCGGCTGGCTCCGGGACGACGGGCGGCTCTTCGTCCACCTCTTCTGCCACCGGGACCTGGCCTACATCTTCGAGACTGAGGGGGAGGACGACTGGATGGGGCGCTACTTCTTCACTGGCGGCATCATGCCCTCCGACCACCTTCTCTTCTACTTCAACGACCACCTGGCGGTGGAGGACCACTGGCGGGTGGGGGGGCGTCACTACCAGCGGACCTGCGACCAGTGGCTGGCGCGCATGGATGCCGAGCGCCCGCGGGTCATGGATATCTTCTGGGAGGTCTACGAAGGGGAAGCCCCGGTCTGGTTCCAACGGTGGCGGGTCTTTTTCATGGCCTGCGCCGAGCTCTTCGGTTATGGCGGCGGCAACGAATGGTTCGTCTCCCACTACCTGTTCAGGAAACGGTGACCTCCGCGTGGGGGAGGCGACGACCTCTAACCCCCTGATCCTGAAACCGAAGACGGCCGCGGCTTTGTGCTGTGGATGCCGCGATGGTGCGATGGGGAGCCTGGTGCAATGGGCACCAATCACCACTGACGGAATGTTCATACCCGGGAGAAACACTGATGGTAAAGCACCGCTTCATCTTCATGGCCGCCATTGTGGTGGTGGTCATTTCCCTCCTCTCGTCACTGCTGGCGTTTTACACCGACTGGCTCTTCTTCCTGGAGACGGGCTTCGCCTCGGTGTTCACGACGACGCTGGCGGCCAAGGTGGGTACCGGACTTGTCTCCGGTCTCATCCTGCTGGCCTTTGCCCTGGTGAACCTCCACTTCGCAAACCGGTCCCCCCTCGCCCCCCGGAACGTCTTCTTCGAGGGGGGGAACATCTACCGGCTCCAGCGGGACGAGATGGCGCGGCTGGCGGCCCCCCTGAGCATCCTCGCCGCCGTGGTCCTGGCGTTTCTGGTGGGGCGGTGGGGGGCCCTCCAGTGGCAGAACCTCCTCCTCTTCCTGAACGGCGTCACGGTGGGCACCAGCGACCCGGTCCTGGGGAAGGACCTGGGCTTTTACCTCTTCAGCATGCCGCTGCTGGAGCATCTCAAGGGGTTTGCCGGGTTCATGGTTCCGGCCGTGGCGCTCCTCTCCGCCGGGGTCTACTACGTCCGGGGGGGGATCGTCGTCACCGAGAGCGGCGCCACCGTCGACCCGCGGGTGAGAAAACATCTGGCGGTCCTGGCGGGGCTCTTCTTCCTCACGGTGGCGGCCGGATTCCACCTGGACGGCTACCGGCTCCTGCTGGCGGGAAACAGCCCCTTCCCCGGCGCCGGCTATGCCGACGTCAACGCCCGGCTCCTGACCTACCGGATTCTCGCGGCCGTAACCCCCGTTGCCGGCATGGTCCTGGCGGCGGGCCTCTGGAAGGGGGCCTGGCGCCTGGCGCTCCTGCCGCCGGTCCTGGTGGCAGTGATCTACGGGGTCGGCATCATGGCCTATCCGGTGTTCCTGCAGAAGTTCAAGGTGGCCCCCAACGAACTGGCCCTGGAGACCCCCTACATCGAGAACAGCATCACGTTCACCCGGTTCGGTTACGATCTGGACAAGATTGAGACCATCCCCTTCGATGCCGACCTGAAGCTGACCGCGGCGGACATCGCCAACAACGATGCCACCATCAGGAACATCAGACTCTGGGACCACGCTCCGCTCCTCAAGACCTACAGCCAGCTCCAGCAGATCAGGACCTACTACAAGTTTTTCGACGTGGACAATGACCGCTACCTGGTGAACGGCCAGTACACCCAGGTCATGCTCTCCCCCCGGGAGCTCTCCTACAACGACCTTCCCAGCCGGAACTGGATCAACGAGCGGCTCATCTTCACCCACGGCAACGGCCTCACTTTCGGTCCCGTGAGCCGCATCAGCAAGGAGGGGCTCCCCGAGTTCTTCGTCAAGGACATCCCGGCCGTGAGCCTGGCCGATATCACGGTGAAGCGGCCGGAGATCTACTACGGTGAGCTCTCCAACGAGTATGTCATCGTCAGGACGAAGGTGCCGGAGTTCAGCTACCCCACCGCCACGGGGAACATCAACACTACCTACGGGGGGAAAGGCGGGGTACCCCTGGATTCGGTGGTCCGGAAGGCCCTCTTCGCCGCCCGGTTCAGGACGGAGAAGATCCTCCTCTCCTCCGACATTACCCGCGAGAGCAGAATCCTCTACTACCGGAACATCGGCGAGCGGGTGAAGGCGGTGGCCCCCTTCCTCCGCTTCGACGGCGATCCCTATCTGGTGGTGGCCGACGACGGCACCCTCAAGTGGATCATCGACGCCTACACCTACTCGGACCGCCTCCCCTACGCCAAGCCCCTCCAAGGGGGTATCAACTACATGCGGAATTCGGTCAAGGCGGTGGTCGACGCCTATGACGGCACCCTGGACTTCTATGTCAGCGATCCCGGCGACGTCATAATCAAGGTCTACGGCCGGATCTTCCCGAAGCTCTTCAAGCCCCTGTCGGCCATGCCCGAGGATATCCGTCGCCACATCCGCTACCCCCACCAGTTTCTCCAGGTGCAGGCGGCCATGTTCGCCACCTACCACATGACCGACCCCAAGGTCTTCTACAACAAGGAGAACCTCTGGGAGATCCCGGTCCTGGGGGAGGAGCGGATGGAACCCTACTACACCATCATGAAGTTGCCGGGGGAAAAAAAGGAGGAATACATCCTGCTCCTTCCCTTCACCCCCTCCAAGCGGGACAACCTGGCGGCCTGGCTCACGGCCCGCTGCGACGGGGAGAACTACGGCAAGCTCCTGGCCTACACCTTCCCCCGGGATCGGCTCATCTACGGGCCGAAGCAGATCGACGCCCGGATCAACCAGGACTCCCAGATCTCCCAGCAGCTGACCCTCTGGAGCCAGCGGGGCTCCCAGGTCATCCGGGGGAGCATGCTGGTGATTCCCATCGAGAAGTCGCTCCTCTACGTGCAGCCCCTCTTCCTGGCCGCCGCCGACAAGGCGGGGCTGCCGGAACTGCGGCGGGTCATCGTCGCCTTTGGAGACGAGGTGGTCATGGAGGAGACCCTGGAGCTGGCCCTGCAGCGGATCTTCGGAGAGCGAAAGGCCTCTGCCGCTGCCGCGGCGGCGGCCCCGGAGGCCCATCCGGCCTCGTCGGCGGAGCTGGCCCGGCAGGCCATGGCCATCTTCGAGCGGGCCACCAACCTCCAGCGTCAGGGGGACTGGGCCGGCTACGGGGAGGAGCTGCGGAAGCTGCAGCAGGTTCTGAGGCAGATGGCCCGGTAGGGGAGGCGGCGCCTCGCCCCGGGGAGGTGGCAATCGGCCCCGCAGGCAGTATTATAGAGGGTGATACCCACGGAGGGGCTGTCATGACCATTGAAATGCTGCTGGTGCTGGGCCTGGCGGTTTCGGCCGTGATCCTCTTCGCCACGGAGCGCCTTCCGGTCGATATCGTCGCCCTGATCATCATGGCGTCGCTGCTGCTTTCCGGGCTCATCACCCCCGAGGAGGCCATCGGCGGCTTCAGCAATCCCGCCACCGTCACCGTGGGGGCCATGTTCATCCTGTCGGCGGGGCTTTTCAGGACCGGCGCGGTGAACCTGCTGGGAACGGCCCTGGCCCGGCTCGGCTCCGTGAGCTTCTGGCTGGTGCTGGTGGTGATGATGCTGACAGTGGGGGTCCTCTCTGCCTTCATTAATAATACGGCGGCCGTGGCCATCTTCCTCCCCATCGCTCTGGGGGTGGCCCGGGACACCGGGGTCGCGCCGGGGCGGCTTCTCATGCCCCTCTCCTTCGCCTCCATGTTCGGCGGGGTCTGTACCCTCATCGGCACCTCCACCAACATCCTCGTCTCCTCCATCGCCCAGCGGCACGGGCTGCAGCCCTTCGGCATGTTCGAGATGACCGGTCTCGGCCTCATCTTCTTCGGGGCCGGAAGCGCCTACATGTTCCTCATCGGCGTGCGGCTCATCCCTGAGCGCAAGGGGGAAGAAGACCCGCGGAAGCTCTTCGGCATCGGCGACTACCTGACCGAAATCGTGCTGGAGCCGGAGGCCCGCTCCGTGGGGACGGTGCTGGCCGAATCTCCCCTCCTGCGCGACTTGGCGATACGGAGCGTCGCGGTGTTCCGGGACGGGAAGCCCGTGGACGAGCCCCCTGACCGGATCGTCCTCCAGGCGGGAGACCATCTGAAGGTCCGCTGCGACCTGGAGAATTTCCGGAAACTCAAGGAGCGGCGGGGCATTGCCCTGCGCCACGAAACGGACCGCAAGCCGGGGGAGGAGGCAGTCCTGGTGGAGGCGGTGGTGGCGTCGGGCTCCACCCTCGACGGCCGCAGTCTCAGGCAGGCCCGGTTCCGCTCCCGCTACGGACTCACGGCCCTGGCGGTCCGGCACCGGGGGCGGGTCATGCGGGAGGACCTGGACACCATGGAGCTCCATGCCGGCGACGTGCTGCTGTTTGAGGTGGAGGAAAACCGCCTGGATCAGCTCCGGGATGACAAGACCTTCGTGCTCGTCTCCCAGGTGGAGCTTCCCGTCTTTCGCAAGAGCCGGATGGTGACGGCCGTTGCCATCGTGGCCGGGGTGGTGGCCGCCGCCGCATCGGGGGTGATATCCATCGTGGCGGGCGCCATCGTCGGCTGCATCCTCATGGTGCTTACCCGCTGCCTGACCCGGGAGGAGGCCTACGGCGCCATCAACTGGCCGGTGATTTTCCTCCTGGCCGGGGTTCTCACCCTGGGCACGGCCCTGGAGAAGAGCGGCGCGGCACGGATTCTGGCCGGCCATCTGGTGGAAACGGTGGGGGCCTTCGGGCCCGTGGCCCTGGTCTCGGCCTTCTACCTCGTCACCTCGCTCCTGACCGAGATGATGTCCAACAACGCCACGGCGGCCCTGCTGGCCCCCATCGCCATCGCCGCCGCCGAGTCCTACGGGGTCGATTCCCGCCCCTTCCTCATGGCCATTGCCTTTGCCGCCTCGGCCAGTTTCATGACCCCGGTAGGTTACCAGACCAACACCCTCATCTACGGTCCCGGCCAGTTCCGCTACGCCGATTTCCTCCGGGTGGGGACGCCCCTCAATATCCTCTTCTGGGTGCTGGCCACCATCTTCATTCCCCGCTTCTGGCCCTTCTAGGAGGGAGGCCCCATGGACGTGCTCATTGATGCTGTGACCCAGGTAAAGCAGTTCCTCCAGATGCCGCTCCTGAAGCTGGGGGGGGCGCCGGTGACCCTGTGGGCAATACTTCAGCTCGTGGTGCTGGTGGCGCTCCTCTTCTACCTGTCGGGGAAGCTGCGGACCTGGATGGTGGAGCAGTTTCTGACCCGCACGCGGATGGAGCTGGGGGCCCGCCAGTCCACCGGCTCCATCATCCGCTACACCATCATTGCCATCGGGTTCATCATCATCCTCCAGACGGCCGGGATCGACCTCACCGCACTCAACGTGCTGGCCGGCGCCGTCGGCATCGGCGTCGGCTTCGGCCTCCAGAACATCGTCAATAACTTCGTGAGCGGCATTATCATCCTGTTTGAACGCCCCATCAAGGTGGGGGACCGGATCGTGGTGGGAACTGTGGAGGGGGATGTGATCCACATCGGCGGCCGGAGCACAACGGTGGTGACCAACGACAACATCACCATCATCGTTCCCAACTCGAAATTCATCACCGAGAATGTGGTGAACTGGAGCCACAACGAGCGGAAGGTCCGGTTCCGGATTCCCGTGAGCGTTGCCTACGGCAGCGACGTCCATGAGGTGGAGCGGCTCCTCCTGGAGGTGGCGGCCGCGAACCCCGATGTGCTGGAGAAGCCGGCTCCGGCGGTGCGGCTCATGGAGTTCGGCGACAGCGGTCTCAACTTCGAGCTGCGGGTCTGGAGCACCACCCTTATCCACCGGCGGGGGCTCCTGACCAGCACCATCAACTATGCCATCTACAAAACCTTTGCCCATAAGGGGATCGAGATGCCGTACCCCCGCCGTGACGTGCGCCTCATCAGGAGCGCCCCGGAATGAGCACCGTGTGCCCCTGGGAAAAGCCGCCGGCATCGGCCGGCGCCCGGTGGCGGCCATGAACGGGAGGCTCTCGAGTCATTTCAAGGCCATGCCGCCGTGGGCCGTCATCGTTCTGGGACTGGCGCTTGTCGCGGTTGCGGGAGTTGCCGACGGCGTAAGCGGCCCCCAATTCTCCTTCTCGGCCTTCTACCTCATCCCCGTGGTGTTCACGGCGTGGTACGCCGGAAGGGGGGCGGGTATCGCCGTGGCCGTTGCCGGGGCGGTGGCGTGGCTTGCCGCCGATGTGGCGGGGAAATCCTACCACAAGCACGCCCTGACACGCATCTGGAACGATGCGGTGGAGCTCTCCCTCTTTCTCTCCGCCGCCTTCGTGATCTCGGCCCTCAGGGGGCGGCTGGAGCGCGAGGAGGAGCAGGCCCGGACCGATCAGCTGACCGGCATTGCCAACCGGCGCCGCTTCAACGAACTGGCCGGCGACGAGATCCGGCGATCACGGCGCTACCGCAATTCCTTTTCCGTCATGTACATCGATATCGACAATTTCAAGGTGGTCAACGACACCATGGGGCACAGCGAAGGGGACCGCCTGCTCCGGCAGGTGGCGGCCGCCATCGGGGGAAGCATCCGGGAGAGCGATACGGTGGCCCGGCTGGGGGGTGACGAATTCGCCCTGCTGCTCCCCGAGGCCGGGGAGGATGCGGCCCGCTCGGTGGCAACAAAGCTTCGGGAACGGCTGAAGGCGGAGGTGGAGAGCCGCTGGCCCGTGACATTCAGCATCGGCATGGTAACCTATCTCGACGCGCCGGCCACCGTGGACGACATGATCCGACGGGCAGACCTGCTGATGTACCAGGTGAAGGGGGGCGGCAAGGATGAACTGCGGCACGAGGTGGTGGCCCGCGGTGAGGGGGAGTAGGTCTCGCGGCGCTGGCAACCGGTAATATCAACAGACGAGCCCCGAAGGCGCTTCGGGGCAATCACTGGCAACGAAAGGAGACGGGTATGGGCACCAGGGAAGAGTATGTGAAGAAGCTGCAGGTGAAGCTGGAGGAGTGGAACGCCGACATCGACAAGCTTTCGGCAAAGGCGGGCGAGGTGAAGGCGGAGCTGAGGCACGAGTACGCCGAGCAGCTGGAGACCCTGAAGGCGAAACAGGCCGTGGCCCGCCAGAAGTTCGAGGAGCTGCAGAAATCCGGGGGGAGCGCCTGGGAAGACCTGAAGGCGGGCATGGAACTGGCCTGGAACGCGGTCAGCGAGGCCATCGACTCAGCCAAGTCCCGGTTCAGGTGAGCCCGGGCGCCGGGGAGGTAACAACCAAAGCCTTGGCATCGGGAGTATTGCGGTAAGGTAAGAAAGACATGGCGGGGCGATCGCGGCACGACTACGCCCCGTTCACGCATGGGCGGTGCAGAGTCCTTTCGTGCTAAGGAGGGGGCAGATGTTCAAGAGAGTCATGCTCTTCATCATCACCAACCTGGCCATCATCTTTATTCTCAGCATTGTGCTGAACCTGCTGGGAATTGGTCCCATCCTCACCCGGCAGGGGCTCGACCTGGCCTCCCTGGTCGCCTTCGCGGCGGTGTTCGGCTTCGGCGGCTCCCTCATCTCCCTGGTTATCTCCAAATGGACCGCCAAGCGGATGACCGGCGCCCGGGTCATCACGACCCCCGCGAACGAGATGGAGGCCTGGCTGGTGCAGACCGTGGAGCGCCAGGCCCGGCAGGCGGGCATCGGCATGCCCGAGGTGGCCGTCTACGACGCGCCCGACGCCAACGCCTTCGCCACCGGCATGCGCCGCAACAGCGCCCTGGTGGCGGTCAGCACCGGGCTCCTGCGGGCCATGAACCGCGACGAGGCCGAGGCGGTGCTGGCCCACGAGGTGAGCCACGTGGCCAATGGAGACATGGTGACCCTGGCCCTCATCCAGGGGGTGGTGAACACCTTCGTCATCGTTGCCTCGCGAGTGGTGGGGTATCTGGTGGACCGGGTGGTGTTCAAGACCGAGCGTGACCACGGCCCCGGCTTTTTCATCACCTCCATGATCGCCCAGATGGTATTCGGCATCCTGGCCAGCATCATCGTCTTCTGGTTCAGCCGCCAGCGGGAGTTCCGGGCCGATGCCGGTTCCGCCGGTCTTGCCGGCCGTGAGAAGATGGTTGCGGCCCTGGAAAAGCTCCGCGTGACCGTTGGCCAGCCCCACCTCCCCGACCAGATGGCCGCCTTCGGCATCTCCGGCGCGGCGGGCGGAGGGTTGCGGCGGCTCTTCATGACCCATCCCCCCCTGGAAGAGCGGATCGCCGCCCTCAAGGGGAGACAGTGAAAGCCATGGGGTGAGCGCGGGGCACCAAGACCATTGCACCTTGCGCCGCGGAGGGCGTCAATGATCCAGTACATCAAGAAATTCGAGAAGGTGATCATCTGATCAGGAGCAAGGCTCAAGCCGGGGAGAGCGGCGGGAACGGGGCAGAGCGAAGCATGCTCTGGGAGAAACTTGGGCCGTAGCAGTCGAGGGTGTTCCTTCAAAGGGGCAATGCTGCTGTATTGCTCTCCACAATCACACAGAACAGAAGGCGACCAATGAAACGTATCGGCAACATCATGTTTCAGGGCCTGGTGGCGATGCTCCCGGCCCTGTTGACTCTCTACATCCTCTTCTGGCTCGTGAGCTCCGCGGAAACCGTGCTGGGGGGCATGCTCAAGGTGCTGCTTCCGGTCGGCTGGTACATTCCCGGCATGGGCATTCTGGCCGGACTCGTTGTGACCTTTCTCTTCGGCCTGGCGCTCAACGCTTTTCTGGTGCGGCGGCTGCTGGACCTGGGCGAAAAGCTGGCGGACACTATCCCGCTGGTCAAAAACCTCTACGGCTCCCTCAAGGATTTCATCGGCTTTTTCGCTAAACAAAAAGAGTCCCAGTTCAACCAGGTGGTCACCATAGATCTGGAATTCGGCGGCACCCCCATGCGGATGATCGGCTTCGTCACCCGCAGCGATTTCAGCGGCCTGCCGGAGGGAATCGGCACCGAGGGGGAAATCGCGGTGTACCTCCCCCTGAGTTACCAGATCGGCGGCCTTACGGTGATCGTGCCACGCTCCTCCGTGACGCCGGTTAACATCTCAACCCACCGCGCCATGGGCTTTGTTGTCACCGGCGGCATGACTGCCGACAAGGGGCAGAACGCGAACACGGCGCCGTAACTGGCTCTTCGCTGTTTCGTACTTCCAGAAAACGTGTCCAGCCGGACAATGCTGGTTGAAGATAGAAAAAAAGCCCGGCAAATGCCGGGCTTTTTTTAGTCAGGAAGTGCTGATGCCTACACGAGGCCGTGGGCTACCATGGCATCGGCAACCTTGATGAAACCGGCGATGTTGGCTCCGACGACGTAGTTGCCCGGTGCGCCGTACTCCTCGGCAGTCTCGTAGCAGTTCTTGTGGATGTTTTTCATGATGTTTTCCAGCTTCTTCTCCGTGTCCTCAAAGGTCCAGGAGTCGCGCTGGGCGTTTTGCTGCATTTCGAGGGCCGACGTGGCCACCCCGCCTGCATTGGCGGCTTTGCCGGGGCCATAGGCGATTTTCGCCTCCAGGAACACTTTGACCCCTTCCGGCGTGGTGGGCATGTTTGCCCCTTCGCCCACGGCGATGCAGCCGTTCTTTACCAGGGTCCTGGCATCCTTGCCGTTGATTTCGTTCTGGGTTGCCGACGGCATGGCAACCTGGCAGGGAATCTCCCAGATGTTGCCGTTGGCGATGTATTTCGCGTCCTTGTGATATTTGGCGTAGTCCTCGATGCGGCGCCGTTCTACTTCCTTGAGCTGCTTGATGAGGTCGAGATCGAGCCCCTTTTCGTGATAGATGACGCCGTTGGAGTCGGAGCAGGCCACACACTTGCCGCCCAGCTGGTTGATCTTCTCGATGGTGTAGATGGCCACGTTGCCGGAGCCGGAGACGGTGCAGATCTTGCCGTCGAAGGAGTCCTTGCGGACCTTGAGCGCCTCGTTGATGAAGTAGGTGGCGCCGTAGCCGGTGGCCTCGGTCCGGACCAGCGAGCCGCCGAACTTGAGTCCCTTGCCGGTAAGGACGCCGGCCTCCCACCGGTTGGTGATCCGCTTGTACTGGCCGAACATGTAGCCGATCTCGCGGCCGCCCACGCCGATGTCGCCGGCCGGAACGTCGGTATGCTCACCGAGGTGACGGTACAGTTCGGTCATGAAGCTCTGGCAGAAACGCATGATTTCGTCATCGGACTTCCCTTTCGGGTCGAAGTCGGACCCCCCCTTGCCGCCGCCGATCGGCATGCCGGTGAGGGAGTTTTTGAAGATCTGCTCGAAACCGAGGAACTTGATGATGCCGAGATAGACGGAGGGGTGGAAGCGGAGGCCGCCTTTGTAGGGCCCCAGTGCCGAGTTGAATTCGACACGGAAGCCCCGGTTGATGTGAACCTGCCCCTTGTCGTCCTGCCAGGGTACCCGGAAGATGATCTGACGCTCCGGTTCGCAGATCCGCTCGATGATCTTGCGCTCAAGATACTCGGGATGCTTGCTGACGACCGGCCCGAGGGACTCGAGCACTTCGGCGACGGCCTGATGGAATTCCACCTCGCCGGGGTTGCGCTTGAGCACTTCCTGGTAGATGGTTGCGAGCCTTTCGTCGATAAGTTGCGGTGACATTGAATTCCTCCTGGTGGTTATTTTTTGTGCCCATCGGGGCCTTGCCCCAACTGGTCGGGGATGTCCTTTCTCGGCAATGCCTCATTTGTATGCAGGTGATGCACCAAAAAAGGCAGCGATGATAAGAAAATGGGCAGGTGGTTGATTTTTAAGCGTAAACCCATTAGGGGCTCGACATTGGACTCTGTTTGGTGGTGGCCGATCGACTACTTCTTTAACTCAGTAGAGTTGTGCTGGTACATTGAGGTGGGCGCCGTTTGTCGTTTCGGGTCTCACCTGGTATTATCTGTAGGCAATGGGGTGATTGCCGCGGAATTCGTAATCGGAACGGGAGACTCGTCTTCATGCTTGTGGAAATGCATTGTCATACTGCCGAACACTCTTCGTGCAGTTCGGTGTCCGCCGTGGAACTCGTACGGCAGGTTTTCACAAAAAATTTGCAGGGGATTGTTTTCACGGATCATCATTACCTCTGGACTGATGACGAATTGAGGGATGTGCGGCGTGCATCGGAAGTGCCCGATCATTTTCTTGTCTTCAGCGGCCAGGAACTCTGGACTCCGGAACTGGGTGACCTGCTTGTCTATGGCGCACCAGAAACGCTCCCCGAGGGGACGGCCCTGGCAGAGGTGCGGGATCGGTTCCCCTGGGCGGCACTTGTCTGGGCACATCCCTACCGCAAAGGAAAACGGCCGTCGGCAAGGGAGCTGTGCAACCCCCTGATTGACGGCGTGGAGATTTTCAATTCCGGTCACACCGTGCGCGAGAACAGTCTGGGGCTGCAGGACTGGCACCGGGAGCGGTTTACCGCCCTTGCGGGGACCGATACCCACGGCGGGAGTTATGCGGGCCTTTACCCGACCCAGTTTGACCATTCGGTGCGGACCATTCAGGAGTTGGCCCTTGAAATCCGCCATGGCCGCTGCCGGCCGTTTTTCAAGGAAATACCCCGCTCAGGGGCGAGCAGTCAGGTGACCGAGGTGACTATCGGGACCAAGGGGCCCGATGAGACGCGGGAGCGGATCATCATCCGGGAGATTGCGAATCCCCACAAGTGGAAGTCTGCCGAGCGGGCGTTCATGATTGCGGACACCATTGCCGGGCACGGCTTTGACGGCGGAACCTATCGGGTGCCCCGGCCCATTGACGAGGACCCGGAGTCCATGACACTGATCGAGCAGGGGTTGAGGGGGAAGTCGCTCTTTGACAAGCTGCTGACGGCCGACGCCGCGGAAGGCCGTGAGTACGTGGTCCTCGCCGCGGAGTGGCTGGCACGGCTCCATGGCTGCCGTCTGCGAATAACCCCTGCCGGCGAGTTCCTCTCCAGGGAAGTTGCACGCCTCGATCGATACCTGGAGCGTTTCACCGCGATTGGCCACCGTCAGACCCGCAAGGCGCGGGAGATCATCGAGGCGGTCAAGGCGCAGGAGGCCGTAATTGCCGGGATGCACGGGGAAACCATGGTGCAGGGGCACGGTGATTACCACCCGAAGAATATTTTCCTGGGGCAGGATATCCTGGAGAACCGGGCGACCCGTTTCGTGGCGGCCATCGATTTCGAGAGCTCCCATGTCCTTCCCCGCGCCTTTGATGTGGGGTGCTTCCTGGCCCAGTTCCGCAACCAGTTTTTCCCCCATCAGCATATTCTGCAGCGCTATCCCGAGGCGCTCTTTGTTGATGCCTATCTGAACAATTCAGATGCGGTTGAGCCCGATTTTCTTCGTCAGGTGGAACTGTTCCGGGCCAGGACGAACATGAGCATCGCGGCTTATCTCATCAAGGTGGGGATGGGTGAGAGCGAGGACCTGTGGCGGGTGCTGGTGGAGGCTGAGCGGGCCATTGCAAACCTGTGACGGTGCCGCCGGCCGCCGTTGAGGGTGGCATTCCGGTGTTTTTCGGCTATACTGAACCGTCATATATCCATTGACCAAGGAGGAACATCGTCCATGCTGAGCAAGGAAATGGCCGGAGCACTCAACCGGCAGATGAACACTGAGCTGTATTCGGCCCATCTCTATCTGTCCATGTCCTCATACGCAAGTTCCATCGGCCTCAAGGGAGCGGCCAACTGGTTCATGGTTCAGTACCAGGAGGAGATGCTGCACTTCATGAAATTCTATACGTACATCAACAGCCAGGGAGAGCATGTGACCCTCGGCCCCCTCGATGCTCCCCCGTGCGAATTCCCGTCACTGCTTGGCATGTTCGAGCAGACCCTGCAGCACGAGATGTTCATCACCCGGTGCATCAACGAGCTGACCGAGCTTGCGGTCCAGGAAAAGGACCACGCGACCCAGATCTTCCTCCAGTGGTTTATTACCGAACAGGTGGAGGAAGAGGAAAACGACCGGGAGATCATCGGCAAGCTGAAACTGATCGGCGACAACGGCTACGGGCTCCTGGTGATTGACAACGAACTCGGAACCCGGGTTTTCACCCCGCCCGCCGCCGCTGCGTAATGGTGCGGCTGCCTGTGGCTGTCGGCCAGGCCGTCCCCTGGCCGACAGCTCGTCGAGGTTTGCGATGAAAGTCAGATTCTGCGAGCACAACAAGGGGATCTCCAAGGTCTACAAGAGACTCAAGAGCAGCTTCCCCAAACTGGATGTCAAGATTAAGGACTGCATACGCAAGTGCGGCCCCTGCCACAAGACGCCGTTTGCCGTCGTGGACGGTAAAACCGTGTGCGGCCTCGATTCCGAAGACCTCTACGCGAAGATTGTCCGGGAGATGGAGTCCTAGGACCGTCCCCCCTCACCCCGCAGTTTTCATCCCTTTCCTGGCAGTTCCCGTTCCTCCCTGATGTGTCGCCGGTCATGAAAATCATTTGCGTGGCATTCGGCGCTCCGTTGCCGGTATCATTCTCACGCGTCAGCGTTGTTTTGCGGCGCAAATTTTTCACGGATTCATCGAAATTTCCCTATACGCAGAGTGATACACGTCTACCCAAGGATCGTTCTCCGGAATTTATCAGCCATGGCAAATCGAGTGCTGTCTCCCCTGTTTTCGTCCCGACGCAGAATCGCCCTCATGGCGCTCTTTGTGGCGCTTGCCCTGTGCAGTGTCGTGGTACGGTTTCGGCCCTTCTGGCACTTTGAGGGAATATACGTGCTGCGGGGGGGGAGCGGCGGGCTCGTGATCACGGACGATCTGGTGCTCGGCGACGAGGAGCGCCTGCTGCTGGCCCTGCCGGCGCAGTCTATCTTCAGGTTCTTCCGGAGCGGCGTGAGTCACGCCACAGCGGGGACGTTCCTGGAGCACGAATGGTTCCGGTTCGACGGCAGCGGCCATGTGGAGGGGCATTTCGCCGATGGCTCCATCTTCCTCACCTGCCTGAGCCGCTACGTCGACAGCGGCGGCAAGACGACCAGGGGGGTCTTTGTCGGCGGAGGGCTGCCGTTCGAACTGGGAGAGGCGGGCAGGGAAACCCTGAACGACACTGGTGTCTCGTATTATGACGGAACCCGCTGGCACCATGTCTGGTGCAACGTCAACGAATCGATTGCCCCCTGGAGCAACCCTTCCGTGGTCATTGCCCCGTCATCCTGGCGGTTTCTCGGCAGCCGGGTGGCCAGGAAGAGCCCGGAGGAACTCGTCATCACCAGTAGCCACCAGGTGGAACTGGACGGCCAGCCGTTCAGGATCGACCGTGTGGCGGTGTTCAGGGCCGGAACCCGCTACTTCACGCTGGCGATGCGGTTTACCAACCTGGGGAGGTTTCCCGGCGGCTACTACTATGTCTACGGTGATGAACCGTGGGTGGGGAATTACGGAACGTCCATGGGAAATGTGGGGTGGGTGCGGGACCGCCTGGTCACCCACGAGGAGGCGATCAATCCCCGTGAATACCGCTGGGCCGGCTATTTCGACTACGGCAACGACGCTGCCGGAGAAGAGCATATCTATAGCAACATTGCCAACTTCATTGAGTGGCAGGGGGGCGTCACGCCTGATCTCGTCTATTTCTCCAACCAGATCGGCACCTACGCCCCGCCGGGGAGCAGCGTTTCCCTCAGCGACCCCAAGAACCGGGTCCTCTTCCTGCAGTGGGGGCCCCGTCTCCTGGACCCCGGCGCATCAGACACCATAGTTCTGTCCATAGGGATGGCGGATCGGGATCCGGTTTCGGGATTTCCGGTCAAGCCCTATACCGCCTTTGATCCGGCGTTTCTTGAGCCCTTCCTCGCCCCGGCTCCCTGACGGCCGGCCCACCCCGTCACCCGGCAAAACGTTCCACAAAACGCCGGTCAATGTGGTCCTTGAGAAGAAGGGCCAGCCGCCCCCGCCAGACGAGGCCGCTGCGCACAAAGAGGGCGGTATCGTCTCCCAGGTTGAGGAGCTGCAGAAAGTTCCGCCGGGGCCTGAACGGCACCGGATCCCCCCCCATGAGTTGCGCCTGGATGTTGCGGAAAAGGATTGGCCCCTGACGGACGGCATGGACGCCGACCCGCGGCAGTGGTGCCCCGGACGGGGTGATGCAGTCCCCGCCGCCGAACACCTCCGGTGCTCCGGTGGAGCGAAGGTAGGGGTCCACGAGAAGCGTGCCGTCCGGTGCCAGGGGGAGCCCGCACTTCTGCAGCAGCGCGGGAGCTTTCACCCCGGTCGCCACCAGCGCCACGTCCCACGAAACCGTCCGGCCGTCCGAGAGGATTGCGCCGCCGTCCAGCCATTGTTCCACCCGCACCCCTTCCCGTATTTCAATGTCATTCTCTCCAAAGGCCTTGAGGACCAGCCGGCGGGCCCGGGGCGGGAAATGGTGCAGCAGGTTGCCTGAGGTGATGAGAGTTACTTTGCCCCTGCTCCCGAGGAGGCGCCGGACATTGCCGGCGATCTCGATTCCCGCTGCCCCGCCTCCCGCCACGAGGACGCAGGGGGGAGCCGAACGGGCCAGGGCCTGGAGCCGCTCCCGGGCAACGGCCAGGTTCACGATCGGTTTGACCGGGATGATGCGGTCGGTGGGGAAGGGGTGGGCAGAGACGATGGAGCCGATGTTGAGGGAGAGGATGTCGTAGGAGAGGGTGGTGCCGTCGGCCAGGCGGAGCTGTCTGGCCAGGGGATCGAGCCCCACGGCGGGGGCGAGGGCGCAGCTGGCGCCGCCCCTTTCCGCGAGCCGCTGCACGTCGATGCGGATCTCCTCGGGGCGGTAGCGCCCGCCGAGCATCCCCGGCCCCATTCCCGAGTAGTAGTGGAAGCGGTCCGGGGTGACGAGGGTGACCGCAGTCCCCCGGCCCGTCAGCTCACCAAGGCGGAGGAGGGTATGGAGATGGGCGTGTCCTCCCCCCGCGAGAATCAGATGCGGCGCGCCGCTGCCGGCAGGCATCGCGGCTGTTCCCGTCAGGCCCGCACCGAGAAGCGGCTTTCGGTGAGGGGTTCCGCCGGTTCCATCCTGATGCCGTGGTCCGGGTTGGCCGCGGCGTGGAGCAGGGTCCGGAAGACCGTCTCCGCCGCCTCCGGCCGGCCCAGGGCCGCGGCAATCCCGTCGGCCGTCAGGGAGGAGCCGGTCCCCCGCAGGTGGGCGATGATGTCGGCCTGGAGCGCGAGCACCGTTCCGGCAGCCTTCTTTCCCGCCTCAACCCCGGGCTGGTGGTAGGCGTTGATGTTCACCAGGGAGGCATAGAGCCCCACGGCCCGCTCGAAGAGGGCGATGAGCATGCCGACGGTGCGGGGCGACACCTCGGGGATGGTGATGGTGAGGGATTCCCGCCCCTTTTCGCTGAGGGCCGTGCGGGTTCCCTGGAGAAAGCCCGCCAGGTAGTCGCCGCTCGTCACTCCCGGCTCCACCGCCGGGGAGGCGCCGCCCCGGTCCCGAAGAACCTCGATGAAGGTCACGAAGAAGTTGTTTACCCCCTCGCGGAGCTGCTGCACGTAGGCGTGCTGATCCGTGGACCCCTTGTTGCCGTAGACCGAGATCCCCTGGCAGACCACGTTGCCGTCCCGGTCCAGCTCCTTGCCGATGGATTCCATGATGAGCTGCTGGAGGTAGCGGGAGAAGAGGAGGAGCCGGTCCTTGTAGGGGAGGACCACCATGTCGCGGGAGCCCCTGCCGTCGGTGGCATGGTGCCACATGAGGGCCAGGAGCGCGGCGGGGTTGCGGGGCGTGTCGGTGCGGCGGGTGAGAGCGTCGCAGAGCCGGGCGCCCTCCAGGATGCCGTCGATGTCGAGCCCCTGGAGGGCGGCGGGGAGGAGCCCCACGGCCGAGGTCACGGAGGTGCGCCCCCCGACCCAGTCCCACATGGGGAAGCGGGCGATCCAGCCGGCCGCGGCGGCGGTTCGGTCCAGCTCGCTCCCCTCGCCGGTGACCGCCACGGCATGGCGGGGGAAATCGAGGCCGGCCCGGCGGTAGGCGGCCTCGGCCTCCAGCATGCCGTTGCGGGTCTCCTTGGTGCCGCCGCTCTTGGAGATGACCACCGTGAGGGTTTCGGCAAGGCCGGTGCCGATCTGGGCCAGGACCCGGTCCATGCCGTCGGGGTCGGTGTTGTCGAAGAAATAGGGAACGATCGGATTGCCTGCGTCCCCCAGGGCGTCGGCCACGAACTGGGGCCCCAGGGCCGAGCCGCCGATCCCAACCACGAGAAGGTTCCGGAAGGGGCGGCCGTCCGGCGCCGCAGTCGTCCCCGTGTGGACGGCGGCGGCGAATTCCCTGACCCGCCGCACCGTGTCGTCGATGGCAGTGGCGATCTCGCCGGCGGGGGCGAGGGGAGGGTTTCGCAGCCAGTAGTGCCCCACCATCCTCCCCTCGTCGGGGTTGGCAATGGTCCCCCGTTCCAGGTCCGCCATTTCAGCGAACGCCTTCTGCATGGCCGGCTCCATGGCGGCCAGGAAGCCGTCGCTGAAGTTCATCCTGCTGATGTCCAGCATGAGCCCCGTCTCGGGGTCGTGGCAGAGGTGGGTCCTGTAGCGGTTCCAGAGGGCGATTGTGTCCATGGTGGTCTCCTTGTTCATGCCAGGGCTCCGGTGCAGCTCGACCCTTCGCCGGCGGTGCAGCAGTAGCAGTGCTGGCCCAGGAAGAGTCCGGTGCCGGGCGCAGCCGCCTCGTCGAGTTCATCGATGGTCAGCCTGTTCCCGTCGTTGCCGGTGATCGGGAGCCCCAGGGCCTGGTTGAAGTCGCAGTTGTAGAGGACCCCCTGCCAGTCGACGCTGATGAGGGTCCGGCACATGATGGCGGGGGCCGCGTCGGGGTTGAAGCGGGTGGCGAGGGTGGCCAGGTAGCGCTCGTAAGTGCCTGCTGCCTCCAGCTGCTCCCGGAACCGGCCGACGGGGGCGTTGGCGATGGTGTAGAGGTGATCGAAGCGGATGCCGTAACGCTCCGTGAGCTGGGTCCGGTAGGCATCTTCCAGCTCCCGCTGGGAGCCGGGCACGAAGGGGCCGCCCGGGTTGTAGACCAGGTTCAGCTCCAGGGTGTCGCCATAGCCGAGTCCGTTCAGGAGCCGCAGAGCCTCGATGCTCCGGCCGAACACCCCCTGGCCCCGCTGTCGGTCCACGTTTTCCTCCAGGTAGCAGGGGAGGGAGGCGACGACCACCAGTTCCTGGTCCCGGAAGAACGCCGGCAGCCACTCCATTCCCGGCTCGGTCAGGATGGCCAGGTTGCTTCGGACCATCCGGCGGGGGGAGTGCCCCCGACTCCCCTCCACCAGGAGGCGGAAGTGGGAGTTCATCTCCGGACAGCCGCCGGTGATGTCGAGGGTGACGCCGGGGCGGCGGGCCAGGAACGCCACGATCTTTTCCATGACCTCTGGCCCCATGATCCGGCTGCCGGCGGGAGATGCCTTCACGTGGCAGTGGGTACAGCTCAGGTTGCAGAGATCCCCCAGGTTCACCTGGAGGGTCTGGAGCCCCTCGAAGGTCACATACTCCGGGGCCAGTTCCCGCAAACGTTCCTTGAATGCAGCAACCATCAGCTTCTCCTTGTGAATTTTCTGTAGATGACCGGCACCAGCGAAAAGAGTCCCAGCAGGGCAAGGGAGCCCAGGACCCGGGGGGATGCCGCGTCGGCCGGGTTGGTGATGGTGGCGAGGCTTGCCCCGGCATTCACGTAGACGAAGCCGCCGGGGATGATCCCCACCAGGGTACCGATGATGAAGGTGCGGAGCGGCAGCCGGGTAAGCCCCGCAGCCAGGTTGATGAGGAAGAAGGGAAAGAGGGGGACGAGCCGCAGGAAAAGGAGATAGTTGAGACCAGCCGTCTCCAGTTCCCGGTTGATTGCTGCGAGCCGCCGGCCGAATTTTGCCTGCACTGCGTCGTGGAAGAGGTAGCGGGTCACGAGGAAGGCGAGGGTCGCGCCGATGGTGGCGGCAATCACCGCGTAGGCCGTTCCCATGGCTGCGCCGAAGATGGCCCCGGCCGCAAGGGAGAGGATGGTGGCGCCGGGGAGCGACAGGGCCGTCTGGGCCACGTAGATGGCCATGAAGAGGGAGACGGCGGCAAGGCGGTGCTCCTGGGCAAAGGAGAGGAGCAGGTCCCGGTTCGCCTTGAGGGAGGCGAGGGTCAGGTACTTGCCGAGCCCCGACACGAAGAAGAGGGCCGCGACGGCTGCCATGGCGGCGATGACGATGAGTTTCTGTCTGGTCATGGCACCTCTTTATAGCCGCCACCGGAGCCAGGTGTCGAGCACTTTCTTGACGAACGGGGTGAGCCGGGTCCGGTTCCAGGCGTCGGCCAGTTTGCGCACCGCCTCCGCCTGGGTCGGGCAGGGGTGGATGGTGCGGCCGATGGCGCCGAGCCCCAGGCCGGCGGTCCCAGCCCCGATCACCACCAGGTTGTAGCAGGGTGCCGGTTCCGGGTTTTTCCACCTGGACGGGCGGACGTTCTCTCCAAGCGTCCGGTTGTGGGGGTCGTCGGGGCGCAGGGGCTGCATCATGGTGTTCCTCTCCCGGGTAAGCAGCGTACACCCAGTATAGCCCAGGTTGCCGGACCGGCAAACGGAGAGGGGGCGAGGAGCGGCAGGCCCTCGCGGGAAGGCCTTTCGCGGCCAGAAAAGTTTTGACAAAACAGGCGTAATACCTATAGTATTGCCGAATCTTAGCCTGAGGTTGTGTTAATGCTTTCTGCCCTTGCCCTGGTCGGTGACGACCTGAAAAATGTCGAAGCGCAGTTCAAAAAAGACCTTGAGTCGGATGTCTACCTCATCCGCAAGGTTGGAGAATACGTCCTCGCCAGCGGCGGCAAGCGGATCAGGCCGGCCCTTCTGCTCCTCTCGGCCAAGCTGTGCGGCTACACCGGCGACCGGCATGTGCCCCTGGCCAGCGTCATCGAATTCATCCACACCGCCACGCTTCTCCATGACGACGTGGTGGACAGCGCCACCCTGCGCCGCGGCAGCGCCTCGGCCAACGAGGTGTGGGGGAACGAGGCCTCGGTTCTGGTGGGGGATTTCCTCTTCTCCAAGTCCTTTTCCCTCATGGTGGAAGCCGGCGACCTGCGGGTGCTCAAGGTCATGTCCGGCGCCACCACCATCATCGCCGAGGGGGAGGTGCTCCAGCTCCTCTGCACGAGCGACCTGGACATGACCCTGGAGCGGTACATCGAGGTGGTGAAGAGCAAGACCGCCGTCCTTCTCTCCGCCGCCTGCGAGGCGGGGGCAATTCTCGGCAAGGCCGCGCCGGAGCAGGAAGTGGCGCTGCGGAACTTCGGCATGGATCTCGGGATCGCCTTCCAGCTCATGGATGACACCCTTGACTACACTGCCAGCGAGGAGCAGTTCGGCAAGGAGATCGGCCACGACCTGGAGGAGGGGAAGATCACCCTGCCGCTCATTCACACTCTTCAGAAGTGCACCGGCGAGGAGCGCGACATCATCGCCGCCGTGGTGGAGAAGGAGCTCATGGAGCCGGGGGACTTCGAGGCTGTCTATGCCCTCGTCCACAAGTACGGCGGCATCCAGTACACCACCGAGGTGGCGGGCGAGTACATCGCCCGGTGCAAGGAGCACCTGAAGGCTTTCCCCGATTCGACGGTAAAGAGCGCCCTTCTGGACCTGGCCGACTACGTGGTGAGCCGCAACCGCTGACAAGCCTCCCGCCGCCGGGCAGGGGGGCTCCCTCCGCTTCACGCACGATTCCTCTGTTAAGCCGGTCCTTCCGGTCCGGCGCCAGCCGGGCTGCAGCGATTTCGCCCTTGCATTCTCACCGGCCATCCTCTACATAATCACACCATGACGCTGACGAGTCCGCTCCGCATCCTGCTTCTTGCCGCAGCAATCATCGGGATCAGCCTCTTCCACTACCTGACCCCCCTCCACCTTCACGCACTCCACGACATCTTCCAGCGGCTCTACTACCTGCCGATCATCCTGGCCGCCTTCTGGTTCGGCCTGCGGGGGGGACTTGCCGCTTCGATCATCGTCAGCATCGTCTATGCGCCCCATATCCTGTTTCAGTGGGGGGCGCGGCCTTCCCTGGAGATGGAGAAATTCCTGGAGATTCTCCTCTACAACGTGGTGGGCGGGGTCACTGGCTTCCTCTGCCAGAAGGAGGAGGAGCGCCGGGAAGAGCTGGAGCGGGCGGCCCGGCGCCTCGAAGAGTCGTACCGTGCCCTCCGGGGGCAGGCGGACCTCATCATCGGCATCGAGGAGCAGCTGCGGCGGGCCGAGCGGCTCTCGGCCCTGGGGGAGCTGTCGGCCATGCTGGCCCACGAGATCCGCAACCCCTTGGGCTCCATCCGGGGGACGGCGGAGATCCTTCGGGACGATTTCCCGCCGGGGCATCCCAAGCACGAGTTTCTGGAGATTCTCCTCAAGGAGACCGACCGGCTGAACCGGGTGGTTGAGGATTTTCTCCGGCTTTCCCGCCCCCTCGACGGGGAGAAAAAAACCTGCGACCTGGTGGCGGAGCTTCGGGAGCTGGCGACCCTGCTCGGGAGCGATGCCGCGGCCCGGGGAGTGCGCATTGCCCTTGAGGCGGATGCCCTGCCGCCGGTGACCGGCGATCCGGAAAAGCTGCGGCAGGCATTCCTGAATCTGCTCCTGAACGGCATCCAGGCCACCGGCGCGGGGGGAACCGTTACGGTGCGGGGGACGGTGCTCCCCCGCAGCGGCGATGACCGCCCCCTTGTGGAGCTGGCCTTTGCCGACAGCGGCGCGGGCATCCCGGAGGAGAGCCTCGACAAGGTCTTTACGCCGTTTTTCACCACGAAGGAGGGGGGGACGGGACTCGGGCTCGCCATCACCCAGCGGATCGTGGAGGGGCACGGCGGAACGGTGACGGTGGAGAGTGCACGGGGGCAGGGGACCACGTTCCGGGTGCGGCTGCCCCTGTAACTTATTGTAGGGGCAGGTCTCAGACCTGTCCGGATTGGCATCGAGGGCGGGTCTGAGACCCGCCCCTACGTCACGAAGGAAAGAGCATGGCACAAAAGATTCTGATCGTGGACGATGACGTGTCGCTGCGCCGGGTGCTGGAATACAACCTCCAGGAGGAGGGGTACGAGGTGCTCACCGCGGGGAGCGGCGAGGAGGGGCTTCGCCTCTTCGAGGAGGCTGGACCGACCCTCGTGGTGACCGACCTGAAGATGCCCGGCATGGGGGGGTTCCAGTTTCTCAGGGAGGTGAAGGAGCGCTCCCCCGACACGGTCGTCATCGTCATCACCGCCTTCGGCGCCGTGGAAGGGGCGGTGGAGGCCATGAAGGCCGGGGCCTACGACTTCATCACCAAGCCGTTCAACCGGGAGGCCCTGAAGCTGACGGTCCGCAAGGCCCTGGACATGCAGGGGCTTTCCCGGGAGAACCGGCGCCTGAGGGAGGAGCTGTCCGAGCGGGAGGAGTTCCGGAGCATCATCGGCATCTCCCGCCCCATGGAGGAGGTCTTCCGGGTCATCGACCGGGTGGCCGACACCGACGCCACCGTGCTCATCACCGGCGAGTCCGGGACCGGCAAAGAGCTGGTGGCCCGGGCCATCCACGGCAAGAGCTCCCGGCGCGCCGCCCCCTTTGTGGCCATCAACTGCGCCGCCATTCCCCGGGACCTGCTCGAAAGCGAGCTCTTCGGCCACGTGAAGGGGGCCTTCACCGGCGCGGTCCGGGACAAGGAGGGACGGTTCCAGCAGGCCGAGGGGGGAACCCTGTTTCTTGACGAGGTGGGGGAGCTGCCGGTGGAGCTCCAGTCGAAACTCCTGCGGGCACTCCAGGAAAAGGAGGTGCAGCCGGTGGGCGGGGCCCGGACGGCCAGGCTGGATGTGCGGGTGGTGGCCGCCACCAACGCCGACCTGGAGGAGGCCATCGCCGACGGGCGTTTCCGGGAGGATCTCTACTATCGGCTTTCGGTGATCCCGGTCCATCTTCCCCCCCTGAGGGAGCGCAAGGAGGATATTCCGCTGCTGGTGCGCCATTTTGCCGCCAAGCACGGCGGGGCCTCGGTGGTCTTCCCGCCGGAAACCCTGGCGGTCATGGCCGCCTACGGCTGGCCCGGCAACGTGCGGGAGCTGGAGAACACCGTGGAGCGGATGCTCATCATGCGTAACGGCGACACGATCCCCCCCGATGACCTCCCCGAGAAGGTGCGGCGCGGGCGCCAGCCCCAGCGGGAATGCCAGGTCATCAACCTTCCCGACGAGGGGTATTCCCTGGAGCAGCTGGAACGGGAGATCGTCGTGGAGGCCCTGGAGCGCAACAACTGGAACCAGAGTTCGGCGGCCCGCTTTCTGCGGATACCGCGCCATACCCTCATCTACCGCATGGAAAAATACTCGATCGCCGCTCCGGAGAGAAAGAAATGAGAAAGATTGTCCTGATCCTGCCGCTTCTTGCCCTGCTGGTCCTTGCGGGCTGCTCGAAGGAGCCGTCGAAGCCCGCCATCCAGGGGAACCCCGCCCCCGATTTCACCCTGAACACCCTGAACGGCGAGGTGGTGAAGCTCTCGGACCTGAAGGGCCAGGTGGTGGTTGTGAACTTCTGGGCCACCTGGTGCCCCCCCTGCCGGGAGGAGATCCCCTCCATGATGCGGCTCAACGCCGCCATGGCCGGAAAGCCGTTCCGGATGCTCTGCATCTCCATCGACGACGGCGGAAAGGTGGCGGTGGAAGAGTTTTTCCGCAAGACCGGCTTCAGTCTGCCGACGCTTCTGGATGCCGACAAGCGGGCCGGCAAGCTCTACGGCATAACCGGGGTTCCCGAGACTTTTGTCATCGACGGCAACGGTGTTATACTCAAAAAGGTCGTCGGCGCCATGGAGTGGGATCACCCTCAGGTGATCGCTTTCCTTGACGATGCGATTGCAAAAGCGAAGTAGCGACAGCGCGGGACAGCATGGGGTCTGTTTCTCCGGCCGCCATCCCGCTGCCTCCCTATCCCGCCACGAGCAGAGGTTCTCATGGATTCAGCCAATGTCACGTTCTTCGGCGCCTTCATCGCGGGGCTCCTCTCGTTTCTCTCCCCGTGCGTTTTACCGCTTATTCCTTCTTTCATAACCTACATCACGGGGCTCTCCTTTGCCGACCTCCAGGCGGAGCACCCGAGCCACAAGGTCCGGCAGCAGACCATCGTCCACACGCTCCTCTTCATCGCCGGGTTCACGACGGTCTTCGTCCTGCTGGGGGCCTCGGCGACCTTCATCGGCGGGTTTCTCCAGGAGCACATGAACACCATCCGCAAGGTGGGGGGGGTGCTGATCATCATCTTCGGCATTCACGTCACCGGCCTGGTCCCCATTCACCTCCTGCTGGGGGAGAAGCGGGTCACCGTCCACCGCAAGCCGGCCGGCTACCTGGGGAGCTTTGTGGTGGGGCTAGCCTTTGCCGCCGGGTGGACCCCATGCATCGGCCCCATCCTCGCGTCAATCCTCATGGTGGCCGCCACGGAGGAGACGGTTTCCCATGGCATCCTCCTCCTCTTCATCTATTCCATGGGATTGGCCATTCCCTTTTTCCTCTCGTCCCTTGCCATGCACCAGTTTCTCGTCGTGTTTAACCGCTTCAAGAAGCATATCCGCATCTTCGAGATCATTACCGGCGTGTTCCTCGTAATCGTCGGGGTCATGATTTTTTCCAACTACCTGAGCATCCTGTCGCAGTTCAGCATGAAGTGGTTCGGCGGGGAATGACGGCATGGCGGGAACCGGCGTTTCCATCCAGTTGGCCGTTGCGGACCTGGACGCCACCGAGGCGTTCTATGCCGGAATTCTGGAGCTTGACGTGATGCGGGCACTGACCGCCCGCGGCGCGCCCGAGCACCTGACCCTGAAGCGCGACGGGTGGGAGATCATCTTTGTGGAAGAGGCCGCGGCGGCCCGGGCCCACCCCGCCCTGGGGGAGCGGTTCGAGGAATACCCCAAGGGGGTCGGCATGACCATTCACGTGGCGGTCGACGACATCATCGAGACCTACGAGGCGGTGATGGAGGAGGATCTGGAGATATTCTACCCCCTGGAGACCAAGCCTTACGGCATCAAGGAGTTCTGGTGCTTCGACCCGGACGGCTATCTCGTCGCCGTGGAGGAAGTCCGCCGCTGAATCCATAGGAAAAGGGGCGTAACCATCACGCCCCTTTTGCATCATCCTTCTGCTCGTTCTTCTTCCCGGAAGAACAGGTGTCGGCCATTCAGGTGGGCACCCCAAGCCGCGGCAGGATTATCTTGTTGAGTACGACCCAGAAAGCCAGAAAACCGCCCATCATCAGAAGCTCGTCCATTTTTTGTCCTCCTGGAAAAACAATACCAGACATTCAGGAAAATATATATTGTTTTTTCTGATGCGCCAATTCGGCAAGAAACCTGTTGACAGGGTGACCTTTTATATTTTAAGGTGAAAATCACTTTCAGTTGGGGTCGAAAATGAAACGGGCGAAACAGAAAATCTTCCAGGAGTATATTGCGAAGCAGGGTCTCAAGTCGACCCGCCAGCGCGATATCATCCTTGACGCCTTTCTGTCGTCGGACCGGCACCTGAGCATCGAGGAGCTCTACCTTAAGCTCAGGGCCAAGCATCCCAGCATCGGCTACGCCACGGTCTACCGCACCCTGAAGCTCTTCGCCGAGTCGGGGATCGCCCGGGAGATCCATTTCGGCGACGGCCAGACCCGCTATGAGCATGCCTCCGAGGGAGAGCACCACGACCACCTGGTCTGCACGGAATGCGGCGCCATCATCGAGTTCGAAAACGAGCGCATCGAGAAGCTCCAGGACGAGGTGGCGGCGGCCCACGGTTTTCTGATCAAGCACCACAAGCTGGAACTTTACGGCCTCTGCGCGAAGTGCCGCCCGTAGGTTCCCCGTGCGCGACGGAATCAGTCCGTCGTGTATTTTTTTGCCCCGTCAGCTGAAAGTGAATATCAATAGCATAGCTTCATGAAGGAGTGACCGTACATGGGAATGTTCGAGCGTAAATCCACCAGCCGGGACAATGTCGCGGGGGCGGCCGCCAACGCGGGGAAGGTGGCCCTGGTGGGGAACCCCAACGTGGGGAAGAGTGTTCTCTTCAACGCCCTGACCGGCGCCTACGTGGCGGTCTCCAACTATCCGGGCACCTCGGTGGAGGTCTCCCGGGGATCTACGGTCATCGATGGAAAGCATTTCGAGATCATCGATACCCCTGGAATGTATTCAATTCTCCCCATCACCGAAGAGGAGCGCGTCGCCAGGGAGATCCTCCTGACAGAGAGACCCGAGGTGGTGCTCCATGTCCTGGACGCCCGGAACCTGGAGCGGATGCTCCCCATGACCCTTCAGCTGGTGGAGGCGGGACTCCCGGTGATCCTGGTGGTGAACATCATGGACGAGGCGGAGCGGATGGGGCTTTCCATCGACATCCCCCTTCTGCGGGAAAAACTGGGTATCCCGGTCATTGCTGCCGCCACGGCCAAGAAGCGGGGGCTCGCCGAGATCCGGCGGGCCATTGCCGCCCATGACGGGAGCCGCCACGCGGTCTTCGGCTACAGCCGCCGTCTGGAGGGGGATATCGCCGGCATAGCTGGTCTTCTCCAGGGGGAGTACACCCTGGAGAAGAAGGCCCTGGCGCTCCTGCTGCTCCAGCGGGACGACGAAATCGCCCGGCTCGTGGCGGAGCGGGAGGGGGACCGGGCCCCCCTCATCGCCGAGCGGGTAAAGGAAAAGACCTTCGAGCGCCGGGAGTCGTTCCACCTGGATCTGTCCCTGGAGCGCAAGGGGATCGTGAAGGGGCTCCTGGCGGGGGTCATCACCTTTCCCGAGAAGCGGCGGGTCACCTTCGGCGAGCGGCTCTCCTCCTGGGCGGTTCACCCGATCACCGGCGTTCCCCTGCTCCTCGTCACCCTCTACTACGGGCTCTACCAGTTCGTGGGGGTCTTCGGCGCCGGCACCCTGGTGGATTTCCTGGAGGGGACCCTCTTCGAGGAGTACTTCAACCCGTGGGTGACCGGGTTCGTGAAAGGGATCGTGCCGTGGGAGGTGATCCAGGAGCTCTTCGTGGGAGAGTACGGCGTCATCACCCTGGGGCTCCGCTACGCGGTGGGGATCATCCTCCCCATCGTCGCCACCTTTTTCCTCTTCTTCTCGATGCTTGAGGACAGCGGCTACTTTCCGCGGCTGGCGCTCCTGGTGGACCGGATCTTCAAGAAGATCGGCCTCACGGGGCGGGCGGTGATCCCCATGGTGCTCGGCTTCGGCTGCGACACCATGGCCACCATGGTCACCCGGACCCTGGAAACCACCCGGGAGCGGATCATCGCCACGGTGCTCCTGGCCCTGGCCATCCCCTGCTCGGCCCAGCTGGGGGTCATCATGGCGCTCCTCTCCCAGACGCCGGGGGCCCTGGCGGTCTGGGGTCTCTGCCTGCTCCTGATCTTCCTGGTGATCGGACTCCTGGCCGCCAAGGTCATGCCGGGGGAGACCCCCATGTTCTACATGGAGCTTCCCCCCATGCGGCTCCCCCAGTTCTCCAACGTCATGACCAAGACCTACACCCGGATGCAGTGGTACTTCATGGAGATCCTCCCCCTCTTCATCCTGGCGTCGGTGCTGTTGTGGCTCGGCAAGATCACCCACTTCTTCGGGAAGCTCGTGGGGTGGATGGAGCCGGTCATGGCGTCCATCGGTCTCCCCAGGGAAGCGGCGGTGGCGTTCATCTTCGGCTTCTTCCGGCGCGACTATGGCGCCGCCGGCCTCTACGACCTCCAGGAGAAGGGGCTCATGGAGCCGCGGCAGCTGGTGGTGGCGGCGGTGACCCTTACTCTCTTCGTCCCCTGCGTGGCCCAGTTTCTCATGATGAAGAAGGAACGGGGGCTCAGGGTCGCCACCCTTATCGGGATCTTCGTCTCCTTTGTGGCCTTCGGCAGCGGCTACCTGCTGAACCGCTTCCTCCTGGCGACGGGGATTCTGTGATCCGCTGCGGCTTCTGTGGCCACGAGTTCCCCGAGGAGGAGGGGATCCGGGGGTGCGGCCGGTGCGGCAAGGCCTGCCGGTCGGTCCGCTGTCCCAGATGCTTCTACGAGAATCCGCCGGAGCCCGCGGTGATCAAGGCATTGAAGGGCGTCCTGAAACGGGACGGAAAAAAGCGGTAAAATGTTGGTGTCACAGTTTGAACATAAAGGAGAACAGCATGAAACTGTCCGATAAAGCGGAAGAGATCCTCGAGGCCCTCTGGGTTGCCTGTGAGGAGGAGGGAAAGCCCCACGTCGACCGGGAAGGAATTTCTGTTGGGGCCGATGACCCGGCCTACGGGGAGCTGACGTCCCTGGCCTTCATCGAGGTGCGGGACGGCCGCGTCTATCTCCGGCCCGAGGGGAAGGAGGAGGGGAAGCGGACCGTGCGGCGCCACCGGCTCGCCGAGCGCCTCATGATGGACGTGCTCAATATCCGGGGCGACAGCGCCGAGGCCAAGGCCTGCGAGTTCGAGCACCTGCTCCACGAGGAGGTGGATGCCAAGGTCTGCACCATGCTCAACCATCCGGCCACCTGCCCCCACGGCAAGCCGATCCCCCCGGGCGACTGCTGCGACACGGCCAGGAAGAGCGGTGACCTCGGCGTGGTCCCCCTGACGGAGCTCAAGGCTGGGGAGGAGGGGGATATTGCCTACATCCTCACCGAGGACGACACCAAGATGCGCAAGCTCATGGCCATGGGGGTCCTGCCGGGGAACCGGATCAGACTCATGCAGACCTTTCCGTCGTACATCTTCCGGATCGGCTATTCCGAATTCGCCATCGACACCGCCCTGGCGCGGGAGATCCACGTGCGGAAATAGGGTGCGGGATGGACACAATCGTGGCGAGGCCGGGGTTACAGGGCTCCCGGCCTTTTTTTGTCTCCTGCCTGGCCCAATTATTGCTGCACATGTCCTGAAAAAAGCATCTATAACACGGAGCAACAGAGCAACGGAGAAAAGGCCGAGAGGAAAGTGCCTGTAAATACAGCCTTTAGCCGATTATTGATTTCTCTGTTGCTCCGTTGCTCCGTGTTATTACAATGGCCGTTTTCACATTTATTGACAGATCCCGCTCTTTTTTGTTGCCCGTCAGTGTTACTGATGTTAAAAATCGTAACACGATTGGACGACGGTCCAGGTTAGGGAGGACCATTCAATGCACATGGCTGACGCACTTGTTTCTCCGGCGGTGGGGGGCGCCCTCTGGGGAGCCGCGGCCGGCACCATCGCCTACTGCGCGCGGAAGGTGCGCCGGGAGCTGGACGAGCGGAAGGTGCCACTCATGGGGGTTCTCGGGGCCTTCGTCTTCGCGGCCCAGATGATCAACTTCACCATCCCGGGGACCGGCTCCAGCGGCCACCTGGGAGGGGGGCTCCTGCTGGCGGTGCTCCTGGGGCCCCACGCGGCGTTTCTCACCATCGCCTCGGTCCTCGTGGTGCAGGCCCTCTTCTTTGCCGACGGGGGGCTGCTGGCCCTGGGGTGCAACCTTGTCAACCTGGGGTTCTTTCCCGCCTTTTTCGCCTATCCCCTCATCTATCGCGCCATCGCCCCTCCCGGCGCCGGCCGGGGGCGGATCACCGCCGCATCGGTGGCGGCGGCCGTGGCGGGCCTGCAGCTGGGTGCCTTTGCCGTGGTGCTGGAGACAGTGCTGTCGGGGATTTCGGCGCTCCCCTTTTCCTCCTTCGCTCTCCTGATGCAGCCGATTCACCTGGCCATCGGCGTCGTGGAGGGGGTCGTTACCGCCGCGGTGGTCGGTTTCGTGGCAAAGGCCCATCCGGAGATCGTCGGGGCGCCGGCCCGCCCGGCGGCAGGGGGGCTCGGTTTCCGGCAGGTACTCGTTTCGCTGCTGGCCGTGGCGGCCATCACCGGAGGAGTCCTCTCCTGGCACGCCTCCGGGAATCCGGACGGACTTGAATGGGCCATTGCCGGAGTGACCGGCAAGGAGGAGCTGGAGTCTCCGACCGGCGGGGTCCACGGGGCTCTGGCCGTAATCCAGGAGAAGGCGGCGTTTCTCCCCGACTACACCCTCGGAAAGCCCGCCGGCCACGGTGGTGCGGAGCCTGGGGGCGCATCGGCGGGGGACGGGAGGCTCGGCACGTCGGTGTCCGGCATCGTCGGCGGCGCGTTGACCCTTGCTGCCGCCTTCCTCATCGGCTTCATCCTGCGGCGGCGCGCCTCACCATGATTTTGCCGGCGGCAGCTCCAGCATCCCCATTCCCTTCCCATGGCCCACATTGAAACCGCACTGCGGGACCTGAACCGTCTCGACCTCCTGGCCGGCGGCGATTCTGCCATCCACCGGCTCGACCCCCGGGCGAAGGTCCTCGTCACCCTCGCCTTCATCGTGACGGTGGTCTCCTTTGGCCGCCACGAGGTGGCGGGGCTCCTTCCCTTCGCGGTTTTCCCGCTGGCGATGGTCGCGGTCAGCGGCATTCCCCCGGCGGTCGTGCTCCGCAAGCTCCTGGTGGTCCTCCCCTTCGCCGCCCTGGTGGGGCTCTTCAATCCCTTCTTCGATCGGGAGCCGCTTCTGGCCCTCGGTTCCCTGCCGGTATCCGGGGGATGGGTGTCGTTCCTGTCGATCATCCTCCGGGCCGCCCTGACCGTGGGGGCCGCCGTGGTGCTCGTGGCCGTGACGGGATTCAGCGGCGTCTGTCTCGCGCTCCAGCGGTTCGGCGTCCCCCAGGCCTTCGTGGTGCAGCTCCTCTTCCTCTACCGCTACCTCTTCGTCCTGGGGGACGAGGGGATACGGATGACCCGGGCCCGGGAGCTCCGCTCCTTCGCCGGGCGCGGCATGGGGCTCGGGGCCTACGGCTCCCTGGTGGGGAGTCTTCTGCTCCGCACCTGGGACCGGGCCGAGCGGATCCACATGGCAATGCTCTCCCGGGGGTTCCGGGGGGAGTTCCATGTCCGGCGCGAGAGCGCCTTCGGCCGGCGCGATGCCGCCTTTACGGCCGGCTGGTGTCTGCTCTTCCTCTTCCTGCGCCTTGTCAACGTGCCGCACCTGATCGGCCTGCTGGTCACGGGAGTTTTCCGATGAGTCATCATATCGTTGAGGTCAAGGACCTCCGCCATTCCTACCCCGACGGCACCGAGGCCCTCCGGGGGGTTTCCTTCACAATCCACCACGGAGAATCGGTGGCGGTGATCGGCGCCAACGGGGCCGGCAAATCGACACTGCTCCTCCACCTGAACGGCTATCTCCATCCCACGGGGGGGGAAGTGCGGATCGGCGATACCCCGGTGGTCCGCTCGACCCTCGCCGAGGTGCGCCGCACCGTCGGCATGGTCTTCCAGGACCCCGACGACCAGCTCTTCATGCCGACGGTGGGGGACGACGTCGCCTTCGGCCCCCTCAACCTGGGGCTGCCTCCCGGGGAGGTGGAGCGGCGGGTGGCGGAATCCTTGGAGCGGGTCGGCGCCGGGCACCTGCGGGACAAGCCCCCCTACCGGCTCTCGGGGGGGGAGAAGAAGCGGGTCGCCATCGCCACGGTCCTCTCCATGTCGCCGGACATCCTGGTCATGGACGAGCCGACGGCGGGGCTCGACCCCTTTGCCCGGCGCCAGCTCATGGGGCTGCTACGGGAGTTCCGCCACACCAGGATCTTCACGAGCCACGACCTGGACATGGTGCTGGATCTCTGCGGGCGGGCCATTGTCCTGAAGGAGGGGGTGGTGGCTGCCGACGGCCCCCCCAGCGAAATCTTCCGCAACGCCGAGCTCCTGGCCGCCTGCCGCCTGGAGCCCCCCTTCTCCATGCAGGGGTGCCCCGTCTGCGGCGCGGCGGGGTAGTCAGTTCCGCATTCTCCTTCCCCGCGGGCCGCTCGAAATTTCCCCGTAAAGCGCCGTTGATTTCTGCCGATACGTTTCAGTGACGCTGAGCCGAGCGTCACGGCCATAAATCCAGGATGAAGGGATGAATGTCATGAATACGCCAACCATCGTTGTCGCCCTGTCCCTTGCCCTTGCGGGGGGCGGGAAGATTGCGTCTGCCGCCCCGACCCCCGTGGACCAGCCGGCGGTGGCCGAGTCGGTCGTCTGCCGGGAGGTGGCCGGACTGGCGCGCAAGTATGGCGCCGAAGGGGCGCTCCCCGCGACCATGACCGTCGAGGGGAAGCCCTGCCTGCGGAGCGAGGCGGCGGACTGCCTGCTCGCCATTGTGGACAAGATTGTCGTCAAGTACCGGGCTGAAGGATCTGTCGCCCTGGCGGCCGAGGACCGGGAGACCATTGTCCGTCTCCGCACCGACCTGGCCGCCGAGCTGGAAAAGCACCACGGCTACCACACCCTGCGGGAGGACGTGGAGGCGATTCTGGCCAAGCCCGATCTCTACGATTACGAGTACCGCCTCGGGGTAAACGGCTTTGCGCGGGGCGAAGGGGCCGGGAATTTCCGGCTCCCCGATGTGAGCCATGCCCCCGGCCATGGCGAAGGGCGCTTCCTCTACCGGGTGAAACCCTATCTCTACTGGCACCCCGTCGCCTGGTTCGACCTCCATGCCGAGGGGCAGGGGTACGGCTACCGCGGCGGTGACCAGCAGTACGGCAAGATTTCCCTCTACCAGGGGTTTGCCGACATCATCTGCCCCTCCCGCGAGGCAAACTCCCTGCGGGTCGGCCGCCAGGAGCTCGTCTACGGCAGCGCCTTCATGCTGGGCAGCAACTCCTTCTACCAGGGGCTTACCTTCGACGCCCTGCGGCTGCGGGTTGCGCCGGTGAAGCCCCTCACGGTCGACTTCTTCGGCGGCTGGTACGCCTCCCCCTGGTCCGACGGGGTCGAGGGGAGCATTGCCGGCGCCTATGCCGCCTGGACCGTGGCGGAGGGGACAGCCCTCGAACTCTACGGCTTCCGGGACAGCGGTTCCGACGACCGCCGCTCCGGCGAGCACCGCAACTCCCTGGGGCTGCGGGCCACGGCCCGGCTGGGGGCCGTTTCCCTGGAGGCGGAGCCGGTCTGGCAGCGGGGACGGCTCCACAACGGCGTGGAAAACGAGAGCATCAACGCCTGGGGCGGTCATCTGGACCTGTACGCCGATGCCGAGATCGCCGGCCTCACCAACCACTTCTTCGCCGGCGCCGCCTACGGTTCCGGGAGCCGGGCCGCCGCCGCCGGCGCCAGCGGCCGGAAGGAATTCCTCAATCAGCTCACCGATTCCTCCCTCACCGGCGACATGGGCGTGGTGGGGGACCTTTCGGGGCTCGATGTGGCTGACACCCACGCCAGCGGCCTCCAGATCTATGCCCTCGGCTGGGGGATCGACCTCACGAAGGAGCTGAACTTCTCGGCAACGGGCCGCTACTTCCTGGCCAACTACGTCCCCGACGGGGTGAGCCGCCGCATCGGCCTGGAGACCGACTTCACCCTCACCTACGCCATGAACGACACCCTGTCGGTCATCGCCGGCTACGACCGCTTCTTCACCGGCAAATTCTTCCGGGATGCCTCCGGCAGCGGCGACGACATCCACTACGGCTACCTGATGCTCCAGTTCGACCTGTCCCACACCAGGCCGAAGCCGGCGGCCCGGAGGTAGACAATCGTCCGCCTTTGGGCTATCCTTCGCCCTGCAAGTCATCCGCGAAGGAGGAAGCGATGAAGAGAACTGCATGGGCGGGTGTGGCCGTCCTTCTTGCCGCCACGGCCGCCACGGCTGCCGAGAAGGCGGCGCTGCCCAAGGGATACGAGAAGTGGGAGAAGAGCGCGGAGAAGGTCGTCAGCGACAAATCGTCCCTCTTCTACGGCATCCACAACATTTATGTGGACACAAAGACCATGCCCGCCTACAAAAAGGGGGGCCCGTATCCGGAGGGGAGCCGTTTCGTGGTGGTGCAGCACACCATCCGGAACGAGGGGGGTAAGCCGGTCAAGGGGAAGAAGAGCATGATTGTCCTCATGAAGAAGGACAAGCGGCAGACCGCCACCGGCGGCTGGCTCTTTGCCGGGTTCACGCCGGAGGGGAAGCCCTCGGGGGTCGATCCGGTGAAAAACTGCTTCGAATGCCACCTGAAGGAGGCGAAGGAGCGGGATTTCGTCATCTCCCGCTACGACGACTTCAAGAAATAGTTTCCTTCGCGGTAGCGAGACATGAAAAGCGCCATGGGCAACCATGGCGCTTTTTGCGTCTGGGGTGACGGCTCTCCCGGTGCGCTCCATTATTTTCCCCTCAACTTTCTTCCTGGCCGGCCGATAAGCAAACCTGGGTACCACGCGCGCGAAAGGAGACGGCAGGAATGAAGACGCTGATTGTGGAGGATGATTTCATCTCCCGAAAAATCATGAAGGAACTGATCACCCCCCTGGGGGAGTGCGACATCGCCATCGACGGGGAAGAGGCCGTGAAGGCGTTTCGGCTCGCCCATGAGGAAAAGCGCCCCTACGACCTGGTCTGCATGGACATCATGATGCCGAACCTTGACGGCCACGGCGCCCTGGAACGGATACGGGAGATCGAGCGGGAGCTGGGAATATCCTGCGCCGCGGAGGTGAAGGTCATCATGACCACGGCCCTGGATGACCCCAAGAACGTCATCGATGCCCTGTACCGGGGGGCAGCCACCTCGTATCTGGTGAAACCCATTACCCGCCAGAAACTGCTCAAGGAGATCCGGAGCCACGGCCTGGTGTAGGGCCGGAACCGGAGACCATCAGGAAATTCCTGATTTTACAGGCTGTTGCTAAAGTTATCCGGTTCCCTGACGATAGAGTAAACAGTTGTGATTCTGTGTGATTACCGCCGGCAATCCAGGACCAGGGGGCTGTTCACTCAATAAACAAGGTGGTATTTCCGTGGCACTATCGTTCCTGAGCAGATTCAGAGCAGAACCCGAACGTTGCGTCAGCGCCGCTGCCGCAGCCGCTGCCGATGGGGCGGATCATCCCCTTGGGGGCCGCTTCGGCGACTGGCACGGGCGGCTCTCGGCCATCGGCAGCCGGCTTGCCCTCCTCAACGGCTCCACCGAGGAGGAGTTCCTTGCCATCGGCGCCCGGCTCCACGACTTCTACGGCCGGGCCGGCCAGATCGAGGGGATGTCCCGGCAGGTGGCGGAGCTGATTCTCGGCGACGAGATCGAACGGGACATGGCGGCCCTCCACGGCATCGTCAACCGGATTGCCGACTACCTCTCCCGGGTCGAGACCGAAAGCGACCAGAGTGCCGCCACCCTCCAGACGATCCTCACCCACATCGGCTGCGTCAACGAGCCCCTGGAGGGGTTCCGCAAGATCATCAAGAACCTCCATATGCTGAGCACGGCGGTGAAGATCGAAAGCGCCCGTCTCGGGGAGGGGGCCGCCGGGTTCAATACCCTGGCTGAGGACGTGGAGCGGCTCTCGGTCTCCATCAAGGAGAAGTCCGCCGCCATCCTGGCCGAGAAGGAAACCCTTTCCGCCATGATCGGCGGAACCCTGTCCCGGGCCACCGCCACGGAAGCCCAGCAGCGGCAGAGCGTCCGCCTGATCCTGGACCGGACCCGCCAGAATCTCGCCACCCTGGCCGAGATCCACGGCCGCTGCTCCGATGCTGTCGGCATCGTCACCGCCTCCTCCGCCGAGACGGCGGAAAGCATTGCCGAGGTGGTCACCTCGCTCCAGTTCCACGACATTACCCGCCAGCAGATCGAGCATGTGAAGGAGGCCCTGGACGGTCTGGCCCCGATTCTGACCGGCCAGACCCCTGATCCGGTCAAGGGGGCCGGCGAGGTGGCCGATGTCTGCGAGCTCCAGGAGGCCCAGCTGCGCCACGCCCGCCAGGAGCTCTCGTCGGCCGTGGCGCGCATCGTGGAAAACCTGCGGGCCATCGCCCGCCAGCAGACCCGCATGTCCGACGAAACCAGGGCCATGGCCGGAACCGCCGACCAGGCGGGAAGCTCCTTCTTCGCCGACATGGAAAGCGATATGAGGCGGGTCACCGAGGTCCTTTCCGAAAACGCTGCGGCGAACCGGAACCTGGCCGCAGCCATGGAGTCGGTGGTGGCATCGGTGCGGGACATCGCCGGATTCGTCACCGACATCGAGGAGATCGGCTCCGAGATCGAGCTCATCGCCCTCAACTCCCAGGTGAAAGCCGCCAACACCGGCGACGGCGGGGCCGCCCTCGGCGTCCTTGCCGAGGCGATCCAGCACCTGTCCGTGGAGGCCCGCACCCGCACCGGCGCCGTCTCCGATACCCTGCGCAAGGTCACTGAGGTCACCGCGAGCCTGAGCAGCGACATCGACACCGATGTCCGCGTCATCGTGGAAGAGGTGGAGGCCCTCATCGGTGAGATCAGGAACCTCCTCGGGTCGATCCGGACCGTCAACGAGGGGCTCCTGGACCTGCTGGGGCGCATTGACGGGGCTGTCCAGACCCTTTCCAGCGACATCGACCTGGCCACGGGGGTGATGACGGTCCACGAAACCTCGGCGGCGGTCATCGACGAGGTGCTGGCGGAGATCGCCGCTGTCGCCCGGGAGGTGCGCCCCTTTGCCCCCGCCTCGTCGGCCCATGCCAGGGAGCTGCGGCTGCGGGAGCTGGCGGACCGCTACACCATGCACAGCGAACGGACGGTCCATGACGCCCTGGTCGCGGGGAAACGCGGCGGGGGGGCGGCGGCTCCGGCACCGTTTGCCGCCCCGGCCGCCATGGCTGCCGCCGGCGATGACGGGCTCGGCGACAACGTGGAACTGTTTTAGCGGCCGGGACCGGGGACCAGGGACCGGCAAAGGCGAAGGAGAGGCAATGGACGGACTTTCGATAGCAAAGGAAGAATCGGCCGCGGAGGGGGGAACCCTGGTTCTGCGGGTGGGGGGGGAGCTGACGATCCCCTGTGCCGGCCAGTTCCGGGAGGCGCTCCTGGGCGCCTTTGACGGGGCGGGAAAGGTCATCATCAACCTGGATGGGGTGCGCGCCGTTGACATCACGGGGCTGCAGCTTCTCTGCTCGGCCCACCGCACGGCCAATGCCCGCGAAAAGGGCTTCGGCGTCGAAGGGGTAACGAATCCGGCGGTGGCCGAGGCTGCGGGGCTTGCCGGCTTCCGGCGTCACGTGGGATGCGCCGCCGACGTGGGAAAAACCTGCATCTGGATTGGAGGATACGAGTAATGGGCAAGATGATCATGACGGTGGATGATTCCGCCAGCGTGCGCCAGATGGTGGCCTTCACCCTCAAGCAGAACGGCTACGACGTGGTGGAGGCGGTGGACGGCAAGGATGCCCTGGGGAAACTCTCGTCGGGGACGAAGGTCGATATGGTCATTACCGACCTGAACATGCCGAACCTGGACGGCATCGGACTCATCAAGGGGGTCCGGGGGCTTCCCGCCTACCGCTTCACCCCCATCATCATGCTCACCACCGAGAGCCAGGATGCGAAAAAGGCCGAAGGGAAGTCCGCCGGGGCCACCGGCTGGATCGTGAAGCCCTTCAAGCCCGAGCAGCTGGTGGCGGTGGTGAAGAAGGTGCTCGGCTGATGGACGCCCACCGGCAGGCATACAAGGAAGAGGCCTACGAGCTTCTGGCGGAGCTGGAGTCATCGCTGCTGGAGCTGGAGGAGACCCCCGGGGACATGGACCTCATCGGCCGGGTCTTCCGGGCCATGCACACCATCAAGGGGTCCGGGGCCATGTTCGGCTTCGACGACATCGCCACCTTTACCCACGAGGTGGAAACCGTCTTCGACATGGTCCGCAACGGCCGGATCCGGGTCACGCGGGATCTGGTGAACCTCACCCTCAAGGCCCGGGATCTCATCAAGGGGATGCTGGACGCCTCCGACGGCGGCGGCGACCCGGTGGAGGGGCGCGCGGCCGAGGAGGTCATCGCGGGACTGCGGCTGCTCGTCCCGGCGGCACCCGATGGGGGGAGCGCCAGGGGAGCGGCCGCCGAAGCGGCTGACCCCGCACCGAAGGGGAGCGAGGCGGCGGTCACCTACCGGATCCGCTTTGTGCCGATCCCCGAGGTGACCGTCAACGGCACCAATCCGCTGCTGCTGCTGGCCGAGCTTCGGGAGCTGGGGCACTGCCGGGCCGTGGCCCAGCTGGCCAAGGTGCCCCCGCTGGAAGAGATCGACCCCGAGCACTGCCACATCTTCTGGGACGTGATTCTGACCACGAGACGGGGTATTGACGCCATCCGCGACGTCTTCATCTTCATCGAGGACGACTGCGAGCTGCGGATCGACGTCATCGACGACGGCGGCTCCCTGGACATGGATGCCGACTACAAGAAGCTCGGCTTCATCCTGGTGGAGCGGGGCGACCTGACCCGCCAGGACATGGAGGCAATCCTCGCCCGGCAGAAGCGCTTCGGCGAGCTTCTCGTGGAGCAGGGACTCATCACCCCCGAGAAGGTGGAGTCGGCCCTCATCGAGCAGCAGCACGTGAAGGAGGTCCGCAAGGAGCGCCAGACCCAGGAGAGCGCCTCCAGCATTCGGGTGCCGGCGGAAAAGCTCGACCAGCTGGTGAACCTGGTGGGAGAGCTGGTCACGGTGCAGGCGCGGCTCTCCCAGACCGCCGCCGGCCGGGCCGATGCGCTGCTGGTCACCATTGCCGAGGAGGTGGAGCGGCTCACCAACGAACTGCGCGACACCGCCCTCAACATCCGGATGCTTCCCATCGGCACCACCTTCAGCAAGTTCAAGCGTCTGGTGCGGGACCTGTCGGTGGAGCTGGGCAAGGACATCGAGATGACCACCGCCGGCGCCGAGACGGAGCTGGACAAGACGGTCATCGAGAAGCTGAACGACCCCCTGGTGCACCTGATCCGCAACTCCCTGGACCACGGCATCGAGAGCCCCGACGAGCGGGCCGCCGCCGGCAAGCCCCGGCAGGGGACCGTGCACCTGGCCGCCGTCCACTCGGGCGACAGCGTACTCATCACCATCACCGACGACGGCAAGGGGCTCGACCGGGACGCCATCCGGGCCAAGGGGGTCGAGCGGGGGATCATCCCGGCCGCGGCCGAACTCTCCGACAAGGAGATCTTCAACCTCATCTTCGCCCCCGGCTTCTCCACCGCCAAGACCGTCACGAGCGTCTCGGGGCGGGGGGTCGGCATGGACGTGGTGAAGCGGGCCATCGACGCCCTGCGGGGCACCATCGACATCCAGAGCGAGCCGGGGAAGGGGACCGTCATCACCATCAAGCTGCCGCTCACCCTGGCCATCATTGAGAGCCTCCTGGTGAAGATCGGCTCCGACTGCTTCGTGCTCCCCCTCTCCATCGTGGAGGAGTGCGTGGAGCTGACCCGGGATGATGTGCGCAACGCCCACGGCCGCAACCTGGCCACGGTCCGGGACCAGATCGTCCCCTACATCCCCCTGCGGGAGCGGTTCCTGATCCGGGGCGAGCAGCCGGAGATCGAGCAGATCGTCATCACCCAGGTGGGGGGGACCCGGGTCGGCTTCGTGGTGGACCACGTCATCGGCGAGCACCAGACCGTCATCAAGTCCCTGGGCAAAATGTACAAGGACGTGAAGGGACTCTCCGGCGCCACCATCCTGGGGGACGGCTCCGTGGCCCTCATCCTCGACATCCCCCAGCTGGTGCGGGAGGTGGAGCTGGAGCAGATGGCCCGCTAGCCCGCTGCCGACAGGGATGCACCCGAGCCGCCGCGATGGACCGTCGCGGCGGCTTTGTTGTGAGAGGGGGTAATTATCGGGTGGCGGCAGCATCGGCAATGATATTGCATGATAGTCGTATCGCTGATTTCATGGACTGTTCAGGGGCCGCTGCCGTGACCGGAACCACAATACTGACGGGTATATGTCTCATGCTCTCCCTGGGGTGGTGGGTTACGCTCAGGCGCGAAGCCGCCCGCCGCCGGCAGGTGGAAGAGGAGCTGCGCGAGGCCCTGGCGCGCTCGCGGGAGATGCTGGAGAAGGGGCAGTTCATCAGCGTCATGGTTGACCGCGAAGCCACTATCACCTTCTGCAACGATTTTTTCCTGAAGATCGTCGGCTGGCGCCGGGCCGAGGTCTTGGGGGCCAACTGGTTCGACCGCTTCATCCCCCAGGACCAGGGGACCGTGAGGCGGCTGTTCACGGCCTTCTGCTCCACGGGGGAATTCCCGACTCACCTGCAGAACGACATCGTCACCCGCGACGGCGGACGCCGTTTCATCTCCTGGAACAACACGGTCCAGCGGGACCGCTCCGGTGCCGTTACCGGCATCCTGGCAATCGGCGAGGACATCACCGACCGGATCAGGGCCGAGAATGTTCTTGCGTCGCACCAGGAGCAGCTGGAAAAGCTGGCCGCCGAGCTCTCCCTGGCCGAGGAGCGGGAGCGCCGCCGCCTGGCCGCCGATCTCCATGACCGGATCGGCCAGAGCCTGGCCTTTGCCAGCATCAAGACCCGCGCCCTGCGGGAGTTCGTCACCGGCGACGGGGGCCGGCACCTGGCCGACCTCACGGGGCTCATGGAGCAGGTGATCCAGGACGTCCGGACCCTCATCTTCCGGATCAGCCCGCCGCTCCTCTACGAAGTGGGCCTGGAAGCGGCCCTGGAGTGGCTTGCGGAGAGCATCCAGCAGGAGCACGGCTTTGCGGTGACCTTTTCCGACGACGGCGGGGTAAAGCCCCTTGCCGACGACATGAAGGTGGCCCTCTACCAGGTGGCCCGCGAGGCGCTCATCAACGCGGCCAAGCATGCCCGGCCCGGGCGGGTGGCCGTCGAAACGGGGTGCAGGGGGAACCGCATCGTGATTACGATCCGGGACGACGGGATCGGGTTCGATCCTGCGTCGGTTGCGGTCAATGCCGCGACCCACTCCGGCTTCGGACTCTTCAACATCAGGCAGCGGATGGAAACCCTCGGGGGAGAGGTGGAGATCGACTCCCGGCCTGGCCGGGGGACCACGGTGACCGTGACGGCGCCGCTGGCGGGATAGGGCGCCTGGAGATAGCCATGGATTCAGTTTGCAGGAGGTGCATGCGGTGAGCATAGGAGTACTGATTGTCGATGACCACAAGATCATGCGGGAGGGGCTCAAGGCGCTTCTGGAGAACAAGGAGGGCCTTGCGGTGGTGGGGGAGGCCGACAACGGCCGCACCGCCGTGCAGCTGGCCCATGAATTGGCGCCGGCCGTGATCCTCATGGATCTGACCATGCCGGGAATGAACGGCATCGACGCCACCCGCCGCATCGTCGCCGAGTGCCCCGGGGTGCGGATCCTGGCCCTCTCCATGCACTCGGACCGCCGCTACATCGAGGAGGCCCTGGCCGCCGGTGCCAGCGGCTTTCTCCTCAAGGACTGCGCCTTCGACGAACTGGCGGGGGCCATCCGCGAGGTGGCGGACGGCCGCTGCTACCTGAGCCCCCGCATCGCCGGCGTGGTGGTCAGGGACTTCCTGGGAAAGCGGGGCCGCACCGATGCCCCGTCGCTGGGGCGCCTCACCCCCCGGGAGCGGGAGGTGCTCCAGCTCATCGCCGAGGGGAAGAACACCAAGGAGGTGGCCTTCTCCCTGAACGTCAGCACCAAGACGGTGGAGACCCAGCGGGTCCAGATCATGCGGAAGCTGGGTACCACCAGCATCGCCGAGCTGACCAAGTTCGCCATCCGCGAGGGGCTCACCTCCCTCGACTGGTGTCCCCCGGCAGTCACAGGAGCTGAACGATATGAACCCCCAGAAACAGGCTTCCTCCCTCAAGGCACGGCTGCTCCGGATAAACCTCCTCCTGCTCGGCGTCACCTCCCTTGCCATCGTCCTGGTGGTCAACCTGGCCGAGAAGCGGGTGGCCCTCATCGACGCCGGCCGGGACGCCGAGCGGATCCTCCAGCGCCATCTCGCCATCCACGCCTATTTCAACAAGCAGCTCAAGCCCCGGCTCCTGGAGTTCACGGCCCCCCTGCGGGACGAGGAGTACTTCGACCCGGTCTGGATGTCCTCCACCTATGCGGTCCGCGAGATCGACAAGATTTTCCAGTCGCGCCACGGCAGGGGGTACTACTACAAGGAGTGCGCCATCAATGCCCGGAGTCCCGAGAATGAGGCCGACCCCTTCGAGCGTCGGTTCCTGGAGCGGGCCAACCGCGATCCGGCGTTTGTCACCTTCAACGGCGTGCGGGAGATCGGCGGCAAGCCGTTCTTCGTCTCCATGGTGCGGGGCGAATCCATGGATAAGCCGTGCCTGCTCTGTCACAGCACCCCAGAGCGGGCCCCCGGCGGCCTGGTGCGGGCCTATGGGCCCGACCGCAGTTTCGGCCGCCACGACAATCAACTCGTATCGGCCGTTTCCATCCGTATTCCCCTGGCCGAGGCCTATGCCGAGGCCAACCGGTTTTCCCTCCAGCTCTCGGCCATGCTCCTGGCGGTAATCGGGGCGCTCTTCGCCGTCCAGAACCGGATCTTCGGACGGCTCGTCTTCAGGCCCCTGGCGGTTTTCGCCGACAGCGCCCGCCGCATCGCCCACGACCGCCGGTACCTGGGGGAGCAGATTCCCCTCGGCCACGGCCGCGAGATGAACGAGCTGGCCGCCTCCTTCAACGTCATGTCGGCGGAGCTCCACGACTTCATCCACAACTTGGAGGAGAAGGTTGAGGAGAAGACCGCCGAGCTGGTGCAGGCCCGGAGGGAGGCCGAGGAGGCGAGCCGGGCCAAGGGGGATTTCCTGGCAATCATGAGCCACGAGATCCGCACCCCCATGAATGCCATCATCGGCATCAACCAGCTGCTGGGGGACACACATCTCACCCAGCAGCAGCGCCGGCTGGTGAACGATTCCAGCTCCGCCGCCGAATCGCTCCTGACCATCGTCAACGACATCCTCGACTTCTCCAGGGTCGAGGCCCGGCGCCTGGAGCTGGCGGAAGAGGCCCTGGAGCTCCGTTCCCTTGCGGAGTCCCTCCGCCGCATGTTTGCCGTGCAGGCCGGGCGCAAGGGGATCACCCTGGTGGTGGCCTTGGGCGAAAAGGTGCCCCCGTTCATTTATGGTGATCCGGTCCGCCTCCGGCAGGTGCTGACCAATCTCACGGCCAATGCCGTCAAGTTCACCCCGCCGGGGGGGCGGATCACCCTTGCCGCGGACGCCGATCCGGCCGCCGGAACCCTGCACCTCGCCGTCACGGACACCGGCATCGGGATCGACAAAGAAAAGCAGGAGGGTATCTTCGAGGCGTTCCGCCAGGCCGATTACTCCACCACCCGCACCCATGGCGGCACCGGCCTCGGGCTCGCCATTGCCCGGGGGCTCGTGGAGCTCATGGGGGGAACCATCGCCGTGGAGAGCGAACCCGGCAAGGGGGCCACGTTCCGGGTCAGCCTCCCCCTGAGACCCGCCCCCGGACCGGCACCGGCCGGGACGCCGGTCCACGGGATCCCCGACAGCGCCCTTCCCCCCCTGTCGGTCCTCGTGGTCGAGGACAACGACATCAACCGGACCGTGGCCATGGGTCTGCTCACGGCCCTAAACCAGCGGGTAACCGCCGCCGCCAACGGCCGCGAGGCCATTGAAGCCCTTCGGCACGGCTCCTTCGACCTGGTGTTCATGGATATCTCCATGCCGGAGATGGACGGCATCGAGGCCACCCGGGCCATCCGGCGGGGGGAGGCGGGCGAGGGGGCCCGCGCCGTCCCCATTGTGGCCCTCACGGCCCATGCCCTCAAGGACGACCGGGACCGCTTCCTTGCCGAGGGGATGACCGACTATCTCTCGAAGCCCCTGTTCCGCGGCGAGCTGCGGAGGGTGATCCTTGCCGTTGCCTCCCGCGGCGAGGCGCTGCCCCAGTCGCCGTCGGCGGCTGCAGATCCCGCCGAGGGGGGCTCCCCCTTCGACCTGGAGTTCCAGCGGGCCCAGTTTCACGATGCGGGGCTGGAGGACAGTCTTGTCGATATTCTCGCCACCTTCGTCCGTTCATCGACCCGGGAGTGCCGGCGGATGGAGGAGTGCCTCGCCTCAGGCTCCTACGCCGAACTTGCCGCTGCGGCCCACTCCGTGAAGGGGTCGGCGGCAACCATCGGCGCGCCCGCCGTCAGCGCCCGCGCCGCCGAACTGGAATCCGCGGCCCAGCAGGGGGACGGTCCCCGAGCCGCCCGGCTCCTCCCCCTGCTCCGGCACGAAGTCCGCAGGGCCGAGGCCGCGGTCGACGAGCTGTCCTGACATCCCCGCCTGACGATGCCGCCTGCTCCCCGCGGGGATCGGGCGGCATCCCTTCTTTCTTGCCCCGCCAGTCCTGCCCCTGCCGTCATCTGCCGCTCTTTGTCCCTTGGCAGTGCTCCCATTAAAATGCGGCTAAGGAAAATCTGCTTAGCCTGTCAGGAATTTCCCGATGCAGTCTGCGGCAATCGGTCCGAAGAATAAACTATGCAAACGGCAAGACAATTCAAGGGAGGGCAACGTATGCAATGGTTTTACAATCTGAAGATCGCATCAAAGCTGCTCATCGGTTTTGTGCTGGTGGCCGTCATCGCGGGGGTCATCGGGGTGATCGGCATCACCAAGATCAAGGCCATCGAAGAGGCCGATACGGCCATGTACGAGCTGAACACCAAGCCCATGGAGCCGATCCTGGCGGTGGCGGTGTCGTTCCAGCGGATCAGGGTGAACTACCGGGAGATAGCCCTGGAGCAGAGCGCCGACGGGAAGATGAAGTTCGCCAATCGGATCAAGGAGCTGAATAAAATCATCGACGACAGGCTTCCGGAGATTGAAAAGTCCCTGAAATCGGAGGAGACCAAGAAGGCCTTCGCCGAGATCAAGACGAATCTGGCAACATTCGACCCCCACCTCGACAAGATCGTTGCCCTTGCCCTGGAGGGGAAGAACGACCAGGCCGTGGCCTACATGCGGAGCGATGCGGTCGCGGGCCTTGCCCGCGCCGTGGACGAGTCGATCCAGAAGCTGGCTGATCTGAAGATCAAGCTGGCAGCTGAGAAATCCGAACAGAATACAGCCACCGCAAAGGCCGCTGTCACCATGACCAGCATCATTCTTGCCGTCGGCGTGGCCATGGCCGTCGGGCTGGGCATCTTCCTCTCCCGCATCATCAGCCGCCCGCTCCGGGAAGCGGTTGAGGTGTCGAACCAGCTGGCCGAGGGGAACCTGATGGTCAGCATCGAGTCCAGGAGCAAGGACGAGACCGGCCAGCTCCTGGCGGCCATGGCCAACATGGTGGAGAAGCTGAAGGTGGTGGTGGCCGACGTGAAGAGCGCCGCCGACAACGTGGCCGCCGGGAGCCAGGAACTGTCGTCCAGCAGCGAGGAGATGAGCCAGGGGGCCACGGAGCAGGCGGCCGCCGCCGAGGAGGCCTCCAGCAGCATGGAGCAGATGTCAGCCAACATCCGCCAGAACGCCGACAACGCCACCCAGACCGAGAAGATCGCCGTGAAGAGCGCCGACGATGCCCGGCAGGGGGGGAAAGCCGTGGCCGAGACGGTGTCTGCCATGAAGGAGATTGCCGGCAAGATCTCCATCATCGAGGAGATTGCGCGGCAGACGAACCTGCTGGCCCTGAACGCGGCCATCGAAGCGGCCCGGGCCGGTGAGCACGGCAAGGGATTCGCGGTGGTTGCGGCCGAGGTGCGGAAACTGGCGGAACGGAGCCAGCATGCGGCCGGGGAGATCAGCGAACTGTCCGCCTCCAGCGTGCAGGTGGCCGAGGCCGCCGGTGAGATGCTGACCCGGATGGTGCCCGACATCCAGCGGACGGCGGAACTGGTGCAGGAGATCAGCGCCGCGTGCAAGGAGCAGGACACCGGGGCCGAGCAGATCAACAAGGCGATCCAGCAGCTGGATCAGGTGATCCAGCAGAACGCCAGCGCCAGCGAGGAGATGGCCTCCACCAGCGAGGAGCTGGCGAGCCAGGCGGAGCAGCTCCAGGCAACCATCGCCTTCTTCCGGGTGGACGATGCAGCGGTTTCCGGCAGGGCAATGGGTGCCAAAAAGCCCCGGCCCGGCCACAAGACGGTGGTGAAACACCTGGTCACAAGCCACGCCAACGGTTACGGCAAGGAGCATGGGGCGCCGAAAAAGATTGCCGTGGGAGGCGGTGTTGATCTCGAGATGGGGAACGACAACCTCGACGACCAGTTCGAGAAATTCTAGGAGGCCACCATGGCGGTTTCTGAGATAACGGAATCACGGCAGTACCTGACCTTCAGCCTGGCCGACGAGATCTTTGCCGTGGACGTGGCCACGGTGCGGGAGATCCTGGAGTTCACCACCATCACGAAGGTTCCCCAGACCCCCGAATTCATGCGGGGGGTCATCAACCTGCGGGGGAGCGTGGTGCCGGTGATGGACATGCGGCTGAAGTTCGGCCTGGCCGAGACGGAGCGCACCGTCAATACCTGCATCATCGTGGTGGAGATCGCCGTCGGCGACGAGACGCTGGTGCTGGGGATGCTGGCGGACTCGGTCCAGGAGGTGTTCGAGCTGGAGCCGGAGAACATCGAGCCTGCCCCCCGGATCGGCATGAAGCTGGACACCAGCTTCATCCGGGGGATGGGGAAGCACGGCGACACCTTCATCATCATTCTCGACATCGACCGGGTCTTCAGCGCCGATGACCTGACCGGCATCGACGGCCAGGAGCGGGCCGCGGCCAACGGCTGACGGCCGGCCGGCACCGGTGCGGCACGTCTGACTGGGCTCCACTCCCTCCGGGGGGGTGGAGCCGTTTTCATTTTTTTGTATGGCCCTCTCAAGAATCCCGCCTCCTTGTCGATACGTAATCATGTGGCAATTTTTGTCTACGATTTTGTCTACGATACGGGGCGGTTTCCATGACGAACACGAAAGAAGGTCAGGCAATACTCCTGGTGGACGACGATCAGGCGGTGCTCGGCACCCTTGCCGCCACGCTCCGCAGGTGCGGCTACGCCGTGACTCCCACGGTCAGCCCCCTTGAAGCCCTTGATCTCCTCAAGGCCAGACCGTTTCAGACCCTCGTGACCGACATCATGATGGACGAGATGTCGGGGCTCGAACTCCTGGTGGCGGCCCGGCAGGTGGACCCCGATCTCCCCGTCATCCTCATGACCGGCTACGCGGAGATCGACACCGCCATCAAGGCCGTCAAGCGGGGGGCCTTCGACTTCATCACCAAGCCGTGCGATTTCGAGTACTTCACCATCACGGTGGGGAAGGCGGTCCAGCACCGGACGGCGATCCAGATCCAGCGCGACTACAAGGAGGCCCTGGAGGAGATGGTGCGCGTGCGGACCCGGAAGCTCATGGAGAGCATGGAGGAGCTGCGGGTGGCCAAGGAGCAGGCCGAGGACGCGCTCCGGATGAAGTCCCGCTTCATCGCCACCATGAGCCATGAGATCAGGACCCCCGTGAACGGCATCGTGGGAATGGTGGAGCTGGCCCGGGAGTCCGACGATGACCGGGAGCGGGCATCGTGCCTCGACTACGCCCGGGATGCGGCCCTGAAGCTGAACCGGGTCATGGACGGCATCATGACCTATACCCGCATCAGCGGCGATTCGCCCGCCCTGGCGGCCGACACCTTCGATCCCCGGGAGGCGTGCGGGGAGCCGTCCCGAACCATGGCCGAGCGGTGCCGCCGCAAGGGGCTTGCCTGCATCTGGAGCGTCAGCGACGCCGTTCCGCCCCTTGTCACCGGGGTGCGGGAGGGGTTTGTGGAGATCCTGCATCAGCTGGCCGACAATGCGGTCAAGTTCACCGCGTCGGGATCGGTTTCCGTTACGGTCTCCGTCCAGTTCCGGGCGGAAGGGTGCCTGCTGCTGGCCATTGCCGTTGCCGATACCGGCATCGGAGTCCCCGAGGCGTGGCGCAAGGCCATCTTCGACCCGTTCAGCCAGGTGGACGATTCCCTGACCCGGCAGTATGAAGGGACCGGCCTGGGGCTCGCCATCGTGAAGCGCTACGCGGAGCTGGCCGGCGGCGAGGTCTGGGTGGAGCCGAGGCCCGGCGGGGGAAGCATCTTCCGCTGTACCCTCTGGGTCAATGAGGCCGGCGGCCAGCGGTAGCGCTATTGAATTATGATAAGGGAGATCTCCATGCCTATCCTGATCGGTCTCTTTCTTGTCTGTCTGATGCTGGTACCTGCGGGTGTCCATGCGAAGGTTCTGGAGTTGAGTGCTGCTGACGCCTATCCCTATTCAAGTCCCGAGGGTGAAGGGGTGGCCGACCGGATCGTCAGGGAGGCGTTTCGGCGGATTGGTGTGGCGGCAAAGGTTCTCTATGCTCCGTCGGAACGTTCACTGGTAAACGCCAATGACGGGATGGCGGCAGGGGAATACCTGCGGATTGCCGGCCTCGAACAGTACTACCCCAACCTGGTGATGGTGCCGGAACCCATCTGCGAGTACCAGTTCACCGCCTTTGCCCGGGACCGGGGCATCAGGATTAAGGGGTGGGAAAGCCTCAGGCCCTACAATGTGGGGTACATTACCGGCTGGAAGATCCTGGAGCAGAATGTGACAGGGGTGAAGTCCGTGACCACGGTACGGAGCGAGGAGGCGCTCTTCGAGCTGCTCCGCAGCGGCCGGGCCGATCTGGTCATCTTCGAGCGGCTGGGGGGGGAGGCTTTTCTGCGGCGGACCGGGAATAAAGATATCCGCCCCTTGAGCCCCCCCCTTGCCCGGCGGGATATGTTCCTCTATCTGAACCGCAGGCACGAATCCCTGGTCCCCCGGGTAGCCAAGGCCCTCAGGCAGATGAAGCAGGACGGCACCTGGCGTCGGATCATGGCGTCGGTGCCGGGAAACGGAACCTAGCGGATGCCTGCCATTCTCACCCGCAACAGAATCGGGACGCGGCTGATCTGGAAGGCGGCGCTGCTGTCATTGTTGTTCAGCGTCGCCTTTTCGGCCATCCATCTTGCCATCGAATACAACCGGAGCCTCGATTCCCTCGACCATACCGTCAAGATCCTCGAAACGGCCCACGTGAATACCATTACCGCCGCGCTCTGGAGTTTCGACCGGGAGCAGATCGCGTCGCAGCTGGACGAGTTCAGCCAGTATCCCTTCATCAGCTACGCGGCCATTGAGAGCCGGACCGCCGTTGTCAGCGAGTGGGGCACCAGGGGGAAGCCGGGGGTCGAGGTCCGGACCGTGCCGATGGCGATGGCGTACAACGGCCGCATGGTTCCTGTGGGAAATCTCCACCTGGAGATCGACCGCTCGTCGGTGCTGCAGGGGACCCTGGTGTCCGCCGCGGTTACTCTGGCCTTCCAGGCGGTGACCATCGCCATTGTGGTGCTTGTGGCCCTGAAACTCTTCGAACGGGAGGTGACCAGGCACCTGGCGGCCGCCGCCTCCTACTGCTCATCCCTCGACATTACCCGGATGAATTCTCCCCTCGACCTGGACAAGGAGCGCCGCGACGACGAGCTGGACGCCCTGGTGGATGCCTTCAACCAGATGAGGGAATCCCTCTCCGTGGCGTACCAGCAGCTGAACCAGGCCCAGAAGATGGAAGCCGTGGGCCGGCTGGCCGGCGGCGTGGCCCATGACTACAACAACAAGCTGACGGTCATTCTTGGCTACGCCCAGCTGCTCAGACAGGGGGGGGTGGTTGATGATGAGGCCCGGGAGCAGGTGGGTGAGATCATCAGGGCCGCGGAGCACTCCCGCGATATCACCAGCCAACTGCTGGCATTTTCCCGCAGCCAGCGGGTGATGCCGGTCCGCGTCGACCTGAACCGGCTGGTGGAGCGGGCGCAAAAATCCCTGGGCCGCCTCATCGGCGAGGAGGTAACACTGCGGTTTTCCCCCGGCCGCGAGCTCTGGTCGGTACGCATGGACCCAACCCAGGCGGACCAGCTCCTCATGAATCTGGTTCTGAACGCCCGCGATGCCATTGCCGGCCACGGCAGCGTCCTGATCGCCACGGAAAACGTCGTGCTCGACGCCGCCGCCTGCGGCCCGAACCCGGGCATCACCCCGGGGGAGTATGTCCGGCTGACCGTCAGTGACACCGGCTGCGGCATGGACCGCGAGACCCTGGAGCATATCTTCGAGCCCTTTTTCAGCACCAAGGAGCCGGGGAAGGGGACCGGCCTGGGACTCGCCACGGTCTACGGCATCGTCCGGCAGAACGGCGGCGCCATCCAGGTGCAGAGCGAGCCGGGCAAAGGGTCGGTCTTTTCGATCTATTTTCCCCGGTTCCAGGGGGGCGACCGGGTTCCCGAGCCGGCTTCTCTCCCCCGGGCCGCGGCAGCGACCGGCACCATCCTGGTGGTCGACGACGACGAGGCGATCCTTGGGATAACGGCATCCATGCTCCGCCATGGGGGGTTCACGGTGCTGGCTGCCGGCGGGGCCCAGGAGGCGATCGACATCTGCCGGCGGCCGGGCATGGCCATCGACCTGATCCTTACCGATGTCATCATGCCGGACATGAACGCCGGCGCCCTGATCCCTCTGGTCAGGGAGCACCAGCCCGGTGTGAAGGTGCTCTGCATGTCCGGCCATCCCGCCGATGTCATCGAGCAGAGGGGAATGATCGGCGATGATATGCCGTTTCTCCGCAAACCGTTTTCCCCCGACGTCCTGCGGGAGAAAATCGCCCTTCTGCTCCCCGCCGACCGCTGAATTTCATAGGGAGGATTTTTACGTGAAAAGGATGCAACGCCCCGCTAATGCGGGGTTTTTTGTTTTGGCACCAATTGTGCTTTTGTGTCGGTGTTCCGGGTAACGGTTTGTCATTAATGATTATTTCATTTCAGGGAGGAAATGGCGATGCTGCAATCGGTCACGGGGAGAGAGGGATGCAAGGGTAAACCGGTACGGATAAAGGGGGCACGCCAGGCGGAGGCGCCGTTTTCCGCCGGAGGTGAATCCTCCGCCCTCCTGGAACGGCGTGTCGCGGAACTGCTCCTGGTTGCCGAGTTCACTGCCGTTGTGGGATCGATCCTCGATCCCCACAAGGTCTGCGAGGCTGCTGGTGCCTGGCTCGACGAGACGGTCGGCTGGCAGCTCCTGTCGGTCTGCAGCGATGGCGAGGCAGTCAATGCCGGGCGCGTGTCAAAAAACCGCCGGAGCGCGGTGACTGCCCCCGTCTATGTGTCTGCGGAGCTGAACGGCTTGAGCGAGGCCGACGACGTTTATCCCGTCCGCTTTCCCGATGGCTCGGGCACCATGTCCCTCTGTCGGCGCGGGGTGCTCGATAGTCAATATTCCGACGAATTCAGGGAAGGGATTGCCCGCTCCCTTGCCCGGGCCCTGGCCAATGCCCGGGAGTGCGACCGGCTCAAGACCCTTTCCATGCGCGACCACCTGACCGGCCTCTACAACCGCCGGGTCTTCGAGGCGATGCTCGAAGTCGAGACCAGGAAGCGGACCTCAAAGCCCTTTTCCCTGCTGCTCATCGATCTGGACAATTTCAAGCTCGTCAACGACACCTACGGCCACGGCACCGGAGACCAGGTCCTGGTCTCCATTGCCAAGATGCTCCGCCTCAGCTTCCGGAAATCCGACGTCGTCTCCCGCTACGGTGGCGAGGAGTTTGCGGTGCTCCTCCCGGAAACGCCTCCGGACTCGGCCCGGCAGGTTGCGGAGCGGTTCCGGGAAAATGTCGCTGCCCTTTCCCTGGGCTCCGGTACGGAAAAAATCAAGCCGACGGTCAGTGTTGGGGTCGCCTCCATTCCGTACCGGTTCGGCATCGAGGTGGCCGACGTGATCGAAGAGGCCGACCGGGCCCTCTATCTGGCGAAGGCCCGGGGGAAGAACCAGGTGTGCGCCGCGCTGCTGGGGGAAAAGGGGTAGTTTCCGGCAGCTTTGTGGGAAAATCTTCAAACGCGCCCGATGGAACGCCGTGGCCCATGCCGCGGCGTTTTTTTTCGAACGTTGTTCTGGTTTGTTGCTGTATCGCGCGGAGATTTGAGGGTTGCGGAAATATTGCTCAGTTTAAACAGCTGGTTGCACTGAAAAGGCCGTTTTGATTTTTGTTAGCAAATTTATATTAAAGTTCGCTGGCAATTGCTCCGATTAGGAAAGTAGCGGGCCGGGAATCGGCTGATCCTTTTCCGCGCTCAATCCGATGGTTGCGGGTGGTGTGCTATCCCGACAAGGAGGAAATGTCATGAGGCTGGGAGATCTGAAAATCGGTGTACGGCTGGGGCTGGGGTTCGGTGCAACGCTGCTGTTGCTGTGCGGGGTTGCCTTTCTGGGGATGAGGGGGATGGGCGCCATCGACGAGAAGCTGCAGCGGATTGTGACGGTCAACTACGCGAAGATCAAGCTGGCCAATGACGTCACGGCGGAGATCAGCGCCCTCATCGAAGAGATCGAGCTGATGATGGTGAAGGACCAGGCGGCCCGGCTCGAGGCCAAGGAGGATGTGGGGAGGCACCGGGCCGCTTACCAGGAGGCCATGGCGAAGCTGGAGAAGCTGGAAAACACCGACCAGGGGAAGGCGCTGATCGCCGCTGCCAAGGGGGCCATCGACGCGGCCCGCAAGGCCAACAACGAGGTGATCGAGCTGGCCGTGGCCGGCAGGACCGCCGAGGCCATTGCGGAATTCAACCGGGAGGCGTACCCCCTTGACATGAAGATCAAGGATGCCTTCGCCGCCCTCATCCGCTACCAGGAAGAGCGGATGGCCATGCGCCACACCGAGGCCCAGGAGGCCTATGCCGATGCGCGCTTCTTCATGCTGGCCGTGGCCGGGGCGGCCATCGCCCTCGGGGCACTGGTTGCGTTTCTCATCACCCGCGGCATTACCCGCCCCCTGGGGGAGGCGGTGACCGTTGCCAACTCCCTGGCCGGCGGCGACCTGACCGTGGCCGTTGCCGCCGCAAGCAAGGACGAGACCGGCGCGCTTCTTGCCGCCATGGCCAACATGGTGGAGAAGCTGAAGGTGGTGGTGGCCGACGTGAAGAGCGCCGCCGACAACGTGGCGGCGGGGAGCCAGGAGCTGTCCTCCAGCAGCGAGGAGATGAGCCAGGGGGCCACGGAGCAGGCGGCCGCCGCCGAGGAGGCCTCCAGCAGCATGGAGCAGATGGCCGCCAACATCCGCCAGAACGCCGACAACGCCGGCCAGACCGAGAAGATCGCCGTGAAGAGCGCCGAAGACGCGAAACAGGGGGGGCAGGCCGTGGCCGAGACGGTCCACGCCATGAAGGAGATCGCCGGCAAGATCTCCATCATCGAGGAGATTGCCCGGCAGACGAATCTGCTGGCCCTGAACGCGGCCATCGAGGCGGCCCGGGCCGGGGAGCACGGCAAGGGGTTCGCGGTGGTTGCCGCCGAGGTGCGGAAGCTGGCGGAGCGGAGCCAGCACGCGGCGGCGGAGATCAGTCAGCTGTCGTCCACGAGCGTGCAGGTGGCCGAGGCCGCCGGGGAGATGCTGGCCCGGATGGTGCCCGACATCCAGCGGACCGCGGAACTGGTGCAGGAGATCAGCGCCGCCTGCAAGGAGCAGGACACCGGCGCCGAGCAGATCAACAAGGCGATCCAGCAGCTGGACCAGGTGATCCAGCAGAACGCCGGCGCCAGCGAGGAGATGTCCTCCACCAGCGAGGAGCTGGCGAGCCAGGCGGAGCAGCTCCAGGCGGCCATTGCCTTTTTCCGCACCGGCGAGGAGGGGTCCGCCCGGAAAGTGCTCCCCATGGCCTCTCGGCGCAAACCCGCGACGGCGAAGGGGGCGGCTGCTTCCGGCAGCGGCCGCGCCAACGGCTATCACCAGCCGGCGCGGGCGGCGGCGGGAGGGGTGGTTCTCGACATGGCCGGAGGGAGCGACCCGTTGGACGGGGAATTCGAGCGGTTCTAGCGGGGGGGCTGGCCGGCTCCCGGAGCGGGCAGCCGGGGAATACGAGGTGCGTATTCAGGAATTTCCTGAGTAATCTAAAGAAAGGTCGTTTTGTGTCGATATGAACCATAGGCGGGGGGAGGCGCGGGGTGTTCTCCCGCCTCCCAGCGGCACCACCCTTTGTGAGCGAGGAGATCCACCATGAGTGTTGCGGCGATAACGGAAACACGGCAGTACCTGACCTTCAAGCTGGCCGAGGAGATCTTTGCCGTTGATGTGGCGAAGGTGCGGGAGATTCTCGAATTCACCTCCATCACCAAGGTCCCCCAGACCCCCGAATTCATGCGGGGGGTCATCAACCTGCGGGGGAGCGTGGTGCCGGTCATGGACATGCGGCTCAAGTTCGGCATGCCCGAGACGGAGAAGACGGTGAACACCTGCATCATCGTGGTGGAGGTGAGCCACGAGGGGGAGACCATCATCATCGGCGCCCTGGCCGACTCGGTGCAGGAGGTCTTCGAGCTGGAGCCGGAGCAGGTGGAGCCGGCCCCCCGCATCGGGACAAAGCTTAACACCGACTTCATCCTGGGGATGGGGAAGCATGACGGGGCGTTCATCATGATTCTCGACATCGACCGGACCTTCACCAGCGACGAGATCGCCACCGCCGGCGGCGTGACGGGCGAGGCGGCGTAGAGGCCGGGACCAGCGGCCCAGGGCCGGGGACCGGATAACCAATTTATGCTCAATTCTGCCACCGACAACCGCCTTGCCACAGCGTCCATGGGGAGCCGGGAGTTCGCCCGGTTCGCCGAGTTCATCTACGGCCAGTGCGGCATCAAGATGCCGCCGGCCAAGAAGACGATGCTGGAGGCGCGGCTCCAGAAGCGGCTCCGGACCCTGGGGATGGGGAGCTTCCAGGAGTACGCCGACTTCCTCTTCAGCAAGGAAGGGGCAGGGGCGGAGCTGGTCCACCTCATCGACGTGGTCACCACCAACAAGACCGACTTCTTCCGGGAGCCGGCCCACTTCGATTTCCTGGTGACCCGGGCTCTCCCCGACCTGGCGCAATCCCGGGGCGTCGGCTTCCGCAAGGGGCTCTCCATCTGGAGCGCCGGCTGCTCCAGCGGCGAGGAGCCCTACACCCTCGCCATGGTCCTGGCGGAATTCGCCGAGCAGAACCCGGGCTTTTCCTACGGCATCCTGGCCACCGACATCTGCACCACCGTCCTGGACAAGGCGAGGATGGCCATCTATGGCGAGGAGCGGGTGGAGCCGGTCCCCCTCCCCCTGAAGCGGAAATACCTCCTGCGGGGGAAGGGGAGCCAGAAGGGGCTCGTGCGGATCGTCCCCGAACTGCGCGGCCGCATCAGGTTCCGCCGGCTCAATTTCATGGATGATGATTTCGGCCTGCGGGAGCCCATGGACATCATCTTCTGCCGCAATGTCATCATCTACTTCGACAAGGGGACCCAGGAGAAGCTCCTCAACAAGTTCTGCCGGCACCTCATTCCCGGGGGGTATCTGTTCATGGGGCACTCGGAAACCCTGTCGGGGCTCGACGTGCCGCTGGTGCAGGTGGCCTCCACCATCTACCGGAAACCGCCATGATCGGCATCCCCCCCGACCTCCCCAAGGTGTACCTGAAGCCGGGCGAGTTCCACTTTTCCGTGGGCCCCGCAGTGGTGACGACGATTCTCGGTTCCTGCGTGTCGGTCACCATGTTTGACCGCCTCAGCGGCGCCGCCGGCATCTGCCACGCGCTCCTTCCCGAGGGCCCCCGGACCGACGCCTTCCGCTATGTGGATTCATCCATTCTCGGCATGCTGGAGATGTTCGAGGCCCGCGGCGTGCCGCGGCGCCACCTGGAGGTGAAGCTCTTCGGCGGCGCCGACATGATCGGCACCGGCGGAAGCAGGGTGGGGGTGGGGAGACGCAACGTGGAGATCGCGGCCCAGGTCCTGACCCAGGCGGGGCTGACGGTGGCAACCTACGACGTGGGGGGGACCCGGGGGCGGAAGCTCTTCTTCGTGACCCACACCGGGGAAGTATTCCTGAAGCGGCTTCGCCAGGGAGAGAAGGTGGCAGCGCCATGAAGAAGATAAAGGTACTCATCGTGGACGACTCGGCCGTGGTCCGGCAGACCATGGCCGATATCCTCGCCTCGGATCCCCATATCGAGGTGATGGCGCCGGCGGCGGACCCCTTCATTGCCGCCGAGCGGATGCGGGAGCAGGTGCCCGATGTCATCACCCTCGACGTGGAGATGCCCCGCATGGACGGCATCACCTTCCTCAGGAAGATCATGAGCCAGCACCCCATTCCGGTGGTCATGTGCTCGACCCTCACCGAGAGCGGCTCGGAAACGGCCCTCAAGGCCCTGGAATATGGAGCGGTGGAGATCATCCAGAAGCCGAAGCTGGGGACCCGGCAGTTTCTGGAGGAGTCCCGGGTGCGGATCTGCGACGTGGTTAAGGCGGCCAGTCAGGCGCGAATGCGCAGGATCACGCCGCGCACCACCAAGGAGATTGCGCCCAAGCTGTCGGCCGACGTGATTCTGGAGAAGCCCGGCTCCCATGCCATGATCCAGACCACCGAGAAGGTGGTGGTGGTGGGTGCCTCCACCGGCGGCACCGAGGCCCTGCGGGTCTTCCTGGAGGCCCTGCCGGCCGACTCTCCCCCCATCGTCATCGTCCAGCATATGCCCGAGGGTTTCACCCGGGCCTTTGCCCAGCGCCTCGACGGCATCTGCCGCCTCACGGTCAAGGAGGCGGCCGACAACGATACGGTCATGCGGGGCCGCGCCCTCATTGCGCCGGGCAACCGGCACACACTCCTCAAGCGAAGCGGCGCCCGCTACTATGTGGAGATCAAGGACGGGCCGCTGGTTTCCCGCCACCGCCCCTCCGTGGATGTGCTGTTCCGTTCGGCGGCCCGCTATGCCGGCAAGAACGCCGTGGGGGTCATCATGACCGGCATGGGGGATGACGGCGCCAGCGGCATGAAGGAGATGCGGGATGCCGGCGCCGTCACCATCGCCCAGGACGAGGCCAGCTGTGTCGTCTTCGGCATGCCCAACGAGGCCATCAAGCGGGGAGGGGCCGACCGGGTGGTCCCCCTGGACGCCATCGCCCGGGAAGTGCTGCGGCTGTGCTGAGGCGCAGGGAAGGCTTGCTTCCGGCCCCCCGCCGCGATATGCTGGTTTCGCGTTGTGCAAGACACATTTTCCGCGGAGTGTAGCAATGGCAGAAGAAAAATTCTTTCTCGGCCGCCAGCCGATTCTGGATCGGGAGCAGAAGCTCTACGGCTTCGAGCTCCTGTTCCGTTCGGCCGACACGCTCCACGCCAATGTCACCGATTACCTCCAGGCCAGCGCCAGCGTCATCTTCGACGCCCTCTCCAGCTTCGGCCTGCGGGAAATCCTCGGCAAGCACAAGGGATTCATCAACGTCAATGCCGATGTCCTCATGAGCGAGGCCCTGGAGCTCCTGCCGCCGGAAAAGGTGGTCATCGAGCTCCTGGAGCACGTTCCCATCACCGATACGGTCATAACCCGCTGCCGGGAGCTGAAGGAGAAGGGGTTCTCCATCGCCCTGGACGACCATGTCTACGAGCCGGTCTACGAGCCCCTCTACGAGATTGTCGACGTCATCAAGGTGGACCTCTTCCGCACCGGCATGGAGAACCTCCCCCGGGAGCTGGAGACCTTCAGTCGCTGGCGGCCGAAGCTGCTGGCCGAAAAGGTGGAGACCTTCGAGCAGTACGAGCGGTGCGCGGAGCTCGGCTTCACCTATTTCCAGGGGTACTACTTCGCCCGCCCCGTGGTGCTGACCCGCACCCGCGTCGAGGTGGGGCGGATGGCCATTGTCAAGCTCTTCAACCAGCTCGTGGCCGAGGTGGAGATCGACGAGCTGGAGAACACCTTCAAGCAGAACCCGAACCTGATCCTTAACCTGCTGCGGCTGGTGAACTCCGTCTCCGTGGGACTCAAGAGCAAGATTACCAGCATGCGCCATGCGATCATGGTGCTCGGCTACCACCAGCTGCGCCGCTGGGCCATGATGGCGCTCTTCGCCAACAGCGCCCAGACGGTGGGGGACAACCCGCTGCTGGTCATGGCCGCCACCCGGGCCCGCCTCATGGAGCTCATCATTTCGGAGCAGCCCGCCGCGCGGCTCGACCGCGATTACCCCGACCGGGCCTTCATGACCGGCATCCTCTCCCTGGCCGACGCGCTCCTCAAGGTGCCCATTGAGGAGGTGGTGGCCCCCCTCAACCTGAACGAGGATGTCCGGCAGGCCCTGCTGACCCGGGAGGGGGAGCTGGGCACCCTCCTGTCCCTGGTGGAGAAGATCGAGCGGGACGAATTCGATGACATCGCCCCCCTCATCGAGTGCTTCAGCCTCTCCATGGCCAGCCTGGCGCCGGCGCAGCTGGACGCCTGCAACTGGGTCAACGGCATGGACACCGTCGGCTGACCTTGCCGTTCCCCCTCCATTCTTGACTTTCCCCTGGCATCACTTCATACTGCCGGTTTGTTCGTGGGGCAGATCCCCATGACCGCACACGTTTTTTCGGGAGATGCTCCATGAAACCCCTGTTTCTCAATCCCCCCACCTACGAAGATTTCGACGGCGGCGCCGGCGCCCGCTACCAGGCCTCCCGGGAGGTGACCTCCTTCTGGTACCCCACCTGGCTCTGCTTTCCCGCCGGGATGATCGCCGGCTCCCGGGTGGTGGATGCCCCGGTGCAGCGCTTCACCCTCGACGACTGCCTCGCCATCGCCCGGGACTTCGACATGGTGGTGATGTACACCTCCACGCCGACCCTGGCCCTGGACATCGCCACGGCCCGCCGCATCAAGGAGCAGAAGCCCGCAACGATAACTGTCCTCACGGGTCCCCACGTGTCGGTCCTCTCCGAGGAGACCCTGCGCCAGGGGGAAGGGGTTGTCGACATCGTCTGCCGGGGCGAGTTCGACTACACCACCAAGGAGCTCTGCGAGGGGCGGGAGTGGGAAAAGGTCGACGGCATCAGCTTCTGGAGGGAGGGGAAGATTCACCACACCCCGGACCGCCCCCCCATCCAGGACCTGGACGCGCTCCCCTTCGTGGCGCCGGTCTACAAGCGGGACCTCCCCATCGCCGAGTACGTCATCCCCCACTTCAAGAACCCCTACGTCTCCATCTACTCCAGCCGGGGCTGTCCATCGAAGTGCATCTACTGCCTCTGGCCCCAGACCTTCTCGGGCCGGGCCATGCGCACCCGCTCCCCCCAGAACGTCTACGAGGAGGTGAAGTGGATCGTCGACAACATTCCCGAGATGCGGGAGCTCTCCTTCGACGACGACACCTTCACCGCCGACCGCAGGCACGCCCGGGAGGTGGCCGCCAGGCTGAAGCCCCTGGGGATTTCCTGGACCATCAACGCCCGGGCCAACTGCGACTACGAGACCCTCAAGGTCATGCGGGAGGCGGGGCTGCGCCACGTGGTGGTGGGGTACGAGACCGGCAACGAGCAGATCCTGAAGAACATCAAGAAGGGGGTAACGAAGGAGCAGGCCGTCGAGTTCACCAGGAACTGCAAGAAACTGGGGCTCTCCGTCCACGGCGCCTTCATCATGGGGCTCCCCGGCGAGACCCGCGAAACCATCCGCGAGACCATCGAATTCGCCAAGGCCCTGGACCTCGACTCCATCCAGGCCTCCCTGGCGTCGCCGTATCCCGGCACCGAGTTCTGGGATCTGTGCAAGGCGGAAGGATGGATCGCCTCCGACGCCTACATCGACGACACCGGTCACCAGATGTGCGTCATCAACTATCCCCACCTCTCCAACAGGGAAATCTTCGATGCGGTGGAGCTCTTCTACAACAAGTTCTACTTCCGCCCCAGGTACATCGGCCGCAGCATCATGAAGATGATCGTGGACGGCGAGGAGCGCAGGAAGCTCCTCAAGGAAGGGAAGCAGTACCTGGAGTACATGCGGAAGAGGAAGGCGGCAGGGGAGTGCTGATTGGATTTATGGAAAACAAAGGCTTAACACAAAGGCACTAAGGCACAAAGACACGAAGATAATCAAAATGGTATATGCAGAATATTCGAGAGCTTTTTTGCTTTTCTTTGTGTCTTGGTGTCTTAGTGTTAACGGTTTTAGAGCTTGTAGATAGGCCGGCACTATGAAAGAACTTATCATCAACGCCGACGACTTCGGCCTCTCCGACGGCGTCAACAAGGCGGTCATCAAGGCCTGGCAGGAGGGGATACTCACCTCCGCCTCCCTCATGGTGGGGGGGGACGCCTTCCACGAGGCGGTGCACCTGGCCAAGGCCAACCCGGGGCTCCAGCTGGGGCTGCATCTCACCCTCGTCCAGGGGCGGGCCGTGGGGGAGCACCCCGGCTTTCCGCGCATCTGCGACGCCAAGGGGTATTTCACCGATGATCCGGTCCACGCGGGGATGCGCTACTATTTCCTCCCCCCCTTCCGCAGGCAGCTCCGCCGTGAGATCGAGGCCCAGATCGAGCGCTTCCTCCAGACGGGTCTTCCCCTCTCCCACATCGACGGCCACCTGAACATCCACATGCACCCGGTGGTCTTCGACCTCCTCTGCGAGCTCATGCCCCGATACGGCATCACCACCTTTCGCCTCAGCCGGGAAAACCTCCGTTCCAATCTGGCCGTCGACCGCTCCCGGCTCCTGGGCAAGGCGGCGGACGCCTTCATCTTCTCCAAACTGGCGAAGCGCTGCCGTCCGGCCCTGGACCGTCTCGGCATCGGCTACACCCGGGAGGTGAAGGGGCTCCTCAGCTCGGGGCGGATGACCGAAGCGTACCTCCTCAAGGCCCTTGAGACCCTGGAGGAGGGGACCACCGAGATCTACTTTCACCCCGGCTGCCTCCCCTGCGCCGAGATAACGCGGCGCATGCCCGACTACCGGCACGAGGAGGAACTGGCGGCCCTCACGAGTCCCCGGGTGAAGGGGCGCCTGCGGGAGCTCGGCATCGGGCTCAGAAACTACCGGGGTGAAGAGAAACGGGAACCGGGGACCGGGGACCAGGGACCGGGAAACCCTCTACGGGTCGGAGAAGGGAACGATGCTTAAAACAGTCATTATCATGCTTATGGCGGTTTCCGCCGGCACCGTCGGCGACATCCTCCTGGCCAAGGGGATGAAGGAGCTGGGGGATCTCTCCGCCATGAATCTGCGGGGCATCCTCAACGTGGCCGGTCAGGCCCTCACTTCGCCGAAGCTCATCGTCGGCACCATGATGCTGGCGGTCTTCTTCTTCCTCTGGCTGGCGGTCCTCTCCTGGGAAGACCTCTCCGTGGCCCTCCCCATGCAGGCCCTCAACTACGTCCTCGTGGCGTTCCTCTCCCAGTGGTTTCTCGGCGAGACCGTCTCCCCCCTGCGCTGGACCGGCACCATCCTGGTCTGCGTCGGCGTCATGCTCATCACCAAGAGCGGCGCCCAGTGAAAAAGCAGGGATCCGGAACCGGTAACGAAAAAGGGAGCCCGATCGGCTCCCTTTCTTTTTTCTGCGGCGCTGCGCGGTCTACTTTTTCGACTGATAATCCTTGACCGCCTTTTCGAACATCTCGGGTGAGAACCCCTTGATGACCTTCTTGTCGTCGAGGACGATGACCGGCACCCCCTGGCTCTTGTACTTCTTGGTCAGCTCGTCCATGGCCTTGTCGTCCAGCTCCACGTCCTTGTTGATGAAGGGGATGTTGTTCCTGGTGAAGTACTCCTTGGCCTCCTTGCAGTGGGGGCACCAGGCCACCGAGTAGAGGACCACCTTCGGGTAGGACTGCTGCTTGACCGCCTTTGCGTCGATTTTGCTCTGGCCCGTATCGGAAGTCCCCGCCGCCTGGGCGGGTACGGCTGCCAGGTATGCTGCGAGGATGAGGGCCAGCATCAATATTTTCTTCATGACTCGTTTCTCCTTTGCGGTACAATGGGCTCTGTCGTCCTTCCAGACTATACCGGAGAGGCGCGCCAAGTCAAATGTCCACGGGGAGCAATACCATGAGCGCACGTATACGTATCCGCAATGCCCTGGCCGGCGAGGGGCTGGGGGCGGTCATTACCGTAAAGGGATGGGTGAGGACCATCCGGGCCGGGAAGGGGGTCGCCTTCCTGGCCCTGAACGACGGCTCCTGTTTCGCGAACCTCCAGGTGGTGGCGGAGCCGGGGCTCGCAAATTTCGCCGAGGTCTGCGCCATGGGCACCGGCGCCGCCGCGGCGGTCCGGGGGCGCCTCGTGGAGTCGCCGGCCAGGGGCCAGAAGTACGAGCTCCACGCGGACCAGGTGGAGATAATCGGCCCCGCCGACGAGAGCTACCCCCTGCAGAAAAAGCGCCATACCTTCGAGTACCTGCGGACCATTGCCCATCTGCGCCCCCGCTCCAACACCTTCGGCGCCGTGTTCCGGGTCCGCTCCTCGGTGGCCCAGGCGGTGCACCGCTTCTTCGCCGAGCGGGGCTTCCTCTACGTCCATACCCCCATCATCACCACCAGCGACTGCGAGGGGGCCGGGGAGATGTTCCGGGTCACCACCCTCGATCCGGCTGCTCCCCCCATGCTGGAGGGGGAGGTGGACTTCGGCCGCGACTTCTTCGCCGCCCAGGCGGGACTCACCGTGAGCGGCCAGCTGGAGGGGGAGCTCTTCGCCCAGGCCTTCAGCGACATCTACACCTTCGGCCCCACCTTCCGGGCCGAGAATTCCAACACCCCCCGCCATGCCGCCGAATTCTGGATGATCGAGCCCGAGATGGCCTTTGCCGACCTCATGGCCGACGCGGCCCTGGCCGAGGAGTTCTTCCGCTATCTCTGCCGCCATGTGCTGGACGCCTGCGGTGAGGACATGGCGTTCTTCAACGACCAGATCGACAAGGGCCTCATCGGCCGCGTCGAGCAGGTGGCCGGCTCCTCCTTCGCCGTCATGGAGTACGGCGAGGCCATCGAGCGCCTGAAGAAGGCAGCCGTGACGTTCGAGTACCCGGTGGAGTGGGGGCTCGACCTCCAGACCGAGCACGAGCGCTACCTGACCGAGCAGGTGGTGGGGGGGCCGGTTTTCGTCATCAACTACCCCAAGCATATCAAGGCCTTCTACATGCGGGTGAACGACGACGACCGGACCGTGGCCGCCATGGACCTCCTGGTCCCCAAGGTGGGGGAGATCATCGGCGGGAGCCAGCGGGAGGAGCGGCTCCCTGTCCTCGAAGGGCGCATGGCCGAGGCGGGGGTCAATCCCGAGGCGCTCTGGTGGTACCTGGACTCCCGCCGCTGGGGCTCCACTCCCCACGCCGGCTTCGGCCTCGGCTTCGAGCGGCTCATCATGTACCTCACCGGCATGGAGAACATCCGGGACGTGATACCGTTCCCCCGCACCCCGCGTCATGCGGAGTTCTAGCCAATGTTTGTCCATTCCCTCTACGTCCACATGCACCTTCAGAGCACCTCCCTCAAGGGGAAGCGGGGGATCGTGAAGAGCATCCTCGCCCGGGTGCGGCAGCGCTTCAACGTCTCCGCCATCGAGGCGGACCTCCACGACGTCCCCGATGAAACGGTCCTCGCCTTTGCGGTCATCCACCAGACGCGGGCCGGCGGCAGCAACCTCCTGGAGCGGGTGGAGGAGTGGATTGCCGAAGAGCGGCCCGATGTGGAGATCGTAGCCTCCGAGGTCGAAGAGCGATAAAAGACAAAGAAGATAATTTTCGTCTTTTTTGCTGTTGACCTTTTTTCGATTCATGGTAAGGTTGACCCGTATTTCGGTTTCCGAACATTCCATCAACCATAGGGAGGAACAGTCATGGCCTACGAAGCAAAGGATTACGCAAAGCTGCTCGGCATGGAGGGATTCAGCGAGGCGCTCCTGAAAAACCATTTCACCCTGTACCAGGGTTACGTCACCAATACCAACAAGGTGCTCGACATCCTCGACGGGATGCTGAAGGCCGGCAACACCGCGGCCCCCGAGTACGCGGAGCTGAAGCGCCGCCTCGGGTGGGAGTTCAACGGCATGCGGCTCCATGAATACTACTTCGAGAACCTGGGAGGTAAGGGGGGCATCGACCAGGGGGGGAAGCTGGCCGCCAGGATCGCCGCCGATTTCGGGAGCTATGAGGCGTGGGAGAAGGACTTCCGGGCCACCGGCGCCATGCGGGGGATCGGCTGGGCCGTCCTCTACCAGGATTCGGCCACCGGAAAACTGATCAACTTCTGGATCAACGAGCATGACGTGGCCCATCCGGCCGGCTGCACGCCGATCCTGATCATGGACGTGTTCGAGCATGCCTTCATGCTCGACTACGGGCTCAAGCGGGCCGACTACATCGAGGCCTTCTTCAGGAACATCGACTGGAAGGCCGCCGAGGCGCGGCTGAAGTAAGCTGCAAAACATACGGGATATACGGTAGGGGCAATTCACAAGTTGCCCCTACGCCGTTTTTCACGGAGGAAATTCCATGAGAGCGCTCATCGTCAGTGCCGACCAGTTCGAGGACTCCGAACTCCTCGTCCCCTACTACCGCCTTCTGGAGGAGGGGATTCCCGTGGACGTGGCAGCCATCCATCGCGGCGCCATTACGGGGAAGCACGGGTATGTGGTGGAGGCGGACAAATCCCTGGTCGAGGTGAATCCCGAAGCGTATGCCGTTCTCGTATTGCCGGGAGGAAAGGCGCCTGCCGCCATCCGCAAGGAACCTGCCGCCCTGGAAATCTGCCGCAGCTTCTGTGCCCACAGCAAACCCGTCGCCGCCATCTGCCACGGCCCCCAGATCCTTATCAGCGCCGGACTCCTGGCGGGGAGGCGGGCCACCTGCTACCGGTCCGTCGCCGAAGAGATGCGCCAGGCGGGCGCCCTCTACGAAGACAGCGAGGTGGTGGTGGACGGCAACCTGATCACCTCCCGCCAGCCGTCTGACATCCCTGCCTTCATGCGGGAGATCATGAAGAAGCTCAAGGGGTAGGGCCGATGGGCCGTGGTTGATGCAGGACCCCCAAGCCGGCAAGGACTCGGTCCCGGCCGGCTTTTTTGTCTCTTCTTCCCCCTTCACACCACAGTCCGCTGATGCTATGCTCTCACCGCACCGCCGCGCCGCCTGCAACGACATCAATCTTCCCCGGAGAACCTCTCTATGGCCAATGAAGACCTGGGCAAACTCACGATCGACAAGGGGGCCACTCCCCGTTCCGGAGCCCGGCGCGGCAAGCGCGCCTGGATTGCCGCGGCCGTGGCGGTGCTGCTGCTCCTGGTCCTCTTCGCCAGCGGCGTCCTGTCGCCGGCGGTTACGGTGGAGACCGGGACCGTGACCCAGGTCTACCCTTCCCAAGCCTACACGCTCCTGAACGCCAGCGGTTACGTGGTGGCCCAGCGCAAGGCCGCCGTGGCCGCCAAGGTGACCGGACGGCTGGAGTGGCTCGGGGTGGAGGAGGGGAGCCGCGTGAAGCAGGGAGAGATCCTGGCCCGCCTGGAAAACCTGGATGCCGCCGCGGCGCGGGATCAGGCCGCCGCCACCCTGAAAACCTCCCGGGCGAGGCTGGAGGAGGCCCGGGCCGAGCTGGCCGACGCGACCCTCGCCTTCGAGCGGCAGAAACAGCTCCTGAAAGACGGCATCGTCGCCAGGGCCGAGTACGATGCCGCCGAGGCCCGCTACCGCCGGGCAAAGGCGGCGGTGGCCGGGGCCGATGCCGCCATCGGGGCGTCGGAGGCCTCCCTCCGGGGGGCCGAGGTGAACCTGGAGTACTCCTTCATCCGCGCCCCCTTCGATGCCGTGGTTCTCACCAAGAATGCCGACATCGGCGACATCGTCACCCCCATCGGCGCCGCCGCCAACGCCAAGGCCGCCGTGGTCACCATCGCCGATCTGGGCTCCCTCCAGGTGGAGGCCGACGTCTCCGAGTCCAATCTGGAGAAGGTCAGGGTAGGGCAGCCCTGCGAGATCCAGCTGGACGCTCTCCCTGAAGCGCGCTTCCGGGGTGCGGTTCACATGGTGGTCCCCACCGCTGACCGCTCCAAGGCCACGGTGCTCGTGAAGGTCCGCTTCGAGAAGCTCGATCCCCGCATCCTGCCGGAGATGAGCGCCAAGGTGGCATTTCTGGAGCGCCCCGTGGCGCCGGGCGAGGAGAAGCCGAAGACGGCGGTGAACCCCGCGGCGGTGGCGGAGCGGGGAGGGCGGAAGGTGGTCTTTCTCGTGAAGGGGGACCGGGTGGCGGAAACCCCCGTCACCGTCGGCGCGAAGATCGGCGAGATGCTGGAGATTACCGCCGGCGTGAAGCCGGGTGACAGGATCGCCTTGAAGCCCCTGGACAAGCTCAAGAACGGGGCCAGAATAAAGACGGCGGAGAAGTAATGCTCTTTGGTTCGATGAGCAAGGGAGGCGTGCATGGAGCAGGTTACCGATAAACTCATTCAGGAGATGGCCGCCATTATTGTGCGGGAGGTGAACCCGCGGGCCTTGATTGTCTTCGGTTCCCGCGCCCGGGGGGATGCCCGGGAGGATTCCGACCTCGATTTTCTCGTGGTGGAGGATGGCCCCTTCGGTCCCGGCAAATCACGGGAAGATGCCATGGTGAAGCTCTGGGAGATCCTCTTCGATTATGCCGTTCCCCTTGATTTCCTGGTCTATTCGCCCGAAGAAGTGGAGAAGTGGAAAGACTCCCCCAATCATGTCATCGCCCATGCGCTGAAAGATGGAAAGGTAATCTATGAGCGCCATTGACCACGCGAGGACCCTGCACCGGATGGCCGGCAAGGACCTCAAGGCCCTGAAGGCCATGACCAATGCCGATGCCTTTGACGACGAGATATTCGGTTTTCACGCTCAACAGGCGGTTGAAAAGTCACTGAAGGCATGGATCGCCGCATTGGGCGGAACATTCGGATTTACCCATGACCTCCGGATGCTTTTGCTTACTCTGCGTGATCTGGGCTGTGAGATCGAGCCGCTTCGGGCGCTGATTCGACTGAACGTCTATGCCGTTCAGTTTCGCTACGAACCGGTGGAGTCCTTTTCCGGGGACATTGACCGTCCCGCTCTCCTCGCGAGGGTCGAGGCGCTGTATGACCAGGTTGCCAAGGTCCTGGCAGCGCTCGGGGCGCACCAATGACGGAAAGCGTCGCGCTCCCCCCCATCGTTGCCGTGCGCAACCTCTCCAAATCGTACCGGCGGGGGCAGCAGACCGTGCCGGTGCTCCAGGACATCTCCTTCGACATCGCGCCGGGGGAGTTCCTGGCCCTCATGGGGCCGTCGGGGTCGGGGAAGAGCACGCTCCTGAACCTCATTGCCGGCATCGACAAGGCCGACAGCGGCACCATCACCATCGGCGGGGTGGAGATCACAACCCTCCCCGAGGCGGCGCTGGCCGCCTGGCGGGCCGCCAACGTGGGGTTCATCTTCCAGTTCTACAACCTGATTCCGGTGCTGACCGCCTTCGAGAATGTGGAGCTCCCCCTGCTCCTGACGGGACTCACCCGCCGGCAGCGGCGGGAGCACGTGGAGACGGTGCTGGGACTCGTGGGGCTATCCGACCGGATGGACCACTACCCCTCCCAGCTTTCGGGGGGACAGCAGCAGCGGGTCGCCATCGCCCGGGCCATGGTCACCGACCCGGACATCCTCGTGGCCGACGAGCCCACCGGCGACCTGGACAAGGTGTCGGCCGGGGAGATCCTTGCCCTCATGGAGCGGCTCGTGCAGGGCTTCGGCAAGACCATCATCATGGTCACCCACGACCCCCGGGCCGCCGAGCAGGCCCATCGGCTCCTCCACCTGGAGAAGGGGGAGCTGACCGACGGGGCGGGGTAGACCGTGTTCATTCTCAAGCTCCTCATACGCAACGCCTTCCGCCACAAGCTCCGCACCATCCTCACCATCGTCGGGGTGGCCATCGCCATCGTGGCCTTCGGCCTCCTGCGGACCCTCGTTGACCTCTGGTACGCGGGGGTGGAGGCGTCGTCCTCCTCCCGCCTCATCACCCGCAATGCCATCTCCCTCGTCTTTCCCCTCCCCATCTCCTACAAGGACCGGATCCGTCAGGTACCGGGGGTGAAGGATGTCTCCTGGGGCAACTGGTTCGGCGGCATCTACAAGGAGGAGAAGAACTTTTTCCCCAACTTCGCCGTGGAGCCCCGGAGCTACCTGGCCATGTACCCCGAGTACCTCATCAGCCCCGATGAGCTGAAGGCCTTCATTCTGGACCGCAAGGGGTGCGTCGTGGGGCGCAAGACCGCCGAGCGCTTCGGATGGAAGGTGGGGGACCAGGTGGCGCTGCGGGGGACCATCTTCGCCGGCCAGTGGGAGTTCGTGATCCGGGGGATTTACCGGGGGGCCGAAAAGAACACCGACGAGACCCAGCTCTTCTTCCACTGGGACTACCTGAACGAGACCGTCAAGAAGACAGTCTCCCGCCGGGCCGATCAGGCAGGGTTCTACATCATCTCCCTCACCAAGCCGGAGCTGGCGCCCGAGGTCTCCCTGGCGGTGGATGCCATCTTCCGCAACTCCCTGGCCGAGACCCTGACCGAGACCGAGAAGGCGTTCCAGATGAGCTTCGTCTCCATGACCGAGGCGATCCTGATCGCCATTCAGATCGTCTCCTACGTGGTGATTGTCATCATCATGGTGGTGGCGGCCAACACCATGGCCATGACGGCCCGGGAGCGGATCGCCGAGTACGCCACCCTGAAGACCCTGGGCTTCGGGGCGTTCCACATCGCCGGGGTGGTTTTCGGCGAATCCATCGTCATCGCCATGGCCGGCGGCGTGGCCGGGGTGGTCTGCACCTTTCCGGCGGCCCACTGGATCGAGACGGAGCTCTCCCAGTTCTTTCCGATATTCGCCATCGCCCCGGAAACCATCATGATGGATCTGGCCGCAGCCCTTGTGGTGGGGGTGGTGGCGGGCATCTTCCCCACCTGGCGGGGGGCGACCATACGGATCGCCGAGGGCTTGAGAAGGATAGGATGACCCCCTGACCGGGGAAAGGGGCCTTCGAGTCCCGAGTCCCGAACAAACGAGTAACGAAACATGGGAATTCCCTACTCCTACAGCTTCCGCAACCTCTGGACCCGGCGCCTGACCACGGTTCTCACCGCGTCGGGGATGGCGCTGGTGGTGTTCGTCTTCGCGGCGACGCTGATGCTGGCCGAGGGGCTGCGGAAGACCTTGGTGGATACCGGCTCCTACGACAACGTGGTGGTGATCCGCAAGTCGGCCCAGACCGAGGTGCAGAGCGGCATTGACCGCTCCCAGGCGGCGGTGGTGGAGACCCAGCCCGAGGTGGCCATTGCGGGGGGGGAGCGGCTCGCGGCCAAGGAGCTGGTGGTTCTCATCAGCCTCCCCAAGCGGGGGAGCGGCAAGCCCTCCAACGTCATCATCCGGGGGGTAAGCGCCACGTCGCTGCTCATGCGCCCTCAGGTGAAGATTGTCGAGGGGCGGATGCCGCGTCCCGGCTCCGCCGAGATCATGGCCGGGGCCAGCATTGCGAAACGGTTCCAGGGGGGAGGCATCGGCGAGACGCTCCGCTTCGGCATGCGGGACTGGACCGTGGTGGGGATCTTCGATGCCGGCACAACCGGCTTCTCATCGGAGATCTGGGGCGACGCGGACCAGCTCATGCAGGCATTCCGCCGGCCGGTTTACTCCTCCATCATCTTCAAGCTGCGGGACCCGTCGGAGTTCGCCCGGGTGAAGGCGCGGATCGAGGCCGACCCCCGCCTGACCCTGGAGGCGAAGCGGGAGGTCACCTTCTACGCCGACCAGTCGGAGGCCATGGCCAAGTTTCTCCGGATTCTCGGGGTGACCCTCACCATCATCTTCTCCCTCGGGGCGGTCATCGGCGCCATGATCACCATGTACGCCGCCGTGGCCAACCGGGTGACCGAGATCGGCACCCTGCGGGCCCTGGGGTTCCAGCGGGGGAGCATCCTGGCCGCCTTCATCCTGGAGTCCCTCTTCCTGGGGCTCCTGGGGGGGGTGGTGGGGCTCTTCTTCGCCTCCTTCATGCAGCTCGTCACCATCTCCACCATGAACTGGCAGACCTTCTCGGAGCTGGCATTCACCTTTACCCTCACCCTCGGCATCATCGGCAAGTCGCTTGTCTTTTCCCTGGTCATGGGGTTCGTGGGGGGGGTGCTGCCGGCCTTCAGGGCGGCGCGGATGAATATTGTGGATGCCCTGCGGGCAACGTAAGGGGTAGGCTTTCCGGAGGTTCAGATTCCCAGGGAGGCCTGGGCCTCCGCCAGGCAGGTGCGGACGGCACCGGCGCTGACCAGGGAAAGGGCCCGGTCCGCCAGCTCCCGGGCGGTGCCCATGTCAACGGCGCGGATTGCCTTCTTGACCACTGGGATGGCGGGGGCCGACAGGCTCAGTTCCCGGATTCCCATTCCCGTGAGCAGGACGGCCATGACCGGGTCGGCGGCCATCTCGCCGCAGACCGACACCGGCTTGCCGGCCGCCAGGGCCACGTCCACCACCCGTTTGATGGAGTGGAGGACCGCCGGCTGGCAGCAGTCGTAGTACCGGCGAACCTTCGGGTTGTTCCGGTCGGCCGCCATGGTGTACTGGATCAGGTCGTTGGTGCCGATGCTGAAATAATCCACCTCGTTGACCAGGATGTGGGCCGTCTGCACCGCCGCCGGCAGCTCCACCATGATCCCGAAGCTGATGTCGGGGTCGAATTGCTGCCCCTCGTGCTCCAGCTCCTCGCGCACCTCGCCGAGAATCTTCTTGATCTGCCAGATCTCGGCGATGCTCGACACCATGGGGAACATGATCCGGGCCTTCCCGTGGGGGGAGGCCAGAAGGATTCCCGCCAGCTGGACCCGGAAGATATCCTCCCGTTCCAGGGATACCCGGATGGAGCGCCACCCCATGAAGGGGTTGTCCTCCGCCGCCATGGGGAAGTAGGGGAGGGTCTTGTCCCCCCCGATGTCGAGGGTGCGGATGGTGACCGGATAGGGGGCGAAGCCTTCCAGCACCTTGCGGTAGAGCCCGACAAGCTCGTCGCGGGTCGGGAAGGCGGAGCGGGTCATGTAGGGGAACTCGGTCCGGTAGAGCCCCACCCCCTCGGCGCCGTTGGCAAGGGCCACCCGGATGTCGCTCAGGAGGCCGATGTTGGCCTTGAGCGCCACCTCTACCCCGTCCCGGGTCACCGCCGGCAGGTCCCGCAGTTCCTCTAGCTCCCGCCTCCTGATGCCGAAGTCGACCTCCAGCCGCGCGTATTCATCCTTGATCTTGATGCTCGGGTTGATGTAGATGCGCCCCGAGTTGCCGTCCACAATCACTTCGTCCCGCAGCCCCAGCTTCTGGAGGATTCCCTCCACCCCCACCACCGCCGGTATGCCCAGTGACTTGGCCATGATGGCGGCGTGGGAGTTCAGGTCCCCCTTTTCGGTGATGATTCCCAGGAGCTTTTCGTGGTCGAGGGTGGCCATGTCCGAGGGGAGAATCTCGTGGGCCACCAGGATGCGCCTCTCCCGCAGCTTGAGCGGCGTGTGGCCGGAACCGTCGAGGCAGGCGATGATCCGGCGCCGGATGTCCTCCATGTCGGCGGAGCGTTCCCTGAGATAGGGATCCTCCATGCGGGAGAAGGCGTTCACGTAATGGGCGACCACCTCGTTCACGGCCCGGACCGCGCCGTAATCCTGCTCGATCAGGTCGTGGACCTTGGCGATGAACCCCCGGTCCTCGAGGATCATCAGGTGGGTGTGGAAGATGGCGGCATCTTCCTTTGACAGGAGCTCAGCCACCCTCTTTTCCATGCAGATGGTTTCGATCTTCGCCTTCTCCAGGGCCGTCTGGAGCCGCGACCGCTCCTCATGGCGGGGCCGCACCGTTGCCAGGCCAAGGCCGTCATGCTCATTTCGACGGTCGATGATGGCGGCTCTGCCCCGGGAAAAGCCCGCCGAAACCGGTGTCCCCATCAGCAGGAGCGAACGCTTCTCCCGCTTGCGCTGGTCAGCGGCCGGTTCCCCCACCGCCGGCGTCCCGATGGCCTTGAACTTCTCCAGTTCCCGTTCGAGCCGCTCCCGCTCCTCCTCCTTCTGGCGGATGGAGTCCAGGAGCTTGGCGTTGATGACGATGCTGGAGATCTGGTAGGCGATGGTGGTGAGGGTGCTCACCTCCTCCTGGCGGAAGGTGCGCGACTCCCTGGTCTGGATGACGATGACCCCCATGGGGGTCTCGCGCTGCATGAGGGGGATGCCGAGGAAGGAATTGAACCGTTCCTCGCGGGTTTCGGGGAAGTACTTGTAGCGGGGGTGGAGCGGCGCGTTGTCGGCCGCGACCATGCCGTTGGTCTCGATTACCAGACCCGCGAGACCTTCGGAGGTCTTCATGGTGATCTTGCCGACGGAGCTTTTCGAGAGCCCCTTGGTGGCCGCGAGCCGCAGGGTGATGCCGTCCTCCTCCAGCAGGTAGATGGAGCAGACATCGGTGCCGATCCGTTTGGCAACCAGGTGGACGATGTTGTCGAGGGTGTCGGGGAGGTCGTGGGACTTGAGGATCAGGGCGCTGATATCCTCCAGGGTCCTCAGACCGGTCGTCTCCAGCTGTTCTTCGGCCATTTCCGGTGTCCTTGACGATAAGGTGGATTAATTATAGGCCATGAAGGGGCCGATGAAAAGGGCGGAATCGGGAAAATCCTCCCGCGGCGGCCTCGGATGTGGCGCAGCAGGTATTCCTCTGGTATAGTGTGCCCCAATCAATACCGTGCAAAAGGAGAGAGATAATGGCGGAGAGGTTCGACGAGCTTCTGGCACAGGGGATCAGTCTCGCGGAGGCGGGCGACTACACGGGGGCTGCCGCGCGGTTCAGGGAGTGCGTGGAGCGCGAGCCCGACAATGCCGAGGGGTATTTCTACCTGGGGGAAGCCCTGGGCGAGGAGGGGAAGCTCCAGGATGCCCTGCAGGAATTCGAAAGGGGGCTGAAGCTCGCTCCCGGGGATGTTGACGCCCTCACGGCGGTGGGAGACATCAAGTTCGAGCTGGGGCAGTACAAGGAGGCCCTGGCGGCCTACCAGCGGGTGGCGGAGCTCGACCCCGACAGCTCCGATGCCCACGTGAACATCGGCCTCGTCTACAACAGCCTGGAGCGGACCGAGGAGGCGATCAAGGCGTTCGAGAAGGCCCTGGAGCTGGATCCGGCAAACGTCTTTGCCTACAACGGCCTTGGCGATGCCTGGTACGGTCTCGGCGAGCACGAGAAAGCCATTGCCGCCTTCAGGAAGGGGGTCGAGCTGGACCCGGACGACGCCGCGGCCCACTTCAACCTGGGTGAACTCTTCTACGACCTGGGTGAGCACGAGGAGGCGGAGCGGGAGTGCCTGGAGGCCGTGCGGCTCGATCCCACGTTCAGCATGTCGTATCTGACCCTCGGGAGCCTCTACATGGACAACGAGCGGGTCAAGGACGCCATCCGCTACCTGGAGCTCTATCTCAAACACGAGAAGTCCCCCCAGGCCAGGGAAACCGTGGCCGAGGTGCAGGCGGTGCTCGAAGGACTCAGGGCGGAAGTGGACTCGACTAATCGGTGAAGTGCGGTACTATTGTCTCAAACAGGTTGTTTACCCGAAAGGAGGGATGATCCATGTCCGAAGACAAGAACAATACTCTGATGGTCGGCTCGCTGATGCTGATAGCCGGCGGCATTCTCGGCGCGGGGGCAGCGCTGCTCTTTGCTCCCCAGTCGGGGAAGAAGACCCGCCGCGACATCAGCAAGTATGCACGCCGGGTCCGGAGCGAGGCCGAGGAGCTGGTGGAGGATTTCTCCGACAAGGTCACCGATGTGGTGGATAACCTCAATGACAAGACCCAGGATATCCTCTCCCGGGGCAAGGAGATCTCCCAGGACGTGAAGAAGGACCTCCTCAAGGCATTCGAGGAAGGGAAGAGCCGCCTGGAGAAGGAGAAGTCGCGGCTGGCCAAGATGCTCGGCTAGGGGGGCGCGTCACGACGGAACGGAAAAGGCGGGGGCAATGACCCCGCCTTTTGTTATCTTATTGAGAGCGTTATGTCGCCGTACCAGGCAACGGCCTCCTCGCCGGTGTTGTCGGTGTCGGTCATGAGTGCCACGGCCCCCGCCCGGGGGGGCTCCTCCCCAAAGAGCTTCTGGTAGTCCTCGTAGACGTTCCGCTCTTCAGTGATCCACTTCCCCGCATTGGCGCCGCCGCTCTCCACGGCGACCATCCTGACGTTCTTCGGCGCGTAGACATTGGGAATGGTTGCCCCCTTGGGGAGCCGGTTGGCCCAGATGTAGTTGATGGCCCGGGTCTGCCAGAAGAAGGTGCGGGGGAAGACCACGTAGATCCGGGCCGGGTAGTCGTCACCCCCCTTTGTCCGCTCGTCCCCCTTTTTCAGTATCCCGTTCACCTTCCATGACCAGCGAAGCAGCGGCTGCTGCCGCGGGTCGAAACCAACCTTGTTGATGAGCCCCGACGCCGAGCCGCGGCTGTCGGCCCTGAGTACGGTCCGTTCCCCGTCCCGCACCAGCGTGTAGGCAGTCTTCGTTTTTCCCTTGAAAGTCTGCTCCTCCCACCCCGCCAGGTCGCCGGAGCTGAACCGGCCGACCGCGGTCACGGCGGCCAGGGCACCGCCTGCCATCAGGAGGGTGGTAAGGATGAAAATCGCTTTCATGGCGGTCTCTCCTGCCTGCAATAATTTTGCAGTGTACCAGTTCCGGCATGACAGTGAAAGAATGGCGGGCCGATTTTCTGGTAGACTATGGTGAATATGATCGCTTGCGGCACGGGAGGTTTCGGTGGGCAAGGATGCTCGTCACGACGAACAGGCACGGCTCAGGCGGATATTCACGGCGGACCGGGGTTCGCTCCCCCCTGACGGCGACACCGGCTTCAACCGGCTCATCTTCGCCTCAAGCCCCTATCTCCTCCAGCATGCCGATAACCCCGTGGCGTGGTACGAATGGAGCGAAGAGGCCTTCGCCCGGGCCCGGGCCGAGGACAAGCCGGTCTTCCTCTCCATCGGCTACGCCACCTGCCACTGGTGCCACGTCATGGCCCACGAGTCCTTCGAGGACCAGGAGGTGGCCGCCGTGCTGAACCGGGACTTCGTGGCCATCAAGGTGGACCGGGAGGAGCGCCCCGACATCGACGACACCTACATGCGGGTGGCCCAGCTCATGAACGGCAGCGGCGGCTGGCCCCTCACCGTCTGCATGACCCCCGAGCGGGAACCGTTCTTCGTGGCCACGTACATCCCCAAAGATTCGCGGGGAGGGATGCCGGGGCTCGCGGAGATTCTCGGCCGCATCGCCCAGGTCTGGAAGACGGGCCGGGAACTGGTGCGCCAGAACTGCGAAGCCATCCTCGACAGCCTGCGGAACCGCTCCGTTGCGGAGCCCGGAGAGCTGGCCGGCGATGGGCCGCTCCATGCCGCCCGGAGCCAGCTGGCCGCCCTGTTCGACCCGGTCAATGCCGGCTTCGGTCAGGCCCCCAGATTTCCCATGCCCCTCAATCTGTCGTTTCTGCTCCGGTTCGGCCGGCGTTTCGGCGATGCCGGCGCCACCGCCATGGCCACGGCAACCCTGGAGGCGATGCGGGGCGGCGGGATCTTCGACCAGCTCGGGTTCGGCCTCCACCGCTACAGCGTCGACAGCAAATGGCTCGTCCCCCACTTCGAGAAGATGCTCTACGACCAGGCCCTGGTGGCCGCGGCAGCGGTGGAGGCGTTCCAGGCCACGGGTCGGGAGCCGTTCCGGAAAATGGCGGCGGAACTCTGCGATTTTGTCCTCCGGGAGCTGGCCGCGCCGGAGGGGGGCTTCTATTCGGCCCTCGACGCGGACACCGAGGGGGAGGAGGGGCGGTACTACCTCTGGACCCCCGCCCAGGTGCGGTCGGTCCTCGGTGACGGGGACGGCGGGCTCTTCTGCCGCCTGTTCCACGTGACCGAGGGGGGGAACTTCGAGGGGGCGAGCATTCTCAGCCTCCCCGTCCCGCTCCCTGAGTTCGCCCGGCGTGAGGGGATGGACCCCGCAACCCTTGCCGCCAGGGTGGACCAGTGGCGAACGCTCCTGCTGGCGGAGCGGGAGGGGAGGACGCGCCCCTTCCGGGACGAAAAGATCGTGACCGCCTGGAACGGCCTCATGATCGCGGCCCTGGCCCGGCTCTTCCTGGCCGGCGGCGGGGAGCGGTTCCTGGAGGCGGCTGAGGCCGCGCTCGACCGTATCCGTCGGGACCTGCGGCGGGCCGACGGGCGGCTCCTGAGGAGCATCCACCGGGGGGAGGGGGCGGTTCCGGCCTTCCTGGAGGACTATGCCGCCCTTATCCACGGACTTCTGGCCCTCCACGAGGCGACCCTTGAACCCCGTCACCGGGAAGAGGCCCTTTCCCTGGCCCATGATATGCTCCGGCTCTTCTCCGGTGATGGCCCGGGGCTCTGCGACACGGGATGGGATGCCGAGACGGTCCTGATGCGGGGCCGGGAAACCTATGACGGCGTGATGCCCTCGGGAAGCGGCCTGGCGGCCTTTGTGCTCATCCGCCTCGGCAGGATTGCCGGCGGGGAGCGTTTGGTGGAGGCGGGGGAGGAGATTGTGCGCGCCGTCATGGCCGGCGCCGAGCGCCGGCCCGCGGCCCATCTCCAGACCCTGATGGCCCTTGATCTCCTCCTGGGGCCGGAGGTGGAGGTGACCATTGCCGGCGAGGGGCGCAGCGAGATTCGCTCCATGCTGGATGAGGTTGGAAGAAGATTCATTCCGGGGCTTGTCCTGCGGAGCGAACCGGACAGGGAGGCGGTGGCGACGGCCCGGGTCTGCGCCGCCGGGGCCTGCCGGATTCCCGCCGGTTCCCCCCAAGCCCTGGCGGAGATTCTCGACCGCGCGCTGGAGGAGTGCTATCCTCAGCCGGCGCAAAATCCGTGACTCTGCGGCGCTGTTTGTGCTAATACCTCCCCTCGACCGTTATCCACCCAGGGGAACCAATGTCCGAAAAAAAACAGATTGCCCGGGCCGCCGGCGTGCTGGGCCTTGCCACGATCCTGTCGCGCATCCTGGGAATGGTGCGCGATATGGCCGTTTCGCGCCTCTTCGGGGCCGGCCTTGCCACCGACGCCTTCTTTGCCGCCTTCCAGATTCCGAACATGCTCCGCCGCTTCTTTGCCGAGGGGGCCCTCACCTCCGCCTTTGTCCCCACCTTTTCCGAATGGCTCACCCAGAAGGGGGAAGAGGAGGCGCGGGAACTGGCCAATGCCTGCTTCACTCTCCTCACCATCGTCATGGCGGCGGTGACGCTTGCGGGGATCATCCTCTCGCCGGCCATCGTCTCCCTCATGTTCCCCGGCTTCAAGGCGGAGCCCGCCAAGTTCGAGCTGACCGTGTTCCTGAACCGGCTCATGTTTCCCTACATCTTCTTCGTGAGCCTCGTGGCCCTCTGCATGGGGATTCTCAACACCGTCCGGCACTTCTTCACCCCGGCCATATCAACGGTCTTTCTCAATATCTCCATGATCCTCTGCGCGTGGCTCCTCCACGACCGCTTCCAGGTCCCCATCACGGCCCTGGCGGTCGGCGTGCTCATCGGAGGATTTCTCCAGCTGGCTCTGCAGCTGCCGACCCTCTGGCGCAAGGGGTTCCCGATCCGCCCCCGCTTCAGTCCGGGGCACCCGGCGGTGCGCAAGATCGCCCTCCTCATGGGGCCTTCGGTCTTCGGGGTCGGCGTCTACTACCTTAATATCACGGTCGGCAACATCCTCGCCTCCCTTCTCCCCCAGGGGAGCGTCTCCTACCTCTACTACGGCCAGCGCCTCTTCGAGTTCCCCCAGGGGATCTTCACCGTCTCCGTGGCCCAGGCGGTGCTCCCGTCCATGAGCCGCCAGGCAGCCGCGGGGGAGATGGCCCAGCTGAAGGACTCCCTCGCCTTCGGTCTGCGGCTCACCCTCTTTGTGACCATTCCGGCCACCGCCGGCCTCATGGTCTGCGCCACCCCCATCTTCAGTCTCCTCTTCATGGGGGGGGAGTTCGACTACGCCAAGGCGGCCAGTTCGGCCGAGGCCCTTTTCTACTATTCCCTGGGGCTCTCCCTGGTGGCGCTGGTGCGGGTGCTGGTGCCAGCCTTCTATGCCCTGAAGGACACCAAGACGCCGGTGGCCATCGCCTTTGTCGCCTTCGTGCTCAATGTGATCTTCAGCCTCCTCCTCATGGGGCCGCTGAAACACGGGGGGCTCGCCCTTGCCTCGTCCCTCTCCGCTCTGGGGAACATGGGGCTTCTCCTCTGGTTCCTGCGGCGGAAGATCGGCCCCTTCGGCGGGCGGAAGATCTGCTTCTCCGGCGTCAAGGCCGTCCTGGCCTCAATCCCCATGGCATTGGCTGTCCAGTGGGGGATGGGGCTCGCCGACTGGTCGGCGGCGGGGGCGAAGTTCGTCAAGGCTGGCGTGCTTCTGGGATCCATCGGCGTCGGGATGGCGATCTTTCTGACGGTTGCCCACCTCCTTCGGTGCGACGAGGCCCGTGAGGTGGTGGGGCTGGTTCGGAGGAAGTTGGGAAGGTGATCGTTTCGGCTGGGGGGAGTCTTCTGTCAACTGGTACTCGAAGACCGTGATTCCATGCAGTTATGAACAGGGAGTCTGTTGTCGGTCCCCTGAAACGCGGGCAGTGGAGATGAGCGGTTGGCTAAGGTGCTGAATTATGGCTGTATTGAATAAAAGCTAGATAAATCAGTATGTTAAAGTGTGGTTAAAAAATGGGCAGAAGGCGAAAAGCATGGGATACCGTATCCGTTTGGCTGGTTGTCAACACTGTTGTTCACAGGTTATCCACAGAAAGTGTGGAAAATCGGTTACGGTGTTGAAAAGACGTAACAAAGGTCTGAAACGACCGGTTCAGTCTCCTTGCCGCTCCCGTTGCTTCGCCTCTTCCCAGAGGGCTTCCATCTCTTCCTGTGAGGCATCCTTCAGTGACACTCCCCGTCCGTGGAGGGTTTCCTCGATATGCCCGAAACGTGCCGTGAACCGGGCAATGGTCTTGCGGAGCGCCTCCTCCGGGTCGATGGAGAGGAACCGTCCCAGATTGACGATGGCGAAGAGGAGATCCCCCAGTTCCGCCTCCATCCGTTCCTGGTCGCCGGCCAGCATGGTTTCCTCGAACTCGTGAAGTTCCTCCACGACCTTGGCGAAAACCTCATCCACGTGGGACCAGTCGAAGCCGACCCGCGCGGCCTTCTCTGTCACCTTGTGGGCTTTCATGAGGGCCGGCAGATGGGGCGGGACTCCCGAAAGGGCCGACTTCCGCTCTTCCTTTTTTTCCTTCTGCTTGAGGCGCTCCCAGTTTTCCAGCTGTTCCTGGCTGGTCTTGATGACCTGATCGCCGAAAACGTGGGGGTGACGGCTCACCAGCTTGTCCGCCAGGGTTCCGAGCACCTCCTCCATGGAGAAAGCACCCCGCTCTTCGGCTATTACCGCATGGAAGACCGGCTGGAGGAGCAGATCGCCCAGCTCCTCCCGGAGCATCTCCGGCGACCCGGCGTCAACCGCCTCGATCACCTCGTATGCCTCCTCCAGCAGATACCGCTTGAGGGATTCATGGGTCTGCTCCGCGTCCCAGGGGCAGCCACCGGGTCCCCTCAACCGACGCATGATCTCCATGATCCTCTCAAATGCTGCCCCTTCGTTTTCCATGGTTTGACTCTCCGTCCGTGAAACGTAACGGGGCATCCGTCTGGATGCCCCGCTGATTGCAGAAATGGCTGTCCCGGTTTTCTATCCGCCCTTGAGGTACGAAGCCAGAAATTCACGCTTGTAGTCGGCAAAACGCCCCTCTTCGATGGCCGTGCGGATGTCCGCCATCATGGTCAGGTAGAAGTGGACATTGTGGATGCTGGCGAGAATAGCCGAGAGAACCTCGTTGGCGTTGAACAGATGGTGGATGTAGGCCCTGGTGAAGTTTCGGCAGGCGTAGCAGGTGCAGTTGGGCTCGATGGGGTAGAAGTCGCGCCGGTACTTGCGGTTGGTGAGGCGGATCTTTCCCCGGTTGGTGAAGAGGGTGGCGCTGCGGGCGTAGCGGGTCGGGATGACGCAGTCGAACATGTCCATCCCCCGCTCGACGCTTTCAAGGATATCCTCCGGCAGCCCTACCCCCATGAGGTAGCGGGGCTTGTTCTCCGGCAGGTAGGGGGCCGTGTACTCCACAACTTTCTTCAGGAGATCCAGCCCCTCCCCGACGGAAACCCCGCCGATGGCGTAGCCGGGGAAATCCATCTGCACCAGTTCCCTGGCGCACATGGCGCGCAGATCCTCAAAGACACTCCCCTGGACGATGCCGAACAGTGCCTGATCCTTCCGCGTTTGGGCTTTCTTGCACTGCTCGGCCCAGCGCAGGGTCTTGCGGGTCGATTTCGCCGCGTACCTGCGGTCGCAGGGATAGGGGATGCACTCGTCGAAGGCCATGATGATGTCGGCTCCCAGAGATTCCTGGATGGCAATGGCCCTGGCAGGGTCGAGGAAGACCTCCTCGCCGGTAACCTCATGCTTGAAGTAGGCCCCTTCCTCAGTTATCCGCTTGTTGGGGAGGGAAAAAACCTGAAAACCGCCGGAATCGGTCAGGATCGGGCCGCTCCATGACATGAATTTATGGAGTCCTCCCGCCTTTTCCACCAGTTCCTCGCCGGGACGGAGGTGGAGGTGATAGGTGTTGGAGAGGATGATCTGGGCGCCGGTCTCCTTCACCTGCAGGGGGGTCATTGCCTTCATGGCGGCATGGGTGCCCACGGGCATGAAAATGGGAGTTTCGATGGTGCCGTGGGGGGTTGTCAGTGTCCCCCTCCGGGCAGAGGTCTTCTTGTCCCGTTTATTGAGAGTAAATTTCATGTTGCCTTTTCGGGGGGTTTGAATTACAACGCCCTAAGATTAGTTTTTGTTCAGTCACTTCCTGTTTTTTTCTGCATGGTTGGGGAGCATTGTTAGCAGAACGGCCATGAAAAAGCAACCTTGCTGTCGATGCCGGAGGCGCCTGGACGCCCGTCGTGGCTGACAGTTGACTGGGGTCGCCTCGATGTCAACCCGCGCAATTTTTTTAACCAGGAATTTGCCTTGCTGCGACATTATCCGCCGCAGTTTGTGTTTCAGTGCCCTCGCGCCGGATGGTGTGCCAAATAGTGCAATCCGTTCCCAATATCAGACGGGATAAGGATTTGCACCCTCCCCAACACCACTTTTTTATTGCTTTTTCCTAAAACGACGTTTAGTATACAGTATACAGTAAAGACATTAAAAATAGCCAATATTGCTCTATTGGTTCTCGATGGTGGTTTGAACAAAATACCTTGCAGGGAGGGAACAATGGACAATTGTAAGGAATGGCGGGCGCCTCCGCAGTCGGTTCAAAGGTTTTCTCCGTAAGGCCGGCCGAGGTTTTCTTCGTCGTCTTTGTGGCGCGACGGAAAACGGCCGGCACGAGTATTAAATTTCAGAACAACGAATACGCGCAAAGGGATACCATTATGCAACTGTTCACGAGTACTGTGGGAAGAAAAGTCCTGATGGCGATTACCGGCCAGTTCATGGTGCTGTTTGTTATCGTCCATATGCTGGGAAACTCCTCCATCTTCATTCCTGGCGGCATTAATGCGTACGCCGAGCATCTCCACGCACTTCCACCCCTGGTCTGGGGCTTCCGCCTGGTCATGGTTGTTGTGGCAAGCATTCATGTTCTTTTCGGCGTCCAGTTGAGCCTCGAGAACCGCGCCGCCAACGCCGAACCCTATGCGGTCAAGAATCTCAAGAAGGCTACCCTGGCGAGCACGAGCATGCTCTATACCGGCCTCCTTCTTCTTGCCTTCATCATCTATCACCTCCTCCATTTCACCATCCGCGTTACCCCCGATATCAAGATCGGTGTGGATGCGCTGGGTCGCATTGATGTCTTCGGCATGGTGACCAACAGTTTCTCCCACGGCATCGTTGCGTTCATCTATATCGCCGCGATGGTGGTGCTGTTCCTTCATCTCTCCCACGGCATCCAGAGCTTCTTCCAGACGATGGGCTGGAACAATGAAAAGACTCTTCCGGTTTTCGGCAAGATTGGCATGGTCGCCGCAGTTGTTCTGCTTCTTGGTTACGCGTCCATTCCCTTCGTCATCGTCACCGGCATTCTGAAAGGTTAGGGGGTTCAAGTGATACTCGACGGAAAATGTCCGACTGGACCAATTGAGAAAACATGGGACAAGCACCGCTTCGACATGAAGCTGGTCAACCCTGCCAACAAGCGTAAGTACAAGATTCTTGTCGTCGGTACCGGCCTTGCCGGCGGCGCTGCTGCCGCCTCCCTCGGCGAGCTCGGCTACAATGTCGAGGCATTCTGCTATCAGGACAGCCCCCGCCGCGCCCACTCCATCGCTGCCCAGGGGGGGATCAACGCCGCCAAGAACTACCCCAACGACGGCGACAGCATCTACCGTCTCTTCTACGACACCATCAAGGGGGGCGACTTCCGGGCCCGCGAGGCCGATGTCTGGCGTCTGGCCCAGGTGTCCAACAACATCATCGACCAGTGCGTGGCCCAGGGCGTTCCCTTTGCCCGCGATTACGCAGGTTACCTGGATAACCGCTCCTTCGGCGGCGCCCAGGTTTCCCGTACCTTCTACGCCCGCGGCCAGACGGGACAGCAGCTTCTGCTCGGCGCCTATTCGGCCCTTGCCCGGCAGATCAAGGCCGGCACCGTCAAGATGTTTCCGCGCACCGAAATGCTCGACCTGATTGTCGTGGACGGCGAGGCCAAGGGGATCACGGTTCGCGACCTGGTGACCGGCGAGATCCGCAGTCACGTGGGTGACGCGGTGGTTCTCTGCACCGGCGGCTACGTCAACGTGTTCTATCTCTCCACCAACGCCATGGGGTGCAGCGTTACCGCCGCCTGGAAGGCCCACAAAAAGGGCGCCTTCTTTGCCAACCCCTGCTACACCCAGATTCACCCCACCTGCATTCCGCAGCACGGTGACAAGCAGTCCAAGCTGACCCTCATGTCGGAATCGCTCCGTAACGACGGCCGCTGCTGGGCTCCCAAGAAGAAGGGTGACAAGCGCGCACCGGCCGAGATTCCCGAAGAGGAGCGCGATTACTACCTGGAGCGGAAGTATCCGAGTTTTGGTAACCTCGCTCCCCGTGACATAGCCTCCCGCGCCGCCAAGGAGCAGTGTGACGACGGCCGTGGCGTCGGACCGGGCGGGCGCGGTGTCTATCTCGATTTTGCCGATTCAATCAAGCGTCTTGGCGAAGATACTATTCGCGAACGTTACGGCAACCTTTTCGAGATGTACGAGAAGATCACCGATGAGAACGCCTACAAGGTGCCGATGCGGATCTATCCGGCCCCCCACTATTCCATGGGCGGTCTCTGGGTTGACTACAACTGCGAGAGCAACATTCCGGGGCTGTTCGTCCTGGGTGAGGCAAACTTCTCGGTTCACGGCGCAAACCGCCTCGGCGCCAGCGCTCTCATGCAGGGCCTAGCCGACGGCTACTTCGTCATTCCCTACACCATTGCCAACTACCTGGCCAAGACAGCTCCGGGCAAGGTCAAGGCCGACCATGCCGAGTGCAAGAAGTCCGTTGAAGATGTGAACAACAACCTCAAGAAGCTCATGTCCATCAACGGCAAAAAGACCGTCAGCGAGTTCCATCGCGAGCTGGGCAAGATCATGTGGGAGAACGTCGGCATGGCCCGCAGCGAGCAGAGCTGCAAGGACGCCCTCAAGAAGATTCCCCAGCTTCGTGAGGAGTTCTGGAAGAATGTCAAGGTTACAGGATCGGGTGCGGAATTCAACCAGCAGCTGGAGAACGCCAATCGGGTGGCGGATTTCCTTGAATTCGCCGAGCTCATGACCCGCGATGCCCTCTATCGCAACGAGTCCTGCGGCGGTCATTTCCGGGTCGAGCACCAGATGCCCGACGGTGAAGCTAAGCGTGACGACGAAAACTTCTGCCACGTTGCCGCATGGGAGTTCAAGGGGGTCAATGCGGAGCCTGAACTGCACATCGAACCGCTGAAGTTTGAGAACGTCCATCTGGCGATAAGGAGCTACAAATAATGAGCCACGATAATACCATGAATCTTACTCTCCATGTTTGGCGCCAGAAGGGCCCAAAAGATCCAGGAAAGTTTGAGGTCTACGAGGCCAAGAATGTGAGCCCCGACCAGTCGTTCCTGGAGATGCTCGACGAAGTGAACGAGGATCTCATCAAGGCGGGCAAGGACCCTATCGCCTTTGACCATGACTGTCGTGAAGGGATCTGCGGCATGTGCTCGCAGGTAATCAACGGCGTGCCCCACGGCGGGCAGGACCGTACCACGGTCTGCCAGCTCCATATGCGGATGTTCAAGGATGGCGATACCATCTATATCGAGCCTTGGCGTGCCCGTGCATTCCCGATCGTCAAGGATCTGGTCGTTGACCGCTCCGCCCTTGACACGATCATCCAGGCCGGCGGTTATACGTCGGCCCACACGGGCGGTGTCGCAGACGGAAATGCCATCCTTATTCCCAAGGATGATGCCGATTACGCCATGGATGCTGCCGAGTGCATCGGCTGCGGCGCCTGCGTGGCAGGCTGCCCCAACGGCTCGGCCATGCTCTTCACTTCCGCCAAGGTTTCGCAACTGGCGGTTCTCCCCCAAGGCAAGACCGAGGCGGCACGTCGCGTCAAGGCAATGACTGAAGCTCTCCAGGGGTGCGGTTTCGGCAACTGCACCAACCACTACGAGTGTCAGGCGGCCTGTCCCAAGGGAATCAATGTCAAATTCATCGCCAAACTGAATCGGGAATATCTCAAGTCACTGTTCTAGCGGCGGCCTGATTCAGTTGTGCAAACCGTGCTTGCAGCGGTGCCATGGGGCGGATTCATCAATCCGCCCCTTTTTTTATCCGGAGGCAGACATGATGCTAGCTGTGTTGCGGATAAGACTTCACCTTAAGGGTAATGCCAGCGACCCGTACCTCCTTTATCGCGTTCGAGACGGTTTCCAGGGGGCCTTTCGGCTGGTGAGCGGCTGTTCTGATGGCGAATGCAGCCGTTGTGTCCGCAATGATGATTGCCCCTACCGCATCGTCTTCGGCCAGCAGCTGAGTTCGGATCCGGCTGCTGTAAAGAGGCACCAGAAGCCCCCCCTTCCGTTCGCCTTCGCGTTTCCGGTATTCCCCCCAGCGCCAGACGCCGGCCTGGAATTCGATGTCCGCCTTGCCCTCGTGGGCAATGCCACCCGCTTTGTTGCCGAGTTTGTGGCAGCCGTTAATCTGCTCTTTGCCGGGAAAACCGAGCAGGATAAACTTGCAGCTGAGATTGTTCGGGTCGAGTCCCTGGGGTACCACGATGAGGCAACCCTTGTCTGTGAAGGAAGGGGGGCAACCGTTATCGCTGATTCCCTTACCCTTCTCAGCACGGAAGGGCTCTGTGACTCCCGTCTGCTGAACAATAACGGCAGGATGCGCCTTCGCTTCGTCACTCCCCTCAAGCTTATGCAGGAAGGAAGGCCCCGGCGGGACTTTTCATTCTCCCTCTTCATGCGGACTCTCATCCGGCGGATTTCATCCCTTGCGTCGTACTACTGTGATGACGGCGTTTCGGCCGATTTCAGATGGCTGGCTTCCCTTTGCGAGTCGGTTTCCCTGTCGGATAGTTCAATCGGCTGGGTGGAGTGGGGGGGAGGCAAGCAAGGGGGGAAGCTTGCCGGATTGACGGGGGAGGCCGTGCTGGCCGGAGTTCCCGAGGAATTCATTCCGTTTCTGCTCCTGGGAGAGCTGCTCAATGTCGGCAAGGGAGCTGCCTTCGGGCTCGGTCGCTTTACCTTGGAGCATGCAGGGGGGTAATAACTTGCAAATCAAGGATGGTATGCTACCACTTTACAGACATTGAAGTGACATGATTTGCCAGGACCGGCGTACGTTTTTGGTTTCGGTGCCAAGGAGTCTCCTTATGGGGCAATCGGTCTGGAAGCCGCTGATATGGGTATTTGTACTGATCATCGCCTTTAACTTCCTCTATGGCTATTTCGCCCGGCAGCCCGGTGACGGCGGGGCCTCCATTTCATACAGCCGTTTCAAGGAAGAGCTGTCTTCAGACAACATCAAGAAAATTACCATCAAGGGTAACGGGATCAGTGGAGAGTTCAGAAAAAGAGTCACTCTGACCGATTCCGTTTCGGGGCAGCCCGTTACCCGGGAGGCTGTCCGGTTTACCACCGTAAAGCCGGCCATTGAAGATCCGAGCCTCATGGCGGATCTGCAGGCAAGGAAAGTGGATGTCACCGCGGTCGCGACGGAGGCTTCACCGCTGGTGAGCGGCCTTTTGTATCTCTTGCCCTGGGTGCTCATTATCGGCGTCTGGTGGCTCGTCATGCGGGGGATGAAGGGGCAGAGCCCCGGCGCCATGATGGGAGGATTCTCCAAGTCCGGTGCGCAGCTGTATACCCCGGGGGAAAAGAGCAAGGTGACCTTTGACGATGTGGCCGGCATGGAGAACGCCAAGCTGGAGTTGCGCGAGGTCGTCGACTACCTGCGGGATCCGAAAAAGTTCCAGCGAATAGGGGGGAAGGTGCCCAAGGGGATACTGCTGGTGGGCCCCCCGGGGACCGGCAAGACACTACTTGCCAAGGCCGTTGCCGGCGAGGCCGGCGTGACGTTTCTCAGCATCTCCGCGTCCCAGTTCATCGAGATGTTTGTGGGGGTCGGGGCGGGAAGGGTGCGGGATCTCTTTGCCACGGCCAAGAAGTCGGCGCCGAGCATTATTTTCATCGACGAGCTCGATGCCGTGGGGCGCAGCCGCGGCGCCGGATTCGGCGGGGGGCACGACGAACGGGAGCAGACCCTGAACCAGCTCCTGTCGGAAATGGACGGTTTTGATCCCCACGAAGAGGTGATCGTCATGGCGGCCACCAACCGACCCGATGTCCTCGATGCGGCTCTGCTGCGCCCCGGGCGATTCGACCGCCACGTGGTGATTGACCGCCCCGACTGGCGGGACCGGGAGAAGATCCTCCAGGTGCATACCCGAAAAATCCCAATAGACAAAGATGTCTCCCTTGCGGTCATCGCCCGGGGAACACCGGGTATGACCGGCGCGGACCTGGAGAACCTGGTGAACGAGGCTGCCATCCTGGCCGCCCGGGAGAATTCCGCCACGGTCACCATGACCCACCTGGAGAGGGCCAAGGACAAGGTCCTCATGGGGGGAGAGCGGAAGATGTACATCACTGACCACGAGAAGCGGATCACCGCCTGCCACGAGGCGGGACACACGCTCGTGGCCAAGCTCCTGCCCGGTACCGACCCGGTCCACAAGGTGACGATTATCCCGCGGGGGCAGGCCCTGGGAGTGACTCAGCAGCTGCCTGAGGACGACCGCTACCACTACTCGAAGTCGTATCTTCTGAACCGGCTGTCGGTGGCCCTTGGGGGGCGGGTGGCCGAGCGGCTCGTCTTCGGCGACCTCTCCACGGGGGCCCAGAACGATCTCAAGATGGTTAACGATCTGGCGGAGAAGATGGTTTGCCAGTGGGGCATGAGCGACAGGATCGGCGCCATGACCTTCAGCCGCGGCGAGGAACACCCGTTCCTCGGCCGGAAGCTGGCAGAGGAGAAGACCTTTTCCGAACAGATGGCGTGGCTCATCGATCAGGAAATCGGCGCCATCATCAAAGAGGCCGAGGCCAAGGCCGAAGAGATCATTGCCGGAAACCGCGACAAGCTTGACATTCTGGCGGACGCCCTGATCGACGAGGAGACCCTGGACGGAAAGCGGGTCAACCAGCTGCTTGGACTAGCAGAAACTCAGTAGATAATGATATAGCCGTGGTCCTGGGCGATTTTGGAGATTTCCAGGGTATCCTTGATCCGGTAGGTCTTCCCCTCGAGGGTGAAGAGGTAGCCGTCGCCGTCGGGAACGGCGCTCTCCATGAGGGTCTCGAAGAGGGCAGTCTTGATGGTTTCCATGGTACGTCGCTCCTTGTGGGGGATTGCTTCAGTGGCAACGGCTGAAGCAGATTTTCGTAACAGATGACGAAACTTCCACTTCCAACTGTATACAATCGGCAGTTCCGTTGGCAACGCTTTTAACGGAAAGCGAGGTAGCAATGCAGCACCGGAGAAAAAGCGGTATCCTCCTCCATCCCACGTCCCTTCCCGGGCCGGGCGGGATCGGTGCCCTCGGCAGGGAGTGCCGGCGTTTCATCGACTTCCTTGAGGCGGCGGGCCAGACCCTCTGGCAGGTGTTGCCCCTCGGTCCGGCCGCCTACGGCAATTCGCCCTACTCATGCTACTCGGCCTTCGCGGGTAATCCGCTCCTCATCGACCTGACCGCCCTTGTGGATGTCGGCGACCTGGACGGCACCCCCCCGGCCGTCTTTCCCGAGGACCAGGTGGACTTCGCCCTGGTGGAAAACTACAAAATCCCCCTCCTGAAAAAGGCTGCCGCCAAATTCTACGCCCACGGCGAACGGGAACGGAAGGAGGAGTACTGGCATTTCTGCGACACCACCCCCTGGCTCCACGACTATGCCCTCTTCATGGCCCTCAAGGCGCATTTCGGAGGGAAAAGCTGGACCGCCTGGCCCAGGGAGATCGCCCGACGGGAGCCCGAGGCCCTTGAGAAATATTCGGTTCGGCTCGGCGAGGCCATCGGGGAGCAGAAATACATTCAGTGGCAGTTCTTCCGCCAGTGGCGCCATATCAGGGAGTACGCCAACGGCAAGGGGATCGGCATCGTCGGGGACATTCCGATCTTTGTGGCCTTCGATTCCGCCGACGTCTGGGTCGCCCCCCACCTGTTCAAGCTGGATGAGAAAGGGAAGCCGACGGTCGTTGCCGGCGTTCCCCCCGACTACTTCAGCAAGACCGGCCAGCGGTGGGGAAACCCCCTCTACAACTGGGACGCCATGGCCGCGGAAGGATATCGGTGGTGGATCGAGCGGTTCCGCAGCTGCTTCGACATCTGCGACATGGTTCGCATCGACCACTTCCGGGGGTTCGAGGCCTGCTGGGAAGTGCCAGCCAGGGAGAAAACCGCCGTCAAGGGGCAATGGGTCAAGGGGCCGGGCGAGGCGCTCTTTGACGCCGTCATCGGCAGACTCGGCATGCTTCCCATCATCGCGGAGGATCTGGGGGTGATTACCCCTGAGGTGGAGGAACTGCGGGACCGCTACCGCTTCCCGGGCATGAAGATTCTTCAGTTCGCCTTCGATTCCGGGCCCGCAAACCCCTATCTGCCTCACAACTTCACCAGGGATTCCGTGGTCTACACCGGCACCCATGACAACGACACCACCGTCGGCTGGTTCGGCTCCCTGGATGCCCCGCACCGCAAGGCAGTGCTCGCCTACTTGGGGACGGCAGGGGAGGAAATCCACTGGGAACTGATCCGGCTGGGGCTTGGGTCGGTGGCGGATCTGGCGATTTTCCCCCTGCAGGATATCCTTGGCCTCGACGGCTCCGCCCGGATGAACCTCCCGGGGACCCCGCGGGGGAACTGGTCATGGCGGTTCAATACAGGGGCTCTTACGGAAAAGCATGCCGAGAGACTCCACGAATTGACGGCCCTTTTCGGGAGAATGTGAAGCGGCGAGTCGAGAATCGGTGCAAATAATCTTGACAAACACAGTAGGTGTTATCTACATTTTAAATTATTGTAGCTAACTTCAGTGGTGGGGTATTCGCTCCCCCCCAGGAAAAGAGATGCCCATGACCGACACGAAAAAAGGCTTCGAGACCCTCGCCCTCCACGCCGGGCAGGAGCTGGACCCCACGACCCTCTCCCGGGCCGTCCCCATCTATCAGACATCTTCCTACGCCTTCAGGAGCTCCGAGCATGCGGCCAATCTCTTCGGGCTCAAGGAGTTCGGCAACATCTACACGCGGCTCATGAATCCCACCAGCGACGTGCTGGAAAAGAGGCTTGCCGAACTGGACGGCGGGGTCGGCGCCCTTGCCCTTGCCTCGGGGCAGGCGGCCATCACCTACGCGGTGCTGAACATCGCCCAGGCGGGCCAGAACATCGTCTCCACCAGCTATCTCTACGGCGGCACCTACAACCTTTTCCACTACACCCTTCCCAAACTGGGGATTACGGTGAAGTTCGTGGATACCTCCGACCCGGAGAACGTCCGCAGCGCCATCGACGACAAAACCCGCCTGGTCTACACCGAGTCGGTGGGGAACCCGAAGAACAACGTGGACGACTTCGAGGCCATCGGCCGCATCGCCCACGGGGCCGGCATCCCCTTCGTGGTGGACAACACCGTGACCACCCCCTACCTTTTCAAGCCCCTGGAGCACGGCGCCGACATCGTGGTCTACTCCCTCACCAAATTCATCGGCGGCCACGGCACGAGCATCGGCGGCGCGGTGGTGGACGGCGGCGCCTTCCCCTGGAACAACGGCCGCTTCCCCGAGTTCACCGAGCCCGACCCCTCCTACCACGGGCTGCGCTACTGGGAGGCCCTCGGGAATCTCTCCTATATCCTCAAGATGCGGATTACGCTCCTGCGCGACATGGGGGCCTGCCTCTCCCCCTTCAACTCCTTCCTCTTCCTCCAGGGGCTCGAGACCCTGCCGGTGCGGATGGCCCGCCATGTGGAGAACGCCCGGACCGTGGCTCAGTGGCTTGAGAAGCATCCCCTCGTTTCCTGGGTGAACTACCCAGGACTCGCGAGTCACAAGGACCACGGCAACGCCAAAAAGTACCTGCCTAAGGGGGAAGGGGCCATCATCGGCTTCGGCATCAAGGGGGGGCTCGAGGCAGGGAAGCGGTTCATCGACAGCGTGAAGCTGCTGTCGCACTTGGCGAACATCGGCGATGCCAAGTCGCTGGTGATCCATCCCGCCTCCACCACCCACCAGCAGCTCTCCGAAGAAGAGCAGCTGGCGAGCGGCGTAACCCAGGATTTCATCCGCCTCTCCATCGGCATTGAGGATGTGGCTGACATTATTGCCGATATCGACCAGGCCCTGACGGCGTCCCAGGGATAAACGGCGGCCGGCTTCCGACCGGCATTGCGAAAGGGGCGATCCTTGAAGGGTCGCCTTTTTCATGTGCATTGTCAGGAGGCCAGCGGTACTCCACTACCATGAACTTTCTCGCTCATCTGCACCTGTCGGGCGACGATCCCGACATCCTCACCGGCAACATGATGGGAGACTTTGTCAAGGGGCGGCTCGAAGGGCGTTTTCCCCCCCTTGTCACCATTGGCCTGGAACTGCACCGCCGGATTGACTCCTTTGCCGGCCGGCACCCCGCCTTCCAGGCCAGCCGGCACAGGATCGAACCCCGCTTCGGTCTCTATCGCGGGGTGTTGGTGGACCTCTTCTACGATCATTTCCTCGCGGTCCGCTGGCATCACTATTCACGGGAGCCCCTCGCGGCATTCATTGCCCGGGCGGAGGCCGTGGTGCGGAGCCGTGCCGCACATCTCCCGGAGCGCCTCGAGCGGGTTGTCCCCGCCATTTTCGGCGAATGGATTCCCTCCTATGGCGAGCCTGAAGGGATCGGCCGGGTTCTCGGCCGCATGGGGGCACGGATCGGGCGGCCGAATCCCCTGGCGGACGGGGCCGGAGAGCTTCTGCGCTGCTACGACGGATTACGGGAGGACTTTCTCCTGTTCTACCCGGAGCTGACGGCCTTTGCCGAGGGATTCCTCGGCGGGGCTGATCGTCAGCGCTTATAGCCGATGGCGCGCAGGAAGTCGCGCCGCTTCCGGCGGTCGTCGTCCGACTCCACCCCCTTGGGAGGGAACCCGTCGATGACGCCGAGGACCCCCCACCCCTGGGTGGTGGAGGCGACGATCACCTGGAGTGGGTTGGCGGTGGCGCAGTAGATGCGGCAGACTTCAGGGCAGTTCTTGACCTGGTTCAGGATGTTGATGGGGTAGGCGTCGCGCAGCAGGATGCAGAAAACGTGGCCCGCCCCGATGGCCTGGAGGTTCCGCACGCAGATTCCGATCAGCTCGTCGTCGTTCCCCTCGGTGCGGATGAGGCACGGGCCCGACGCCTCGGTGAAGGCGATGCCGAATTTTGCCTGGGGGACGGTGGTGGCGATGATCTCGTAGAGGTCCTCGGCGGTCTTGATGAAGTGGGTCTGGCCGAGGATGATGTTGCAGCCGTCGGGAATGTCGATGGGGATGGAATGGATTTCCAGGTTCATGACTCCCTCCTTTTGTTTGTCCGCGGCAGAAACAGGAAAAAGCCCCGGTTCCGGTTGCGGGGCTTTGATTGTGCGGTGCTCCGTCGAGGCTCTTTTTCCCGATCCGTCGGTGGAAATTTCACGGTCCTTGCAGCCATGCTCCTTGCGGGACCATGACGGCCGGCGGCCGATCCACTTCCCCTTTTTCAAGAGGTTGCACGCTCCTGGCGGATGGAATCCAGCACTGCGTATTCCGCGTCGCTTCACGGAGCACCGTAGCTGTCAAAGAGCATTTCCTTCATCTTCAGTATAGTAACCTCCATGCTGAATGTCAAAGCCGCGCCCCCTGCAAACCAGCTTCCGGCATGGGTCTTCCGGCGCCTGAAAAGCTGTGAAATTTCTGCCGTGCCGCGAGGGTTCTTGCCTTGAAAGACCCTCCGGGGTAGGATGCACGGACATCGCGAATTCCCCCTGCCGGGCACCGGTCACCACTTGTAGTGAGGTCAATCCATGACAACTGCCGAGCGCCGCTCTATCCTCTGCCCCAGCTGCGGCAAACTCATCAGCCGCGACGAACCTTCCTGCCCTTGGTGCGGCACCGGTCGTCCCGGTTCGTGGCTCAAGAACAATCCCTTCACCCGGAGCGTGGGGAGCGCCGACCGGCTCGTCTCCCTGATCATCACGGTCAACGTGGTGATGTACGTGGTGTCGCTGCTGATCAGCAATCGCGCTCCCGGCCACGGGGGGCTCTTTACGGCCCTCTCGCCCAGCCAGGGGAGCCTCTTCGTCCTCGGGTCCACCGGCGTTGTCCCCATCGAGCGCTACGGCCGTTTCTGGACGCTCCTGTCCGCCAATTACCTCCACGGGGGGCCGCTCCATCTTCTGTTCAACATGATGGCCCTGCGCCAGCTCCTGCCGCTGGTGGCCCAGGAGTACGGACCATGGCGGATGCTTGCCATCTATACCCTCGGCGGGGTTGCCGGCTATGCGCTTTCATACGCGGCCGGAGTCGGCTACACCATCGGCGCTTCGGCGGCGCTGTGCGGTCTCATCGGGGCGCTGCTCTACTACGGCAAGAGCCGGGGCGGGCTCTATGGTCAGGCGGTCTTCAAGGAGGTGTGGGGCTGGGTGGTGGGGCTTTTCCTCTTCGGCATCATCGTGCCGGGGATCAACAACTGGGGCCACGGCGGCGGGGTTCTGGGGGGGATCATCCTGGGGTGCGTGCTCGGCTACCGGGAGCGGCGGGCCGAGAATCTCTTCCACAAGTTCCTGGCGTTGGGGTGCATCCTGGCGTCGGCGGCGGCGCTCGCCCTGGGGCTTCTGTCCGCCTATTTCACGTTTGCGGGGGCTCCCATCCGCTGAAGGAGAGGCCTTTGCCGGATTCCATCGGCGATATTTCACTCTGAACGCCACTGCCGGGCGCCCAGGAACTCCTCCAGTTCCCGGCGGCCGGCGGCGAAGTCCTCCAAGGATACCGTCGCGTCCTCGGTCCACTCCCGTGTCTTGTAGTAGAGCTTGTCGTAGTAGTGCCGGATGAGCCCTTCCATGAAGGGGCCCATCTCCCACCGCTCCAGATACCCTCGAATTTCCTCGTACTTTTCCCCGCCCAGCTTCTTGCGGATCCGCTCCAGGGCGTCGGTCATCCCCTGGCGATATTCCGGCAGCCCGTATTCCCCGATGAGGCGCTCCACCCGTGTTTCCACCGAGGCATCGCACCAGATCTTCACACTCTCCCGCATGACCTCGTAGAGGTTTCCCGGCAGGGTGATCCGGCCAATCCGACGGCTCTCTCCCTCCAGGAGGATCGGCCGGTTGGCCGGCAGCTTCCGGAAGGCATCCCAGAGAAGCGTTTCGAACCGCTTCTGGGAGAGGTCCTGGCTGAGCCCCAGGGAGCCGAAGGCCGAACCCCGGTGGCAGGCGAGCCCCTCCAGGTCGATAACGGAGTGCCCCGCTTCGGCAAGCTGGAGGAGGAAGGTGGTCTTGCCGACACCGGTCATGCCGTGGAGCACCACGAGGGGGGCGGGGGGGCGGAACGGCTCGAAGTACGCCGTCACCATGTTCCGGAATGCCTTGTACCCACCAGCAAGCTGGACTGCGTCGAAGCCGGTGAGGTCCAGGATGGAGGTAATGGTCCTGCTGCGGAGTCCCCCGCGCCAGCAGTAGACGAGGATGGGGCGGCCGGCCGCGGCCGCGGCGATCTCCTCCACCATGGCCGGGAAGCGGTGGGCGGTCAGCTCCAGCCCGCGGCGCCTTGCCTCCAGGGGGCCGGTCTGCTTGTAGAGGGTGCCGATCTCCACCCGTTCCTCGTTGGTGAGGAGCGGCACGTTGATGGCGCCGGGGATATGGTCTTCCTCGAATTCAAGGGGGGTCCGGGCATCGACCACCAGATGGGTGTCGAGGAGCGATTCATGGAACGAAACGGTTCTGGTCACGTAATTCTCCTTGCAAAGTGTGCCATTATACGGGCGAAGAGGCGGCTTTGGCAAGGGGAGCGCTCCAGTGCAGCTTTCCGCCCCGTGTCGGGTGTGATTCCGCAAAGATGGGATACAATTACCCTGTCATGGACGGCGCAACGGTCAGTGAAGATAGCGGAAAACTCCGCGCAGCCATTCACACCCTCACCATCGCGGAAGTCGAAGCGGCGCTGGGGACCGGCGGCGATGGACTGGGACAGGCTGAGGCGGCCCGGCGTCTGGCACGGTTCGGACCCAATGCCATCCGCCCGGCCCGTGGCCGGCCTCTCATCGTCCGGTTCCTGGCCAATTACACTCACCTGATGGCGATCCTCCTGTGGATCGGCGGGATCGTGGGGTTCTTTGCCCGGATGCCCCAGCTGGGGGTGGCCATCTGGCTGGTGAACGTCATCAACGGCATTTTCAGCTTCTGGCAGGAATACCGGGCCGAGAAGGCCACCGAGGCGCTTCGGATGCTGCTCCCCTCCTTCGCCCGGGTTGTGCGGGACGGCGAGGAGCTTCGCCTGCCGGCCGAGGAGCTGGTGCCCGGCGATGTGCTGCTCCTGGCCGAGGGTGACCGCATCTGCGCCGACGGCCGCCTCATCGCCGAGGCGGAGCTGCGGGTCGACCAGTCGGTTCTCACCGGCGAATCCCATCCGGTGCGCAAGACGAGCGATCCGGTACCCGGCGGCGGAATGGGGCGGGTGGAGCTGCCCAACCTCGTATTCGCCGGCACCACCGTTACGGCGGGCACCGGCAGGGCGGTTGTCTTCGCCACCGGCATGGATACGGCGTTCGGCGCCATCGCTTCCCTTACCCAGGGGGTAGGTGAGGCGCCGAGCCCACTCCAGGTGGAGCTGGGGCGCGTGACCAGGGTCGTCACCGCCCTGGCCGCCGGCATGGGGCTCCTCTTCTTTACCCTGGCCGTGGCCTTGGCCGGCGTGGAGACGGCCGAAGGGTTCATCTTCGCCATGGGGATGATCGTCGCCTTTGTTCCCGAGGGGCTCGTGCCGACGGTGACACTCTCCCTCGCCATGGGGGTGCAGCGGATGGCGCGGCGCAACGCCCTCATCAAGAAGCTGTCGTCGGTGGAGACCCTGGGGTGCTGCACCGTCATCTGCACCGACAAGACCGGCACCCTCACCGAAAACGAGATGACTGTCCGCGGTCTCTGGATCGGCGGCCATTCCCTGACCGTGACCGGCGCGGGCTATGGACCGGAAGGGACGGTGCTCGACGAAGGGCACCCGGTCGATGATTCTCTGGCCGTGCCCATGCGCAGGATGCTCCTGGCCGCCGGGCTCTGCAACGACGCGCGGCTCCTGGCCCCGGAGGATGCCGGCGGCCGCTGGAGCATCCTCGGCGATCCCACCGAGGCGGCCCTGAAGGTGGCGGCGGCCAAGGCCGGAGTTGATCTGGATGCCGAGGAGGGGCGCTTCCCCCGGGTGCGGGAGATTCCCTTCGAATCCCGGCGGAAGATGATGAGCACCGTCCATCGGGTGACGGCTCCCCGGGGGGAGGGGGGAGGTCCGTTGGGGCTGGTTGTCTTTGTGAAGGGGGCGCCGCGGGAGGTGGCGGCCCGCTGCTGCCGCATTGCGCTGGACGGTGGAGAGAGTGCTCTGGACGACGGGTGGCGGGAGAAGATTGCCGCGGCCACGGACCGTTACGCCCGGGGGGCGCTCCGGGTGCTGGCGGTTGCCGCCCGCGAGCTGCCGCCCGGGTTCAGCGATTTCACCCCCGCGGGGGTTGAGGCTGATCTTACCTTCCTGGGGCTGGTGGCCATGATGGACCCTCCCCGCCCCGAGGTGGCGGAGGCGGTGGAGAGGTGCCGCCGGGCCGGCATCCGGATCATCATGGTCACCGGCGACTACGGGCTTACGGCCGAGAGCGTGGCCCGGCGCATCGGCTGCATCAGCGGCGCCCCCCCCCGGATCGTGACCGGCGCCGAGCTGGAGGCCTTGTCTCCAGCCGCCCTGGAGGAAATTCTGCGGGAAGAGGTGATCTTCGCCCGGGCGGCCCCCGAGCAGAAGCTGCGGGTGGTGGCCGCGCTCCAGGGGCTGGGGCATGTGGTGGCCGTCACCGGCGACGGGGTGAACGACGCCCCGGCCCTCAAGAAGGCCGACATCGGCGTCGCCATGGGGCTCTCCGGCACCGACGTGGCCCGGGAGGCGGCCGACATGGTCCTCGCCGACGACAATTTCGCCTCCATCGTCAACGCGGTGGAGGAGGGGCGGGCGGTCTACGCCAACATCCGGCGCTTCGCCACCTATGTCTTCACGAGCAACATGGCCGAGGCGGTCCCCTTTGTGGTCATGCTCTTTTCCCGGGGGGCGATTCCCCTGCCGCTCACGGTCATGCAGGTCCTTTCCATCGATCTCGGCACCGACATGGTGCCGGCCATCGGGCTCGGGGCCGAGCTTCCCGAGGAAGGGGTCATGGACCGTCCGCCGCGGCCCCGGAATGATCCGCTCCTGAACCGTGGCGTCCTTGCGCGGGCGCTCCTCTGGTACGGCGTCATCGAGGCGGCGGCGGCCATGTCGGCCTATTTTTTCCTCAACTGGCTCCACGGCTGGCCAAGGGTGCCGCTGGCGGCGGAGGGGACGCAGGTCTACCGGATGGCGACCACCATGACCCTGGCCGGTGTGGTGGCGGCCCAGGTCGGCGCGGTCTTTGCCTGCCGCAGCGACCGGGTCTCGATCCTGACCATAGGGTTTTTCAGCAATCGGCTCGTGCTTCTGGGGGTGGCCGTGGAGCTTGCTCTCCTGGGGCTCCTCGTCTACGTTCCGTTTCTCCGGGAGGTGTTCCACACGGCGCCCCTCGGGCCGGTGGAGTGGTGCTACGTCCTGGCGTGGGCACCCGCCGTCCTGCTTGCCGATGAAGCACGCAAGGCCGTAATGCGGCGGCGCGGGCGGTCGACACCGTCCACGGGAGGGTCATCATGAAAATCATCATCATCGGGTGCGGCAGGGTGGGGGCCGGACTGGCGGAAACCCTCAGCCATCATGGGCACGGGGTCACGGTGGTGGACCAGGCGCCGACAGCCTTCGAGCGGCTTGGGCCGTCGTTTCGGGGAGAGACCATAACGGGGTGCGGATTCGACCGGGATATCCTCCTTGCGGCGGGGATCGAGCGCTGCGACGGCCTTGCGGCGGTCACCACAAGCGACGAGGTGAACCTGGTGGCCGCCCGGGCCGCCCGGCAGGTGTTCCGCGTGCCCCGGGTGGTGGCCAGCCTCTACGACCCCCGCAAGGCGGAAGTCTCCCGGCGTCTGGGGCTCCTCACCATCTCCCCTGTCACCTGGGGGATCAACCGGATTGTGGAGCTGCTCTGCTATTCCCGCCTCGAACCGGTCAAGAGCCTGGGCAGCGGAGAGGTGGACGTGGTGGAGGCGGAGGTCCCCCCTCTCCTGGCGGGGAGGACGGTCAACGAGCTGACCGTGGCGGGTGAGATCCTGGTGGTGGCCATCACCCGGCAGGGGAAGACCTTCATCCCCACCCTCGGGACCGAGCTCCGCGAGGGGGATCTGGTGCACCTGGCGCTGCTCGCCACATCGGCCGAGCGCCTTAAAATCCTCATGGGATGGCATTAGGGAGGAGACCATGTACGTGCTCATCATCGGCGGCGGCAAGGTGGGGGCCCGTCTGGCCGCGCTGCTTCTGGGCGGGGGAAACCGGGTGAAGGTCATCGAGGCGCGGCGCGGGGAGCTGCCGTCCCTGGAGCGGGACCTCCCCCTCGACGCGGTTCTCCGGGGGAGCGGCACCGACCCGGTGGTGCTGGAGACCGCGGGCATCAGGCAGGCGAACGTGGTGGCGGCCGTCACCGGCACCGATGAGGTCAACCTGGTGGCGGCGGGGCTCGCACGCTTCGAGTTCGGGGTGCCGCGGGTCATCGCCCGGGTGAACAATCCGAAGAATGCCTGGATGTTCACCCCGAAGATGGGGGTCGACGTGGCCCTCAACCAGGCGGACCTGCTGGCCCACCTCATCGCCGAGGAGATGTCCCTGGGGGAGATGATGACGCTCCTCAAGCTCCGCAAGGGGGAGTACTCCCTGGTGGAGGAGAAGGTTCACCCCCAGTCGGCCGCGGCGGGAAGGGCGATCCGCGGGCTGCCCCTTCCTGCGGAATGCGTCGTAACCGCCGTCATCCGCAGGGGGACCCTCCTCATCCCCCGGGGCGATCTGGTGCTTCAGCCGGCCGACGAGGTTCTGGCCCTTGTTCATTCGTCCGGGGCGGAAAAACTGGCCGCCGTTCTCGGTCCGGGAGAGAGTCGCAAGGGGCGGGAAACGTAGATTATTCCTTGATTTAGTGAGGGTTAACATGCTATAAGACACTGTTTTTTGTCTGCCGAAAAAATTTCACTAAAACTGAAGGAGGATATGAATGGCACCCTACTCCGCGGATTTCGAGAAGGCCCTGCAGGTGGGCCGTCCCCCCAACATCAAGAAGCTGTTCCCCAACTCCAAGGCCCTCATTGTGAGCGGCAAGGTGGTGGACCGGGCCATGCTCGCCAAGGGGAAGGCCATTGCCATGGCCGCCAACGGCCGCAACTACTTCGTGATCCGCGGCTCCCTCATGGCGGCCCAGCGGGCCAACTGCCCCCTCATCATCGAAATCGCCAAGTCGGAAGGGGGCCAGAAGGCCTACTGCGCCGTCAACTACTGGAACATGGCCCGCATCGTGGATGCCCTCTGCAACGAGCTGGAGATCACCGTGCCGGTGGCCATCCATGCCGACCACTACGGCATCAAGAACGACAAGGACCTGGCCGCCGCCAAGGTGGAGATTCCGACCATGTTCGAGGCGGGGATCACCTCCATCGCCATTGACGCCTCCCACCTCCCCGACGACCAGAACCTCCTGGCCAACCTTGACATCAATCCCTCCATTCCGGCCTGGGCCGGCCTGGAGACCGAAGTGGGCGAGATCAAGGGGAACCAGGGGCTTTCCACGGTGGACGAGGCCAGGTTCCTGATCCAGGGGCTCAACGCCCACGGGATCTTCCCCGACTGGATCGCCCTCAACAACGGCACCACCCACGGCCTGGAGGCCTCTGCCGCCGGCATCCAGGTGGGGCTCACCGCCGAGATCCACAAGGCCCTGGAGCCCTACAGGGTGAACGGCGCCCAGCACGGCACCTCCGGCAACAGCTCCGAGCGGCTCCGTGAGATCGCCAACCAGACCGCCACCACCAAGGCCAACGTGGCCACGGCCCTCCAGATGATCTCCTGGGGCCTCGAAGTGAACGACTACGGCAATGCCCAGCTGGACGCCGACGGCAACTTCATCAAGGTGAAGGGGGAGGGGATGACCGAGGAGCTCTGGGCTGAGATGGTGGCCCATGCCGAGTCCAAGGGGTGGAAGAAGGGGGATTACAAGAACCTGAACCTCCCCTTCGAGAACAAGCTCCTGGCCCAGCCCAGGGAGATCCGCGACCGGATGGCCAAGCGGGTGGAGGATTTCGCCTTCAAGATGATGACTGAGGTCTTCAACGCCAGGGACACCGCCCCCCTCGCCATCGAGGCGATCCTCAAGGCCGGCTCCCACGACGTGGGGCCCAAGGGGAGCCGGATCGAGGACCCGGCCGGCTGGACGAAGGAGCAGATCATCGAGCGGGCCAAGTCGATTGCGAGCGACAAGGGCCCGGAAGGGAACTTCGACGATTAGTCATTCGTTTACATGCTGAGGGAAGGGGGGGCGAAAGCCCCCTTTTCTTTTGGACGACGGGAAGGTGAATCAGGGTCGGCTCGACAGCTTGAGCATCCCGGCCAGGGCGCCGCTGGCGAAGGCGATGCACCAGAGGGTGTAGATGGTGAGGCTCACCCGGTGGAAGGTGCGGTTGACCCGCTCCGCCCGGCTGGTCAGGGAGGCGGCGAGGGCCAGGAGGAAGTGGAAGGCCATGCCCCCCAGCGACAGGATGCCGGTGAGGTTGTGCCATTCGGGGGCCTTGCCGTAGGCCCTGGCATAGAGGCTCATCTGGTGGGTGCCCAGGTAGTCGAAGAGGAGGCCGATGCCGAACATGATCAGGTGCTTGCGGTGGAGCCCTTCGCGCCTGCCGCTGAAGACCGCGTAGCTGTAGAAGACGAGGGCCAGGTTCATGAAGACGATCCCCTGCGCCAGCATGTCAGGATTCCCCTTCCGGTCCCTGGTCCCCGGCCTCCGGTCCCGGATCTTCCAGCCGCCCCGTCTGCCGCAGGGCCTCATAGAGGACAATCCCCGCCGCGGTGGAGAGGTTGAGGCTCCGTACCTTGCCGAAAATCGGTATCCGTACCGTCTGCTCCCAGTTGGCCCGGATCAGCTCCTCCGGGAGCCCCACGGTCTCCTTGCCGAAGACGATGAAGTCCCCCGCCCGGAATCCGGCGTCCACGTGGGTGCGGGCCGCCTTCTTGCTTGTGTAGATGAAGCGTCCCCCCGGATAGGCCCGCTTCAGGGCGTCCAGATTGTCCCAGTAGTGGATCTCCACCTCGCTCCAGTAGTCGAGCCCGGCCCGCTTCAGCTGCCGGTCGTCGGTGGAGAACCCCAGCTTCCCCACCAGGTGGAGCACCGTGCCGGTGGCGCCGCAGAGGCGGGCGATGTTGCCGGTGTTGGGGGGGATCTCCGGCTCGATGAGGACGATATGGAACGGCATCTTCTCGGGCATCTGCTTTCCTGCCGGCTCCTTCTCTGTATACGCGGGACAGCGGTTCGCCGGTCTTGCATTTTGTGGTGGAGGGGTCTATTATTAGCGCTTCTTCGCGGCCTCGCAAAGTACTTTCTTCCTGTCAGGATTCTTACGTATATTCGCACCATATTCCAATGAAAAGGGAGCAGCAATGAAGATCATCGTTACCGACGAGGTGGCCCAGGAAGGGTTGGCCCTTCTGGCCCAGGACCCGCGCGTGGAGATCGACGTCAAGCTGGGGCTCAAGAAGGAGGAGCTCCTGGCGGTCATTGGCGGCTACGACGCCATCATCACCCGCAGCGGCACCACCGTTGACAAGGATCTCCTCGACGCCGGCAAGAAGCTTCGCCTCATTGCCAGGGCCGGGGTCGGCATCGACAACGTGGATGTGGACTACGCCAGCTCCCGGGGCGTAATCGTGGTGAATGCCCCCTTCGGCAACACCAACAGCGCCGCCGAGCACGCCATGGCGCTCCTTCTCTCCTTCTGCCGCAACGTTACCAAGGCCAACGGCAGCCTCAAGAGCGGCGAGTGGAAGCGGGCCCCCTTCACCGGTTACGAGCTCAAGGGGAAGACCGCCGGCGTCATCGGCCTTGGCAAGGTTGGCGGCCGGGTCGCCACGCGGCTCAAGGCCTTTGAATGCGAAGTTCTTGCCTGTGACCCCTACATTGCCGTGAAGCGGGCCCACGACCTGGGGGTGAAGCTCGTCTCCCACGACGAAATCTACCGCAACTGCGACATTATCACCGTCCACACCCCCCTCACCGAGGAGACCCGCAACATGATCGGCGAGCGGGAGCTGGCCATGATGAAGAACGGCGTCATCATCGTAAATGCCGCCCGGGGGGGGATCATCGAGGAGGAGGCGCTCCTGAAGTATCTGGAGTCGGGGAAGATCACCGGCGCCGCCATCGACGTCTTCAGCGAGGAGCCCCCCAAAAGCGAGGTGCTGCGGAAGCTCATCGCCCACGAGCGGGTGGTGGTGACCCCGCACCTGGGGGCCAATACCTTCGAGGCCCAGGTCAACGTGGCGGTGGACGTCTCCAGGGAAATCATCAACTATCTGGACGACCTTCCCCTGGAGAACGCCGTGAACATCCCCCGCTTCGATATGGCCCTCATGGACCAGATGCGGCCGTTCCTGAACCTCATGAGCACCATGAGCGACTTCGTCATCCAGCTCGTGGACACCAACATCGATACGGTCACCTTCACCTACGCCGGGAACATCGGCCATTACGACTGCACCCCCCTGAGCGTCTGCGGACTGTCGTCGATCCTCAACCGGATGGTGGAGCAGGACGTGAACATGGTGAACGCCACCCTCATCGCCGACCAGATGGGGATCACCGTGGAGGAGCACAAGTCGACCCAGTCCCCGTCTTTCTCCAACATGATCACCCTCACCATCGAGGGGCAGGGGGAGAAGCGGACCATTGCCGGCACCCTCTTCGAGGGGACTCCCCGCATCGTGAAGCTGCGGGACTACCAGGTGGATTTTGCCCCAGAGGAGCATATGCTGATCCTCACCTACGGGGATCGGCCCGGGATGATCGGCAAGATCGGCACCATCATGGGTGCCCACGACATCAACATCGCCGCCATGAACCTGGGGCGCCGCGAGAAGCGGGGCGAGGCCATGGTCATCCTCTCCCTCGATTCGGCGGTTCCTCCCTTCGTCATCGAAGAAGTCCGCAAGGCGACCGACGCCGCTTTCATCAAACCGATCCACATGCCTGGGGCCAAGTGCAGCCGGGGCTGCGGCTGCGGCATCTGATCTCTGCAGGCGATGAAGCCAGTGAAAACAGAAGGGCCGGTTCTCCCCAGGGGGCCGGCTCTTCGCCTGTCCGGGGGTGTTGCGTGAAAACTATCGGTCTGTCTGTACTGGCGGTTCTTGTCGGCCTGGTGGTCGTCGGGGCAGGATGGGGCGTGTCCCTGGCTGCCGGAGGCCGGGTGACGAAGGTCTGGGACGGGGATACGGTCGTGATTCGGCCCCTCGGCGGGGGGCGGTCCTACACCTGCCGTCTCTACGGCATCGATGCGCCCGAGACCCCCAAGGATGGGATTCCCGGGCAGCCCTACGGCCAGGCTTCCGCAGCCGAGTTGCGGCGGATGGCCCTTGGCCGGGAGGTGGCGGTGGAGTTCACCGGCGAACAGAGCCATGGCCGGCAGGTGGGCATTATCTTTCTTGATGGCAGGGACCTCAATCAGGAGATGGTGCGGAGGGGCTACGCCTGGGCCTATGTCCGGCACCTGCGGCGTCCCCACGCCTCGGCCTATCTGGCGGCGGAGCAGGAGGCGCGGCAGGCGGGACGCGGGCTGTGGCGGGAGCGCAACCCGGTGCCCCCCTGGGAGTTCCGCGGGAAGCTGAGGAAAGACCGACGCTGAGGCCTGTTTCGGCCTTCGACCGCTTTGCAGAAAAAAAGAGCCCCGCTTTTCGGCGGGGCTCCTTTCGCGTCGGGTACCGACGGTTATCAGCCGTGGAGGGGCCTTCCGCCGCATTTCCTGAGACGGTCGTGGGCCTTGCGGAGAATCTCCTCGGTGGTCTTCCAGTCGATGCATTTGTCGGTGGTGGAGACGCCGTAGCGGAGTTGGGAAAGATCCTTGGGGATCGGCTGATTCCCCTCTTCGAGAAAACTCTCTATCATGACTCCCGAGATGGAGCGGTTGCCTGCCTCTATCTGGCCGATGACGCTGTCGAGCACCTCCGGCTGCTTCTCGTGGCGCTTCTCCGAGTTGCCGTGGCTGCAGTCCACCATGATGGTGGGGAAGAGCCCTCCCTTTTCCAGCATTTCCTCAGTCCGGGCGATATCCTCGGGGAAGTAGTTGGGCTTCTTGCCCCCCCGCAGGACAATGTGGACGTCAGGGTTGCCGGTCGTCTGGATGATGGAGGTCTTGCCGTCACGGTTGATGCCGAGGAAGCTGTGGGGGTGGAGCGCCGCGTTCATGGCGTCGATGGCGATCTGGAGGTTGCCGTCGGTGCCGTTCTTGAAGCCGACGGGGAAGGAGAGGCCGCTGGCCATCTCCCGGTGGGACTGGCTCTCGGTGGTCCGGGCGCCGATGGCCCCCCAGGAGATGTAGTCGGCCAGGTACTCGGGGGTAATGGTGTCGAGCATCTCGCACGCCACCGGCAGGAGCATGCCGGTGATGTCGTTCAGGAGCCGCCGCGCGATGCCGAGCCCCTTGGAGATCTGGTGGGTGTGGTTCATGTCGGGGTCGTTGATGAGCCCCTTCCAGCCGATGGTGGTGCGGGGCTTCTCGAAGTAGACCCGCATCACGATGTAAAGCTGATCCGAAAGCTCGGCTGCGAGCCGCGCCAGGCGCTCCGCGTAGTCGAGGGCCGCCTTGGGGTCGTGGATGGAGCAGGGGCCCACCACCACCATGAGGCGCCGGTCCTTTCCCTTGAGGATGTTCTTGATGTGGGCCCGGCTTGCGTTGACGAATTCAGCCGTTTCCAGGGACTGGGGAAAGACCTGCCGCAGGTCGGCGGGAGCGATGATGGGGGTTATGCTGGTGACCTTCAGGTTGCTTGTCTTGGTCATTTCGAAAATTGTCCTTTGATTTCATGGGGATTTGAGCCGCTTAACTCTATCCTGTTGCTCGGCAAAAGTCAAAAGGTATGTATGTCCTCTCATGGACGCTCAGGGCCCCTCATCCGGCTGAGGTCCAGGTGTGCCGCGCCGGCCCTGGTCATCTCGTCGAGCGCCTTTTCGGAGTCGCCGGGGTTCAGGTCGACCCCCCGCACCCCATCGTCCAGGAGCGTCACCGAAAGGCCCAGGCGCAGCCCGTCCAGGACCGACGCCTTGACGCAGTAGTCGGTGGCGAGTCCGCCCACGTAAAGGTCGGTAATCCCCATCTCCTTCAGCAGCTGGGGGAAGGGGGTTCCGTCATCGGCGGCACCGTGAAAGGCCGAGTAGTCATCCCGCGACGGGTCCATTCCCTTGGAGATGATGATGGCGCCGGCAGGGAGGGCCAGGTCCCGGTGGAAGCGGGCCCCCTCGCTCCCCTGGACGCAGTGGACCGGCCAGGTGCCCCCGAAGTCGCGGAAGTGGGACGTGGCGGCCGGATGCCAGTCCCGGGAGGCGAAAACCGGCAGATTGTGTTCTCGGAACAGGGCGATATAGCGGTTGAGAATTGGGACGACCCGGTCCCCTTCGGGGACAGGGAGTGCGCCCCCGGGACAGAAGTCGTTCTGGACGTCCACGATCAGAAGGGCTGACGAACTCCTCATGGCGTTGCTCCGTTCTGGATTTTTCGGTATCCCCGCTGCACCTCGTCCATGAGCCGCAGCCGCAGGTCGTTGAGGCCGCCGCTGATGGAAACCTTGTACTTGTGGGGATTGATGAAGCGCATGCATCCCTGGGGGAGTCGCGCGAGCTGGTCCCGGCTCCGGTCGGCCATCTGGTCAAGGGGAGGGGATGCCGCCGTTCGCACGCCGTCTTCCATCACAGCGCTCCGGATATCCACGAAGCGGGCCTGCCGGGGGATGGTCACGAACTGGAGGGGATTCGCGGGGTCGAACACCGTGGCGCCGGGAGCCATCTCTTCGCGGTGGAGGCAGATCACGTCCTGGATGAACGATCCGTCGGGGGCCACGGCCCGCAGGAGCCGCTTGCGGTCGGGAAGGGTAGCCTTGGCGATGTCGCTGGTCACCTTCAGCCTGGGGCGGTCGCCGATCCGAACCAGCTTGTAGACCCCGCCCAGGGCGCCCCCACCCTCGCCGGCGCAGGTGGCAAGGCGGGTCCCCACGCCGTAGATGTCGATCCGGCTTCCTTCGCTGCGCATGGATTCGATCACGTATTCATCCAGCTCGTTGGAGGCGACGATCTTTACGCCGGGGAAGCCGGCCTCGTCGAACATGCGGCGCGCTTCCCGGGAGAGGTAGGCCAGGTCTCCCGAATCGATCCGCACGCCGACGAGTTCATGGCCCCGGGAGCGCAGCTCCCGGGCCACGGTGATGGCGTTGGGAATGCCGCTCTTGAGGGTGTCGTAGGTGTCCACGAGAAGGATGCAGGTGTCGGGAAAGACCTCGGCATAGGCGCGGAAGGCTGCCAGCTCGTCGGGGAAGGCCATGATCCAGCTGTGGGCGTGGGTCCCCTTCACCGGGATGCCGAAGAGTTTTCCCGCCAGCACGTTGCTCGTGCTCCGCACCCCTCCAACGCAGGCGGCCCGGGCCTCGCTCACCCCCCCGTCGGGTCCCTGGGCGCGGCGCAGGCCGAACTCCAGCACCGTGCCGCCAGCCGCCGCATGGACGATCCGGGCCGCCTTGGTGGCGACCAGGGTCTGGAAATTGATGATGTTCAGGAGTGCCGTCTCCACCAGCTGCGCCTGGGCCAGAGGGGCCTCCACGGTCAGCAGGGGCTCATTGGCGAAGACCACGGTTCCTTCGGGGGGGGCCGTCACCCTGCCCCGGAACCGGAACGAGCGGAGAAAGTCGATGAAGCGGGGGTGAAAGATCCCCAGTTTCTGGAGGTATTCGAGTTCGTCCTCCGCAAACATGAGGTTTTCCAGGTAGCCGAGGGCCGTGTCGAGGCCGGCAAAGACCGCATACCCTCCCTGGAAGGGGTTGTGCCGGAAGAAGAGATCGAATACCGCCGGTTCGTCGGCCATCCCTTCTTCCAGGTAGCCGGCCAGCATGGTGAGCTGGTAGAGGTCGGTGAGAAGCGGTGAGTAGCGCATGACGTGTCTCCGTCGCGGGGGATGGGGAAAAGTATACCACGGCAAGTGGAGGCCGTCAGACCGCCGCAGCCGAATTGAGCCCTGAACGCACGAAAGGCGGGATCGCTCCCGCCTTTCGTCGTGTGGCCAGTCTGTTCCGCGGGACTACTTGCGGATGTTGTAGAAGACATCCTTGCCCCGGAAGAGGGCGGTGGTGTCGAGCTCGTCCTCGATCCGCAGGAGCTGGTTGTACTTGGCGACCCGGTCGGTGCGGCAGAGGGAGCCGGTCTTGATCTGGCCGGCGTTGACCGCCACGGAGAGATCGGCCAGGGTGGTGTCCTCGGTCTCGCCCGAGCGGTGGGAGATGACGCAGGTGTAGCCGGCCCGCTTGGCCATTTCAATGGCGTCGAGGGTCTCGGTGAGGGAGCCGATCTGGTTCAGCTTGATCAGGATCGAGTTGGCGATTCCCTTCTGGATCCCTTCCTTCAGAATCCGGGGGTTGGTGACGAAGAGGTCGTCCCCCACGATCTGGATCCGCTTGCCCAGCCGGTCCGTGAGGAGCTTCCAGCCGTCCCAGTCGTTCTCGGCCATGCCGTCCTCGATGGAGATGATCGGGTACTTGTTCACCAGGTTTTCGTAGAAATCCACCATCTGCGCCGGGGTTTTCCTGGGCTCCGCCTCGTTCTCCAGGGTGTAGACGCCGTCCTTGAACAGCTCGGAAGAGGCCACATCCAGGGCCAGGAGCACTTCCTCGCCCGGCTTGTATCCGGCCTTCACGATGGCCTCCATGATAACTTCCAGGGCCTCTTCATTGGACTTCAGGTTCGGCGCGAAACCGCCTTCGTCACCCACGGCGGTGTTGTACCCCTTCCCCTTGAGAACCCCTTTCAGGGCGTGGAAAATCTCGGCCCCCATGCGCAGCGCCTCGGCGAAGGATCCGGCGCCGGCCGGCATGATCATGAATTCCTGGATGTCGACGTTGTTGTCGGCATGGGCGCCGCCGTTCAGGATGTTCATCATGGGGAGCGGAAGCTCCTTGGCGTTGCTGCCGCCGATGTACTGGTAGAGGGGGAGCCCCACCTCCTCGGCAGCGGCCTTGGCCACGGCCAGGGAGACGCCGAGGATGGCATTGGCGCCCAGGTTGCTCTTGAACTCGGTGCCGTCCAGATCCAGCATTCTCTGGTCGATCCCGATCTGGTCGGTGACTTCCATGCCGATGATCTGCTCGGCGATGACGTTGTTGACGTTGTCCACTGCCTTGAGGACCCCTTTGCCGAGGTAGCGGGATTTGTCTCCGTCGCGCAGTTCCAGGGCCTCGCGCTCGCCGGTTGATGCGCCGGAGGGCACCGCCGCCCGTCCCATGACGCCGGACTCCAGGAATACTTCGACCTCCAGGGTCGGGTTGCCGCGGGAGTCAAGTATCTCACGCGCGTAGACATCGGTAATTTCGCTCATTCTAGCCCCCTTGCAGGAATGTGTACTTGGTCTTCCGACCATAGGCAAAACAGTGGAAGATATATCAGATGCAGGATGTGAAGGGAACATTTTTAATCTGCTGAACGGGGGAACAGGAGGGGGGAGGCAGCCATTTTGTCATCGGAGTTGACAGGCCCCTGAGCGCGGCGATATAGTATCACATTCGTGTTCCTGAAGAGTTAAGCAGCTGCCACGGCACCGCTTGTGCCAACAGGTATTCATACAGATAATCTCATGCCCTCCCAAAGCGGCAACACCGACCATGAAATACGCGGCTCTCTTCCCCTTTCCCTCGGGAGGATCCTCGACAATCTCCTTGAGCGGTTCTCGAATCCGCGCCATGAAGCCAGGAACCGCCGGATTCTTCTTCTCGTCACCGCCTTTTTCCTTACTATCCTGATCCTTCCCCGCCAGGAATTTCTCTCCGTACGATACAAGGCCGGCGACATTGCCACCGCGGACATCAGGGCCACCCAGGACTATCTCCTGGAGGACCGGCTTCTGACCGACAAGAAGCGTCGGGAGGCCGAGGCCGCGGTCCCCTACGTTTATACGTATTCCCAGGAGGGGGCGGCCGAGCTGGCCGGACGCATCGAGCAGGCCCTTGTCCTCCTGCAGCAGGCGGCAACAGCGGCGCCCCCCAAGGGGGTTTCCGGTCTGGATGAATCGCTGAAGGGGCTCTTCGGGTTCGCCCTTTCTCCAGAGGAGAAAGCCGCCCTGATGCGCCTTGGGGCGGACGCGGCCCTGATGGATCATGTCCGTGCCCTGGCGGAGCGGCTCTATGGCAACAAAATCGTAGTCGACAAGCGCTCCTTTTCCGGGGACACCGCCCACGGCATCGTCCTCGTCGATGCCCGGACCGGCGAATCGCTGGGGGGCATGGAATACACGGTTTCCCCCATCGAGCCCGCCGAGGCTGTGGAGATCGCCAAGGGGATGAAGCTCGACGTCCCCGGCCTCTCTCCCCGCGAGATCGAGACCCTGAAGGAGTTCGTGGCCAAGGGGGTGCGGCCGAATCTGATCTTCAGCAGGGATCTGACCGAGCAGGCCCAGGCCCGGGCCCGTGACTCGGTGCGTCCGGTCCTTCTGCAGGTGAAGCAGGGGGAGATGATCGTCCGGGTGGGGGAGCGGGTTACCGCTGAGCAGGTCCAGAAGCTCGAAATGATTTCCGCGGCCCGCGGGGACATCAACCGGCTGTTCGTCGGTGTCGGCCTTTTCGGCCTCGTCCTCGTCATCCTGTACTTTCCCTACCGCTTTGCCCTCAAGAACATCCGCAAATTCGATCCCGCCACCAAGGATCTCCTCCTCATTTCCCTGGTGACGGTCGGCCTGTTTTTTCTGCTCAAGATTGCCCTGACCATCTCGGCAACCCTGGGGACCCCGTTCCCCAGCATCGATACCCGCGATTACTTCTACCTCTTCCCCTTTGCCGTGGCGCCGATGCTGATCCGGATCATCCTCAACTCCGAGGTGGCGATGGTCTATACGGCCATCACGGCGCCGCTCTTGGGGATCATGTTCAACAACAGTCTCTTCGTGGTGGTCTACGCCCTGCTGGGGGGGATCGTCGGCGCCCACGGCGTGCGCCACTGCAAGGACCGCAGCCGCATCTACACCGCCGGTCTCAAGGTGAGCGTGGTGAACTTCGCCATGGCGCTGGCGTTTCAGACCATGAGCGACAGCTTCCTCTCCCTGCAGACCATCTGGAGCGCCCTGTTCGCCTTGGCCGGCGGGCTTCTCTGTTCCGCCATCGTCACCGGCACCATTCCGCTCATCGAGACCGTTTTCCACTACGTGACCGACATCAAGCTGCTGGAACTCTCCAACCTCAATTCGCCCATACTGCGGGAGCTGATGGTCCGGGCTCCCGGCACCTATCATCACAGCGTCCTGGTGGGGAACCTGGTGGAGGCGGCCGCCGAGACCATCAACGCGAATCCCCTCCTGGCCCGGGTGGCGGCCTACTACCACGACATCGGCAAGATCAGCAAGCCCCAGTACTTCATCGAGAACACCGGCGTGGGCGACAACCGCCACGACAAGCTCGCCCCGAGCATGAGCGCCCTCATCCTCATCTCCCACGTGAAGGAGGGGGTCGAGCTGGCCCGGGAACACCGTGTCGGGCGCCCCATTGTCGATATCATCCGGCAATCCCACGGCACGGCCCTCATGAGCTTCTTTTTCCAGAAGGCCAAGGGTCAGGCCGGCGAAGGGCAAACGGTGCACGAGCGCGATTTCCGCTATCCCGGCCCCAAGCCCCAGTCACGGGAGGCGGGTCTCGTCATGCTGGCCGACTGCGTGGAGGCCGCCTCCCGCACCCTCGTGAACCCCACCCCCGACCGGATTCAGGGGCTGGTGCAGAAGATCATCAACAACATCTTCATCGACGGCCAGCTGGACGAGTGCGAGCTGACCCTCAAGAACCTTCACGAAATAGCGAAAAGCTTCAACCGCATCCTGGCCGGCATCTACCACCACCGCATCGACTACCCGGAGCCGGCCTACAAGGAAAAAGAGAAATCGACCGGAGGTAAGAAACCGAGTGAAGGTAGCGATAGCGAACCGGCAAAGGCGGCACCCGATCGGGACGCCACGCCTCAGAAAAGTGGCGGAGAGGATATTAAGCGCCTTGGGATATCCCGATAGCGAGCTGTCGGTGGTCATCACCGGCGACCTCGGCATCCGGCGCGTCAACCGGGAGTACCTCAGCAAGGACCGCCCCACGAACGTCATCTCCTTTGCCATGGCCGAGGGGGAGTTCGGCGACATGAACCCCGGCGTGCTGGGGGACGTGATCATCTCCGCCGATACGGCGGCCCGGGAGGCGCAAGAGGGGGGGATACCGTTCTGGTCCCGGCTCTGCTTCCTGCTCATGCACGGCATCCTCCACATCACCGGCTACGACCACGAGCGGAGCGGAGAGGCGGAGGCCCGGCGGATGGAGGCGAAGGAGCGGGAGATCTTCGCGATCCTGGAAAGGGAAGGGCTTGTCTAGCCCCTACGGAGATATCGACGGCGAGGTGGACCCTCGCCCATCTCCGACGGCGCCCAACGGCGACCCGGTGAAGCCGTCACGCTTCATTGAATCAGTCAACTGCGCCATCGAGGGGATCTTCTGGGCCACCCGGACCCAGAAGCACATGCGCCGGCACTTCCTGTCGGCCCTGGTTCTCCTCTTCGCGGTGCTCTTCCTCCGGGTGTCGGCCCTTGAGTTCACACTTCTGGCGGTGTCGGTTTCCTTCGTGCTCTTTGCGGAGCTCATGAACACGGCGATTGAAGTGGTGGTGGACATGGTGTCGCCGGAGTACCACCCCCTGGCCAAGATCGCCAAGGACGTGGCTGCCGGCGGGGTCCTCGTGGCGGCCATCGGCGCCGCGGTCATGGGCTACCTGATCCTGTCCCATTACATATTTCCCATTTACAAGGAGGCGCTCGCCATGATAGGTACCCCGTCGGAGATGGGGGCGGTGGTGGCCCTGCTGGCGGTGGTGATCGTGGTGGTGATTCTCAAGTCCATCTCCGGCAGGGGGACGCCGCTGCAGGGGGGGCTGCCGAGCGGCCATGCGGCGGTGGCCTTCTCCATCGCCACCCTGGTTACCCTGAACACCCAGGACCCCCTCATCTCGATTCTGACCATCGCCCTTGCCGTCATGGTGAGCCATTCGCGGCTTCTGCTCAGCATCCACACCATGCGGGAGGTGGTCTTCGGTGCCATTGCCGGAACAGGGATTACCCTTCTGGTGCTGGGCATGTTCCGGTTCATCAAGTAGGCGCTTTCAGACGCCATCACACGACAAAGGAGGAACACAGGCCTTGGACGAGGGCTCTGGCAGGAAAAGCTCCGGACTGATCGACATGTTTGGCAGATTTCTGACCGGCAGGAAGCGGATCACCGAGGAGGAGATCCAGGAGATCATCGACGCCAGCGAGGAAGAGGGGCTCATCAACCCCGAAGAGAACGAGATGATCCGTTCCATCTTCGAGCTGCGCGACACGGTGGTCAGGGAGATCATGGTGCCCCGCACCGACATGGCCTGCGTCTCCGTAGACACCTCGGTGGGCGAGGTTCTGAAGACCATCATAACCTGCGGTCATTCGCGGATACCGGTGTACGACGGCACCGTCGACAACATCGTCGGTCTCATCTACGCCAAGGATCTCCTCAAGTACTGGGGGATGGGCGATGCCTCCATCAACATCAAGCGGATCATGCGGACCCCCTACTTCATCCCCGAGACCAAGAACCTGGAAGAGCTCCTCCAGGAGTTCAAGCGCAAGCGGGTCCACATCGCCATCGTCATCGACGAGTACGGGGGCACCTCTGGGCTCGTAACCATCGAAGACCTGCTGGAGCAGATTGTGGGTGATATCCAGGACGAATACGACCTGGAGGAGGACTGGCTCGTGGAGGAGCCCGACGGCTCGGTGCTCGTGGATGCCCGCCTTCCCATCGAGGAGCTGGAGGAGCATTTCAATATCGAGATCGAGCGGGAGAAGTTTGACACCATTGCCGGTCTCATCTTCCACCTGACCGGCCGGATTCCTGCGGTGGGCGAGGAGATCGAGAACGGGACCCTCCGGATGACCATTCTGGAGGGGGGCGAGCGGAACATCAGGAAGGTGCGGGTTGCCCGCCGCAACGGCGCGTCCGAGGAGACCGAGGGGTAGTGGACTGCCGCAGATTACGGATGCCTGATTTTGATGCCATTCCCCGGCGCGACTACCTGATGGCGGTTCTCTCGGGGGCGCTGCTCGCCCTCTCGTTCCCGAGCCCCGGCATCTCGCCCCTGGCATGGGCCGCCTTCGTGCCGCTCCTGCTCGCCTGCGGCCGCAAGGACCCCCGCAAGGCCTTCCGTCTGGGATTCGTGGCGGGGCTGGCCGCCTATACCGGAATTCTCTACTGGATCACCATTGTTGTCACCACCTACGGGAAACTGCCATGGATCGTGAGTGTCGGTGTCCTCTCGATGCTCGTATCGTATTTGGCCCTCTACCCGGCCCTGGTCGCCTATCTGGTCCGGCGGGGGGAAGAGCGGGGGATTTCGCTCCTCATTTCGTTTCCGTTGCTCTGGGTGGGACTTGAGTACGGGCGGGCCTTTCTCGTTACCGGCTTTCCCTGGGCCAGCCTCGGCTACACCCAGTACCGGACCCTCCCCCTTATCCAGATTGCCGACGTCACCGGGGTCTATGGCCTGAGCTTCCTCATCGCCCTGGCAAACGTGGTCCTCTACCGGATCATCCGCGGCTTCGCGGCCCGGGAGCCGGCCCCCTACCCGGTAAAGAGCGCGGTGCTCCTGCTGGTGCTGCTTCTGGCAACCGCTGCCTACGGTTTCAAGCGCCTCCAGGTGCCCGAAAACGGCGCCCCTTTCAAGGTGGCCCTCATCCAGGGGAACATCGACCAGAACATCAAGTGGGACCCGTCGTTTCAGGAAGAAACCGTGGCCATTTACGAACGGCTGTCACGCAAGGCCTGTGCCTCGTGGCCTTCCGATCTTCTGGTCTGGCCCGAGAGTGCGGCCCCCTTTTACTTCCAGGACGAAGAGAGGTACGCCTCCCGCATCAAAGGGTTGGCGAAGGAGCTCAACACCTGCGCCGTGGTCGGCAGTCCAGCCTATGAGCGGGACGGGGAGCGCCTGAAGTACCTGAACAGCGCCTTCCTCCTCTCCCCGTGGGGAGACGTGATCGGCCGCAGCGACAAGATGCACCTGGTTCCCTTCGGCGAGTACGTCCCGATGGCGAAACTCCTTCCCTTTGTGAACAAGCTGGTGGCCGGCATCGGCGATTTCTCCCCCGGCGCCCAGATAGCCTCCCTCGATACCGGCAAGGGGAGGATCGGCATCCTTGTCTGCTTCGAGGGGATCTTTCCGGAGCTCTCCCGGGCCTACGTTCGGGCCGGGAGCCGGCTTCTGGTCAACATCACCAACGACGCCTGGTTCGGGCGCTCATCGGCCCCCTACCAGCATCTCTCCATGACCGTCTTCCGGGCCGTGGAGAACCGGGTCCCCCTGGTTCGGGCCGCCAACACCGGCATAACCTCCATTGTCGACAGCAAGGGGCACATCCGGGGGATGACGCCGCTTTTTGAAGAAGCGGTGCTGAACGGCGAGGTGAGGCTGGGGCAGGGTGAGACCTTCTACAGCCGCCATGGTGACATCTTCGCCTGGGGCTGTGTCGGCGGGGCGGCACTCGTTACGGCTTTGGCTTTCAGAAGAAGGAAATCGTAAGGGCGAATCCTGCCTTCGCCTGCCCAGAGGGGCGGTCACAAGGATCGCTCCTGCGGAAGAATTCAACCAATTACAAGGAGCAGATTGATGTTCAGAGAAGAAGCAGCCCGCATCGAAAATCTTTCGGAGCGTATCGCCAAGCTCCGGGGGTCTCTTTGACATAGACAGCAAGCGGGAGGATATCCAGGAGATGGAGGCCCGGATTGCGGCCCCCGGCTTCTGGGATGACAACGAACAGGCCCAGCAGGTCCTCAAGGAGCGGACGCGGATCGAGAAGATCCTGGACCTCTGGGACCGGCTGAATCGTCAGGCCGACGACATCCGGGTGCTGATCGAACTGGGCCAGGAGGCGGAAGACGAGGCGACCCTCGAGGAGGTCAGGGCGCTGAACGATCAGCTGGAAAAGGAGGTCGAGGGAGCCGAGTTCCAGCGGATGCTCTCGGGGCAACACGACAAGAGTGCCTGCTACTTTTCCATCAACGCCGGCGCCGGCGGCACCGAGGCCCAGGACTGGGCCGAGATGCTGCTGCGGATGTATCTCCGCTACTGCGAGCGCAAGGGATGGAAGACGGAGATCACCGACTACCAGGCCGGCGACGAGGCGGGGGTCAAGTCGGTCACCTTTACCGTTGACGGTGAGTATGCATATGGCTATCTTAAGGCCGAGGCCGGCATCCACCGCCTGGTGCGGATTTCCCCCTTCGACTCCAACGCCCGGCGCCACACCTCCTTCGCCTCGGTCTTCGCCTTCCCCGTTATCGAGGACGATATCGAGGTGACCATCAACGAGTCGGACCTGCGGATCGACACCTACCGCTCCAGCGGAGCCGGCGGCCAGCATGTCAACACCACCGATTCGGCCGTCCGGATCACCCACATCCCCACGGGTCTCGTGGCCGCCAGCCAGTGCGAGCGGAGCCAGCACATGAACAAGGCTACCGCCATGCGGATGCTCCGGGCCAAACTCTACGAAAAGGAGCTCCAGGAGCGGGAGGCCAAGGCGGCCGAGATCGGCGGGGAGAAGAAGGAGATCGGCTGGGGGAGCCAGATCCGCTCCTACGTCCTGCACCCCTACAAGATGGTGAAGGACCTGAGGACCGGCGTTGAGACCGGCAACACCGATGCGGTCCTGGACGGCGGACTGGAGGAATTCATCGTCGCCTTCCTCATGGGAGTGCGCCGCGACGTGAAGGATACCATCGACTGATGCAGAGATTTGTCGTTCATCTGACAGTAGTTATCATCGTTTCCCTCCTGGCGGCCACCGGCTGCGCGGCCCCCCGGGCCGGGCTCTCCCGGGTGGGACACGCCATCCAGGTGGGGGCCTTTTCCGAGGTGAGGAACGCCGAGCGCCTGGCGGCCCAGCTCCAGGTGCGGGGCATCGAAGCGTTCTACTTCAAGCGGGACAACGGCCTCTACGCGGTCCGTTTCGGCGACTTCCCCTCCAAACAGGCTGCCCAGAAGGAGGCCCGGAAGCTGGTTTCCGACGGCCTCATCGGCGCCTATTTCATCGCCCCGCCCCAGGAGCTTCCCGGCAGGCGCGAAACCGTACTGAAGAGGGAGCCGGAGACCACCATCGGGCGTCCGCCGGCCGAACCCCGCAAAAAGCAGTCCGAATCCCCCCGGGGGGAGAAGGACATGGGGCAGATCGCCGCCCGCACCGCCGAGCGGTTTGTGGGAATACCCTACCGCTGGGGTGGCAACACGGTGGTGGACGGCATGGACTGCAGCGGTTTTGCCCGCGCCGTCTACAACCTCTGCGGCGTCAACATACCCCGCACCTCCCGGGAGCAGTTCAAGGTGGGGGACCCCGTCGGCCGTGACGACCTGAAGGATGGCGACCTGGTCTTCTTCGGCACTTCAGAGGAGAACATCAACCACGTGGGAATCTATGTGGGAGACAGAAAGTTCGTCCATGCCCCCCGCCGTGGCGACGATATCAAGGTTTCCTCCCTGGATGAGAACTACTTTGCGAAGAAGTTCATGGGGGGGCGCCGGTATTTCTGAAAGGAATATGAGGTAATTTCATGGCACTGATCAAACCGTTCCGGGCCCTGCGTCCGCCGAAATCCCTGGCCGAGAAGGTCGCGGCACTCCCCTACGACGTCATGAGCGTGGAGGAGGCCAAGGCCATGGCCGCGGGGAATCCCTACAGCTTCCTCCATGTCTCGCGTCCCGAGATCGATCTGCCTTCGGAGGTGGACCCCTACGCCGAGGAGGTATACGTGAAGGGGCGGGAGAACATGCAGCGCTTCATTGCCGAGGGGACCCTTGTCCAGGACCGGGATGAGTGCTACTACGTCTACCGCCAGAAGATGGGGGCCATCGAGCAGACGGGGCTCGTGGTCTGCGCCGGGGTGGACGACTACGAGAGCGGCGTCATCAAGAAGCATGAGCTGACCCGGGCCGACAAGGAGGAGGATCGGGTAAAGCACATCGATTACCTGGACGCCAATGACGAACCGGTCTTCTACACCTACCGCAGCGATCCCGCCATTACCGCCATCGTGGCGGGTGTGGCCGCCGGCGAACCGACCTACCACTTCACCACCGGCGATGGTGTTACCCATACCCTCTGGATCATCACCGACCGGGCGCTCATCGAGGACCTTACGTCACGGTTTGCCGCCATCGAAACCCTCTACGTCGCCGACGGCCACCACCGGAGCGCCGCCGCCGGCCGGGTCAGGGACCTGCGGCGCGCCGCCAATCCCGGCCACACGGGCAATGAGGAGTACAACTGGTTCCTCACGGTCATCTTCCCCGACAGCGAGATGAACATTATGCCCTACAACCGGGCGGTGAAGGACCTGAACGGCCACTCCGTCGCCGAACTGATGGCCCGTGTCGGGGAGCGCTTCGCCATAACTCCGGCGGCCAAGGGGTACGCGCCGTCCCGGCGCCACGAGTTCGGCATGTACCTGGAGGGACGCTGGTACCAGCTGGTCGCCAGACCGGGAACCTTCGACGAAGGGGATGTCGTTTCCCAGCTGGATGTCTCCATCCTTCAGAACAATCTCCTGAGCCCGATTCTCGCCATCCGCAACCCCCGCACCGACCAGCGTATCTCTTTCGTGGGGGGGATTCGGGGGACCGAGGAGCTGGAGCGGCTCGTGGACGGCGGGGGCTACCGGATTGCCTTCTCCCTGAACCCCACTTCCATGGAAGAGCTCATGCAGCTGGCCGATGCCGGGCAGATCATGCCCCCCAAGTCCACCTGGTTCGAGCCTAAGCTCCGCAGCGGACTCTTCGTCCACCAGCTCTCCTAGCCCGGGGGCCTGTGACCGTGAAGCGCGAGCGCCGCCACTGGCTGTTCAAGACAGAGCCCTCCTGCTTCTCGTTCGACGACCTGAAGGCGCGCCCCGACAGCACGGAGCCGTGGGACGGGGTGCGGAACTTCCAGGCGCGGAATCTTCTGCGTGACGAAATAAAGCCAGGGGACGGCGTTCTCTTTTACCACAGCAGCATTCCCGAGCCGGCGGTGGTCGGCATCGCCGAGGTGGTGAGCGAAGGGTATCCCGACGCGACGGCCCTGGACCCGGCGGCGGAGCATTTCGACCCCCGGGCGAGCCGGGATAACCCGATCTGGTACCTGGTCGACGTGAGGTATGTGCGGGTACTGAAACGGCCGGTAACCCTCAGCGAGATGAAGATGCACCCCGAGCTGGCGGGGATGGTGCTCCTGAAGCGGAGCCGCCTGTCGGTCCAGCCGGTGGCGCCGCACGAGTGGGACTACATTCTCCGTCTGGGCGGAGTCGATTGAATTCGGGAGGTTTTCGTGAGATCCGTTGAAAAACTGCTGGTTTTGTTTCTTTTCATCACCGGGGTGGCCATCGCCGCCTGCTCCGACAAGGACGCCAAGCCGGCGGGGGAGGCAAAGCCGGCAGCTGCCGGTGCCGCGGTCCCGGAGGCTGCCGTCACGACCGCCTCGGGGCTTTCCTATGTGGATCTTGTGGTCGGCAACGGCCCCCGGCCGGCATCGGGCAAGCCCGTGAAGGTCCACTACACCGGCTGGCTTGAGAACGGCACCAAGTTCGACAGCTCCGTCGACCGGGGTGAACCCTTTGTCTTTACCATCGGAGCCGGCGAGGTGATTCCCGGTTGGGACGAAGGGGTCATGACCATGAAGGTGGGGGGCAAGCGCCGGCTCATCGTTCCGGCACGGCTCGGTTACGGCGAGGCCGGCGCCGGCGGCGTGATACCGCCCAATGCGACCCTCATCTTCGAGGTGGAACTTCTCGACGCGGCGAAGTAACCGCCATCTCCATGCCGCACAGCCGAACTGCCAGGGAGGGCGTATGCGGGTTTTACTTGCCGTATTGTTACTGTTGTCAGCGACTGCGGCCCAGGCAGCCGTCACCAGGAGCATAACCTATTACCTGGACGGGGCCCGTGTTGACGAGGAAACCGTCGCCGTCAGGGGATACGCGGAAATTGTCCTCCCTGCCGCTGCTTTGCCGGAATCACTGAGAATCAGACCGGTCGGCGGCGGTTCGATTCTCAGGGTGGACATTCAGGATGCCCGCGCCAACCCGAAGCACGAAAAAGAACTCCAGACCCTTGCCGAGCACAGGAGGAGGCTTGAAGATCGGCTTCGCGCCCTTGATACGCGGGAGAAAATCTTTACGGCAGCGGCCAAATCCCAGAGCAGCAAGACGCCACGCAAGACCAAGGCGAACCCGGAGCCGATGGCGACCATCCGCAAGGGTACGGAATTCGCCGTGGCACAACTGGAGGATGTCTATCGGGCCCGCCGTATTGCCGAGGACGGGATTCGGGACGTCGATGCGCGGATCTCCAGCCTGAAGAAAGAAGCCGACATCGGAAGGCGCATCGTCCGGATCTGGGTTTCCGGCAAGGGACGCGTCGCCTCCAGTTACCTGTTGGCGGATACGGCCTGGACTCCTGCCTACGACTTCCGGCTGGACGGCAAGGGGAGTGTGGACGTAACCATGCGCGCACTCTTCCCCCGGCCGGAGAAAGGAACTTCCGTAACGGTGGCTGCCGCACCTGTTTCCGCGGCCGGGGATGGATCTTACCGTGTCGCCCCAGGGGCCCCCTTTGGAGAGGTCATGCGGTTCCGGTGTCCCGTTGAGGGCGAGGAAGCGGGAAGTCTTCTGTCGGAGCGGACGGTGTTCTCCTTTGCCAACTGCGCCCCTGTTCCTCTTCCTGGGGGAGAGGCAACCGTTTACAGGCTTGGGGAGTACCTGGGCAAGGCATCGTTTGCGGGGCTTCAGCCGGGTCTCCGTGGAGAAATTGCGGTAGGAGCGGCAAAGTTTGCGACCCGGGATTGATTGCTTCCAGGGGTGACACCGCTCTGACCTGTCAGCTTATTGGTGTGGAAAATTGACTATGGGCAGAACCGCCAAGCGCATCGTATATCTTGTTGCGGGGCTCCCTCTTGTTTCCCCGCGGGGATGCGGCAGCAGCGGGGCTTCCTCTAAGCAATTCATGGTTTCTATGTCTGCGGCCGATTCCGGTTTGCCCCCTTTTCCCTTGACGGGCGCGGCGCGGTTCGGCTATACAGGCAGTTTGTGACAATGGCCGGTTTTGGCTCGGGAAAGGAACGAAGTGCGCGATGGAAGAATTAAGTGAACTGTTGCTCCAGAGAAGGCGCAAGGTCGATGCACTCTGGGAGGCGGGGATCAACCCCTACCCCAATGACTATAAACCCCAGCATACCTCGGCGGACGTGGTGGCTGCCCACGGCCACTGCGAGACGATCGAGGAGGGGGCAGCCCCCTTTGTAGTGGCCGGCCGGATCATCGCCTGCCGCTCCTTCGGCAAGGCTGCCTTTATCCAGATCCAGGACCGCAAGGGGCGCATCCAGCTCTACGTGCGCAAGGACACCATCGGCGACGACGCCTACCAAGCCTTTGAATCCTTCGACATCGGCGACATCATTGGTGCCACCGGCACCCCATTCCGCACCAGGACCGGGGAGCTTTCCCTCAATGTGAGCGCAATCAGGCTCCTTACCAAGTCGTTTCTTCCCCTTCCCGAGAAGTTCCACGGACTTACCGACGTGGAGACCCGTTACCGCCAGCGTTATGTGGATCTGATCGTGAATCCTGAGGTGCGGGAGGTTTTCATCAAGCGCTCCCGGATCGTGAACCTGATCCGCGAATTCATGGTGCGGCACGACTTCCTCGAGGTGGAAACACCCATGATGCAGCCGATTCCCGGCGGCGCCACGGCCCGTCCCTTTGTAACCCATCATAACGCCCTCGACATGGAGCTTTTCCTGCGCATCGCGCCGGAACTCTATCTCAAGCGTCTGGTGGTAGGCGGTTTTGAGCGGGTCTTCGAGATCAACCGCAACTTCCGCAACGAGGGAATCTCGGTCCGCCACAATCCCGAGTTCACCATGATGGAGTTCTATCAGGCCTATGCCACCTTCGAGGACCTGATGGACTTTACCGAGGAGCTTCTCTGCCATGTGGCCCAAGAGGTTCTCGGTTCCCTCGACTTTACCTATCAGGGACTTGAGATCAGCTTCCAGCGCCCCTGGAAGCGGCTTACCGTCAAGGAGGCGATAGTGGAGTACGGCGACATAGACGCCAAGTCCCTCGACGATCGTGACCTGGCCTATGCCTATGCCCGGAGCATCGGGCTCGACCTGCCGCCTGACGTGGGCTACGGCAAGCTCATCATCGAGATCTTCGAGGAGGTGGCCGAGGCGAAGCTGATTCAGCCCACCTTCATTACCGCCTACCCCACCGAAGTGTCCCCCCTTTCCAGAAAGAGCGACAAGGACCCCGACATTGTCGATCGCTTTGAATTCTTCTGTGCCGGCCGCGAGATGGCCAACGCCTTCTCGGAGCTGAACGACCCGGTGGACCAGAAGGAACGCTTCCTGAGCCAGGTTGCCCAGAAGGCCAAGGGGGACGAAGAGGCTCACTATATGGATGAGGATTACATCCGGGCCCTGGAGTACGGCATGCCGCCCACGGCGGGGGAGGGGATCGGCATCGATCGCCTGGTCATGCTCCTGACCGATTCTCCGTCCATCCGCGACGTCATTCTCTTCCCCCAGCTGCGCAAGGAGAAATAGCGGGATCCCCCAACGGGAATCGAAGTCCAGATGACTTTTGCCGGTCCCTGGTCCCCGGTCCCCGGTCCCCGGATTGAAAATGTCCTACGAGCTTTTTATCGGCCTCCGCTACCTCAAGGCCAAGCGGAAGTCAACCTTCATCTCCATCATTACCTTCATCTCCACGGCCGGCGTGGCCCTGGGGGTGATGGCCCTTATCATCGTTCTGGCGGTCATGACCGGATTCGAGGAGGATCTGAAGGAAAAGATTCTCGGAACCAACGCCCATGTGGTGGTCCTGAAGTCAAGCGGCGCCATGGAAGACTATGCTGCTGTCATGGCGCGGCTGAACGGGATGACGGGGGTTGAGGCGGTCACTCCCTTTGTCTACAGCCAGGTCATGCTTTCAACCGGCTCCAATGTCTCCGGCGTGGTGCTGCGGGGGATCGACGTCGAGACCGACCCCCGGGTGACGAACCTCCACCGTTCCCTTGTTGAGGGAAAGCTTGGAGACCTTGAGCGCTCGCCCCTCCCCCTCGCTTCCCAGGAAGCCCCCAGGCCGGGTATCATCATCGGCAAGGAACTGGCCCGATCGCTCAATATCTACACCGGCGACACAATCAACGTCATTTCCCCCCTGGGGACCATCACCCCCCTCGGGATGGTGCCGAAGATGAAGCAGTTCCGGGTAGTGGGGCTCTTTAATACCGGCATGTTCGAGTACGACTCCACCATCGCCTATGTGGGGCTCGCCGAGGCCCAGGAGTTTCTCTCCCTTGGGTCCGCCGTGACCGGCATTCAGCTCCGGGTAAAGGACGTCTACCGGACCGGTGAGCTGGTGCAGCAGATCAACCGCGAGCTTGGCTTCCCCTTTTATGCGCGGGACTGGATGCAGATGAACAAGAACATTCTTTTTGCGTTAAAGACGGAAAAGATGGTAATGTTCATCATTCTGACCCTGATCGTGCTGGTTGCCGCCTTCGGCATTGCCTCGACGCTCTTCATGGTGGTTCTGGAGAAGACCAAGGATATTGCCATTCTTAAGTCCATGGGGGCCACGGGGCGCAGTATCATGAAGATTTTCGTGCTGGAGGGGCTCATCATTGGAATTGCCGGAACCGTCATCGGTGTCATCGGCGGCCTCCTCGTGGCCTACAACCTCCAGCCGATCGTGGATGCCGTGCAGAAGGTGACGGGCTTTGAGCTCTTCAGCAAGGATGTCTATTACCTGGACCATTTCCCCTCCCAGGTGGTCCTCGCGGATGTTGTCCTCATCTCCATGACCGCGGTCCTCATATCGCTCGTGGCGACTCTCTATCCATCCTGGCAGGCGTCGAAGCTGCCGCCGGCCGAGGCGCTGCGCTATGAGTAGCCTTTTGGAGGTGTCCGGCCTGGTCAAGAGCTACGGCTCCGGAGAGACCCGCGTCGATGTGCTGAAGGGGGTAGACCTGACGGTGGCGGCGGGGGAAACCATTGCCCTTGTGGGCGCCTCGGGGACCGGGAAGAGTACGCTCCTCCACATCATGGGAACACTGGACCGTCCCACGGCCGGGAGTGTCCTCTTTGAGGGAGAAGATGTGTTCCGCATGGGTGACGCAGCCCTTGCCGCCTTCAGGAACCGTGCCATCGGATTCGTGTTCCAGTTCCATCATCTCCTGCCGGAGTTCACGGCCCTTGAGAACGTCATGATGCCGCTGCTCATTGCGGGCGTCAAGCGTTCCGAGGCAATGATTCCCGCCAAGGAACTGCTCGACGAGGTTGGGCTCGGCCACCGGCTTACCCATAAGCCCGGTGAACTCTCCGGAGGCGAGCAGCAGCGGGTCGCCATTGCCCGGGCACTGGTGCTCTCGCCGAAACTTCTTCTGGCGGACGAGCCCACCGGCAACCTGGACATGAAGACCAGTGACGAAGTGCATGAAACCCTCGAGCGGATTCACCGGAAGCTGGGGGTGACGCTCGTCATTGTTACCCATAATGAGAAGCTGGCCTCGCGCCTCGGGCGAACGGTCCGCATGGTGGACGGCCGGGTAGTCGCCGGCCAGGGCGGCGCAACCGTTTAGTCCCGACATTTGTCACGGATTCAGGTAAAGTTCAGCTGATTATATTCCATTCTCCCGGGGGAGAAGTGATTCGGTTACACGCAACCAGAGCAGGAATAGTGGCAGCGGCCGTTTTTGCGGCCCAGGCGGCCTTTGCCGAAGGGGAGAAAATCTCCGACGTCCAGGTGAGGGGCAACCGCAGGATCGATACCGCGGCCATCCTCAACGCCATAAAGCTGAAAACGGGAGATCTGTTCTACGTGGAGAAGGTGGACGCCGATATCCGCGCCATCTATCGTCTGGGACAGTTCCAGGATGTGAAGGCCGAGACGGAGATATCCGATGGCGGCATGGTTCTCGTCTACATCGTGGTCGAGAAACCCATCATCCGGGAGATCAGGATCGAGGGGACCAAGGAGATCTCCACGGACAAGGTCAGGGAGGCGCTGGGTCTCAAGACCAACACGATTTTTTCCCAGAAAGAGCTGGCCCAGAGCGCCAAAAAGGTCAAGAAGCTCTACTCCGACGAGGGATACTACCTGGCTGAGGTTGATGTCAGGAGCGAAAAGCGCTCCGACACCGATGTCAGGGTGGTCGTCAATGTTGCCGAAGGGGAAAAGGTTCTCATTAAGCATATCCGGTTTGAGGGAAACAGGGCCTTCACCGACAAGAAGCTCCGTGGTGTCATTGAAACCAAGGAAAAATGGTTCCTTTCCTGGCTCACCGGAGCCGGCACCTATAAGGACGAAGTCCTCAAGAACGATGCAAACCTCATAGCGGATCTCTACTTCAACAACGGTTATGTGAACGTGAAGGTGGGGGAGCCCGAGGTGAAGCTTCTTGAGGATCGGAGCGGTCTTGCCGTGACCATCGGCATTACCGAGGGTGACCAGTACCGTACCGGCTCCATCGGGTTCAAGGGGGACCTCCTGGAGAAGGAGGAAACCCTCGCCCAGGGGCTGCGGCTCAAGAGCGGGGAAATATTCAACCGCTCCAGTCTCCGGGCCGATGTGCTGAATCTCACCGACCTCTATGCTGACAAAGGGTATGCCTTTACCAACGTCACCCCCCTTTCCAAGATCAATCCCGACCGCAAGACCGTCGACATAACCTTTGATTTCGAGAAGGGGGACAAGGTCTTCATTGATCGGATTACGGTTCTCGGCAACACCAAGACCCGCGACAAGGTCCTGCGTCGCGAGATCAAGGTAGCTGAGGGGGACGCCTACAGCAGCACCGGCCTCAAGAAGAGCAAGCAGAGCCTCATGAACCTCGGCTTCTTCGAGGAGGTGAACATCGCCACCGCCAAGGGGAGCGCCGACAACAAGCTGGATGTCAACATCGAGGTGAAGGAAAAGCCGACCGGAACCTTCAGTATCGGTGCCGGCTACAGCTCCCTCGACGGTCTCATCGGCCAGGGCTCCGTTTCCCAGGGGAATTTCCTGGGGCTCGGTCTCAAGGCGAATCTCGCGGCCTCGCTCGGGGGCAAGTCGTCCACCTACAACGTGGGGATCACCGACCCCTATTTCCTTGACAGCCGCTGGACCCTGGGGGGAGACATCTACCGCACCGAGCGTGATTATCTCGATTTCACGCGGCGGGCAACCGGCGGTGACATCAAGGCGGGATATCCCATCAGCGACACCCTGCGGACCCTCTGGATGTACAAGTACGAGGACAAGAAGATTTTCGACATCAACACGTCCAGTGAGGACATCATCCCGGAAACCACGTCCACCACCAGCTCCATCTCCGCAAGCCTCACCCGTGACACCACCGATTTCCGTCTCGATCCGACCCGCGGCATGGTGAACAATATCTCCATCGAGGTTGCCGGTCTCGGCGGCACCAGCCGTTTTATCCGCTACTTCGGCGACACTTCAGTGTTCTTCCCCATGAAATGGAACACGGTCCTCAGCCTCAGGGGGGCCCTTGGCTATATTCAGGGCATCGGCAAGGATGTGCCCATCGACGAGCGGTTCTTTGCCGGCGGCATCAATACGATTCGCGGCTATGAGGGGCGGAGCATCAGCCCCTACGAATTAACCTCCTCCGGTGAACCCACCTATATCGGCGGCGACAAGGAGGCAGTTTTCAACCTGGAGTACACCTTCCCGCTTCTCAAGGATGCCGGGCTCAAGGGGGTGGCCTTCTTTGATCTGGGCAACGTCTATGACAAGGGCGAGAACATGTTTTCCAGTTTCAGGGCGAGCTATGGCGGCGGCATCCGCTGGGTATCGCCCATGGGGCCCCTGCGTCTGGAATACGGAATCCCCATTAATCCCCGGGACGGCATAGACAAGTCCAGCGGTCGATTCGAGTTTTCCATCGGAAGCTTCTTCTGACAGTCGGCGAGCAATGCGCGCGACTGCCTGAATCGCAGTATTTATGGCACGAAAGGAAGAAACAATGAAAAGATTCGTAACGGTTGCATCTATCGTCGGTTCTCTGATGCTTGCATCCATGGCTATGGGTGCCGAGGGGGGGAAGCTGGGTTACATCGACATGCAGAAAGCCCTGAATCTTTCCGACTCCGGCAAGGAGGCCAAGGAACAGCTGGCCGCCAAGGTCAAGAAGTACCAGGACGAGATCAATGCCAAGCAGGAGGAGCTGAAAAAGCTCAAGGACGACCTGGAAAAGCAGAGTGTTCTCCTGTCCGAGACCGCCCGCGGCAACAAGGAGAAGGACTACCAGCAGAAGCTCAAGGAGTTCCAGCGCTTCACCAAGGACGCCCAGGACGAGCTCCAGGCCAAGGACGAGGAGTTCACCAAGAAGATTATCGAAGAACTGGAGAAGGTCATTCAGGACTACGGCAGAAAGAATGGCTACTCGTTCATTTTCATCCGTAATGAGGGGATGATATACGTGGATGACAAGGCCGATGTGACCGACGACATTCTCAAGCTCTTCAACGCGTCGAGGAAGAAATAGCCCATGGCGGCCCCACGGACCCTCAGGGAACTGGCCGAATACCTCGGCGGCACCGTAGCCGGTGACGAGTCCAAGACGGTCACTGGCGTGGCGAGCCTCGACGACGCTGGTGATCACCAGATCACGTTTCTTGCCAATCCCCGCTATGCGTCAAAGGTAGCCACTACCGGCGCGGGAGCGGTGGTGCTGCCGCAAGGGGCCGAGCGCCACGGCAGGAATGCCATTCACGTTGCGAACCCGTATCTGGCGTTTGCCAAGCTGCTGACACTTTTTCACGTTGCTCCCCGGGAACCGAAGGGGGTCATGGCGGGGGCCCATGTCGGCCAGAACGTCACCATGGGGAGCGATGTCACCATCCATCCCGGCGCCGTGGTCGGAGACGGTGCCAGGCTCGGCGACCGGGTGACGGTATATCCGGGGGCGGTCATCTACGAAGGGGTCACGGTGGGCGACGACGTCACGCTCCACGCCAACGTTGTGGTCTACCAGGGATGCCGTATCGGCAGTCGGGTAACGATCCATGCCGGCACGATCATCGGCTCCGACGGCTTCGGGTATGCTCCGGACGGTGACGGCTTCTACAAGATTCCCCAGCTGGGCATCGTCGTCATCGAGGATGACGTGGAGATCGGCGCCAACACCACCATCGACCGGGCGGCCCTCAGCGCGACGGTTATCGGCCGGGGCACCAAAATCGACAACCTCGTCATGATTGCCCACAACTGCATTATCGGCGAGAACTGCACCATTGTCTCCCAGGTGGGGATTTCCGGCAGCACCAAGCTCGGCAAGCGTGTGACCCTCGCTGGTCAGGTGGGCGTTGCCGGCCATCTGGAGATCGGCGACAACGTCATGGTGGGGGCCAAGTCCGGCATTCCGGGCAATGTTGCCGCCGGCTCGATGCTGAGCGGAATTCCGGCCTACAACCACCGGGACTGGCTCCGTGTGTCCGCAATGGTGCCGAAGCTTCCCGAGCTGAAGAAGACGGTGGCCGAGCTGGAAAAGCGGATCCGGGAACTGGAAGAGAAGCAAGGAGCGTAATAATGGAAACTGTTTTTGATATCAATGAAATCATGAATATTCTTCCCCACCGCTACCCCTTTCTTCTGGTGGACCGGATTGTGGAGCATGTGCCGGGGGAGCGGATCGTGGGGATCAAGAACGTCACCATCAACGAGCCTTTTTTCCAGGGGCACTTTCCCGGCCATCCCATCATGCCGGGGGTTTTGATCGTTGAGGCCATGGCCCAGGTGGGGGGAATCTTCGCCTACGTGGCGCTGGGGGACGAGGTGCGCGACAAGGTCTGCTACTTTGCCGCCATTGACAACGTGAAGTTCCGCAAGCCGGTAATGCCGGGCGACCAGCTCAGGATCGAGGTGTCGATCAACGGCTGCAAGCGTGGCATCTGGAGCTTCAGCGGCAAAGCCTATGTCGACGGCAGGGTGACGACGGAAGCCGACCTCAAGGCCACCTTCGCCGACCGTAACAGGCTGTAGTGATGATACATCCCACGGCAATCGTTCACCCTGGCGCCCAGGTGGCCGAAGGGGTTGAGATTGGCCCCTACGCCATTATCGGCGAGCATGTCACTGTAGGTCGCGGCACCAGGATTGGCGCCCATTCGGTCATTGACGGCTGGACCAGCATCGGCGAGGAGTGCCGGATTTTCCACATGGCGTCAGTCGGCGGAGTCCCCCAGGATTTGAAATACAAGGGGGAGGAGACCTGGCTGCGCATCGGCAACCGTAACATCATCCGGGAGTTCACGACGCTGCAGCCGGGAACGGTGACCGGCATCGGTGAAACGGTGATCGGCGACCACAACCTTTTCATGGCCTATTGTCACGTGGCCCACGACTGTGTCGTCGGCAACCGGGTCATCATGGCCAACGGCTCAACCCTTGCCGGCCATGTGGTGGTGGAGGATTTCGCCATCCTCGGCGGGCTTTCGGCTGTCCATCAGTTTGTCCGGATCGGTGAGAGCGCCATGCTCTCCGGCGGCGCCATGGTGGTTCAGGATGTGCTCCCCTACACCATCGCCAGCGGCAACCGGGCAACATCGGCGGGACTCAATACCGTGGGACTCAGGCGCCGCGGCTTTTCGCCGGAGGTCATAAGCGGAATCAAGAAGGCCTATCGGCTGATTTTCCGTTCGGGGCTGCGGCTTGAGGAGGCCCTTGCCCGCATCAGGGCAGAGGTGGCGATGTCGGCCGAAATTGCTCATTTGGTGGAGTTTGCCGAGAAATCGGAAAGGGGTATCTGTCGATGACGGAACAGATTCGTACCGCAGTGATCGGTGTTGGCTACCTGGGGCTCTTCCACGCGGAAAAATTCGCCCAGCTCCCCGAGTCGGACCTGGTCGGCGTGGTTGATACCAGCCAGGCACGGGCGGAGGAGGTGGCCGCCAAGGTGGGCACCACCGCCTATACCGATTACCGGGAGCTGCTCGACAAGGTCGATGCCGTGAGCATCGTGGTCCCGACCCAGTTCCACTTCGAGGTGGCAAAGGCGTTTCTGGAGCGGGGCGTTCACGTTCTGCTGGAGAAGCCGATCACGACCACCGTCGAAGAAGCGGACGAGCTCATCCGGATTGCGGAGGAGAAGGGGGCGGTTTTTCAGGTGGGGCACCTGGAGCGTTTCAACCCGGTGATCGTCGGACTCAAGGGGCTTTTGACCGAACCCCGCTTCATCGAGTCGATCCGGATCGCCCCCTTCAAGCCCCGGGGAACCGACGTTAATGTGGTGCTTGATCTCATGATCCACGACATCGACATCATCCAGACCATCGTCGGTTCGCCCGTGAAGCAGATCAGCTCCATAGGCGCGCCGGTCTTCACCGACGAGGAGGACATCGCCAACGCCCGCATCCAGTTCGAGAACGGCTGCGTGGCCAACGTCACCGCCAGCCGCATCAGCCTCAAGAGCGAGCGGAAGATGCGGATATTCCAGGCCGATTCCTACATCTCCGTCGACTTCCAGAACAAGAAGCTGGCGGTGTTCCGCAAGGGGAGCGGCGAGATGTTTCCCGGCGTTCCCAAGGTGGATATGGAGGAGAAGTCGTTCGATCAGGGGGACGCCCTGAAGGCGGAAATCGCCTCGTTCCTGGAGTGCGTCCGGACTGGGGCTAAGCCGGTGGTGTCCGGCCAGGACGGCAAGCGGGCGCTGGAGACGGCGCTCAAAATCAGTCAAAAACTGTGAGGGGCGTGATTCACCACGCCCTGGGCGCAATGCATTGCGCCCCTACGGAGGATATGACCAATGATTCCAATGGTTGATTTGAAGGTGCAGTACCAGGCGATCAAAGAGGAGATCGACCGGGGCATCCTGGAGGCCCTGGAAAAGACCCAGTTCATTCTTGGCCCCAATGTTTCGGCGTTCGAGGAGGAGGCCGCCGCGTTTCTCGGCGTAAAGCATGCCATCGGCGTTGCCTCCGGGACCGACGCCCTCCATCTGGCCCTTGCCGCGGCGGGGATCAAGGAGGGGGATGAGGTGATCACGTCTCCCTTCACCTTTATCGCCACCGCCGAGGCGATCCGTTACGTGGGCGCCACGCCGGTCTTCGTGGACATTGATCCCAGGAGCTTCAACATCGACCCGGCCAGGATCGAGGCGGCCATAACCCCCAGGACCCGTGCCATCCTTCCGGTTCATCTCTTCGGCCAGCCGGCCGACATGGCGGCCATCGAGGCCCTCTGCACGAAGCATGGCCTGCTTCTGATCGAGGACTGCGCCCAGTCCTTCGGCGCCGACCTGAATGGCCGCATGACCGGCACCATCGGCGCCCTGGGGGCCTTCAGCTTCTTCCCCAGCAAGAATCTGGGCTGCTTCGGCGACGGCGGCCTTGTCACCACCTCCTGTCCAGAGCTTGCCGAGCGGGTCCGGATGCTTCGCAACCACGGCAGCAAGGTCCGCTACCACCATTCGGTCATCGGCTACAACAGCCGCCTTGATGAGCTCCAGGCGGTGATCCTGCGGGTGAAGCTCAAGCATATCAAGGAGTACAACGAGGGGCGCCGCCGCGTGGCTCATCTCTACAGTTCCCTCTTGGCCGACAGCGGCGTTGTCACCCCCTTCGAGGACGGCAAGGGGACCCATGTCTACCACCAGTACACGCTCCTTACCGACCGCCGCGACGCCATCATGAAGGCCCTCACCGAGGCGGGGATCGCCTCGGCGGTCTACTACCCGATTCCGCTCCACAAGCAGGATGTCTTCGCCGCCGACTACGCGGGCGTTTCGCTCCCCGTGGCCGAGGATGCGGCGTCGCGGTGCATGTCCCTTCCCATCTTCCCGGAGATGACCGAAGAGCAGGTGCGTCGGGTCGTGGATGTGGTGAAATCGGCCCTCAAGGCATAGCCGGAAGCGACGCTTTCGTGCAGAAAGGGAGAGACGCCCCCCTGTGGGCGTCTCTTTGTATTCGTATGGGTAGAGCTGCGAACAAACGTATCATGATCGTGGCCGGCGAGGCCTCTGGAGACCTCCACGGGGCCAATTTGGTGAAGGAAGCACTGCGCCTCGACCCGACCCTGTCTTTTTTCGGCATCGGCGGCCCCTGCATGCGGGAGGCGGGGGTGGAGACCCTGGTCGACTCGTCGGAGATGGCCGTGGTCGGTCTGGTGGAGGTCCTTGCCCACTTCGGCGTCATCTACCGGGCGTACTCGACCCTCAAGCGGCTCATCCGAAGCAACCCGCCGGATCTCCTGATCCTCATCGACTACCCGGATTTCAACATGCTCGTGGCCAAGGTGGCGAAGAGGGCCGGGGTCAAGGTCCTCTACTACATCAGCCCCCAAGTCTGGGCCTGGCGGACGGGAAGGGTGAAGAAGATCGCCAGGCTCGTGGACCGGATGGCAGTGGTTTTTCCCTTTGAGGTCCCGTTCTACGAGAAGGCCGGGGTGCCGGTCACCTTCGTGGGGCATCCCCTGGCGGATCGCGTTTCGCCGACGATGACCCGGGACGAGGCCCTGGCGGCCTTCGGGCTCGACCCTTCGCGGCGGGTGGCGGGACTCTTTCCCGGCAGCCGGCGGGGGGAGATCGCCCGGCTCTTCCCCCTGATCCTGGAGAGCGCGAAGCTTCTGCGGGACCGCTATCCCGCTATCCAGTTCATCCTCCCCCTGGCCTCGAGCCTGACCGACGCCGATATTGCTCCCCAGCTGGCCGCGTCGGGCCTGGAGGTTGTCGTGGTCCGGGACAAGGTCTACGACGTGATGCAGGTCTGCGACGCCATTGTGACGGTATCGGGGACGGTCACCCTGGAAATCGCCCTCATGGGGGTGCCGATGGTGATCATCTATACGGTCTCCCCCCTGACCTACGAAGTGGGCAAGCGGCTCATCAAGGTCGACCACATCGGCATCTGCAATATCGTAGCGGGAGAGCGGGTGGTGCCGGAGCTGATTCAGCACGAGGCCACGGCGGAGCGGATTGCCGGAGAGATCGGCCGGTATCTGGATGACCCGGCCTATGCGGAGAAAACCCGGGCCGGGCTTGCCAAGGTTAGGGAAAAACTCGGGGCGGGCGGCTGCTCGGCGCGGGTGGCGGGAATTGTTCTGGAACTGCTGGGAAAGACGAATTAATGGAAACCTTCAAACGCCTCTTACGTTACAGCAAACCCTACTGGTGGCGCATTGCCCTCTCCATGGCTGCCTCCCTGTGTGTCGGCGGAACAGATGCGGCCATCGCCTGGCTGGTGGAGCCGCTTCTCAAGAAGATATTCACTGAAAAGGACATGACGATCTTCATCCTCCTGCCGGTGGCGGTGATGATCGTCTTCATCCTCCGGGGCGTCGCCCGTTTCGTACAGCAGTATTACATCTCGACCGCAGGGCAGTTGGCGATCCAGGACATCCGCAACGAGGTTTACCAGAAGCACATGGGGCTGCCGCTGCGTTATTTCTCCGACAATCCCACGGGAGTTCTCATGTCGCGGGTCATGAGCGACGTGGGGCAGATGCAGTCAGGGGTTGCCAATGTGGTCACTGGACTTCTTCGGGACGGTGTGACCGCCATCGGCCTTCTGGGGGTTATCTTCTACCGCAACTGGCAGCTGGCCCTCATCACCTTCATCGTTCTTCCCCTCACGGCCCTGCCGGCCCAGAAGATCGGCAAGCGGATCAAGAACCTGGCCAAGCAGTCCCTAGGGCAGATGGGGGAGATCACCAGCATCCTCCAGGAGACCTTCTCAGGAATCAAGGTGGTCAAGGCGTTCCGTTTGGAGCGTCGTTTCGTTGAACGGTTCAGCCGGACGAATCTCAGTCTCTACCACTACCTCAGAAAGAGCATCAAGTATGAGTCGCTCCACACGCCTATCATGGAAGTCATCACCTCCCTCGGGGTGGCTGGGGTCATCTGGTTCGGGGGGAGCCAGGTCATGCACGGCCGCATGTCCGCGTCCGAGTTCTTCTCCTTCCTGACCGCCATGGTGATGCTTTACGGGCCTGTGAAGAAGCTGCTCAGTTCCTACAACACCGTCCAGCAGGCGGTGGGGGCCGCGGAGCGGGTCTTCGAGGTTATTGACCATCGGGCCGAAATCGAGGACCCTGCCGAACCGGTTGACATGGGACCGCCCCAAGGTTCCGTGGAGCTGCGCAACGTCTCGTTCCGTTACAATGACGACGAAGTCCTGCGCAATGTATCGCTTGCGGCGGGAAGGGGCGAGGTGGTGGCGCTGGTGGGGCCGTCGGGTGCGGGGAAGACGACCATCATGTCTCTCATCCCCCGCTTCTACGATGTAACCGGTGGCGCGGTCCTTGTTGACGGTGTCGATGTGCGGCGGGTGCGCCTGGACGATCTTCTTGGCCGCGTTGCCCTGGTGGATCAGGAAACGGTGCTCTTTAACGATACCATTGCCAACAATATCAAGCTCGGCAGCTCTGATGCCCCAATGGACGCGGTGGAGCGGGCTGCCCGGGCCGCCTTTGCCCATGATTTCATCATGGAGATGCCCGAGGGGTACGAGACGAACATCGGTGACCGGGGGGTGCGGCTCTCCGGCGGCCAGCGCCAGCGGCTCTGCATTGCTCGCGCGATTCTCAAGGACGCACCGATCCTTCTCTTGGACGAGGCCACCAGTGCCCTCGATACCGAGAGCGAGCAGATGGTCCAGAAGGCCCTTGCCAATCTCATGCAGAACCGGACCACCATCGTCATCGCTCACCGACTCTCCACCGTGCTCCATGCGGACCGGATCGTGGTCATCGACAAGGGGGAAGTGGCGGAGGTGGGGACCAACGAGGAGCTTTTGGCCCGCGGAGGACTGTACCGCAAGCTCTATGACATGCAGTTCAGTTAGAGGCCGGGACTCGGGGCTCGGGACTCGGGACTCGGGACCAGGGACCAGGGACCAGGGACCAGGGACCAGGGACCGGCGGCGGCGGAGACATGGCGTTTCAATGATCTTTGTGATGTATGACATACTGTTGTTCCTCCTCTCTCCCGTGATTCTTCTCCACCATGGGTGGCGGACGGTGAAGCGGGGGAGGAGCTTTGCCGGGTTCGGGGAGCGGCTGGGGTTCATAGCCGCCGGGAAACTTTCCGCTCTTTCCGGCAAGGGGCCGGTCTGGGTCCATGCGGTTTCGGTGGGGGAGACCATGGCGGTGAAACCCCTGCTGCGGGAAATGAAGTCACGTTTTCCAAGCCGTCCCATACTCCTCTCCACGGTGACGGAGACGGGACGTTCGGTGGCGGTTACCATACCGGAAGCCGATCTGGTCATTTACTTCCCCTTCGATTTCGGCTTTGCCGTTTCCCGGGCGCTGCGGATCGTGGCACCATCCCTCATCGTCGTGGTGGAGACGGAGATCTGGCCCAATTTCCTCCGCCATGCCCGCCGGATGGGGATTCCGGCAGTGATGGTCAATGGCCGCATCTCGGATCGTTCCTTTCCCCGTTATCTCCGGTTTTCGTGGTTTTTTGGGCCTCTTCTGGCCAAGCTGTCCGCCCTCTGCATGCAGAGCGAGGAGGACGCCCGCCGCATCGTCGCCATCGGAGCGCCGGCGGAACGGGTCTTTGTGGCGCGCAACCTCAAGTATGACCTGCCGGTAAAGTCGATGGGGGAGGGGGAGCGGAAGGAGCTGCGCCGCTGCTATCGGATTCCGGAAGAAGCAATCGTGATGACCGCAGCCAGTACCCATGCCGGGGAGGAAGAGGGGGTGGCGGAGATCCATCTCCGACTGGTGAAGGATTTTCCCAATCTCTTCCTTGTGCTGGTCCCCCGTCACCCGGAGCGGGCCGCCGAGGTAGGTACCATGCTGCAGGGGAAAGGGATTCCCCATCTGCGCCGTTCAGCCCTCGATGGGGCCCCCGAACCGGCAGCCGGCGGGGTGCTGCTGGTGGATACCATCGGTGAGCTCATGAACATCTATTCCATCTCCGACCTGGTCTTCGTGGGGGGAAGCCTTGTGCCGGTGGGCGGTCACAACCTGCTGGAACCTGCGTCGGTGGGGGCCCCGGTCCTGTTCGGCCCCCACATGCACAATTTCCGGGAAATAACGGCTCTGGTTCTGGCTGCTGGAGCCGGTGAGCAGGTCGAGCATCGGAAGGGCCTGGAGGATGCCCTGCGGCGGCTCCTGAACGATGAGCACCGCCGACTCGCCATAGGTGAGCGCGGCATCCGCCTCATGACTGACCAGGGGGGGGCTGCCGCCCGCCACCTGGAGATCATCGGGCGCCTGCTTGTCACGGGGAGCGACGATTGAGTTGCACGGGGTTCTGGCGCAGACTGGCTTCCGGTGAAGAGCGTGGCGCGGCTGCCCGGCTTCTCGGCGCGGTTCTCGCCATTCCAGCCGTCCCCTATGGGCTGGTGGTTCGGCTCCGGGCGCTGGCCTACGCCAGGGGGCTGTTTACGGTCAAGCACCTGGACCGTCCGGTAATCTCCGTTGGCAACCTGACCGTGGGAGGGACGGGGAAGACCCCCATGGTGGCCTACCTGGCGCACCGGCTCATGGCGCGGGGGAGGCGGGTTGCGGTCATCTCCCGGGGGTACGGTGGATCGCTGGAGGGGGAGACACGCATCGTCTCCGACGGTCGGACTCTTTTTCTCACTGCAGCCGAGGCTGGTGACGAGCCGGTGCATCTGGCAATGTCGGTGCCGGGGCTCATGGCGGTCATTGGCACTGACCGTCATGCTGCGGGAATCATGGCTCAGGAACGGCTCAACCCCGACGTTTTCATCCTGGATGACGGCTACCAGCACCTTCGGCTCCACCGTGACCTGAACATCCTGCTTATGGATTGCAACCGCCCGTTGGGAAATGGTCTGGTCCTCCCGGCGGGCTTGCTTCGGGAGCCGCAGACGGCCGTCCGTCGAGCCGATCTGGTGGTCTATACCCGCTGTAGCGGTGACAAGGCCCCGGCGGTTCACGCCATGATTCCTTCGTGCCGGGCTGGTCACACGTTGACAGGGGCGGCTCTGCTTCCCGACGGAGAGGTGCAGCCGTTCGCAGCTCTGCGCGGTCTCAGAGGGGTAGCCTTTGCCGGTATAGCCGAACCGGATGTCTTCTTCGCCGCCCTCCGCCGGGAGGGGCTGGACATCGTTGCTACCATTCCTTTTGCCGATCACTGCCCCTACGGAAAGCCTGAGATTGCGCTTCTGCGTGAAGCGGCCGATGACTCGGGTGCCGATTACCTGATCACCACCGGTAAGGATGGGGTCAAGCTCTCTCCCTATCTGGCGCACCTGCGACCGGTCCACGCAACGGTGCTTGAGATGTCACTTTTCGACTCCGCTCCGCTCGAAACGTCCCTGGACAAAGTGCTTTAAAAGGAATATCTGCTATGGCATTATCAGTCGAATTACTCAAAATCCTGGCATGCCCCCGCTGCATCGGGGAGGTGAAACCGGTCGATGACGGTTCGGCCTTGGTCTGCGAGGCATGCCGCCTCAGGTTCCCCGTGCGGGACGATATCCCCTTGATGCTCCTCGACGAGGCTGAGCGCATCGGGGACCGGTGAACGGGGCAGGGGACCGGTACACGCTTTGGATATTCAGCAGGAGACAATCAGCAGCATACTCGTCCGTTCCACCAACTGGATCGGCGACGCGGTGATGACAACACCGGCGCTGCGGGCAATCCGCGAGAGCTTCCCCAATGCCCGGGTGACGGTATTGGCCAACCCCCTTGTGGCACCTCTGTTCACCGTTCACGGAGCCGTGGATGATGTCATCATCTATGACCGGAAAGGTGTCCATGCCGGCCTGCGGGGCAAGATGCGGCTTGCCCGGGAACTGGGAACCCGGCGGTTCGATCTGGCGATTCTGTTGCAGAATGCCTTCGATGCGGCGCTCATCGCCTGGCTTGCGCGGATCCCCCGGCGCATGGGATACCGGACCGATGGCCGTGGACCGCTTCTGACCCATGGAGTCCCGGTCGATGGCGCCACGCGCAGGCTCCACCACGTGGAGTACTACCTCTCCATGCTTGCCCGGTTCGGTATCACCACCCGCAACCGGCATCTCGAACTGGCCACAACGGCCGATGAGGATGCCGCCATGGGGAAACTACTGGCTGGACATGGTATACGCGGGGGTGATACCATCCTCGGCATCAACCCCGGTGCCACCTACGGTGCGGCCAAACGGTGGTATCCGGAGCGCTTTGCCGCCGTGGCCGACGAACTGGCCCGCCGCTGGGATGCCAGGGTCGTGGTGACCGGCGGGCCGGGTGAGGCTGCCATTGCCGCCGATATCGCCGCGGCCATGACCACCCCCTGTGTCGTCATGGCGGGAAAGACATCGGTGCGGGAACTCATGGCGCTCATCAAACGCTGCGATTCCTTCATAACCAACGATTCGGGCCCCATGCACATTGCTGCTGCCTTCAATGTTCCGCTTGTGGCCGTATTTGGCCCCACGGACCACACGACCACCTCCCCCTGGAGCGAACGGGCCGTCATCGTGCGCCGCGACACCGACTGCGCCCCGTGTCTGCTGCGGGAATGCCCCACCGACCACCGGTGCATGACCGGGGTTTCGGTAGATGATGTTATGAAGGCAGCACTTTCACTTTGGGAACGCCGGAAGTCATGAAAAGAAAGCTTGCCGGGGAAGATGGCGTGGAAAACGGTATTTCCGTTATCATGATTGTTTATAATGAAGAGTCGGTAATTGCAGCGACTCTTGAGAGTGTCTTGTGGGCCGACGAGATCGTGGTGGTTGATTCGGGAAGTACTGACCGGACGCCGGAGATCTGCCGTTCGTTCCCGAAGGTCCGCTTTATTTATCAACCATGGGATGGGTTCGGGAAACAGAAGAATTTTGCCCTTAAACACGCCTCTAACCCTTGGGTATTTTCACTCGATGCCGATGAGAGTGTCTCACCCGCATTAGCTGCCGAGATACGACGTGTGATAAACAGTGCTGCCTGTGACGGCTATGTTGTAAAGCGGAAAAACTTTTATGGCGCGCAGTGGATCCGTCACAGCGGATGGTGGCCTGATGAAGTCCTCCGGTTGTTCCGGCGCAACGCCGGGAGGTTTTCTGACCGGCCGGTACACGAGTCTGTGGAGTTAACAGGCAAAGTCGGACGGTTGGAGAACCCCATTGAACACCGTTCGTTTCATTCGGTTGCGGATTTTATCAAAAAGGCCGATTCCTATTCGACCCTTGGCGCTGAACTTATGTGCCAGAAAGGGTATCGCTCCTCCGCAACAAAAGCCTTTACCCATGGTGTCTATACCTTTTTCAAAACCTACATTTTGCGCCTCGGATTCCTCGACGGCCGTGCAGGGCTGTTGATTGCGGCTTCAAACGCGGCAGGTGTCTTCTATCGCTACATGAAGGCACTGGAAATGCAGGAACGTGAATCATGAGCCGCACTGCCCTGATCGTCACCACCTATAACGCACCTGATTACCTTTGTCGAGTACTGGATGGCTATCTCTTCCAGGATAGGTTTCCTGATGAGCTTATTGTAGCCGATGACGGTTCAGGAGCCGAGACGGCGGAGGTTGTCGAACGTTTTGCCCTTCGATCGCCGTTTCCTGTCAGGCATGTCTGGCACGATGACCGCGGCTTCCGGGCTGCGGCTATCCGCAATGAAGCGGTCAAGGTCGCCACGGCTGACTACCTGATCTTCACTGACGGAGACTGCATCCCTCACCCGCGTTTTGTTTCAGACCACCTCAGACTTGCGTCTCCGGGGTGGTTTGTCCAGGGGAAAAGGATGCTGGTGGGGCGTGGCATCTCCCCTCGATTTACCGTTTGCGGTTTTGCCGAACTGGTGGCTTTCTGCTTGAAGGGAGAGCTCAGTGGCTGTCATCACCTCCTGAGGTTTCCTGGTTTTGCTAGGGAGCACAAGGGGCTGCGCGGTATCAAAACCTGCAACTTCGCCCTTTCGCGTGCGGATCTCCTTGCCGTCAATGGTTTCAACGAGGAGTTTACTGGGTGGGGCAGGGAAGACGCCGAGCTTGCCGCCCGCCTCTTTGCCTACGGCCTGCGGCGGAAAGACCCTCCATTCTCGGCGCTTGTTTTCCACCTGTGGCATGAAGAAAATTCCCGAGCTGCTCTCGCCAAGAACGATCAGATGCTGGCCGAGGCGATTAGGTCGTCTGCCTGGTACTGTCCCAATGGTATCGTCAAGGAGAATCGCCCGTGACAAGAGGAAAACTACCTTACTGAAAAATGCCGAGGCCGTTATCCAATATCCGGGGTCTCATTTACCACAGTTGAGAGTCAAGGGGGGGCCTGGCCATGCTGAGAAACAGATCTGTAAGAACCGCTTTGCAGAAGGTTGGGGAGGATTGGCTACATTTTACTTTCTGATTTAAGGGGTTGATTATCAATGGGAAATTGTGCCGTTCATACTTTGACTAAGAGGCAAATATTTACCCTTGCCCTCCAATTAAGATCTGCCGGTAAGCTTTATGACTTGGACAAGGCATATTTTAATGACAATTTTTATGGAAGCATTGACAGGTTTTGCGATATTGCGTACATGCTGCGCAATTCAAAGAAAGTTTTGGATATCGGGGCTGGCGGGGGGCTGTTACTTTCTTTGTTAAGCGAACTAGGTCATGATTGTTATGCAGTTGACGTTACTGATATGAGATCAATGGCTCCGGAAATATTTAGCTCAAAAAATATCGAATATAAATTGTGCAATGTAGAAGTAGATCCGATCCCGTACCAAAATTGTTATTTTGATGCTGTGGTTTGTTGCCAAGTATTAGAACACTTCACACATTCACACCTTCCTGCTATGAGGGAGATTTACAGAGTTCTCAAAGACGGAGGGATTGTTGAGGTTGACGTTCCCAACGCCGTCAGTTTTCGTAACAGAAGCAGGATGCTTCGCGGGAAACATATTACTTGGGATTATGAAAAGCATTACCTTTATGCCGAGCCAATACTGTACTCTGGGAAATCTTTTTTCCCTGATCGTCATAACCGTGAATTTACCTTGGATGAAGTGACTATTTTGCTAAAAGCTACCGGATTCAAGGTGTTGGACGCTTACCACTTGAAGTCAACAAGATACCGGATTGGGTTGGGCAAAGTTAAAGGGATTGGGACTATGCTAAGAGACATGATACCTTCTTTTAGAAAATCAATCATAGCTTTCGGTGAGAAAGTGATTGAGTGATCGAAAGTAGCATGACTATTACGCCGGCAACAATACTTGTCATAAACTTTAGACTTATTGGTGATGTTATATTGACAACACCACTTATTGGCATCCTGAAGAAGGCATTCCCGGACGCCTCAATTGACTTGTTGGTGAACCGGGGTACCGGCGAGTTCCTGGAAAAAGATCCTCGTGTCCGCCGGGTCATCTATTCGGAGAAAGGATCCATTTTTTCCGAAGAGGTTAAAAAGAGCTACATTGCTAGAATATTCAGACGCTATGATCTCGCCATTAATATGAACGCCTCTGACCGTGGGAGCTTTGCGGCACTCCTTGCCGGTACAAGGACAAGAGTCGGTTTCTACGTCGGGGGGCAATGGTATAAGTTGTTCTGGAGACGGCTTCTGTTCGATCACCTGATTCCGATGCCTTACAGCATGCATGTGGTACGTCTCTGTAAGCTGGTGGCCGACGCTCTTCATATTGAGACAAACAAACTCACTGTTACTGTCTTCTGGGATTCCGACGATGAAGTTCAAGTTGGTTCCTGGCTGGCGGATACAGGGGTAAACGGAAAGTTCTTCGTGATCCACCCATTCGCCCGGTGGCGCTACAAGTACTGGCAGATGGAGCATTTTGTAGCTGTGAGTGACTTGGTAGCCGAGCGATACAATCTGCAACCCGTTTGGACATCCTCGCCGGCTCGGGAGGAAATCGCTCTGTTGGAAACGATTGCAGACCGTTGCCGAAATCGACCAGCGCTCGTTAAAGGCGAGTTTACTCTCAACCAGATGAGTTGTCTTTTAAATCGCTCATCTCTCTACATCGGCCTTGACACAGCAATTACCCATCTGGCAGCAGCCACAAGTGTGCCGCTGGTTGCGCTCTATGGTCCTACCATTGGAGAACGGTGGTCTCCGTGGAACAACAACGGCCCGCTGGCCCAGCAATGCCCCCTGCCGAGGGGCGTTCAGCGGAATGGCCATATCGTCCTCCTGCAGAAGGAGTATCCGTGTATCCCGTGCGGCAAGTCGGGCTGTGACGATGCCGGTGGTGAAAGTCCCTGCATGCTCGGGATAGAAGTGGATGAGGTCATGGAGGCTGTTGATAGCCTAATGAAAACAGAAAGGTCGGCTGATGAAGTCTGAACGGCGGTGGCTGATCCTCTCCTATTTTTCTCGAATTGACGGTATGGCGTGCGCCCAGCATATCGATGACCGTCTTCCCTATTTTGAGAAGAACGGCATTTCCCCCGTTCTGCTCACCAGTATCTGTGGCACTTGTCATGAGGGGGTGATACAAAAAAGAGTGCCCTCGGTCGCTCCATCCGGCATCCGCTATGAGCTCAGGCACTTGCGCAAGCGAAGCGCGTGGGTGAAAATGATTGCTCCGCTCATTAATGTCATACTCCTTCCGTTCTATTTGATCGAAAAACTAATCATTGATTTGGACAGCCAGTGGTCATGGTTTCCCTTGGCCATTATGCGGGGGATTTCGCTCTGCCGTCGTTACCGGCCTGAGGTGATCTATTCCACCGGTGGTCCTGCCAGTGCCCACGTTGCTGCGGCATTAATCTCCCGTACAACCGGCATTCCATTCATTGCCGAATTTCAGGACCCCTTGGTACATGGAGACTGGCTGCGGAGCCGAAGGGCGCTCCGGGTTTTTACTTGGCTGGAACGCTTTATTTGCGAACGGGCTTCCGCGGTGATCTTCCTAACGGACGAGGCGCGGAAGAATGCACAGTCGAGAACCAATCTGGGGGCGAAGGGGCATGTTATCTACCCAGGAGCGAATCCGTTCGATTTGAGTGGCCCCCTCCGCCATAAAGGAGAGTTTTGTCGATTCAGCCATTTCGGCTCTCTCGGCGGTTCGCGCAATCTCGTGGTCTTTTTGGAGGCGCTTCGGCTGGTCTTTTCCGAACACCCCGAATTGACTGAGGTGATTCGGCTTGATCTTTACGGCAGTTGCGATGGTCGGTCCCGCCGTTCAATCGAAGAATTCCCTTGGCCTCAGGTCGTCCAAGATCATGGCAGAATACCGCGTACGGAGTCTCTCGCTGTCATGCGCCGAACCGACGTGCTTCTCCTGATTCAGAATACTGAAGAGTTTTCGGCAGAGACAATTCCTTCCAAGGTGTATGAGTATTTTCATGCGGCGCGCCCAATCCTCGGTCTCGTGCACCACAACCAGGAACTGAGGGAGATGCTGGAGGTTCGTGGTGAACGTCCTGTTTCGGCGGATGATCCTCGTGACGTCAGCGCGGGCATTGTCCACTACGTCCAACTCTGGCGGTTGTCTGACCTCAATATTTCGAAGGCGTGCACCCACTATGACGTGTCCTCTGCCGTAGATCGGCTGGTTCGGATCAACCGGGAGGGTTTTTCGGCACCGTTGCGGGCAAATTTAGGGGCTATGGCGAAGGTCAGTATCATCATTGTCAGCTACAACTCTCTCCACGAGACCACGGCACCCTGTCTCGAGAGTATTTTTTCCCGGACCGATTACGATAACTACGAGGTGATTGTGGTTGACAACGCTTCGAAGGACGGGACCCCCGATTACCTTCGGCAGTTGGCTGCGAGGGAGAAGCGGCTCGTCTGCATTCTGAACGAGACAAACCGAGGATTTGCCGGCGGCAACAACGATGCCATCAAGGCGGCGACGGGGGATGTGCTGGTACTTCTGAACAGCGATACGGTGGTTACGCGGGGGTGGCTTGCCAAGCTCGTTGAACCTCTCCGGGACAAATCGATTGGTATGGTGGGTCCCGTTACGAACTCCGTCGGTAACGAGCAGAGAATATTTTCAGCCGGAGCTACCGTAGAGGAGATCCTGGCGGAAGGGGAGCGCTGGACGGATACGGCAGACAGTGGGTTATTCGAAACCGAACGGCTCGGTTTTTTCTGCGTGGCCTTCAGACGGGAAGTGACGGAGCGAATCGGTTTGCTTGACGAGGGGTTCGGCCTGGGGTTCTATGAAGACGACGACTACTGCATACGGGTCCGCAAAGCCGGCTACCGGATCGTCTGCCGCGAGGACGTTTTCGTGTACCATCGCGGCGGCGGCTCGTTCGGTAAGATGTCCGCAACAGCCCGGGCATTGATCAAAAGAAACCGGCAACTTCTCGAAGCGAAACATGGCATTACCTACCGTCCCCGGCATCCACGGGACCGGCAACTCGATCTGGCTGAGCAGTATCTGCAGGGATTTGCTGGGGGAGGGGACGAGTTCCTTCTTCACAAGTGTCACGGTCGTCTCAAGGTGGCTGAAACAAGTGTGCCGCGAGGGTATGTGAAGCGGCTGCTGTTCAGAAGGCGGATGCGGGCGTTGCAGAATGTGCTGCTCCGTTACGACGCTGCACTGGCAAAGGGCGGGGAAGGGGTCACGAAAGGAAAAAATGGCAGATGAATTCCGCAAATGAACCATGCGTGAGCATCGTCATCCCGGTTTACAATCGGCGGTCCTTGCTTGGCGAGGCGATCAGCTCGGCACTTGAGCAGTCGTTCGAAAATATTGAAGTCGTGGTGGTTGATAATGCCAGCACGGACGGGACGTGGGACGTCTGTCAGGAGTATTCTTCCAGCGACGGGAGAGTCCGCATCTTCCGCAATGAGGAAAATATTGGACCGGTGCGGAACTGGCGGCGATGTCTCGAGCTGGCTCGTGGTACCTACGGCAAGATCCTTTTTTCCGACGACACCGTTGATCGCTCTTTCGTGGAGAAAGCTGTTCCTTTCCTCGACGATCCTGAGGTGGGATTCGTCTTCACTTCTGCCCACATAGGGAGTGATAGGGTGAATGGCGAGACCGCCTATCGCTTTCCCGGCCAAACGGGAAAATTCTCGGCCTCCCGATTCATCGAGGAGATTCTTCGGGGGGGGGATGCCCCCTACTCTCCGGGCTGCGCCCTGTTTCGCCTGCAAGATCTGCGGGAGAACCTCCTGTCGCACATCCCGTCGCCCACCATATTTGACTTCGAATCGCACGGTGCAGGACCCGATGTGCTTCTATTTCTGCTGACTGCGGCGCGGTATCGGAAGTTTGCCTATATCGACGAACCCCTTGCCTTCTTCCGTGCCCATGGCGGTTCGCTAAGCCTCAGTGAACAGCGACGGCATCTGCTGCGCTGCTACCGGCAGGCCAAGATCTGGTTTGCGGAGCAGTTCGCCGATCAGAGAACCATGCGCTTCGTCTGTGCCTGGGAATGGAAGCGGGAATGTCGGGAAGAGGGGCGTTGGCGTAGCCCCCGGGTGGTTCTCGGGCAGTACCTGCAAAAGCCGCCGCTGTTGTTTCTCCTTGGCTTGACCCGCTTTTTCAGGAAAGGACGAGTGGCCAATGGCAACCAATGAGTCGACTGTAGAACTGCGGGAATCTGTCTGTCTTGATGACCGCTACGCCACGACAAGAGTAGTGGTTCCCCTGACGGATGAAGGGACAAGCGGGAAGACGAGGGGAAACGCTCCGTTGTGTGGCGGTCTGCGAGCCCGGGGGTACGGCAAGATGTCTAGGCTGGGAAAGCCGTTGATTTCCGTGATCATGCCGGTGTTCAACGGAGCGGGCACGCTTGAGGATTCCATGCTGAGCGTGTTGTCCCAGCGCTACGATATGGTCGAATACCTCGTCATTGACGGCGGATCCACCGACGGTACCCTCGATCTCATTAGCAAGTTTGACGAATACATCGACTACTGGGAGAGCGGGCCGGACAGCGGAATCTATGACGCGATGAATAAGGGGCTGGAGCTGGCTCGGGGTGACTGGATTATTTTTCTGGGATGTGACGACATCCTTCTGAATTGCTTTCATGCGGTCGCCCCGATGCTGCAGGACAGAGCGACGGTTTACTATGGTGATGTTTATATGCCCGCAAGTCATAAGCTTTATGGGGGCAAGTTCGACCCGTATAAGCTGATGTGCAGGAATATTCCACATCAGGCCATGTTCTACCCCCGACTGGTGGTTGACAAATACCGGTATGATCTGACCTATCGTCTGCTTTCCGACTATCACTATAATATCCGCTGCTTTAACGATCCGGAACTGCACTTTCACTACCTGCCGATACTGGTCTCGGTCTACAATGATTTCGACGGACTCACCGCCCGGAGTGGGGATCCCTCCTTCGAGGCCGACAAAGAAGATATCCTGCGGGCATTTTTTCCGCAAAGAGAGTATCTAGCATACCGTCTCAGAACCTTTCTGAAACGTTTTGAAAAGAGATATGTCAGGGGATTTGCAAAGGCGTTGCGAAGAAAGAAGTGACGTCTCCGTAATTACATTTCTTATGGTCGAGGGACAAAAAGCCTATGAAAGTAGTCATTCTAGCTGGCGGGATGGGGACACGGATCAGCGAGGAGACAAGCGTCAGGCCGAAACCGATGGTCGAGATCGGCGGCAAGCCGATGCTCTGGCATATCATGAAGATCTATTCCCATTTCGGATTCAACGATTTTGTCATCTGTCTCGGGTTCAAGGGGTACATGATCAAGGAGTACTTCTCGAATTACTTCCTGCACATGAGTGATGTGACCTTCGATATGGCCAACAACTCCATGGAGGTTCACCAAAACTACGCAGAACCGTGGAGAGTGACCCTCGTCGACACCGGAGCCGAATCCATGACAGGAGGACGGATCAGACGCGTGGCTTCTTATCTCGGGAACGAGACCTTCATGCTTACCTATGGGGACGGGTTGGCAAATGTTGACATTCACCGACTCCTGGAGTTTCACAGGAACCACGGGCACGCGGCGACGGTGACGTCGACGCAGCCGACAGGCAGATTCGGCGCCATGAGCATTGGCGCGAACAACTCTGTTGCATCCTTTCAGGAAAAGCCTGCGGGTGACGGGTCCTGGATCAACGGGGGATTTTTCGTTCTTGAGCCGTCGGTGGTGGATAGGATAGCCAGCGATGCGACAGTTTTCGAACGGGAGCCCCTGGAAAGTCTTGCCCGGGATGGCGAGCTTTATGCCTTTAAACACTCAGGTTTTTGGCAGCCGATGGATACCCTGCGGGATAAGATTTTGCTCGAAGAGCTCTGGAATGGGGGCAACGCTCCATGGAAAATCTGGGACTAGCAGGCCGTTGAAAAACTCCCCTGGATGAGGGCTTTTTCTCCCTCATGAGAATTTTTTGGGTCACTTTGCTAGTCGATACTGCGTTATTTGCTCTTTGATACTCGGTTCTTTTGCTTCAATTTTGCCT
>Ga0209172_10000127_pt1 | contig 226903 bp, 196 predicted proteins | sample LarsenN4metaG_FD_184113 | JGI IMG/M metagenome (GOLD analysis project Ga0209172, IMG submission 184113) | Hot spring sediment bacterial and archeal communities from British Columbia, Canada, to study Microbial Dark Matter (Phase II) - Larsen... ...
ACGGGTGGGGAGGGGAAGAGAAGGTGGGCCTCCCCCACGGGTGGGGAGGGGAAGAGAAGGTGGGCCTCCCCCACGGGTGGGGACGGGAAGAGAAGGTGGGCCTCCCCCACGGGTGGGGACGGGAATGCAAAGTGCCCTGCATGTCAGAGGAGGACAGTTTCCTGATGGACGCCGATTCCAATCCAGAACTGCCAACGGACGACCGGACACTGCCAATTCAAAACGGACAACCGATCCGCCTTTGGCGGAACAACCGACCATTTCCAATCATTGACCGGCTGTCGGTTGTCAGTTTGACATTTGAAATTGCGTGGTGTCACAGGACGACGGTTTCCTGATGGACGCCGAAGACGGCGCGGAGCGTATCGCAGATTTCCCCGATCGTCGCGTAGGCGCGAACCGCCTCCAGGATCGCCGGCAGGAGGTTCCCGGTACCGGCGCCGGTACCGGCGGCCGTCTCGCCCAGGGTCTTCAGAGCCGCCTGGACGTGACGCGCGTCCCGCTTGGCCCGCACCGCCTGCAGGCGCCGGCACTGTTCCTCTGCCAGCCGCTCGTCCACGACAAAGACCGGGACGCGGGCGGCGTCCCCCCCGGCGAACTCGTTCACACCCACGACGATCTGTTGCTTCGTCTCCAGGGCCCGTTGCGTCTGGTAGGCGGCCTCCTGGATCTCCTTCTGGATGAAGCCCTTTTCGATGGCCACCAGCATCCCCCCCATGCGGTCGATCTTGTCGAGGTAGGTGCGGGCCTCCGCCTCGATCCGGTCGGTCAGGGCCTCGATGACGTACGAGCCGCCCAGCGGGTCCACGACGTCTGCCACGCCGCTCTCGTGGGCCAGGACCTGCTGCGTCCGCAGGGCGATCCGCACCGCCTCCTCCGTGGGCAGTCCCAGCGCCTCGTCGCGGGAGTTGGTGTGCAGCGACTGCGTCCCGCCCAGGATCGCCGCCAGCGCCTGCAAGGTGACCCGCACCACGTTGTTCTCGGGTTGCTGCGCCGTCAGGGCGGAGCCGGCCGTCTGGGTGTGGAAACGGAGCATCCACGACCGCGGATCCTGGGCGCCGAACCGCTCCCGCATGATCCGGGCCCACAACCGGCGGGCCGCGCGGAACTTGGCCACCTCCTCCAGGAGGGCGTTGTGGGCGTTGAAGAAAAAGGCGAGTTGCGGGGCGAATCCGTCCACGGCCAAGCCGGCCCGGATGGCCGCCTCGACGTAGGCGATGCCGTCTCCCAGCGTGAAGGCCACCTCCTGCACCGCGGTGGCCCCCGCCTCCCGGATGTGGTAGCCGCTGATGCTGATACTGTTCCAGCGCGGCATCTCGGCCGCGCAGAAGGCGAAGGTGTCGGTGATGAGGCGCATGGAGGGAGCCGGGGGGAAGATGTAGGTGCCGCGGGCGATGTACTCCTTGAGGATGTCGTTCTGGATCGTCCCGGTGAGCTGTCTCCGCGGCACCCCCTGCTGCTCCGCCAGGGCGATGTACATGCAGAGCAGGATGGCGGCCGTGGCGTTGATCGTCATGGAGGTGCTCACCCGGTCCAGGGGCAACCCCTGGAAGAGCCGCTCCATGTCGGCCAGGGAGTCGATGGCGACGCCCACCTTCCCGACCTCACCCGCCACCATGGGATGGTCCGAGTCGTAGCCCATCTGGGTGGGCAGATCGAACGCCACGGACAACCCCGTCTGGCCCTGTTGGAGCAGATAGCGGAAGCGGAGGTTGGTCTCCTCGGCCGTCCCGAAGCCGGCATACTGCCGCATGGTCCAGAGGCGCCCCCGGTACATGGTGGGCTGGACTCCCCGGGTGAAGGGATACTCCCCCGGAAAGCCCAGGTCTCGCTCGTACTCGTGCCCGGCCAGGTCGAGGGGCGTGTACACCAGCTCCAGGGGAATGCCGGAGCTGCTCGTGAATACCTCCTGTCGCTCCGGCGTCTTCTCCAGCGTCCGACGGAGGGTCCGGTCCTCCCACGCCCGCTTCAGGGCTTCGATCTTCTCGAGGTCGTCTTTCGTCACGCCGTCCCCCAGATCCAATGCGGAATGGTCAGAGTCTCTCGTCTAGAATTCCGCACTCCGCATTCCGCACTCCGCATTGCAGTTCCGTGCCTACTCGACCACGACCAGGACTTCGCCGGCGCCGACGGCTTTTCCCTCCGCCACCCGGATCTCCTTCACCGTTCCCGGGGCCGGGGCCTTCAGCTCGTTCTCCATCTTCATGGCCTCCACCACGATGACCCCGTCCCCCGCCTTCACGGCATCGCCGGGCTTGACCAGAAGCTTGACCACCTTGCCCGGCATGGGCGCGGCGACGGTCCGCTTGGCTGCCCGGGCCGCCCCCTTCCCCGCGGCCGCTCGCAAGCGCCGTTCCTGCTCGTCCTGGATCTCCACGCGGAACGGCTGGCCATCCACCAGGACCATGAAGGCATCTTCAACCTCCAGGAGGTCCACCTCAAAGGAGCGTCCGCCGATCAACAGCGAGTACAGAGTGGAGTCCACCCGCAGGAGGTTCACCAGCACCTCCCGGTCGTCCAGGCGGACCCGGAGCCCCTCCCGTTCCGACCGGACGTCCAACCGGTGTTCCCCCTCTCCCGATTTCGCGATATACGCCATCAGCACTCCGCAGCATTATCCACTCACCCTCTCCCTTCAGGGAGAGGGCTGGGGTGAGGGCCAATCAGTGCCGCCATAATCTGCTGCAAGACAGCATCCCCGTTGGTTAGTACATCATGGTCCCAGAAACGTAGCACCCTGTATCCCCGCCGAGCCAGAACAGCCGTCCGCCGCTCATCAACTTTGACGCTCATGGCATGCTGGCCGCCGTCCACTTCCACCACAAGCTTGTAGTCTGGACAGCAAAAATCGACGATGAAGCTGTCGATCACATATTGACGTCGGAACTTGACACCGGCCAACTGTCGAGCCCGTAATCGCCGCCAAAGCGTGCGCTCCGCGTCGGTTTGTTCACGGCGGAGACGCCGTGCTCGGTCCCTGAGATCCCTCACCCTGGCCCTCTCCCCGTTGGGGAGAGGGAATATCCTCGCACTCCCAACTCTCACAGCCGATCTCAGGACTCAAGATGTTGAGGCGCAGCCGGATGCGCCTAACGGCGCAGGGCGGCCTGCCGGGCTGCGAGTTTCCAGGGACTCTCCGCCGCTCGCCCCCCGCGGGAGGGGGCCCCGGCGCGGGCCTGGTCCCGCAGGTAGGCGTGGATCGCCGCGGCCACCAGCGCCACGTCCCGCTGGGACTCGTCCCACGCGTGGGGCCGACCGGCGAAGCGACGGTCGATGTAGGTGGTGTCGATGTCGCCCCGGAGAAATTCCGGGTCCGCCATCACGCGCTGGTGGAAGGGGATGGTGGTCTTGATCCCGTGGACGGTGTATTCCATCAGGGCGCGCCGCATGCGCTGCGCCGCCTCCAGGCGATCACGCCCCCACGTGATCAGCTTGGCGATGAGCGGATCGTAGTACACGGGCACCTCATAGCCCTCGTAGATGCCGGTCTCGATCCGGACGCCGCCCCCACCCGGCTCGCGCAGGCCGATGATCCGCCCCGGCGACGGCACGAAGTTCTGGAAGGGATCCTCGGCGTAGATGCGGCACTCGATGGCCGCACCGCGGATGACCACATCCTCCTGCCGGATCCGGAGCGGCTCTCCGGCGGCGATGGCGATCTGCTCCTTCACCAGGTCCAGTCCGGTCACCATCTCCGTGACGGGGTGCTCCACCTGGAGGCGGGTGTTCATCTCCAGGAAGTAGAAGGTGCGGTCCTGGTCCACCAGGAACTCCATCGTGCCGGCATTCACGTACCCAGCCGCCTGCGCCAGGCGCACCGCCGCCTCGCCCATCCGCCCCCGCAAGGCGGGGTCCACTATGGGTGAGGGGGCCTCCTCGATCACCTTCTGGTGGCGGCGCTGCACGGAGCACTCCCGCTCCCCCAGGTAGATCGTGTGGCCGTGCCGGTCCGCCAGGATCTGCATCTCGATATGGCGCGGGGCGGTGAGGTACCGCTCCAGGTAGATGGCGGAGTCCGCGAAGGCGGACTGGGCCTCCGACCGGGCGGCCCGGATAGCCGAGGGCAGGTCCGCCGCCGTCTGGACCACCCGCATCCCCTTGCCGCCCCCCCCGGCCGCCGCCTTGATGACCACCGGCAGCCCGATCTCCAGCGCGCGCCGCTCCACCTCCGCGTCCGTCAGGTTCTCGATCGCGCCCGGGACCACCGGCACCCCGGCCTCCGTGGCCAGCCGGCGGGCCGATGTCTTGCTCCCCATGGCCCGAATGGCGCTGCTGGGGGGGCCGATGAAGGCGATCCCCGCCGCCTCGCAACGGCCGGCGAACTCCGCGTTCTCCGCCAGGAAGCCATAGCCGGGGTGGATGGCCTGGGCCCCGGCCCGCCGGGCCACCTCCAGGATCGCGTCCATGTTCAGGTAGCTCTGGGCAGAGGGTGGCGGGCCGACGCAGTAGGCCTCGTCGGCGTAGCGCACGTGGAGCGAGGACCGGTCGGCCTCGGAGAAGACGGCGACGTTGGCGATCCCGAGTTCGCGACACGCCCGGATCACCCGGATCGCGATCTCTCCCCGGTTGGCGATCAGGATCTTGCTGAACACAAGGCCTCCCGATCAACACCGCCAATGTAAAACGGACAACCGACAATCGACAACCGGCCATCTCTTTGCAAGTTTTCGGTTGGCCGGTTGTCGGTTGCCAGTTTGAAATTTGAAATTGGAGGCTTCATCAGAGGATCATGGTGGTGATCTTGTACCAGAGGCTCCGCTCCAGGTACTTGAGGTCCAGGGGCTTGGTGATGTAATCGAAGGCCCCCAGGTCAAGCGCCTGGCGCCCCGTCTCCTCTTCATCAACCGCAGTGACCATGATCACACCCACTTCCCGATCGATCTCCCGCACCCGCTTGAGGACCTCCAGGCCGTTCAGCTTCGGCATGCGCACGTCCAGCAGAATCAAGTGCGGTCGCTCCGCCTTGACCTTGTGGAGGGCTTGCTCGCCGTCCTCGGCCGTGATGACCTCGTATCCTTTGGATGTCAAGAACTCCTGCAGGAGCTCCACGGCGTCCGGTTCATCGTCCACGACCAGGACTCGCGGCATGACCTCCTCCGACCCACAAGGCCAATGCAAAACTGACAACGGACAACTGACAACCACATCCAAGTTGACAACGGACAACTGACAACCGACCAGATACACCGGTTGATCGGTCGTCGGTTGTCAGTTTTTCCTTTGAATTTCCCCTGTGAGACGCACGCGGCCTTACGGTCGCGGGCGTTTCAGAGGGGGATGTTCCCATGCTTCTTGGGCGGGTTGGTGTCGCGCTTCGTGGCCAGGGACCGTAGGGCTCGGATCAGTTTCGGCCGCGTCTCCTTGGGCTCGATGACCTCATCCACATAGCCTCGGGCCGCCGCCACGTACGGGTTCGCAAACTTTTCCCGGAATTCCATCACCCGTTCTGCGCGAAAAGCCGCCGGGTCGGCGGCCTCGGCCAGTTCGCGCCGGTACAAGATGTTCACCGCGCCCTCCGGGCCCATGACGGCGATCTCCGCCGTGGGATAGGCAAAGTTCACGTCGGCTCGCATGTGCTTGCTGCCCATGACACAATAGGCGCCGCCATACGCCTTGCGGGTGATCACCGTGAGCTTGGGCACCGTGGCCTCGCCATAGGCGTAGAGGAGCTTGGCCCCGTGGCTGATGATCCCGCCCCATTCCTGGGCCGTCCCGGGCAGGTAGCCAGGCACATCCTCCAGCGTGACGATGGGGATGTTGAAGGCATCACAGGTCCGCACGAACCGCGCCGCCTTGATGCAGGAATTGATGTCCAGGCATCCCGCCAGAACGGCGGGCTGGTTGCAGACAAAGCCGACCGACTGCCCGTCCAACCGGCCGAAGCCCACGACGATGTTGGGGGCGAAGTGTTCGTGGACCTCCACGAACAGCCCGTCGTCCACCACCAGCCGGACGATCTCCTTGATGTCATACGGTTTGTTGGGATTCTCGGGGACGATGGCGTTGAGGGCCTCTTCCATCCGGTTCGGGTCGTCCTCCGTATCCCGGCGAGGCGCGTCCTCCAGGTTGTTCTGGGGCAGGAAGCCCAAGAGATCCCGGGTGAGGGCCAGGGCCGCCTCCTCGGAATCGGCGGCGAAGTGGGCCACACCGCTCTTCTCGTTGTGGGTCATCGCCCCGCCCAGCTCCTCGAAAGTCACCTCCTCGTGGGTGACGGTCTTGATGACGTCCGGACCCGTGATGAACATGTAGCTCGTGTCCTTGACCATTACGGTGAAATCGGTGAGGGCCGGCGAGTAGACCGCCCCGCCGGCGCAGGGGCCCAGGATGACCGAGACCTGGGGGATGACCCCCGAAACGAGGACGTTGCGGAGGAAGATGTCGGCATATCCCGCCAAGGAGACGACACCCTCCTGAATGCGGGCCCCCCCCGAGTCCTTGAGGCCGATCAGGGGGGCGCCAACCTTCAGGGCCATGTCCATGATCTTGCAGATCTTGGCGGCATAGGTTTCCGAGAGGGAGCCGCCGAACACCGTGAAATCCTCGGCGAAGACATAGACCACCCGGCCGTCGATGGTTCCATACCCCGTGACCACGCCGTCGCCGGGAATGAGTTGTTTCTCCATGCCGAAATCACGGCACCGATGCGTCACCAGCATGTCCACCTCGGTGAACGAGCCCTTGTCGAGGAGCAGGTCCACCCGCTCCCTGGCGGTCAGCTTCCCCGCGGCATGCTGGCGTTGGATGCGTTCTTTCCCGCCGCCCTCCAGGGCGCGCTGGCGCCAGCGGTGGAGTTCCTGGAGGCGCTCTTCGATGGCCATGATCCGGCCCCCCTCGGTTAGTGGACGCAGCGAGGCACTTTCATATCAGTCCCGCCCTTAAAAATCAACGGAAAAGCCGGCTTGCGCCCATCCGTCCCGCCGACGGATCCCTCAGGGTATCCGGCTGCTCGGGTGCATGGGGCTGCCAGGGTGTTCACGTCCTCTGGTCGGATCACGGGCGGATCAGGGGCGGGTCAGGGCTTGACCGCAATCGTGCGGTCTGCTAGACAGGGGGTCGTTTGACCTCAGTGGCATGCGCTTTGCTGCCTCTCGCTGGGCGATGAGCGGTGTGCCCGCAAATCGCGCGGTCGGCACGTCCCGTCTGGGTGTTTGGAGCGATTGCTAATCGGAGGACCTGCATGCTCGCCATGAATCCCGCCGCCGGCCAGACCGGCTCCGTGACCGGGACGCTCCTCGAACTTATCCGCCAGGGCAAAGCGACCACCGATCGATTGCTTCGCGAGAACGCCGCCCTGCGCGCCGAGGTTGCCCGCCTGAGGTCCGAGAACGCCGCATTGCGCGCCGGTCTCACCAGCCGGAGCGGGGAGGCGCTTTCGTGACGTCACCTGGGCCCACCCCCACGCCCGCGGAGGTGTTGTCTCTGCATGGCCTGACCGACTCCTGGCAGGTCGAGGCCGGCCGATCCCGCGTCCTCGTGGTGGACGACAACCCGGTGAACCGCCAGTTTCTGCAGGATGAGCTGACGGACGAGGGGTACCTGGTGAGCACGGCCGAGGACGGCGAGGATGCCCTGCAGAAGGTCGCCGCGGAGTCGCCGGACCTGATCCTCCTAGACGTCATGATGCCCAAACTCGACGGCTATGAGACCTGCCGCCGCCTGAAGTCGGATTCCCGGACGATCCTGATCCCCGTCGTCATGGTCACTGCCCTCACCGCGACCCATGAGCGAATCAAGGGCATCGAGGCCGGCGCCGATGATTTCCTCAGCAAGCCCTACAACCGGCTGGAACTGCTGACGCGCGTCCGTTCGCTGCTAAAGCTCAAGCGGCACACCGACGAACTGGAGAGCGCCGAGACCGTCCTCTTCACCCTGGCCTTGAGCGTGGAGGCCAAGGATCCTTACACCAATCATCACTGTGACCGCCTGGCCCGCCTCTCCGTGGCCCTGGGCGAGAAGTTGGGCTTGCCCCAGGAGCAGCTCAAGGCGCTCCACCGGGGTGGCATCCTCCACGACCTGGGCAAGATCGGCATCCCGGACGCCATCCTGCTGAAGCCCGGGCCGCTGAACGAGGTCGAGCGGGCCGTGGTCCGGGAGCATCCCGCCATCGGCGAGCGGATCTGCCGCCCGCTGAAATCCCTGCGCCTGGTCCTCCCCATCATCCGCCACCACCACGAGCGGTGGGACGGCTCCGGCTATCCCGACGGCCTCACCGGCGACGCCATCCCCGTCACGGCCCGCGTCCTCCAAGTTGTGGATGTCTACGACGCCCTCACGACGCAGCGGCCCTACAAGCCGGCCTATTCTCACGACCAGGCCTGCGCGATCATGAGCGAGGAGACCGCCAAGGGATGGTGGGATCCCGCCATGGTGAAGGCCTTCATCGCCCTCATCTCAAATGGCCGCGCCGCCCACTAATCCGGCCACCAGCCCTGGGCCGCCGCCCGGCCGTGGAGGGTCGCCTCGTGGTACAGCCTCTCCCCATCAGCCAGGATGATCCCTCGCGCAATCCGCCGGCCACGGATCGGCCGGAGGGCGCGCCCGCCCAGGGGAACGCCCTTTTTACACCGGCCCCGACAGGCGCTGCACCCGGTCCCTCCGATGCGAATACGGGGGCGGCGGAACGGTCCACCCCGGCGCGCATCCTGGTGGTGGATGATCTCGCCGAGATCCGGGACTTGCTCCAGGTCTACCTTGAGGACGAGGGGTACCAGGTCCTCACCGCATGCAATGGGGAAGAGGCCCTCGCCGCCGTCGCCGCCCATCCGCCCGACCTGATCCTCCTGGACATCATGATGCCCGGCACGGACGGCTACGAGGTGTGCCGGCGCCTCAAGTCTGACGAGAAGACCGCCTTCATCCCCATCGTCATGCTGACGGCCCTCCAGGATCTGGAGCATCGCCTGCAAGGCATCGAGATGGGCACCGATGAGTATCTTACCAAGCCTTTTCGACGCCTGGAGCTCCTCACCCGCGTCCGTTCCCTGCTCCGGGTCAAGGCGCTCCACGACCAGGTTGCGGCCTACAATCGCCTGCTGGAACAGAAAGTGGCCGAGCGGACCGCCGCCCTGGAGCGGGCCCTGGAGGACCTCCGGGAGATGGACCGGTTGAAGTCGGAGTTCCTGTCCAATATCTCCCACGAGTTGCGCACCCCCTTGACCCCTATTATGGGGTACCTGCCCGCGCTTCTCCGTGAAGAGTTCGGCGGCCTCAGCCTGGATCAGCGGCGCGTCCTGGCCCACGTCTCCGACAGCGTGGGCCGGCTCCACCGGCTGATCGACGATCTGCTGACCTTCATGCACTGGGAAAGCGGCGAGACTGACCTGCGGGTCCAGCCGGTGGCCGTGGCGGCGGTGGTCGAGGGTGCCGCGGCCAAGGTGTTCACCGCCGCCCAGGAGAAGGGCGTTCAGGTCATCCGGAAGGTCCCTGCGGACCTCCCGCAGATCCAGGTGGATCTCGCGGCCGTCGGTCGGGCACTGAGCCACCTCTTGGATAACGCCGTGAAATTCACCCCCAAGGGCGGGCAGATCACCATCTCCGCCCGCCTCGTCCGGGGGCAATTCGGCAATCAGGCAACCGGGCAATCAGGAGACCTGCAGGTGTCTAAGGACACCCAATTGCCGGGTCCCCAGGTTGCCGGATTGCCCGAGGCCTCCCGGGAGGCCGAGTGGGTGGAGCTGGCGGTGCAGGACACCGGGGTCGGCATCCCCGCCGAGGCCATCCCCAAGATCTTCGACCGCTTCTACCAGGTGGATTCCTCCACGACGCGCCAGCACGGGGGGACCGGCCTGGGCCTCGCCATCGTGAAGCGCATCCTGGACGCTCACGACGCGCCCATCACAGTCGAGAGCCTCCCGGGCACGGGGACCACCTTTTCGATCCGCCTGCCGGTGTTCGAATAGCAGACCAATTTCAAATTAAAAACCGACAACCGAGAACCGATCAATGATCGGAAATGGTCGGTTGTTCCGCCAGAGGCCGATCGGTTGCCAGTTTTCCATTGGGAGACGCCTACTTCGGGGGTGTGGCGCCGGGAATCGGTGTGAACTCGTGGGTCCGCGTGAGTTTCTCGCCGGTGAACCAGTAGCTCACCCCATCCGCATAGTACCACCAGACCTCGGAATCGCCCTCGGCGGTCCGCGACCCCTCCCGCTTGTCGGGCAGGCCATGCTTTCGGAGGATCTGGCCTCGCTCCGAGTCCGGCCCGTAGAAGACGATCTGGCGCTCCACCTCCGTCCAGGCGGATTGGAACCTGAGAAGCTGGTTGACGATGACGGTCCGGTCACGCCTCAAAAGCTCGGTAATGTCCAAAGGCTCCGGCTGCCGGAATTTCACCCGGTCGAAGCCCGTCTTGTCGTAGAAGAAGATGAAGAAGTTGTTGCCGATGGTTGCGGGGACGAACTCGATCCGATAGCGCCCCTCGGCATCTGTAGTTGCCTTGACCTCCTGTCGTCCGCGCTCCTCGTACGCCAGGCGGCGGGTGACCAGGTCGAGAGTCCGACCGAGAATGACCACGGAGGTGTTGACCACGGGCCGGCCGGTTTCATCCGTGACCTGGCCCGTCACGACCCGGGTCTGCCGGATTTCCACCGTGGCGCACCCGCTCAGGACCGCTCCCACGATCCAGGCTGCGGCCAGCGACCTTGCTCCACGCATCCTGAGTCCTCCTCTCCCCCCTCCAAGGCGCAGCATACCGGATACACGAAAGGATCACAAGTCGGAGCGCGGCGGGGCGTTTTCTTCTTGCCAACAGCCGACCAGACCGCTATGTTGCCGCCTCGTATGCCCGGTTCCGTATGTGGTCCGTGGTCGGCGGTCCATCTGGCCTTTTCCTCTCCAGCGGAGGTGAAGGTGGCATCCCCGATCGGACATGTCATCCTGGGCGTCGGCATCGCGGGTGCGACGGCCAGTGCCCTGGGAGCGGAATATACCCCCGCGCTGTGGGTGGGCGCGGCCATCGCCTCCTGCGCGCCGGACCTGGACCTTCTGCCCAGCCTCTGGGGGGTGCCCACCTGGCGGGTCCACCGTCAGGCGAGCCACTCCATCCTGGTGCTGGCCCCCCTGTCTGCCGTGCTCTGGGCCGCCCTGCACCCGCGGCAGGTCGGAGTGGATTGGCGACACCTGGCCGCATGGGGAGGCGCTTTGTTCTCTCACCTGCTGCTGGACATCCTCTCCTCGGGCCCCGCCTTGGGCGAGCGGGGCCACGGAATCCCCCTCCTCTGGCCGTTGTCGGCTCGGCGGTGGTACGTCCGGCGGCCGATCCTGCCCGACGTGAACCTGCTCGAGAACCCTTCGCCGGCGGCGATCGCCCGCGCGTGCCTTTGGGAACTTGTGCATCTGTGTCCGGCCGCCGCGGCCATCATTCTCCTCGCCCACATCCTCTGACCCCCAACCTTTCACCGCAAAGCCCGCAAAAACCGCAAAGGCCTACCCTATCTCAGAAAATTCGGCAGACTCGCCTGGCCACAATTTTCCAGATCCCCCTGGATTTCCACTTTCGAGGATTGGAAATACCCGGGGGTTCTCTGCGCACCAACGGCGACGCCGTTGGTACCGGCGTCCTTTGCGGTTGAAATGCAATGTCTGGGTTTATTTGAGTTGACAATCCGGCACGCGTGGCGGTAGAAATGCGCCCAAGGGGAAGTGGCGGAACTGGCAGACGCGCACGTTTGAGGGGCGTGTGAGGCAACTCATGAGGGTTCGAGTCCCTCCTTCCCCACCAAGTGCGGACACAACGCCGGCGGCCGATCTTGGCCGCCGGTTTATTGTTTCCGCTCCAAAGAAAGGAGGCGACCGGTGCAGCTCAAGCTCTTTGACAAGAGGCTCGTGGATCTCGCGCATCTCGAGGCGGACATCAACCAGTGGCTCGCGGCCAACCCCAAGTTGGTCACGATCCAGCGGGACTTCCACGTGTATCACAACCACACGACACGAGAGGAGTGGGTGCTGGTTGCGATGTGGTACGAGCCGAAGAGCGGCATGTAGAGATGACGAGAGGGAAAGAGCATCTCAGCGCCGTGCCGCTGACCTCGGGGACCATCGCCTCCCTCGTGTTCCTGTGCGCCCTGTGGGGTGGGAATATGGTCGCCATGAAGGTCGGCTTGCAGGGGGTTCCGCCCGCGGCCGCGGCCGGTTTCCGCTTCCTGCTGGCCAGCATTTCCGTCCTGCTCTTCGCGCTGATCCGCCGAGCCCGACTGACCGTGGACCGAGGACTCTGGCCGCATCTTTTCGCCCTGGCCGCCCTCTTCGTCGTCCAGCACGGGATCTTCTTCGTCGGCCTGAACCTCACCTCGGCCAGCCGCTCATCTGTGTTCATGTTCACCCAACCGGTCTTTACGGTCCTGCTGGCCCATTTCCTGGTCCCCGGCGAGCGCCTGACGCCCGCCCGGGCGGGGGGGATCCTGCTCTCCCTGGCCGGCTTGCTGGTGGTCTTCGGCGAGCGGCTGGCCGGCGGAACCTGGCCGATGCTCCTGGGCGATGGGCTGGTGACAGCGGCGGCCGTGGGGTGGGCGCTGCAGAGCGTGTACATGAAGCACCTGGTGTACCGGACCGACCCCTTCGTCCTGACCCTGTACCAGATGGGGCTGGGCTTTCCCTGCTTCTTCATCGCCAACCGGCTCTTCGAGGCGCGGTTGGTCCACCGCGTGGATGCCAAGATCCTGCTGGCCTTTCTCTACCAGGGATGCATCATCGCCGGCCTGACCTTTGTGGCTTGGACCGCCCTGATGCGACGCCACCAGATCGGACAGCTCTCTGCCTTCATCTTCCTCACGCCGCTCTTCGGCGTCCTCCTGAGCTGGCTCCTCCTCGGCGATCCCATCACCCTGCCGCTCATCGCCGGCCTCGTCCTGGTGACCGGCGGCATTGCCCTGGTCAACCGGCCCGCCAAGCCGGGCCGGAATTTCCCATGAGAAACTGACAACCGACAAGCGGGCAGATCGAAAGACAATTTCAAATTTCAAACCGACAACCGAGAACCGATCAATGATCGGAAATGGTCGGTTGTCAGTTGTCGGTTGTCGGTTTTCAATTGGAAGTGGCCGGTGGTCCGGACCCGGTAGCCATCAGCCGTGGCGGAGCTTGGGGTTGAAGGCCTCGCGCAGACCCTCGCCGAACAGGTTGAACGCCAGCACCACGAGGAAGATCGCCGTGCCGGGGATGAAGGTCAACCACGGGGCGTCGAAGAGATAACGCTTGCCGTCCGAGAGGATGTTCCCCCAGGTCGCGTCGGGCGGAGGGACCCCGAAGCCGAGAAAGGAAAGCGCGGACTCCGTGAGGATGGCCCCGGCGACGCCAAGGGTGGCCGAGACCAGGACCGGTGCCACCGAGTTCGGGAGGAGATGGCGGAGCAGCACCCGCGGGCCTGGCGTTCCCAGGGCCATGGCGGCTTGGACGAACTCTTGCTCCCTCAGGGAGAGGATCTCAGCCCGAACGAAGCGGGCCGTTCCCTCCCAGCTCGTCAGGCCGATGATAATCATGATGTTCCAGATAGAGGGGGGAAGAATCGCCACCACGGTCAGGATCAGGAAGAATGACGGGAAGCTCAGCATGACGTCAATGACGCCCGTGATCAGGGTATCCACGGTCATCACGCGGAGGGGGCCGATCCGGATGTTGAGCCGCCCGTAGTACCCGGCAATCCCGCCCACGGCCAGACCGGTGGCCACGGCGATGCCCACGGCGACAAAGCCCACGGTCAGGGAGACGAAGGCCCCCTCCAGCATCCGCGCCAACACATCCCGCCCCAGCTCATCCGTGCCGAAAAGGTAGATCCCCAGCCGGGGTTGGAGATCCGCGGCGAGATCGGTCCGGTTCGGAGTGGAGAGCGGCGGCTTGAGCTTGTCGGGAAGCCGGATCTCCCGGGGATCCAGGAGGGGATGGGCCGTCTTCGTGAGCGCCAGGCCCGCCAGGGCCACGACGAAGAAGGCGGCCACCGTGACCATCCCGGCGACCGCCACCCGGTTCCGGGAGAAGACCCGCCAGGCGAGGCGAGAGGGCGATGCCAGACTGCGCTTCCCGATGGCTTCCTGTCGATGCCGTACCATCTCACCCTAAAGCCGGATGCGGGGGTCCACCACCATGTACAGGAGGTCCGAGAGGAGCGTGCCGATCAGCGTCAGGACCGCCGCGATGAAGTTGAGGGCGATCACGACCGGGTAGTCCCGGCTGAGGATGGCCTCGTAGCCCAGGCGGCCGATGCCGGGCCAGGCGAATATCGTCTCGAAGATCACGCTCCCGCCGATCAGTCCGGGAATCAGGAGGCCCAGCATGGTCACAAAAGGCAGCAGGCCGTTTCGCAGGGCGTGGTGGTACAGGACCCGATCCTCGTCCACGCCCTTGCTCCGCGCCGTCCGCACGTAGTCGGCGCTGATCACCTCGAGCATTTGCGACCGGACGTATCGGGAGAGGACGGCGATCCCGGCGGTTGCGCCCAGGACAGAAGGGAGCACCAGGTGCCAGATCCGGTCCATGACAGCAAAGGGGGGGCTGACCCCCTCCCGCCCGAAAGTCCGGAGGCCGATGACATCCACCTGGAAGGTTTCGACGACGAAGATGATGGCAAGATAGGCCAGATAAAAGCCCGGAATGGAGATCAGGGCGAAGACCAGGACCGTGGTGCAGCGGTCAAAGGTTGTGTTCCGCTTCACGGCCGTGGCGATTCCAATGGGAAAGGCATAACACCAGACGAGGATGGTTCCCACCACGAACAGCGGCAGGCTGTTGAGGGTCCGCTCGATGATCTTTCCCAGCACCGGCTGGTTGTCCTTGAATGAGCGCAGCTCCCCCGTGAAGAACTGTGTATAGAAGCGGACGTATTGGACGTGGAGGGGCTGGTCCAGCCCGAAGGCCTTCCGGTATCGCTCCAGCTGCTGGGGGGTGAACCGGGGATTGAGGGGATCGATCTGGCTGGGCTGCCCCGGGGCCAAGTAGACCACCCCGAAGGAGATGACGGAGACAAAAAAGAGGGTCCACAGCTTCTTCCTGACCGTGCGGAGGAGGAAGGGAAGCATGGGGGCTACCTGACCGCCTGAACAGGCCCTACCAGCGGCCGGGGGACCTTGATCCATTGGGTGAAGTGAAACTTCGGGCTGCCCAGCTTGGTCGGGACGATCTGGGCGTACCGGGGCTTCCCGTCGGGCCCCCGAACCATCCGCGTGATCTTCCGGTCGAAGAGCGCCGTCCACTTCCCCACATAGAGGAAGGTGTAGGGCTGATCCTCGGCGATGATCCGGTGCAGCTCCCGGGCCATGGCCACCTGCCGCGGGTGGGCATACTCCTGGCGGATCCGCACCATGAGCTCATCCGCTTTGGGGTTTCGGTAGCCGACGAAATTGAGCTGGAACGGGCCCGTCTGGCTGGAATGGAAGATCTGGTAGATGTCGGCATCCAGCCCCATGGACCACCCGAGAACGAGGGCATCGAAATCGCCCTTGTTCACCCGCTCGTTGATGAAGACGGCCCACTCCACGGCCAGCGTCTCCACCTTGACTCCTAGCCGCCGCCAGGCGTTCTGCGCGATGGCCATGACGGCCTTTCGGGTCTCATTGCCGGAGTTCGTGATGAGCGTGAAGGCCAACGGCCTGCCCCCTTTCTCCAGCCATCCCTCGGCGTTCTTCTTGTACCCGGCCTCTTCCAACAGTCGCTGGGCCCCGGCCGGGTCGTACGGCAGGGGCTGCACCGCCTGATCGTAAAAGTCCGTTTGTTTGGGGTAAGGCCCGGTGATCCGCTCCGCCTGTCCGTACAGGACGTACTCTATAATCTCCTGGGTGTTGATCGCCATCCCCAGGGCCTGGCGGACACGGACATCCTGGAAGGGCGGGCGACGCATGTTGTAGCCGATGTAGGTATAGCCGAGGGCGAGCCCGGAGAAGTGCACGAACCGAGGGTCCTTCCGGAGCCGCTCCACCTGGTGGGGCTGCGCCGCGTATTCGTCTGTCGTCCCGGCGTAGAAGGTCAGCTCGATGGTGAGGGGATCGGGGATGATCCGGTAGAGGACCTCACGGAAGTTGGGCGGCCCCTCCCAATACCCTTCGTTCCTGGCCAGGCGGATGTACTGGTCCGTCTTCCACTCCACGAAACGGAAGGGACCCGTCCCGACGGGATTTCGATTGAAGCGGGAATCCCGGATCGAGAAGCGCTCGGGGTCCCGCCCGAGGTCGCGCGCCTCCGCACGGATGGCCTCCCGATTCAAGAGATGCTCCGGGAGGATGCCCATTCCCCAGCTCTCGAACCCGGGTTGAAAGAGCCGCTTGTAGGTGATCCGCACGGTGTAGCGATCCGGGGTCTCGACCGACTTCACCGGCTCGAAGTCGGGAACGCGGGGGGAGAGATTCCGGGGATCCAGGATGGTCTCATACGTGAACTTGACATCCCCCGAGTCGAACTCGTGGCCGTCATGGAAGCGCACCCCCTTCCGCAACTGGAAGACGACGACCGGATTGTGCTCCGTCGGGGGGAGGAGCTCTGCGGCCCGTTCCTTGAGCCGGTCCGCGAGTTCGGGGCCGAGCCAGCGCCTCGGATCGATGCTCCCGACGTATCCGCCCAGGAGCCGGTCGATGGATGAAAAGAAGTCCTGGTCCACCTCTTGAAGGGTGAACTTGAGGCGCGGGGGCCGGTGGAGGGTCACCTCCCGCTTCTTCGCCGGTGCGCCCTTGGCGGCCGGCTCCTCCTCGATCTGCTCGACAATCGTCCGGGCGGGTTCGATCTCCAGCCGCTCCACCAGGCGGAGGCTGGGGTGCCCCCCAAGCCGCGCGCGCTCCAGGCGTCGGAGGAGCTCGGGTCCGGTCACCGGTGCTCCATCGGGGAAACGCTGCGTCTCATCCACCAGCAGGTAGACCTCTTCGAAGAGACGCCAAGACGCCGCCAGGCGCCCGCGGAAGGACAGGTCCATGTCCCGGTCAATGAGCCCGTCGAAGACCAGGCTGTTGATCTCGCTGCTGGCGGAGTCCGCCGAGAGGGTGGGATTCAAGATCGAGGCGTCGCCAATCGAGGATTCGATGTATCTCGTGAGGCGCGCGGGGTCCCCCCGCGCCTGGTCCTCGAAGGTGGGGACCCAGAAGTAGGACTGCACGAGGACGACGCTGACCAGGGTGGGCGCGAGGATCAGAACTGTCTTGGCCGACACGCCTCAATCTCTCGAGCGGCGGTCGAGTCCCGCAGGAGGTATCGTGCCGCCTCGGGGGAGCACCAAAGGGTTACTTCACGGGGGCCGCGGGCGCGGCCGGGGTCGGGCCTGCCGGCGCCGGTGACACGGGCGCCGCTGGGGCCGGGGACCCCGGGTCGCGGGGGGCCGACTGGGTCGGCCGGGGGGCTTCCTCGCCGACGACCGTGGAGCCTCCGCGCTGCGAGGCCAAAATGGTCAGGGTGAGAGAGGTCAGCATGAACAGGATCGCCAGGGCGCTGGTGAGCTTCGACAGGAACGTGGCGGCTCCCCGTCCCCCGAAGACCGTCTGGCTCGACCCGCCCCCGAAGGCGGCGCCGATGTCCGCCCCCTTGCCACTCTGCAGCAGGACGATCAAGATCAGGGCTAGAGTGACTAAGAGGTGAAGGATCGACAATGCGATGTACATGCAACCTCCCCGCTGACGCTCAACCTATCCTCGATACTTGACGATCCGCGCGAAGGAGAACGGGTCCAGGCTCGCCCCGCCCACCAGGCCGCCGTCCACATCCGGCTGCGCCATCAGGGCCCCGATATTATCAGGTTTCACGCTGCCGCCATACAAAATCCGGATCCCGGCGGCCACATCCGGTCCCGCCATCCGCCCGACAAGCTGCCGAAGGAACGCGTGGGCCTCCTGGGCCTGGGCCGGGGTGGCCGTCCTGCCCGTCCCGATGGCCCACACCGGTTCATACGCGATCACCAGGCGGGGCGAACCCAGATGGCGGGCAAAGCCGCCGCGAAGCTGCCGATCCAGGACGGCCAGCGTCTCCCCCTGCTCGCGCTCCTGCAGCGTCTCTCCCAGGCAGCCGATGCAGGTAAGCCCCGAGGCCAGCACGGCGTCGATCTTCCGATCCACTGTGGCGTCGGTCTCGCCGAAATACTGCCGCCGCTCCGAGTGGCCCACGATGACGTGGCTGCATCCCAGGTCGGCCAGCATCGGGACCGACACCTCGCCCGTGAAGGCCCCCTCTTTCTCCCAGTAGCAGTCCTGGGCCCCGACGCCGATGCGGGACCCCCGGGCTGCCTCCAGGCAGGCGGTAAGCGCCGTGAAGGGCGGGCAGACCACCACCTCGACGCCGGTCGCGTCCGCCACCAGGTCCCGCAGGGCACGCACCGCCTGGCCCGCCTCGCGGGCCGTCTTGTGCATCTTCCAGTTGCCCGCAATCATCGGGACCCGCATATTAACCCCGATCCGAAATTCCGATGAGGCCCAACGCCCGTCAGGGGCGCGGAGAGAGCGCCGGCGGAGGGAAACGCCAAGGGGGACCCATGCCACCTATAGGGGTCTATGGGGATCCCCATGTAGGGGACCACGCATCGAGGGAAAATGCCCATTACGCTCCCGCATCTATTTTCGGATCGGGGTTAACTCCGATGGAGTCGTGGATCGGTGGACTGGTGGATGCGTGGATTCGTGGACCGCTGAATCGCAAACTACCCAATCCACCAATTCACAACTCCACCCATCCACACCGATCCACTAACCCCGATCCGAAAAAAGAGGCCAGGGCAGAATCGACGTCTCCCCTCTATGCGAGTTCCCGTGGAGGCAAATACCCGTGGTCCCCCAAAGTGGTCCTGAGTTGCCGCTGACCTATTCCTTCTGCGCCGCTCTCTCGGCCTCTCCCCGGGGCATTCGGCCTCAGCGGAATTTCGGATCGGGGCTAATTCGCCAATTCACTAATCCACCAGTTCACGGCTTGTCGGTGAGTGCCGCCACGCCGGGAAGCTCGATCCCCTCCAGGAACTCCACCGAGGCACCGCCCCCCGTGGAGATGTGGGTCATCTTGTCCGCCACGCCGGCCTGGGTCACCGCCGCCACGGAGTCCCCGCCGCCCACGATCGAGGTCGCCCCCGAGGCGGCGATGGCGCGCGCCACGGCGAAGGTCCCCTCGCGGAACGGCGCCAGCTCGAAGACCCCCATGGGGCCGTTCCAGACGATGGTCCGGGCGCCCCGGATGACCGTGGCGAAGGCCTGCCGCGCCTTGGGGCCGATGTCCAGCCCCATCCAGCCCGCGGGGATGGCGGTGCTGTCCGCGACCCGCGTGGCCGCCGTGGCCTCCGCCCGCTCGGCGATGACGTGGTCCATGGGGAGGAGGAAGGTCACGCCCTTGGCCCGTGCCTTGTCCAGAACCGTACGGGCCACGGCCAGTTTGTCCGCCTCCAGCAGGGAGGCGCCGACCTCCATCCCCTGCGCTTTCAAGAAGGTATAGGCCATCCCGCCGCCCACCAGGAGCGCGGTCACCTTGGTGGCCAGGTTCTTGAGCACCCCGATCTTGTCGGAGACCTTCGCCCCGCCCAGGACCGCCACGAAGGGGCGGGCGGGATCCGTCAGGACGCGCCCGAGGACTTCCACCTCCTTGGCCATCAGGAATCCGGCGGCTGCCACGGGGGCGAACTTCGCGACTCCGACGGTCGAGGCATGGGCCCGGTGGGCGGCGCCGAAGGCATCGTTGACGAATACGTCGCACAGCTCCGCCAGGGCCCGGCTCATCCCCTCGTCGTTCTTCTCGTCCCCGGCGTGGAAGCGGCAGTTCTCCAGCATCAGGACCTGCCCTGGCTGAAGCCCCGCGGCGGCGGCCGTGACGGCGTCGCCGATGCAGTCGGGCGCCATCCGGACCGGCGCCCCGAGAAGCTGCGACAGCCGCAGAGCGACCGGCCCAAGGCTCATGGCCGGAACCACCTTTCCCTTCGGCCGCCCCAGGTGCGAGACGAGGAGCACCTTCGCCCCCTGCCCCATGGCATGCCGGATCGTGGGAAGGGCGGCACGGATGCGGGTGTCGTCGGTCACCTCTTGCTTCTCGTTGAGCGGGACATTGAAGTCCACCCGGATCAGGACGCGCTTGCCCTTCAGGTGAAGATCGGCAATGGACATCTTGCGCATGCGGCCCTCATCGACGAGGCATGAACCGGTGAACCGACCCCCGGCCCCGCGGGGGCCACGGGGACACGGTGGTCCGCCGAGACGGAGAAACCAGAAAACGGTGAGAAGGTGACCGGTCTGTTCCAGGTTCGCCGGTTCGCCGGCTCTCCGATTCCCCGGTTCCGAGTCTTACAGCCCCTTCGCGATGTACTTGATCAGATCGCGGACCCGGCAGGAGTAGCCCCACTCGTTATCGTACCAGGCCAGGACCTTCACCATGGTGGCGTCCATGACCGAGGTCGAGGGGCCATCCACGATGGAGGACAAGGCGGTGCCGTTGTAGTCCACCGAGACCAGCGGCTCGTCCGAGAGGCCCAGGATCCCCTGGAGTTCCCCGTCGGCGGCCTTGCGCAGGGCGTTGTTGACCTCCTCCACGGTGGCCACTCTCTCGGTCTCGACCACCAGGTCCACCAGGGAGACGTTCGGGATCGGGACCCGGATGGCGATCCCGTGCATCTTCCCCTTCAGCTCGGGCAGGACCAGCCCCACGGCCTTGGCCGCCCCCGTGCTGGTCGGGATCATGGACAGGCCCGCGGCCCGCGCCCGCCGCAGATCCTTGTGGGGCAGATCCAGGATCTGCTGGTCGTTGGTATAGGCGTGGATCGTGGTCATGAACCCGTGTCGGATCCCGAAGGCCTTCAGAAGCACCTTGGCCACCGGGGCCAGGCAGTTGGTCGTGCAGGAGGCGTTGGAGATGATGTGGTGCTTGGCGGGATCATAGCGGTTCTCGTTCACCCCCAGGACGATGGTGATGTCCTCGTCCTTGGCCGGGGCGGAAATGACCACCTTCTTGGCGCCGGCCTCGAGATGCTTGCTGGCGCCGGCCCGGTCGGTGAAGCGGCCGGTGGACTCCACGACGATCTGGACCCCCAGGGCCTTCCAGGGCAGGGCCGCGGGGTCCTTGCTGGCGAAGACCTTGACCGGTTTCCCGTTCACCACGAGGGAGTCGTCCTTGCCCTCCACCACACCCTTGAAGGCCCCGTGCACCGAATCATACTTCAAGAGGTGCGCCAGGGTCCGGGCGTCAGTGATATCGTTGACGGCCACGATCTCCAACCCAGGATCCTCGTACGCCGCACGGAAGAAGTTGCGGCCGATCCGACCAAAGCCGTTGATGCCAACGCGCGCCGCCATGGCCGACCTCCTTGCCATGAGTCCAGATGGATACGCCGAATGAAACGCGCTCTCCGTCCGGCGCGGGACGCCGCGCCTTCGCGGAGCGGCCGTCATGCTAGTGCACGCTGGGGCAAATGTCAAAGGGGAAGGGGGCGGATCGGCGGATGGCGGATGGCCAATGACGTATGGTTGGTTCCTGACCATAGGCCATACGCCATAAGCCATAGGCAGGATTATTCCACCCGGGCGAGGGTCAATACTCCTACGTCAGCGGCGCCGGCCCGCAGTAATTCCCGCGCGCAGGCATCCACCGTCGCACCGGTGGTGAAGACGTCGTCCACCACGAGGAGGCGTCGCCCCGCCACGACCGGTTCGGCCGTCGCGGCGAAGGCGTCGCGGACGTTCCGCCGGCGCGCTTCGACATCGCCCTGCTGGGGCGGCGTGGGCCGCAGGCGGCGCAGGACCGCGCGAAGCACCGGGAGCCCGTGCCGCCGGCCCACGGCGCGGGCCAGCACCTCGGCCTGGTTGAAGCCGCGCCGCCAGCGCCGCGCCCAGTGGAGCGGCACCGGCACGAGCGCGTCCCAGTCTCCCAGGAAAAGATGCCGGGGCGCCTCCTCGGCCAGGAGCCGTGCGAGGCGCTTGAGCAGGGCCAGGCGCCGCCCGTGCTTCGCCAGCAGGATGGCCGCCCGCGCGACGCCGTCCTCGCGGTACCGGAGGGCCGCGCGCGCCAGACGGAAGTGATCTGGCCGCTCCCGGCACCGCTGGCAGAGCGGCGTCTCCACCCCGCGGCACCCGGCGGGATCGGGGAAGGGCCAGCCACAGCGGGCGCACCCCTCGGGCCCCATGCGCTCCAGGCGACTCCAGCAGCGCCCGCACATGACGCTCACCCGGTCCAGGTCCAGGGGCTGCCGGCAGACTTCACAGGGGGAGGGGAAGATGAGGTGCAGGCAGGCGGCCAGGAGGTCGCGGGGCGAATACGCGCTCACTTTTGACCCAAATATCTCACCGCCGGTACCAACGGCGATGCCGTTGGTACCGGCGTCCTTTGCGGTCCAAATTCGATGTCGGGGTCTGTTTGTCAGCGGGTGCGGCCGCCGGCCACCGGGCCGATGGTGCCGCGATGGCTGGCCAGGCTCCGGTCCAGCTCCTGGAGCAGGGCAGCCACCGAGGGGAAGCGCCTGGTCCGATCCTTCATCATCGTCCGCTGGATGATGGCATCCAACCAGACCGGAACCTGGGGGTTGCGGTCCCGGGGCGAGGCAGGTTCCGTGTGGATGTGGTGATAGAGGACATCTCCCTCCACGAAGGGGGGCCGGCCCGTGACCATCCGATACAGCGTGCAGCCCAGGGAGTATTGATCCGAAAGCGCCGAGATCTCCTCGCCCAGGATCTGCTCCGGGGCCATGTAGAACGGGGTCCCCCGGACCGAGGTCACCTGGGCCATGGCCTCGTTGATCAGGGCCGCCAGGCCGAAGTCCATGAGCTTCACGATCCCGGCCGAGGTGATCATCATGTTGGCCGGCTTGATGTCGCGGTGGACGACGTTCTGGCTGTGGGCGTGGACCAGGCCCAGGCAGGCCTGCCGGAAGATCCCCAGACTCCGGGGCAGCGGCAACGTGGGCTTCTCGTCCAGGATCTGCTGGAGCGAGCGGCCCTCCACGTACTCCATGGCAATGTACACCCCATCGGCCGACTGACCGGCGTCATAGATGGTGACGATGTTCGGATGCTGGAGGGACGCCGCGATCCTGGCTTCCCGCAGGAAGTACTCCAGGGCCTTCGCGTCCCTCTGGATGGCGTCGGGCAGCACCTTGTAGGCGACGGGGCGGAGGAGGATCTCGTCTTCCGCCTGGTACACGATCCCCATGCCACCCCGTCCCAGCTCCCGGCTGATGCGATACCGGGGCCTCGCGGGCGCCCCCAGCACCTGGGTGGTGTCTTCACCGGGGAGGACCTGCGGGGCCTGGCCCACCCGATCCCTCAGGCTGGCCACCCGGCCCTGGACGTCTTTGAAGGTCATCTGCTCCGCCATGACCTTCTCGAACAGGGCGAGCGCCCGCCGGAGATCCCCCTGCCGCTCGGAGATCACGGCAAGCTGGTAGGTGGGATGGACGAAGTCCGGCGCGATCGGCCGGAGGGCCGCGGCCTTCTCGAACTTCTCCTTGGCCGGGCCGAGAAGGTCCCGCGACAGGAAGACATCCCCCAGGGCGATCGTCGCCTCCAGGTATCGCTCCGACTCCGGTCCCACCTGTTGGAGGAGCGCGACCGCCCCGTCGGGATCCTTGGCCTGGATCAGCAGGGTCCCGGCCCCGAAGAGGTCCCCCGCCGCCTGCAGGGCCCTGGCGGCCTCCGCGATCGCTCCCGCCTGCTGGTAGTAGCGGGCCGCGTCCCGCGGCTTGCCCAGCCGTTCCAGAGCGGCCGCCGCCCGGGCCGGCTGGCCCGCCGCCGCGTACATCTCGGCGGCCCGGTCGTCGTCCCCGTGGCGCGTGTACATCTCCGCCGCCTTGGCGTACTCCTCGACCCGCTCGTACATCTCCGCGGCCCGCCACCACGCCGTCCCCGCCTCGAACTCCCGGGCGGCCTCACGCTCGCGGCCGTCCGCCAGGAGGCGTTCCCCCTGTATGACGTGCAGGCGATCCTCCGCGCCCTGGGTCCGGCACGTCGCGATGGCCCGTTCGTATTGCCGGTGGCGCAGGAAGAGATCCAGTCCGGTCTCCCAGTCCCCCGCCTGGCAGTAGTACTCCGCCGCGTCCACCTCCAACCCCTGCTCGCGCAGGACGGCGGCCGCCCGGGCCGGCTGGCCCCCCTTGGCGTACAGCTCCGCGCAGCGGTGGGCCAGGGCCTGGCGCGCCCGAGCCACGTCGCGCGACACCTCCACCCCCTGGCGGAGCACCATCCACCGCAGGGCGCGGTCGAAGAGTTCCCCCGCCCGGGCGTGCTGCCCCAGCCGGGAGTGCAGTTCGCCGGCGCGGTCGAAGACCTCGTGCTTGGCGTACAGCTCCGCAGCCCGCTCGAAGTCCCCCAGGCGCTCGTAGGACTCGGCCGCCTTGATTTCCAAGCCGCTCTTCTGATATAGGGGCGCCGCCTTGGCGTGATTGCCCAGGCGCGCGTAGATCTCGGCCGCCCTGGAGGCGTCGCCGGCCTGCTCGTACAGCCGGGCCGCCTTGGCCGCCTGGTTCATCCGCTCCCAGGCCGCGCCCGCGTCGTTGAAGAACCGGCCGCGCTCGTACGCCTCGGCCGCGGCTGCCCAGTCCCCGGCCGCCTCGTAGAATCGTCCCGCCTGGAGGTGATCGCCACGGCGGGCGGCCCGCCGGGCTTCCCGGAGGTTCTCGGACTTGGAGGGAGCCGCCATCACACTCCCCCCGCCCCGGGCGAGCAGCCGCGGGATCCGGGTGAGGAGCCACACCAAGGCGACGGCGCCCCCCACGTACGCGGCGTACTTCTGCACCGTGGGATCGCTGAGCAGCGCGGTCAGGTCGGTCAGTCTCCCGCGAAGCTCATCCAAGACGGGGCGTTCCCCCCCCTCGCTCTGGGCCCAGGCGGGCAGGGCTGCGCTCAGGCTCCACGTGAGCGCCGAGAACCGGGCGGCGCCGGCCGGGGCCGCGCCCATCCGACGGGACCACGATGCCGGCGCCGAGGTCGGCGCGCGGGAAACGGGAATCAGGGAATTCGATGCGGGGTGGGAGCGAGAGTGAATGGGGGTAGACAATGTCCGTGGGAGCAAGGCCCGCGCCTTGGGCCAGATCCGGCTGTGTGTGGTGCCGACGGGAGCCTCCCGCCCTCTCGATCCGGGCACGCGGCACCCCCAAACATCGCACGGCGACCGGCCGAAGCCATCGCCGTGGATCCGGCGGTCAGAGGCGGGTGGCGTGGGAGGTCAGCGCCCGGCCTTCGCCCGCTCCTCCTCTTCCTGGCAGGTGATGCAGAGCCTGGCGAAGGGCAGCGCCTCCAGGCGACGCTCGTTGATCATCTCGCCGCACGACTCGCAGAGGCCGTAGGTGTCCTGGCGGATCTTGTGTAGCGCCTCGTCCACCTGCCGGAGCATCCGACGTTCCGCATCGCCGATGGACAGCAGGAACTCCTTGGTGTAGGCGCTGCTGGCCTGGTCGGCGATGTCCTGGATTCCATCGCTGTTGGCCTCGAGGCTTCCGACGTTGGATCCCCGAACCTCGCTGATCAATTCTCTCCGCTTGGCGAGCAAGCGTTGCTTGAATTTTTCGAGCTTGGGTCCCTTGAGCGACATTCTCGTCCCCTCCCGTGGCCGGGGGATCCGTGCGGAGGGCTCCCCGTCCCGCCAGGAACAGAAAGCCTCGCGGAAGCGATGGGCTCGTTATGCCTCCGCGAGGTTCGTCTTGGCGAGTCCAATGATCCCGCTGTCCGCACGGCGGGCCACGGTCCCGCCTGCCGGTTTCCGGATCCTCCCGGGAGGACCCGGAGCAGCTCCTCTGCCCCGTCAGCCTCCGTGTGCTGCCTCGCGGGTCAGCCGACCAACTGCTGCTTCGGTGCGTCCGCCCAGAGGCGCTCCAAGTCGTAGAATGCGCGCGCGTGATCGGCGAAAATATGAACGACGACATCATGGTAGTCAAGCAAAATCCATTGCGCCTCCCCCGCCCCTTCGCGATGGGACATGCGGACCTTGGCCCCCGCGAGCTGCTCTTCCACCCGCTCCGCAATGGCCCGGACCTGGCGCGCCGACCCGGCGCTCGCGATCAGGAAGTGGTCGGTGAACGCGCACAGGCCGCGGAGGTCCAGGATGGCCAGATAGCTGGGCTTCACGCTCGCCGCGGCGTCGGCCGCCAGCTTCACCACCTCGATCGAGTTGATCGTTCCTCCTCCGGGATGGATCCGGGGGACATCGGGAATAGGTCCGGGCGCCTCTGCCGTCCGGCCCACGGTCGCAGGGAGCCGCGGCTACGCCCCCCTGCGCCTCCGGTCCGCCCCCCCGCGGGACCGCGGGGACTGGGGCGGCTGGTACAGCCGATTCTTGGCCATGTACGCTGCCACCGTATCCGGCACCAGATGGCGGATGCTGCGCCCCTCCTCGACCAGTTGCCGGATCTCCCGGGAGGCGATGTCCAGCGACACCACTTCGACCAGGAGCACCTGACGAGGGACGTGCTCTTGCTCCACGCGCTCCGGATCGATGCCGGAGATCTTCAGGTACCGGAAGCTGGGATTCCCCAGGATGCGCCGCTGTTCGGCAGTCAAGAGCCGCTCCACCTCGTCCAGGCGCCAGCCCGGGCGCGCCGTCACGATGACCCGGGCCAGACCGAACAGGTCCTTGGCTTCCCGCCAGCTCGACATGCCCAGGAAGGCGTCCACGCCCATCACGAAGTAGAGCGTCGTCTCGGGCCCGTAGAGCTTCTGGAACTCGCGGACCGTCTCCACCGAATAGGACCGTCCAGGCCGCTTTAGCTCGATGGAGGAGACGGTGAAGTACGGCGTGAACACCGTGGCCAGGGAGACCATCTCGTACCGGTGCAGGGCCGAGGCCGCCACCTCCTCTTCCTTGTGGGGAGGACGCGCCGCCGGGACGAAGATGATCCGATCCAGCCCGAAGGCCCAGTAGATCTCCTCGGCCGCCCGCAGGTGCCCCAGGTGAATCGGATCGAAGGTCCCGCCCATGATGCCGAGGCGCATGGCTCCGTCGGTCCCGGATCGGTCAGGATCGGGAACAGGGGGTCACGACCGCGAGTCGCGCACCTGCCCTTCGCCCAGGACGATGAACTTCTGGCACGTCAGCTCCGTGAGGCCCATGGGCCCCCGGGCGTGCAGCTTCTGGGTGCTGATCCCCATCTCCGCGCCCATGCCGAATTCGTACCCGTCGGTGAAGCGGGTCGAGGCATTCACGAAAACGGCGCCGGCATCCACCTCGCGCAGGAAGCGCATGGCCCGCCCGTGATCGGCCGTCACGATAGCCTCCGCCAGGCCCGAGCCGTGCCGGGCGATATGGGCCACGGCCTCCTCGAAGGACGCGACGACCCGGACGGAGAGTACAAGGTCCAGGTACTCCGTGTCCCAGTCCGCTTCCGCGGCCGGCCGGATGCCGGGCACGAGCGCCTGGGTCCTCGGGCACCCCCGCACCTCCACCCCCGCCCGCTGGAGCCGCGCCACCAGGCGCGGCAGGAAGGCCTCCGCCACCTCGGCGTGGACCAAGAGCGTCTCCATGGCGTTGCAGACGCCCGGGCGCTCGACCTTGGCGTTATAGGCGATCTCGGCCGCCATGCCGAGATCGGCCCCCGCATCCACATAGGTGTGGCACAGGCCTTTGTCGTGGGCAATCACCGGGATGCGGGACCCCTCGCGCACCGCCCGGATCAGCTCCTCCCCACCTCTGGGGATGATGAGATCGATCAGGTCATGGAGCAGGAGCATCTCCTTGACCACCGCGCGGTCCGGCGTGGGGACGACCGACAGCGCGGCCTCCGGCAACCCCACCGAGGACACGGCCGCCGAGAGGGTACCCCCGACGGCGGCATTGGTGCGAAGGGCCTCGCGCCCCCCGCGGAGGATCGCCGCGTTGCCCGACTTCAGGCAGAGTCCGGCCGCGTCGGCGGTCACGTTCGGGCGGGACTCATAGATGATGCCGATCACGCCCAACGGCGCCCGCATGCGGCCGACCAGCAGGCCATTGGGACGCCGCCACATCCCCGTGACCTCGCCCACCGGATCGGGAAGGTCAGCGATCTGCCGGAGTCCCCGGGCCATGGCCTCCAACCGGGGCCCCGTCAACGTCAGGCGGTCCACGAAGGCCGCAGGCTGCCCGGCCGCCCGGGCCTCGGCCACGTCCGCGGCGTTGGCGGCCAGGAGGCGCTCACCCTGCGTGAGCAACCCCGCGGCCATGGCGCGAAGGGCGGCGTTCTTCGCCTCCCCGCTGGCGCGGGCCAGTTCCTGGCTCGCCGCGCGCGCCGCCCGCGCCATCCCCCGAATGTCAAACCCGCTCATGGTCAGAACCCACGGCAACCGCACTGGACGCGAATGAACGCCAACGGTCCCAGAAAAAACCCAGGCCGGGTTGCTTCCCGGGTCAGGGACATCTGCCTCTATTTGCGTTCATTGGCGGTTCCTTCCGTGCCTTCCAGGACCACCAGGTTGTCCCGGTGGATCACCTCGTCGTACGGCTTGTGCCCCAGCACGGCCGCGATCTCGTGCGACTTCAGCCCCATGATCTTCTCCACCTCCTCCCGGCTGTAGTTCACGAGACCCCGGGCGAACTCCCGATCCTCCACGTCCACCAGGCTGACCACGTCGCCGGCGCGGAAGTGTCGGCGCGTCGCCCGGATGCCGGAGGGCAGCAGGCTCTTTCCCCCGGAGACCAGCGCCCGCCGCGCGCCGGGATCCACCACGACCCCGCCGCGGGGCTGGCTCGCGAAGGCGAGCCAACGCTTCCGGCTCTGCATCCGGCTGTGCGACGGGACGAAGAAGGTGCCGATCTCCTCACCCCGCACGACCGCCTCCAGCGCCCCCGCCTTCAGCCCGCTCGCCACCACCGTGGGGATGCCCGCGGTTGCGGCGCGGCGCGCCGCCAGCACCTTCGAGTTCATGCCGCCGATGCTGGCGGCGCTGCCCGCATCCTCGGCGCAGAAGGACGTCACGGCATCCTGGGGCCGGACCAGCGGAATCAACCGCGCCGACGGGTCGCGGCGCGGGTCCGCGGTGAAGAGCCCTTCGGTGTCGGTCAGGATCACCAGCAGGTCGGCCTCGGCCAAACTGGCCACCAGGGCCGAGAGCGTGTCGTTGTCGCCGAACTGGATCTCCTGGACGGCGACGGTGTCGTTCTCGTTCACGATGGGAATGATCTGCAGCGCGAGGAGCGTGAAAAGCGTGTTCCGGGCGTTGAGGTATCGCCCCCGGTGGCGGAGATCCTCCTGCGTCAGGAGGATCTGGGCGACGCGCCGTCCACAGGGCTGGAACGCCTCCTCGTAGGCGCGGATGAGGTGGGCCTGGCCGACGGCCGCGGCGGCCTGCTTGAGCGGCAGCTCCCGGGGCCGCTCCGCGAGGCCCAGCGCCTCCATCCCCGCCAGGATGGCCCCCGAGGAGACGAGGATAACCTCGATGTCCTGCGCCCGGAATCCGGCAAGGGCCGAGGCCAGCGAGGCGATGGTCGGCCGGTGCAGACCGATCCCGCCGCGGGACAGGACGCCCGAGCCCACCTTCACGACCACCCGCCGCGGCCGCGAGAGGACCGCTCGGCGATCAGCCGGCCGAGACGCTTTGCGCGAGGTCACGGAATGTCCGCTGCGTCGTCCGGAGCCAGGACGCGAGCGCCTCCACCAGGGCCGGAACCCCCTCGCCCGTCAGGGCCGAGACGGGCACCAGGCGGATTCCGCGAGCGGCGCACACGGCCCGCAGGCGCTCCAGGCCCTCGGCGTGGGGGAGGTCGATCTTGTTTCCGGCCGCGATGCGTGGCAGCGTGAGGAGCGCGGGATTGTACGCGGAGAGCTCCTGCTCAGCGGTCTTGAGGGCCACCGCCGGATCGCCGCCCGACTCGGAGACGTCCACCACGTGCACCAGCAGGCGGGTCCGCTCGATGTGCCGGAGGAATCGAATGCCCAGACCCGCCCCGGCCGCCGCCCCCTCGATCAGCCCCGGGATGTCGGCGACCACAAACCCGCCGAAGGGGGGGACTTCCACCACGCCCAGGTTCGGGGAGAGGGTGGTAAAGGGGTAGGCGGCGATCTTCGGTCGTGCGGCCGAGAAGGCGGCCAGGAGGGAGGACTTTCCCGCGTTGGGCAGCCCGACGAGTCCGACGTCGGCGATGAGCTTGAGTTCCAGGAGGAGTGTCCGGGCCTCGCCCGGGGTGCCGGGCTCGGCGAATCGGGGGGCCTGCCGGGTCGGGGTGGCGAAGCGCGCATTGCCGCGACCGCCCCTGCCGCCACGGGCGACCAGGGCTCGCTGCCCTTCCTCTACCAGATCCGCCAGGATTCCGCCCGTCTCCGTGTCCCGTATGACGGTGCCCAGGGGAACCTTGATGACGAGGTCTTCGCCGGCCGCGCCATGCTGGCCCTTGCCTCGTCCGTGTTCGCCCCGGGCGGCGCGGTAGAGCTGCTGGTACTTCTGGTCGATGAGGGTCTGGTAGGATCGGCTGGCTTCGATGTAGATGCTCCCCCCGTCGCCCCCGTCCCCGCCGTTGGGCCCACCCCGGGGCACGAACTTCTCGCGGCGGAAGCTCACGCAGCCCCGGCCGCCGTTCCCGGCCCGAACCTGGATGCGGGCGGTGTCAATAAACATGCCAAACGCAGAATGCCGATTGCGCAGTGCGGAACGTCAGTTCCGCATTCCGAATTGGGATTACGAGGTGGGCGTGACCGAGACGAAGCGGTTCCCGCCCCGTTGCTCGACGAGGACGATACCGCTCACCTTGGCGAACAGGGTGTCGTCGCCGCCGATGCCCACATTCTTCCCGGGCTTGAACCGCGTCCCCCGCTGCCGGACGAGAATGCTCCCCCCGGGGACCGTCTGGCCGGCGAAGGCCTTCATGCCCAGACGGCGGCCCGCGCTGTCCCGGCCGTTCCGCGAACTTCCTACTCCCTTCTTGTGTGCCATGCTGCCCTCTCTTCCCGGCTCCGCCCCCTCACCTCTCCTCTCCCCCTCACCCAGGGGGTACCCGGGGAAGAGGGGATCAAGCATTGTGCCCTCTCCCCTTGGGGGAGAGGGATATAGGTGAGGGGCGGCGCTAGGCGACAATCTCCGCGATTCGGACCCTCGTCAACTCTTGCCGGTGGCCGGTCTTGCGCCGGTACTTCTTCCGCCGCTTGAACTTGAAGACGTCAATCTTCTTGCCCCGACTCTGGGCCACGATCTCCGAGACCACCCGGGCCCCGGTGAGGACCGGCTTCCCGATCTTCACCGTGGTCCCGTCCGAGACCAGGAGCACCCGGTCGAGCTCCACCCGGCTCCCGACGTCCCCCGGGATGCGCTCCAGCGCCACGACGGCCCCGGGCTCCACCCGGTACTGCTTTCCCCCCGATTCGATGATGGCGTACACCGCCGCTCCTTCCCGATGAAAAGCCATCAGCTTTCAGCCCAAATTTTTCACCGCAAAGCGCGCAAAGAGCGCAAAGGGCCACCCTATTTCAGAGACCCGGGAGACTCGGCTGTTCAGAACTTTCCAGATCCCTTCTCGCATTCTCACCTTCGAGGGCCGGAAATACCGGGCGTTTCTCTGCGCACCAACGGCGACGCCGTTGGTACCGGCGTCCTTTGCGGTTCAAATGCAATGTCTGGGTTCAGTGCCCTCGCTGAGGGCTGATCGCTAATGGCTTCAAAAAAACGACCCCGCCTCCCACGGAGACGGGGAGGGTTTAATACCACGCGGGCCCAGGAGTGTCAAGCTCTTCCACCCCTCCCCGGTCGTCAATTGGTCAAGGAGTCGAATCGTCAATTAGTCCCTGACCCCCCTGATTGACCAATGGACCAATTGACCATTCGACAGCTCTCAGCCCTCGAGGAGGGAGTATTTGCCGGGGGGGAAGGTGTCCTCGGTGAGGAGCTCGATTTGCCCGCCCAGGGTCTGCTGGAGCCGCTCGATGATCTCGGATTCCTCGGCCTTCATCCATTCCACCAGGTCCGGGGCCGCCCGGATCTTGACCCGGGGGAGGCGCTTGCGGCCCATCCGCCACTCCACCTCCCGCAGCGCCTGGTGGGCGATGGAGGCGGTGGAGCGTACCCAGCCCAGGCCGCCACAGGCGGCGCAGGTCTGGCTCAACGCCTGGTTCAGCCCCTGCCGCACCCGCTTGCGCGTCATCTCCACCAGGCCCAACTCCGAGAGCAGCGAGACATTCGTGGGGGACCGGTCGGCCTTGAGGGCCTCTTTGAGTTCGGCCATCACCTTGTCCCGGTTCTCCTGGCGGGCCATGTCGATGAAGTCGATGATGATGATCCCGCCCAGATCGCGCAGGCGCACCTGGCGGGCGATCTCCCGCGCCGCCTCCCGGTTGGTCTTGAGGATGGTCTCCTCGAAGTCGTGCTTGCCCACGTACTTGCCGGTGTTGACGTCCACCGAGACCAGCGCCTCGGTCTGCTCGATGACCAGGTACCCCCCGGACTTCAGCCAGACCTTGCTCCGCAGGGCCTTCTCGATCTCCTTTTCGATGCCAAAGCTCTTGAAGATCGGCTCGTCCTCCGTGTACAGGAAGAGGAGCTGGCGCAGTTCGGGGAAGAGGGACTCCGTGTACTCCATGCAACGCTCGTACTCGGCGGCCGAATCCACCACCAGGCGCGCCACGTCCTTGGTGATGAGGTCGCGGAAGATGCGGAAGACCAGGTCCAGGTCCTTCTGCACCATGGCCGGGGCCGACAGCCCCTCCGCCTTGGACTTGATCTGGCGCCACGTGGACCGGAGGAACTCGAAGTCCGCCCGGATCTCCGCCCTGGACCGTCCCACGCCCGCCGTCCGGACGATGATCCCCTCCCGCGGGACGTTGACCTCCTCGATGAGCTGCTTGAGGCGGGTGCGCTCGGCCTCGCTCTCGATCTTGCGCGACACGCCGACGTGGGACTCCGTCGGCATGTAGACCAGGTAGCGGCCCGGCAGGGTGACGTGCGAGGTGATCCGGGCGCCCTTGGTACCCAGGGGCTCCCGGGCCACCTGGACCAGGACCTCCTGCCCCTCCTGGATGAGCTCTTCGATGGAGGCGTGGGAGGGCCGCCGCGGCCGGTTGGCCTGGTGCCGCCGGGGCGGTGGGACATCGTTCTCGGGGGCCTCCCCGTCGCCGTCTCCCTCGCCCAGGGTCAGAAGGTGCTCGTAGTCGTCCAACTCCTCGTAGATGTCCCGGACGTAGAGGAAGGCATCGCGGGCCAGTCCGATGTCCACGAAGGCGGCCTGCATCCCCGGCAGGATCTTCAGCACCCGTCCCTTGTAGATGTTGCCGGCGAGGCTCTGGGTGTGGGTATTGTCGATGAGCAGCTCGACCAGGGTCCCGTCCTCGATGACGGCCACCCGGGTCTCGACCAGAGAGGAATTGACGATGATCTCGCGTTTCATGCGGTAGACCTCGATTCCCGCCGTTGGCGGGATTCGGGAGGCCTACCCCTGACCCTCGAGGGCGAGGGCCGTCCGCGCGATCCGCAGGGACGAGACCATCCGATCCAGCTGGCCGGGGGGGACCCGCTGTCCCAGGAAGCTCCGCATGACCGCCTGAGGTTTGACGCTGCCCCCCAGGCCCGCCCGAAGGACCAAGTCCCACCGGGGGGCGCCATCGCCGGAATCGGCGTCAGCGCCATTCCCGACACCCTCGAGTGGTGGGGCGGTAAAGGCCTGAATGAAGGGGCGTGCGTCGAGGGTCACCTTCTCTCCCTTCTTGGTCACCTCGACGGTGATGGGACCCCGCGCCAGGAACTCCGCGCAGGCCCCCGCGCCGCCGATGGCGGCCAGGGTGGAGCGATCCCAGCCGTTCCGCTCCAACTGGATCTGATACACAGCACCTCGTACCCGGGCGGAAAGCGACGGCCCATGCAGGGGGGCTTCCCAAGTCCGGAGCATCTTGAGTCCGGGCGGCAGTTGCCTGTTCCAGCGCGCCAGCAGATCGCTGGGCTCTACCCGCGAGGTCAGCTCCACCTCCCCCAGCTCGCGGAGACCCTCCACGCCCACGGCCAGAGCCTGGGCGACGGAGACCTTGGGCTGGGGATTGAAGCCCTGCGTGTAGGCCAGCGGCAGGCCGGCGCGCCGCAAGGCGCGCTGCAGTGCCCGCATCAGTTCCAGGTGGGAGAGAAAGCGAAGCTCCCCCACCTTGTGAAATTCGAATCGGATCTTTTGGACTGCCTGCACCGGCGGCCCCCCCCCAGGAGGTTCCGGGCTCGGCCGGCTCGATTGGTCGATTGATCCATTGGTCGATTCGTCAAGACCGATTGATTGATCGACGCCTTGACCAATGGCCTCTCTTGGCTTGACTTCCATCACCCGGGGCCCCGTCCCCGCTGTCTTGGCGCTTGGCACTTGGCGCTTGGCGCTTGGCGCTCGGGACTCACCGCTCGGTGTGATCTGGATCATCCCAATCTGTTCGGCCCAGGTGGGCCAGTTGGGCACGCACACCTCGCCGCAGTTGCTGCAGGGACCGACGTGGCAGTCCGGAGTCCCCTTGACCTGGAGCGCCTTCTTGTACTCCCGCTTCAGAAACTGCTTCGTGACCCCGCAATCAATGTGGTCCCACGGCAGCGGCTCGTCCAGGTCCCTCGCCCGATTGGCGATGGCGAAGGGGTCCACCCCCGCATCCGTGAGGGCCTGCATCCACGTATCAAACCTGAACTGCTCCGTCCACCCGTCGAAGCGGCATCCCCGCTGCTGGCCCAGGGCGATGGCGGCACCCACCTCCCTGCCACCCAGCGTGAAGACCGCCTCCAGGAAGGACGACTCGACATGGTGCCACTTGAAATCGATCCGGGCCTCGCGCAGCCGTGCCTTGAGATACGCCTGCTTCTCCTTGAGGCCCGGCATCGGCTCCTGCGCGAACCACTGGAAGGGCGTGTGCGGCTTGGGGACAAAGGAGCTGGCGCTGACCGTCAACCCGAATCCTCGCGCGCTCTCCCGTCGCGCGATCCGCGCCGACTCCTTCGCCACCCGGATGAGCTCATCCAGGTCGTCCTGGGTCTCCGTCGGCAGCCCGATCATGAAGTAAAATTTCACCGACTCCCAGCCGGCCCGGGCGGCGTTGCCGACCGCGGCGAAGATCTGATCCTCGTCGAAGCCCTCTTTGTTGATCACCTTCCGCAGGCGGGCCGATCCGGCCTCGGGCGCGATGGTGAAGCCGGTCCTGCGGACCTTGCCGATCTCCTCGGCGATCTCCTTGTTGCGATTCAAGGCCTCGACCCGCAGGGATGGCAGGCTCAGGGAGGTCTTGTCCGGGACGAGGCTGGCCATGAGGGGGGGGACAAGGTCCCTCAGACACGAGAGGTCGGCGATGGACAGAGAGGCCAGCGACACCTCCTCGTACCCTGTCCCCTGCAGGGCCTGGGCCACCATTCCGCGGATCTTGGAGGCGGAGTGCTCCCGGATCGGTCGGTAGATGTACCCGGCCTGGCAAAAGCGGCAGCCCTGGGCGCAGCCCCGCATCACCTCGATGTTGGCCCGGTCGTGAACAATCTCCATGTAGGGGATAGGAAATCGTCCGTAATCCACCACGTCCAGCTTGAGCGCGGTCCGCTTCCGCACGACTTCGCCAGGCTGGTGCAGGGCGGGGACGTACATGCCGGCGATCCCCTTCACGGCCCGGAGCAGATCCTCGCGGGTGCCGCCGGCTCGCTTGCACTCCCGGACGACCTCGCACAGCTCCAGCGCTGCCTCCTCGCCGTCGCCGATGAGGAAGGCATCCAGGAAGTCTGCCAGGGGCTCGGGCGCGAAGGCCACGGGGCCCCCGGCCACGATCAGTGGATGCCGCTCGTCCCTCTCGGACGAGCGGAGGGGGATGCCGCCAAGGTCCAACATATTGAGGAGGGTGGCAAAGGAAAGCTCGTACTGCAGCGTGAACCCCACGATGTCGAAGCCCGCCAGCGGAAGCCCCGACTCGTGGCTGCACAGCGGGATGCGGTGCTGGCGCAGCAGGGCCTCGGCATCCAGCCAGGGGGCGTACACCCGCTCGGCCAGGATCTTTGGCCGCCCGTTCAAGAGCTGGTACAGGATCTTCAGGCCCATGTGCGACATCCCGATCTCATAGGCATCGGGAAACGCCAGGGCCACTCGGACCTCGGCCGTGGCCGGGTCCTTCACCACGGCGTTCCACTCCCCGCCGACGTACCGGGACGGCTTGGCGACGAAGGGCAGGATGTGCTCGGCCATCGCCGCCTTATGGGAAATCGCTGTCGCGGGCATCCATCGCTCCTTGTCGGTGCGCATGATAGCCCACAAGTCGGCGAATTTCAACTTGCAAGGCCCTAGCGTCATGGGTTGTCGTCAGCGGGAGCCAAGGAAGGGGCCGGTCCGAAACCCGCGAGACGGGACTCGGACCGGCCGGGAGGGGGGAGGTTAGGAGGATACGCGAAGATGTGCCTGGCGCTCGGCCTTGGCCAGGTCGGCGAAATTGGCCCGGGACAGGACGCCCATCATCTTCTCCTGGGCCTCTTCCCACACCTTGTGCATGGGACAGATCTTGTCGCGGCTGCACTCGCCCGGGCCCATCAGGCAGACATTCAGATAGATCGGTCCCTCGATGGCCTCGATCACGTCCTTGATCGTCACCTCTTCGGCCGGACGGGCGAGGGAGAAGCCGCCCTTGGCCCCCCGGTGCGATTTGACGATGCCCGCCTTGGCCAGGGCCTGAAAGATCTTGGCCAGGAACCGGGGTGGCACATCCTGCGCCTTGGCGATGGCCGAAAGCATGTTGACCTTCCCGTTTTCCTGCTGGGCCAGATACAGGACCCCGCGGATGCCGTACTCACCTCCACGCGTCAATTTCATCGGTGAACCTCCTGACCTTGCATTCTGGGACAAATTAGACCTTGCACTCCGCTTGGGGGTTTCAAGAGCAAACCGCATACCAGGATGTATATTTTCAGGTAACCCACTTCCTGTATGGCGAGTCAGCCCCTTGGAGTTGTGTAAGGACTTGAAATCAAAGGGCTTGGGTCAAAAATGTCCCGATGGCTGCGGAGGGACATATCCTGACAATCCGGGACATTCTTGATCTTGCGAAGATGGCTGCTGCGGGAAATGCCTCAATCTCTGCCTGCTTTCACCCAATTGACAGCCGAGATCACGCGGCGGGGATGGGGCCCCGGATGACAAAAGCTGCGCCGGGAGCAGAGACAGGAACAGATAGAAGGATGCCTGCCAGCAGATTGAGAACGGCTAGAGTGCCGCTAGGATCCCCCCATCGACATAGATGATCTGGCCGCTCACGAAATCCGAGGCCGGTGAGGCGAGAAAGACCGCCGTCCCGACGACCTCCTCCGGCTCACCCCACCGGCCAGCCGGGGTTCGCGAGCGGATCCACGCATCGAACTGCGGATCTTCCTTCAGGGGCTGTTCATTTCCGTCGCGAAGTAGCCGGGCCCGAGGCCATTGACCTGGATATTGTACTTCCCCCACTCCACCGCCATGGACTTGGTGAGCATCTTCACCCCGCCCTTCGCCGCGGTGTACGGGCCCACCGTGGGTCGGGCCATCTCGCTCATGAGCGAGCAGATGTTGATGATCTTCCCCGCCTTGCGGCTGATCATGCCCTGAACCACCTGCTGGCTGAGCAGGAAGACCGCGGTGAGGTTGGTGTTGAGGACCTCGCGCCACACGGCCTCATCCACCATCTCCAGGGGGCCGCGCCTCTGGATCCCCGCGTTGTTCACCAGGATGTGGATCGGACCCACCTTCTTCTCCAGGGCAGGGATCTGCTCCCGGACTTGACTAGCATCCGACACATTGAAGGCGCATCCGGTGACCTTGAGCCCCGCGGCTGAAAGGCTGGCCACCGCCCGCTGCAGCCTCTCCTCGTTCCGCCCGTTGAGGATCAGGGTGGCCCCGGCCTCCCCCAGTCCCCGGGCAATGGTGAACCCCAGGCCCTGACTGGATCCCGTGACCAGCGCGATCCTGCCGCTCAGATCAAAGAGCCGAGTGTTCATGGATCGTGTCCTCTTGATTTTCGGGGGGTTGTGGCCGTGGGCCACTTCTAGATGCGGCGAAGGATTCGCTCGAGGCCCCGGCGAACGGGGGACGTCGCGTCGCGGAATTCCGGGTTGCCGGGCTAGGGCAACCCCGGCTGAATGGGGTCGCCAACGCGGATTGCGCCTTCCGTGACGATCCGGGCCCGGAGGCCGCCGCGATGGATCAGGCCTTCGCGAACGCCCGCCTGCGTCAAACTCTCCAAATGCCCACAGGGCTCGCATAAGCGAACCCCCTCCAGCAGGACCTCGCCGACGCGGAACCGCCGCCCCACCAGATGATTCAGGGGCACGCCTCGCGTCGTGATGTTCCTCCGGCTGGCGCCCGGCGCGAGGACGATTCCCGCCTCCCGGGCAATGGCCTCGACCGCCTCGGCCTCAATCAGGGTCACCTCGCGGCCGGTGCCTGGCCGAGATGAGTATGTCCCCGTCTTGCGGAAGTAGCGATCTCCTTCGAGCCCCTGGCCCGGGATGGCGCGAGTCCCCGAAACGGATTCCATCGGGCCGGTAGCCTCACGGGCGACATGGATCGCCGCAACAACACCCTGCCATGGGAGACTTGGATCGCGCCCTGATCCTGGCATGGTCTCCCTCGGACTGCGATCACCGCCCATCCCCGTGTGACTCCCCGGAAAACCGGTAGGCCTCGGGGGCGGGGCGAAAGGCGCGGAGTAACTCGACCGGGCGCCGCAGGTTCCCGGGACCGGGGGCCGGGCGGGTAAGCTGTAGCCACTCCCGGTAGACCGCCATTGACCTGTTGGTGTCCACGAATACGTCCCCGTACCGATCGGCCGCAGCCGCCTTCCCCACGCGGACCTTCTGGTGCCAGCAATGTTGTCCTGAAACCGGGTCGGGGTGGACCGGGAAGGCGAGGTTCTGATGGACCCCGGCCTCATCCCACCAGATCCGTTCCGAGTCGGGATCCTGGCTCTTGAAGGGACGGACCCCTTCCCGGTAGCGCAGGAAGAGCTGGCCCGGCGCCGGGCGGGAGATCTCCGCCAGTGCTGTGGACCAGCGCTCGCCTCCCTGGTCCGGGGCGAGCCGCCAGCGCCCCAAATGGTGCGAGCACGCAATCACCCCGGGTTTGATCCCCTCCGTGACCCACACGCGATTCACGAAGTAGCCGATCTCGGTGTGAACCTTGATCAGCTCCCCGGTCCGGACGCCCAGCCGCTCCGCGTCCCGGGGATGCATCCACACGGGATTCGTATGCGAGATCTCGTTCAGGTACTTGGCATTCCCCGAGCGGGTATGGATCAAGGTGGGCAGGCGGAACGTGGGAACCAACACGAACTCGCTCCGTGAGGAATCGATCTGTTCCCAGTGGACATGGCTGCGCGTGTAGGTGGGAATCGCGAACTCGCCCCACCTCCAGTCCTTCAGGGTCCGCGAGCACAACTCCAGCTTCCCCGACGGGGTCGGGAATCCCGTCAGGACCTGACCATCCACCTCGAGGCCTATGCGCCTCCCGTGCTGCGTTCGTACCTTCGCCACGGGCTCCACCGTTGCCCCTTCAAGACTCGCGGGCAGGACCGGCTTCTCATGGGTCTCGTACACCTGGTTCTCGACCAGGAAGGCGCCGTACGTCTGCATGTACTGCAGGGGCGTGAGTCCCTGCCTGGCAGCCGCCTCCGGCAGGCCGGGCACGCTGTGCTCGAAGATCCAGCGGTAGTACTCCTGGATGGCGATTTTTTCGCCCAGCCGGTAAGGGGATTCGAAGTAGTGCCGGATGCCAAGGCTGCCGTCCGGGTCAATGCGCCAGGAGAGTTCGATCCAGAACTCGTCCTCTTCCCAAACCTCACCTGGGTTCGCCTGGTACGTGAATTCGAACTTCTCGCCCAGCTTTTCCCGGGCGACCCGCAGCACCGGCTGGCGAAAACCGATCCAGCGGGCCGCCTGGGTTTCCTGGCTCATCAGATCGTGGCGTTCGGCCCCTACCCCCATGGGGAGGACGTAGTCGGCGAACCAGGCGGTCTCGCTCCACACAGGGGTGAAACAGGCGTGCAGGCCGATCTTGCTCTCGTCGGTCAGGGCCACCACCCACGTCGCGCCGTCCGGGTTGGTCCAGACCGGGTTGTACACCCGAGTGAAGTAGGCGCTGATCCTGCCCCGGCCCTCTTTGAGGAAATGGGGCAGCAGGAAGGACATCTCGAAAAAGGCCAAGGGATACTCGGGCGGGAATAGCAGCTCGTTCCACACCTTTTGCGGTGGTGGCTTCCGCCAGGGAGTCGCCACGAACTTGTTCTGGGAGTTCAGGGAGGTTCCCCCCGGCGTCGCCACGCTGCCGGTCAGGACCTGGAGGAACTCCAGGGCCCTCGCCACCTGCCAGCCCCATAGGTTCCCGGCCGCAGCGTTTCGCCAGACGTGGCTGGCAAACCGGTCCCCCGCCTTCCCGATCTCCCGAGCGATCTGCACAATGGTCCCGGCCGGCACCCCACTCTCCTTCTCGGCGAACTCGGGAGTGTAGGACGCGTACGCCTCGATGAGTTTCCGAATGAACGTCTCGAAGGTCGGCGGAGCGGTCGGATGCTCCTCGCGGAGGTATTCGTCCCAGTTCACCCAGCGCCGCATGAACGTCGCATCGTACAGCCCCTCGTCCAGGATCACCTTGGCCATGGCGAGAAGGACGGCCGCCTCGGTGCCGGGCCAGGGCGCCAACCAGTAATCGGCCATGGAGGCCGTGTTGGAGAGGCGGATGTCCATGCAGGCCAGCTTGGCCCCGGCCATCTTCCCCTCGATGATCCGCTGCGCGTGGGGGTTGAAGTAGTGTCCGGTCTCCAGGTGGGAGCTGATCAACAGGATGAATCTCGCGTTGGCGTGGTCCGGGGACGGCCGGTCCGCTCCGTGCCAGAGGGCATACCCCAGCCGGGCGCTGGCCGAGCAGACGTTGGTGTGGCTGTTGTGGCCGTCAATCCCCCAGGATTGCAGGACGCGCTCCATGTACCCGTCGTGGCCCGGCCGGCCGACATGGTACATGATCTCGTTCTTCCGCCCCTCCTGAAGGGCCTTCCGGATCTCCGCGGCGAAGGTGTCCAGCACCTCGTCCCAGGTGGTCCGCTGCCACTGCCCCTCGCCGCGCTTCGTTCCCGGCTTCCGCCGGAGCGGGTACAGGATCCGCTCCGGATCGTTCACCTGGTTGATGGTGGCCGGGCCCTTGGCGCAATTCCGGCCGCGGCTCCCCGGATGTTCGGGGTTGCCCTCGACCCTCTGGATCTGCAGCGTCTCCTTGTCCACGTAGGCCAGCAGGCCGCAGGCCGCCTCGCAGTTGAAACAGATGGTCGGGACCAGCATGAAGCGCCGCGCCACCCGCCTTGGCCAGGCCTTGGCATCGTATTCCACCCAGTCATCCCAGCGGTCGGGCGGGGGATAGCTCGAGAGGCTCCCATCCGGGTTTCGAAGGGGCGTCACTGTCAGCAGTGGAATCGTCAACGGCTTGCTCACGCCTCACCTTCCAATGACCGATGTCCAATTCCCAATGACCAATTCGATTTGAGATCTCAGCACCGGGAAGCCATTGGTCATTGGCTCATTGGCCATTGGTCATTCCCCTCAGGAGAGCGGGATGGCCTGTCCGGCCTTGACGAAGACGACCTCGTGGATGATGAGCGCGAGGAGCACAAGAACCGCGGCCACGGCCGCGACGAGCGGCGAGCCTCCCATCCAGGCCTGCGTCGCGAGCAGCAAGACGAGGGGAACGACAGTCCCCGCGCCGACGACGACGCCCCAGAAGGCCGGCGCATACCGCCCCCGGCTGATCAAGGCCTCTGCCGCCGCCATCTCCTGCGTCGCGGGTCTGGACAGAAGCTCACCTACCAAGAGCAAGGTATTGATGATCAGTGCGCCCGTTAGCACTGTTGAGAGGAGGCCGACCAGGTGCTCCCCTGCGCTCACCGCCGCTGCACTCAGCAAGAGCACCCCGCCTCCCGTCAAGACCGCCTGGGCCAGCAGGTGCCAGAGGAAAACCGGACTCTGCCACAGGTCCCGGCCCTCGGCCTGGCCAAACAAGAAGGCGGTATACCCCGCTGCGCCCAAAGCGATCAGGGCGCCGGGCCAGGCCAGCCACCGCAGAAAGTTCCCCTGCCCCATCCACGCCAAGATCAGCCAGAGGGCCGAGGCGGCCCCGTGTGCCATGAGGACGTAGGCGCCCCGCACCAGCCAGGAATCCCACTTGCCGCACGTCAGGATGTAATAGAAGCGCTCCGGCCGTTTCAGGTCCGCCACGAGGAGCGCGGCGGTCACGGCGTTGAAGACCAGGGCCACCAGTGGTGCCCAGATCCCCAGGAGCGACAGATCCTGCGTGAGCCCCAGACCTACCAGGAGGCACGGCACCAGGAGGGCGCCCGCGGCAATACCCTTCGTCCAGAGATACAGGGCCACCCGCCATCCCCACGGGACCGGATGGTGGACGTCATAGGTGACCTCGCCAAAGGTCGCAGGGACGTCCACACCACCCGAGGGTGTCCATCCGGAGGCGGGGGCACGTGCGTGTGAGTCGCCGTCGCTCTTGGGTTGGGACCAGAGATAGGCCTGCCCCCTGGCGATGGCCGTGGGGGTGAGCGAGGCCGCGTCGGCCCCGATGTAGTACACGTTGGGCCGAGTGCCCTGCTCCGGCTTCCGGACCTCGACCGCTTCCCGGCCGACCAGGCGGGCAATCTCGCTCCGCGGATCGTCCAGATCGCCGGCGATGATGGCCCGTTCCGGACAGACGATGACGCAGGCGGGCTCCAGCCCCACTTCCACACGATGCGCGCAGAAGTTACACTTGGCCGCCGTGTTCGAATCCGGGTCGATGTAAATGGCATCGTACGGGCAGGCCTGCATACAGGACTTACAGCCAATGCAGCGGTCCTTGTCGAAGTCCACGATGCCATCGGTCCGCTTGATCAACGCCGTCGTAGGACAGATGGGAACGCAGGGGGCCTGGGTGCAGTGGTTACAGCGGAGCACGGTGAAGAAGCGGCGGGCGTGGGGGAAGGTCCCGCGCTCGACGTACTTCACCCAGGTGCAGTAGGAGCCGAGAGGGACCTCGTGCTCCGTCTTGCACGCCACGGTGCAGGCATGACAGCCGATGCATTTGCGGTGGTCGATAACAAAGCCGTACCGCATCCGCTCCTCCCGGACCTCCCGCGGGCCTCCGCCGGCCGCGGGAGCGGTCTCAGAAGGCAAACCGGAGAATCATGCGGATGGCAAAGATGGCCAGGGTCGCCGCCAGGATGCGGCGGATGGGCTCACCCGTCAGGCGCGTGGAAAGCCACGCGCCCCCCTGGGCTCCGATCATGACCCCCACACCCATACTCGCGGCCGCAGTCCCCTGAATTTGGCCCTGCCGGAAAAAGAGCAGGCTTCCGGTCAGACTGGTGATGGTCAGGACGAATTGGGACGTCGCGGTGGCCGTGTGAACCGGGAGCCCCAGCACAAGGATCAGGAACGGGACGTGGATGATTCCCCCTCCGACGCCGAAGAGGCTGGACACAATCCCCACCACGAAGCTGACGAAGACGCCCAGCCGCATCTCGGGGGAACGGAGAGATCGCCAGTACTCTGCTCTCGCCCGTGGCACGTTTCGCCCCCGCAGGAGGAGGCCCTGCCCGCGGTAGAGGTACACGGCCATGAGCAGCAGGAACCAGCCGAAGAGTGCAGAGAACCATGCCGAGCCAAGATACTGGACCAGCCAGGCCCCCAGCAAGGCCCCGGGGATCGTGGCAGCGGCGAAGGCAATCCCCATGACATAGAGCACCCGCCCTTGCACTACATAGGCAATGCTGCCCGAGAGGGCGTTGAAGAAGACAACCGCCAGGGACGTCCCCACCGCCTGCTGGGGAGTGAAATCGAAGCCCAAGAGGAGCAGCGGGACGATCATCCACCCCCCGCCTGCGCCGATCAGGGTCCCCAGGGTGCCGATGCCCAGTCCCGAAGCGAAGAGGATGAGCGTGGTCAGCATCCGGCCGCCCGCAATCGAGCCTCCGGTGACCTACCGTCCCCGAGAGGACCCAGATTGCTTGCTCGCGGGACCGATAGGGTTAGACGTTCGGATGGGCGATGATGTCCCGCACAGTATACGCGAGGAATTGATTCGCAGAAAGCCATCCGATCCCCGCGTCTCATATCCCGGATCCTGGGGTCTCGTCAAGGGGAAGGATAAGGGATGGGGTGGGTCCTGATGAGGACACGAATCAACGGGTGATGGTGCTGGCAGGAAAGACATCCCCGAGAGGGTGGGGGGGAGTCCGTGCCGCCTACTGGGTCCTTCGGATGAAGAAGGTGTACACGCCCTCCCGCTCGCTCCGGGAGAGGAGTACGTGCCCAGTCTGTTTGCTCCAGGCCTCCATGTCCGGGACGGAGCCGGGATCGGTCGTTTGCATTTCGATGACCTGTCCTATCTCGACTTTCTTGATGGCCTGCGACAGCCTGATGACCGGCATCGGGCAGAGGATTCCCCTGCAATCCAAGGTCATATCCGCCTTCATGGCCTCCATGAGGCGCCTCCAGACTAACGACTTGTCATGCGACTGAACCCCCTTCAGCCTCCCCTCTCCCCCCCACCCACTAGGGGGGAGAGGGGTGGATGGAGGGCGTGCGGGCTAGCGCGCCCGGTACCAGTCCCAGAAGCCGCTGGGCCGGGTGGCGATGCCATGGATGTCCGCGTTCGCCCCCTCGGCCCGGACCTTCGCCACGACCTTCCAGGTCTGGGTGTCCAAGACGGCGAAGCCGCTCTCGGTCCCGGCCAGGGCGTGTGGGTCCCCGGTCACCGGCTTGCCCCGCAAGCTGATGAAGGCGTAGCGGCCGCTGGGGCTCACATCGAACAGGTCCGGCCGACTCCCCACCGGGACCGTGCGAAGCCGCTGATGGGTCTGGGCATCCAGCACGTCCACGGCGTCCCCCTGCCGCACCGCCAGCAGGATGTACTTCCCGTCCGGGGTGGGCATGAAGCCGTGGCCGTCCTTCCCGCTCGGCTGAATCTTCTTCACAATCTGGCCCGTCTTCGCGTCCGCCACGGTGAACTGGGTGGGGGAGCTGCCGTACAGCCAGCGCTCGTCGTGGCTGGGCACCACTGCACAACCGTCGCGGCCGATGGGCTGGATGACCTTGGTCACCCGGCCGGACTTGGCGTCCACCTCGGTGATGGTCCCCGCACGGTCCGGCGGCGCGTTCGCCGGCCCCCCCGTCACGACCCAGAACTTGCTGTCGTCACGAGACCAGAAGGCGCACGACGGCCTCGGATCCGTGGTGATGGTGCGTCCCTTGCTGTAATTGTCTCCGCTCGCCATGACCTCGACGATGTTGTTGTCTCCCACGTTGGCCACCCAGATCCGCGAGCCGTCCCACGAGGGGGTGGCGGCATGGGCCGTGCGTCCGGTCGGGATCCGCGTGATCACACTCCGCTTGTCTGCATCCACCACGAAAATACCACCGGCCCGCACGCCTGCCACGTAGGCCCGCTTGTAGCCAGGACCGAAGAGGAGGATATGCGGGGAGACCGTGGGCTGTGGACCGGCAGGCGCCAGGGCAACCTCCCCGGACTTGCTGATATTCACCGTGCCATCACCCTCGGTCACGCTGTAGACGAGGATCTTGTCGTACCCCTGATCAGGGATCCAGACCTCGTACGTCGTGGGGGTGATGCCGAGGAACTGCCTCATCTCTGCACACCCGGCTCCCACCACAGCCGTCACGAACGCGAGCCCCAGGATTGCCACGAGTCTGCGCATCCCCGCCCCTCCTTTGAGGCCGTAGTCGGGCGGCCTCACCCCCTGCCCGCACGCGTTGATTCCGTCTGGACCATCGTCAGCTTTGCAACGACACAAGACGGTCGTGGAACTTAGCCCCGATCCGAAAAAAGTGGCGACAGTCTGATCACCAGATTGCCTCGGTGTGTGGTCCCGTCCAGGGAAATTCCCATAGGCCCCTATAGGGGCGATGCATGCTGCCGGGCGCTTCCCCTCGTCGACGCTCTGCCAGCGTCTGTGCCGGGCATGGGGCCTCGTTGGAATTTCGGATCGGGGTTAGACTGGACTCCACCCATGGCAGACCTCTAAATGAACATTGACACCTTGGCGCTCGCCGCATAGTCCAGGAATGCGGCGGCCCCTGCGCACTTGGCTCCGGGGATCAATTCGGCCTGGCTGATGCCCATCAGCCCCATGGTCGTTGCTCAGGCATAGAGCGACACCTCGCACTCCCGGGCGAAGTCCATGAGCTCAGGGATGGTGGGCAGCTTGGCCCGGGCGATCCAGCTCTTCATCATGAGGGTCGCCATCGCCGTCATCCCGGGCAGTGCACCCACGATATTTGGCACCTTCAGAAATGGGAGCGCCCGGATAGGCGGGGGCATGGCCGGGTTGCCCACCGGGCCCACCTTCAGCTTGTGGATGCGGTCCTTGTGCAGGATGTCCAAGCCGTAGAAGGTGAAGAAGATCCCCACTTCCCAGCCCAGGCTAGCGGCAGTGGTTGCGAGGATGAGCGGCGGGTAGGCCATGTCGAGACTTCCCTTGGAGGCCACCAGGGCCATGCGCCTCGGCTTCGCAGCTTCCTTGGCCAGTTCCTGGAACCGGCGAGCCACGACCTCATCCACCGTCTGGTCAATGTACCGCTTCAGCTCAGGGTCCACCGGTGCCTCCTCGGACGCGACCTCTATATAAGATTGAATTAGTCCTGTCAAGGGAATGACAGCCGTCTCCACAGGCTTCTCCGTCCCGGGCGGACGTGGACCGCCTGGGCGATCCTTGACAGCAAACAAGGCCGGGTGATACAAGGTGGCCATCATGGGGACTCCTAAGGTCATTGGGGTATTGGGCGGGATGGGGCCAGCGGCCACGGCCGATTTCTATCGGAAAATCATCCGCGCCACGCCTGCCAAGGCGGATCAGGACCATCTGAAGGTCCTGATCTACAGCAATCCGCAGGTGCCGGATCGAACGGCCGCGATCCGAGGCGCGGGACCGGACCCCCTTCCAATCCTGACCGCCAGCGCCCAAATCCTGGTCCAGGGGGGCGCCGAATTGATCACCATTCCCTGTGCTACGGCCCATCATTATTATGATGCGCTGCAACAATCCGTCGGAGTGCCCATCCTGCACCTGATCGGCGAGACGGTGACGGCGGTACTGGCCGACTATCCGTACTCGCGGCACCTTGGCCTGTTGGCGACCACCGGCACCTTGGAAACCCGCCTGTTCGAACGGTACTTCGAACCGCGCGGCTTCGTGCTGGTCACCCCTGAGCCCGACATCCAGGCCTCAAGCGTCATGGAGGCCATTTATGCCGTGAAGCGCGGGGAGCCCGACGAAGCAGCGGGTCGCCTGATCCGGCAGGCGGCGCACCACCTTTTAGGGCGGGGGGCCGAGGCCATTCTCGCGGGCTGCACCGAGGTCCCGTTGATCCTTCAGGATGGCGACGTGGCCGTGCCGGTCATCGACCCCACGTGGATCCTGGCCCAGGCCGCGGTCCGGTACGCCCTCGCCGAGGCGCTCCCGTCCCGGCTCGCCAGCCAGCGCTGCTACAAAGACCGAGGCTGAGGACCCCGCCAATGTAACACCCACAACTGACAATGCAAAGCCGAACTTGGCGGATCGGTTGTCGGTTTTCCATTGCAACGGAGTGTAGCTCGTGATCGACTTCCGCTGCGTTAACAAGTGGTTCGGCCCCCTCCATGTCTTAAGGGACATCGATCTCCACGTGGACGTCGGGCAGGTGGTCGTGGTCTGCGGGCCCAGCGGCTCCGGCAAGAGCACGCTGATCCGCTGCATCAACAAGCTCGAACCGATCCAGAAGGGCGAGATCGTCGTGGACGGCATGTCTCTGAATGATCCGAAGACCGACATCACCAAACTCCGAGCCGAGGTCGGGATGGTCTTCCAACAGTTCAATCTCTACCCCCACATGACCGCGCTGCAGAACATCACTCTCGCCCCCATCAAGGTCCGCAAGCTGTCCCGGGAGGAGGCGGGGCGGATCGCCCGGGACCTGTTGGCCAAGGTCGGCATCCCGGAGAAGGCCGATCAGTATCCGGCCCAGCTCTCCGGCGGCCAGCAGCAGCGCGTGGCCATCGCGCGGGCCCTGGCCATGCAGCCGAAGATCATGCTCTTCGACGAGCCAACCTCCGCCCTCGACCCGGAGATGATCAACGAGGTCCTGGACGTCATGGTCAATCTCGCCCGGGAGGGGATGACCATGATCGTGGTGACCCACGAGATGGGCTTTGCCAAGAAGGTGTCCCACCGGATCATCTTCATGGACGAGGGGCGCATCGTGGAAGAGGGCAACCCAGAGGAGTTCTTTGCCCATCCCAGAGAAGAGCGGACGCGCACCTTTCTGAGCAAGATCCTGGTCCATTAACACCATTGACGATTTTCGATTTGCGATTGCCGATCGCTCTGACTGCTAGCCGATCGGCAATCGACAATCCCCAATTCAACATCCAGATTGAGAGGAGGAGGAAGATGCGAATGCTGCGAATCGTTGCCACACAGATCGGTGGAATCCTGCTCTCGGGTTTGCTGGCGTTGGTCCTGGTAGGTCAGGCGGCGGCAGGCAGTACGCTGGATGAGGTGAAGAAGCGCGGGAAACTCATTGCCGGTGTGAAGGCTGACTTCCCGCCCTTCGGCTATGTGGACAGCGCCGGAAAGAATCTCGGCTTCGACGTGGACATTGCCCACCTCTTCGCCAAGGCGCTTTTCGATGACGAGAAGAAGGTGGAGCTGGTGGCGGTGACGTCAGGCAATCGCATCCCCTTCCTCCAGAGCGGGAAGATCGACATCATCATCGCCACGGTCACCGTGACCGAAGAACGGAAACAGGTGGTCGAGTTCTCCGATCCCTACTTCCTCTCCGGCTCCCTGCTCCTCGTCCCCAAGGCGAGCCCTATCAAGGGCGTCGAGGACCTGGCGGGGAAGACGGTGGCCGTCATCCAGGGAGCCATCCAGGACAAGGACATCGAGCAACTGGCGCCGAAGGCCAACCGGGTGAAGTACGGGAAGGTCTCCGAGGCGGTCCTGGCGGTCAAGGGTGGGCACGCCGATGCCTTCGCCCAGGACGATATCCTGATCCTGACGCTGGCCAAGGATAACCCGGACATGAGGGCGGTGGGGAAGCCGTTCATCCCCCGCCCCTATGGCATCGCCGTGCGCAAGGGCGACCTGGAGTTCATCAAGTGGGTGAACGACCAGATCGCCAAGATCAAGAAGGACGGGACCTACGACAAGCTCTGGAAGAAGTACTTCGGCGAGGTCGAGGCCAATCTGGTCAAGCCCTGACCGTCGAGAGGGTGAGCCTCCGGCCCGTCCCCCCCGACGCGGCGACTCGGCAATTGGGCCATCAGGCACCTGGGAAGAACCGCCTGATTGCCCAGTTGCCAAATTGCCAGGTGACCTTTGATGTCGTTCTCCTGGCTGGCGATCTGGCAGGGACTTCCCTACTTGCTCCAGGGGGCCGTTCTCACCATCGGTATCTCGGCCGCGGCCATGCTCCTGGCTCTGGTCCTGGGCATGGCCGCGGCTCTGGTGTCCCAACTTCCCTGGCGCATGGCCCGGGGTCTGATCCGCGCCTACGTCGAAGGCTTTCGAAACACCCCCCTGCTTATCCAGATCTTCATCGTCTACTTCGGGTTGCCCCAGCTTGGAATGAAGCTCTCGCCTTTCCTCTCCGGCCTGTCGGCCCTCACGCTCTATACAGCGGCCTATAATACGGAGATCTTCCGCGCCGGCCTCGAGGCGGTCCCCAAGGGCCAGCACGAGGCGGCACGCTCTACCGGCCTCTCCCCCTTCCAGGAGGCCTTTCACGTCATTATTCCCCAGGCCATCCGAATCTCCTTCCCGGCCCTGGGCAACAACCTGGTCTCCTTGGTGAAAAACTCTTCTCTGGTCTCCATCATCGGCATGGTGGAACTCATGTTTGTGGCCAACGACATCTCCTTCAATAACTTCCGATCCTTCGAGATCTACGGCGCGGCCGCCGTGCTCTACGTGATCCTCGTCCTCACGCTGACCAAGATCCTGAACCTGACCGAGTCTCGCATCCTGTTCAAGGACCGATGATACCGCAATTAAAGGCAAATGAACGCCCATGGGCCCAATGGGATTTTCCCCGCAGGAACGGGTCTTGGACATTGGCGTGTAGGTGCGTTCATGGGCGGTTGCATATTCATTCGCTATGAACCTCTCTGTCGTCCTCGAGAACCTGCCGTACCTGCTGCGCGGTACGGTGATCACGTTAGGGATCTCTGTGGCTGTCATCCTGCTGGGGACGAGCGCCGGGGTGGCGGCAGGCCTCCTCCGTTTTGTCCCCTGGACCCCTGTCCGCCGCGGCGTTGGATGGATCGTGGAGTTTGTCCGTGCCGTCCCCCTCCTGCTCCAGATCTTCTTCATCTTCTTCGGCCTGCCGGCCATCGGTCTAAAGATCCCGACCTTCCCCGCCGCCGTCCTGGCCATGTCGCTTTGGATGATGGCCAATACGGCCGAGGTGGTGCGGGGAGGCATTCAATCCATCCCTCGGGGCCAGGGGGAAGCCGCCCGGTCCACCGGCTTGAGCGGCATCCAGACCATGCGCTATGTGATCTTCCCTCAGGCCATCCGGCGGATGCTCCCGCCCTTCGTCGGCCTGTGCACCATCCTCATAAAGGATACCTCGCTGGCCGCCATCATCGGGGTCTTCGAACTTACCCGCGCCGCCCAGGAGACGATCGAGCGGACCTTCCGGTCCTTCGAGATCTACCTGGTGGCCGCGGCGATCTACTTCTGCCTCAACTATCCGCTCTCCCTCCTGGCCCAACGCGCCGAATCGCGTCTGCAGCACCATTAAGGCCGGCCCGCCCAAAGGATAGGCATCTCACAGAAGATTTGCTTACTGGGGAGGCACGGACGCCCGCCTTCACCCGCGGGCTTCCGACTCCAATTTAGGAGTACTCCCTCAACAAAATCCAGCCCTTCGGTGAAATCGTCGCTGCCGCGCCTTTCCGGGTCCGGGACAGGCACGCTCCGTGCTGTAAGGGGAAAGACTCGGATCACAGGGAGGGCTGGCTATGCGAGCGTATTCTCGGCGTTGGTTACTCGGGATACTCCTCCTCGCGGCAGCAGTCTGCATGCTTGGGACGCCGGCCGCCGCCCAGCAGGCGGCGCCGGTGCCGGCGACGGTGCCGGCAGCAACACAGGCAGCGGCCCCAGCGCCGCCCCCGCCGAAAATCGACAGCGGGGACACGGCCTGGATGCTGACCTCGGCCGCCCTCGTCCTGATGATGACCGCGCCGGGCCTGGCGCTATTCTACGGCGGAATGGTCCGGCGGCAGAACGTGCTGGGCACCATCATGCACAGCTTCATCATCATGGCGGTGATCAGCATCCAGTGGGTGCTGTGGGGATACAGCCTGGCCTTCGGGCCGGACGTCGGCGGGCTGATCGGAAGCTTGTCCTGGCTGGGGCTGAAAGGCGTCGGGCTGGAGCCGTACCCAGATTATGCCGCAACCATCCCTCACCAGGCGTTCATGATCTACCAGCTCATGTTCGCCATCATCACACCCGCGCTGATCACGGGCGCCTTCGCCGAGCGGATGAAGTTCGGGGCCTTTCTCGTCTTCACGGTCCTCTGGGCGACCTTCATCTACGACCCGCTGGCCCACTGGGTGTGGGGGGTGGGGGGCTGGCTGCGAAACCTGGGGGCGCTGGATTTCGCCGGGGGTACGGTGGTGCATATCAGCTCCGGCGTCTCGGCGCTGGCTGCCGCCCTCGTCGTCGGCAAGCGTCGCGGCTACGGAATCGAACCCATGCCGCCCCACAATCTCCCCCTGACCGTCACCGGCGCCGCGATGCTGTGGGTGGGCTGGTTCGGCTTCAATGCCGGGAGCGCCCTCAGCTCCGGCGCCCTGGCCACCAGCGCCTTCGTGGTCACCCACATCGCCACGGCAGCGGCAACGCTCTCCTGGATGCTCACGGAATGGCTGGGGCGCGGCAAGCCGACGGTCTTGGGTGCCGCTTCGGGAGCTGTGGCCGGCCTCGTGGCCATCACGCCCGCCTCCGGCTTCGTCGGACCGCTCCCGGCCGTGGTGATCGGCGGGGTGGCAGGTTTCCTCTGCTACAACGCCTGTAACGTGAAGACCAAGCTGGGATATGACGACTCCCTCGACGTGGTAGGCGTGCATGGCATCGGAGGGACCTGGGGGGCGCTGGCCACCGGACTCTTCGCCAGCAAGGCCGTGAACGATGCCGGCAACAATGGCCTGTTCTTCGGCAACCCGAGCCTGCTGGGGGCCCAGTTCATCGCCGTCCTCGCGACCTGGATCTTTGCTTTCATCGGCGCCCTGATCCTCCTGAAGCTTGTGGACGCAGTGATCGGTCTCCGAGTCCACGAGGAGGACGAGGTCACCGGCCTTGACCTCAGCCAGCACAACGAAAACGCCTATGCCCTGGGGATGGTCGGCGTCACGGGCATCGGGGCCGGCCTCGGGCACGTGGAGCACCGGCCCGCGCCTGCCCCCCAGCCGGCCGAGATGCCCGGTCTGGCCGCAAGCCGGAGGCCGCCCGCATGAACCAGGGCAGCGCTGAGAAGCCCAACGGCGATTGATCGGCCGCCCCGCCCCCCCAACCCGACGAGCACGGGCGCCCGGGGAGAAGGAAAGCTCCGGGCGCCCGTGCTGTTTTCTGCCCCCGCATGGCTCCCGGAAATGGAACCGCGGATTACGCGCCATGAATGGCGCCCCTCCTTGACCCCGGAGAAGCCAGCCAGTATAGTGCCACACGATGACACGATGGCCCACCAGGGACACTCGTCCACCGCACGGGATTTCCCGGAGGAAGTATGGCTGATCCGGTCCGGGCGTTGACGCGCCTCTTCCGATGGGGAGCCCCCGCCTCCGCCCGGAGCGGGGGGAAGGAACTCGCCTACGGCCTCGAGACCGAGATCACACTCCGGTTCCGCGCGTTGCTCGACGCCCACGCCCCGGCCGCGCCCACCTCAGACGCAGAAGCTCTGCGCGCCGCGCTCCTGCCGATCGTGAAGACGTTCATCGCGGAGGAGCGGGCCGCAATCGAGGCGGCCCATCGGGCCGGGGCCAGCGGCCTCGAGGTGGTGGCCCGCCACGCAGACCTGGTGGACGCGGTGATCTGCCAGCTCTTCTGGCTGGCGGATCGGGTCATGCCCCGAGGTCTCCAGGAACGCACCGAGGGCTGCGCGGTTCTGGCCCTCGGCGGCTATGGCCGGCGCGAGCTGAATCCCGGCTCCGACGTGGACGTGATGTTCCTCCACCCGCGGCGAGTGGACGAGTACATCCGGGCGATCCTCGATCACGTGCTGTACTTCCTGTGGGACCTGGGTTTCAGCGTGGGCCACAGCTGCCGCTCCCTGACCGATGCCGTGCGCATGATGGACGCCGACCTGACGTCGCGGACCTCCATGCTGGAGGGGCGGTTCCTGGCGGGGAGCGACCGCGTCTTCGCCGAGTTTCAGGAGCGGATGTGGAAGACGCTCCAGGGGCGCCGGTCCCAGCAGTACATTCAACTCAAGCTACAGGAACAGACCCAGCGCCACGCGAAGTACGGGGGGTCCGTGTTTCTGCAAGAGCCCAACGTGAAGGAGGGACCGGGCGGGCTGCGGGATTTCCACACGGCGCTGTGGGTGGCGCGGGCCCGGCATCGCCTGGACGACCTCAAGGCCCTGCCGGCCCTGGGCCTGCTTACACCCGTGGAGCTGGCCCAGTGTCTGCAGTCCCTGGATTTCCTCCTCCGGGTCCGAAGCGAGCTGCACTACCTGCACGGCGGCAAGAGCGACGTCCTCAGCCTCTCCCTGCAGGTCCCGGTGGCGGCCAGCCTGGGCTTCCGCGACGAGGCCACCTATGGGGTCGAGCGGTTCATGCAACAGTACTTCCTCCGGGCCGGGGCGCTGCATCAGCTCTCCGGGCGTCTCATCGAGCGCTGCGTGGCCCGGCCTGGCTCCCACGTGGAGGCTGTGATGAAGAGACTGCGGGCCCGGGACATCGGGGACGAGTTCACCGAACTCAACCGCCAGATCCACATCCTTCCGGCCCAGCGCCACTGCTTCCGGGAGGATCCGATCCGGCTCCTCAAGATCTTCTGGTACTGCCTGGAGATGGGCTATGAGTTGAGCCCGGAGGCCAAGGAGGCCGTCCGAGGCCACTTGGATCTGGTGAACGACGAATTCCGGCGCTCCAACCGGGCGCTGGGATTCTTCCTGGCCATCCTCAAGGCTCCCCGCGGCGTCGTCAGCGTCCTGCGCCAGATGCACCACCTGGGTCTCCTGTCGGCCTACCTCCCCGAGTTTTCCCGCGTCAATTGCTTGGTGCAGTTCGACTACTACCACCGGTATACCGTGGACGAGCACACCTTCGTCCTCCTGGATCACCTGGAGGCGCTGGAGAAGGCCGAGGACGCCCGCCTGCAGGAGTTCCGGCGCATTGCCAGCGAATTGAAGAAGCCGGAGGTGCTGAAGCTGGCCATTCTGTTCCACGACATCGGCAAAGGAGAAGGGCAGGGCCACGTGGAGCGCGGCGTGGCCCTGGCCGAGGCCGCCCTCACGCGCATGGGACTGGCGGAGCCCGACATCGCCGGGGTGAAGTTCTTGGTGGCGCAGCATCTCACCATGGCCCACATCGCCGAGCGCCGCGACCTGGACGACGAACGGATGATCATCGACTTCGCCCGCCTGGTGGGGGACGTGGATCTCCTCAAGATGCTCTACCTGCTCACCTACCTGGACATCAATGCCGTGGGCCCCCAGGTCTGGACCGACTGGAAGGGGACGCTCCTGTGGGAACTGTTCATCAAGACCCACACCATTCTTACCCGCGGGGTCCCCGAGGGGGAGGAGGAGCAGCGGAAGGCTGCGGCGCTTCGCACGGCCCTGGTAGCGGAGCTGGGGCCGGAGTTTGGTGCGGAGGTGGTGCGGCAGCACCTGGACCTCATGCCCATCCGCTACGTCCTTACCACCACCAGCGCCAAGGTGGCGCAGCATCTCCAGCTCATCGAGCGGGTGCGCCGCGGCGAGCCCGTGGCGGTCCGCTGGGCCGCCTTCCCCCTGGCGGGTTACTCCGAGGTCTCCGTGTGCGCGCCGGGCGCGCCCGGGCGGTTCGCCAAGGTTGTCGGGACGCTGACGGCCAACGGGATCAACATCCTCTCGGCCCAACTGTACAGCCGGGCGGATGGGGTGTTCATCCGCACCTTCCAGGTGAGCGACGGCCGGGGCACGGCCTTGGACGATGAGACCGTCTGGCACCGGTTCGCGCGCGACCTGAAAGGGGTCCTCATCGATCAGGTGAATGTCCGGGAGCTGATCAAGAGCCGGCGGCGCGATCTCCTGGCGAAGCCCATCCCCCGCGGGGGAGAGATGCATACCCGGGTCGAGTTCGACAACGTGGTGTCGGAACGGTACACCGTGATCGACGTGCGGGCGCAGGATCGGTTGGGGCTGCTGTACGTCATCAGCAGCACGCTGTCCGAGATGGAACTCGACGTCGCGCTGGCCAAGATCGCCACCGAGGTGGATCAGGCGGTGGACGTCTTCTACGTCACGGAGAAGGACGGGAGCAAGGTCGCAGAGGGAACCCGGATGGACCAGATCCGGGAGGCCCTGGTGCGCGCCATTGCCGAAGGCATCGCCTGACCGAAACCCTGCATGGGGGAAACGGGGTCCCGGTGAAGGGCGCCGGCATATGGCTGGTGGCGTATGGCATATGGGAAGAACGGACGTGATCCTCTGCCGGACGCTATAGGCCATACGCATCCCGACCCCGTGGCCGGCTCGCTTCCGTCGTGAAATCTCTTGGGTGATAAGTAATCCGATGAGAATCGATGGGCACACGAAGCTGGCCTTCGTCCTCGGCTATCCCGTAGCCCACAGCCTCTCGCCGGTGATCCATCAGGCCGCCTTCGCCGCCACGGGGATCAACGCCGCGTACCTGCCATGGGCGGTGGCGCCCGACCGTCTGTCCGAAGCCGTTCAGGGACTTCGGGCCATGGAGAACCTGCTCGGGGCCAACGTGACGGTTCCCCACAAGGAGGCCATTGTCCCGCTCCTGGATGGCCTGACCCCCGAGGCGGAGGCCTTGGGTGCGGTCAACACGGTGCTGCCAAGGGACGGCAAACTCGTGGGGGACAATACCGATGGGACCGGGTTCCTTGCCGCCCTGCGTGAGGAGCTGGGGTGTGAGGCGGCGGGCCTCACCGTCGTCATCCTGGGGGCCGGGGGGGCAGCCCGGGCAGTGGCCATGAGCCTGGCGCGGGCAGGCGCCCAGCGAATTGTCCTGGCGAATCGCAGCCTCGACCGGGCAAGAGACCTGGCGAGGTGGGTGGCGGCTCGATACCCGGCCTGTGCGGTGACGGCCCAGGCCTTGCAAACTGAATGGCAGGTTAGCCAGGTGCCCGAAATCCGGTTACTCGTGAACGCCACACCGGTGGGACTGCACGCGTCGGATCCACGACTCTTCGATTACGCCAGCCTTTCCGCCCAGACCAAGGTGTGCGACCTGATCTACTCTCCGCCGGAGACCGCACTCCTGCGCTGGGCGCGATCGCGCGGATGCCGGGTTGCGAACGGCCTGGGCATGCTGGTCCATCAGGGGGCCTTGGCGTTCGAGCGGTGGACGGGTAACCCCGCGCCGGTTCAGGCAATGCGAGACGCCGTGCGAATCTGATGGGGGGAGTTTTTCCTTGACAAGCAAGGGTGGGCCGGTAACATGATACGCCCCGGTTGCAAAACATGCACAAATCCATCACGAGGTAGAGGATGGCAGTAGGCGCCGCTCGCCTTGGCGACATGCTGGTCAAGGCGACCCTGATCACCAAGGACCAGCTCCAGAAGGCCCTCCAACAGCAAGAGACATCCGGGGGCCGCATCGGAAGCAACCTCGTCAAGCTTGGATTCATCAGCGAAGACGACATCACCTCGTTCCTCAGCCGGCAGTACGGAGTTCCCTCCATCAACCTGTCCCACTTCGAGATCGACGCCAACGTCATCAAGCTGATCCCGTCGGAAATCGCCCAGAAGCACCAGGTCATCCCCATCAATCGCACCGGCAACGTCCTCACCGTCGCCATGGCGGATCCCAGCAACATCTTCGCCATCGACGACATCAAGTTCATGACCGGCTTCAAGGTGGAGCCGGTGGTGGCGGCCGAGACCTCCATCAAGAACGCCATCAACAAGCACTACGACTCGTCCGGCCTGGTCGAGGACATCATGAAGAACTTCGATGACAAGGACATCGAAGCGCTCAAGGAGGGGGACGACGCCATCAACGTGGCCGAACTGGGGCAGGCGGCCGAGGACGCGCCGGTCGTCAAGCTGGTCAACCTGATCCTGACCGACGCCATCAAGAAGGGGGCCTCGGATATCCACATCGAGCCCTACGAGAAGACCTTCCGGGTACGCTACCGGATCGACGGCGTCCTGTACGAGGTCATGCAGCCGCCCACGCGGCTCAAGGCCGCCATCACCTCCCGCGTCAAGATCATGGCCCAGCTCGACATCGCGGAGCGGCGCCTCCCCCAGGACGGGCGCATCAAGATCAAGATTGGCGGACGGGAGATGGACTACCGGGTCTCCACCCTGCCCACCCTCTTCGGCGAGAAGGTGGTGCTGCGCCTCCTGGACAAGGGCAACCTCCAGCTCGACATGACCAAGCTGGGGTTCGAGCCCCAGGCGCTGACCGATTTCGAGAGCGGGATCCTGATGCCCTACGGGATGGTCCTGGTGACGGGGCCGACCGGCTCGGGGAAGACCACCACGCTCTACTCCGCCCTGAACCGCTTGAACACCACCGAGACCAACATCATGACCGCCGAGGACCCGGTGGAGTTCAACCTGCCCGGGATCAACCAGGTCCAGATGAAGGCGGAGATCGGTCTGAACTTTGCGGCCTCCCTGCGGTCCTTTCTCCGCCAGGACCCGGACATCATCATGGTGGGGGAGATCCGCGACTACGAGACGGCCGAGATCGCCATCAAGGCGGCACTCACCGGCCACCTGGTGCTGTCCACGCTCCACACCAACGACGCCCCCAGCACCATCAGCCGCCTGCTGAACATGGGGGTGGAGCCGTTCCTGGTGGCCGCCTCCACCAACGTCATCGTGGCCCAGCGGCTGGCCCGCCGCGTCTGCCAGCAGTGCAAGGAGCCAGCGCCGGTGCCGCCCCAGGTGCTGGTGAACCTCGGCTTCGGCCCCGAGGAGGCCAAGACCATCGTCCCGCTCAAGGGCAAGGGCTGCATGACCTGCAGCGAGACCGGGTACAAGGGCCGCGTGGCCCTGTACGAGTGCCTGGTGATCAAGGAAAACATCAAGGAGGCCATCCTGCAGGGGGCCTCGGTGATCGAGCTCCGGGAGATCGGCCGCAAGAACGGCATGAAGACGTTGCGCGAGGCGGGATTACAGAAGCTGCGCGAGGGCATGACCAGCCTGGAGGAGGTCATGCGGGTGACCACGGGCAACTAATCCCGCTATCGCGGGAAATTTCAAATGTCAAACCGACAACTGACAATTGGCCAATTCCGATCATTGATCGGCTGTCGGTCGTCAGGTGTCAGGTTTACATTGAGGTGGTGATATGCCGAACCTTCATGACCTGCTGAAAGAGATGATCGACAAGGGGGCGTCCGACGTCCACATCACCACCGGCATCCCCCCCATGATGCGCTTGCACGGGCACCTCACCCCCATCGGGTCCCAGGCCCTGACCCCCTCCGAGACCAAGGCCATGGCTTACAGCATCCTCACCGACCAGCAGAAGCAGAAGTTCGAGGAGCAAAAGGAGCTGGACCTCTCCTTCGGGGTCAAGGCCCTCAGCCGCTTCCGGGCCAATGTCTTCGTGCAGCGGGGGGCGGTAGCCGTGGCCATCCGGACCATTCCCTACAAGATCCTGAGCTTCGAGGAGCTGGGCCTGCCCAAGGTGGTGGCGGAGCTGTGCGAGCGGCCCAAGGGGCTGATCCTGGTGACCGGTCCCACGGGCTCCGGCAAGTCCACCACGCTCGCCACCATGATCGACAAGATCAACCGGGAGAAGCCGGAACACATCGTCACCATCGAGGACCCCATCGAGTACGTCCACCAGCACAAGAAGTGCGTGGTCAACCAGCGAGAGCTCCACGCCGACACCTATTCCTTCAAGGCGGCGCTGAAGTCGGTGCTGCGCCAGGACCCCGACAAGGTCCTGATCGGTGAGATGCGGGACCTCGAGACCATCGAGGCGGCGCTGACCATCGCCGAGACCGGACACCTCACCTTCGGCACGCTGCACACCAACTCGGCGGTCCAGACCATCAACCGCATCATCGACGTCTTCCCGCCCCACCAGCAGCCCCAGATCCGGGCGCAGCTCTCCTTCGTGCTGGAGGGGGTCTTGTGCCAGATGCTGATGCGGCGGGCCAACGGGCAGGGCCGTGTCCTGGCCCTGGAGATCATGATCCCCAACGCCGCGATCCGCAACCTGATCCGCGAGGACAAGCTCCACCAAGTCTACGGGATGATGCAGGCCGGGAAGGAGAAGTCCGGCATGCAGACCATGAACGAATCGCTCCTCCAGCACTACCTCCGCCGCAACATCACGGCGGAGCAGGCCCTGGGGGCTTCGACGCAGCCGGATGAACTCCTGCAGATGATGCAGCGGGCGCAGAGCGGTCAGTCACCGTACGCCGGCGCGGGCCTGGCGGCCCGACGCTAAGGGAGAAGGGGAGAACGCCCATGGCCGTCTTTGTGTACACCGGACGCACGCGGGGCGGGCAGACCATCTCCGGGGAGATGGATGCGCCCACCCGCGAGGCCGTGGTGGCCAAGCTGCGATCGCAACAGATCGTGGCCACGGCGGTGCGGACCAAGCCCAAGGATATCACTATCCCCGGCTTCGGCGGGGGCGTGGATGAGAAGGAGATCGTGGTCTTCACCCGCCAGTTCGCGACCATGATCGACGCCGGCCTTCCGCTGGTCCAGTGCCTGGAGATCCTGGCCTCCCAGCAGGAGAACAAGGTCTTCAAGAAGGCCCTCACGGAGATCCGGACATCCGTCGAAGGCGGCCTCACCTTTGCCGCCGCCCTGAAGCAGCATCCCAAGATCTTCTCCTCCCTGTATGCCAATATGGTGGAGGCCGGGGAGGCCGGCGGTATCCTGGACACCATCCTGAACCGCCTGGCGGTCTACATGGAAAAGGCCATGGCCCTGAAGAAGAAGGTCAAGTCGGCCATGATCTACCCCTCCACCATCGTCACGGTGGCGGTGGCCGTCGTGATCTTCCTCCTGGTCTTCGTGATCCCGACCTTCAAGGCCATGTTCGAGGGGTTCGGGGCCACACTGCCGCTGCCCACGGTCATCGTCCTGGAACTCTCCCGGATCGTCCGATCCTATTTCCTGGTGGGCATCGGGGCCTTCGGAGCCGCCGTCCTCGGGCTCCGCTGGTGGTACGGCACCGCCTCGGGGAGACTGGCCGTCGACAGCTTCCTGCTCAAGACCCCGGTCTTCGGCATCCTGATCCGGAAGGTGGCGGTGGCCAAGTTCACCCGAACCCTCGGGACCCTGATCAGCAGCGGCGTGGCCATCCTGGACGGGCTGGACATCACCGCCCGCACCGCAGGCAACAAGGTGGTGGAGCAGGCGGTCCTCAGGACCCGGGCCTCCATCGCCGAGGGCAAGACCATCGCCGAACCCTTGAAGGCCTCCGGCGTGTTCCCGCCCATGGTGGTGCAGATGATCGCGGTCGGGGAGCAGACCGGGGCTCTCGACGCCATGCTGGGAAAGATCGCCGACTTTTACGACGACGAGGTGGACACGGCGGTGACCAATCTGACCGCTCTGCTCGAGCCGATGCTCATGGTCTTTCTGGGGGTGGTCATCGGGGGGGTGGTCATCGCCATGTACATGCCCATCTTCAAGCTCGTCACGGTGGTGGGAAGATAGGCGCCACGGAATCCCGGATGGGTCGGGGGCCGACATTGCGGCCCCCGTTTTCCTTTCCGGAGGGTTGAGTGTCCGAAAAGCACGAATCGCCGCATCCGCCGGCCGAGGCCGGCGGCCTGCTGCAGAAGCTGAAGTGGCTGGTGGGCCTGCGCCTGCTCCTGGCCTCGGCGCTGCTCGGCTCGGCCGTCGTCTTGGACTGGCATGTGCGGCTGCCCTTCCCCACCTCGCCCCTCTACCTGCTGCTGGGGCTGACCTTCGGCCTGTCGCTGCTCTACGCCCTGGCCCTGCGGAGCCAGCGGTACCTTTTGCCCCAGGCGCTGATCCAGCTCGCCCTCGACCTGGGCCTGGTCACGGCCTTGGTCCACTTCAGCGGGGGGCTGGATTCGGTGTTCCCCTTCCTGTACATCTTCGTGGTCCTGGCCGCCGCCAATGTCCTGGAGCGTCAGGGGAGCCTCGTCGTGGCAGCCGTGAGCGGCGGACTGTATGCCGCACTCGTGGTGGCCGAGTGGACGCAGGTCATGGCGCCGGCGGAGTTTGCCGGCAGGCTGGCTCCCCTGCGCCCCGCAGGCTATGCCGTGTATCAGGTCCTCATCCACACGGTGGCCTTCCTGGCCGTGGCGATCCTGAGCAGCCACCTGGCGGATCGCCTGCGGCAGGCCGGGCGGGAACTGGAACGACGCGGCCTGGATCTTCGAAACCTCCAAAACCTCCACCAGGCCATAGTCGCCAACGTCCCTAGCGGGATCATGACGCTCGACCTCGCCGGCCACGTGGTCACCTTCAACCAGGCGGCGGAGCGGATCACGGGTTTCACGTTCGGGGCCCTGCGGGACCATCCGTGGCAGATGACCCCCTTCCGGGTCTGTTCCGGACTGGGCGAGTTCTTCGCCCACCCGGATCCCTCCCTGCCCCCCCCACCCACGGAGGTCTATCTGACGCGCCGGGACGGCCGGGCCATTCCCGTGGGCATTGCCTTCTCTCCCATGCGGGGCGAGGATGGAGATCCGGTGGGGCTGGTGGCCATCTTCCAGGACCTCACCGAACGGAAGCAGGTCGAGGAACAGCTCCGCCGCAAGGACCGCCTGGCCGCCTTGGGCCAGTTGGCGGCCAGCATCGCCCACGAGGTCCGCAACCCCCTGGCGGCCATCAGCGGATCGGTGGAGATCTTGAAGGAGGACCGAGTATTCACCGCGCCCAGCCGGGAGCTCCTGGACATCGTCATGCGGGAGGCGCGCCGCTTGAAACTCATCACCGGCCAGTTCCTGGACTTCGCCAAACCGCGCCCCCTCCTGTTCCGCCCGTGCCCCGTCCGGTCGCTGGTGGAGGAGACGCTCCACCTGCTGGCCAGGAGTGGGGAGCGCCACCCCGGCACAACCTGGGCGCTGACAGAGGAGCCCTCGGATCTTTCCGTTTTGGCGGATGCGGATCAGCTTCGACAGGTTGTGTGGAACCTCTGCCTGAATGCGATTCAAGCCATGCCCGAGGGAGGCCGTCTCACCGTCTCCCTGCGGCTGGCGCCGCCGGGCGCGGGTCAAATGGTGGATCCGTCCATTACTGAATTGGCAAGAAGCCGGCGGTCGAATCAAGGGGACCAATCCACCAGTTCACCACCCCACCCATCCACGGAAGAGTGGGTGGAGATGGCGTTCCAGGACACGGGCCGAGGGATCCCCCCCGAGGAGCTGGAGCGGATCTTCGACCCCTTCTACACCACGCGGCCGTCGGGAACGGGATTGGGCCTGGCCATCGCCCGCAAGATCCTGGAGAGCATGGGCGGGCGCATCGCCGTGGAGAGCCGCCCGAACGCCGGGACCACCTTTCGGCTCTGGCTGCGCCGGGCCCCGGCGGCCGTCCGCGCCGCGGTGAGGCAGTAACCATGGGAAGGCGGGAAGGCATGAGGCGAATCCTCGTGGTGGATGACGAAGAGTCCATGCGGGACTTCCTCCGCATCCTCCTCGAGAAGGAGGGGCACGCGGTGACCACGGCCGGCGACGGCATGGCGGCCCTGGAGCTCGCCACGGAACAGGACGTGGACTTGATCATCTCCGACATCAAGATGCCGCGACTGGATGGAGTGGGGCTCCTGGCCGAGCTGCGCCGGCACGGCTTGGAGATCCCGGTGATCATGGTGACGGCCTATGCGGCCTCGGACTCGGCCATCCTGGCGATGAAGCACGGCGCCTTTGACTACATCACGAAGCCCTTCAAGGTGGACGAGATCCGCCTCGTCATCCAGCGGGCCCTCACCCTGCCGGAGCGCCGTCCCCGGGGCGAGCCGGCCGCTCCCGGACGGATGGAGGAGCCGGCGCTGCGCGGGATCATCGGCCGGAGTCCGAAGATGGTGGAACTGTACAAGATCATCAGCCGGGTGGCGGCGGTGGACTCGACCGTCCTGATCACGGGAGAGAGCGGCACGGGCAAGGAGCTGGTGGCCCGCACCATTCACTACCACTCGACCCGGTCCGCCCGGCCTTTCGTGGCCATCAACTGCGGCGCCATTCCAGAGCAGCTCTTGGAAAGCGAGCTGTTCGGCCACATGAAGGGATCCTTCACCGGCGCCATCGCCAACAAAGCGGGGCTGCTGGAGATGGCCCGGGGCGGCTCGGTCCTCCTGGACGAGGTGGCCGAGATGAGCCCCATGCTGCAGGTGAAGCTCCTGCGCTTCCTCCAGGACCACATCTTCCGCCGGGTCGGGGGCACCGAGGACATCGAGGTGGACGTTCGCATCCTGGCGGCCACCAACAAGAACCCCGCCCAGCTCATCCGGCAGGGGCTGTTCCGGGAGGACCTGTACTATCGGCTCAACGTGATCTCGGTAGAGATCCCCCCGCTGCGGGAGCGCCGAGAAGACATCCCGCTCATGGCGCAAAGCTTCCTGGAGCTCTTCGCGGCGCGGGCCGGCCGAACGGGCATGGGGATCGCCGCCGAGGCCATGCGGCTGCTCACGGCATACGGCTGGCCGGGAAACGTCCGGGAGCTGGAGAATGTCCTGGAGCGCGCCGTGGCCTTGACGACCACCGACGAGGTCCAGGTCGAGAGCCTGCCGCCCGCCATCTCGCAGCCGGCTCTCCCCCCCGCCGTTGCCCGGATTGAGGTTCCGGCCGAAGGCCTCGACATGGAGCAGGTGGTGGCCGACCTGGAAAAGAGCCTGATGCGGGACGCGTTGGAGAAGGCCGGGTGGGTCCAGACCAAGGCCGCGCAGCTCCTGGGCATCAACTTCCGCTCCTTCCGTTATCGCGCCAAAAAGTACGGCTTGGACCGGCAGATTCGCGACCGGAACCATGCCGATTCCTGATCCGCGACCCCTCTGCCTCGCCATCCTCCTTCTGGCCGGTGTCCTCCTGGGTGCGCCGTGGGCGGCCGGCGGTCGCAGTCCGCTTGGGCAAGCGATCCTCGTCCTCCCCGTCGTGCTGGCAGCCACCATGGGCCTGCTCCCCCGCGGGCATCCCCCGAGGCTTCGCCCCTCACCGCTTCTCCTGATCGGGGGGATCCTGGCGGCGGTCTCGGCCCTCCACACGATCTACCCCGACCGGACCGTCCACAGCCTGTTGCTCCTCCTGGCCTACGTTCTCGCGGGGACGTTGGCGGCCCATGGCAGGCGGGAGGTGCCATGGGCGGAGCCGCTGCTCCTGACCGCCATCCTCACCTCAGGGGCCTTGGTCGCCGGCACGGGGATGGTCCCCCTCATCCGGGGAACTCCGGGGGGAATCTACACCGGACTCCTCACCGGTCCTTTTGCCTATCCGAACGCCCTGGCGGGTTACCTGCTCCTCACCAGCGGGGCGGCGCTTGCACTGGCACAGACAGGGGGGAGACCGGTCGCCCGCCAGAGCGCCAGGGCGGCCTTGCTTCTGGGGGGCATAGGGCTCTGGCTCACCCGGTCCCGCGGCGCCCTGCTGGCGGCGTTTGTGGGCTTCCTCCTGTGGGCTGCGTTGGAGCGCCACACGTGGTGGCCCCGGCGGCGCCTGTGGCTTTTGCTGGGAGCCGTCGCCCTCGTCACGGTGCTGGTCTGGGCGCCCCGATCCCCGATCGGTGCCCTCTCCAGTTTCCTTGGCCTTGCCACCCAGCCGGAGGATTCCTCTCTGACCTGGCGCAAACAGATCCTTCAGTGGACGTGGATCATGGCCCGGGAAAATGGCTGGTGGGGCGTGGGACCGGGTGCCTTTCCCGTCGCCCTCACCCACTACCAGGGGATCCCGTACGTGAGCGGTGAGAACCCCCACAACCTGTACCTGGAGCTGGCCGCGGAGTACGGCCTTCCGGCCGCATTCCTGGCGGTCGTCGCCCTGGGCGGCTTCTTCATCCGAGTGGGCCACGCCCTCCTGCGGATGCCCCCGAAGGATTCTCGCCGTCGCGGCGGAGCGTCTCTGCTGGCGGCGCTGGTCGCGTTCTTTGTTCACAACCTGGGGGATCTTGATTGGAGCTTCCCGGCCGTCGCCGTCACGGCCGCGATACTGGTAGGCCTGACCGCCGCCCGCCTCCCACGCGGGAGGATCGGCCGATCAGGGACCCTGCCGGTCTGGCGTGGGGCCCTCATCATCCTCCTGGCGGCAGCCGCCCTGCTCTCCCTCACCCGGTACTATGCTATCACCCTCGTCACCTGGGGGCGCTACGCGCTCGCGGTTGGGGACGCCGGGTCGGCCCAGCGGGATCTGGCCTGGGCGCTCCGCCTGAATCCCTGGAGCTTCCCGGCCCAACAGTGGATGGCGTGGGTGCGGCTCCGGTCGGGTGATTTTCGCGGGGCGATCGAGGTGGCCGAACGGGCCGCCCGGCGCGCGCCATTGGATCCCAACAGCCAGTTCCTGGCGGGTGAGATCCTGGCCAATGTGGGACGATGGGACGTGGCCGAGGAACGATTCCGCGTCGCCGCGGATCGGGCGCCTGCCGCGCAGTTGCGGTTCCACGGGGGGCTGGTCGAGTCGGCGGCCCGCGGGGGGAGAGCCGCCGAGGCCCGGGTCCGGTACGAGAAGGCCGTGGGCATCTTCAGCCCCGATCGCGTCCTGGACAAGGAGGCCCGCTGCCAGGCGCCGGGGGACCGCTACCTGCTTGCCAGGATGAGCCGGATTGCCGCCCGGCTCTATGCGGACGCCGGGGACGCGGCGCGGCATCAGGCGACGGCCGACCAGGCCCGGCGGCTCGCTCAACCGGATCGCCGCGGGATCTGCGTGACATATGGACGGGCGGGACAGGAATCGCCGGAGGCGGCCACGGAGAGCTTCTGGCGCGCGCTTGCCGATGGTGGATGGCCCCTGGCAGAGCAGTTCTTCGCCCCCGGATTCCGCGGCTCGCCATACGAACACCCAACGGCCGTGGAGGATGGCCATGCCATTCCGCGCCGGGTGCAGGTCGCGTGGATCGCGGCACTACAGGCTGATGAGCGGCAGGCCAGGCTTCGATACCAGATCGACGTCGAGTTGCCTTTTGGCCGGCGGGTCGCGTGGTGCGTCACTGGCGCGGCCCGGCTCGTTGGTGACCGGTGGTATTTGACCGAAGTCCCTGGGGTCGAGCAGGAACCATGTCGCCCATAGGGTGACAAATTCTGTCCGTCCACGACAAACATTTTACGCTGTGTCGGTTCAAGCCGCGGCCCCTGGGCGAAAATGGCACTTGTCCTGAGAGGTTTAAGTTCTGTAACTTATTGAATTTGAATGGTTCAAGAGTTTTCGATCCTCCCCTCGTTCTGGCCGGTACCCCTGGCATGCTCGCTGCACTCTCCCAGGGCCGAGAGTGTGAGGTCCCTAATGGATGGCTAGCGAGTGCACGCGGCTTCCTTTATGGACAAGAAGATCCCCCAATCTACAGGAGAAGGAGGAAGACACATGCTGAAGCTCCTGCGACCCAAGAAGACGAAAGGCTTCACCCTGATCGAGCTGCTGATCGTCGTCGCGATCATCGGGATCCTGGCGGCCATCGCCATCCCGAACCTGCTGTCCGCCCGGAAGAAGTCCAACTATGCCCGCGCGGCCTCCGACACCAAGACCGCGACGACGCAGGGCATCGTGTACTCGAACGACAGGAACAATAACCCCGGCAACATGGCGAACCTGCGGAACGCGGGCTACGCCAACATTGCAAACACCGACCCCTGGGGGACCGCTTGGGTCTACTCCCCGGCCTTCGCGGACTCTTCGACCACCCCGGCCAATCAGGGGGAGATGGCTGTCTGCAGTGAGGGACCGCTGGGCTCGGGTAAGTGCCCCTCCATGCCGCTGAACGCCATCCCGTCCCAGGGCGTAGACGACTCCGTCGGATACTCCAGCATCTACGGCTCCTGGCAGGGCAAGGCGTAATCGGCCCCGGCTCGATCCCGGGCTGAACCGGACGGGGGCGGTCGCGCACGGCGTGACCGCCCCCGTCGTCTTCCCGTTGCCTCCTCCCATCACGCGCTTCGTACCTGGCAGGACCCCGGGGATCACGCTGGGGAATTCCGGCCTTCTCACCCTGAAATGCAGGAGGGAGTTCGAGGCAGACGGTCGCGACCGCCGCACCTCCGGAGAGAGCGGCTGGGACTCGCGGGGGGAGGGGAATTTCACGGGGAGAAGACAGCATGGAATCTGGAGCCGCCGCGGAGCGTGAGGCCCAACGGGAGACGCGGCAGATCGTCGCGGCCGTCTCGCTCTGCTTCTTCTTTTCCGGAGCGACCGGCCTGATCTACGAGGTGTTGTGGACCAGGCTGCTGGGGTTGGTCTTCGGCCACACGGTTTTCGCCATCACCACGGTTCTGTCCGCCTTCATGGCTGGCCTGGGACTGGGCAGCTACCTCTTCGGCAGGATCGCCGACCAGCGGGCACACCCGCTTCGCCTGTACGGCCTCCTGGAAGCGGGAATCGGGGCGTATGCCCTCCTGACGCCTTTCCTCTTCTCGAAGGCCGAAGCCGTCTTCATCCCTCTCTACCGGTCCCTCCAGCTCTCCTTTTTCTCGTTCAGCCTCGCCCAGTTCCTGCTCATCTTCCTGATCCTCCTGGCGCCCACCACCCTGATGGGGGCGACGCTGCCCGTGCTCAGCCGGTTCTTCGTCCATGACATCGCGGCCCTGGGCGGCCAAGTGGGCCGCCTGTACGCCTTCAACACCTTCGGCGCGGTCCTGGGAACCTCCGCGGCCGGTTTCCACCTGATTCCGACCCTCGGAGTCCGGACCAGCCTCTTGCTGGCGGCGATCCTGAACATCGGGATCGGGATCCTGGCCGTCGTCTTCGACCGGCACCTCTCACGCCTCGGCGTCCAGGCGACGACCTTTCCGACGCCGAGGAGCAGAGGAGCGGCGGTGCAGGGGAGCCAGGAGGGGAACGTGCCTGCGCCTCTGCAGTGGTCCGCGGCGACCTGGCTGGCCGTCATCGGTTTGGGGATCTCGGGTGCCGCCTCGATGATGTACGAGGTGGCCTGGACCCGCGCCCTAGCCCTGATCATCGGTAGCTCCACCTATGCCTTCAGTACCATGTTGGTGACCTTCCTGACGGGCTTGGCCATCGGCAGCTACCTGTTCTCCCACGTGGCGGGACGGGTGCGTATCAATCCGTTTCTCTTTGGCGGACTCCAGCTCGGGATCGGCCTGACCGCCCTGGCCGTCACCCCCTTCTTCGATCGGCTGCCCGAGGTGTTCCTGTGGGCCTTTCAGTTTTCACAGTCTCCCGGCTTCATGAAGGGCGTCCAGTTCACCATCAGCGCACTGGCCATGTTCCTCCCGACCCTTTTCATGGGGGCGACCTTCCCCTGCGCGGCCCAGATCGCCTCGCGGGACATCCAGCACCTTGGGCAGGACGTCGGGCGGATTTACTTCGTCAATACGGGTGGCGCCATCGCGGGGACGGTGGTGGCGGGTTTCCTGCTGATCCCGACCTGGGGCCTCCAGACGACGTTGAAGCTCGCGGTCTCGCTGAATCTGTGCCTCGCCCTGGCACTTTTCATCGCGTCCACGGAGATCCTCCGGTGGCGTCGGGGCGCGGCCTCTCTGGTGCCCTGCTCCGCCCTGGTGGCCCTCTTCGTGTCCCCCTCGTGGGATGCGCAGGCCCTGGCCAGCGGCGTGCACACGTACGGCCGGGGGTACTTCGGCCTTCTGGGGAAGGCCGACTTCGGGCAGATCATCGCCTCGAGGGAGCGGCTCCTCTTTTACAAGGACGGGATCAGCGCCACCGTGTCCGTCCACGGCCAAGCGGGTCTCCTGTTTATGCGGGTGAACGGGAAGACCGATGCCAGTAACACCAGGGACATGCACACGCAGATCATGCTGGGACATCTTCCCCTGCTCTACCGGCCGGAGGCCAGGCGAGTCCTGCTGGTCGGTCTGGGAAGCGGAGTCACGGCCGGAGCGGCGGCGGTGCACCCGGTGATGCAGGTGGACGTCATCGAGATCGAGCCGGCCGTGGTGGAGGGGGCGACCTTCTTCGCCAAGGAGAACCGGGATGCCCTGAAGAACCCCCGGGTCCGCGTGAGCATCGCCGACGGGCGGAACTTCCTCCTCGCGTCCAAGGAAAGATACGATGTGATCATCTCCGAGCCGTCCAATCCCTGGATGCGAGGGATCGGCAACCTGTTCTCCCTGGAGTTTTACGAACTGGCCGCACGGCGATTGGCGCCCGCGGGAATCGTCTGCCAATGGATCCATGGCTACAACCTGTTCCCCGAGGACCTCAAGATGGTGGTGAACACCTTCCGATCGGTGTTTCCGCACACCACCATCTGGAACACCACCCGCGGCGATCTCCTTCTGGTGGGCGCGAAGGAGCCGCTGGCCCTGGATTATGCGCGCCTGCGAGCCAGCTACGACTCGCTCCCAGAACTGCGAGAGGATCTGGCGCGGCTGGGGTACCGGTCACCCCTGGGCCTGCTGGCGGATTTCGCCCTGAGCGAAGCGGATGCGGCCCGGTATTCTCAGCATGCGCTGCTCAACACCGATGACCTCCCCCTCCTGGAATTCTCGGCACCCGACAGCCTGTATGTGGATACCCTGGAGATGAACCGCCGCCTGCTGAAGACGTACCGGCGGACGGAGTTTCCTCCGCTTATCGGCCTGCCTGAGAGGATCCTCCGGTCGTCCGAATTCCGGCGGAATCTGGGAGAGGCCTTCTCGGCCAAAGAGATGTGGGAGGACGCCTTGGTTCAGTTCAATGAGGCGCTCCGGCGGGATCCTCGACACGCCGGGGCCCTGGTCCAGCGCGGGAGGATCCATCTGCGGACGAACGCCGTCCTCAAGGCTCAGGCAGACTTCCAGGCCGCATTGCGAATGGATCCCCGGCGGGTGGAGGCCCACGACGCCCTGGCACAACTGTACCGGGCACAGAAGATGTGGGGCCTGGCGGAGGCGCACCTGCAGAAGGCCGCAGCCATCCACCCGAAGGACGCGAAGCTGCGTGCCCGGCTGGCGGACCTGTACCGGGACAGCCAGCGCTTCAGCCAAGCCATCCTTCAGTACCGCGCCGCCATCGCCCTTACCCCACAGAATTCTCGCCTCTGGGCCGGCCTGGGGATGGCATTGCGAGGGGCCGGCCGGCCCGGCGAGGCCCTGGAGGCCTTCCGCCAGGCCCTGTCCACGGACTCAGAGAACAGCTTCCTCCTCTACCAGGTGGGCCTGATTCACGCCGCCGAAAAGCGGCTGGGCGACGCCGCAGCCGCCTTCCAGGCCGCCGCCCAGAGGGATCCCGTGAAACCGGATCCCTACATCGAGCTGGGGAAGCTGTACGTCCTGCAGGGCGAACAGGCCAAGGCGCTCAAAGCCTACCGTCAGGCGTTGCGACTGGATCCCTCGAACGTCACCGTTTTTCGGGCGGTGGAGGATCTGGCGGCGACCCTCTACGGCGGCTCCTGAAAGCCCTTGACGACGCGGGAATCGGTTGTGTCTAATTGCTGGGCACATGGGGCGAGCAGCGGATGGAACCGGTGATCCAGATCGAAGGATTGTGCAAGGACTTCCGGGTCGGATTCTGGCGCCGTCGCACCCGGATCCTCCATCCCCTGACCCTCGGGGTCCACCGCGGGGAGATCTTCGGTTACCTGGGCCCAAACGGGGCCGGCAAGACCACCACCATCAAACTGCTGACCGGTCTGATCCTGCCCACGGCCGGATCGGCGCGGCTGCTGGGCCAGGATCTGAGCCGCATCTCCGCCAAGCAGCAGGTCGGCTTCCTCCCGGAAAACCCCTACTTTTACGATTACCTCACGGGGCGCGAGTTCCTGGACCTGTGCGGCCGGCTGTTCAGCTTGCCGATCCGCCTGCGGCGCGAGCGGATCGCCCGCCTGCTCCACCTGACCCAACTGCAGGAGGCGGCCGATCAGCAGCTCCGGAAATACTCCAAGGGGATGCTCCAGCGCCTCGGGCTGGCCCAGGCCCTGATCAACGACCCGGCCCTGGTGATCCTGGATGAGCCGATGTCCGGCCTGGATCCCCTGGGCCGGAAGGCCATGCGGGACGTGATCCTTCAGCTCAAGGCCGAGGGCCGGACGATCTTCTTCAGCTCTCACATCCTGCCAGACGTCGAGGTGCTGTGTGACCGCGTCGGGATTCTGGTCGGGGGGCACCTGCGGGACGTGGGACGGCTGGAATCCATCCTCAAGACCCAGACCGAATCCATCGAGCTCACCCTGCAGCGCGTATCTCCCGGGCTGCTCACCACCCTCCGAGGCCTGGCCCAGGCCCCCCCCTTGGAGCAGCCGGACGGCGTCCTGGTCCGGCTGGCCGACGAGGAACGGCTGGATCTGGCCCTGCGGGCCGCGGTGGCGGCCGGGGCCCGCGTGGTGGGCGTCGTGCCCCAGCGGGTGACCCTGGAGGAGCACTTCCTCCGGGAGGTGCATGGGAGCGCCCTGTGAAGATCACAGCCATTGCGCTCACCACGTTCCGGGAGGCGGTCCGCGACCGCATCCTCTACACCATCCTGGCCTTCGCGTTCCTCCTGATCGGGGCCTCGGTCATCCTGGCCACCCTGTCCATCGGGCAGGAGGCCAAGATCGTCAAGGACCTGGGTCTGGCCAGCAGCAGTCTGTTCGGCACCTTCATCGCCATCTTCCTGGGGATCGGTCTGGTTTCCAAGGAGATTGAGCGGCGGACCCTCTACGCCATCGTCGCCAAGCCGATCTACCGGTTTCAGTTCCTGCTGGGCAAGTACATCGGCCTGGTGCTCACCCTGCTGGTCACGGTGGGAGTGATGGCTCTCCTGGTTTTCGCCCTGGCTTGGACGGTGGACGGGCGGTGGACGCCGGGCCTCCTGCTGGCGTCGGCCCTCGACTTTCTGGCCCTGATGATCGTTACGGCCGTGGCGATCCTGTTTTCCACCTTCTCCACCCCAACCTTGAGCGCCATGTTCACGCTGGCCGTCTTCGTCATCGGGCGCCTGAGCGGAGACCTCCGGTCTTTTGCCGAACAGTTCGCCGGTCCCGGCCTGCGCCAGGCCCTGGAGGGCATGTACCTGATCCTCCCGGACCTTTCCCGCTTCCAGATCGGCCCCCACATCGTGTACGGCCTTCCCATCGCATCGACGGAGGTCCTGATGGCGGCCGCCTACGGGCTCGCCTATATCCTGGTCCTGCTGCTCGTGGCCATCGGGATCTTCGAACGCAGGGACTTCAAGTGATGTCCCGCCCCCTCCTCCACCCCAGCCGAATCCCCTGGCTGGCCCTGGCCCTCGCCGGTGGCCTGCTTTTCGGAGTTGTTGTCCCCCTGCAGCGCCAGGCACCGGCGCTGAGAGGGGCCGGGCTCGAAGACCGGGTCCTGCTCCTCCCTCCGCCTGCGGCCCTGCGGGTCGCTTCCCTTGGATTCCACGGCGCGGCGGCCGACGCGGTCTGGCTGCTCGCGATCCAGTACATCGGCGGTCACCTGGCGAGCGATCGAAAATTCCCCGAACTCAAGCGGTTGGTGGAGACCGTCGTCGCCCTGGATCCCCACTTCGTGGACGCCTACACGTTGGGGGCCCTGTTCCTGAACTATGGGACGGGTGACGTCGCCGGGGGCATTGCGCTCCTGGAGCGAGGCGCCCGCGCGAACCCCATGCGCTGGGAACCTCCGCACGATCTGGCCCGGACCTACTACCTGGACCTCAAGGATTACCGCCAGGCCCTGCACTGGTTTGAGGTGACGGACCGGCTTCCCGGGCGTCCCCACTACGTGCCCCGCTTTGTCGCGCGCCTCTATGCTATGACGGGAGAGAGGGAAACAGCCCTGGAGCTGTGGCGGGCCATGCGGGATTCCGCCACCAGCGACTGGGTCCGGGAAATCGCCGAGCGGGAGATCGCCAAGCTGGAAGGACAGCCGGCCCCGGCCCGCTAGCGAGGCTAGGAGCGCTTCGAGTCATGGAGTCTCCTTCGCCGGGCGTCGCCGTTCCAACGGAGAATGCGAACGTGCTGCCGACGACCAAGCCCGAAGGCGTTCGCCGGGTCCGCATGGCCCGCGGACGGGCCGGCCTTCCGAGCCAGGAAGCCGGAGGGGTGAATGACGGGAGCGGAGCCACCGCTTCACCGCGGGAGCTCCGGCTGGGCCCATGGACACCCCGGCTGATCGCCCTCCTCGCCGCCGTCCTTTACCTCGGGACGCTTGGCTACAGCTTCGTGTGGGATGATCTCGCCCTGGTGGCGCTAAACCAATTCGTGAGGCGACTCGCCGATCTGGCGAATTGGCTGACCCTGACCGCGGACCAGGCGAGCTTCGGCCATTTCAGCGGGAACCTGTACCGCCCCGGTGTCTTGGTGTCCCTGGCGCTGGATTTCCGCCTCTGGCGTGATGAGGCCGCGGGCTTTCATCTCACCAATGTCCTGCTGCATGCCCTCATGGTGTGGCTGGTGCACCGGTTAGCCTTTACCGTCAGCGACCGGAAGGACCTTGCCGCGGTGGTCGCCCTCCTCTTCGCGCTCCATCCGGCCCACGTGGAAGCCGTGGCCTGGATTGCGGCACGCGGAGATCTTTGGGTCTCCATCTGCATGCTGACGGCCACGTTGATCTATCATCGGTTTCTCCGCGCCCACGGGTGGAGCCGGGCCGGCTGGTATGGCGCGGCCCTCGCCCTGATGGGCGCCGGCCTGCTCTTCAAGGAGGCTGCGGCGACCCTGCCTGCGGTGCTTCTCCTGCTGGAGGCTTTGGGGCCGAAGATCGGCGCTCCCGGTGGAGGGCCGTGGTCCCGAGCCCTCCTGCGATCGCTCCCCTTTTGGGCCATGAGTGTGGGGCACCTGGTGTTTCTCTCCCGGCCGCTCCAGTCCTACAACCCGGGCTCATGGACGCCTCAGGTGTTCCTGGCGCGTCTTCCCGGCAGCCTGGAAACCTTGGCCCGCTATGTCGGCCTGCTGCTCTTCCCGGTCACCATGCGGCCGTTCTATGACCTCCCGCGCCCGACCTCGCTTCTGGGGCTTTGGCCGCTGGCGGGGGCAGGGCTGCTTGTCGGGCTGCTCGTCCTCGGCTTTGTCACCCGGCGCCGACTTCCCGCAGCCTGCTTCGGCCTGGGATGGTTCCTCCTCACCATCGCCCCGTACCTGGATCTCCTCGCCATCTCCCCCAGGAGGATGGGGCTGGCGGATCGGTATCTGTATGGGCCCTCGACAGGATTCCTGCTTCTGGCGGCGGTGCTGTTGGAGCGGGCTGCCGTGGGAGTGGCTCGGCCGCGCGGGCTGGGTCGGACCCTCTGTCTGGGAATCGCCGCGGGTGTCCTCGTGCTGGTCTATGGCGGATCGACGGCCTGGTACATGCCGGTATGGCGGGACAATCTCAGCCTGTACTCCCGAATGGTCCGGGACTCCCCCCACGCGGCGGGGCCTCGCCTGAACCTCGGGACCACCTATCTCGACCTCGGAGAGGTGGAACGCGGAATCGTTGAACTCGAGGCCGCGGCGCGCCTCCAGCCTCAATGGGTTCGCCCCCAGATCCCCCTGGCGCTTGCCCTGGTGGAGTTCCGAGATCCGGCTGAGGGTTTCCGGATTTTCGACAGGATCGCCGCCGTCGCCGCGGGGGACTACTTCTACTACGTGATGCGCGGTCGCGCCCACCTGCTGGTGCGTCAGCCGGAGGAGGCCGCCGAGGTGCTTCGTGCGGGACTGCGGCGATTCCCGAGATCACTCGAGCTCCAGCTCTTCTTAAACGAGGCCGAGAGGCGCATCCAGGAGCTTCCGGCTGCCACACGGCCGTCACCTCCATGACCGGGCAGCACATGGGTGGCCCTCTCCCAGGCCGCAACGAACGCGTCGGGACCCCCGCCAGGGGGCGAGATCCCGCCATGACATGGTCCCCCGGGGAATTTGACCTGGCCGTGGTCATTCCCGCCTGGAACGAGCGGGAGAACCTGGAACTCCTCCTGCCGGCCCTGCGGGAGACCCTGGATGGTCTGAGCCTCCGCTGGGAGATCATCGTCGCCGACGGCGGATCCCGCGACGGGACGGCTGAGGCGGTTGTTCGGCGCGGGGCCCGAGTCATCCAGCAACGCGAGCGGGGCTACGGTGCGGCCCTGATGGAAGGCATTCAGGCGAGCCGGGCGGCCTACGTCGTGACCATGGACGCCGATCTCTCTCACCGTCCGGTCTTCATCGAGGATCTCTGGAAGCACCGGGAGGAGGCGGAGGTGCTGGTCGCCTCCCGCTACGTCCCCGGAGGCGAGTCTCGGACGCACTGGTTTCGCCGCGTCTGCAGCCGGATCCTCAACGTGGTCTACACCCGCCTTCTCTCCCTTCCGCTGCATGACATTTCCAGCGGATTTCGGTTGTACCGCAGGGACATCCTGGATGGCCTCCGGCTGCGGGCGCGGGATTTTGACATCTTGGAGGAAATCCTGATCAAGATCTACTCCCAGGGATTCCAGGTGCGGGAGCTGCCCTTCCGCTACCTCAGCCGCGGGAGCGGGCGCACCCACGTCCGCTTCTTCAAATTCGGATGGGCCTACCTGCGGACCCTGGTCCGCATGTGGCAGCTCCGGAATTCCGTCGCCTCGGCCGACTACGATCACCGCGCCTTCGACAGCGTCATCCCGCTGCAGCGGTACTGGCAGCGGGCGCGCCGCCGGATCGTCCTCTCGTTCCTCGCGGCATCGGCCGGGCAGGCGACGGTCCTGGACATCGGCTGCGGCTCCGGCCGAATCATTCAGGACCTCCCCGAGGCCATCGGGATGGACATCCTGCTGCCCAAGCTCCGCTTCCTCCGGAACCGGCATTCCCGTCTGGTCCAGGGCGACATCTTCGCCCTGCCCTTCCCCGACGCCGCCTTCGACGCCGTCATCTGCTCCGAGGTCATCGAGCACATTCCCGACCGGCCGAGCGCCTTCACGGAATTGACCCGCATCCTGCGGCCGGGGGGAACCCTCATCCTGGGCACGCCGGACTACGGGCGGTGGTTATGGTGGGTGCTGGAATATCTCTACGGAAAGATCCTCCCGGGGGCCTACGCCCATGAGCATATCGAGCATTACACCCGGGCCACGCTCACGCAACGGCTCCGGGCGCACGGCTACGCAATCCAGGAGATCCGATACGTCGGCTTTTGCGAGATGATCTTCCGGGCCACAAAGCCCACAACCCGGCGCGAAGAGCCTCTCCCGCGCCGGGTGTCAGCCCGTCCCCTGGGCGGAGACCACAGATCATGACGATACTCTTCACCCTCCTGTTCGGCGCGATGGTGGGGAGCTTCCTGAACGTGTGCATCCACCGGCTCCCCCAGCAGGAGAGCATCGTCGTTCCCCGCTCCCGCTGTCCAGCCTGCAAGCAGCCAATCCGGGCTCTGGACAACATCCCCGTGGTGAGCTTCGTGCTCCTGCGCGGGCGCTGCCGATCCTGCGGGCATCGCATTTCCTGGCGCTACCCACTGGTGGAGGCCCTCACGGCGCTCCTGTTCGTTCTCACGGTGTCGCGGTTCGGGGTGACGCTCAAGGCCGCGTTCCTGCTCGCCTTCCTGTGCGGCTTGGTGGTGGTGAGCTTCATTGACCTCGACCACCAGATCATCCCCAACGTCATCACACTGCCCGGCATTCCCCTAGGGCTCATCGGCGGCCTCCTGGTGCGGGAGCCCCCGCTGTTGGACCGGCTGCTCGGCACGCTGGCGGGCGCCGGCTTCCTTTACCTCGTGCTCTTTTACGGTGGGGTACTATATGGTCAAGAGGCCATGGGAGAGGGCGATCTTAACCTCATCGCCTTGGTGGGGGCCTTTCTCGGCTGGAAGGCAGTCGTGGTCACGATCCTGGTTGCCTGCGTCGTCGGATCCGCCGTGGGCCTCGGCCTGATGGCCGTCAGGCGTCTGGGCCGCCGCCAGCACATCCCCTTCGGACCCTTCCTCGCCCTGGGCGCCGTGGTGGGGCTCTTCTGGGGGGAGCGGTTGATCGGCTGGTACCTCAGGTTTCTCTGACGATTCCTCCCCCTGCCGCACCGCGCGTCGCGAACCCGGGCACCCCGGCCGGCAACCCGGAAGATGGTGACGGGCGCGACCAATCGTGCCCCGACCCCCTGACGGGTGCGCCGCGGGAAATCACCGGACACCCTCCCCACGCCCGCTCCGCTCCACGAACTCGAGGCGATCCCGGACCCGGGCCGTCATCGGATGGTCAGCGTCCAGGCGGGCGAGGAGGTCCCGAAGATGATTCCGCGCCTCCTCCCAGGCGCCTTGGCGCTCGGCGACAGCGGCCAGGACCCACCGAGGGAGGAGGAGGTCCCGATCCATCCGCAGGACCGCTCGGGCCGCCGCCGCGGCTTCCTGAACCCGTCCAAGCTGCAGGAGAACCTCGGATTGCTCTGCGCGCAACCGGGTCGCCGCCGGGCTGTCCTTCAAGAGGATGGATGCCCGCGCGAGGGCCTCGAGTCGTAGCGCAAGGGCGTCGCCGCCGACGGCAGCGTACTCCTGCGCCAGGGCCTGCCAGGCGATTTCGTTCTCAGGGTTGTCGTCAGTTGCGCGGCGTAATTCCGCCATCGCTGCACGCCAAGTCCTCGCGTCCTTACGGTACGCCACCAGGTATCCGAGGTCTGTTCTGGACTCCGTAAAGCGGTACTCTCGCTTGGAGATGAGTCCGGCGTGCTTCCCGCCACGCCGGAGGAAGATTTCGGCTACCGGATCCCAGTACACCCGAGCCCAAGCCGAATGTCCGCCGAGATGCCGAATACGGATTTCTGGATCAGCGTCCAGAACCAAGACCTCTATGCCGTAGGTCGTGGCGATGCGCTCGAGGGCATCCGGAGATTGATGGGCCTGGAAGTACTGTTCGAGAAGCTCTTCATCGAAAAGGATGGCATCGTACCGACCGTCGATGAACACCTGATTCGCAGGCCAGCGTCGCCACATCAAGTACCCGCCAAACGGGTACGAGTTGAAGATGCGGCCATCCAGGCTGTGTCGTTCGAGGAACGCGGCCGCCTTCTCAGGAAAGTGGGGGGCCACACCGAACCCCGGAGCAAACCGCCGGGTCAGCCAGGCTTCGTCCACGATGGAGAACACGAGCAGGATCAGACACCCCGCCATGCCCACCCGCTGGATGCGTCGCACCTTCGGTGGGGAAACAGGAATGGTAAGGCGTTCGGCAATACGGAGGAGGGAGAGGGCCAGTAGCGGAAGCACGGCCAGAACAAAGTAAGGAATGGCCCGGTTCCTGAGGACAGCGTAGGCGCCTATCGAAAGGACGATCCCCCAGCCCACTGGGTCGAAGCGATGCTCCCAGGCCCATAGCAGCGCCCCGACGAGGCAGAAGGCAAGGAGCACGAGACCCAGGACGATGATCGGCTCCCACCACACGGGGTCGATCGCGGGATACCGCCACGCCACCATCCATTCGGGAAACATGGTGAGCCGGAACATCCGGTTCTGCCAGAACGGGAACAGGAGGAGGCGATAGCCCTGGGGGTTGAGGAGGCCGGCGAGGGGCAGGAGAGCGACCACAATGGCGAGCTGCCGGCAACGACTGGTATCAAGGCGGAGGTGGCCCCAGCCGGGGACCGCGCCGTCTCCGGGGAGAAGGTTGGCGAAGAGGACGAGGGCCGGGAGGCCGAAGCCGAACACGTAGCTCCCGTGGACGTTCACCCACATGATGAACAGGGGGACCAGGGTGTACGCTGTCCACGGGGGCGCCGTTCGAAGGCGCAGCAGCACCGCCATTGTCGCCAGGAGAAACAGAAAGGTAATCAGCTCCGGCCGAACGAAAAGGCGAAATCGCAGCGCGAGGCTCGCCACGAAGACGAGGAGGATCGCGGCGACAGGAGGGAGACCGCACCCACGGAGCAGAAAGTACAGCAGCCCGGCGATAGCGAACAGGAACGCCAGACGAAGCAGGATGAGCCCCGGGATACCTCCAACCGCGTACACGAGGTAGAAAAGTACGTCCGCCAGCCAGGAGTACTTGATCCACACCCGGCCGTGCGTAGTGAACGCGAAAGGATCCTGAGCCGGAAGGGAACCGGTGGTGACGTAGAGCTCCCCCTCCTTCAGATGGAACCAGGTGTCGAGGGAAGATATCCGGAAGAAGCCCAGCAGAACCAGGTGGGTAGCGAGGAGAAGGCCGAGCAGCCACGCCAGGGCGCGGCGCGTGTTAGGGCGCACTCCACTCCTCCGCCTCGCGCAGTCTCCGCTCCGCCTCCTCGAGCCGCTGTCGGATCCCCACCCACCTGGCGTCGCCAGGCTCCAGGCTCCCGAGGATGGCTCGGAGCTGATTTCGAGCCTCGGTCCAAGCCCCCCGGTTCTCGGCGACGGCCGCCAGGACCGAATGGGGCAAGAGCAAGTCCCCTTGGAGTCGCAGGGCCATCTGGGCCGCGGTCTTGGCCTCGTCCAGCCGTCCAAGCTGAAGCAGGGCCTCGGCCCGTTCGGCGTGCACCCTGCCGAGTGCAGGCGCTCTGCCCATCAGGGCCGCGGCGCGGGTGATCGCTTCCAGGCGCAGTTCCGCAGCGCCGGGTCCGGCGGCGCGGTACTCCTGCGCCAGGGCAAGCCACGCCATTCCGTTCGCCGGATTGTCGGATACTGCACGCCGGAGTTCCGCCAAAGCCCGCTCCCACGTCTCCGGGTCGCGACGGTAGGCAACGAGGTAGCTCAGGTCCGGTTCTGAGCGCGTCAGGCGGTACTCACGCTTTCCAATCAGATCCGCGTGGCGACCTCCTCGGCGCAAGAATACCTCGGCTGTAGGATCCCAATAGACGCGGGCCCAATCCGGGTGGTGGTTGATGTGAACCATCCGGTCTCGGGGGTCGGCATTCAGCAACAGAATCTCCACGCCGTAGGCCGCCGTGATTTGATCCAGAGCCGCGCGGGATTGGTAGGCCCGGATCATCCCCTCCAGGAGAGCCTCGTCGAACAGAATGGCGTCGTAGCGGCCGTCGATGATGACCTGATTGGCCGGCCACCGCCGCCAGATCAGGTACCCACCGAAATGGTAGGTATTAAAGATCCGGCCATTGAGATGATGGCGCTCCAGGAAGGCCGCCGCCCCCTCGGGAAAGAAGTTGGGCCGTACACCGAAGCCGTGCGAGAATCGTGACGTGAGCAGGGCTTGATCCACGATGGAGGCGCCCAAGATGAGCAGGCACGCCAGGCCCCCGAGAAGCACCAGCCTCCGGGATAGTCGAGAGGGACCCTGGCTGAGCCCATGCTCGGCGACTCGGACGAGCGCGAGCGCCAGCAGGGGAAGCACGGCGAGGAGGAAGAAGGGGATGGCTCGGAGCCGGAATACGGCATACGTCCCCATGGAGAGGACGATCCCCCAGCCCACCGGGTCCACCCTCCGCTCTCGAATCAGGAGCAGTGTACTGACGGCGACGAAGGCCAGTACCACCCCCCCGAAGGCAATGACGACCTCCCACCACGTCGGGTCTATCTCCGGAAGGCGCCATACCGGCTTCCATTCCGTGAACCACTCCAGCCGCATCATCCGGTTCTGCCGGAACGGGAAGAGAAGCATGGCGGCTCCGTGCGGGTTCAGGAGGCTGACGAAGGGGAGGCAGACGACCGTGGCGCCCAAGTGCCGGAGACGCGCCTGATCCAGGCGCAGGCGACCCCACCCCGGCGCGGTCCAGGCCTCCGGTAACAGGTTCGCCCCAAGGACGAGTGCGGGGAGGGCCAAACCGAAAAGGGCGCTCCCGTGAACGTTGATCCAGGCCACCTGGACCGGCAGAAGCAGGTAGGCGGCGTGCGGAGGCGCCGCCTTTAGCCGGAGCAGGATCGCCAGGGTCGCCAGCAGCAGTGGAAAGCCCAGGAGCTCCGGCCGGATCAAGAGGCGAAAGCGCAAGGCCAGGCTCGCGACGAACACCAAGAGGATGGCTGCCAACGGATGCAGACCGCAGTCCCGCAGCATCCTGTACAGGACAAAGGCGAGCAACAGAAAGAGGCAGAGGCGAAAGAGGACTAGTCCGTTGAGACCTACGGCGCGATAGACAAGGTAGAACAGGATATCGGCGGCCCAGGAGTAATGGATCCACTGCCGGCCTTCCGTGGTGAAGGCAAAGGGGTCCTGGGCGGGGAGCGAGCGGCTGCTCACATACAGCTCCCCCTGCTTCAGGTGCCACCAGGTGTCTTCGGAACTGATGGGAAAGAAGCCGACCAGGACCAGGTGGGCCGTCAGCAACATACCGAGAACCACGGCCGGCAGTCGAGGGGCCGTCACCCGCAAGGAAAACCTCCAAACCGGATACTTCTGGCACTCCTCTATACATGACGGTCACACTGCCGTCAATCTCTCGCCCATCGCCCGTCCCCCATTTCCGCATTCGGTCTGCGCCCGCATCGAGATCTTCTCAGGACCTTGACCGGCGCAGGCCGGCCCCCCAACGAAGCCGAAATTCGCTCTTGACAGGTGCGGCCCTGGCGGATCCCACCCGCCGTGGCATCCTGGCGCGACTGGCGCTGGGAGAGTTCTCGGTAACCGAGCTGGCCCGGCCCTTCGCCATGTCTCTGCCCGCCATCTCGAAGCACCTGAGGGTCCTGGAGAATGCCGGGCTCCTCTCCCGCGCGAAAGACGGACGTATCCGGCGCTGCTGCGTCATTCCCGAACCGATGAGAGCTGCCGTCGAATGGATCGAACGCCACCGGCGCTTCTGGGAGGGGCAGTTCGACGCCCTCGCCAGACACCTGGAACGCTCACCCAATGGGAGGGGAAAGATATGGCCAGTCCAACGCCCAGCGCCGAAACCACGCTCAGGCTCCGGCGGACCTTCAAGCCGCCGCGGGAGCAGGTCTTCCGGGCCTGGACGGACCCGGAGGAGCTGAAGAAGTGGTGGGGCCCCGAGGGGTACGCCACGCCGTCGGCCGAGGTGGACCTCCGGGTGGGAAGCAAGTACCGCCCGGGAATGCGGAAACTTCCGGACGGGGGGATCTTCTCCCTGTCTGGAATCTATCGGGAAGTCCTGCCTCCGGAGCGGCTCGTGTACACCCGGCGCTGGGAGGCCAAACCTGAGATGGGGGAAACCCTCGTGACCGTCGAGTTTCGCGAGGTGGGGCGTTCGACCGAAGTAATCCTCACCCATGAATTCTTCCCCACGACCCAGGCGCGGGACGACCACAACCGGGGCTGGAACGGCTGCCTCGATCGGCTGGCCAAGCTCCTGTAGCGCAGGTGAACGGATCGAGAAGAGGACGTCATGACACCCAGCTTCGATTCCTGGCTTGCCGAACTGGATCGGGAGGCGGCGACTACGCGGCGAGTATTGGAGCGTGTTCCGGGTAGTAGGCTGGGTTGGAAACCTCACGCCAAGTCGATGTCCCTCGGCCAACTCGGCCTGCATGTTGCAACAATCCCGGGTGCGGTCGCACGGTTCCTGCTGAAGGACGGTCTGGATATCGATGGGGTCAGCCTCGAACAGCCTGCGGCACAGTCAGCATCGGAACTTCTGCCGGCGGCGGTCATGCGGTCCATCATGTTGAATCACTGGTACCACCACCGAGGCCAACTTTCAGTCTACCTGCGCTTGCTCGAAATCCCGGTACCCTCCATCTACGGTCCCAGTGCCGACGAGAATCCGTTCGCGAGCTGATCACTGCGGCCCGAAAAGGATCGAGTAGACAACCATGCCCTGGTCGAAGATCCTCCCGGCGACCTTGGCGGCAGGGACCCTGATGCAGGGTGTGACCGCCCTCCTGTGGATGAATCCCCTGACTACCCGGATCATCCTGACACCGGAGTTTGACCAGAGCGAAAGGCTCATCCACGTCTGGACCGTGTGGGAGCCCCTCCCCCCGGATCACAGAACAGCCCTCGGCGCCGATGATCGCCGGGTTCCTCCTGTTCACGCTCCTCCATGTCCTCGCCGATGTGCGCCTCCGCCCCGTCCTTCCCCGCGCAAGCTTGAGGACCAATCTGGCGTCCTCCCAGGCCTCCCTGGAATCTTGACTCTGCGATCCTTTCTCATTCCATTCGGAGGAGAGAGATGCGCAAGCGGAGGTCGCGAGGAATGGCATTGAAGAAAAAGGAGGTTATGGATCGTCTGACAGGGGACGAGGCAGCGACGGTTGTGCGCCTCCTGCTGGAAAAGCGCCCTGATCTGAAGAGGGACCTCGAGGCCTTGACCTATTCGGTTATCGGTGACGTGTCTATCGAGGACATCGCCGATGCTGTCGAGGCCGAAGTGCGGGCCCTGGACCTCGATGCTCTGAACTCCCGTGCCGGTTCACATGCGTATGGCTACGTCGAGCCTTCCGAGGCCGGCCCGGGAGCTTGTCGAGGAGGCGGTAATGCCGTTCCCTGATGACATCAAGCGCCGAGGGGAGGCAGGCCAGACCGACGCGGCCCTAAACACCCGTGCCGGCGTCGTCCTCGGGCTCTACCCCCTCCGCGACCAAGATCGCGATGATTTCCTCGGTCGGGCAGCGGACTCACCGGACGAGATGGCAGGCGAGGCGGTAGTCACCCTTCGCAAAGCCCTGCGCAAAGCCAGGACGGGTCGGGGCGACCTGAAGGATTCCGCCGCTCTCCCAGCAGTCTTCCGCGAGACTGCGCCCGAGTGGGTCGGGATGCGGGAGCGCTGCTGGCGCCGTCCTGCCAACGCATGAGATCACGTAAAAGAGGAATTTCGAATAGACGGGCGCTTGACGTATGCAAATGATTACGCTACGTTACCCGCATGAGGGCCCCGGATCCTCTGCTTATCCCGGATTGGGATGAGTTCAACATCGCGCATATTGCACGGCATGGCGTGTCTCCCGAGCAAGTGGTGGAAGTGTATTACGGTGATGGACCTCTCCCGACTCTGGCGGTTCGAACCCGCGCACGCTGGCCGAGCAAGACAAGTGAGGATCGATACCGGCTTTGGGGAACGGACGCGTCAGGAAATCTACTGGCAGAGATTGTTGCGATGTACCCAGAGGTCGGCGTGTGGCGATGCGTCACCGCCTACCGTATGTCGCAGGCGGCAAGTTCCGCCTACCTCAGGAGAATCAGACGATGAAGATCTCTCGACTCCCCGACAAGATCGTACAGCGACTCCGCAAGGAAGCGATTACATGGGATCGGGCAAGATCCCGTGAGTCGGCGAGATCCGTGACCGCGGAACTCGAGAAGGCGGAGGTTTTCCGTGTGCTTCGGCCCCCCCGTGAGCCCGTGTCGGTCCGGCTCGATCCGCAGGATATTTTTCTGCTAAAAAGGCTTGCGCGCCGCCAGGGGATCCCTCACTCCCAACTAATCGCCCAGTGGGTCCATGAGCGGGTCGTGAGGGAAACGCGACGCCGAGCCGGTTGACCCTCTCACCCACCCCTCTCCCTCAGGGAGGCGAGGGATCAAGTGATGAAGTGGCGCCCTCGGCGCACCCCGGGGGGTACCCGGCGGTTAATTCGGCATGCCGGGAAGGCGCAGATCCTTCCCCATCGGGACGGCGGAGGCGCAGCAGCCGCTGCGGAATTCCGACGTCTCCTGAATGGCCTGTGGCACCTGAGCCCGATTGATCCGGTGGAAGCCCCACCTCTCCACCAACGCCTCGATGCTATTGGTCAAAAGGAAGGCTCGCGTGACGCCCCTTCGTTTCGCCAGCTCTTCCAAGGTCGTGTAGAGCCGCTGGCCGAGGCCAATCCCGCGGTAGGCGGGTGTGACCGCCAGTGACCGGAAGAGCGCATCCGAGCCGCGGACCTCCATCCCGACACAGCCCACCACCTTCTTCTCGTGTCTGGCAACGAGGAAGTCGTCTCGGTGCCCCTCGACATCACCGGGAAGCTCAGCCTCCGCCAGCAGCGTCTTGATGGCGGAAATATCCTCCGCCTGGGCAGGCATCACTTTCACCTCAGACGCCACCGCTTTCAAAAATGGCTTCACTCCCTCGAACCGGGCGCTCCAGATCTTCCCTGGTGTCACCTGCGCGAGGGCGCCGACATCCCCACACGACCCGGGGGTCAGCCCGCAGGCGGAGTCGCCGAACAAGCCCCGGAGCTGACTCGCATCGTATACCAGCCGCGATGAGGCCCGCACACCGCGCAGGCCCGCAGCCTCCAGTCCCCTGACGTACTCCGCCTCGCTAATGGCGCCGGCCAGGCACCCGGTCCAGGCGTCCCGGCTTTCCCGTATGGCAGGCGGAAGATCCTCCGCCACGATGTCAGAGATGGAGATTTGCCCGCCCGGCTTCAAGACCCGCGCGATCTCGCGGAAGACGGCGGGCTTGTCGGGACTAAGGTTGATCACGCAGTTGGAGATCACCCAGTCCACCGAGGCATCCGCCACGGGCATCTTCTCGGCATCGCCCAAGCGGAACTCGACGTTGACGACCCCGGCCTCCCGCGCGTTCTTCCGGGCTCGCTCGATCATCTCCGGGGTCATGTCCAAACCGATGATCCGGCCGGATGGGCCCACCTTCTCGGCCGCGATCAGGCAGTCGATGCCTGCGCCAGAGCCGATATCCAGGACCACCTGCCCATGCTCCACCCCGGCGAGGCCCAGCGGGTTGCCGCAGCCGAAGGCGTTCTGGACGGCATCCGCCGGGAGCCGGTCAAGCTCTTCCTCTCCATACCCGGCGACCTTCGCCATGCCTCCCTTCATGACCTCGGTCACCGAGGGACCGCAGCATGCATCCCCGATCTGCACGGGCTGGGACGGTGCCGGACCGCAGCATGAACTCGCGGGCCGCTCGATCGCCCCCGCGTACCGTCTCTTCACAGCTTCCTTGATGTCTTTCTGGCTGATCTCCGGCTTACCCATGACATCACCCCCTGGCCCTCCGGAACGAGCGTGAATTACTCCCGATAACCTTCACATGAGGGTCAAGACTGGCACCCGTGTTCGAGCATATCCCCCCGCCCCCCCCTTTGCCCAAAGGGGCGGGGGGGATTTTGCCGACGTTCCCCTCTCCCCCGATATGTAGTTGCTCCATACAACTATATGGCCAAAAGAAAATCACGCCTTGCAGCAGGTCTCCTGCCACCGGCGAGCACCCCGGGCCAGGGCCTCCAGCATCTTGAAGGCACCGTCCCACTGATCGGCCGGGATGTCCCGGAGGATGGTCTTCTGGGTCTCGATCAGGTCCCGGTTGATAGCGGCCACAATGGCCTTCCCCTGGGGAGTGATGGAGACATGAACGATCCGGCGGTCCTGGGGATCCTGCCGACGCTTCACGTAGCCACGACGAACAAGTTGGCCGACAACTCGGGTCATGGTGCTGACGGACTTGTACATGCGCTTGGCCAGTTGCCGCATCGTATGATCCCCGTCCTCCGCCAGGGCATCCAGGATGTGGCACTGGCTGATAGAGATCCCATAGCAGCAGATCTGGTTCCAGTCGCGGACCTGGTACCGCCGGATCAGATCCTTGGTCAGGCGGTGCAACCGCTCCGCCGCGTCGTCGGGATCGGGGAAATTCACTGTTCCCTCCAGTTAATTGCACTATACAAATTATATGCAGCCATCCGATCTGTCAAGAGAATTCTTCAGCGGCTGGCAGGTGAACAGGCTAGGACAGGGGGAGAGCCCAGAAAGGCCTTTCGCGGGATGCTGGGGCCTGAGCCATGGAGGCGGATTCCCCCCGCCTCCATGGCTGGTGCACCACGCGAAGGAGTTACGCGGGCGATGGTGTTGCGACCCCCCGACGCCGGGCCGCCACCCACTTGCCAATCTCGACGAGGAGAAAGCTCCCTCCCGCGACGAGGAAAACCACATCCCAGTCGCCCAAGCTCAGCGGTACCGTGTGAAACGCCCTGCCCCATGACGGGATATAGATCACCCCCACCATGAGAAGCGCAGACGACAGCACGGCGGGCGGAAGCCACTTGTTGGTGAAGAAGCCGAGCTGCGGCATGGTGAACCGCAACGAGCGGCAGTTGAAGGCGTAGAACAGCTCGTACACGATTAACGTGGCCAGCACCATCGTCTGAGCTTTGGGCACGCCCTCTGCCTGCCAGTAGACATAGAAGATCGGCATCAGGCCTGCAAAGATCAGGAGGCTCATCGCCGTGAGGCCGACCAAAACGGGTCCCGCAAATACCGCCTCGTTGGGGTCGCGCGCCGGTCGCGCCATGAGATCAGGCTCCGCCGGCTCGACGCCCAGGGCCAGGGCCGGCAGGCCATCCGTCGTGAGGTTGACCCAGAGGATCTGGAGGGCAACCAGGGGCAGGGGCCAGCCGATGAGGCCAGCCAGACCGAGGACCAGGATCTCGGCCACGTTGCACGACAGGAGGAAGGTGAGGTACTTCTTGATGTTATCATAGATGGTCCGCCCCTCTTCCACGGCCGCCACGATGGTGGCGAAGTTGTCGTCCATGAGGACCATATCGGACGCCTCCTTCGTCACGTCCGTGCCGGTGATCCCCATCGCCACCCCGATGTCGGCACGCTTCAGGGCGGGGGCGTCGTTCACGCCGTCCCCCGTCATGGCGACGACGTGCTTCTTGCTCTTCCACGCCCCGACGATTTTCAATTTGTGCTCAGGCGACACGCGGGCGTAGACCGCCACATCCTCCACGATGGCCGCCAACTGCTCCTCGGCCATCTTGTCGAGCTCTCGGCCTTCGAGGACCCTGCGCTCGGGCGTCCCATCCCCACCCAGCAGGCCCAGTTCGCGCGCGATGGCCGCCGCCGTGAGCTTGTGGTCACCGGTGACCATGACGCTGCGAATCCCGGCGGCCTTGCACTCCTGGATGGCCTTCTTCACCTCTTCTCGCGGCGGATCGATCATGCCGGCCAAACCCAGGAAGGTGAGTTCGACCTCAAGAGTTTCCGGGGTATACGTGGCAGAGGGGTTTGTCACGGGCCGATACGCCAGCCCCAGAACGCGGAGGGCCGACTTCGCCATGCGGTCATTGGCGTCGAGGATCTGCTGCCGGATCGCGTCCGTCAGGCCCTCGCGCCGTCCGTTCCGCTCCCAGTAGGTGCAGCGCTCCAGGATCAACTCCGGCGCCCCCTTGATGAAGGCAACAGGTTCCCCATCGGGCGGCTGGTGCACCGTGCTCATGCGCTTCCGCTCGGATTCGAAGGGGATCTCCCCCACCCGGGGCCAGCACTGCCGCCACTCCCCGGCATGCAGCCCCCCCTTGGCTGCCGCCACCACCAGCGCACCCTCGGTGGGATCGCCTTTGATGCGCCAGCCCCCGTTGCTCTGCAAGAGGTGCGCGTCGTTGCACAGCATCCCGGCCAGCAGCAGACGCTTCATGGTGGGGTCGCTCTCGAGGTCCACGGGCGCGCCGTCAGATGCGAAGCCTCCCACCGGCTCGAAACCAACGCCGCTGACCTCGATGCTCCGCCCCCCCACGTACAATTGCCGGATCGTCATCTCGTTCTTGGTGAGGGTCCCCGTCTTGTCGGAGCAGATGACCGTCGTGCATCCCAGCGTTTCCACCGCCGGGAGGCGGCGCACTATCGCATTCCGCCTGGCCGCCCGCTGCACGCCGATGGCCAGGGCGCCTGTCACGACTGCGGCCAAAGCCTCGGGCACGGCGGCGATGGCCAGGCTGACCGCCCAGATGAACATCTCAAGGATGGGATGCCCGCGCAGCACCCCCAGGCCCATCACCAGGGCGGAGATGATGAGGCACGCCAACCCCAGCCGCTTCCCGATGTAATCCATCTTCACCGCCAAGGGCGACGGTTCCTCCTCCACCTCCTGCAGCATCTTGGCGATGCGACCGAACTCCGTCTCCATCCCGGTGCCCGTCACCACCCCCTGGGCGCGCCCATAGGTCATCACCGTCGCGGCAAACACCATGTTCTTCCGGTCGCCGATGGGCGTGTCCTCGGGCAGCACAGCCTGCGAATCCTTGCTGACTGCCGTGGACTCCCCGGTGAGCGAGGCCTCATCTATGCGGGTGTTGATGGCTGCGAGGAGGCGACCGTCAGCGGGTATGCGGTCTCCCGCGGCGAGCAGCATGATGTCACCCGGGACCACCTCGGCCGACGGGATTTCGATCTCCTCCCCGCCCCGCAGCACGGAGGCCGTGGGCGAGGCCATGGCCTTGAGGGCTTGCAGGGCCTTTTCAGCGCGGAATTCCTGGTAGAACCCCAACACGGCGCTCGCAACCACAATGGCGAAGATAACGATCGCGTCCAGGGTCTCCCCGAGGAGCAAAGAGATGACCGTGGCGATGATCAGCAGGATGATGAGCAAGTTCTTGAACTGCCCGAGAAAGATTTCCCAGGGACTGATGCGCTTCTCTTCCTTTAATGTATTCGGGCCGAACCGCTCCAGCCGACGCGCCGCCTCCTCCCGGCTCAGGCCCTCAGGAGTGCTCTCCAGTTGCTTCAGCACCTCCGCGATTGGCATCGCGTGCCACACGGCCTGTCCCATAGACATCCTCGCTCTCTGTGTGTGGGAACCTGGAATGCCTTTCGATCACGAACCAAGCGCAGGACCGGCAGGGCGATCTCTCCTGCGCCGTCGTAGGGCAGCAGTAACAGGTCAAAACGGCTCAATCCTAGGCCACGCCTGTCTCCGTGCCAAGGAGAAAGTAACTCCTTTTATCAATAGGGCGGGGGGATGGACAGGTCGAATCGGGTGGAAAACATCCGAGTGGCGCCTTCATAGCCTGATGGGGCAAAGGTCGCACCCGGAAGCGGAAGAGATGCATGCACGCCGAAGGCATCCCCGAGAGGCGCTCAGGCGGTGTGTTCCATCTGGCTCCAGGTGCGGGCGATGGCCCGCCGCAAGTTCTCGGCCACGCCGGCCGGGTCGCGAGCGGGCTTGAACCCCAGCAGCCCGCGGATCCGACGATCATCGAGTTCCCATCGATCGGCGAGAAAAGCGGCACCGGTCCACTCCGCAGGCGGAACGACCTCAACCTTTGCCGAAGACCCCGTCGCCTCGACCGCCATCCGCGCAATCTCTTCCCAGGTTACATAGGCACTGGCCAGGTTGAAGACTTGCCCGAAGCTCCCCGGCTTGAGGAGGATCAGCTCCATGGCGAGATTGAAATCCTCCATGGAGAGAAAGCTCCCGCCGCACTCGCCCGGCACACGAACCGGCTCACCGGCGGCCGCGGTCCGGAGCATTTCCCGGAGGTGCCGACCCGCGATCGTCGCCCCGAAGGCCCACCAGAAGCGCACGATGGTGCCGGGTAGCCCCTCCGTGCGAGCCGCGAGCAGCGTGAGCTTCTCGGCGAACTCCTTGGCCATCCCGTAAGCGGGCTTCCGCGCCTCCAGGACCCGAAGCGGGTGATCCTCGCTAATGGGCACGCGGACCGGCTTGCCGTACACTACGGCCGTGCTGGTGTAGATGAAGTGGCGCGTCCCTTCTTTCCGCGCCGCATCCAACAGCAAGAGATGCCCGCGCAGATCTTGCTCCAGGAGGACCTGTGGATCCTCGGAAAAGGACCACGCGAGGTGGATGATCACCTCAGCCCCGCCGGCAGTCTCTGTCACCGCTCTCGGGTCTTCGACGCCTCCCGGGACCAGCTCCAGGCCGGGCTGGGTCAAAGGCTGCAGCGCACTCAGATCCTTGTCGAGCACCACCACACGGTGGCCTCGGGCGAGCAAGGCCGGAACCAGCTCCCGCCCCACGCTGCCGTTGCCCCCGGTCACCAGGATTCGCATTCCTTTTCCCTCAGGCCTTCGCCAGCATTTCTTTCGCCCGCAGGCGTCTGATCATCGGGCCGAGCCACGGCCAGACAACGATAAGGGCCGCCGCGATGACCAGCGGGAGGGCAATCGGGGGCTGCACGAAGATCAACAGCGACCCCTGAGACATGATCAGGCTCTGGCGCATCGCCGATTCCGCCATGTCCCCCAGGACCAGCGCGAGCAGCATGGGGGCCATGTTGTAGTCCAGCTTCTTGAATGCCCAGCCGATGACGCCGAAGATCATCATGTACCAGATATCAATCATCCGGTTGTTCACCGCGTATGCGCCGATGGCGCAGATGAAGATGAGCAGCGGCATCAGGATCGCGAAGGGGGTCCGGAGAACTGCCGCGAAGAGCGGTGCAAATGCCAGAACCACGAAGAGCCCCAGGAAATTGGCGATCCAGGTGCTCCCGATCAGCCCCCAGACGAAGTCGGGATTGTCCTTGAAGAGCATGGGACCCGGCTGGAGCCCCCAGATCATCAGGCCGCCGAGGATGACCGCGGCCGTGGGCGATCCGGGAATTCCAAGGGTGATCATGGGGATCATGGCGGATGTCCCGGCGCCGTGGGCGGCAGATTCCGGCGCGAAGATGCCGGCGATGTGTCCCTTGCCGAACTCCTCCTGCTCCCCACTCTTGGCACCTGCCTTGGCGAAGCCATAAGCCATGAACGAAGCCGGCGTGGCCCCTCCCGGCTTGAAGCCCATCCACACGCCGACGGTGGCGCCCAGCGCTAGCACCCTGTGGTACCGCACCATCTCCTTCAGCGTCTCGGTGATATCCCGCCATCGCATTCGGACCTTGATGCCCTCGAGCCTTAGCCCCTCCTCCACGGTCAGGAAGATCTCCCCGATCCCGAAGAGGCCGATGACGGCCACGATGAAGTTGAAGCCGCCCATCAGGGGCACCAGGCCGAAGTTCAGGCGCAGCTCCCCGCTCACGATGTCAATACCCACGGCGGCCAGGATGAACCCGAGGGCGGTCGCGACCACCGTCTTGAGCGGGGACTTGCCCACCAGGCCGACGAAGGCACTGAAGGTGAGGAGCATGACCGCGAAGACCTCCGGCGGCCCGAACCGGAGGGCGAAGGCCGCCAGCAGGGGTGCGAAGAACGTCAGGAGGACCGTCCCGAAGACGGCGCCGACGAAGTGCGCAAAGAAGGCGGCGCTCAGCGCCTTGCCCGCCTGGCCCCTTTTGGCCAGAGGATAGCCGTCGAAGGTCGTTGCGACCGCCCACGGCTCCCCGGGGATGTTAAAGAGGATGGAGCAGATGCAGCCACCGTAGAGTGCCCCCCAGTAGACGCTGGCGAGCAGGATCACGGCCCTGACGGGGGGCATGACAAACGTTACCGGGATCAGGATGGCACACCCGTTGGCCCCGCCCAAGCCCGGCAGCACGCCGATGATGACCCCCAGGATGATCCCCACCACAGCCGTGAGGAGATTCGTCGGCTCGGTCGCCACCTGGAGGCCCATCGCCAAGTTGGAGAGGATGTCCATTGGTAGATGCTCCCTTCCCTTCAGAATCGAAGGATCTGTGCCCCGAACATCCCCATGGGCATGGGAATGAGGAAGATCTTGTCGAACAGCCAGTAGAAAATGACGGGAATGGGAATGCTTACGAGCAGAACAGTTCTCCAGCGGAATCCCCCCACCCACCTGATGTAGCCAACCAGGTAGATCATCGCCGCGATGTAAAGCCCGATGACCTCGGTCAGGAGGACCATCCCCGCGGCGGGGATGAAAACCGTGAGGACCGGCTTCAACCCGCCCGGGAGGACGAAGGGTTTCTCTCCCTTCACCGAGGACTTCCCCGTCACTGCCTGACGGATAATAATGATGCAACCGCCCACAACCAAGATGGCCATCAGGATGGGAAAGAACCCCGCCTTCGGTCCCTCCAGTCCCCACCCCGCCCCCAGCCGTAACGCGTCGTACGTCACGAACAAGCCGATGGCCATGAGGACTACTGCCACGACTATGTCTGCTGTTCGCGTAATCATACCCGCTCCCTGGTCGGATAGACCATCACCCTCGCGGCGACTCACGGGTCCGGAGGGTAGCTCCAGCCTGGCCACCGCCCCTTCTTCCTGGGAGAAGGGTCCCCTCCTGCCAGGGCCTCAGGAGGATTGGCCGAGAGCACACCGGGCATTCCTCCTTACGCCCCGATCCCGCGTGCCCGCTCAGGAACGCTCCCGCCTGTCTTTATCTCGGCGGGGGGAATCGCCTCCGACGCTACTTCTTCAGCATGCCTCCTTTGTCCATGAGGTCTTTTGTCAACGCCTCTTTCTGTTCCAGCCACCTGACATACTCGTCCCCCGTCAGAAAGGCGGGCTTGAGAGCGAAGTCCCTCAAATACTTCTGGTACTCATCGCTCTCGAAAACTCTCTTGAAAAGCTCCACGTAGCCGGCCTGCACTTCTTTCGAGATCCCGGGCGGAGCGAAGACTCCGCGGAGCATATGGTAGCTGATGTCAACCCCCGTGGCCTCCTTCAGGGTCGGGATCTTGTCCCACTCGGGCAGCGGGATCCTCTCGCTGTCGATCACCGCCAGCGGTCGGAGCTTCCCCGCCCGCCAGTGGCTCACTGCCTCCGAGGGATTGTTCACCGTGGAATCCGAGTGCTTTCCGACAAGGCTCACGGCCACATCCCCGCCACCCTTGAAAGGCACGTAGGCCCACTTCAGCCCGAAGGCCTGCTCCAGTTGGACGGTGATGATCTGGTCCTCCTGCTTCGTGCCGGTGCCGGCCATCTTGAACTTGCCGGGCTCCTTCTTCACGGCGTCGAAGTACTCCTTCGCCGTCTTGTAGGGGCTTTCGGCATTTACCCAGAGGACGAACCAGTCGAGGGCCAGGCGAGCAATCGGAGTGAGATCCCGCCAGTTGAAGGGCACGCCCGTGGCAAGAGGAGTGGTGAAGAGGTTATCCAGGGTGAGGGTGAGGGTGTAGGGATCCCCCTTCTTGCCCTTCACGTGCAGGAAACCTTCGGCCCCGGCGCCGCCCGACCGGTTCACCGGTATGAACGGCTGATCGGTGATCTTCGCCTTCTGGAAGAGCGGCGAGATGAACCGGGTCATGATATCGGCGCCGCCCCCGGTGCCCGCCGGAATGTTGAACTCGACCGGCTTGTCGGGTTGCCACGCTGCCGCGGAGATGGCAGTCCACAGGCCGGCCACACCCATGACCAGGACTGCAACGAGCAGTAAGTGGCCCATCCTCCGAGTCTGCTTCTTCCTCATGGCTTTCCTCCCTCCCGCTCCTTGGCGGGAACGTCGTCCCGGCTCACCCCTGGGGTGAGCCGGGACGAGCTGTATGGCTTACCCGAGTGCTCAGGCCTCTGCCCGCGGCGGCGGAATCGGGATCTCCACCGGCAACCCCGGCGCCTTCAGCCGGGCGTCAATAAAGGCCTGCATCTTCTGGATGTGCTCAGGCTTGAGGTGCGAGAAACGGCCCATCAGCTTCATGTACTCGGCGACCGGTTTGTACTCCTTGGGTTTGTGCTGGTACTTGTACTCCCCGTTCTCCCACTCATAGAGGACAAACATCCCGGTCTGGACGGCCAGCTTGGCGATCTCCACCGTCTTGTCCTCGGGAAACTTCCACCCCTTGGGACACGGTGCATGGATGTGCATGAAGCTCGGAGCCTTGTAGTTCAGGGCCTTGCGCACCTTGTTCATCAGATCCACCGGATAGGCGATGGACGCGGTGGCCACGTACTTCACCGCCGGGTGCCCGCCGATGACAAGCTGGGGCGGATCCTTGGGGAAGGTCTTCTTTCCCTCGGGAATCATGGGCCCCGGCGGGGTGAAGGTGGTGGCGCCCCCGTAGGGCGTGGTCGGCGAGGTCTGGATGCCGGTATTGGCATACGCCTCGTTGTCGTAGCAGATGAACAGGGCATCGTGTCCCCGGTACAGCATGGCCGACATGGCCTGCAGGCCGATGTCCACCGAGCCGCCGTCTCCCGCCATGACGATCACGTTGGGGAGCTTCCCTTCCCACTTCCCCTTGCGGATCAGCACCTGGTAGGCCGCCTCGATCCCCGAGGCCACGGCCCCGCCGTTGGTGATCTGGGCGTGGATCCAGGGCACCGCGTACGGGGTGCAGAGATAGCTGGAGTTCGCCACGTACATGCACCCGGTGGGACCCACGAAGACGGTGTTGGGCCCGGCCGCCTTGGCCACCAGCTTGTATTGCAACGCCGGGCCGCAGCCGGCGCAGGTCCGGTGGCCGGGAACGTAATACTCCTCCTTCGGCATGTCCCGGACCCTCTTGATGGGTGCAAGCTCCTGGGTCTGAACCGCTGTCGCCATAACTCGCTCCTTTCCTCTCATCTAAAACGTAACTCGTAAAACGTAGGGTTACATCTTACGTTTTACGTTTTACCCTTCGGGCTCGAACCCGATCCAGTAGGTCCGCTTGCAGACCTTCCCATCCTGGATGGCCTTTGTCAGGTGTTTGGCCATGGACTCGAAGTCCTCGATCTTCACGACCTCCCCGCCCAGGCCGGCCATGAACGAGGTCACGAGGGGCCTCTGGGGAAGGTCATACAGGGAGGTGCAGACCTCGAACATCAACCCCCCGCCCTGGGTCGCACCGCCGTAAGACGTCTGGGTCTCGACCACACCGACCGCCTTGACCTTGGAAAGGGCCCGGGCCACGGCATCGGTGGGCCAGGGGCGCACAAAGCGCAGCTTGGCCATGCCGATCTTCACGCCCTGTTTCCGCATCTTCTGGATGGCGGTGCGGGCCGTGGCGGCATGCGCCCCCTGGATGAAGATCGCCAGGTCGGCATCGTCCAGCATGTACTCTTCCACGAACGGCGAATACTTCCGGCCGAAGATGCGCCCGAAATCGTCCACGGCCTCCTTGACGACCTTAGGCACCTCGCCCATGGCTATGGCCCGAGCGAGCTCCAGCGCGTCGCCCTGGTCGGGGCGGATCTGCGGCCCGTGGGAGATGGGCTTCTTCGGGTCCAACCGATGGTCCATCTTCAACGGTGGCAGAAACTCGTCCACTTGCTTCTGATCCGGCAAGACCACCTTGCCCGGGATGTGGGACACGAAGTACCCATCCTGGCACACGAATTGGGGCAGGTAGATCCTCGGGTCCTCGCCCACCCGGTAGTTGATCAGGTGGTTGTCGAAGGCTTCCTGCGGGTTCTCGGCCCACCCCATGATCCACCCCATGTCGCGCGCACAGAAGACGTCCGTGTGCTCCGACCCGAAGTCGCCCGGCGGGTCTAGCGTCCGGTCGGCGATCATCATCTGGACCGGCAGGCGGGCACCGGAGATGGGGGAATACACCTCATAGGCGTAGGTCACGCCGACCCCGGAGCTCCCCGTGAAGGTTCGCGCCCCGCAGGCCGCCGCACCATACATGACCGAGAGCTGGGCGTGCTCGCCCTCGCCGTGGATGAACTCGGCGTCCAGCTCGCCGTTGGCCACCATTTTGGCCAGCTCCATCATCACCGCCGTGTAGGGCCGGATGGGATAGGAGCAGATGACGTCCACCTTGGCGTACTTGGCCGCCTGAGCGGAAGCGGCACATCCGCTGATCATTACTTCTTTCGCCATTGAACTCCTCCCTCAGAACGGCTTCTCGAGTCGGACAACGCCGTCCTCGAAATCCAGCTCGTGCGCCTTGGTCAGGGCACCATGCGTGCACTCATTGACGCAGATCAGGCAGCCCTTGCAGAATTCGTTGTTCCACACGACCTCATCCTCGGCCTCGTTGAGCTGCCAGCAGGCGTCGGGGCAGTAGATCACGCACATCATGCAGAGGTTGCACTCCTCCCGGTTGATCACCGGCCGGTAGGTTCGCCAGTTGCCGGTGATCATCATGCGCTGCTCCTTCACTGGCGCCGGCGTGCACCCGGCGAATGGCACCTGCTTGTGTTCGGGAATCACGTACATAACCGAACCTCCCTTGACCGCCTCGGCCTCAGTTCACGGTATGGACCACGGCCTGCTCGTACCCGCTCTTCAAGGCCGCCTTGTTGGCCACCACCCCCTCCAGGCTCTCCAGCTTCACCAGGCTGGTCGCCCTGGCAACCGCGCCCAGGAGCGGGGCCGCCACGCCCGCGCCCAGCGCGGTGGCGTCAATGCCCCCTTCGGTTCCGGAGAAGTCCACCGTGCTCTTCCCCGCGATCCCATCCGCATCCACGCAGACGAGCGCCCTCAGCACGTCATTGTTGGGGACGAACTTCAAGATCTGCTCCGGCTTACGGGGTGTGTTCACTACCAGGACGCCGCCCTTCGGCATCCCGCGGAGAACGTTCATCCCCTTCACGATGGCGTCGGTCACCAGGACCACGACCTCGGGGTGCTCGTTCTCGTACTCGTAGCGCATCTCGATCTCTTCGTCGCTGATCCGGGCATACTTCCGGACGGGGACGTTCACGCGGTCGGGGAGATCCACGTAGTTGTCGAAGGCCTGGACGAACTTCCCCTCCATCTGCCCAGCTCGCGCCAGGGCGTTGGCGACGTCCCGCCCCTCCTTGTCCTTGACGACGCCCGACGTCCAAACCGTAATCTCATGTACCGTACCCATACCTGCCTCCTTTGGTGACACGCAGGGATCAGACAGTGGTGTCCCGTGGATTCTATGAGTCGGCGTCCCTCACCTCCCCTCATTGCGATGTCCCCAGAAGGGGGCTCCATTCCCGGTTTTCATGCCCCGCGTCTGCGCCAGCGCATCCAGGAGGTGGCGGCCACCGACGCGGAAGGCCGCGGCCGATCTCCCGCGACTCTCTTCCAAGGCCAGGATCGCCGCCTTCTTGCAGACCAGCTCGAGGTCGGCCCCCGTCCAGCCGGCCGTCGCCTCGGCGATCTCGGTAAGATTCACATTGTTTTCCAGTGGGAGTCCATCGGTATGGATCCCGAGGATCTCCCTGCGCTCCTCCGGGTTGGGCAGGGGCAGCTCCAGGACGTAGTCGAACCGGCCGACCCGCAGGAGCGCCGGCTCCATCAGGTCCGGGCGGTTCGTGGCTGCCAGCACCAGGACGCCCAACGAGCCATGCAGGTCGTCCAACTCGCGGAAAAGCTGGCTCACCAGGCGCGGGAAGTGGCTGCCAACCTCGTGCATTGTCCGGACCGGGGCGATGGATTCGATCTCGTCGAAGAACACGATGCAGGGCGAGGCCTGCTTGGCCCGCTTGAACACCTCGTGGAGGCCCTTCTCGGACTCGCCCACCCACTTGGACAGCAGGCTGGTCTGGTCCACCGTGATGAGGGTCAGCCCCAACTCCCCCGCCAGGGCGCGGGCCAGCAGGGTCTTGCCGGTGCCCGACGGGCCCGTCAGCAGGATCCCCTTCGGCGGGTTGAAGCGGGCCTGGTTGGAAATGGCGCTCCCCTGCCGCATGAGCCGCAAGATGGAATGCAGGGTCCGCTTGATGCCCGAGAGCCCCCCCACGTCCTTGAGGGTGAGGCGCGGACGCTCCGCCAGGAACTCCCGGGTGGCCGTGGGCTCCACCATCTTGAAGGCCTCGAGGAAATCCCCCTGGGTGACCTGGACCGGCTGCGAGGCGAGCTGGGGCTTCTCGTCCACCTCGAAGCGGATGTGGGGGATCAGGCGGCGGAGGGCCACCATGCCCGCCTCCTTGCACAGGACCGCCAGGTCCGCCCCGACGTAGCCGTGGGTGATATTGGCGATCTCCTCCAGATCCACGTTGGCTGCCAGCGGCATCCGCTTGGAATGAATACCGAGGATCTGGCGGCGGGCGGCGCGATTGGGGACGCGGATGCTGATCTCGCGATCGAAGCGTCCTGGCCGCCGCAGGGCCGGGTCGAGCAGCTCGGGCATGTTGGTGGCCCCGATGACCACGACCTCCCCCCGCTCGACCAGCCCGTCCATGAGAGCGAGAAGCTGCGCCACTACCCGCTTCTCCACGTCTCCGATGACCTGGGCGCGCCGCGGGGCCACGGCGTCCATCTCGTCCAGGAAGATGATGCTGGGCGCGTTGCGCCGCGCCTCCTCGAAGACCTGACGGAGCTTCGCCTCGCTCTCGCCGTAATACTTGCGAATGACCTCCGGGCCGCTCACGTGGATGAAGTGGGCCCGGACCTCGTTGGAGATAGCCCGGGCGATCAGGGTCTTTCCGGTCCCGGGCGGTCCGGTGAGCAGCACCCCCTTGGGGGGATCGATGCCCAGGACGCCGAAGATTTCCGGGAACTTCAGGGGCAGCTCGATCATCTCCCGCACCAGCCGCAGCTCCCAGTCCAGCCCCCCGATATCCTCGTAAGACACCCGGGTGGCCCGGGCCTCGGAGACGTCGGCCGGCCGGAAGGAGATGGCGGTGTCGTTGCTGATCAGGATGGCCCCGCGGGGGGAGGCCCCCTCGATCGTGAACATCCGTGGTCGCGAGCCCAGGAAGGTCACCTGCAGGGTGTCACCCAGCACCACAGGAATCCCGGAGAGGAGCTGGCGGAGGTGGGGGATCTCCGCCTCGCTGGGCAGGGGGAGGCCCGCCTGCACGGGGCAGAGCAGGATGGATTCCGCCGGCTTGAAGGGGACCTTGCGGACCGTGGCCCACTCGTCAATGCCGATCTCGGCGTTGACCCGCGTCGTCCCATCCACCAGGAGGAGCTGCTGGCCGCAGTGGGTGGGTGGCGCCTGAGCCGCCCGGGCCACCGTGGAGCGGCGCCCGGTGATCATGAGGACGTCGCCGGGGACCGCGTGGAGCCGCATGAGATCGTCTTTGTCGAGACGGGCCAACCCCTTGCCCACGTCCTCGACAAAGGCCTCCATCACCCGGAACTGGAGACCGCCCGATTCCTTGTCCTTCACGCGTCCCCCGCAGGCTCAGGCGAGGGCAGGGAAGCCGCACGGTCCGCACAGGGCTGTTTTCCCTTCGAGAAGACCAGCTCCTCCACGTCCCGGATGTGGTCCCGCATCCGCCGTTCGGCCGCCCGGGGATCCCGGGCCTCGATGGCGGCCAGGATGGCGCGGTGCTGCTTCAAGGACCGGGCAGGCCGCTCCTCATGCTGCAGGGACTCCTCCCGGGTTTTCAGGAGGAGATCCATGAGGCTGTCCACGATCCGCACGAGCGCCTCGTTGCCCGTAGCCTCGGCCATCAGGAAGTGGAACGCGCTGTCCTGCTTCACGCCGCTGCCCCCGCGCAGAATCTCCGCCTCTTGCTCGTTCAGGGTGGCGCGCAACCGCTCGATCTGCTCTGCGGTGGCCCGGCGGGCCGCCAGGGCCGCGAGATCCGGCTCGATGACACGGCGGACTTCGAACAGCTTGTGCTGTGTGGCCCATCCCTGGAGTAGGCTGGCGATGATCGGGTCATTTCCACGGCTCTCCGCCGGGGAAGCCACGAAGGTCCCCTCCCCGGCGCGGGCCTGGATGAGCCCCAGCGACTCCATGGCCCGGACGGCCTCCCGCACCGACGAGCGGCTCACCGACAATGCCTGGGACAGCTCTCGCTCGGAGGGGAGACGGTCTCCCGGCTTCAGACGGCCGGAGGTGACGAGGTCCCGGACCTGCTCGATGATGTCCTGGGAAACCCGGGTCTTCCGCACGGCTCGGAATGCCTTGCGGCTTACCGATTGCTTTGAAGAAACCCGCTGGCGTGTCCGGGCAGCGGACAGTGGACTCTTGGGTGAGATGGCCATTGCGGGGTCTCCTGCTCGTCCCGCGGGTGGTCAATGGGCGAACGGGAAATGGCGGTTTCTGCCCGGATGAGTTGGTGGTCCGGTGGTCCAACCATCCTATACTTTGCTGCATTGAATCGTGACAATCAATCGTTTATTTTCAATAACTTACAAATCTAACCAGGTCTGGATAGTCTTGATCGTTCTCAACCGATTTTCCGGGATCGCTGCTTCCACACGGCCGGGGTCTCAGCGATCCGGTCCCGAGCGAGACTGTGAGTCGGCGGATGCCATGGGCCACCCCTCAATCCGGACGTTGCGGTTCTACTCCTGATCCCACCGAGGCCAGACGAGACCCCAAGCAGAGGCAACCCGGCAACGCTGCCCTCCGCAGGGCGGGGCATCAGGAGCCTCTGGGATCACAGCAGCCGGGTCTGGTCTGCACCCGGCCCGGCAGGTCCGTGCACCAGGAGGCCAGGGGTGCCTTGGAGCACGAGCGCCCATGCCGTTAGTAGCGGCGTGAAATGCGTGGGCTCCAATGCCCTGCGTGCGAGGAACGGTGGGGCTGCCCGTTGAACGGAGGTTCAGGGGACGGGGTCAGGGAAGATGCGGCGAGAGATCGGTGGCGGATCGATCCGGAACACTTTACGGGATCTGTGCGAGGAGGCTTCCGCACCCGCTCCAGAGAGGATTTCCGAATCGGCCAGCGGGATGGGGACAGAGGACTGCTCCACACCCTACCACTTGGGAAACCTCATGACCGTGAGGTGATTGTCGACGCTTCGGACACCGGGAACAGTCGCGGCCACCCGGGCCGCCGCTTCCATCCCGGGCCCGGGCTCCACGGTCCCCTCCAGCACGAGCCGGCCACCTTGCGCAAGAATTTTGATATTGAGGCGGTCGGTTTCCGGGTTGGCCTTCAGGGTGGCTCGCACCCGGGCTGCCAGGGCACCGTCGTTCAGGAGGGCGAGGGAGGCGTCCGTGGCCTGCCATTCGGGGTGCGCCAGCAGGGGGCAGAGCAGGTCGGCCCCACTCCCCACCGTGAAGCGGTCGGTGCTGAGGGTGAGATCGTACAGCAGCGGGTCGGCCCACTCGACGTTGAAGAACTGGCGAATCCTGGCTCGGATCCCCCGGTCCGACCGGTCCAATTGCGCGCGCGCCTCGTCGGTGCCGATGCCCAGACGCTCCATCGTCCGCACCACACGGAGCGCCTGCGAGGCGCACACCCGGACCCGCAGGGCATGCGCCACCCCGCGCAGGAGCAAGGTGGACCAGCGACCCACGATCACCACGTTGTCCTTCAGCGCGGCATCGAACACCTCCGCCGCAATGAAAGCGAAGTGCCGCCGGGCCGCCTCGCTCAGGCTGTCCCACACGCCCGGCTTCGCCTCCACCGTCGCGGTGAGGTTCTTCTCCGCCGCATGGTACACCTGGGCTGCCTCGGCGATGATATCATGCCGGATGAAAGTGTAGCCCAACCGCTGGGCGACCGCTTGCCCGATAAGAGTGCCCAGGCTTCCCATCTCCCGGGTCATGGCGAGAATGGGCATGCGGCCACCCCCCTCAGACCTTCTGCGGCAGCCCCCGGGCCGCCCGTTTCCGCTCGCGTAGGACTGCGACGACCGGCCAGAAGAAGAAAAGGATTGCCAGCCCGTTCAGCACGCCGGCAATGGGCCGGGTGAAGAAGATGAGCGGCGATCCCTGCGACATGATGAGGCTTTGGCGCATGGCCGACTCGGCGCTGTCTCCCAGGACTAGGGCCAGCACCATAGGGGCCACGGGGTAGTCCAGTTTCTTGAACACGTAGCCCACCACCCCAAAGAGGACCATGTACCAGATGTCGATCATCCGGTTGCTGACCGCGTAGGCCCCGATGGCGCACAGGAATACGATGCTGGGCATCAGGATGCTGAAGGGCGCCCGAAGGATGGACACGAAGACCGGCACAAAGCACAGCACGATCAGGACCCCCAGGGCGTTGCTGGCCCAGATACTGGCGATGAGGCCCCAGACGAAGTCAGGATGCTCCTTGAAGAGCGTCGGTCCGGGTTGCAGGCCCCAGATCATGAGGCCCCCCAGCATCACCGCGGCCGTGGGGGACCCGGGGATCCCCAGGGTGATCATGGGTAGCATGGCCGAGACCCCGGCCGCATGGGCGGCCACCTCTGGCGCCGCCACCCCCTCAATGGTCCCCGTGCCGAAGTCCTCGGGGTTCTTGGAAAATCGCTTGGCGAAGCCATAACTCATGAAGGAGGCCGGGGTGGCGCCGCCGGGCTTGATCCCCATCCAGCAGCCGATGAGGGCACCGCGAATATAGGTCCGCCAGTATTGGGGGAGCTCTTTGACGGTCTTCAACACCGTTCGGAGGGACATCTTGGCGGCCACGCCCTCCATCTTGAGTCCCTCCTCCACGGTGATGAAAATCTCCCCGATACCGAAAAGCCCGATGACCGCCACGAGGAAGCTGAAGCCCCCCATCATCTCGACAGTACCGAAGGTCAGCCGCAGCTTCCCCGTGACGATGTCCAGCCCTACGGCCGCCAGAAGGAGCCCGAGGAAGATGCTGACGACGGTCTTTGCCGCGGACTTTCCCCCCAGCCCGACGAAGGCGCTGAAGGTCAGCAGCATCACCGCGAAGATCTCGGGCGGGCCGAAGCGCAGGGAGAATTCCGCCACCAATGGTGCGAAGAACGTGAGCATCAAGGTAGCCACAACGGCACCCACCAGGTGCGAGCAAAAGGCGGTTGTCAGGGCCTCACCCGCCTGGCCCTTCTTCGCCATCGGATAGCCATCGAAGGTGGTCGCCACCGACCACGGCTCTCCCGGGATGTTGAACAGGATGGAGGTGATCACGCCGCCGAACAGCCCGCCCCAGTAGATAGACGCGAGCAGAATGATCGCCGACGTGGATGGCATCTTGAAGGTCATCGGGATGAGGATGGCCACCCCGTTCGCCACGCCGAGCCCGGGCAGCACCCCCACCACGGCCCCGATGAAGATCCCCAGGATCGCCACGCCAAGATTGTAGGGGGTCAGGAAGACCTGGAAGCCCAGAAGCAGGCTGTGAATCACCTCCATGTGCGCTCCACCCGCGTCAGAACCCGAGGGGACCCGTGAAACTCCCCTCGGGCAAAGGGATCAAGAACCATTTCTCGAAAACCAGATATCCAGACAGAGGCAGCAGAACGCTGACCGCCACGACGGTGATCCACCGGTGCTTCCCGATCCACCGCATGTACACGGCGAGGTAGAGACCGGCCGCCAGGTACAGGCCGATGAATTGCATCAGGAACACCATCCCCGCGGCCGGGACCGCAACGGACAGGACAGGCTTCAGGGCGCCACGGGGGAGGAAGGGTTCATCCTTTTCCGAACGAAAATACCCGCCGAGCGTCCGCCCCAGGACCACCGCGCTCCCGACGATGATCCCCACGCCCAGCAGAAAGGGGTACAGCCCGGGCTCCGGGCCGGCGGGACCCCACCCGAAGACTCCATACCGCCGGGCATCGAACGCCGCCAGGGCCCCGATGGCACAGAGCAGGAGGGCGCAGACGCCGTCAGCCTTTCGCATGGTTTCTCTCGGTCTCCCGCGACAACGCGGGTACCCGATCGGTGTTCTGCGAGACCGCGGACACCGGGGCGGGCACCCGTGGCTCCATTGACCTCACCTCTACTTGATCAGGCCGCCCTTTTTCATGAGGTCCTTGGTGATGTCCTCCTTCGCCTCCAGCCACTTGACGTACTCCCCCCCGGTCAGGAACGCCGGCTTCAGCGCGTTGTCGCTGATGTACTTTTTCCACTCCGGGGTCTCCGTCACCTTGTGCAGGAGATCCACGTACCAGTCCTGGGCCTCCTTGGGAACCCCCGGGGGCATCAGTATCCCCCGCAGCATGTTGTAGCTCATGCCAAAGCCGGTGGCCTCCTTCATAGTGGGAATGTCCCGCCACGATGGCAGGTCGATCCGACCGTGATCCACCAGGGCCAGGGGGCGGACCCGCCCCGCCTTCCAGTGGCCCACGCATTCGGCGGGGTTATTGACCGTGGAATCCACGTGTTTTCCGACGAGGTTCGCACACACCTCGCCACCCCCCTTGAAGGGCACGTAGATGAGCTTCACCCCAAAGGCCTGCTCCATCTGGATGGTGATGATCTGATCCTCCTGGGCCGTCCCCGTGCCCCCCATCTTGTACTGTCCGGGTTTCAACTTCAACGCCTCCAGGTATTCCTTGGCCGTCTTGAAGTTGGTCTCGGCGTTCACCCACAGAATGAACCAGTCCAGGGCCAACCGGGCAACGGGGGTGAGTTCTCTCCAGTTAAACGGCACCCCGGTGGCGAGGGGCGTGGTGAAGAGATTGTCCAGTGTAATGGTAATGACGTGCGGGTCGCCCGCCTTGCCCTTGACGTACAGGAAGCCCTCGGCCCCGGCCCCGCCGGATTTGTTCGCCACGATGAAGGGTTGAGGGGACAATTGGTGCTTTTCGATCAGGGGCGAGATGAAACGCGCCAAGATATCGGCACCCCCGCCCGTACCCGCCGGCACCACGAACTCGACGGTCTTGGTGGGCTGCCAGGCGGCCTGGGCCTCTCCCAGAAAGACCACCGTCCCCGTGCCCGCCAGGCACAATCCCAAGACGGTGATCCCAACGCTCGACCATCTGCCAATTCTCCTCATGACCCCCTCCTTGTCTGCGCTCGACCCCTCCATCCAGCCTCGTTCAGGAGTCTCCGCCACCGTGGGGCAGGAAACTCTCACCGCCTTGATCACACAGCGAATCCGCCGCCCCGCCGGAACGCAAAACGCCGTTCAACCTCGCGGCTGAACGGCGGTCGGGTGCCGACAGGACTGTCCGGCCTTGTTCCAAACATCCTGGTTCATTTCGACCTCGTCCGTGCCTCCTCCTTGGGGGACGCCCCTCTTAATCTCCCGGCCTTCCCCGCGATACCTAGGCCGTGGATATCAGTTCCGCTTCCGACCGGGCCAGGGCCTTCTTGAGGTCATCGGCCAGGCGGAACGCCGCGATGCCGGGGAGGAGCCACCGCGCCCACATCTCGTCGATCTTCTTCTGGAAGTAGGCGATGTCCTCCTCGGTAAAGTGGGCAAACCGGCCCTGCCGCAACAGGTAGTCCCGGACCGGCTTTCGCTTGCGTCCTTGGGCAATGGCCTTGGACTTCCCGTAGAACTTCAGGACCCCGTCCTCCACCTCGAAAAGGGGCCAGACCCCGGTCTCCACCGCCAGCTCGCCCAGCTCGTGGGACTGGATCGGATCGTAGTCCCACCCCTTGGGGCACGGATCCAGGGAGTGAATGAAGGTCGGCCCGCCGATGGAGAGGGCCTTCCGGACCCGGTTCATCATCTCCAGCGGGTACGAGGCATCCACCGTGGCCACGTACCGGCACTCCGGGTGGCCGGCCGCCAGCATCCCCGCCACGTTCTTCTTCCACCGCTTGTGCAGGATCCGCCGGGCCTTTCCCGGCGGGGAGAAGGTGGTATTGGCCCCGTAGGGGGTCATGCTGGAGAGCTGGATGTCGGTGTTGGCGTAGGATTCGTTGTCGTACATCAGGATCAGGAAGTTGTACTCGGGGTAGGTCAAGGCCGCGGAGATGGAGCTGAGCCCCATGTCCGCCCCGCCCCCGTCGCCGCAGAAGGCGATGACGTTGATCGGCTCCTGCTTCATCCGTCCCTTCCGCATGAGGGCCTTCAGGCCCGCGGCGGTCCCCACCGCGGCGGATCCCGATGCCCCAAGCTGGGTATGCATCCAGGGCACCACCCAGGCGGTCGAATAGTAGGTGGTGTTGGCCACGTACATGCAGCCGGTCGCCCCCAGGACGATGGTCCGCGGGCCGGCGGCCTTGGCCATGAGTTTCATCACCAGGGCCGACTCGCAGCCCTGACAGGTCCGGTGGCCCGAGGTGAAGTACTCCTCGATGGTGACCTTCTTCACCCCCTTGAAGGGTTCCAGGACCTGGGTCGGCAGCACGGTCAACTCTGTTGCCATAGTCGTTACCCCCTCACACCAATCCAGTAGTTGGGCTGATCCACCCGACCTGTGTTCGCCGCCTTGAGCAGGATCTCGCCCATCTCGGTGACGCTGTCCAGGGTCACCTCGCGGCCGCCCAGGCCGCAGATGAAGCTGATCACGGCGGGCCGCCGCGGTTGGTCGTACAGCGCCGAGCGAACCTCGTTGTACAGCACGCCGCCGTAATTGGGCGAGCCGAAGGAGTAGTCCCGGTCAATGACCCCCACCGCCTTGGCCTTTCCCAGGGCCTCCTGAATCTCCGCCGTCGGAAAGGGCCGGAACCACCGCAGGCGGACGAAGCCGACCCTGTGCCCCTGCTCCCGGAGCTTCCGGACGCCGACCTTGACCGGCATGGACAGGGTCCCCTGCCCGAAGAGGATCACCTCGGCATCCGCCGTCATGTACTCCTCCACGAAGGGATTGCCGCCCTGGCGGCCGAAGATCCGGTGGTAATCCGCAAAGGCTTGCTGGATCACCTCCCGCGCCCGGCGTATGGCATTGTCATTCTGCTTCCGGATCTCCATCACCCAGTCTTCGTTGGCCTGAGGCGCCACGGTGATCGGGTTATCCGGGTGCAGGAGCTTCTCCCCGCGATCGTACTTGGGCAGGAACTGGTCCACCCTTTCCTTGCTGGGAACTCTCACCAGGGCCTCCGAATGGGTCAGGAACGCCCCGTCAACGGCGATCGCGCAGGGTAGGAAGATGCGCGGATCCTCCGCCACCCGGTAGGCGATCAGGGCGGTGTCCAGGGCCTCCTGGGCCGTGTCCACCCAGGTGAGCATCCAGCCCAGGTCGCGGACGCTCAGGGCGTCGTTGTGCTCGCAGCCGAAGGCGCCGGGGTCATCCAGCGCCCGGTTCCCCACCAGGGCCACCATGGGGAGCCGGAGGGCGGGGGTCACGGTGATGGCCTCCATGGCGTACATCCACCCCACCCCGCTGGAGCCGCAGAAGACTCGGGCGCCGACCGCCGAGGCGTGCTTCACGATCTCGAACTGGTCATGCTCGCTGGAGGCCACGATGTACTCGGCGTCCAGCTCGCCGCTGGCGATGAGCTTGGCCACCGCCTGCATCACCGTGTCATAGGGACGAATGGGGTAGGCGGTGACCACGTCGATGTCCGCCAGGCGCAGGGCCTGGGCGATGGCCGCGCACCCGCTGATCAGCATCTCCTTGTCGGCCGCGGGAACCGCCTGGGTCGCAACGCTCATGTTCTCACCTCCATGACGATCACTGGGCAATCTTGGCCTTCTGCTGGGTCTGGGTCCGCGGGGCGGCCTCGGCCGGCGCCGCCTCGCGTCCCTTTTCGGAGGGCGCGACCATCTGCGCCAGCTCCTCCTCGTACTGCCCCCGATAGCGGAACCCGTGGGAGCGATAAGTCGCCACCCGGTCCTCGATCTTCCCCTTCAGCCACCCCTGGTACGCCTGCTTGTCCTGGCGGTACATCTCGAACTGACTGGCGTTGTCCTCGAAGGCCTGCTCGTTGACCATGGTGATGCAGTCCTTCACCGGGCAGACCGCCTCGCACACGCCGCAGCCGCAGCAGGCCTCCATGTTGGCGTCGTAGTGCCCCGTCGGCGTGACGTCGAAGCACGAGTCGGGACACTGCAGCCAGCAGATGGTGCATTTGGTGCAGATCTCGAAATCCACCACCGGCCGCATGGTCCGCGTGGCGAACTTCTTGAAGGTGGGATTCCGGCCCGGGCGGTAGCCGCCGTCCCAGCCCTCCACGTCCTGTTTCACCGGGATGCCCGGAATGACCAGCCCCTCGGGCATCTCCGACAGCTTGAGAAGCTGGAACTCATAGGGGGTCTCTGGATTCCCTTCCCCGGGTTGCACCGGCCGGAGGATGACCCGGTCAAACGCCTTGCGGGCGGAGGCGACTTTCAGCTCGTCGTTCCACTCCTCCCGGATGACCGCCTCCACGGATTCCAGCTTGACCACGTGGGGGGCGACCCGGGCAATAGCCCCCAGGACCCGCACGTCGGTGTGGTCATCCTTGTACACCCATAGCCCCGAGAAGCTGGCCATGCCACTCACCACCGCCAGGTTCCACCCGGCATCCTTCCGGTGGCAGTCCGCCAAGAGTTCCTCGGGACTCTGGATGGAGGTGATGAGGACCGTCCCGCCCGCTCGCGTCAGCTTGTTGATGGGTTGCAGCCCGTACCAGGCCCAGGATTCCACCCCCTTGCACAAGGTGTCGTCCACGGCCACCGTCACGTCGTTATTGCTGGGTTCATACCGGGCCAGGTACGCCTGCAGCTCTTCCTCGCTGTCCGCCACGACGGCGAAGCTCTTGGCCGGGATGCCGTTCCGCTCCGGCGAATCCCCGTACCGGCCGAAGGTGATGCCTACCTTCCCCTCCTTCCGAGCCGCCAGCACGATGCTCCGGGTGATCCGCTGTCCGAGGTGCTTCTGGAAAATCCCCCGATACACCACTTCGACCGAGCCTGTCATGCGCCACCCCCTCCTCGTGTTCCCCGGGTTTATCGCGCCCGCGACAACCGGACAAGACCCTTTCGGGGTGCTCCTTTCCCTTCCTTGCTTCGCAACCGCAAAATGTTGCGCTCGATGGCCTCGAGATGCTCTAGCATGGCTTCCCGAGCCTTGGCCGGGTCCTTGGCGCGGATCGCCCTTAGGATCTTCTGGTGCCCCGCTAGCGAACGGCCGGGGCGGCCATTCGCCTGCAAGGACCGCTCCCGGACCTCGCGAAGGCTCTCCACCATCGCGTCGTCGAGTCTGAGGAATACCTTGTTCTTCGCGGCCCGGGCCAGGGCGGAGTGGAAGGCAGAGTCCGCCTCCACCCCGGTCCCGCCCTTGCTGATCTGCCGGGACTGTTCCGCCAGGATGGCCTCAAGTCGTCGGATTTCCGACGGATTAGCCCGTTCGGCCGCCAGGGCCGCGATCTCAGGCTCCACGATCCGTCGGGCCTCGAAGATCTCCCGGAGGGCATCCCGCCGCTCACGGATGGCGAAGGCCAGCGGGGAGAGAAGGGATTCAACGGTCGAGGCGACGTAGGTTCCTTCCCCGGATCGAATCTCGACAAGGCCCATGGAATCCAGGGCCCGGATAGCCTCCCGGACCGACGCCCGGCTGACCTGGAACAGCTCGGAAAGCTCCCGCTCCGAAGGGAGCTGATGTCCAGGTCTCAGCCGCCCGTCGGCGATCAATCGCTGGATCTGCGCGACGATGTCCTGATAAATTCTCTTCGGCTTGACGGCTCTCAGCATAGGAGGGTAGGATGCGCCGGGTTCTGGGTCTAATGGTCAGACCAGATTTTGGCCGGGGCACCCTGCCTTGTCAAGAGAAAAAATGTAGAAACAGTCCTGATTTCCGAAAGGGCGCGCCTAGCGTGGGGAGGGCGAGGTCTTGCAGAAAGGAATCATCCGAAGGCGAGGCACCACCCGGGTCGTCGGCCGCTGGCAGGCCGACCTGAAAAGCATTACGGTGGAGACCGATGATCCAGAGCTGCGGCGAGCCACTGACGAGGTGCTGAAAACTCCGCAAGCCATTCCCGTCCATGCGCCGGAGCGGCTTCCCGGTCTGAGCCAGGCCGAACCGGTGGTCGAGGCCCCCGCCCGGATCAAGTATCTCGCCTTGTTTGCCCTGGAACTCGAGGCCCGCGGTTTCGAGCTAGAACCGGAGGAGGAGCAAGAATAACAGTTCGCTTATGGCATCTGACCCGAATTTGACCATGAGCCATTCGCCATGAGCCATGAGCAGCACTATGGCTAGACCACCGGCTGCAGCACCGTCACCCCGCAGTCCACGAAGATGGTCTGCGCCGTGATCCCGGTGGCATCACAGGCCAGGAACAGGGCGGCGTTGGCCACGTCCTCCACGGTCGGGATCCGGCCCATAGGGCTCACCTTGATGTTCTTCTCCAGGACCTCTCGCGGCCAGTCCACAAAGCCGGTGTCCACGAAGCCGGGCGCGATGGCGTTCACGCGGATATTGTCCTTGGCATACGCGCGCGCCAGGGACTTCGTGATGGCTCCCAGAGCCGCCTTGGACGCGCAGTAGATCACCGAACTCCCCGCTCCTTGAAAGGCCGCGATGGACGTGACGTTGACGATGGCGCCCCCGCCGACCCTCAGCATGTGGGGAATCGCAGCCCGGATGCAGTAGAGCGGCCCCTTCACGTTCACCGCCCAGGTCCGCTCCAGGATCTCTTCTGTGAGCCCTTCCAGTTCCCGGTGATTGACGCGGCGGGTCCAGCCCGCGTTGTTCACGAGAATATCCAGGCGCCCGAGCTTTGCCGCGGTCTCCTCGACCAGCCGGCGCGCCCCCTGATCCTCGGAAACGTCCGCCCGGATGGCAAGGGCCGGCGCCCCCATTTGCCGGGCGGCCTCTGCGACCTCTTCGGCCTGCTTCTGTGACTTGGAGTAGTTGACGGCGACCCCCGCCCCCTCCGACGCAAACTTCAGGCACATCGCCCGACCCATTCCGGTCCCGCCGCCCGTTACGAGCGCCACCCTCCCTTTCAGCTTCATGTCCGGCTCCTCTCCCCCTCACCTGCCCGACGCGGAAGGGGGAGGTCCCGCTTCACCCGGGCGTCACACATCTCCACCGCGAAGGAGTGCGTGCCGTCCCGGGCGGGAAAATCCGTCACGATGAACTCCAGGTTCCCCTGCTGCCAGCGGTGCTCTAGAAAGGCCACGTCGCTTCCGCTCCGGTGTTCCCGCCGGAGCGTGGGCGGGCCGAACCGCGCGATGGAGGACCCCAGCGGGTCGGTGGTCGCATTCTCCCAGATCACGGAGAACAGGGACTCCTCGGCAAAGCAGTACGTGACACTCTCAAAGGGAGAACTGCTCCGGTCCAGCCGATGGCGGATGCATGTGACCCCCCCTGGGAAGGGGAACTCGTCGAACAGCACATTCCCCAGGCACGTAAGGACCCGCTCCAGCGCCATTCCGAGACGGATCTCCCCCACCTGACACGGCAACGGCTCCAACGCTTGGCTCATGCCCGATTCACCATCAGGGAGCCCATATCCCAAACTGAACGACCACCAACTCCAAGGCGGAGGCATCGGGAATTTTGGGCTTTTGGCCCACGCAGAAGGACCCTCCTCCCCCGAGTACCGGGTACCCTTTGGGTGCGGTGCGGGGGAGGACTAAGGTGGGGGTGCCATCCGCGAACGTCTCACCCCCATCCTTCCCCTTCCCCCATCCAGGGGGAAGAGGTTGGTCCGGCCCAAGATCAGCAGAATTCGACTAACGCAGCCTCGGGGTGTCGGAGGACGAATCCGCCCTGCGCTCCCTCCTCCCAGTCAAAGACCGCCCCATCCAGCGTCTCCCGGCTCTGGGCGTCCAGGTAGATCCGCACGCCGTCCACCTCCTCCACGACCTGGAAGTCATGCGGATCATCAGTGAAAGTGGCGCGGAATCCGGCCCCGCCGCAGCCATACAGGAAGCTCACCTGAATCCCTAGATCCGGCTTCCCCTGCCTGCGCCGTTCTTCCTCGAACATATCCCGGGCCTTCGGGCTGATCGTGATCACGATAAGTACCCTCCGCGGCCTCGGACTATAGCACGAGTGAGGAGGTGATTCTACGGAAACATCACCGGTGAGGGCCGTCGGCGGGAGATAACAATAATGACGACGGCCCGGGGAGGGTGTCCCCGGGCCGCTCTCATCCGCCCGTCGCCCGCCCCGGAGGGCCTGGCAGGATGAGGAGCCATCGGAGGGCTTCGGAGCGAGTTTTTGCGTAGGGCGCGAGCAACACGCGGCAGTACTACCGGGACCGAACGACTTCGTCGAGCAGGAGCACCTCGATTTCCCGGACCCGTTTGACAGCTTCGTCGTTGGTGACAAACCCCGTTGCACCCCGACACAGTGCTGCCGCTATCTGAAGCGCATCGGGCGCGCGGATTCCGAGCCTGGCCCGTAAGTCCGCCGCCCGCCGCGCCGTTGGGTGATCAATCTCTACAATGCTGAGGTGCGGATATGACAACAACAGGCGGCGGTACTCTTCCGCCACCTCGCGCTTGCCATCCCGAATGGGTTTCACCAACACCTCAGTGATGGTGATCACCGATGTCACGCCCCTCGGCCTTCCCATTTGCCATTGCTGGAAGATCACCTCCGTTATGGGCGCGTACCGCGGGTGATCCTCCAAGTGGTAGATGAACACCATGCTATCAGCGCCCACCATCCTGTGACGCCGGAGAAACGTCCGCAAGCTGACCTTTACTCCCAAGTCTTACGCTCCTCCTTAACGTACTGCGTGGCGTCCACGCCGCGCCATGCCTCCTTGTGCAATCCCCGCAAGTGCTTCGCATAGTCCTTTGGTCGGGGATAGAGTACCAACCTCCCCTCTTCGATCTCTATGAGCAGCTCGTCGCCGGCCCCCAGGGACAATGCCCTCCTTGCCTCGCGCGGGATGACAATCTGATGTTTACTGCTGATGCGCGCTGGGATCGCCATGGAATCCCCTTTCCGCTTTACGTTTCAAAAGGCGCTTTACACTCTAAAGAACCGCCCACGGATTGTCAATCAAGAACTTCAGGATCCGACGCAATCCGGGGGGGACGCCTGAGTCCACCATTGCGCGGCGTCTTGGCCGTTTTGAGCAAGGTCCGCTAATAGCCTCTGGTCCTGTTTGTAGCCTTTGCCATCGGCCATACGCCGTACGCCGTCAAAGGCCTCCGTTGCCGGCATCCGAAGGGTCGTCCAGGCACCCGCCTGAAGCACGACGGCCCGGGGAGGGTGTCCCCGGGCCGCGTGAATCCGCCCGTCGCCCGGCGAACCAGGACGGCGGGGTGTGCCGGCCCGCCCCGGAGGGCCTAGGCGGGCCGGCACCCGGGCTCAGAACTTGTAGCCGATCGAGAAGGCGAATATGTGGGCGTCGTAGGGCGGATGCTGCGCGCCCAGAATGATGGAGCGGGCATCCGCTGCCGAGAGGACAGGCAGCGCGGCCAACGCCGGCGGGATCCCGTCCGTGGTGAAGTCGGTCTCGTTGTACCGCTCGTACTGGTAGCCCACCTTCAGCGTCCAGTTCGGCGTGAGGAAGAGGCGGGCGACGACGTGGATGATGTGGAGCTCGTTCGTTATGTCGTCAACGGGCGTGGGCTCCCCCGCGGCCGCGCCCCCTGGAACACCGGAGAGGGTAAATTTGCTTCGCCCGAAGGACCAGCTATAGCCCACATCCAGGTCCAGCCGCTGGGGAATGAGCACGTAGTTCACCCCCGCCCGCACGGTGTCCAGGATGTCGCGGGGCTTGACGAAGAAGGTATCCAGGACGTTGCAGGGGGTGGGAGGGGCGGCGCTGATGTTGCAGCTCTGCTCTTGCGACTGGTACTCGTCATGCCCATACCCGGCATACAGGCTCACCCGCCGGGTGGGCGCCCAAGAGACATCCGCCGACCAGCCGAAGGCCTGGGCCTCCTGGAGGCCGTAAGCCGAGTTGAAGTAGTTGTCATCCTGCCCGAAGAACGAGCCGCTGAGGGTCAGGGTGTCCATGGGGGTGATCTGGAGCAGGATGTCCCCCCGGTCCCGGGTCCGGTCTGCTTCGTCGAATTTCCGGAACTGGGGGAGCGCCGTCTGCATGATGGGTGGGGGGGTGTAGCCACCGTCGCCGATGGTCCGCACGCCATGCGCATAGGTGAAACGACCCAGGAGCCACGGCCAGGGTCGGACATCCACGACCCCCTTGAAGATGTGCTCGTTGGTGCTCTCTACCTCGCGATGCTCCCGATTCCAGTGCTCCCACTCATACCCGACCTTCGCCGTGACCTGGGGGATGATCCGCCAGGCGACGTCGGTGCTGACATTCTGCTTCTTGTAGGCCAGGGGCTCGCTGGTGTGGACGTTCGTGGCTGCTGCGCTGGGTGTCGTGTCGCCCGGACTCAGTACTCTGTCGAAGGTGTGCTCGGGGGTGTTGTTGTCCAGCTCGAAGTAGCGGTAGCGGGCGCTGGCCGTGACATCCCGTACCGGGCGGGTCGTGAGATTAATGTTGGCCTGGAGGACATCCATCTTGGCGTCAGGACTGGTGGCCCCGGCACTGGTGGTGTTGCCCGTGAAGCCGGCCACCGTGGTCCACGGCAGGAAGGTCTCATCCTGCCGCCACAGGCTGTAGGAGAATCCGCCCGCCACCCGGGTCCGCCACCAGGGCAGGCTGACCCCGCCAGCCCCGGCAAAGGTGTGGGCGTAGTTGTCCGGCATGGTCGAGTACCGCCCCAGGCCTGACGGGTTTCGGCAGCCGCCCGCGCCTGCGCCACACGTACCGTCCCACTCGATCTTGTCCACGCCTTGTTCGAACATAGAATACGTGTAATTGAATCGAAGCTGATACCAATCCCGGACATACTCCGCCCCCGCCTTGATCTCATGGAACTGTTCATCCCGGGGGGCGGCCAGCTCGACCGCCGCGCTGCCCGGGGAGCCGATCACGGTCCCCCAGGGGGTCTTCCCATCCCGCATGGTGTAGGTGTAACCCAGGCCCACCTCCAGCTCCGGCAGGGGAAGCCAACTGAACCCGAAATTGGCCTTGTCGGTCTGGAACCCCAGCTCGGTGGGCTGGAGCAGGGGATTGACCGCCGCCACGATGGCGTTGCGTTGCGCCACCGTCGGAGGAGTGGAGAGCGCGACGTTCAGGGGCCCCGCCAGGCCCGAGCCCACGGCGCCTCCGGGGATCCGGAAGATCCCCTCCACTGGCTCGGTGAAGATCGTCCGGGCATTGTTGGCGATGGTGTGGGGGAGGCGGTCGAACTCGAAGGTGAAGCGGTAGTAGTTGTACCTCCCGGTCTCGAGGTAGTAACTGGCGTCCTTGCGGGTCAGGTACGTGCCTCCCATCTCCAGGAACCGGGTGCGGGCCTTGTCCTCGCTCCGCAGGCGGAGCGAGAAGATGTCCGCCGTGCTGTCCAGGTCCCGGTACTCATCCATGGTCGCGGAGTTGCCCTCCTCCTTCACGATCTGGCCGCCGAACTCGATCTCGCCGGTGAGGGGGAAGGGCAATCCGTCCTTCCACTTCGTCCACGAGAATTCCTCTGCGGCCAGGGCAGGGCCTGGCCCCAGCAGTATTGCCAGAAGGATGCCCGCCCCGCCCGCGAAGATTCGCTTCGCTCTCATCGTTGCCTCCTCATCGGGTGAAGGCGAACCCAGACGGATGGTTCGACCCGTGGATGTTGTTATGGCAGAGGGCGCAGCTCCTCCCAAGGATGCGCCGGTCAGTTTCCGGATCCGCGGTTGGGGTGCGGGCGAAGGCCGTGGAGGGGTGGCGGTTCTCGTTATGGCACTGCTGGCAGAGGCGCGGCTCCCGGATCCGGAGCAGCCGGATGTTGTTGCTGCCGTGGGGCTTGTGGCAGTTCAGGCAGGTCTCCCGGACCGGGGCGTGCTCCCACAGGAAGGGCCCCCGCTTGTCCATGTGGCAGCGGTAGCAGAGCTCGTTCACGCTGCTCTCGGGGATCAGCTTCTCCGTGACCGTCCCGTGGACGTTGTGGCAGGACGAGCACTCCAGCCGCTTCTGGCGGTCCACGGTCGTGTACGGCCAGTTGTTCTCCCGTAGGGGCATGTGCGACCAGGACATCTGCTGCGCCGTGAACACCGCATGGCACTGGCGGCAGAGCTCGACCTGGCTGGGGGCCTTGAGCTGGGCCCGGGGGGACTGGGGCGCCTTGATGGAGTGGCAGGTGGTGCAGGAGACGTCCCGCCCGTCGTGCTGGCTGCCCTCCCAGAAGGCGCGCTTGCCCCGCTGATGGCACTGTAGGCACGCCGCATTCTGGTCTGCCACAGATTGCTGCGACTTCGGGCCGAACCGGATGTTGAAGGCCGGATTGGCCTGATCCTCCATGTGCTTGCTTCCAGGCCCGTGGCAGGATTCGCAGGACTGCTTCTGGAGAGCGGTCCGGCCCTGCTCCCCCAGGACCCGGGCGTGGAGTGTCGGATCCATCTTCTTGAACTGATCCTCGTGACAGCCCTTGCACGTGTCGCTCCCCACGTACGTGGCCCCCGGGACGGCCGGCACGGCCGCCTCAACCCTTGTCACCCAGAGCAGGCCCATGACTGCCAGGGCACTCACCAATCCCAACAGGACGCAGGAACGCCTTGGTCCCCTCCATCGGGAACGTGCCGAAGGCCGACTGCCATGTGGTCTCATCTGATCTCCCTCCGGGGTGAGTATCCAATGCGCCGTCGGGCGCACTCTTGGAGACCATGCAAAGCGGACTGCATTGCCGACTGGCCAAGAGCAACCCAGGTGCCAGTCCCGCACAGGGAAAGCCCCTTGGAGGCCTGGCCCGGCAACTCCTGAAATATTCAAGAGTTGATCAGCCGTGCAATGGATCCAGCCCGGGGGAGGATCCCAGGACTCGGGAGGGACTGCGAGGAAACTCGCAGGGGAGATCCGCCCAGCCTGCGGATTTTCTCGCAGACATAGGAGTGTTTTACTCGGGAATTCGCAACCTGTGTCGGGAGGAGAATCGGTGGGCGCCTTCAGGCAATTTCCCGACCGGCATAGCCTGGCGGGGCACTGGATTTCAGTGCTTGTGCCACCGCAGCCTCCAGGGTGACTGAGTCAATGGGCTTGTGCAGTTGTCCCTGGGCCCCGAGTGCGAGTGCCCTTCGGGCCGATTCGGCTGTGGGATCTGCGGTCATCATCAGCACCGGGAGGCCGGGGCGGGCCTCCCGGATCTTCGCCAGGACGGCAAAGCCATCCATGTCCGGAAGTTCGATGTCCAGGAGCACCAGCTGGGGTATGGCCTCTTCGATGGAGGCAAGACCCTCCTTCCCCGTCGCCGACTCACGAACACCGTAGCCAGCGCGTCCAAGCAAGGTGGAGACGGACCAGCGGGTGAGCTTGTCGTCGTCAATTACCAGGATTGTGGCTGCGGACATAGCATGGACTCTGTGGAAGCCCCCAGAAGCAATCACGATGCCACAATGTCCGGATGATGGACCGAGGAGAAAGAAGAGTCCAATGGCGCACCCCTTGCCAGCGAATGCGATGACGGGATTGGGCATTGCATCCACGATTCCTCTGCGTAAAAGGCCCCAGGTGATGAGAGGAACTGCGCAGCAGGTGTGCCAGCGAGCTGGCGCGTATGGCGCATGGCCTATGGCCTCAGGTTCGGAAGTCTCATTCCGATCCGGGCCATAGGTCATTAGCCATCAGCCATAAGCGGAGTCGTGCGGAAGGGAAAGGAGGTTACACGGGGTGCAGGAATCCGAACTTCTTCATCCGGGTGCGCAGGGCGTCGCGGCTGATTCCGAGGAGGCGGGCCGCGCGGACCTGGTTGCCCTCCGTGGCCTGCAAGGCTTGGCGCACCAAGTCCCGTTCCACCTCTTCCAGACGCAGGCCTTCCTGAGGCAAGGCGATGGGGGCGGTCTTCGCAGGGATCGGAAGGGCCGAGAGTGTCTCGGCTTGCCCGGACCCGATCTCCGGCGGCAGGTGTTCCACCTTCAGCACATCCCCGCTGGCCAGGATCATGGCGCGCTCGATGACATTGCGCAGCTCCCGGACGTTGCCGGGCCAGGGGTAGCGCTGCAGGCACGCCTGCGCCTCCGGATGGATATCGAGGATCTCGCGCCGCATCTCGCGGTTGAAGCGGCTGATAAAACACAGGGCCAGCGGCAGGATGTCCTCCGGGTGTTCCCGCAGCGGCGACAGGTGGATGGGGAAGACCTTCAGCCGGTAGTAGAGATCCTTCCGAAACTCTTCCGCCCCCAGGGCTCGGCTGAGGTCCCGGTTCGTCGCGGCGATGATCCGAACGTCCACCCGAAGGTCCCGAACCCCTCCCACCCGCCGGAAGCTCTTCTCTTCGATGAGCCGAAGCAACTTCGCCTGAAGGCCCGGCTTCATGTCCCCGATCTCGTCCAGGTACACCGTGCCGCCGTCCGCCTGCTCGAACAGCCCCTTCTTGAGGGTCTTGGCGTCGGTGAAGGCGCCCTTTTCGTGACCAAACAGTTCGCTCTCCAGGAGATGCTCGGGGAGGGCGACGCAGTTCACCGTCAGGAAAGGCCTCCGCGCCCGGCCGCTGTGGAAGTGGATGACCCGCGCCACCAGATCTTTGCCGGTGCCGCTCTCCCCCTCCAGCAGCACGGTGGTGGCGTCGCTTTCGGCGATTCGCTGGATGAGCAGCCTCAGCTCTTGGACCACCCGGCTGACGCCCACGATGTCCTCCAGGCGGGCCCCCTCCTGCTGTTCAGTGTGCAGGCGCGTGACCTCGCGCCGCAGCGCCCGGGTCTCCAGCGCTTTCCGGACCGTGAGGGTCAGCTCCTCCATGTTGAAGGGCTTGCTGACGTAGTCGTGGGCCCCCAGCTTCATCGCCCGCACGGCCGATTCCACCCCGCCATGAGCGGTGATCATGATGACCGGTGCCTCGGGATTGGCCACGCGGAGCCGCTCCAGGATCTCCAGGCCGTCGGCGTCAGGCAGGCGCACGTCCAGCAGGACCAGGTCGGGCGCGTCCGCCTGGGCCTTCTGCAAGGCCTCGGCCCCGGACTCCGCCAGGAGGACGCCGTATCCCTCGCGCCGGAGCTGCTGCTCCAGGGACCAGCGGATCAGGTGCTCGTCGTCCACCACCAGGATGGTCGCAGGGCCCGGCGTCATGGCATTGGCCCCCCCGCCCGCCGATCCGACGAGGCAAGCGGCAGGAAGACTCGGAAGGTCGCCCCGCGATCGGGGAGGCTTTCAGCTTCGATCCAGCCGCCATGATCCTCCACGATCCGTCGGCTGACCGACAGGCCCAGGCCGGTGCCCCGGTGCTTCGTGCTGACGAAGGGAGTAAAGATATCCTTGAGGATGTGGGGTGGGATGCCAGGACCGGTGTCGCTCACCGCCGCCTCCACCCATCCAGACTGGTCAACTCGTGGAATGGTGGATCGGTGGATGGGTGGGGAGAGGCCGCCGCGGTCACCAGTGGCCTGATCCACATCCACGGATTCACGAATTGCCCAATCCACCAGGCGGGTGGCGATGGTGACGGACCCGCCGTCGGGCATTGCCTGCACGGCGTTCAGGATGAGGTTGAGGAAAACCTGGCCCAGCTGCTTGCCGTCGGCATCCAGGCGAGGAATGCCCGGCTGGTACGCCCGAACGATGCGGACCGACTTGGCCTCGGGGCTCTCCGCCAGCAAGAACAGCACCCGGTCCAGCACCTGGTGGATGTCGCAGGGGGCGACATCGGGTTTGCCCGGGCGGGCGAAGGCCAGCAGATCCCGGACGGTCCGGTCCAACCGGTGAACCTGGCTGAGGATCTCGTGCATGATCTCTTTGCGCGGATCGGCCGCCGGCAGGTCGTCGGCCATCACCTGGACCGCCCCGGCAATGCCCGCCAGGGGATTCTTGATCTCGTGGGCCAGCGAGGCGGCCAGCTCTCCCAGGGTCGCCAAACGCTCTGCCCGATCCAAGCGCTCCCGGTGGTACCCCTCGATCTCCGCCCGGGCCGCGCGCAGTTTCTCCACCATGGTGTTGAAGCTTTCGGTCAGTCGGCCCAGCTCATCCCGCGTGGTAATGGGTGCCCGCGCCTCGAGGTCGCCGCCCTCCACCTTGGTGATCGCCCGCACGAGGCTGGCGACCGGCCTCTCGACCAGCCGCACCATCAGGATGGCCCCACCCACGGCCAGGATAGCCGCGGTGAGGAGCATGGTCCACACGGCCGTGCGTTCCATCTCCGCAATCTGCACCTGGGTCTGCCGGAATGACATGTCCACGTGGAGGATGCCGTTGACGTCCTCCCCCGGCCGGTGGCAGCCCTGGCATTCGGGCCGGTTGCGGAGCTTCTTCACCACCGCGTGAACCAGCTGCCCGTTTTCTTGAAGGCCGGTCACCGCGAAGTCGGGCTGATCCAGATACCGGGAGAGGCGATCCCGGTCCAAGACCTTCCCCACAAGCTCCGGCTGCGAGGCCCGCAGGATCCTCCCGCGCCGATCGAAGATGATGATCTTCTCGATATCGGGGTCCTTGCCGACCTCTTCCAGGATGCGCTGCACATCCTGGCTGCGCCCCTCCCGCATGGCCACGTGGATCCCCCGATCAATGGCCTCGGTCAGGGCCCGGACCTTGTCCTCCGTGGCGTGGAGCATGTGTTGCCGGTGGACGGTCAAGGTCCACCAGGTGGACAGCGCGATGACCACGCCGACCAGGAGGACCAGGGCGGCAACAAACTTGAACTTCAGGCTGTGAACCATCGGGTGGTGCCCATCAGCGCGTGGGGCCTGGACAGCTCTCTTGGCAAGCCGGGGGCCCCGTGAATCTCTTCCGGGAGGGTGGCGCTTCCGTCCACAAGGGCGTGCCCGCGCGGGGACCTTAACGGCGATCCAGCGCCGCCTTCGTCTTGACCAGGCCCGATTCCAGCAGGGCGATGTGCTCGTCCTCCTCGGCGGCGAGTTCGCGGTAGATCTCCCGCTCCACCCCCTCTTCCAGGGCCTCGACCTGCGTCAGGAAGAAGGCGCGGGCCCGCCGCTCCATCTCGATGGCGCGCTCGTAGAGGGCCACCAGGCGATCCTGGGCCGGGACGGCCTCGATCCCCTCCAGCACGATCTGGCGGATCTTGGGGTGGGGTGTGAGGTTGGGATCTACCTCGAGGTGGGCGTGGTACTTCTGCGCCAGACTCTCGAGATGCTCCCGCTCCATCTCACTCAGGCTGGCGAAGAGGGCCCGGACGTCGGGATCGGTGGCCTCCTTCGCCGCCATGGCGTAGAAGGTGTACGCGTTCATTTCTGCCTGCAGCGCCTGCCGGATGGGCTTCAGCCTGGCGGGCTGGTCAAAGGCATAGTCCTCCACGATCTCCAGGGTGCCCCCGCACATCTCGCAGCGTCCGAAGGGAATCACGAACCCCTTGGACAGCTTCCGGCACTGCGCGCATTTCCAGGTATAGGTCACGTCGGCGCAGCAGACGTAATCCTCGTCGATCGTCTGGTGGCACTTGGGGCAGGTGCTGGGCATCTCTCCTCCTCTCGCCTATGGCGTATGGCTCCCTCCCGCAGGTGCAAGCATCCGCGCTCGCTCTATGGCGTATGCTCCCGCTCTTGCCATACGCCATATGCCATACGCTATATGCCCGCCTTCGCGGCGGAAGCTACGACCGCCGCCTCTGCGGGCCCCAGGCCCAGATACTGGAGCATCCCCTTGGCCGCGCGCCGCCCGGCCCCCAGGGCCAGAATGACCGTGGCCGAGCCGGTGACGATGTCCCCCCCGGCGAAGACCCCGGGGATCGAGGTCATGCCGGTCTGCTCGTCCACTTCGATGTACCCCCACTGGTTGGTCTTCAGCCCAGGGGTACTTTTCGCGATGATGGGATTCGCCCGGGTTCCCAGGGCGTAGATGACGGTGTCCACCGGAATCTCGAAATTGGTCCCGGGCTGCTCCACCGGGGCGCGCCGGCCCGAGGCGTCCGGCTCGCCCAGCGCCATCCGGATGCATTCCATGCCGGCCACCCAGCCCTGGCCGTTCCCCAGGATCTTCACCGGGTTGGTCAGCCACTGGAAATCGATCCCCTCCTCCATGGCGTGGTGGAGCTCCTCGGCCCGCGCGGGGGATTCCTTCTGGGTCCGGCGGTAGACCACCGTGACCTTCTCCGCCCCCATCCGCAGGGCGCAGCGGGCGCAGTCCATGGCGGTGTTCCCCGCGCCGATCACCGCGACCTTCCGTCCCATGCCCACGGGCGTGTCGTATTCGGGATGGCGGAAGCCCCGCATGAGATTCACGCGCGTCAGGAACTCGTTGGCCGAGAAGACCCCGTTCAGATTCTCGCCCGGGATGCCCTGAAACTTGGGAAACCCCGCCCCGGTCCCGATGAAGACGGCATCGAATCCCTTCTCCTGCATGAGCTGCGGGATCGTGTACAGCTTCCCGATGACGGTATTCAGCTCGATCTTCACCCCCATCTGCTTCAGGAGTTCGATCTCGCGGTCCACGATGATCTTGGGCAGCCGGAACTCCGGGATCCCGTATTTCAGCACCCCGCCGGCCATGTGCAGGGCCTCGAAGATGGTCACGTCCACCCCGGCCCGCGCCAGGTCCGCGGCGCAGGCGATCCCGGCCGGCCCGGAACCGATGATGGCCGCCTTTTTCCCCGCCGAATCAATCCGGAGAACCTCGGGTTCGAAATGGGCCATGGCGTAGTCCGCGGCGAATCGCTCCAGCCGGCCGATGCACACCGGTTCCGCCTTGACTCCCACGACGCAACGGACCTCGCACTGGCTCTCCTGGGGGCAGACCCGACCGCAAACCGCCGGCAACGGGTTGTCCTGGCGGAGGATCTCGTAGGCCCGGCGCATGTCCTGCTGGGCGATGGCCCGGATGAAGCCCGGAATGTCGATGCCCACCGGACAGCCGGCGATGCATCGGGGCTTCTTGCACTCGATGCACCGATCCGCCTCGCGCAGCGCATCCTGCAACGAGTAGCCCAGGGCCACCTCTTCGAAGTTTCCCGCCCGAACCTGGGGCGGCTGCTCGGCCATGGGCGTCCGGCCCTTGGGGATAGTGTGGATATTTTTCACGGTGGACATGCACGGATCCTTCCGTAAAACGTAAGGCGTACGTCTTATGCGGTGCGTCCCGTCAGCCGGCACTCCTCCTCGTATCGCGTGAGCGACTCCTGCTCCTCCCGCTGGAACCGCCGCTGGCGGAGCATCAACTCCGCGAAGTCCACTTGGTGGCCGTCGAAGTCCGGCCCGTCCACGCAGGCGAACTTCAGCTTCCCGCCCACGGTCACCCGGCAGCTTCCGCACATTCCGGTCCCGTCCACCATGATGGAATTCAGGCTGACCATGGTGCGAATCCCGAAAGGCCGGGTGACATCGCAGCACGCCTGCATCATGGGCAGGGGCCCGATGGCCACGATCTCCTCGGTGTCCCGGTGCGCACCTTCCAGGAGGAGCTGGAGCACCTGGCTGACAAAGCCCTTGTGCCCATAGGACCCATCGTCCGTGGCGATGTGCAATTCGTCGCTCATGGCCCGGAACTTCTCCTCCCAGAAGATTAGGCTCTGGGTGCGGAACCCGATGATGGAGATGGTGGTGCTGCCGAGTTCCTTGTAGGCGCGGAGCTGGGGGTACACGGGGGCCACGCCCAGACCACCCCCGACCAGGATGACCTTGGAACGCCTCTGGATGTGGCTCGCCTCACCCAGGGGCCCGATGAAGTCGAGGATCGACTCCCCCTCCTGGAGCTGCATCATCTCCCGCGTGGACTTCCCCACCGCCTGGATCACCACGGTGACGGTACCACGTTGGCGATCGAAGTCGGCCACGGTCAGCGGAATACGCTCCCCCTGCTCGTTCATCCGGACCATCAGGAAGTGCCCGGGCTGGGCAACGCGCGCCATATCGGGCGCCTCGACCTCCCACATGTAGGTCACCGGCGAATAGACTTCCTTCTTGACGATGCGGTATCCGGTGCTCATGCCCTCTCCCGTTCCCCTGCCGCCCGCCCGCTGCCTGCTGCCGTCTGCCTACTGCCTGCTGCCCGGCCCGCCCAGGAGGCCCAGGGCCCGTTCGGCCGCCTGCCTGCTCTCCGTCAGGATCGCCTCGGCCAGGTCCGGGTTGTGCAGGCCTTTGGCCTTCACCACCACATCGAAGTCCTTCCGCGCCTTGGCCAGGAGGACCGCGGCAGCCGCCACGTCCCGCCGGGCCTTCTTCGCCTCCGCCATGCTCGCCTCGGCCTTCCCCAGCGCTGCCTTCGCCGCCTTCTCGGCGTCGCCCACCTGCCCCTGCCACATGGCCACCATGTCCTTGTAGCCCTTGTCGTGGCACTCCGTGCACTTCTCCGCCTGGGCCGCGACGGAATGCTTCTTGGTCAGGTCGTGGCAGCCCACGCAGTCTACCTTCCCGGCCATCACGTTCGGGTCCTTCTTCACCGGCAGGGCTGTCTCCAGCGTGGCCGAATAAAGTGCCGCTTGTGCGGCATGGCACCGGGTGCACTTATCGTTGGCGGCGCTATGGTGACAGGCCTGACACCCCTGGGCAGTGATGGTCACGGCCTTGTGCTTGTCCGGGGAATGACAGTCGGTACAGACCGCCCCGTATTCGAAAAAGTGCTTCTGGTGGGGGACCGTGGTCCGTTTTTCGAATCGCACCTCGGGCTTGAAAACTACGCCCGCTTGACTGTGGCATAGCGTGGCGCAGTAGCCGCCCCGGATCAGGTTTTCGCGGGGCAGGATGATTGCCGCCTTGCCCAGGAGCGTCATGACCCGGTTGGCCCGTGCATTCACCCCCTGAAGCAGGTCGGCGGCATAGAAGATGTTGTGGACACCCTTCCCGTGCTCCACGAACTCGTAGTTGAACTCCGCCTCGGCCAGCAACCGCTTCGCTTCTGACATCGCTTTGGGGTCCTTGACCGGCTCCGCCATCGCCTTGCGCGCCGCCTCCAGCTTGGGCTTCAGATCGGCCAGCATGGTGTCCATGGCCAGCTTCCAGGTATCCAGCATGCCGGCGTAGAGCTTCCCGTGGCAGGAGACACACGCCGCCTCGGAGGCCTCGAAGGTCCGTCCGGTAAACTGCGCGCGGTGGATGTCCTCGGCCTTGGGGGTGAGGTGGCAGGCCACGCAATCCACCCGCGCCGTGTACATGTGGCTCGGGATGCTGGGGGATCCCTTTCCTCCCACCCCCAGGTACATGGCGCGCTGGCCGCTGTGCTTGGCCTCGTGGCAGGCATCACAGCCCACGGCCAGGGGCTCCTTCCTCGTCTGGATCCGGTGCCTAATCTCGGTGTGGCAGCGAGTACACTCGATATTGTGCTGGGCCACGTGGAGGTCGTGGAGGAACTCGTGGTCCTCATACTTGGCCAGCTTCTCCGGCTGGTTGTGGCAAGTCAGACACCGCTCCCGAGGCGCCTGGCCATCACCTTGGATGGCATCCAGGTGGCACTTCTGGCACTGCGTGCCCCGCTCATCCACGAAATTCTTGTGATTGAAGACAGTCCCGCCGGCGAGCTGGATGTCCCCTTGGGGGGGGAGGTGGCACAAGGGGCAGCCGCCGATGGGGTGCAGTTCCCTGGCACCCCGCTGCCCCTTGAAGTGACACAGGAAGCACGTCGTCTCTGTCACCTCGATGTGGGTGCCGACGACGATCTGGGAGTGGCAGCTCGTGCACCGAAGTTGCCGGCCGCGGCGGGGCTGCTCCAAGTGGGGCCGGTGGTCGAAGATGATGCCGCGCTTGAAGGTGGCCTTGCCCGCCAGGAGGCGGGTGGAGTGGCACTGGGAGCGCAGGCAACTGGCGTCCTCGATCTCGGCGAAGGGTTTGCTGCTGTAGGTCTGGGTGGCCCACTTCGCCACCTGGGCCAGCGCCTGCCACTTCACCCACAGCGTATCCCGGAATCCCGGCGGGTAGTGGCAGTCCACGCAGGGCACGAAGTTGTGCCTGGAAGTCTTCCATGCCGTGTAATACGGCTTCATGATGTGGCACTGGTTGCAGAGCACGGGGGATGTGCTGACCTTATAGGCGGTTCCAAGCAGGACCAGGGGGATCAGAACGGCAACCGTGCCGACGACTTTGAAGAACCGGGGGCGGATGTGCAGGCGGTCCTGGCGGCCGGGCGGAGGCACGTGCAGCCCCCAGAAGGCCATGAATTTCTGCCAGCGGGTCTCCAGGCGAAGGTCCGGGTCCTGGCCCAGGAAGGCCCGCCAGAACTTTCGAGCGCCTCCCGGCTCACCCGATTGAGGTGTCTCGGGCATTCCTTCCCCCCCTCCACTCGTGAGATCGCCGTCTAACACATAACATCCCACGAGGAGCAACCGCAAGCCTTGCGCATAGGTCGGACCAAGAAGGTCAGGAGAACCACACCTTTTGGATCAGGATTCAACCCAGACATTGCACTTGAACCGCAAAGAACGCCGGGTACCCAGCCCACACGGGTAGCTGGCCCGGTGGGCTGGGTGCCAACGGCGTCGCCGTTGGTGCGCAGAGAAACCCCCGGTAATTCCGGCCCTCGAAAGTGAAAATATGAGGGTCGATCTGGAAAATTCTTAACAGTCGAGTCTCCCGGATTTCTGAAATATGGTGGCCCTTTGCGGTCTTTGTCCCGCCTTTGGCGGGATTTGCGGTGAAATGTTTGGGTTCAAGAGGCGGGCGGATGGCAGGCCTTGCAGGCGGCGCGATCCACGGCCAAGGCCTTGTGCTTGCTCGCCGAATGGCAGGTGCCGCACCCCGCCCCCGAATCCACGTGGAGCTGGTGCGGGAGTTTCTTGCCGTCCAGCATCACGTCCGCCTTGAAGGGCAACCGCTGGTGGCACAGCGGGAAGCAGTAGCCGTCCCTCTGCCCGATCAGGTCGTCGCGGGGAATCGGCTTGGCCTGGGGATCGAGGGCGGCGAGCAAGGCGTCCACCCGGGCCGCGCCGGCTTGGAGGAGCTTGACGGCGTACTCCACGTTGTGCTCCCCCCGGCCATCCTTCACGAACAGGTATGCCTCCCGGGCATCCTTCAGCGCCGTGGCGTGCTGCCTGGGGAGGCCCTTCCCCGCGACCCGCTTCTCCGCCTCGGTGAGGTAGCTGGCATACCCCTGGACCAGCTTGGCCATGTTGGCCTTCCAGTCATCGTACATCTTGTCGTAGCCCGGGCTGTGGCAGGTGACGCAGGCCTCGCGCTGGGCGGTGATCCGGGCCTCGTGGGACAGGACCGCCCCCTTCTCGGTCACGTGGATATGGCAGCCGGTGCAACTCACCTGCGCGGCAAACATCCGGCTGGGCAGGTCGGGGATAAGCTTCCCTCCCGTCCCGATGTACATCAGCTTCCGCAGGCTGTGCTGCCGGATGTGACAGCTCTCACACCGGACCTCCAGCGGTTCCACCAGCCGGACCTTGCCGTGCTGGATGGGGGCGTGGCACTCCTGGCAGTCCACCTTGTGCCGGGCGATGTGATTCTCGTGGAGGAATTGGACATCCTTGAGCCGCTCCTCGCGACCGATGTGGCAGGCGGCGCAGCGCTCCTTGGCCACGGCCGCGTCTCCGGTGACCACCTGCACGTGGCACTGGCTGCAGGCGACCCCGATCTTCAGGTACGACTCGTGGCTGAAAGAGAAGCCCGCGTGCTCCACCAGCTTCTTGGGCTTCCCGTGACACGTCTCGCACCCGGTCACCGCCTGCCCGGCGCCGGCGCCCTTGAAGTGGCACGTGTAGCAAACCTGCTCGGTCACGGTCACGTGTCCCTTCTGCACGATCTGGTTGTGGCAGCTCGTGCACCGGAGCTGGATGCCCCGCGGCATGGTCTTCAGATGGACCTGATGATCGAACCGGATGCCGCCCCGGAAGGTCTCCTGGGTCTTTAGCAGGCGCTGGTCGTGACAGCCGCCCGCCAGGCAGCTCTTGTCATCCACCTCGACTCGAGGGCGCGGATTGTAGGCACCGCTCAGGTACCGGATGGTCGAGGCCGCCACCGCGACGGAGCCATAAGGGTGGCACTGGACGCAGTCCACGGCGGCATGGGTCGAAGTCTTCCACTGCTCCACGTAGGGAGCCATGTAGTGGCAGTTGGCGCAGAAGGCGGAGCGCTGGGCGACCTGGGAAACGGCAAAATTCAGCACCAGCACCAGGATCACCAAGGCGGCTCCCAGGGCCCCTAGGACCTTCACGTGCTTCCGCAGGAGTTCCCACAGATCGCGAAGGAATGCGCGCATGCTCTCCTCAAATCAGTTGCTAGCTCTCGGCTTTCCCCCTCACCCCACACCTCTCCCGTCACCCGTTGCATTGGGAAGAGCAACGGGTCCCCGGGAGAGGGGATCAAAAAGTGTGCCCCTCTCCCTCGATGGGAGAGGGCGCGGGTGAGGGTGGTATCAGGGATTCATGCATAATCCGGGCTAAGGGGATGCCCGCTCCGGGGCTCCCGGCATCTCCTTCCCCGCCGATGGGGGCGGCGGGGAATCCGCCGCCACCGGTGCCGTGGCTTGCGCCAACGCCGGAATTCCCGCGGACACACCGGGGGGGATAACCCGGGTTGCCACCAGCTCCTCGTACTCCAGCGGGTGGTGCCGGCGCATCTCCTCCTCGCTGATCTTCCCGGTGAACATCGTCCAGGTCATGGGGAAGTGCTCGGGGTTCAGGTGCACGTTGTAGAAGTGCCAGATGATGATGGCCAGTGTGGCCAGGAGACCCTCGTCACTGTGGGCTTCTCGGGCGATGTCGGCGGCGAACTTGGGCAGGTACTGCAGGGACGTCTCCAGGAACCACAGGATCAGCCCCGAGCCGATCATGATGACCATGCCCCAATACACCGCCCAGTAGTCGAATTTCTCCACATAGCTGAAGCGACCGAAGCGGGGCTTCTCGTCGGTCTTGCCCAGGAAGTACCGCAGCATCTGGAAGAGGTCCGTGACGTCCTTGGACCGCGGCAGCAGCTCCCAGAAATCCCGGCGGCCCTCCCGGAAGGCCGCCAGGTACAGGAGGTGATACGCCCCCACAGCGATGAGGCCGACGGCGCCGATCCGGTGGATGAGGGTGCTCATCTGGACACCGCCTACCAAGTCAAAGAAGAGCTGGGACAGGCGCGCCTCGTGGAACTTCAGCGGCAGGCCGGTAAGGATGAGGATGAGGCAGCTCACCAGCAGGATCATGTGCTGGGTCCGGAAGTTCCAGCCAAATCGCTCGAACTCCCGGACAGCCGGGACAGGCATGGTCGGCGTCGGGACAGCCCGCGCCAGGATCTCTGCCGTGAGCTCGGCCTTGACCCGGGCGATGCGGGTCTGAATCTCGTCCACCAGCTCCGCCTTCAGGCGGGCCACCACTCGCTCCCGGAGCTCGTGGCTTAATTCCTCCTTCAACTCCTCCTCGACGGCCTGACGAATCTCATCCTCAAGCTCTCGCCTCAGCGAGTCGGGAACTTTGACCTCTCCCCCTTGCGCCACCGGTGTGTCTTGTCTCTCTGTGTCCATAGCTAGCGCGGACGCAATCGCTGGCGATCCATATCTTGCTCCTCATGCCCCTCTCCCTGTCCCTCTCCCCGCCAGCGGGGAGAGGGGAAGGGTGAGGGGGCTAATGGGCCGATCCGCGCCGCCGGAAGCGGCGGAAGAGATCCAGGCTGATGTGAGCGACCAGGCCCACCATCACCAAGATGGTCAGCCACTTGAAGAAGAGGCTCACCCAGTAGACCGCCCCTGCCTCCTTCTTCGTGGGGTCCACGTGAATCCTGCCCTTGGCATAGTTCACGTTGGCCCCCGTGTGGCACTTCCCGCAGGTCTTGGGGATATTCTCCGTGTGCACCGCCGACTGGGGGTCATCCGAGGGCCGAATGTCGTGCACCCCGTGGCAACTGGCGCAGTTGGCCACGGTCTTGCCGCCGTACTTGATGGCGATACCGTGGAAGCTCCGCCCGTAGGTGGCCACCTGCTCTGTTTTGATCCCGTACTTGCCGACGATGGCGACGGAGGCGTGGCAGCGGGAGCAGGTCTCGGGCACGCGGCTGATGTAGGTGGGCGATTCCGGGCTTTCGTGGGGACGGATCGTATGCTCGCCGTGGCAGTCGGTGCAGACGGCCGAGTCCGCCTTCCCGCCGACAAAGGCCCTCCAGTGAACGCTCTCGCGGTAGTCGCTGAAGACCGCCAGGTGGCAGCGGCCGCAGGTCTCGGGGATGCGGGCCTTGTTCATCTGGGAGGCGGAGTCTTTGGGGGGACGGATGTCGTGGTTGCCGTGGCAGTCCTGGCACACCGGCGCCTTCGTCTTCCCCGCGGCCGCGGCGACGCCATGGACACTCTTGGCATACTCCACGTAGATATCCTTCTGCGGGGCGCCCACGGGATTCCCTTTGAAGTGGCAACGCGTGCAGCTCACCCGCTTGATTTCGCCCCGGTGGGGGATGGCGGTGATGTCGCTGTGGCAGTCGGTGCACGTCCGCCCGGCATGGGCCGAGGCCTTGAGCAGCTTCTCGTCCACAAATAGCGAGACGACCCGCCCGCTGGGAAGGGTCTTGCTAAGTGTCGGTTTCCCGTGACAGACGAGGCACTTGGGCACGGCTTCGGCCCCCCCTGCGAGGAACAGGAGCGCGAGCATGACGCCCAGGGCGAAGAGGAGCCCCTTACGCCCTGCCATCGCCATCGATCACCCCCGCCTTTCGCAGCCGCTCGTACTCCAGCGGGTGTCTTGCCTGGAGATCCGCCAGGCTGATCCGCCCCGTGATCCAGGACCAGTCCATGGGAAACACCTCGGGCCGCAAGTGGACATCGTACACGTGCCACAGGAAGAGGACCAGGAAGATGACGACGCTCTCCCCGCCGTGCAGAACCGCCAGCAGGTCGAAGGCCCACTTGGGCATGACGGCCATGGCCTCCGTGGCAAACCAGAGGGCCAGGCCGCTGACGACCATGGTGGCGCCGGCCACGAAGAAGGCCCAGTACTGGAACTTCTGCCGGTAATCAAACCGGTCAAAGGCCGGCCGCTCCACCGGACGCCCCAGGTTCAGCCGCATGACCCCCAGGAAATCTCGAAGATCCTGCCGCCGGGGTCGCATGTGCATGAACTGCGCGTGGCCTCGGTCGGTGAACAGGATGTAAAGGAAATGGTATCCGCAGGCAGCCATCAGGACGCCGGCCGCCCACCGGTGGATCACCCCGCGCCCCTGGACGCCCCCTTCCAGCCAGAGCAGCCAGCGGCCGATCCACACGTCGTGAAACAGGAGGCTGAACCCCGTGACCAACAACACCAGGGTGCTGAGCATGAGGAGGGCATGCTGCACCCGCTCGTTCACCGTGAACCGCTCGACCCCCGCCTTCCCTGTCACCTTGGACCCCTTCGCGCCAGGGCCGGACGCCGCGCGCCTACCGGCCGCGCCGGCGGCGGTATCCGTAGATCTCCATGGCCATGTAGCCGAGGAAGCAGAGCATCAGGATGCCGATGAACCACGTATAGAACGTCCGGACGAAAAATACCCCCGGCGCGCTCTCCTTGGTCTTCTCGATGTGAACCCGGCCCTCGGCGAACTTGGCGCCCGCTCCCGGGTGACATTTGCCGCAGGTGGCGGGAAGATTCGCCTTGGCGACGCGGGATCGGGGGTCGGAGGACGGCCGGACATCATGGAAGCCGTGGCAACTGGCGCAGTTGGCGGCCTCCAGGTTCCCGAACTTGGCGGCGATCCCATGGAAGCTGTCGGCGTAAGTCTCCTCCCGCTTGGTCGCCAGGCCGTACGCCTTGACGATGGGCTCGGCGGCGTGGCAGGCCCCACAGGTCTTGGGAATGTTCCGGGGAGCCACCTTCGACGCGGGATCCGTGGGCGCGGCGATGGTGTGTTCGCCGTGGCAGCCGGTGCAGGTAGGGGCGTCCCTGACGTCCTTGGCCAGGGCCACGGCATGAATGCTGTCGCGGTACTCTGCCAGGATCCCCTGGTGACAGGACCCGCAGGTGCCGGCCACGTTCAGGCGATGCACCGCCGATCCGGGATCGTCGGCCGGCTTGAGATCGTGGGTCCCGTGGCACCCCGTGCAGGTGGGGGCGACCGCCAGCCCCTTCTTGGCCACGGCCTGCCCGTGGACGCTTTCCCCGTAGGCGCGGATGACGAGGACATTCGGCATCTCCGGGTGGCGGGCGGTGATCCGGGTATCCGCGTGGCACTCCATGCAGATCTTCGCCTGGCGGAGCGGCTGGACCCGGGACTCGGGATCCTTCACGGCCACGATGTCGTGCCCGCCGTGACAGCGCTGGCAGGTCGGGACATCCGCGTCCGCCTTGGCCAGGCCGCGCCCATGGATGCTGCTGGCGTAAGCCTGCCCCTCTCGCTGGTGACAGGGGGTACACGCGGCCCGCGGAAGTTTCGCCTCGTGGGGCAGCGCGCTGATCCCCGGATGGCAGCTTGTGCAGGTGACTTTGGCGTGGCGCGAGCGGGCGAGGACCGCTCGGTCCACGTACATGGTCCGGCCGCGTTCCCCGGGCTGGGCTCGCGTCAACGCCGGATCCCCGTGACACCGCAGGCATTCCCGGTCGCTGGGGCCCGCTGTTCTCTCTCCTGCCGATGCTCCAACAATCGCCAAGGAAAGCAGAAGGCCAAAACAGAGATTTCCGGCTACTGCCACGCGGGCCGCATATGGTGTATGGCGTATGGCTGGAAAGACCGCGTGACTGCCAGCTGCCTGCTGCCAGCTGCCACCAAGCCCCTCACGCCTCAGCTTTGACGTCTGACGTGTTCCGTTCACAGTTGCCCCTGCTGCCGCAGCCGCTCGTATTCCCTCGGGTGCTCGTGCCGAAGCATGTCCTCGGAGATCTTCCCGGTCAGCCACGTCCAGTTCATGGGGTAGACGTCCGGGTTGAAGATGACGGCGTAGAAGTGCCACACGAGGATGGCCAGGGTGGCCAGCCAGGCCTCGTAGTAGTGCACGAGCGTCGCCAGGTCCAGCACCCATTTGGCCAGGTACCGGAGGGTGACGTTTTCGAACCAGAGCATGAAGCCCGTCACCCCCATGACGACGGAGCCCCAGATCACCGCCCAGTATTCCGCCTTCTCGACGTAGCTGAAGCGGTCGAAGCGCGCGGGCTCGCTCCGGAGGCCCAGGAGGTAGGCGAAGTTCTGGACCGCCTCCTTCATGTCCCGGGACCGCGGGAGCACGGCCAGGAGTTGGGAATGCCCGCGGCGTGTGAGAAGATAGGCGACGTGCCAGAGGCAGGCCAGGACCATGACCACGGCCGCGCCCCGGTGGACCCAGCTCCTCAGGGCGTATCCCTTCTCCAGCGCGACGAACCAGGCGAAGAGCCAGGTGTCGGGGAACTTCAGGGCAAAGCCAGTGTAGACCAGGATGATGAAGCTCACCGCCAGCAGACCGTGCTGCCAGCGCTCTGACAGCGTCAGGCGCTCGACCCAGCGCTGGGGCCCCTGGCCGTGGCTGATGTATTCGCCGGAGGAGACCGTCGCCGGACCGCCCCCGCGCCGGCGGTACTCTCGCCGCAGCTTCCGGAAGAAATCCAGACCGTTGTGCAGGCTCATCCCCGAGATCGTCACGGCAATCAGGAGGAGGTAGAAATTCCGAACGTAGTACAGGATCGGCTCTTGGCGAGCCGTGAGGGCCACGTGCACGGCGCCCTTGGCAAAGTTCTCGCCCGCGCCGGGATGGCACTTCCCGCACGTCGCCGGCAGGTTGTCCTTGTGGATGGCGGACTTGGGATCATTCGAGGGGCGGATGTCGTGGACCCCATGGCAGCTGGCACAGTTCGCCGCCACCCTGGATCCGCCGCGCACCGCCAGGCCGTGGAAGCTGTCGGCATACGTCTCCAGCCGGCCGCCCGGGATCCCGTACTTCTCGCTGATCCCTTCCGCCTCGTGGCAATGGGCGCACGTCCGGGACACGGACGCCACGCTCACCCGGGAGGCGGGATCGCGGGCCGCCCGGATGGAATGCTCGCCGTGGCAGTCGGTGCATACGGGGGACTTGGTCACCCCCTGGGCCATGGCCGTGCCGTGGACGCTCTCCCGAAACTGCCGGGATTCCTCGGCATGGCACTTGCCACAGGTCTTGGGGATGTTCTCCCGGTAGATGGCGGATTTCGGATCGTTGGCGCGACGGAGGTCGTGGCTCTCGTGACAGTCGTTGCAGGTGGCCGCCGGCTTCCCCGCGGCCACGGCGCGACCGTGCACGCTCTTCTGATAGAGCTGGTACGCCTGGGGAATCGGGATGTGCCGCCGCTCGACCAGGGCGCGATCGGCGTGGCAGCGGCCACACGTCTCGGCCGTGCGGGCACGGTAGGTGGGCGATTCCGGATCCGTGTGACTCCGCAGGCGATGGGCCTCCCCATGGCAATCAAAGCAGAGCGAGGCGTCCTGGATGCCCCGGGCCAGCGCCTGGGAATGCACGCTGCCGAGATACGCCTTGGTGACGGGTGCATGACACGCCTGGCAGGGCTCTGCCCCCAGTGTGGCGGCGGGCGCCACCGTATGCGTTCCGTGGCAGTTCTGGCAGGCGACCCGGGGAGTGCCCTTGTTGCGGCCGTGGATGCTGGACACAAAGGCGGCGGCCGCCTCGGCGTGGCACCGCTGGCAGGCGACGCGAGGCAACTTTTCCGCGTGCGGCACCCCGGCGATGCCCTGGTGGCAGGCCGTGCACGCCAGGCTTCCATGCACCGAGGCCCTCAGGAGCGCTTCGTCCACCCCCCCTCTCAACGCTTTGTCTGCATGGCAGCCGAGGCATTCCTCGCTGGTGGGACTGGATGGCGGGACAGCAGGTTTCGCCGCCGCCCGGGCCTCGGCCGCCATCGGGAATAGGGCGAGAGCCATCGCGGCCAGGACAAGCCTTCCCACGGTCCCTTCCATTGCGCACCGATCCGATCGGGTTCCCAAGTCCCTAGGAGGGTCAGCAACTAGCATGCCGCCAGGGCTATGAATGGTAAACTGAATGGCTCCGAATAGTCCAGTCCTCCGAGGGATGAATCCCACAACACTTACCGGCCTCTCGGTGTCAGGGAGATCCAGGGCTCACGACGGAGGCATTGCCGTTGCCCACAGAGTTGTCTCATCGGATTCCTGGGGTGTGCCTTTTGCCACGGAATCCATCCCAGAAAGCACCGAGGCCCATCCGGGTGAACCGGGTGGGCCTCGGTCTCAACGGTGAATGGTTGCCTGAGGACAGCGGCTAGCCCTTCTTATGGCACTTCGCGCAGTCGGCTTGCTCCTTCACACTGAAGGCGGCCTTGCCATCATGGCACGTCCCGCACGATTGGCCCTTCTCCATGTCCGCCATCTTGGGAGCACTTCGCTGGCCTTTGGTCATCTTGAAGACCTTCACATGGCAGTCGGTGCACTTCGGATTCTTCGCGGCGTGCTTCTCGTGACTGAAGACGACTTTCCCCTGGGCGCCGCCGGCGAACTCGAAGTCCGCGGGACCCTTGGCCTGGGCCCACGCCTTCTGGACCAGGATGGCACCAAGGAAGGCAATCAGCCCGACGACAACCGTGAGGACCAGGGTTGACCTCCACGTCAGCCTCACTCGACTCACCTCCTCTCAGCTTCGGTCAATGGATTCTCCCCCCTGCCGGCCGGTCTGTCGGAGGTTTGACGGCCGGTCCCATCCAGGTATTCATCCCACGGCAATCGAAAATGAAATCCCGACAACTGACAACGGAAAACCGACCAACCGGATTGATCGGTTGTCAGTTGTCCGTTTGAAATTTTGCATTGGCGGGGCGTCACACTCCTCTCCGATCAATTTCCCGGATCTTCAGCACCAGCCCCACGATGGCCACCAGGATGATGACGACGGAGACCCAGAGGCCCCGGTGCCGGAACCTCAGGTCCTCCATCGCCTTGACGCCCTTCTCATGCATCCTGTTGGCGATCTGCACCCCCTCCTCCGACAGCTTCTTGATGGGAACCGGATCGAATTGATGCACGGTCGCTCGCGTCTTGAGCAAGGCGTCGGTCGCCCCGCGCAGCTCGAACTTGGCCTGGCTGACTTCCATGCCGGCGTGCTCGGCCCGATCCAGGATCTCCGTGGCGCGCTGGACGGCGCCACGCAACTCGTCCAGAGAGGCCCGGATGGCCGCGGCCTTCTGGTAACCTGGGGACTTGGCGTCATGGCAGTTGACGCACACCGCCTTTTCGTCGGTCCCCACCATCGTGTCGCTCGGCCGCAACACATCATGGTTGTTGTGACAGGCCACGCACGGGGCGAGGCCCATGGCGGCGAAGGCCCTCTTGTGGGGGCTCTGGTTGAAGAAATCCGCCGTCAGGCTGTGACAGATCCCGCAGATGTTGGCCACGGAATCCACGCCCGGCGGTGTGGCCCCGTGATTGCCGTGGCAGACGTTGCACGTCGGCGCCGACAGATCCCCCTTTTTCGTCAGGGCCTCATAGTGCACGCTCTGCTTGTACTTGTCCACGACGTCGGTGGCCAGCTTGTAGCCCTGCATGTACTTGGCGTCCCCGTGGCACCGGCTGCAGGTTTCCACCACCTTCACCGGGTACGTCCACGCCTGCTGGTCCTTGATCGCCCGGATCTTGTGGACGTCGTGGCAACTGATGCAGGTGGCCACCTTTTGATCGCCCTGCCGCAGCCTCTTCCCGTGAACACTGGTGAAGTATTCCTGGACCTGGTCCACCCGGATGGTCGGATTGAACCGCTTCATGTAGGCCGCGTTGCTATGGCACCGGCCGCAGAGCTGCGGGATGGCCTCGTGCCGCGGCTTGCCGATGAAGCCCTTGGCCCGGTTCATGGAACCCTGAGGGTCGAAGTTCTTGGGATCGCCACCGTGGCAGTCCTGGCAGAGGATGCCCTTGGCCAGATGGATGTCCTGGGGAAACTTCTCGGCCGGCGGCGTCACGCGGGGATCGCCGATCCCCTGGTGACATTCGATGCAGGAATTCCCTTCCGGCGGTCTCTGCGCCTCGGCCCGGCCGCCGGCAATCCAGAGCATCGCCGCGAGCAGTATCAGGCCGAGCCTCCGCCAGACGCGCCGCATGCTATTTCCCTCCAGGCGCCACGTAGCCGAGCACGCTCAAGACGACAATGTAGGTCACGATGCCCACGCCGATCCAGAAGAAGAGCGGACTCTTCTCCCCCCGGGCCGTCTTCCGGTCCAGGAACGGGACGAGCAACAGGAACAGTCCGCCCACCCCGAACCCGAGCACTCCTAGCACCTCGCCGTCGATCGGCCCGATCTTGGCGGGGATGTACTTCAGGGTCTGGAACATGTACATGAAGTACCACTCCGGCCGGATGCCGGCCGGCGCGGGGGCGAAGGGATCCGCCTTGACCCCCAGCTCCCAGGGGAAATAGGCTGCCAGCGCCCCCAGGACCGCCAGGGCCGAGAGCCAGCCCACCAGGTCGCGCAGGAGGAAGTGGGGGATGAACGGCATTGTCCGGATGGGCTGCCCGCCCTGCTCGATCTCCAGCGGGACGCTCATGCCCTGCTGCTGCACCAGGAACAGGTGGATGCCCAGGACGACGGTGGTGAGGGCCGGGAGGATGGCCACGTGAATCCCGTAAAACCGAGACAGGGTGGCGCCGGTGACGTCATCGCCCCCCCGGAGGACCCGGGCGATGAGGTGCCCCACCAGGGGGACCTGGCCGGCCACGTCGGTCCCGACCTTGGTGGCGAAGTAGGCCAGCTCGTTCCACGGCAGCAGATACCCGCTGAACCCGAAGAACAGGAAGATCCCGAAGAGGGCCATCCCGGTAAGCCAGGTGAGTTCCCGCGGTTTCCGGTAGGCCCGGGTGAAGTACACGCTGAACAGGTGAATCATCATGGTGGCGACCAGCAGGTTGGCCGACCAGCTATGGATCGAGCGGATCAGCCAACCGAACTCCACCTCGGTCACGATGAACTGGACGCTCTCGAAGGCCTCCTCGGCGCTGGGCCGGTAATAGAGGAGCAGGAGAATGCCGGTCAATACCTGGATGACGAAGAGGAAGAGCGTCATCCCGCCGAAGTAGTACCAGATGGTATGCCGGTGGACCGGCACCACCTTGTGCCGGATGAGTTCGCGAAGCCCGGAGAGGTCGATCCGCTCCTCGATCCAGGCGTTGGCGGCCTTGACCAGTTCGGCAAGAGAGCGCGGGAAGCCCCCCATTCTCAGGCTCCCTTGCTCACGATGACCTGATCTCCCTTGACGTTGACCTTGTACCCTTCCAGGGGGCGTGGGGGCGGGCCGCTGACGTTCTTGCCGTTGAGGTCGTAGATCCCGTTGTGACAGGCGCACCAGATGTCCTGCTTCTCCTCGCGGTACTGGACGGTGCAGTTGAGATGCGTGCAGGTCGCGGCGAAGGCGCGCAGCTCCCCCGCTGGCGTCTTCACCAGGATGCCCGGCTGGCTGCCGAACTTGAAGATGCGGCCGGAGTTCGTCTTCACCTCGGCAGGCTTCCACGGAAGCGTGACGCTGGCGATGGTCGGTTCGCCGCTCTTGGGCGGGATCAGGAAGCGGACGACCGGATAGAGCATCCAGACCGCCATGGCCCCGAACCCGCTCCCCATCAGGAAGTTGACAAACCCTCGCCGCGAGCTGGTCACCGTCTGCATGCTGCCTCCTGTGTCCACCCGGATCCTCGTCGTCTCGCGTCACCCGTAACCCGGATTATTCGTGAATTCGTTTCCCAGGTCGGCACGGCCCCCTCACCCTTTCCCTCTCCCACACTGGGGAGAGGGGATCAAGAATTCTGCCCCTCTCCCTCGACGGGAGAGGGCCCGGGTGAGGGTGGCAACAGGGTTTCATGCATAATCCAGGTTAGGCGCCGGCCACCGCGGCAAAGGCCTCCCGCGCCGCCGCCAGCGTGGCCTCCAGATCCTCGCCGCTGTGAGCTGCGGAGACGAACGCCGCCTCGAACTGAGATGGCGCCAGGCTCACCCCCCGCGCCAGCATCGCGCGGAAGAAGGTCCCGTACCGCGTCGTGTCGGCCGTCTTGGCCGCAGCGTAGTCCGTGACCGGGACCCCCGTGAAGAACCCCGTCAGCATGGACCCCACCCGGTTCGTCTGGACGGCGATCCGGGCCGCGGCCGCCGCCTGCCCCAGGCCGTCCGCCAGCCGTCTCCCCTTGGTCTCGAGGTCCGCATAGAAGCCGGGGGCCATGAGGAGAGTCAGCGTCTCGATCCCGGCCGCCATGGCCAGGGGATTTCCCGAGAGGGTCCCGGCCTGATAGATGCCGCCGAGGGGCGCGACCTGCTCCATGATGTCCGCCCGGCCTCCGAACGCCCCAACCGGCAGGCCGCCGCCCACGATCTTCCCCAGACAGGTGAGGTCCGGTCGGACCCCGAAGACCTCCTGCGCCCCGCCCCGGGCGATGCGAAAACCGGTGATGACCTCGTCGAAAATGAGGAGGGCCCCGTGCCGCTGGGTGATCTCCCGCAGCCCGGCCAGGAACCCCGGGTGCGGCGGGATGACCCCCATGTTGCCCGCCACCGGCTCCACGATCACCGCGGCGATCTCGGTCCCCTGCGCGGCGAAGACCCTCCGGACCGCCGCCAGGTCATTGTAGGGGAGCGTCAGGGTGTGCCGGGCCAGATCGGCGGGCACCCCCAGGCTGTCGGGAACACCAAAGGTGATGGCCCCGGATCCCGCCTTCACCAACAAGCTGTCGGCGTGCCCGTGGTAGCAGCCCTCGAACTTCAGGATCGCGTCCCGTCGGGTGAACCCCCGTGCCACCCGCACTGCGCTCATGCAGGCCTCGGTCCCCGAACTCACGAAGCGCATCCGCTCCATGCTGGGAAAGGCCGCCTGGACGAGCTTGGCCAGGCGCGTCTCCAGTTCCGTGGGCGCCCCGTAGCTCGTGCCGCCTTCGGCCGCCTTCTGGATCGCCGCCACCACGCGGGGATGCGCGTGGCCGAGGATCATCGGTCCCCACGAGCCCACGTAGTCGATGTAGGTCTTCCCATCCACGTCGGTGATCCGGCTGCCGCTGGCGTGGGCCACGAAGAAGGGATCGCCTCCCACGGCCCGGAAGGCGCGCACCGGGCTGTTCACCCCGCCCGGGAAGAAGCGAGTGGCCTCCGCAAACAATTCCCTGGACCGATCACCCATGCAGAATCCCCCTCCAAAGATGGGCCGACGGACGGTAGGCGGGCGTATTAGACGCGACGCGGCCCGACCCTGTCAAGGCCGGGGGGAATATGTTTCGAGGACCGAACAACAGGGAAGGGACGTTAGGGATCCTGCTGCCGCAGGAGTCGGGCGGCATCGCGGGCAAAATACGTGAGGATCAGGTCCGCGCCGGCACGTTTGATCGCGGTCAGCATCTCCAGCATCACACGCCCTTCCTCCAGCCACCCCAGGCGCGCCGCCGCCTTGACCATGGCGAACTCACCGCTCACGTTGTAGGCGGCGACGGGGACGCCAAACTCCGCCTTGACGCGCCAGAGGACGTCCAGGTAGGCGAGGGCGGGCTTGACCATGATCATGTCTGCCCCTTCCTCCAGGTCCAGGGCCACCTCACGGAGCGCCTCGTCGGCGTTGCCGGGATCCATCTGGTACGAGCGCCGGTCGCCGAACTGCGGGGTCGATTCGGCCGCCTCGCGGAACGGGCCGTAGAAGGCGCTGGCATACTTGGCGGCATAGGCCAGGATCGGCGTCTCCTCGTAGCCGGATTCGTCCAGCGCTTCGCGAATGGCCCCCACGCGGCCATCCATCATGTCCGACGGCGCGACCATGTCGGCGCCCGCCTCGGCGTGCGACACGGCCGTCCGCCCCAGGAGCTCCAGGCTGGGGTCGTTCTTGACGCGGCCCTCCTCCACCACGCCGCAGTGGCCGTGGCTGGTGTACTCGCAGAGGCAGACGTCGGTGATGACCACCAAGTCCGAGACGGAGTTCTTGATGGCCCGGATCGCCTGCTGGACGATCCCATCCTTGGCGTAGGCCTCCGAGGCCACGGCATCCTTGGTGGCCGGGAGGCCGAAGAGGATCACGCCGGGAATGCCCAGGGCCGCCGTCTCTTTGACCTCTTTGACCAGTTCGTCCACCGAGAGCTGGTAGTTCCCCGGCATGGAGCTGATCTCGCGGCGGACCTGCCGCCCATGGACCACAAAGAACGGCATGACGAAGGCGTCCACCGTCAGGCGCGTCTCGCGCACCATGCGTCGGAATGTCTCCGTCTCCCTGAGTCGCCGCGGTCGGAACACCGGATAGTACATCGCTACTCTCCTCAATGAAAAATGAAAAACTGACAACCGACAACTGACAATGACGGAGGTTGGCCGGTTCTCGGTTGTCAGTTGTCCGTTTTACATTGGCGGTGCCCCCTCAGGATCAGAAGGCCGGCGGAATGAAGCCGCGCGGGGGCACCGCGTCCTCCCGGCTTTCGTGGGTCCTCACCTGAGCCAGCAGCCCCTCCACGTTCACCAACTCCCGGGGGGCCCGGGGGTTCGGTTGGTAGGTGCAGAAGGGCTCCTCCTCCAAGTAGTTCCCCGTGGCGCCCAGAGCCCGGGCCCGGCAGCCGCCGCACAGCACCCGGTACTCACAGATGCCGCAGCGTCCCTGGAGGAGGTTCACGTCCCGGATGCTCTTGAACAGGGGCGATTCCCGGTAGATCTCCACCAGGGAGGCCTGCCGGACACTCCCGGCCAGGAGGGGCAGGTAGCCGCAGCCCCCCACCTCCCCGATGTGGGAGACGAAGCAGAAGCCGAAGCCCGCCATGCACCCTCGGCTGAACCCGTGGGCCGGGTGCGGGCCGTGGGGCGTGGCATGGCCGGTCTGGCGCGCGTGGGCCCTGCGCTCCTGGACCTGCACCCGCTTGTAGTGCGGGGCGCAGGTCATCTTCACCTGGATGGGGGCCGTCTGGGATGCCGCATAGACAAACTGGAGAGTCTCCTCGTATTCCTCCGGCGTGATCTCCATCTGGACTTTGCCCCGGCCCGTGGGAACCAGCATGAACACGTCCCAGGTCACCGCTCCCAGGTCCGCCGCCAGCCGCAGCATGTTGGCCAGGTCGTGGCGGTTGTGGCGAGTGACCGTCGTGTTGATCTGGAACGGCAGGCCTCCTTCCCGGGCGTAGGCCAGCGACTGCGTCGCCTCGGCAAACGCGCCGGGGATCTGCCGGAAGCCGTCGTGAATTTGCGGGGTGCTCCCGTCCAGGCTCACGGAGATGCGCTGGACGCCAGCCGCCTTCAGTCGGGCCACGGTGCCCGGTGTCACATTGGTGCCGCTGGGCGACATCACCACGCGGAGTCCCGCCCGGGAGGCGCGGGCCGCCACCGCAAAGATGTCCTCCCGCTTCAGGGGATCGCCGCCCGTGATGATGAGGATGACCGGCTCCTGGAAGGCGGCGACATCGTCCACCAAACGATACGCCTCGTCGGTGGACAGTTGGCGAGGATCGGGGCGCGGCTGCGCCACGGCGCGGCAGTGGACGCAGGCCAGATCACACGCCCGGGTTGCTTCCCAGGCCACCAAGCGCGGCGCACGGGCGGGATCGAACTTCATCGAGGGACGCCCCCAAGAATCTGACAACAACCTGCCTCCGGCCATCAGCCTGTACCCGACCGCTGGCCCGTACGCCATTCTAAAGAGGGCCAGCGGGATCGGTCAACTCCTATCTCGGCTTTGTCCACACGGAGAGATGCCAACCGCCATGGCGCCAGGAGCGCCGCAGGAAGGCAATCCGGCAGTCCGGCAACTTGGCAATCAAGTGTTCCAGGTTGCCCCGCGTCCCGCGGGGTTGCCTAATCGCCCGCAAGAGTTCGCGGTCTCTCTCCCGCCCGTGGCGGGATTGGCGGTTCCCCCGAGAGCTACCGGGGTGTGGCCGTGGGGACTCTGAGGTCGAGGGTCACCTGCACACTGTTCTCGACATTGAGGGCCGGTCCCTGGGCCCGATAGGTGTACTTCAGGCTCAGCTCCCAGCAACAACTCGTGTAACGAATGCCGGCGCTTTGCTCCAGCAGGGTGGCGGTATGCACATCATACCGGGTCAGGAAATCCAACAGGATCGTCCGGGTGACGGGGATCTCGATGCGACCCACCACCCCATTCACCCGCCGGTCTCGCACGTAGGTGTACCCAGCCTCCAACGTCAGGAGATCCGGTCGCCGCAGTTGGACGCCGGCGTTGATGCCGTCTGTGCGACCAGCCTCGGTGTTGAGGGCCAGCGTCCCCTGAAAGGCCATCCCGGGAACCGGGCTCAGAGCGCCACTGAAGACCAGGTTGGACAGGGTCCGCTCCTGCGCCAGGGAGAAGCCGTTGTTCAGGGAGGCCAGGACGTCTACCGCCTGGTCCACTCGCTCGGGAGTGAGCCCCGTCAGATAGTTGTCGGAGAATTCCCGTCTCCGCGGCTGCAGGTTCCAGCTCTGGATGATGCCCAGGGTCGCCACCTCGTGGTTGCGGACCTCCCCGCCTGCCTCGCGCCAGCGCGCGATCAGTCGGTTCGTGAACTGATAGGTCAGGCGGTTCTGGCCGCTGACAAAGTCCGTGGTGTCGAACTGCGGCAGCGGCTGTTGATCGACCCAGGGGATGTATTGGTAGGTCAGAGCCGGTTCCACCACGTGGGTCAACCGCAGAAGGCCCAAGCCGGGCTCGTCGAACCGCCGGGCAAGACGGGAGGTCAGCCGTTCCCCCAGCTCCACCAGGATCCGGCTGGTGGCGCCCGAGCCTCCGGACTTCTCCGAATAGACCGTCTCGCGCAAGGCCACCCCGCTCGTCGCGTTCAGCCAGGGGGTCAACACCAGAGGCAGCCCCAGGCCGGGGTAGAAGTCGAAACGTGCCGTATCCTCCCGCCGGTTCTGCGTGAGGTACACCGCGGAGGTCTGCCCCTCCACCAAAAGAGGCGTCCCCCCCACCGGTCCGGGAAGCCACTGGAGGCCGATTTCCGGCAGACGCCCGGTCCGTTGCTCGGTGGTCTGGGAGAGGTCACGCGTCACATTCAGCAGTCCCAACAGCATGTACTGCGGGGTCGTCTGGGTGACGAAAACGTTGGAGGGGATGGTCCTCGCCGTCCGATAAAGCACCGGCTCATCCACGAAGGTCTTCTGAAAGGTCTGGTCGCTCACGTACGTCACATCCGCCTTGAGGGTCCAGGCGGGCCTCAGGATCTGGTCATGCAGCCACTTGAACTCGCCCCGGTCTCCCTGCGGCGCACTCGAGGAAATGTCCCTGAGATACCGACCGGTCATCCGCCCCCGCGCATCCTCCGCCAGGATGTACCGGTATTCCGCCATGATCTCGAAGCCCACCTTGGTGCGGTAGATGGGGGTCAGGGTCAGGTCCTGGGAAGGGGAGATGGCCCAGAAGAAGGGTTGCTTCACCACGAAGCCGTCGCTGTTGCTGTAGAGGAAACGCGGGATCAGGAACCCCGTCCGGCGCGGCCCGATGGGATAGGCAGCGACGGGAGAGAACAGGGTGGGAATCCCTTTGATCCAGAAGGAGGCATTCCGGGAGACGATGAAGTCGTCCTGGTACACGGTGGCCTCACTGGCCCGGAATTCCCAATCCGGGGTCTGGGGCTCTGGCTGGCACAGGCGGCACGTGGTGAATGTGCTATCCAGGATGCGGTACTGCCGCTCCCCCTCGCGCCGGATCTCCACCCCGCTGAAGCTTACGCCGGGCTCCAGGAACGCGCTCGCATGGGTGATCACCCCCAGGTTCGTGCGGTAGTTGTACTCCAGCCGATCTCCCTGGAGGCGATTCAGCCCTTCCATGAGGACGACGTTGCCTGTCGCCACCATCACCTGGTCGTCCAGGTCCACGGTGACCTCGTCGGCGAAGAGGGACCGGTTCTCCATCACGATATGGACGTTCCCCTTGGCGATGACCTTTGCCTCGGCCTCGGAATATTCGAGGCTGTCCGCGTCCACCTTGACCGCCTCCCGGAGTCGCTGAAGGCGATCGAGATCCTGAAGGGAACGGTCCTGGGCGTGGCTGACGACGGGGATGAGCAGGAGGAGACACGCGATGACGGCAGCGGGGCGTGCGCGCATGCAGGCTCCGGAAGAGAACGGCGACGCCGCCTTATATCAAAGGCCGCCGGGCTAGGCAAGGCCGATCTCTGCCCCCTCGCGTTTGGCGCAGCACATCACCCGGCCGGGCACGCCGCACGGATCGCCGGGGGAGAGGCTGCGGCCGCGGGAACAATCGCGGGCACGAAGGGCGGCTGGCAGGAACGGGAGAAGCAGGGGGAGAAAGGGTCGCGAGAAATGGCCCGGAGGACGAAGGCGAAACCGTCGTGGGGTGAGCGCGGTCCGGCGATCACATGTAGGTGCGGACGGGAGCCGCCGCGAGTGACTTGAAGACGTCGGGCAGCGTCAGGGAGCCGGGATCCTCCACCGCCCGGTAGCTTCCCGACGGCTTGCCCTTCTCCGAGAATCCGGCATCCACGTGCACGGCGCTGATGGTCGAGGGATCGGAGAAGAGGACGATCAGGATGATGGGATCGGATGCCAGGGACCAGGTGTCCTTGCCGTTGCGCGCATCCAGGCCAATCACCATGGCCTGGGGCTCCTCCACCGCCTTGTGGATGAGGATGAGCATGGGGAAATCGGGATTGCCGCGAAGGTTGACCACGGCGACGGGTTCAAAATTCGCCCGCACCTCCGCATCGAAGATGTTGGGGACCCCTTCAGGCAACGCGGCCTGGCCAGCCGACGCCGGCCCCGAGACCACGGCCAGGAGGACCACGAGGATCGCGAAGTTGACGATCTGTCGGAGCGGGGCACCAAGCGCCGGTGATGCTGTCTGTTGTGTCTTCATGACCCGTCCCCCCTTGCTAACTTTCCGGTGTCTGCCTGGGGACCATGCATTAGCTATGCCATGATTACCAGGATGATCTCAATTTTATCGAACCCTTAATTATCCAATAGTTATATTGCAAACCCATCCGACCATCCTTGACCACCCCTCCACCCCCTGCCTCCAAACTGGCAACCTGGTTCGCCGGGGGGAAATAAGCGAGGCAAGCGACCTTGCACCGACCCTGGCGACCCCTGGGTCTGTCCCGGGCATCTGTATGGTTTAGATGAGGGCAGACTCCAGGACGATGCCGCGATCCAGCATCCGCACCGCCTGGGTCAGGCAGGAACGAAGGGTGTCGGGCAGTTCGGGGCTGTCGATCAGTTGCCGGCCGAGATCGATGAGGCGCCGGAAGGCGCGGATGAGGTCACCCTCGTGCCCCCCAAAGAAGGTCCGGATGAGCCGGGCCCAATCCTCCTCTCCGGCCGTCCACTCGTAGGTCACCGCCATGTAGGTCGTGTGCATCGAAACCGGCAGGTTCACCCGCCGGTTCTGTTGCACGCGAGCGACCTCATCGGCCAGCGCCTCCAGCGCCTGCACTCGCCGTCGCAAGTGCGGGATCCGCTTGAGCAGCTCCCGGGCGAAAAGGGTCTCGGTCTCCCGGGGCTCTTCCACTAGGCAGGACAAGAGGGCCGCCGTCTCCGCCGGCTGGAGCCCCTCGAGGAGGCCCGAGAACGCCACCCGGGCCACGGTCAGCTCGTTGTCGTGGCGGAGCGAGGCGATGAGCCGGCCTTCCGGGCTCAGGCGTGAATCGGTGAGGTATGCAAAGTGCCGCAGCACCTCGACGACCCGCAGGAACTGCTCCCAGTAGGACTGCTCGAGGTCGCGGAGTGTCTGTCCTCGACCTTCCAGCGCCTGGCGGATCCGGTCGGATCGCTTGAGTTGCCGCTCTTGATCGCCGCGGTGCGGGCACCGGTGGCACGGGAGGCGCGAGAGGTCGAGCGCCATCGCCTCCAGCCGCTGCCGCGCCTCGTGCAGGCTCTCTGACCACCCCCCCAAGGCGGGGCCGCCGGCGCCTCCGCGGCGGCGGCCTCCCCTCTGGCCCCCCAGGCCCAGGCGGCGGACGCGCTCCCGCTCTGCCTCCAGCGCCGCTCGTTTCTCCCGATAGGCCAAGAGGTCCGTGATGGCGCAGCACGGGGAGCGGATGCCCTCGGTCTTCGCCAACCGGGTCAGCAGCTCTGCGCGCTCCGCCTCCAGGACCCGGATGCGCCGGCGATTCTGGTACTGGCCGAAGCTGGATTCGATGACCCGGCGGATGGCGCCGGGCTCGCGGTAGATATCCACCAAGAGGGCGGCCGAGCTGTAGCCCACGCGGAATCGGCTCTGGACCGGCTCCGGCTCGCCCGCCAGGAGCTGCCGCACCTCCTCCTCCGCCTCCGGCGCATCCAGGGCGATGAGACACTTGCCCTCCACGTCGATCCCCCGCCGCCCGGCCCGGCCCGCCATCTGGGTCAGCTCGTTCAGCGTGAGCTGGCGAAAGCCCACGTCGGTCCGCTTGCGGATCCCCTGGACGATGACGCTCTTGGCCGGCATGTGGATGCCCAGGCTCATGGTTTCGGTGGCGAAGACCACCTTGACCAGGCCCCGCTCGAAGAGGCCCTCGACCAGCCGCTTCAGCGCCGGCAGGATCCCGGCGTGGTGCAGGCCCGCCCCGCGGCGCAGGCCCTCCAGCAGCAGGCTGTTGACCTCCGTCTCGGGCATGATGCTGGGGTAGTCGCGCAACGTGTTGGCCACCGCCTCGTCCACCTCGGCGCGCCGCTCGGGCTCGAGCAGCGAGCCGCCGTCCTCCAGGAACCGCCGCAACGCCCGCTCGCACCCGGACCGGCTGAAGATGAAGTAGATGGCCGGCAGCCAGCGCCGCTCCTGCAATTGCGGGATGACCCGGTTCGGACTGGCGGGACGCCGGCGCCCCCGCCCGTGCAGGAACCCGCCGCCGTCACGGAGCCGCCTCCGCTCGCCCCGAAAACGGGGCTCCGGGGCGGGCTGGACCCGGCGTCTGGGCGCATCCAGCGCCACGATCTCGCCCTCCTGATGGCACAGCAGGTACTGCAGCGGGACGGGTCGCACCGGGTGATAAATGGCATGGATGGGCCGGTGGACCTGGCTGATCCAGGCGGCGATCTCCCGGAGGTTGCTCACCGTCGCCGAGAGCGCCACCAGCTGGATGGAGGCCGGACAGTTGATGACGATCTCTTCCCACACTGTGCCGCGTCCCTCATCCCCGAGGTAGTGACACTCGTCCAGGACCACCGACACGATGTCCTCCGGCTTCTCGGTGTACAGGAGGTTCCGAAGGATCTCGGTGGTCATGACCAGGACGGGCGCCGTGGAATTCACCTTCACGTCCCCGGTCAGGATGCCGACGAACTCGCTCCCGTACTGGCGGACGAAGTCGGCGAACTTCTGGTTGCTGAGGGCCTTCAGGGGCGTGGTGTAGACGACCCGGCGCTGGGCGGCCAGCGCCCGGTAGATGGCGAACTCCGCGATGAGGGTCTTGCCGGCCCCGGTGGGGGCCGAGACGATGACCGACTCCCCGGCCAGGACCCGGCGAATCGCCTGTTCCTGGAAGGGGTCCAACGGGAAGGGATAGCGCTGGCGGAACGCCTCGAGGAGGTGTTGGTCCTCGTCGGAGAATGGCTCCGGCGAGGGCGCGGGAACGATCGGCGAATTCACCGTCACGGCGTGCCAATCCCGGCGGTCACGGCCTGACCTCGGAAGGGATGCGCCCCTCTCGGGGGGCGGCAGCCGGCGGAGACGTTCCTGATCGGGGGAAAGCCCAGGACAAGTCCGACGCGGGGCGAATCCCGGGGGAAGCCGAGGGAATCACTCGACCGGCAGGCGATGGCGTTTCCGGAACTGCCACGGCGATTCCGGATTGGGAAGGGCCCACAGGCCGTACCTGCCGACCTGGGCCTGGCGCGCGGCCACCTCCAGCCCAATGCGCACCTTGGGGACCGTCAGCGAGGGACTGACCCATGCGAGCCCTTCCTTCACGAGGGTGAGATTCACATCAATGTCCCCGAGCCACACCACCGCCAGGGACCGGCCCGACCGGTCCTTTCCGTACACGTCGAGCCGGACCTGCTTGTCCACCAAGAGGTCGCGGACGTACGCCGCTGCCTCCGCGCCAAAGGGTTGGCCGGGTGAGGCGGGAGTCCCGTTGCGTCCCTCGCGGGGAGGCTCGGGCAATTCCACCCCCAGCAACCGGAATTCTTGGCGCCCGTGCTCGGGGGTCACCACGACGAGGTTCGTGCCGTCCCGGACGGATCGCACCGTCCCCCAGATCTTCGCCTCGGGGGATTCCATCAAAACGGTGGCACCGCCGGTCCCGGATGGCGTGGGTGCGGCCTTGGCCGCCTGGGTCGGTCCCACCCACATCAGGGCGAGCACGAGACCCAGGACCAGGAAGACTGCACGGTGGAGAATCGCCCACGCATGGAAGCTGGCGCCGCGCACCTACTCCTCCAACTCTGTGTGACGGATCGCCAGGACCTGCTCCAAGTTGACAGCCACGAATGAGCGACGGACACCTGACGGGTCCATCGCGTGGGTGAGGGCGATGATTGGAGGCTTGGTGTTCAGGAAATCGATCAACCGTCCGCCGGCGGGCACGGTGATATACCCGCGATACCATCCCTGAGGCGTCAAAACCTCCACGGCCATGTCCTCGCGATTTACCATCATCCCGTCCTCTCAGCAAGCCCGCATTTCGGCCCTGTCTTCTCCCGGCACCCTATCAGACGGCCGCCACTTCCGCCAGGTTCACGAAAAGTAGGCTAACGAATGCAGGATGTCCTGTCAACGGCGAAGACGGTTGCGGGAGTAAGCAGACTTCCTCCGGTTGGATCAAAAGACGGCAGACGGGGTGGCACGTCCGATGCATATGGGTCCCTTAGTCTCCTCTATCCGACCGGCGGGAGCAGAGACTCGCCCTTTCGGTAGCACGGGGCAGGAGGAACGCATGGGCCAGAGCAAGCCCATCGTCATGTTTCGCGAATGCCCATTCTGTGGCTCGACCCACCGAAGCCCATACGTGGACGAACTCGAAAGCATCGTCATGAGCTGTCGGGAGAAGGCCCAGCCCGACAAGCGTGGCGACCTCGACGCCTGGCCTGAGCAGGATACCCTGCCCGTCCGCTGCGAGACCGAGGCCCTTTCCCGCGCCGCCTAGGCCACTGACCCTCCAGAATCCTTTCCGCTCACTGGCGTGCTTCCAATACGGCGCTGGTCGTTCGAAGCTCGTCGCCCCGCCGATAGACGACATCCACCCGGTCCCCCGCCCGCTTGCCCCGCAGGACGAAGACGAAATCCTCGAGGTTCCTCACCGCCTTCCCGTCAAACCGGACGATCAGGTCGCCCGCCTGTAGGCCGGCCTTCTCCGCGGGACTGCCCGCGCGGACCCCGCCCAACTTCACGCCATCCTCCTGCTGCCCGAACTCGGGGATCATCCCGAAATAGGGACCGTACCCGGCGCCGGACCCGCGCGCTCGTGGCGGCGAGGATGGCGCCGCCCGGGCAAAGCTGATGGGAGCCGGACCGTCGGCGACCTCGCGCAGGACACCCGCAATCAGGCGGAGCACGTGTTCCATGCCCGGGGCGTTGATCTTGTCCGGCGTGTCCGACGGCCGGTGATAATCCTCGTGCGGCCCGGTGAAGAAGAAGAGGACCGGCCGGTCCTTGGCGTAGAACGGGGTGTGATCCGACGGACCGTAGCCGTCGCCGCTGGACCTCAGCTGAAGCGCCGTGTCGCGATTGGCCGCCTCCAGCATCCGCCGGAACTCCTTCCCAGTGTCCACACCGAAGACATACAGCCGGTCCTCCCGCAGGCGGCCGATCATGTCCAGGTTGAGCATGGCGACTGTGCGCTCAAGGGGGAAGGGCGGCGCCCTGACGTACTGGGTGGAACCCAGGAGACCCATCTCCTCTCCGGCGAACGCCACGAAGATAATCGTCCGACGCGCCCCCCCGGCCGCAGCGACCGTCCGGGCCAGCCCGATCACCCCCGCCACGCCGGAAGCATTGTCGTCGGCGCCCGGATGGATCTCCCCGAACCGCGAGGGCGCCAGCGACGTCTCCCCGCCATGTCCCAGGTGATCGTAGTGCGCCCCCACCACGACCGCCTGGTCTCGTACTGCCGGATCGGTCCCGCGAAGCACGCCGATCACGTTCCAGGCCGGCCCCCTCTCATGGATCAGCCGGACCGCGATCTCCACCGTGACGCCCGGCACGGGGAATGATCGGGGCGCAAGATCACGGTCAATCGCCTCCTGTAGCTCTCGCAGGGAGCGGCCGGTCCCGGCGAGAATGGATTCGGACACTCTCCGGAGCGCGTTGATGGCCAGGATGCCGCTCTGAGAGACCGAGGTGATTCCGCGGATCGCGAAGAGCCGCTCCGGCTCGTCGCCATGGGCCAGGGGGTTCGTGACCAGGATTGCCCCGCGGGCCCCATGCTCCCGCGCGTTGAGGACCTTGTACCGGACCTCGGTATACCGATACGCCTCAGGCCGCCGGAACGGGCTGGTCGGATCCCGTTCCCGGGGCTCGCCCGACAGGAGAAGGACGATCTTCCCCGCCACATCCAGACCCGCATAGTCGTCGTACTGAAGCTCGGGGGCCGTGATGCCATACCCGGCGAACACGACTTGCCCCTGGACCTCGCCGCTGTCGGAGAAGCTGAACGGGGTGAAGTCCTGGCCGAGCTGATACTCCTGAACCTTTTCCCCCTGTCGCCAACGGAGCCGATTCCCGTCGCCTAGGCGGATCCCCGTCACCACGTCGAAGGTCTGAAAGTATGACCCCGCCTCCCCGCCGGGTTCCAGGCCCGCCCGGCGAAACTCTTCCGCGATATACCGCGCCGCCCGCTCCATCCCGGGCGACCCGGACGCCCGGCCGGCCATCTCGGGGCCGGCCAGGGTCTTCACGACCTTCAGAAGCTCCGTCGCAGATGCACCGGTCTGGCTGGCGGCGAGAGCCGGCCTGGCTGGCGTGGCCGACGAGAGCGGCTGCGCGCAGGCCACCGCCACCAGCGCGACGGCGATCACCAGCCATGGTAACTTCCGGAGTCCATGCCGACCTGCAGTCATTTGGCGATTTCCGTCCGTACGCCGTGTATCCTGGCTTCCCCTGCTACCAGTTCTGAGCGGCGGGCCATCAAGTTGACCTCGACGGTCTCCGGTTTGCTGGCTCTTCGAGGATCTTCAAGATAGTCGTCGCGCAGTACACGCGGCCCCGTTTGGCATCTGTGGTCTGAGTCACGATCCCAAGAGCCTCGAGTCGCTCTACCGCACGCTCTGCGGTCGTGTAGGCCACCCCTAGCCGCTGCGCCACGCGCTTGATCGTCCAATATGGGTTCTCGGCCAGCCGGTCCACCAACGCAGCGGGCACTTTGGAGGAAGAACCCGCAACGGCCATTCGCCACTTCTCCAGTAGCGAATTGATCCGTTCCGCCCGGCTAAGCGCGTCTTCCGCCTGGCGGGCGACGCCGTACAGGAAGTACTCGATCCAGGCCTCCCACTCGCCGCGCTCCGTCACCGCAAGCAGCCGATCATAGTAGTCCCGGCGCGTCGCTTCAAAGAAGGCGCTCAGATACAAGAGGGGCCTCGGCAGTATTCCTCGCTCCACGAGGAAAAGCGTGATCAGCAATCTGCCAATCCGTCCGTTCCCATCCAGGAACGGATGAATGGCCTCAAACTGGGAGTGCACGAGCCCCACCTGAACCAATGGGGGAAGATTGGTTACGTGGAGGAATTTCTCCCAGGCGCCGAGACACTTCATCATTTCGCTTGGCGGCGGGGGAACATAGGTCGCGTTCGACAGGGTGCATCCCGGAGGGCCTATCCAGTTCTGGGACCGCCGGAACTCACCGGGGGTTGCCTGGTTGCCGCGGACGCCCTCCATGAGACGCGCGTGAAGCTCCCGGACAAGGCGCAGAGAAAGGGGGAGCTTCGGAAGGCGCTTGATCCCGTACTCCAGCGCCACGACGTAGTTGGCCACCTCGCAGAGATCCGCTGGGCTCCGCGAGACCACCGCTCCCGCCTCTGCCGCCAGCAACTCCCCAAGAGTGGCCTGCGTCCCTTCGATCCGGCTGGACAAGACTGCCTCGCGACGCACGAAGGGTCGGATCAAGAGATGCGGGTTTGGCAGGCGGCCCCCCTCTCCCGCCAGGCGGCCCACGGCCCGGTCCGCATCCGACAGCGCCCTGACCAATGCGGGCGACCATTCCAGCGCGGGCGGGAGGGGATCGGGAACGAAGGCCATGTACCCTCCTGGACAACGCATCTTCCGTCCCGGGGGGGCTATCTGCCTGTTGCCCTCTCCTTGAGCCTTCGCCACCATGACCATTCCTTGTTTTCGGCGGTGAAAACAGGCCGATCCGTTATTATCGAATCAGTGTCATTTCGCAAATATACCACCTCGCCCGTTTCCGATCCACAGGAAAACTTGCCTCGGCGGCATGCCTTTGATTGCTGTTGAAAATCTTTCGCGTTTTTCTTTCAAATTCCCAGGAGGAAAGGAAGCCGACTTTCAAAGCGAATCCGAGGTGTCCAGCGTGGTCGCCCTCTATCGGCGATTCTTCCTTCGTCTACTCCCGGAAATGTACTTTCCGCCTCCCGTGTTACTAGAACGGCGGGTCTTTGCGATTGACTCGCGACAGCCTCTTCGATAGGCTCGAAGCGGTCCTGCAGAGGGAGCCTTGGCTGACGCTCACAACCACAAAGTCGGTAACAAGGGAGATGTCTGGAAGCACTTCGTTCTCTCCAGCGTCACGGACATCTTGCTTTCAAGACACCCCGCAAGTAAGCCCTTTCTGTACGTAGACAGCCATTGCAGCCTGGGACGGTTTTCCTTGCCGGACAATGGCCAATGGCAGCACGGCATCGGCCTATTTACGATCGCAAGTGGTGCCTTGCTATGCACCCCTACTTTGTTATCGAGCAGACAGCCTTCACTGCGCACCGATCGTATCTCGGCTCCTGGTCCATAGTGCAGAGCCCCCTTCGGTGTCGAAACAGTTGGCCAGCGTGAAAGGGTTCTGTCGGTCTGATGGATTCGATGCGGTTCTCTCCATCGCATCTGCTGATTTGTTTTTGGTCGATCCTGCTTACTCGGAGCATCGAGAGAGAGACTAGAATCGGGTTCAAGAAGTCGGTGCAAAATTCTTGAAGCGAAAGGCCACAGCAATCATCTGGTATCCCATCTTCATCAAGGAGCGACCGCTGGACAACCTCCGTGGCGCGGTCCTCGCCGAGGTTCGGTGGCCCGCCGGTGGCGCGCACCAGGTACCGCGCGCCTGCGGTGTAATCGCTTTTGGAGATGCTTCAGAGGTTCTCCGCGAGCGACAGAGGGACTTGGCGGAAATTGCCACGGTGCTTGGCGGCACTTCCTGTGTGGGGAATATCCGCCCCTAATAAAACGCCGCAACCGACTGGGTTGGCATCTTCGGGTTCCGTGGCACTCAGGTGTTGCAGTCGGCCCAGCCGCTGAACTTAGTCCTTCGTCAGCCGTCAGACAACCCGAAGCCTCTCTTTCCAGTGCCCAGATTCGCCCGTCTTGGGGACCCGAAGGGAACTCGAAACTGAACTCACTCCGCCGGTCGGGCCAAGTTCAGAGATCGCCGAGGGCCGGAACCGAGGTGAGGGAGAGTGGGAGGCGGATCGGGTTTTCAGCTCACCCGCGGCCGTTGAGAGCAGGGTCTATGAGCTTGGCCCGGGCATCGGATTCACCCAGAGGCATGGCCGTTCTTCTCTCAGATACCCAATTCACTACCTAATTGAATGGACAGTACCTAATTCCCCCACCCCCCCTTCTTTCGCCACTGGGCATTCTGACCCCGCTTCATGCAAGGATTAGGGAATGGTTTGGGAACAGGGGAGGGTGACAACTATTGATTTCTTGGAGTCCCGGGTACCCAGCGCCAGCGCTGGGTGTCCTTGGCGGTTAAGAATTTCGGATTGGGGTCAATCCACAATGGCCAGGACGTAGTTGTCCTGGCCGAAGTATTTCCGGAAAGCCTCGGCGACCTCTTCAGGGCTGACCGAGAGGAGGGACTGACGGTACGTTTCCCAATGGCCCAAGGGAAGACCACGAAATTCGGCAATCCCCAGGTAATAGGCCCGGTTGATGCTGGAGAGCATCCGCATCGCCAGCCGGCCGGCCAGCCCGTTGGCTCGGCGTTCAACCTCTTCTTGGGTGGGCAGGGTCTCGACCACCGCTTTCAACTCGCGCAGGATGCCGGCCCTGGCTCGCTCGACGTTTTGTGGAGCGGTCCCCATCCCGATGAGCAGCAGCGTCCCGCCCTGAGGGAAGCTCACGCCGGCGTCGATGGAGTAGGCGAGCCCCTCCTTTTCCCGCAGCGTCCCGAAGAGCCTCGCCGAGAGGATGGATCCGGCGATCTCCAGGGCGAGCCGCTCCCGCTCGCTTACGACTGGGAGCACCTTGCCGAAGAGTAACTGCACCTGTGGTTTTCCAAGATGCGCCCGCATCTCGCGGATCCCTCGGGTCACGGTGAGTGGTGGTGCGGCTGGTGCCGCGCTTCCCGGCGGAATCGTGCTCAGCGCCTCTCGGGCCGCGGCGATGGCCGTCTCGGCAGGGAGGCCACTCACGATGCTCACGATCAGGTTACCGGCCCCCAAGTATCGCCCCTGGAGCGCCAGAAGTTGCTCGCGGCTCAGCGTGCCGATGGAGGAGGCCGTGCCGTAGATCGGCTCCCCCAGCGGATGCCCGGGGAAGAGGGTCCGGTACAGGAGCCCCTCGGCGACTCGCCGCGGCTGCTGCTCCCCTGCCTCCACGAAGGCGCGAAGGTCCGCCCGGACCTTCTCCACATCCTCAGGTGCGAGGCGGGGCTCCGTCAGGATCTCGGCCAGGATTGCCAGGGCCGGCCGGCTGTGCTCCGCCAGCGCCTCCAGCCGGATGTAGCCGTACTCCCGCGACGTGTAGAAGTCCCCGAAGGGAGTCGTGGGGTCGCCCGCTGTTTCCAGGCGGCCGCCCATCTCCTGGAGGACCCGCGCCAGATCCACAGCCGTCCGCCGCGCCGTCCCCCGCTCCATGAGGCGCAGGAGCGCCTCCACCGATCCTGCCTGGCCGTCGCCCTCGAGCCTTCCCCGGCCTCGGACGAGAACATGGGCGGCGAACACCGGAGAATTCGGGATCTGCTGGGCGATCAGCGTGAGGCCGTTGGGGAGTACCGTCCGCTGGGGAGGTGGGGCGCCCGTGGCCTTTTTTGCCTCCCTGGCCGAATCGGCGGGAAGGAAGACGCTCGCCACATACCGGGGATGGGCGAGACCCCGAGCCGCCACGGCAACCTCCTCCGGACTGACGCGTCCGATGCGGTCGCCATAGGCCCGGATTCCCTCGGCTCCCAGGGCGAGGATGCGGGCCGCCTTTTCCATGGCATAGTAGTGGAGCCGTTCGGCCAAGCGAACCTCCTCCCCCACCAGGCCCTTCTGGATGCGGCGCACGGCACCGGCATCGATCGGCCCGGCCGCCAGGCGCGCCATTTCCTCGTCCACGAGGCATCGGACTGCAGCCTCGTCGGCCTCTCGGGGAAATATGGCGGTCACCTCCAGCCGGGCGAAGTCACGGGCCAGAGAGAAGCCTGCCCCGACCTTGAGGATCCGCGGGGCATCCGGGCGATCCTTCGCCTGCTGGAGCCGCTCGTCCAGAAGGCCCGCCAGCACCTCCCATGCCGGGTAGCGATCGCGTTCCCTCCCCGGCACGATCAGGCTCAGGGCCAGGCGCTTCCGGGTTGCTGGTGTCTCCTCCACGAAGATCTCGGCCCGGGGCGGGGGCGCCGGCACCGCGCCCGCATGGTTCGTGACAACCCGGGGCGCCTGCGAGCCGAAGGCCTGGGAGAGCTTGGCGCGGGCGGTCTTCTGGTCAATGGAACCGATGAGCACCGCCAGCATGTTGTTGGGAACGTAGCGCACTCGGTGGTACTCCAGAATCCCATCGCGGGAGAGGCCTCGGATCACCTGCTCGTTTCCGAGGACCGGATGAGCGTAGGAAGTGCCGCGGTACAGGCGGGCCTTGTGGGCATCCGCCTCGCGCGAGGTGGGGCTGGTCTGGGCCTGGCGGATCTCCTCGATCACCACTCCTTTCGTGACCTCGAGCTTGGCCGCATCAAAGAGTGAATGGAAGAGAATGTCGGCCTGGATGTCCAGCATTCGGTCCAGGAAGTCCGGATGGGCCATCAGAATATAGCCAGTGTACTCCTCGGTGGTGAAGCCGTTCAGATAGCCCCCCATGCCGTACACTTCGCGGAACAGCTCCTCCTTGGTGCGGCGGGCCGTCCCGTCGAACAGGACGTGTTCCAGAAGATGCGAGACCCCCATGGTGGCCACCGTTTCGTCGCGGGAGCCGGTCTTCACCAGGATCAGCGAGGCCACAAGCGAACTCGGGGTCTCGACGACCAGCACCTCCATCCCATTGGGGAGAGTGAAGGTCCCGCGGACGTCCAGGATTTCCGGCCCGCCCACGAACCGGCCCTCTGGGAGCCCCTTGCCGGGAACCACGCAGGCGGATATCAGCAGGATGATCGCTCCCGCCAACGGCAGGACGCGCAGCGTGGCAGACAGCAACCGTCGTAGGCGCATCCGAGAAGCTCCGTTCTGGAGTTTGCTCCTTGCTGCGACATTATAAGTTCACAAGCATCGCCGCTAAGATAATTCGGTCTCGACTCCGCCCCCGGGAGCCGGCCTGAAGGCAGCCGGCCGCACCCGGTGGGTACCCGTGGGCCGCTGCGCCGATCGCCGTGTCATGCCGGTGGCATGACGGCGGCGTGGAGGAGGGCGCAGGCCGACGACCAGGAGCAAGACGGCCCTACGCCGCCGGGGACCCCCTGGGGGCGGCGGCGTTCCGTCGCGGCCCGGCGCCCGAGGGGCGCTCCCGGGGGCGGGAAGCACACTGTGGGCAGAGCTGCCAATCAATTCAGCTAGTTACAAATTAACTTAGCGGCGATGAAGTTCACAAGGAGTCCCTCAAAAGCCCCGCTTGCGAGAACGAGGTCCCCGGCTTGGGTTCAGGACAGGTCGAGGCAAGGCGTGGGGTCAGACCTGACCCCATGCCGGATCAGCGAGGGGGTTTTGGCGGGTTGTGGCTAGTGTTTGACTTCATAAATCCATATCGGGTTTTTTCGGGTATGGATTGCCCGTTGCCAAGGGCGTTTCGCATAGGATCGGTTGGGGCCAATCCACCACGAAGTTCTGAAGTCAAGCACTAGGCCGGCGTCCGAGCCTCGGCTCGCCGCGCCGTGGTGCGAGTCGTGCGGACGGTGTGATAGGACAGGGTCTTCAGCAGGACCGATAGGTCCACGTTCTGTACCTTCACCCCCTCCGGGACGGCAAGCTGTACCGGCGCGAAGTTCAGGATCGCGGTCACCCCGGCTTCCACAAGGTGGTCGGCCACCGACTGGGCGACTACGGAGGGGACCGTCAGCACCGCGATCTTGACCTTCTTCTTGCGAAGGGCGGGAACGATCCGGGCGGCATCCATCACCTGGACCCCGTCGATATGCTGGCCCACCTTGGCCGAGTCGGTGTCGAAGGCCAGGCTGATCCGGAACCCGCGCGCCTGGAATCCCTTGTACGCGATGAGCGCGGACCCGAGATTTCCGGCACCGACCAAGGCGACCTCCCAGTCCTGCTTGAGCCCCAGGATGCGCTCCAGGTTGTGCTTGAGCTCGGCGATGTAATACCCAAGCCCCCGGACGCCGAACTGACCGAAATAGGCGAGGTCCTTCCGGACCTGGGCGGAGTTCAGCCCGAAGCGTTCAGCCAGTTGCTTGGAGGAGACGGAGCCAATCCCGTCCGCTTCCAGCTCCTCCAGGCAGCGCAGATAGATGGAGAGGCGGGTGACCGTCTTTTCGGGGACCTTCACCGGCTTCATGCGCAGCACCCCCTCAGCCCTGGCGGCCCGCCGAGGAACGCTCAGCCCACGAGCGCCCCGACCGACCGCAGGGCCACCTCGAGGAAGCGGGAGGGGAACAGCCCGAGCTGCAGCGTCCCCAGAATCGCAATGAGGACGGCCAGCCCCAAGCCGGGCGACAGACGGCCCGCGGGTTCCACCTCCCCCTGGCCCATATACATCACCACCGTGATCCGGAGGTAGTAGTACACCGAGATCACGCTGTTGAGCACGCCGATGATGGCCAAGCCGATGTAGTTCGCCTGAATCGCCGCGCTGAAGATGTAGAACTTCCCCATGAAACCGCCCGTGGGCGGGATCCCCGCCAGGGAAAGCATGAACAGGGCCATGGCGGCGCCCAGGAAGGGATATTTCAGGCCCAGCCCCGCGTAGTCGTCGATCGTCACCCGATCCCCGTCCTGCCGGGCCAGGGCGATCACCACGGCGAAGGCACCCAGGTTCATGAAGGCGTACGCCACGAGATAGAACAGGACGCTGCCCCCGCCCAGCTTGCTGGCGGCCACCAGGGCCACCAGGATGTAGCCCGCGTGAGCGATGGAGCTGTAGGCCAGCATGCGCTTGATGTTGGACTGGGCGATGGCGACGACGTTGCCCACCGTCATGGTCAGGACCGCCAGGACCCACAGGACCCGGCTCCAGTCCGCCTGCAGGCTGGGCAGCGCGGTCAGCAGGATCCGCAGGAAGGCGGCGAAGGCCGCCGCCTTGGTGCCCGCGATCATGAAGGCCGTCACGGAGGTCGGGGCCCCCTCGTACACGTCGGGCGTCCACATGTGGAAGGGGACCGAGGCCACCTTGAACCCGAAGCCGATGATCAGGAGGCCCGTCCCGAGGATGAGGAGGGTGGGGCTTGCCACCTTGCCCGTGGCCAGCGCCTCCGCCACCCGCTTCAGGTTGATGCTGCCCGTCGCGCCGTACACCAGCGCGATGCCATAGAGGACGAAGCCCGAGGCGAAGGCCCCCAGGAGCAGGTACTTGAGCGCCGACTCGTTGGACTTGAGCTGCTCCCGCAGGAAGCCCGCCAGGATGTAGAGCGCGATGGACAGGGTCTCCAGCCCCAGGAAGATGGTCATGAGATCCAGGCTGCTGGCCATGATCATCATCCCCAAGCTGCTGAAGAGCAGGAGCGCGTAGTACTCGCCGTGCTCCATCCCGAGACGCCGGACGTACGGCATGGAGAGGAGCACCGTCAAGCCCGCCACCAGGAGGAACAGCAGATTGAAGAAGAAGGCAAAGTCATCGGCGGCCAGCATCCCCCCGAAGACCACCTCGGGCCGGCTGCGCCGCAGGATGAGCACCCCGGCCGCAGCCACGATCCCGAACAGGCTCAGCCCCGCGAGGCGCTCCCGCCGCTCCGGGGACATCAGGGGATCGAGGATCAGGACCAGGAGCCCTGTCCCCGCGACCACCAGCAGGGGCAGCACGGCACCCCAGGGGATCGGCGCCAGGCTAATTTCCATGGCGCCGTCCTTCAATTACCCGGGGCCCCATCCCGACCTTCGCCTCCTCCGTCGGCATCGGTCGGGCCCCACCCCGTGGCCCCGCGGCTCCCCGGCTCGCATTCATCATGCGGGGCTCCATCCCCCAGGGGATTTGGGATTGCCGATTTTGGATTTCGGATTGCTCAACTTCGACATTCGAAATTCGATGTTGGATATTCGATATTTCGGCGGGAGACCCAGCCCAGCCCCCTGGCACCTCTGCCGCTCGGTACCGGATGTGCACCTGGGCCAGCAGCTGCTTGACGGAGGCCTCCATCGGCTGGAGGAACGGCCGCGGATAGATCCCGATCCAGACGATGAAGAGGACCACCGGGACCAGGCAGGCGATCTCCCGCGGCGTCAGATCGGGGAGACGACGGTTAGCGTCGTGGGTCACGGGTCCGAACATCACCCGCTGGAACATCCAGAGCATATACACCGCCGCCAGGACGACCCCAGACGTCGCCAGGACGGCATACGGGAGATTGACCCGGAAGGTCCCCACCAGGATCAGGAACTCGCCCACAAAGCCGTTCAGGCCCGGCAGGCCGATGGAGGAGAGCGTGACGATCATGAAGAATGCCGTGAAGACCGGGATGACTCGCGCCAGGCCGCCGAAGTCCTCGATCATCCGCGTATGCCGGCGCTCGTAGATCATGCCCACAATCAGGAACAGGGCCCCGGTGGAGAGGCCGTGATTGATCATCTGCAGGATCGCGCCTTCCACCGCCTGGATGGTCAGGGCGAAGATCCCCAGCATCACGAAACCCAGGTGGCTGACGGAGCTGTACGCCACCAGCTTCTTGATGTCGGGCTGCACCATGGACACCAGCGCCCCGTACAGGATGCCGATGATCGCCAGCCAGGAAAAGAGCGGGGTGAAGTACCGTGTCGCCTCGGGAAACAGGGGCAGGGCGAAGCGCAGGAACCCGTAGGTCCCCATCTTCAGGAGCACCCCCGCCAGGATCACCGAGCCGGCCGTGGGCGCCTCGACGTGGGCGTCGGGCAGCCAGGTGTGAAAGGGGAACATGGGGACCTTGATGGCAAAGGCCACGGCGAAGGCCAGGAACAGCCACGCCTGCGTCGCGAACGGCAACTCGAGCCCGTAGATCTTGAGGAGGTCGAAGGTGAACTCCCCGCCCGGCCGGCCGCCGTTCAGATAGTACAGGGCGATGATGGCCACCAGCATCAGCACGCCGCCCGCCATGGTGTAGAGGAAGAACTTGATGGTGGCGTAGATGCGGCGCGGCCCGCCCCAGACGCCGATCAGGAAGTACATGGGGATCAGCATCCCCTCCCAGAAGACGTAGAAGAGGAGCAGGTCCAAGGCCACAAAGACGCCCAGCATCCCCGTTTCCAGGAGCAGCATGCAGATCATGTACTCCTTCACGGAGGTCGTGATGGCGGTGTACGAAGAGAGGATCGAGACGGCCATGAGGAAGGTGGTGAGCAGGACCAAGAGCAGGCTGATCCCGTCCACGCCGACGAGGTAGTGGACGCCATAGCCGGGGATCCACGGCTTTCGCTCCACGAACTGCATTCCCGGCACATTGAGCTGGAATCCGCGGTAGAGCTGCAGGGAGACCAGGCACGTCAGGACCGAGATGCCAAAGGCCAGGTGCTTGATGAGCGCCTCGCGCTGCCGGTGTACCAGCAGGAGCAGGGCCACCCCCAGGAGCGGCAGGAATGTGACGATCGAGATGATCGGGAGATCACTCACGACTTTCCACCTGACTTGCCCCCTCACCCTCCCCCTCTCCCACAGGTGGGGAGAGGGAAGGAGAGGGGGGGATTATCGCCAAAACGCCAGGTACCCGAGGATGACAACCACCCCGACGATAAAGCTCAGGACATAATTCATGACGTACCCGGTCTGGACGCGGCGGAGCACCAGGCTCCCCACCCGGACGACGGCGGCGACACCGTTGACGGAGCCGTCGATCACCAGATCGTCGAACTGGCGCCACAGCCAGACCGAGCCGTTCCGAATGGGCTCCACGAAGAGCGCCTCGTACAGCTCATCCACGTAGTACTTGTCCAGGAGGACCTGGTAGGCCTTGGGATATCGCTCGACCATCCGAGCCGGGCTTTCCGGGCGCCAGACGTAGAAGCGGGTCGCCATCAAGCCCCCGGCGACGGCGATGGCCAGGGAAAGGACGGCCATCGGCACCTCCCCCACCGCGGCCGCATGGGGCACCGCCCCTTTGGCAGCGGCGAAGACCGGCTCCACAAATCGGTGGTAAACGCCGTGCTCCGGCGGGACACCGACGAATCCCACACCGGCGGAGAAGGCCGCCAAAATCACCAGGGGGGCAGTCATCACGCGGGGCGACTCGTGCAGGTGGTGGGCCGCGTGCGCGTCCACCCGCGAGCGTCCCTCGAAGACGACGTAGTAGCATCGCAGCATGTAGAACGCGGTGAGAAACGCCCCGCCGGCCCCCAGGGCCCACACGACCACGTGCCCTCCCGCGACGGCCCCATACAGGATCTCGTCCTTGGACCAAAAGCCGGCCAGGGGGAAGATGCCGGCGTTGGCCAGCGCCGCGATCAGGAAGGTCCAGGCGGTGACAGGCATGTGCTTGCGCAGGGCTCCCATCTTCCGGATGTCCTGCTCGCCCGAGAGCCCATGGATCACGGAGCCGGAGCCCAGGAATAGGAGCGCCTTGAAGAAGGCGTGGGTCGCCAGGTGGAAGATCGCCGCGGCATAGGCCCCCACCCCGCAGCCGAGAAACATGTAGCCGAGCTGGGAGATGGTCGAGTACGCCACGATCCGCTTGATGTCGTTCTGCACCAGGGCGATGGTGGCGGCGAAGACGGCGGTGAGCCCCCCGATCCAGGCCACGACCGTGAGCGAGACCGGGGCCAGATCGAACAAGGGGGCGGACCGGGCGACCATGTACACGCCGGCCGTCACCATGGTGGCGGCGTGGATCAGCGCCGAAACCGGCGTCGGCCCCTCCATGGCATCGGGAAGCCAGACGTACAGCGGAAGCTGGGCCGACTTCCCCGTGGCGCCGACAAAGAGGAGCAGCGTGATGGCCGTCACCACGACGCCGCCCGCCGGAAGCTGCGCCGGCGCCGAGGCGAAGACCTGGTCGTACTGCAGGGTTCCCAGGATGGTCCAGAGCAGCATGACCCCCAGGGCAAAGCCAAAGTCCCCCACCCGGTTCACGATGAAGGCCTTCTTCCCCGCGTCGGCGGCCGACCGCTTTTCGAACCAGAAGCCGATGAGCAGGTACGAGCACAGGCCCACCGCCTCCCAAAAGACGTACAGCAGGAGGTAGTTGTCGGCCAGGACCAGCATCAGCATGGAGAACGTGAACAGGTTCAGGTAGGTGAAGAACCGGGGATAGTCCGGGTCCTCATGCATATAGCCGATGGAATAGACGTGGATCAGGAACCCGACGCCGGATACCACCAGGATCATGACGGCCGACAGCGGATCCAGCAGGAGCCCCCAGTCCGCCTGGAAGTTCCCGGCCCCGATCCAGGGCGCCACGACCTGGGTGACCCGGCGGCCTTCCGCGGACAGGGCCAGGAGCTCTGCCACCGCGACCACTGACGTGAGCAGGGACAGGCCCACGCTGCCGCAGGCCACAATACCCACCGCCCCCTTGCCGATCCGCCGGCCAAAGAAGCCATTGATCAGGAAGCCCAGCAGAGGCCAGACTGGGATCAGCCACAGGTTGCTCAGCATCGCGACCCTAATCCGCAAAACGTGAAACGTAACACGTAATCGGATGTTACGTTTTACGCGTTACGTTTTACGTTTCACCCTTCACCACTTCAAGAGGTTGAGTTCAGCCACGTCCACCGTCTCACGGTTCCGGTAGATGGCGATGATGATGGCTAGCCCCACCGCCACCTCGGCCGCCGCGACTACCATGACGAAGAACACGAAGATCTGCCCCTCCATCGAGTTGAGGAAGCGCGCGAACGCCAGGAACGTCAGGTTGACCGCGTTCAGCATGAGCTCGATGGACATGAAGATAATCAGGGCGTTGCGACGGGTGGCCACCCCGATCACTCCGGTGGCGAACAGGAACGCGCTCAGCAACAGGTACGCCTCCAACGGGACTTGCATCAGGATCTCCGATTCAATGCAAGACCGACAACCGACAACTGACAACTGGTCAACGGAACAGGCCCAAGCACCATAGAGCTCTGGGAATCCTCCCTCACGTCACTTGGCCGGTTGTCGGTTGTCGGTTTGAAATTTTCATTGGCTTACGTCAGGCGCTTCTTCGCCAGGACCATGGCCCCCACCATCGCCACCAACAGGATGATGGAGGTGATCTCAAAGGGGTACAGGAAATCCGTGAAGAGCAGTCGGCCCACGGTCTCCGTCGTTCCAAAATTCCCGGGCGGCGGCGGCACCCCGGCGACGAGGCGCGTCCCGACCGCCACCCCCAGCTCCACCAAGAGGACCACGGACAACAGAACCGCCACCAGGATCCGACCCCGATCCGGCGCCGCCCAGGGATCCTCCTCGCGCCGGATGTCCAGCAGCATGATCACGAACAGGAAGAGCACCATGATCGCCCCGGCGTACACAATGACTTGGATGACCCAGACGAAATGCGCCTCCAGCAGGATGTAGATGCCCGCCAGGGCCCCCATGGTGATGATGAGGTACAGGGCGCTGTACACCGCATGGCGCTGGACCACCACCAGGACGCCTGCCGCGGCCGCCACCAGGGCCAATCCCAGGAAGAAGGCGAGTTCCACGTTATCCCCTCGGCCCCAGCATGCTCCCGATGGCGGTCGCCGCGATATTGAGCAATGCCAGGGGCAACAGCCACTTCCATCCGAAGTGCATGAGCTGGTCGTATCGGAATCTCGGCAAGGTGGCCCGGAGCCAGATGAACAGGAACAGGAGGAAAAAGACTTTCCCGACGAACCAGACGGGGGACGGGGCGATGGGTCCGAGCCATCCTCCCAGGAACAGCGTCGTGGCCAGGGCAGCCACGGTGATCATGTTGGCGTACTCGGCCATGAAGAACATGGCGAACTTCATGGAGCTGTACTCGGTGTGAAAGCCCGCCACCAGCTCCGTCTCCGCTTCGGGGAGATCGAAGGGGGCCCGGTTCGTCTCCGCCAAGGCACAACAGAAGTAGATGCAGAACCCCAGCGGCTGAATGAAGATGAACCACCGGGGCATCAGGGGAATACCGCGGAACGAGTAGACGCCCTCCTGAGCCTTGACGATCTCCACCAGGCTCAAGGATCCCGCCAGCATGAGCACCCCCACCACCGAGAGGCCCATGGACAGCTCGTAACTGATCAACTGGGCCGAGGAGCGCAGGCCGCCCAGCAGCGAGTACTTGTTGTTGGACGACCAGCCGGCCAGGACGATCCCGTACACGCCGAGGGACGCCACCCCGAAGACGAACAGGATGCCGACGTTGATGTCGGCGATGTGCAGGGGGACCGGCCGGGACAACAGGCCAAAGAGCGTGGTGGTGTCCCCGAAGGGGATCACGGCAAAGGCGATGAAGGCGGGGATGATGCTCAGGCTGGGCGCCAGCAGGTAGATCACCCGATCCACCTGGCCCGGGATCAGATCTTCCTTGAACATCAGCTTCAGACCGTCGGCGATGGGCTGAAGGAGCCCGTAGGGACCCACCCGATTGGGACCCAGGCGCACCTGGATGTCGGCGATCACCTTCCGCTCGACCCAGGTCATGTAGGCCACGGTCAAGAGCAAGGCCCCGAATACCACCGCGATCTTGACCAGCGTGATGATCAAAGTCTCAAGCATCTGCGACTCATTTCGTAATGCGTAAACCGTAATGGAATTACGGTTTACGCTTTCCGTTTTACGTTCCGGGAATGAGCCCGAGCGGCCCGATGTCCTTCCACGCGATCCCCCGGTAGGGTCCCGGCGTCTCCCCGATGGCCTCCCAGACCCGCTCCGGCGCGATGGGGCCCAGATCTCGACCGATGTCGCGGGCCAGATCCCGGAGCACCTCGGGCAGGGACCGGGAGGCGACATGGGGCGTGAGCGCCCGGTGGATCCTCTGGAGACGGCCCTGGAAGTTCGTAAAGCTCCCCTCCTTTTCCGCGAACCCGAGCGCCGGCAGGACGACACGGGCCGTCCCCGTGGTGTCGTTCGGAAGCAGGCTGGAGACCACGAGCAGGTCCAGGTGGCGAAGGGCTTCACGCACATTCGTCCGCGGGCGGACCGACGCGTCCGCCTGTGGCGCATCCCGATATTCCCGGACCAGGTCCTCCTCGAAGATAAAGAGCGCCTTCAGCCGGCCATTCGCCGCGGCCGCGATCATCCCGGACACATCCAGGCCGCCAGGGCCCGGCAGGAGGCCGAGATCGCGCGCCCCGCGGGTGTTGGCGGTCTTGTCGGTACGGCGCAGGATCCCGTCCTCGGAAGCATCGTTGGCGTGGAACTGGACGGGGCGCACCCGGAAATCCAGGTGTGGCGTTCCGAGTGTGTCCCGAAAGAATCGGCGGATCAGAAATAACTCTTCATTGGTCAGCCGGGATGAGGCGACGCACCCCACGGCCTCAGGGCCGTATCCTTCCACGATCCGGCGGATCGCCCGTGCCAGGCGCAGGAGAAGATCGTCGAAGCCCATGGCCACCGACCGGGGACCCAACGGACTGTGCGCCATGGGCGCGTCCGTTGGGTGCCCCTCGCGCCAGGTAGGCACGCGAAGTCGGGCCGGATCACTGAGGTAACCGAAGGTGAACCGCCCCTCGTCACACATCCACCACTGATTAACGGCCGGGTTCTCCCGCGGCCGAATGCGAAGCAGTTCCTGTCCCCGCTGCCGGTGACGGACGTCCAGGATCACGTTGCATCCGTTGCTGCAAAGCGGGCAGACGCTGTCGGTATTCCGCACCAGGTCCCAGGGCCGGGATTGGAACCGGTACTGGCGGCTGGTCAGCGCGCCCACGGGGCACAGGTCGATGACGTTTCCCGCATAGGCGTTGTCCAGCACCTTGCCCGGGAAGAGATTGATCTCGGACCTGTCGCCTCGGGAGAACACGCCCAACTCCCCCGTCTTGGGGATCTCTTGGCAGAAGCGGACGCACCGGGTACACAGGATGCACCGTTCCGCGTCGAAGACGACGTGGGGGCCCAGCACCTTGTGCTTGACCCGCAGCACCTTTTCCTCGGCAAAGCGGCTCTCGCCGGGTCCGTACTTCAAGGTGTAGTCTTGAAGCGGGCACTCGCCGCCCTTGTCGCAGACGGGACAGTCCAGGGGATGGTTCAGCAGGTAGAATTCCAGGACGGATCGCCGAGCCTTCTCCACCTTGGGTGAGTGGGTGTGGACGACCATGCCGTCGGCGACCATGGTGTTGCAGGCGGTGGCCAGTTTGGGCATCCGCTCGACCTCGACCTGGCACAGCCGGCACTGCCCAACGACGCTCAGGCCGGGATGGTAGCAGTAGTGGGGAATTTCGATCCCCAATGTCTTGGCCGCCTCGAGGATGCTCATCGGAGCGGAGACCGTGACCTCCACCCCGTCGATCGTCAGCGTCGGCATCGCCTTATCCAATGGCAATCAGGCGACTTGGCAATCTGGCAATCTGGGGTTCCCAGTCGCAAGGGTGCCCAGTTGCCGGATTGCCCGATGGCCGGATTGCCTTCTAGAAGGCCCCCTTCCCCGCGAACGGGCACGTTCGCTCCCGGATGTGGGCCTCGAACTCCTCCCGGAAGTACTTCAGGTAGCTCTCGATGGGCATGGCCGCCGCATCGCTCAGCACGCAGATAGTCTTCCCCTTCATGTTGTCGCACATGTCCAGCAGCACATCCAGATCCTCCTTGCGCCCCTGGCCGTGCTCGATCCGTCGGAGGACCTTGTGAAGCCAGGCCGTTCCCTCACGGCACTGGGTGCACTGGCCGCAGGATTCGTGGTGGTAGAAGCGCGAGACGATCTCCCCGACCCGGACCATGCAGACGGTGTCGTCCATGACGATGACGCCACCCGAGCCGCTCATGGATCCGGCCGTCGTCAGCGACTCGAAGTCCATGCCCACGTCCAGGTGCTGCTCGGTCAGAACGGGGGCGGACGAGCCACCGGGGATCACGGCCTTCAGCCGCCGGCCGTTGCGGACGCCGCCGGCGTGCTCGAAGATCAACTCGCGCAGGGTAATGCTCATGGGCAGCTCGTAGTTGCCGGGCCGCTCCACGTGCCCGCTCACCGAGAAGAGGCGCGGCCCGGTGCTCTTGGGCGGGCCGATGCTGGCGTACCACTCTGCCCCGTGCAGCACGATGTGCGGGATGTTGCACAGGGTCTCGACGTTGTTGACCACCGTCGGCGATCGGTACAGACCTGAGATCGCCGGGAAGGGAGGTTTCGGTCGGGGCTGGCCGCGCTTTCCCTCCAGCGACTCCAGGAGGCCCGTCTCCTCCCCGCAGATGTAAGCGCCGGCCCCCCGGTGAAGCTGGATGTCCAGATCGAAGCCGCTCCCCAGGATGTTCCTCCCCAGGTAGCCGCGCTCGGCGGCTTCGTGAATGGCCCGCTCCAGTACCCGGGCGCCGTAGACGAACTCGCCCCGGCAGTACAGGAAGGCCAGCCGGGAGCCGATGGCGTAGCTGGAGATGATCATCCCCTCGATGAGCTGGTGCGGCTCCTCCTCGATGAGCATCCGATCCTTGAAGGTCCCTGGCTCGCTCTCGTCGCAGTTGCAGACCAGGTACTTCGGCTTCGACGAATCCTTGGGGATGAAGCCCCACTTCACCCCGCAGGGGAATCCCGCGCCCCCGCGCCCCCGGAGGCCGGACCGCTTCACCAGCTCGATGAGGTCCGCCGGCCGGAACTCCCGGAGCGCCTTGGGGAGTGCCTGGTAGCCCCCGTGGGCGATGTAGGCGTCGATCGTCCCCGGGTAGTTTGGGATGTCCTGGTACTTGGTGAGGATCTTCTCGAACGTCATCCGCAGTCCCGCGTTCCGCTGGGCCGATCAGCGGACGGCCTCGCCGGCCGGGTCCTTGCCCACGGCCTGGAGGCGTCCGTCCCGGAGGCTGTTCAGGAGCTCGTCCAGTTTCTGGGGGGTCATCCGCTCGTAGAATATCCCGTCTATCTGGATGGCGGGCGCCGTGCCACACGAGGCCAGGCACTCCATCCGTTTCAGCGTGATCAGGCCATCCTTGGTCGTTTCCCCCATGCGGATCCCGAGACGATCCTCCAGGTGCCGGATCAACCCCTCCACGCCCAGGAGCGAGCAGGTGAGGTTGTGGCACACGTAGATCATGTGCTTCCCCACGGGTGCCAGATTGAACATGTCATAGAAGCTGGCAACGCTCATCACATCGGCCGGGCTCAGCCCAAGGTATCCCGCTACCCAGTCGATGGCTGCGGGAGAGAGATGTCCCACCTCCGCCTGGACGGCGTGGAGGATGGGGATCAAGGCCGAGCGCTTTTCCGGGTAGCGCTGGACCAACTCGTCACACTGCTGCCGTGTCCTGTCGGATATCATCCCTCGCCCACTCGCTGGACACCCGTCACCGATCGATTTCCCCCAGGACGATGTCCAGGGAGCCGATGACGGCCACGACGTCCGCCACCAGCCGGCCCTCCACCATCTTGGGAAGCGATGCGAGATTGACGAAGGACGGCGGCCGGAAATGCACCCGATACGGTCGGGGACCCCCGTCGCTCACCAGGTAGCAGCCCAGCTCCCCCTTGGGCGCCTCGATGGGCTGGTACACCTCGCCGGCGGGAACGTGGAATCCCTCGGAGTAGAGCTTGAAGTGGTGGATGAGCGCCTCCATGGATTTCTTGAGGAGCGGCTTGGGTGGGGGGACGAGTTTGGGGTCCTCCACGTTGATGGGGCCCGGAGAGAGCTTCTGGAGGGCCTGGGTGGCGATCCGGTGGCTCTGGCGCATCTCCGCCATCCGCACCTGGTAGCGGTCGTAGACATCCCCGTTCTTGCCCAGGGGGATCTCGAACTGGTAGCGCTGATACCCGCTGTAGGGGTGGGCCTTGCGCACGTCGTAGGGGACGCCACAGGCCCGGAGGCCCGGCCCGCTCAGGCCGAGGGCGATGGCGTCCTCCCGCTTGATGGTCCCGATCCCGACGGTGCGCTGGCGCCACAGGGGATTGCGGGTGAGGAGGTCCTCGTACTCCCCGAGACGGCTCGGGAAGACGTTCAGGAAGGCCTGAACCTGATCCTCGAACCCCGGGGGAAGATCCGCCATCAGTCCTCCCACCCGAAAATAGGTGGACATCAGGCGCTGGCCGCTGACCGCTTCGTACATGTCCAGGATCTGCTCCCGCTCACGGAAGCAGTACAGGAAGACAGACATGGCCCCGATATCCAAGGCGTGGGTGCCCAGCCAGACCAGATGGCTCTTGATGCGGGTGAGCTCGGTGAGCAGGACGCGGATCACCTGGGCGCGCTCCGGCACCACGATCCCCAGCGCCTTTTCGATGGCCAGGACGTAGGCCAGGTTGTTACTCAGGGGGGCCAGGTAGTCCATCCGGTCCGTCAGGGGGATGCCCTGCTGGTACCGCTTGCTCTCCAGGCCCTTCTCGATCCCGGTGTGCAGGTAGCCGATGTGGGGCGTGCACCTCACCACCACCTCGCCGTCCAGCTCCAGGACCAGGCGGAGCACCCCGTGGGTCGAGGGATGCTGCGGGCCCATATTCAACGTCATCGTGCGGGTGGTGCTGGTCATGCCGGCTCTTCCTCCCACCATCTGGGCGACGCCTCGACCGGATAGTCCTTGCGCAGCGGGTGCCCCTCCCAGTCGTCGGGCATCAGGATCCGCCGGAGGTCCGGGTGGGCCTCGAAGGGGACCCCGAACATGTCGTAGACCTCCCGCTCGTGCCAGTTGGCCGTCGGCCAGACGTCGGTGACCGTGGGCACCGCCTCGCCCTCATCCACCCGGACCTTGAGCCGCAGCCGGCGCCGGTGTTGGAGCGAGTACACGTGATACACCACCTCGAAGCGCGGCGAGTGCTCCGGGAGCTTCAACCGGTCCACGCCCGTCACGTCCGACAGGAAATCGAAGGCCAGGTCCGGATCGTCGCGGAGGAACCGGCACACCCGCACGAGGTCCGCTGGGCGGAGTATCACGGTGATCTCATTCCGCCAGACCTTCACGTCGAGCAGCGCCCCGCCGAACTGGTCCCGCAGGCGCTGGAGCACCAGGCTCTCGGCCGCCTGCCCCTCTTCCCGCCCTTCCGTCACCCGACTCGCCGCCTCACCCATGCCTTCAACCTTCGCCCCCGTCTCCCCGTCCCCGTGTCTCCGTGTCTCCCCTCCCCCTCTGCCCCTCTGCCCCTCGGCTCCCTAATCCCATTCCAACCCGCCCTTCTTCCAGACGTAGAAGTAACCCACCAGCAGGACCAGGAGAAAGGTCCCCATCGCCACCAGGCCGAACAGGCGGAGCTGCTGGAACACCACCGCCCACGGATAGAGGAAGACAATCTCCATGTCGAAGATGATGAAGAGCATCGCCACGAGATAGAACTTCACGGAGAAGCGCTCCCGGGCGCTGCCCACCGGTTCCATGCCGCACTCGTAGGGCGAGAGTTTCTCTGGGTCGGGTCGGCGCGGGCCCAGAACGGCCGAGGCGACGACCGAGCCAACCGCGAAGGCCGCGGCCAGGACCGCCAGGATGAGGATCGGGAGATACTCCAGGAGCATACCGGTAGACTCAAGCGCCCCGGCGGCAAGGCCGCCGCCCTGCATGTGAAGCAAGGCACATTGGGACACCCAAAAATGGGGGAACCCCGAGCTTGGTCGCGGGGTTCCCCCGTGCCTGGCTACCCGCCGAATGGCTTCACGAAGAAGACAATCAGAGAGATGAGGAGCACGTAGATCGCCAGGGATTCGATCAGGGCCAATCCGATGATCATGGCCACCTGGATCCGCGGGGCCGCAGTCGGCTGCCGGGCGATACCCTCCAGGGCCGCCACGATCGCCCGGCTCTGGCCAATCGCGGCCGCGGCGGAGGCAATCGCCATGGCGAATCCGCCCGTGATGATGCTGATCGCCCCCACAGAGAAAACACCGCCGTCTCCCGCCCCGGCCTCGGCCGCAACGGCCGAGCCGACCGCCAGAAAGAAGGTTCCTGCCGCCAGCCACGCCACCCGTCCGACACGTCCGCCCATCCGCTCCCTCCTTTCCCGTGATCCGTCTGCACGTCCGCCCATCCCCCGGCGCTCCTTCTACACGTCGGAGGTCCGGGCGGGGACGTGTCAGGCGTCCCGCACCGCGGCTCTCAGTGATGCGCTTCCCCGTGCCCCTCCTCTACGGCGCCAGCGATGTACACCATGGACAGCATAATGAAGACGAACGTCTGCACGATGGCCGTGAACAAGCTCAAGGGTAGCATGATGCCCAGCCAGATGAGGTATGGCATGACCAGCCATGCGAGCGAGAGCAGAATCACGATCACGCTCTCCTCGCCGAAGATGTTCCCGAAGAGCCGGATGGAGAGGGACACCGGCCGCGCCAGGTGTCCGATGAATTCGATGATAAACATCACGGGAGCCAACAACGGGATCGGCCCGCAGAAGTGCTTCAGGTAGTTCAGGAGGCCGTGCTTCCGGATCCCGAAGTAGTTGTAGGAGAGGAACACCGTCACCGCCAGGGCCACCGTGGTGTTCCAGTTCGCCGTGGGCGGCTGGAAGCCGGGGAGGTTCCCGAGGAGATTGCTGGTCAGGATGAACAGTCCGGCCGTGCCGATGAGGGGCAAGTACTGGCGTCCCTGCTTGCCGATCATCTGATCCAGGAGGCCATAGAAGGTCTCCATCACCACCTCCACGAAGTTCTGGAGGGGGCCGGGGACGGGACGGAGCGCACGCGTCCCCAGCACTGCCACCAGCAGCAGGAACGCCATGATCAGCCAGGTGAACGTGATGTGGGCCGGCATCCACGCGCCCGGAACGCCGAGGACGCGGAGGAAATTCGGCAACTGCACGATCGGCGCATGGTGGAGCTCGATGTCACGGGAGCCGAACTTCAGCGCGATCAGAACGTTCACGACCACCAGGGCGCCCAGGATGATCCAGAACCCTGTCCCGCCCCATCGCTTCTCGGCCGTTTCCGACGCCATGGCCATCGTCACTTTGCTTTCGACTTGGAGCCCGGAGGGCCCCCGCGGCTCATCATCCCTACGTCCCGGAACAGGTTCAGGAACCCCGCGATGATCCCGAAGAGCGTAAACAGCATCGTCAGCCACGGGTCAGTGCCCAACAACCGATCCAGCCCATACCCAATGGCCAGGCCGATCGTGGTTGCCGCCACCAGGGTAACGCCGATGGTGCTGAGCCGCGCGAGCTGTCTGAGGATCGAGGGTTCTTCGTCGGGCATGGCGCGCCCCCTGTCAGAGACGACCCACAAGGGGGCGAAAAAGCCGTCCTTTTCTATCTGTATATCCACCCGGTGTCAAGCCCTTCTCCCCGCTGACCAGACCATCGAAACAATTCAATCGACCGAGGAGCATCTACAAGAGACCCTAGAAACTTGCGAGGCAACCTAGCGATCTGGCAATCCCGCCGATGGCGGGACAATCTGGGGTTCCAAGTTGCCTGATTGCCGGACTGCCCGATCGGCCAAGCCAGGGGCTATCCTCCGATCCCCACGGCCGAGGCCCGGGCGAATTCGAGGACCGGACCCGGGAAGATGCCAAGGAGCAGTGTGGCAGCCGCGGCCAAGAACAGGCCGAGGTACAGGGCCGTGGACTCGCGCATGGCGATGCCCTCCGGCGGCAGTTCCCGCATGTACATCACCATGGCCACCCGCATGTAATAGTAAAGCGAAATGGCGGAATTGATGACCGCGATGAGCACCAACCAGATGTAGCCGGCCTCCACCGCGGCGGCGAACAGATAAAACTTCCCCGTGAAGCCGCCGGTCGGCGGGATGCCCGTCAGGGAGATGAGGAACAGGAGCATGACGGCCGCGGCCAGGGGGCTTTTCTGGGCCAGGCCGCTGAAGTCGTCAATCTGGTCCCCTCGCACCGTCCCCCGCGCCAGCAGGATCACCATCCCGAAGGCGCCGATGGTCATGCAGGCGTAGGCCAGGCTGTAGAACAGGACCGCCGCCACACCGAACTCGCTGCCCACCGCCGGCCCGATCAGGAGGTATCCCATGTGGGCAATGGTGCTGTAGGCCAGCATCCGCTTGATATTGTCCTGGGCAATGGCGACGATATTCCCGATGGTCATGGTGAGGACCGAGAGCACCCAGAACAAGAGCCCCCAGTCCACCTGAAGGCCAGGCATCGCCAGGAGGAAGACCCGGATCAGGACAGACACGCCCGCCAGCTCGGCCGCTCCGGCCATGAAGGCCACCACTGGTGTGGGCGCCCCCTCGTACATATCGGGGAGGTACATATGGAAGGGCACGGCCGCAATCTTGAACCCGAACCCGGCCGCCAGGAGAACCATGGCCATGAGCAGCGCCGGATTCCGGAAGCCTCCCATCGCTACGGCCCGCGCGATGCCCTCCAGGTTGGTGGTCCCGGCAAACCCGTACAGCAGCACCATCCCATAGAGGATCACGCCCGTGGAGAAGGTCCCCATGAGGAGGTACTTGAGCGCTCCCTCGTTGCACCGCTGGTCCCGCTTGAGAAAGCCGCACAGGACATAGGTACAGATCGCCATGGTCTCCAGGCCAACGAAGAGCGACAGGAGATCGACCGCCGAGGCCATGAGCATGGTGCCCAGGGTCCCGAACAGCAGGAGCGCGTAGAATTCGCCCGCATCCAGTCCATGCTCGTGCAGGAACCGCACCGAAATCAGGATAATGATGCTGGCGCTCAGGAGGAAGACCACCCTGAAGAATCCGGAAAAATAGTCCACCTGATGCAGTCCGCCGAAGGCCACGGCCGGGGTCTGGTAGAACGCCTGGCGGATGACGAGGGATAGGGCGTCCACCGTGCCCAGCAGGCTGACACCCGCGAGCCAGGCTGGATTCCGACCGCGCAGGACAAGGCCCAGCACCAGCACCACGAGGCCGGTGAACGTGATGAGGAGTTCGGGCAACGCCAGGACCAGGTCGGTGGTGGTGACCATTCCGGTCATCGCATCTCCTGAGCGCCGAGAGACTTGGCAATCAGGCGATCTGGCAACCCCGCCGGTGGCGGGGCAACCTGGGGTTCCAAGTTGCCGGGGACTCCCTGCGCGTCCCTGGTTGCCGGGTTGCCGAGTTGCCGGGTCACCTTAGCGCCGAAGGCTTTCCCGGTCGCGCCCTTTTCCACGGTCTGGATCACATTGGTGACGGAGGCCTCCATGGCCCTGAGGAAAGGTGCCGGGTACAGACCGATCCAGAAGCAGAAGACGACGATGGGGACCAGGGTGGCCACCTCCCGAGCATCCAGGTCCCGGAGGGTTTTATTCTCCTCCTTGGTGATCTCGCCAAACATGGTCCGCTGGTACAGCCAGAGCATGTAGGCGGCGCCCAGGACAATCCCGGTCACCGCGAAGGCGCCCCACCACCACCGCACCTGGAAGGCCCCGATCAGGATCAGGAACTCCCCGATGAAGCCGTTCAACCCCGGCAGTCCCATGGACGAGAACATAATGATGGCGAAGAGCGTGGCGTAGACCGGCATCTGTTTCGAGAGTCCGCCCAGCTCCGAGATCAGCCGGGTGTGCCGCCGGTCGTAGATCAGCCCCACGATCAGGAAGAGCGCCCCCGTGGACAGCCCGTGGTTGACCATCTGCAGGATGCTCCCCTGCACCCCCTGATGGTTGAAGGCGAACATGCCCAGCATCACGAAGCCCATGTGGCTCACGGAACTGTAGGCGATCAGCCGCTTCATGTCCGGCTGGACCATGCACACCATGGCCCCGTAGATGATGGCGATGATGGAGAGGACGAAGACCAGCGGGACGAAGTGCTGGCTGGCCTCGGGAAACATGGGCAGGTTGAACCGGACGAAGCCGTAGGTCCCCATCTTCAGCAGGACCCCCGCCAGGATCACCGAGCCGGCCGTGGGGGCGTCGGTATGGGCGTCGGGCAGCCAGGTGTGGAAGGGGAACATGGGCACCTTGATGGCGAAGGAGAGGGCAAAGGCCAGCCACACTAGGTCCTGGAAGCTCAGGGAGACGCCCAGGAAGGTGATGACCGGCGTGTGGGGGTAGGCGACTTTCATCAATTCCACCACGTTGAAGGTGTACGCCCCGAGCTGAGGACCGGCGTAGAAATAGACCGCCAGGATTCCCAGCAGCATGACCACGCTGCCGAACAGGGTGTACAGGAAGAACTTGATGGCGGAGTACAGCCGCCGGTCGCTGCCCCAGACCCCGATGAGGAAGTACATGGGGACCAGCATGACCTCCCAGAAGACGTAGAAGAGGAAGAAGTCCAGGGCCAGGAAGACCCCCAGCATCCCGGTCTCCAGGATGAGGAGAAAGATGTAGTACTCTTTGGCCCGGTGCTGGATGGCTTCATAGGAGCAGAGCACCGCGATGGGCGACAGGAAGGTCGTGAGCATCACCAGCCACAGGCTGATCCCGTCCAGCCCTAAGAAATAGGTCACGCCGATGCTGGGGATCCAGCGCACCTGCTCCGGAAACTGGACCGCCGCCGTGGACCGGTCGTAGTACGCCGGGATGAGCAGCGACACGACGAAGGTCGCCAGGGAGAACAGGAAGGCCAGGTTGCGGATCAGGCGGATCTGGCCTCGCCCCACCAGCAGCAGTGGGATGACCCCTGCCACAGGCAGGAAGGTGATGAGCGTCAAGATCGGGAACCCGAAGACGTTGCCCTGCACCGTCATACTGCCACTCCTTGGCTGCCCCTCTCCCTACGGGCAGGCCACCCAAGCCATCCGGACTGCATCAGAAGAAGAAATACAGGGATACGATCACGAAGATCCCCATGGCCATCGCCAGCAGGTAGTTCTGGATCACCCCAGTCTGGAGCCGCCGGAAGACCTGGCTGCCTCCCTGGATCAGGTCGGCGATCCGGTTCACCAGGCCGTCCACCCCGCGGAAGTCGAACTTGGCCGAAATCTGACTGAGAAACACGGTCAATGCGCTTGAGCCGTCCACGGCCCCGTCCACCCCCCTGATATCCACGGTCCAGGAGCGGAAGCACAGCCACTTCCCGAAATCCACGAAGACCGCGATATAGAGTTCATCCACCCAGTACTTGTTGAGAAGCAGCCGGTACAGCCCGGGGAAGCGGTCCGCCAGCCGGTCCGCCAGTTCGCGCCGACGCATGTACATCTGATAGGCCAGCAGAATCCCGGCGCCCGCGATGGCGACCGAGATCACCGCCATCGTCAATTCGTCGGGCCCGGGGTGTCCGGCCGACTCCGCAGCGGCGTGGAAGACCGGGTTGATGAAGCTGTAATACGGACTGTGCTCCGGCGAGTACCCGAAGAAGCCGGCCACACCGGCGAAGAAGGCCAGGATCATGAGGGGAATGGCCATCACGCGGGGCGACTCGTGGATATGGTGCGCCGCGTGGTGGTTCACCCGCGACGGCCCCTCGAAGACGACGAAGTAGAGACGGAACATGTAGAACGCCGTGCAGAAGGCGCCCGCCGCGCCCAGGGCCCAAAGCCAGCCGTGACCCGAGGCGATGGCGGCGTGCAGGATCTGGTCCTTGGACCAGAAGCCCGCCAGGGGGACGATTCCCGCGTTGGCCAGGGCGCCGATGAGGAAGGTCCAGGCGGTGATGGGCATGTGTTTCCGCAGGCCCCCCATTTTCCGGATATCCTGTTCGCCCGACAGGCCGTGAATGACCGAGCCCGCACCCAGGAACAGGAGCGCCTTGAAGAACGCATGGGTCGCCAGATGGAAGATGGCGCTGGCGTACGCCCCCACGCCGGCCCCCAGGAACATATAGCCAAGCTGGGAGATGGTCGAGTACGCCACCACCCGCTTGATGTCGTTTTGCACCAAGGCGATGGTGGCGGCGAAGACCGCCGTCAGGGCGCCGATGCTGGCCACCACGGTCAGGCTGATGGGCGCCGCGTTGAACAGGGGATTCGACCGGGCCACCATGTACACGCCGGCCGTCACCATGGTCGCCGCGTGGATCAGGGCGGAGACCGGTGTCGGTCCCTCCATGGCATCCGGCAGCCAGACGTACAGCGGGATCTGGGCCGACTTGCCCACCGCCCCGGCGAAGAGCATGAGGGTCAGCCAGGTGACCGCGCTCAGCCCCAGCAGCGAGGGCCGGTTCAGCGCCTCCTGGACCTCCGGGATCATCGGGAAGATCTCCGCGTAATGCAACGAGCCGAAGATCTGCCAGATGAGGAACAGCCCCAGCAGGAATCCGGCGTCCCCGATCCGATTGACCACGAAGGCCTTCTTGCCGGCATCCGACGCCGACTGCTTCTGATACCAGAAGCCGATGAGCAGGTACGAGCAAAGGCCGACGCCTTCCCAGCCCAGGAACATCAGCAGGTAGTTGTTCGCCAGGACCAGGACCAACATCGAGGTCATGAAGAGATTCAGGTACGTGAAGAACCGGGCATAGCCCGGGTCCCCGTGCATGTAGCCGACGGAGTAGACGTGGATGAGGAAACCGACGAAGGTGACGACCAGCATCATGACGGCCGAGAGGGGATCCACTTGGAAGCCGACGGTGGCATGGAAGTCCGCCACCGGGACCCACGAGTAGATGTCCCAGTTGAGGCCCCACCCGCTCATGGCCTGGAGGAAGATCCCGAGGCCGATCAGGAAGGAGAGCCCGGTCGTCCCCACCCCCAGGATATGCGCACGCTCCCGGGTCCACCGGCCGAAGACCCCGTTGACCAGGACCCCCACCAAGGGGAGGACCGGCACCAGCCAGATCAGTCGCAGCATCGAACACCCTAGAACGTAAAACGTAATGGACTGCCCTACCCTCTTCCCCCTTACGTTTTACGTTTTACGTTTTACGTTTTCCGTCTTCCGTCTTCCGTTTTCCGGTCACCACTTCATCAGGTTGATCTCGTCCACGTTCACCGTCTTGAAATTCCGGTACAGACCCAGGACGATGGCCAGGCCCACCGCCGCCTCGGCCGCCGCCACGGTGATGACGAAGATGGCGAAGACCTGTCCCTGGAGCAGTGTTTGGGGAAGGTACCGGGCGAAGGCGATGAAGTTCAGGTTCACGGCGTTCAGCATCAACTCGATGGACATGAGGATGGCGATGGCGTTCCGCCGGGTCAACGCCCCGAAGACTCCCAGGCTGAAGAGGATCGCCCCCAGGACCAGATAGTGGCTCAGCGGAATCATTCTTTCCTCGCCAAAATAATCGCTCCCACCATTGCCGCCAGCAGGAGGATGGACACCACCTCGAAGGGCAGCGCATACGTGGTCAAGAGCGCCCGCCCCAGGAAGGGTGAGGTCTCGGGCAGGAGCGGTGGCGCCGCGGTCATGACCAGCCCCGAGGTGGACGCATAGATCAGGCCGACCAAGAGGCCGACCGCCACCATGGCGCTCAGGATGACCTGGTCGTTCACCACGCGCGCCGTCTTGGACGCGATCCGGCTGGTCAGCATGATCGCGAACAGCAGGAGGATCGTGATCCCGCCGACGTAGATCAGGACCTGCACCGCCGCCAGAAACTCCGCGTCCAGCAGCACGTAGAGGGCCGCCATCCCGCAGAAGCTGAAAATCAGCGCCACGGCCGCCCGCACGATGTTCTTCCCCAGGACCACCACGGCCGCGGCCCACACCGTAAACGCCGCCACTACATAGAAGATGGCCAGCTGGAGGGTCATGAGGCCTTCTCCGCCTGCACCGCTCTGCCCCCGGTGCGAACGACCAGCGCGATGGCGATGAGGAGCAGGATCGCGATCCCCGCCACATACAGGAGGACCTGCCGTCCCAGCACCAAGACCAGCCCGGTCACGATCAGGTTGGCAAAGGCGATGGGCAGCAGGATCTTCCAGGCGAAATCCATGAGCTGGTCCACGCGCAGCCGGGCTAACGTCCACCGCAGCCACATCATGACGAAAATCAGGAAATAGCACTTCACCAGGAACCAGAACAGCCCGAACAGGGTGTGGGCCACCTCTCGGGGCAGCCCCGGAAGCGGGATCCGGGGTCCCTGCCATCCCCCCAGGAACAGGGTGGTGGCGATGGCCGAGACCGTGAACATGTTGGCGTACTCTGCCAGGAAAAAGATGGCGAACCGCATGCCGCTGTACTCGACGTGGAATCCGGCGACCAGCTCCGACTCCGCCTCCGGGATGTCGAAGGGCAGGCGGTTGCACTCGGCCAGGGCGCAGGTGAAGTAGGTCAGGAAGGCCACGATCTGGGGGAAGACGAACCATTGCGGCAGGAACCCGAACCACACGCCGCTCTGGGCCTCGACCAGCTTCCCCATGCTCATCGTCCCCGCGATCATCACCGGCCCCAGCAGGGACAGGACCAGGGGCACCTCGTAACTGACCGCCTGGGCCGCGGACCGCATGGCCCCGAGGACCGAGTACTTGTTGTTGGAGGACCATCCGGCCATGATGACCCCCACCACCACCAGGGACGAGATGGAGACCATGTACAGGATGCCGATGTTGAGGTCCCGGACGATCAGCCCCGGCGCCCAGGGGATCGTCACATAGGCGGCCAGGGCGGCCGCGAACACTACCAGGGGGGCCAGGACGAATACCACCTTGTCGGCGCCCGCGGGGATGATGTCCTCCTTCAGGAGAAGCTTCACCCCGTCGGCGATGCTCTGCGCCCAGCCGTGCCAGCCCCCCACCCGCATCGGCCCGTAGCGCACCTGGATGTGGGCGCTGATCTTCCGCTCCCACCAGATCATGAACATGGCGGCGACGGAGATGTAGGCCAGGATCACGCTCACCACGATGGTCATCACCACCAGCGTGGGAACGAGCCAGGGAATGCCCCACGCCGCCGTCAGGCCATAGAAGCGTTCCACCAGGTCCGCAAGGTTCCCCATCGTTCGTTACACCGCTCCGGAGTCCGGCCGGTCCCCGGCCGCCCTCACCGGTCCACCTCGCCCAGGACGATGTCCACGCTGCCCAGCACCGCCACGCAATCCGCGATGAGACACCCCCGCAACATTTCGGGCAGGGCGCTCAGGTTCACGTAGGCGGGGGAGCGCACCTTGTACCGGTACGGCTTGGGGGAGCCGTCGCTGATGAGGTAAAAGCCGATCTCGCCCCGGGGGCTCTCGTTCCGGGAGTAGATCTGGCCCGCGGGCGGCTTGATGGTCTTGGGCATCTTGGCCATGACCTCCCCGGGGGGGAGCTGGGCCAAGGCCTGCTCGACGATCTTGACACTCTCCTCCATCTCCTTCCGGCGGACCAGGTAGCGGGCCCAGACGTCGCAGGTGTCATAGACCGGGATCTCGAAGTCAAAGCGGTCGTAGATCGAATAGGGGTCGTTCCTGCGAAGATCCCACTTGATGCCCGAGCCGCGGAGCATGGGCCCGCTCACCGCGTAGTCCACCGCCATCTCGGGGGTCAGGATCCCGACTCCCTGCACGCGCTTCTGGAACAGCACGTTATCGGTCATGATGGCGTCGTATTCGGGCAGGCGCTGCTTGAACCACGAGAGGAACGCTTGACAGTCGGTCAGGAAGGTGTCGGGGAAGTCCATGGGCATCCCGCCGATTCGGTAGAAGGCGTAGTTCAGCCGTTGGCCCGTGACCGACTCGAACAGGTCCAAGATCATCTCCCGTTCGCGGAAACAGTACATGAAGATGGTGAAGTTCCCCAGGTCCAGCCCGAAGGTGCCCAGCCAGATCAGGTGGCTGGCGATGCGCTGAAGCTCCGCCAGGATGACCCGCATGTACTCCGCGCGCTCGGGGACCTTCTGGCCCATGAGTCGCTCGACCGCCAGCACGTAGCCGAAGTTCATGCTCATGGACGCCAGGTAATCCAGGCGGTCCGTGTAAGGGATGACTTGGGTGTAGTTCCGGTTCTCCCCGATCTTCTCGTGGCACCGGTGCAGGTAGCCGATGTAGGGGATGCAGTCGGTGATGTACTCGCCGTCCAGCTTCAGCATGAGGCGGAGCACCCCGTGGGTCGAGGGGTGCTGCGGCCCCATGTTGACGTACATCTCCTCCATAGTCTCGCCGGTCCGTTCCATCACGACCGTCGTCCCGATAGGTATGGGCCTATTCATGTTCCATCACCTTATTCCCCGCGGGCCTGCAGGGCCGTCCAGCCCCTCTCCCGGGTACCCCCTGGGTGTGGGAGGGGGAGGGTGAGGGGGTCACGCCGTGGCCGGATGCGGCGGCGTCGGGGGTTTCAGCGGCTTGGCCTCCGTGGCCCCGGGCTTCCCCGCCTCTGCCTTGGGAACCTTTTCCTCGGCGCCGTAGTCCGTGTAGGGCACGAGCCGCTCGTCCGTATAGTCCTTCCGAAGGGGGAATCCCACCCAATCTTCCGGCAGCAGGATGCGCCGATGGTCCGGGTGTCCGTCGAACCGGACCCCGAACAGGTCGTAGCACTCCCGCTCGTGCCAGTTGGCGCTGCGCCAGATGTTCGCCACGGTCCGGATCACGGGGTTGCCCCGGTCCACCGGGACACGGAGATGGACCTTGGTGGCATGCCTGAGCGACGACAGGTCGTACACCACTTCCAGGTGGGTCATCCAGTCCGCGCCACTCAGGCAATTGAAATACTCGAGGCCGCTGTCGCGAAGGAAGCGGCACACTTCCCAGCTCTGTTCCGGCTTCACCGTCAGGCGCACCTCGACACCCTTCACCTCGCCCTCGGTGACGGCCTCGCCAAACCTCGCCTTGATCTGGTTCAGGATCTCTTCCGGCGCCATCTTGGCAGTGGATCAGTGGATTCGTCGATGGGTGAATTAGTGGGACCGACGAGAGACAAGGACATCGCCCTGCCCCGCCAAGAGCCCTTCCCAATCCACCCATTGACTAATCCAACCAATTCACCTCCTCAAGCCCACTCGAGGGCCCCTGTCTTCCAGGCATAGGCCAGGCCCACCAGCAGGATTCCGATGAAGACCATCATCTCAAGGAAGGCGATCAGACCAAGCTCTTGGAAGACGACGGCCCAGGGGAACAGGAACACGGTCTCCACCGCGAAGACGATGTAGACCAGGGCATAGAGGTAGTAGCGGACATGGAACCGGATCCAGCCGATGCCGATCGGCTCCTCCCCGCACTCGTAGGTGGTCAGCTTCTGCGGGTTGGGATTGTGGGGGCGGATGATCCGGGAGAGGACCTCGATGTTCAGGACGACGAACAGGACCCCGACGATCAGGAAAAAGCCGACGTAGGCATAATCCGCCGCCATGGGGCCTCCTCCCTTACGACAAAGGATGGGCGGTGAGCGGATCGCGAAGGCGAGACGAATCCGGAGAGGCTATGTGCTGTGAGCCCTTCCCGTTCACAAAAAAAGCCCTGAAGCAGGGCTGCATGAACCTCGTGAATCATGCTACAAGGTCCGCGGTTTTCTAACACGGGGTCCCAGGACTGTCAAGGGGGAAATCCGGGCGTGAAGCCTTTCCAAACGAGCAAATCCCTCAGTCCTCTCCGTGGGTTCCAATCGCGTGCCATCTCCGGGTGTCACCGGAGCATGGTGCCATGCGTCCCAGCATCAGGCAGGCTCGGCAACGCCTCCCCAGAAGTGCGCGGCGGCCCTCCGGGCATTGGGCGAGGGTTGCCGGTCAGCGGCGGGAGGTCAGATCGCTTTCGCCCGCAGACCGGGAACCCGGGCGGGCGCTAACTTGTTAGGAACATTGCCAATGTCTCCCCGACCCGCCCTTTTTCCATGCCAGCGGGAGGGCCTTGACTTCCCCTGAGCCCTGGGGATAGTATGTGTTTACTTCCCACGGTATTGTTCGTCACCGCGTTTGGCACTTCGGACAGTCGACGGCGGTTTCGTGGATTTGACTCGCTCGGACCTACCGGGAAAGGGGGTGATGAGTGAGGGGAGCGACCTGCCTGTCTGTCTTCGAAGCGCGGGGCAATTCTGCCTCGTATAACCGCTGAACCGCAAGGTTCGTGGGAGGATGCGACCATGGGAAGCGTGGTGATCGTAGCCACCATCGTAGCGGTGTGGCTGGGATATAAGTTCTACGCCTCCAGCATCGACCGGTCCGTGCTCCAGACCGATCCCAACAAGGCGACCCCGGCCAAACTCTACAACGATGGCGTGGACTTCATGCCGGCCAGCTCCAGCGTGCTGTTCGGCTACCAGTTCAAGTCCATCGCCGCCCTGGGGCCGATCGTGGGGCCCATCATCGCCGTCCAGTGGGGTTGGCTGCCGGCCGTTCTGTGGCTGGTCCTGGGCGTCTTCTTCGTGGGCTGGGTCCAGGACTACACGGCGGCGCTGCTCGCCATGCGGAACGACGGGCTGACCATGGGGGGTCTGAGTTACAAGCTCATCTCGCCCCGGGCCCGCACCATTCTCCTGTCGTTCCTCTACTTCTATCTGCTGCTGATCATGGGGGCCTTCGGGGCCATTGTGGCGGGGATCTTCGCGAACCCGAACGTGCCCTTCGGGTTCATCATCCTCACCTTGGCCGGGGTCCTGGCGGGTCAGATGACCTACAAGTGGCGCAAGGACCTGGTGATGACCACGCTCGTCACCGTGGCCATCGCCGTTCTCGGCATCTGGCTAGGGACGACGGAGCCCTTCCGGGCCATCGTCGATACCATCAATGGCGGGAAAGATTCCTGGGTCATGTACAACACCCCCTACGGCCCCATGAAGTTCACCGTGTGGTTCTGGGGAATCGTGGCCCTGGGGTTCTGCTACCTGGGCTCCGTGCTGCCCATCTGGCGCTTCGCCCAGCCGGTCAACTACGTTGCCTTCTGGCTGGTCCTAATGGGGATCGTAGGCTCCATTCTCGGGATCTTGATCCGCATGCCGGGCTACGGGGACTTCCCGGCCTTCACGGGTTTCATGGCCAAGGGAATCATCGCCCCGGGCTGGGACACCCCCCTGTGGCCGATCCTGTTCGTGACCATCGCCTGTGGGGCATGCTCCGGGTGGCATAGCCTGGTCTCGACCTCGGGCACGGCCCGCCAGCTGGAGAAGGAGACGGATGCCCTCCCCGTCGGCGCCGGCGCCATGTACACGGAGTGTGTCTTGGGCGTGCTCTCGGTGACCTTCGCCGTGACCGCCTTCGGCGGCTTTGCCGGGTACAAGGCCCAACTGGCCAAGGGGGCCGGGGCGGTCTTTGCCGGTGGGATGGCCGAGTACCTGAACGTTCTCGGGGTCCCCAAGGCCTTCGGGGGTGCCTTCGGGGCGTCCTTCCTGATCATCATGGCGCTCACCGTCATGCAGCTCGTCCTCCGCTTCATGCGGGTGGCCAGTGCGGAGCTTTTGGGCGAGGCGATCCCGGCCTTCAAGAACGTCCACTTCGGCTCCATCGTCGGGATCCTGTGCACCCTGGTGATCCTCTGGACCGGATTCTGGTCCCGGATTTGGATCCTCTTCGGCGGATCCAATCAGCTTTTCGCGGGGCTGGCCCTGATCCTGATCACGATCTGGCTGGCCTCGACGGGGAGGTCTTACCAGTGGGCCATGTTGCCGGCGATCTTCATGTACGTGACGACCGTCGCCGCCCTGGTGGTGACGGCCTACGTCTCGTTCCAGGCAGCCTTCGCGCCAGGTCTCCAGGCCGCCTTCATCTTCGGCAACCTGGTGGCGGCGGGGATCGGGTTCGTCCTGGTCATCCTGTCGCTGGTCCTGGCCTACGACGCGTTGCAGGCCTTTGGCCGGGCGCGCACGCTGCGACCGGCGCCGGCCCGCGCGTAGGTTCGCCCTCGGTTCGACCACCACGGGCGGGGGCTTCCCCGCCCGTGGTGCTTTGATACGGAACGGGGAGGGGTATCGTGTCCACTGTGAACGTTGAGATCATCGCGCCCCTGATCTCCGGGGCGAAGCACTGCCAACACTGCCAGGACTTCCTCGACGATGCGGGGATCTCCCAGCGCATCCAGGAAGAGGAATTGAAGTCCTATCCCGAGGAGATGTGGCGGGATTACGCCCGGCTGTCCCAGATCGTCCGCGACCTCTCCCAGCGGTACGGGGCCCAGCTTCGAATCACCCTCATCGACCCCCAGAGCCCCATGGGCCTGTGGAAGTCGGTGCGACACTGGGTCCGGACGTACCCCACTTTCATCGTGAATGGCCACGCGAAATATGCCGGCTGGGACGTGGGTCCGCTGGACGCGCTCCTCCGGGAAGGCGGGGCCACGGTCCCCGTGGCGTCATAGCCCTCTCTCTCTCTCAATCCCCTCTCCCGGGGATCCGTTGCTCTTCCCAATGCAACGGGTGACGGGAGAGGGACACAATCTCGATCCCCTCTCCCCCCGTGGTGGGAGAGGGATAGGGTGAGGGGGGCCAGTCGTCTGAGGGAAGGGGGAGTATGACGTGCGACCGGTACTGATCGAGGTGGTCGCGCCGGTCCTGACCGGGTTCTACCACTGACCCCACTGCGAGACGCTCCTGGAGGGAGCGGGGGTGGGGAAGAAAGTGCACAATGAAGAAATCAACGAGTACCCGGAGGACGTGAAGGCGGAGTACTTTCGCCTCTCCGAATGGGTGCGGAGGACGCGGAAGACCCACGGGCAGCGGGTGGTCATCCATGTCGTGGACCCGCAGTCCCTCGGGGGCTTCTGGAAGGTCCTCAAGCACCGCATCCGGCGCTACCCCACCTTTCTCATGGACGGCGGGGAGCGCATCGTGGGCTGGGAGGGAGACCCGGATGGGGCGCTGAACCGGGCTCTCGCCCGGCAATCCGGTTCCGTCCAAACGGAGGCGCGCGCCTGGTTTTGAGACTGCGCATCCTCTCTTCTCTGTGGCCGCCGTCTCCGGCGGCCACATCTGTTTCTGCTCGCCCCCCTGTAGGGGGCCGACGGACAGCAACCGGACCTTCAGCAGGCCATCCTGCTGGAGGCGTCCCTTAGCTTCCTTGGGCTGGGCACGGCGGAGCCGACGCCTTCCTGGGGGCTGATGCTCACGGGCGCCGCCGTGGAATTCGCCGAGCGCGCCCCGTGGATGGCGGTCTTCCCGGGGCTGACCATCAGCGCCGCCGTCTTTGCCTTCCACGTCCTCGGCGGCGCCCTCCGCGACGTCCTCGATCCCAAGCTTCGCATGGCCTGAGGCCGGCCCGTCCAGGCAAACCGCCTCTGCCTCCTTCTCTCCGTCCTTCCAATCGGGGGTCGCCACCATCACCCCCCCAGGCACGATCCTGATGATGCACAGCCCCCGATCCGTGAAACAGGATCAGGAAGGATTTGTCCCTGTCCCCAGAGGAATGCTGCGCGCCTGGCGAAAGCATTTGCTCAAGGCCAGGCTCGGCGCTACCGTTACCCCGTCAGGATCACCGGGTGCGAAAAATCCGGAACGGGAGGACCATGACTCTGCCACCGGGCCAGACGGCGGTGCTTCCGCTCTCTCCGCTCCCCTTCCTCGTCGCCATCTTCTATTTGAACTTCACGTCCCGGGTGGTCCTGGGACCGCTCCTCCCGGTCGTCGAGGACGAGCTGCGGCTGGGGCATGGGCAGGCCGGATCCCTGTTCCTGCTGATGCAGCTCGGCTATTCCCTGGGGCTTCTGGGATCAGGATTCCTCGCGGGGCACTTGAACCATCGGCGGTCGATCCTCGCCTCGACCACCGCCGTGGGACTCACGCTTCTGGTGACGTCCCAGTCCGCCTCGGTGGCCGGCCTGCGAGTGGGACTGATCTGTCTGGGTCTGGCGGCGGGGCTCTACCTTCCCTCGGGAATCGCCATGGTGACTGGCGAGACAAGCCAGACCCGGTGGGGAAGAGCGCTGGCCCTCCACGAGCTGGCGCCGAATCTCGGCTTCGTGACAGCACCGCTAGTGGCCGAGGGACTGCTCCGGCTGGTCTCTTGGCGCGGGGTGCTTGCCGTCCTGGGACTCCTGGCGATCCTGGCGGGAATGCTCTTTGCGCTGTTCGGGCGGGGTGGGAAAGGAAAGCCGCATCCTCTCCAACTCCGGACCGCGACTCAGTTGGGACGCGAGGCGTCCTTTTGGGTCATGGCGGTGCTGTTCGCCCTCTCGGTCGGAACCGGCCTGGGAGTGTATACCATGACGCCCCTTTTCCTGGTGAGCGAGGTCGGCATGGAACGGGGTGCGGCCAATACCGTCGCCGGGCTCTCCCGTGTGCTCGGGATTGGGGCCATCTTTTTCTCGGGAATGCTGGGGGACCGGATCGGCCACCGGCGGGCGTTGACGCTCTTCCTGTCTACGACAGGGGTATTGACCTTTTCCCTGGGCCTATTTCAGGGGCGAACCCTCACGCCGATACTGATATTTCTCCAATCCGCATCGGTCGCGCTCTTCTTTCCGGTCGCGTTCTCTCTGATTGCCCTGATCTTCTCCCCGCCCGTCCGAGGTCTGGCGGTCTCCATGATCACGGTCATGGGCTCCCTGGTGGGAGCCGGCGCGATTCCCTCCGCCCTCGGGCACTGGGCGGAGGCATTCTCCTTCTCCTCGGGGTTCATCCTCCTGGGCGTTGTGACCCTGGGAATGCTTCCCCTCCTGCGGTTCGGAGGGGCTCCGCGCGCTCGCGACGACAAGGGAGGTCGCCCCGGGATGGGGAAGCGCTGAATGGGGAAAGCGACCCGTGCGGGCCGGGTCCCGGCGGTTCAATTCAACCCTGCGTCACTATCCGGGTGGCACGATCCGGTTGCGCAGGACGCCGATTCCCTCGACCTCGGCCTCGATGACGTCGCCCACCGCGAGCCATCGCGGCGGATCGAGGCCAGCGGCGACGCCCGACGGCGTCCCGGTGGCGAGGATGTCGCCTGGCTCCAGGGTCATCCCGGCCGAGAGGACCTCGATCAGCTCGTCGATCCGGAAGATCATGTCGGCCGTCGTGGCCGCCTGCCGGATCTCGCCATTCACCCGGAGGGTGATCCGTAGAGCGTGGGGGTCCGGGAGGGCCGCCTTGGGAACAATCCAGGGCCCCATGGGCGCGAAGGAGTCGAGGCTCTTGCCCTTGAACCACTGGGTGTGCTTCTTCTGGAGGTCCCGGGCCGTGATGTCGTTCAGGATGGTGTAGCCGAAGACGTAGTCGTAGGCCTTGGCCCGAGGGATGTCCCGCCCGCGCCGGCCGATGACGACCGCCAGCTCCACTTCGTAGTCGAGGTTCTGCGTCAGCGGCCAGTGGGTGACGGGCGCGTCATGGCCGGTGACTGCGGTGGGGGGCTTGGTGAAGAAGACGGGGACCGTCGGCACGTCCGCCCCCCGTTCCTTTGCGTGCTCTGCATAGTTTCGCCCCACGCAAAAGATGTTCCGGCCTGGTCGTGGGATCGGGCCGAGGAAGCGAATCCGACCGGACGGACGCACCACCGGGTGACGGGCGGCGACCTGCCAGGACCCGTCCGCCACGTGGCGCGCGGCCGCGCGCAGGATGGCCTGCGCCCTGGCGAGCCCCGCGGAGCCCGCACCGATCAGCTCCCGCATCCCGTTCGGGAGTATGGCGCTCCCGGGACCCCTCTCCCGACCCCTCCGCAGAGCGCGGGCCGCCGCGTGAAGATGAACAACCCCTGCGTCCAAGACGCCCACCAGGGCAGGCGCCCCGTCCCACACCACCGTCGCGAACCTGGGATTCATCGGTTGGCTTCGCAATTTGACCGTCCCCTTTGATAGACTCGACACAAGAGCCCACCCTCAGCCAATGCGGTCCTGCGGAAGCACGGTGTTGCCATTGTCCTTCAGGGTGTGGGAACGCCCGGGCAGGCAAATAGGTCCCGCCGGGCAGGCGCGGGCCAAGAGATCCTCGAAATGGAGCGGGCCGCGACCGGATGCGCTACTGCTTCTTGGGAATTCCTCCGATCTGGGCGCGGACGGGAATGCCCTCCCACTCCGTAGGGACCTTGGCCAGAACGGGGCTGTCCGCCTCCATGACCATCACCACGAACTCGTAGCGCCCCTTCGTTCCGGCCGCAAGCCCCACGCCGACGAATCCGGCCTCCGTCGCCAGCAGCTTGCCCAGCGACGCCTTTGCCTGCCGAATCCGGGACGATGGATGGTCCCCCACGGACAGCTCCTCTATCCGGTGGCGATTTGCACCCTCAGGCGGCGCAGGACGCGGGGAATGGGGATGGCGTAGGTCACCTGCGGGCTGCCGGCGAAGAGGAGAGCCACGACCCGACCCTGGGGATCCACGATGGCCGAACCCGAGTCCCCCTGTTTGCTGAAGGAGCCCGCCGTCCCCTCGATGACGATCACATCGTCCACCCGGACCATGCCCCGATCGTATTGGACATTGAACACATCGAAATTTACCACACGCACGATCCCCTCTGTCAAACCTGTCGTTCGGCCGGACTTCCGCACCAGAAGGCCCAGGGCGGGACTTGCGGCCCCCGTGGGTGGCCCGATTCCCAGGATGCTTTGGTCCGCGCCGGCGGGACGGCCAAATTCGGCGATGGCCGCATCCATCCAGTTCCGCTGATTGTTGAACCTGAGGGGGATGTACCGGGTCAGTCGGGCAACCCGATCCGCGTTTCTCCCCCCATCGAGAGTCCCCGGCTGCACCACGCCGGCCCCGGTGGCCACCCGGTTCTCGTCGGCCAGGACATGGTTATTGCTCAGGGCGTAGACCCGCTCGGGATTGGACCGGTCAAATACGATGACACCCAGCGTGCCTGCGAACCGATAATCCACCGCATGGAAATCCAGGCCCACGGATACGCCCCCAGGGACCGGACGATGGCGTCGCCGTTGCGGGATCTGGAATTTTCTCGGATAACCGACGCCCTCAATGTCCGTCGGGATTCCGCCGATCGCGGCGGGGATGCGATCGGCAGCGCCTACCTTTCCCTTGGGGAACTTCTTCGCGACAAACACCTTCACGCACATCTCGCCGGTCCGTTTTCCCGCCGCCAGCTTCTCGCCGATCCCCATCCCGACCAGATTCACCCCAGGCGACGGCTCGTACCGCTTCGCCTTCCGCAGGGCGGTGGCCTGTTGCATGCTCTTTTCGGCGGCAAGGAAGAGGCGATGGCGCAAGCTGTTCTTTGCCGCGACCAGATCGCCGGGGACCGCCCCGAACAACGGGTACGCCCGCGCTGCGGTTGCCTGCCGCTTCATATCATCCTCCCTGGTCTTGGCACATTCACCTGTTGCCTCCTGTGCGGTGAGCGGCAGGCGAGGGCCCGGCCGCCCCAACCCGCGATAAGATCATACTACTATACGCGAATCCTCCGGAGAAAGGGAAGACGGGAAGAGAGCATTGACCCCGATCCGAAATTCCCATGAGGCACAATGCCCGGCAAAGAGACCGGGTGCGCCATGGGAAAGGCCGGAAAAGGTCGGATCAGGGTTGACTCCGCCTGTGGCCTGTGCCACCCTTCACCCCCGCAACGGAGTGGAAGCCCGGACTCATCCCTTCGAACCCTCTTGCGGTGGAGAGGTACCCATGCTGATCGTCGTACCGGATGACAACCCGCCCGCCCTGGCGGGCACGCCCGCTCTGACCCGCCTCCGGCGAATCGGTGAGGTTCGGGTGTTCGACTCGGACGCAACCGAATCAAGTGTCTTGATGGAGCGTTTGCGGGACGCGGACGTGGCCGTGAACATCCGCGGGCGGACCCGGTTCACGGCCGACATCCTGCAGGCCTGTCCCAAGCTCCGTCTCATCTCCATCTGGGGCACGGGGACGGATAACGTGGACCTCAAGGCGGCGGCGGCCCGCGGGATCACCGTGACCAACACACCAGGGGCCAATGCCGTCGCCGTCGCGGAATATACCATGGCTTTGATCCTGGCGGTGGCCAAGCAGCTTCCCCAGGCCGACCAGGGAATTCGGCAAGGTGGGTGGCCGCGCAGTCTGGTCCCCCAGCTTCGAGGCAAGCGCCTCGGCATCGTGGGGACCGGATTGATCGGGCGCGAGGTGGCGGTCATGGCCAAGGGCCTGGGGATGGAGGTAGTGGCCTGGACCTTCCATCCCGACCCCGGCCTGGCGGGAAAGCTGGGATTCCGCTACGTCGAACTCGAGGACCTCTTGCGGACTGCGGACGTCATCTCCCTGCACCTCCGGGCCACCCCGGAGACACGCCACTTCCTGAACCGGGAGCGGCTGGCCCTCCTTAAGCCCCGGGCGATTCTGGTCAACACCGCGCGGGGGAGCCTGGTGGACGAGGCCGCGCTGGTGGAGTCCCTCCGCCAGAAGCGGCTGGCCGGGGCGGGCCTGGACGTCTTCGAGACAGAGCCCCTTCCCGCTGAGCATCCCCTGGCGTCCCTCCCCAATGTCCTCCTCACCCCTCACGCGGCCGGGATGACCCCCGAGGTCATCCAGAACGGCCTGGCCATGGCCGTCGAGAACATCGAGAACTTCTTCAAGGGAACGCCCACCCACGTGGTCACGCCAGGCTAGAAGCATTCGGCTGTTCGGGGCACCCTTTGCAATTCGCCCGCGCCCCCGGCGCCATTCGTACCCAGGGCGCGAATCGCCAGGATGCGATTGATCGGTTGGTGCGGTTGCTGCGCCAGGCGGTTGAGAGGCCAAGGGCGCGCCGCACGACCAGGCCATCCGCGGCTTCGAGGCTGCGCCGGCTGGAAGCGACACACCGGCGAGGGCGGGCAAAGCAGGCCAGGCGACCGCCCGGGCCGACCGACGACTGTCGCCTTTCCTAAGGGGGGACGCCTTTCTATCAGCAAGTATCTTGCCACCCGCCCTCGCCGCCGATCCGCCCAGAGACTTTTGATTTGCGTGCTCCAGAGGAAGGGGCTACTCTAGGGCTCCCAAGGCCCTGCGTCAGGGGGTCGCCTGCCCGATGAGAATAGTGATGAGAGGCGACCTCCCTTCGCGTGGGATGGAGATCCGGGGATACCGTCGTGAGCCACCTGCAATCGATTCAGCATGAGTATTTGGACGAGGTCATTCGGCGCATCGTTGCCGTCGCGAAGCCCGAGCGGATCATCCTCTTCGGGTCGGCGGCACGGGGTGAGGCAGGTCCGGACAGCGATCTGGATCTCTTGGTGGTGAAGTCGGGCGCCCATCGTCGGCACCTCGCCCAAGAGATCTATCGGAGGTTGTTCGGCATCCCCGTGCCAGTTGATGTCATCGTTGTCCGGCCGGAAGACGTGCGCGCCTTCCAGGGAAAGGTCGGAACGATCATCGATCCCGCCCTGCGCGAAGGGAGGGAGGTCTATGCCGCCTGAGTACCGTGACCCCACGGACCCGGCGGAGTGGCTCCGACGAGCGCGCAGCAATTTGGCACGCGCCAGAGCCGACCGCGGCCTCCCGGAGGTGTTGTACGAGGACCTCTGCTTCGACGCCCAGCAAGCCGTCGAAAAATGCCTGAAAGCGCTCCTGGTGTACCGACAGGCCCCTTTCCCCAAGACCCATGCGATCGCCGACCTCCTACGCTGGTGCAGCGGAGTGGCATCCACGTCCCTGAGGAAATCCGCGAGGCAGGCGAACTGACCGAGTATGCGGTGGAGGCGCGCTATCCGGGTCTCTTTGAGGACGTGTTGCATGCGGACTATGTCCGTGCGCTCAAGTTGGCAGAGCGTGTACTGAAATGGGCTGAGCGGCTCGTCTCACCACCCCCATCTTGAACTCACGTGACTGGGGAGCCGGCTAGCATGACGAAGAGGAATTTGATCCCCACCACCTTCACCGACCCGATCAACGCCAAGATCCTGGCCGTGTCCGAGGACGGGCTCCACGGGTTCCAGCGCGATCCGCTGGGGGAGATTTCCCGGCAATCCGGGGTGGCGTTGTCGGAGGTGATCGCGCGCATTCAGGCGATGCTCCGGGCGGGCACGATCCGGCGGGTGCGGCAGACGTTGCTGGCCACGAACCTTGCGCAGGGCGCCCTCGTGGCCTGGCAGGTGCCGCAGGAGAAGCTCGACGCCGCCTTCGATTACATGTTTCAATGCGACCCCTTCAGCGGCCATGTGGTCATCCGCACCTCCGACACCGCCACCGCCGGGGCCAAGTACCGGCTCTGGACGACCTTGAAGGTCCCGCAGGGCTTCTCCCTGTCCAGGCACTGCGAGCTCCTCGCCCGGCAGACGGGCGCCGAGAGATTCCTATTACTGCCCGCGAAAAAGCTGTTTACGCTCGGCGTCGGCCACGTGCGGCGCCGCGGGCTGGAGCCGGGCAGTCGGGCGGAGGTCCCGGCCGATGTGACGGACGTGACGGTCACCACGCTGGACGACTTGGAGTGGCGCGTCCTGGAGGCGCTGAAGCGGGAGTTCGAGCCGGAGGAGTTGGTTCCAAACCTCTGGGACGCCCGCGCCGCAGAAGCGGGCGTGCCGCTGCAGCAGTTCTTTGCAATTGCCGAGGACTTCGATCGCCGCAAGGTCATCGGCCGCTTCTCGACATTCCTGGAGCACGTCAAGGCCGTCGCCGGCGGCGAGCGCGTTACCCGCTTCAACGCGCTGTTTCACTGGGCCGTGGCGCCGGGCCGCGAGATCGACGCGGGCCGCGAGGTGGGCCGCCACCACATCCTGACCCACGCCTACTGGCGCGACGGCGGCCCCGAATTCCACAATGTGAACATCATGGGTGTCGCCCACGGCACGGATAAGCAGTTGCTGCTCGCCCACAAGGCCGCCATCGACCGGCATCTCGTCGAAGCCGGCATCCCGGCCACCTACACCAATGTCTTCTGGGGCGGGCGCAGCGAGATCAAGCCGTCCGAGGTCTCGCCGTCCGCGTATCGGGACTGGTGCACGAGCCTGGGGATCGATCCAGACAGCATGAGAGAATGAAAAGATCGGGGATCAGCGGCCCAGGACGACGTCTATCCCCGACAGCACCAAGTGAAGCTTCGCCCGAGGGAGCTTGCCCAGGCGCTCGGCGAGCAGGGTCTTGTCCAGGGTCACGATCTGGGAGACGTTGGCTTGGGCGATTACCAATCGCTGCGCTCCCAGATGCGACGGGACGCAGTGGAGACGAACAAATCTGTTGGTGGGCCGACTTTGCCGCAGACGCGATCCATGGCCTCGGTCACTCGGTCTGGTGCGTGCCGGGCCACGTACTCGGCGAGGGCGTGCTTGGTGAGCTGACTGCGGGACTTGCCCATTCGGCGCGCAAGCCGCTCCGCCTCCGTGAACACGTCCTCCGGAATTGAGACCTCCGTTTTCATGCTCGAAGTAAAACCATGGGTTCATCCCTCTTCAAGGCAAGACGACGGGATCGAGGTCGCCTGCCCCCCCGTTGATGGCGCACTGGGGGAGGGCAGCGGGCCGCGACCGATCCAGCCCCCGCAGCGGTCAGCGGGGCGCCGCCGGCATGACGCGAAGGATGCGCCCGTCGCGGCTATCCGTCAGGAGGTAGAGCAGGCCATCCGGTCCCTGCCGCACGTCGCGGATCCGCTCCCTCAGGTCGCCGAGATACCGCTCTTCCCGCGCCACCCTGCCGCCCTCCAGGGTCAGCCGCACCAGGAGCCCCGGCCGCAACGAGCCGATGAGGATGCTCCCCTGCCAGTCGGGATACGCCTGGCCCGTGTAGAAGGTCATGCCGGAGGGCGCGATCACCGGATCCCAGTAGTAGACCGGCTGCTCCATGCCCGGCTTCGCCGTGCCTTCCCCGATCCTCGCGCCCGAATAGTCCACGCCGTACGTGATAACGGGCCAGCCGTAGTTCTTGCCGGCCTCCAGCCGGTTCAACTCGTCCCCGCCGCGCGCCCCGTGCTCCGCTGTCCATAACTGTCCGGTCTGCGGGTGGAGCGCGGCGCCCTGCACGTTCCGATGCCCGTACGACCAGATCTCGGGCCGCACTCCCGCGCGACCGACGAACGGGTTGTCGCGGGGTATCGAGCCGTCCGGGTTGATCCGCACGATCTTGCCCAGGCCGACCGAGAGGTCCTGCGCCTGTTCGCGGTAACTGTAGCGATCTCCCTGCGTGACGAAGAGGGTGCCGTCGCGGGCGAAGACGAGGCGGGACCCGAAATGGTTCGAGCCCTCGACCTTCGGCTGTTGCCGGTAGATCACCCGGACGTCCTCGAGTCGGCCCTCGCCGAGCCGCCCCCGGGCCACGGCCGTCGCGGCGCCACCCTCTCCGGGCTCCGCGTAGGAAAGGTAGACGAGGCGGTTCTCGGCAAAGCGCGGGTCCAGCGCGACATCGAGGAGACCCCCCTGCCCCCGCGCCTGGACCTGCGGCACCCCCGCCAGCGGCTCCGACACGCGGCCGTCCCGTTCGACCGTGCGCAGCCGCCCCGGACGTTCGGTGACGAGCATGCGCCCGTTAGGGAGGAAGGCCAGCCCCCAGGGATGCTCGAGCCCACCGGCGACGGTCTGGACGCGGACGGCCCCGTTCACCGGTGCCGGCGTCGGCGAGCGCGGCGCCTGGGCCTGCGCCAGCACCGATGCGCCCGATACTACGCAGGCGGCGATCAGGGTGCTCAAGATCAGGCGTGACATCGCTGCCACCTTCGAGATTCGTCCCGCCAATCCTGCATAGGCGGGACGGGAAATCGTACCCCCTTAGTTACGTTGAGGCAAGATCCGCAGGCGCACTCCGAGGTCTGCCAGAGAGACCGCCTGAGACATCGCCGCTACCCAACGCCCTTGGTGCGTGTGGACCCCGCGTAGAGGCGGGAGCGGATCTCGTCGGCGATCCGCGCCCAGGCGGGCGAGATGTCGGTGGGTGAGAGGGTGGCTTCGATCAGGAAGGCGCTGCGGCTTCTCAGGGCCTCGGCGAGGGCGACGCGGAAGGTCGCGCGGCTTTGGACCCGCACGCCGCGGCCGCCCACGGACTCGGCGATGCCGACGTAGTCCCAGGGGGCTACCCTGAAGTATGGCTTCTTCCCAGCGATGGCCTGCATCGTGGCGAACCCGCCGTTGTTGAACAGGATGACGATGGGACGCAGCCCGTGGGCCTTGGCCGTGCCCAGGTCCATTCCCGTCATCTGAAAGCCGCCATCCCCCACCAGCGCCACCGGCCGCCGACCCGGCCAGGCCAGCTCGGCCGCGATGGCCGCGGGCACGGCGAAGCCCATGCTGTTGTAGTACCCCGGCCCCAGAAACGTATCCGTCCGCAAGTCCACGCAGGCGTACATGCAGTCGCCCACGTCCGACACCACCGTGAACCGGCCCGGGGCGAGGAAGGTGTTGAGTTCTTCCACGATGGCCCGGGTGGTGAGACTTCCCGGCGGCGCCGCGAGGGCGGCTCTCCGCCGGCGGGGAATCCGCAGGGCGCGCCGCTTCACGGCCCGCGTGGTCAAGAGGAACTGCACGAGCTCCACCAGGTTCACGTCCGGGTATCGGTGGAAGCTGACGCTCACCTCTTCTGACGAGGCCGAGATCAGCGAGGCCTGATCCACCCGCGCGGTGAACAGGCCGGTGCTGACATCCGTCAGGAGGGCCCCCAGCATCAGGACGCAGTCGGATCGTTCCACCACCTGCCGCGCCTCGGGCGATCCCACTCTCCCCATGTAGATGCCGACGAAATTCCGATGGGTTTCGGGGAACACCGTCTTCCCATCCATGGAGGTTACCACGGGGAGGTTCAGCTTTTCCGCCAGGCGCACCAGCTTTCGCATCAGCCCGAACCGCTCGATCTCGACCCCGGCGTAGATCACCGGTCGCCGGCTGCGGTTCAGCCGGGCGACGACCTCGCCCATGACCTCCCGGAGCGCGGCGGGATCGGGACGCCGCGCCGGGAGTCCGGCCCGCTGGGATCGGGCCCCCGTGGCGAAGACGACATCCCGCGGGATCTCGAGGTATCCCGGTCGCTTCCTGCGGGAGATGGCATCCAGCACCCGGTCGATCTCCTCCAGGGCGGTTCGCGGGTCGTTGAGGGCGGCGGCGGCGCAGGTGATCTCCTGGTACACGATGAGCTGCGACTCAAAGGTGCGGACCTTGTGGTGGACGAGGGCGTCCAGGCGCCGGTCCTGGATCTCGGGTGCGCCGCTCACCACCAGGACGGGCGACCGCTCGGCATACGCCTGGGCGATGGCGTTCACCATGTTCAGGGCGCCCGCCCCATACGTCACCAGGGCCACCCCCAGCCCCTTGATGCGGGCGTAGGCGTCGGCGGCGAAGCCGGCCGAGGGCTCGTGGGTGACGACGATCGGCTTTATGGAGGTCCGCTCGAGGGCCTGGTAGAGGGGGAGGACGAAGTCGCCGGGGATCCCGAAGGTGTGCCGGACCCCCAACGCCTTCAACCGCTTGAAGAGGTACTCACCAACCCGCATAGAGCAAGGATATATTAGATTACGCAGATTTTCACAGATTCACTCGGACCAGTACTCAGAAAAATCTGCGGATAAGTTAAAGTAGTTCCAGGATGGTGGCGATCCCCTGCCCCACCCCGATGCACATGGTGGCCAGGCCGTAGCGCACCTGACGCCGCCGCATCTCGTGCAGAAGCGTGGTGAGGATCCTTGCGCCGCTGCATCCCAGGGGATGCCCCAGGGCAATGGCGCCGCCGTTCACGTTGCAGCGGTCCTGATCGATGCCCAGGTCCCGGATGCACGCCAGGCTCTGCGCGGCGAAGGCCTCGTTCAGCTCAGTCAATTCGATCTGATCCATCCGAAGGCTCGCGCGCTTCAGCGCCTTCTGCGTGGCCGGAACCGGACCGACCCCCATATAGCTGGGATGGACCCCGGCCACCGCCGTGGCGACGATGCGCGCGATAGGTCTAAGGCCGAGCACTTTCGCCCGCTCCCGGGATGTGAGGAGGATGGCGGCCGCGCCGTCGTTCACCTGCGAGGCGTTCCCCGCCGTCACGGTCCCACCTTCCCGGAAGGCCGGCTTGAGCTTGGCCAGCTTCTCCAGGCTGGTGTCGGGCCGGGGTCCCTCATCGGCATCCACGACGACCGCCTCTCCCTTCTTCTGCGGGAGAAAGACCGGGACGATCTCATCCTTGAACCGCCCGGCCGCCATGGCGGACACCGCCCGCTGGTGGCTTTGTAAGGCAAAGGCGTCCTGCTCCTCCCGGGTGATCCGGTATTTTTCCGCCACGTTCTCGGCCGTCTCCCCCATGCTCTCCGGCGGGTACATGGCCGCCAGCTTCGGGTTGGTGAAGCGCCAGCCGATGGTCGTGTCGGCCAGACTGATGGCCCCCCGCGGAAAGGTCTCGGTCGCCTTGAGCATCACGAAGGGGGCGCGGGTCATGCTCTCGACCCCACCGGCAATGAAGACGTCGCCGCTGTCGGTCTGAATGGCCCGGGCAGCCCCGTTGACGGCCTCCAGCCCGGAGCCGCACAGGCGGTTCACCGTGGCCCCGGGGATTTCGATGGGAAGCCCCGCGATCAGGGCCGCCATGCGGGCCACATTCCGGTTGTCCTCGCCCGCCTGGTTGGCGCATCCCGCGTACACGTCCTCGATGGCCTCGACCGGGATCCGCGTCCGCTCCACCAGCTTGGCGATGACATGGGCCAGAAGGTCGTCCGGCCGGACGTCCTTGAGCACCCCGGCATACTTCCCGATGGGCGTCCTGACGGCATCAACGATCACCGCTTCGCGCATGACGTGTTCCCCCTCCAACACTTTCCAATTGAAAACCGATCCGCCGCTGGCGGAACAACCGGCCAATCTCTCGAGCCGGCTGGTCGGTGGTCAGTGGTCCGTGGTCCGTCTTTCATTACCCAACGAACGAGTTCCTCTTGCGATGTACCACCGCCTGGCACGCCGCGATGAGCTCCCCGCCCTCGGTCTTGACCGTGATCTGGTAGAAGCCCGACCGGTGACCCTTGCGCAGCTCTTGCGCCTCGGCCACAAGACGAGTCCCGGCCGAGGTGGCCGCCAGATAGCTGATCGTCATGGAGAGGGCCAAGGCCGTCTGCCCATGGGAGTTTCCCGCCGCGGCAAAGGCGGCATCGGCCAGGCTGAAGATGGCGCCGCCATGGGGGATCCCGTGGAAGTTCAGCATCTGCGGGGTGACCGTCATGGTGAGGCGGCTGTATCCCGGGCGCAGTTCCTGGAGCTCGATGCCCATCCACCGGGCAAAGGGATCCTGGCTGATCTTTTGAAAGACCGGGTTGCTCGCCGGCATGACCGTGGGTTCCCCTCATGGGTCAGCTTGACAGTGGCGGCATGATACGCGGTCACGGTGGGCGTTGTCCACCCCGATCGAGATCAGCTTACCGCCAAGGTGCCAAGTTATCCGGAAAGGCAATCAGGCGACCCGGCGCACCCACCGGGTACCCGGCCACCTGGGGTGCCGATTCGCCAGACCGCCTAGCCCCGATCCGAAATTCCCCGGAGGCGGTATGCCCTGCGGCCTCCGGCCCAGAGGGCTCTCCGGCCCGGAGGGAGATGCCGAAAGAGCGGCGGAGAAGGGATGGGTCAGCGGGGCCCTGAGGCCACCTATAGGGGGCCAAGGGTATTTCCCTCCTCGGAGGCTCGCATAGACGGAGATGCCGATTCTACGCCCGGTTCTTTTTTCGGATCGGGGCTAGTTGCCCAATTGGAGACAGGTCCCCATTCCGGATCGATTCGGTAGGAAATTCCTTGACCGGCCTTTCAGCGTCGCCGACAATGAAGGCCCGCCTGGTTTCCACGTTCACCCCGGGAGGCCTCCCCATGCGGGAACGATCCTTTTCCGAGGCGGTCCGACAGCTTACCCTGGGAGAGGGCGAGATCCTCCAGGGGGAAGGCGTCCTCGCCATCGTCAAGGCACTGCTGCAGTCGGGCGTGAGCTATCTGGGAGGCTATCCCGGCGCGCCGGTGGCTCACCTGCTGGACGTCATGGCGGACGCCAACGACCCGGTGCTGAAGCCTCTGGGCATCTACTTTGATTCCTCGGGGAACGAAGCGGCCGCGGCGGCTCTGCTCGGCGTCTCCATCAACTATCCCATCCGGGGCGCGGCGGTCTGGAAGTCCACCGTCGGGACCAACGTGGCCGCGGACGCCATCTCGCACCTGGCGTCCTCGGGCGTCGTGGGGGGCGCCCTGATCATCGTGGGCGAGGACTACGGCGTGGGGGCGAGCGCCCTGCAGGAGCGCACCCTCACCTTTGCCATGAAGTCCGCCATGTGCCTGGTGGAGCCGCGGGCCAACCACCAGCACGTGGCCCACCTGGTGGAGGCGGGCTTCGACCTCGGCGAGGCCAGCCACATGCCGGTCCTGTTCGGCGTGCGCATCCGGTCCGGGCACATGCGGGACACCATGGTGTGCAAGGCCAACCGCCCGCCCGCGATCAGCATGCTGCGCCGCCTGGAGGGCCCGGTATCCGAGCTGATCCGGGTCCCCCTGCCCCCCATGACCCACGAGCAGGAACGGCTGAAGTTCGCGGAACGGATCCCCGCCGCCCAGCGGTTCATCCTGTCCCGGCGCCTGAACGAACGGTTTGGCACGGGGGAAAGCGACCTCGGCATCATCTGCCACGGGGGCGTCCACAGCATGACCATGCGCGCCCTGCACCTGCTGGGCGAGGCGGACATCACCGGGGGCACGGCCCACGAGGTCCTCTGCCTGAACATCCTGCATCCCCTGGTGCCGGAGGAGATCGTGGCCTTCCTCCAACGGAAGCGCGCGATCCTGATCGTCGAGGAGGGGATGCCGAACCTCCTGGAGCACCAGATGCGCGCCCTGGCCCAGGAGCACCGGCTCTCCGTGGCTCTCCACGGGAAGGACCTGCTGCAACAGGCGGGGGAGTACCGGCCCGAGGTGATCCTCGAGGGACTCCACGCTTTCCTGGCACCGCGCCAGCCTCGTCCCGCTTCAGCGGGATCGCCCACCCAGCGCCGGGAACGCCTCTTCGATCACCTCCCCAGGATCAAGGCCTTCCTCAAGGCCCCCATTGCCAATCGGCCCCCCGCCTTCTGCACCGGCTGCCCGGAGCGACCGGTCTTCAGCGCCATCAAGATCATGGAGCGCGAGACGGGCCCCACCTACGCCGTGGGGGACATCGGCTGCCACACCTTCGGCTCGCTGGCCCCCTTTTACGTGGGGAACACCATCCTCGGCTACGGCTCGGGCCTGGCCAGCGCCAACGCCCTGTCGCGGGTCTCGGGCAAGCGGCCCATCAGCATCATGGGCGACGGCGGGTTCTGGCACAGCGGCCTGACCACCGGGGTGGCCAACGCCGTCTTCAACAAGCAGGATACCGTCCTGGTGATCCTGGAGAACTTCTATACCGCCGCCACCGGGCAGCACGACAACCCCTCGACGGGCAGCAACCTCCGGGGCGAGCCGACCGCCATGAGCATCGAGGCCGCCCTGAAGGGCGTGGGTGTGACGTGGGTGAAGACGGTCAATCCCTATGACGTGGCGGCCACCAAGAAGGTTCTGGCCGAGGCGATGGAGACCGACTACGACGGGCTGAAGGTCGTGATCGCCCGAGCTGAATGCCAACTGGAGAAGGGGCGGCGCGAGCGGGGCGAGATCGCCAGGATGATCAAGGCGGGCGTCCGGGTCGAGCGGCCCAGGTTCGGCGTGGACCCCGACGTATGCACCGGGGACCATTCGTGCATGCGCTTAAACGGATGTCCCTCCCTGACCCTGGCGCCGAACCCCGATCCGTTGCGGGACGACCCCATCGCCCACATCGAGGATTCCTGCGTGGGGTGCGGCCTGTGCGGCGAGGTGGCCCACGCGGCGGTCCTGTGCCCATCCTTCTACGAGGTGAAGGTCGTCACGCACCCGGGCCGCTTCGAGCGGCTGCGCCATCGCGCCAACCGGTTCCTGATCGGGTTGCTGACGGGCAGCACTAACAACGGCTCCGTCGCGGCCCGCACCTGAACATCAAGAGGTCTTCGGCCGGTCGGCAATCCGGGAACCATCGAACCGCCGAACGCTTCTGGACAACGATGATGGCTCCGGTGTCCGGCAGACCACGGGCGAAAGATGAATGACCCGCCTGTCGTGAAGATCCTGATCATGGCCCTCGGCGGTCAGGGCGGGGGCGTCCTGACCGAGTGGCTGTTCCAGGCGTGCCTCCTGGAGGACTATCCGGTCCGCAGCACCTCCATCCCCGGTGTGTCCCAGCGGACCGGTTCCACCAACTATTACCTGGAGGTTCCCACGCGAACGAGGCAGGATCTCGGGGACAGGTGTCCGGAATTCTGCCTGTACCCCACCGCGGGCGATGTGGACCTGTTCATCGCCCCCGAGTTCCTGGAGCTCGGCCGCGCCATGGAGCAAGGATTCGTCTCCCCGAATCGGACCACGGTCATCGCCAGCACCCACCGGGTCTATTCCATCTTTGAAAAGATGCCGGTGGGCGACGGCCTCTACCCTCAGGAAGACATCTCCAACGCGGCCAAGGCCTTCTCCCGGCGCCTCATCGCCTTCGATGCCCTGGAACTGGCCCAGCGGAACGGCCTCAAGGAGATCAACGCCATCATCCTGGGGGCCGTGGCGGCCTCCGGGGTCCTGCCGCTCCGGGAAGAAAGCTACGTCACGGCGATCCAGCGACAGGGGATCGCCGTCGAGAGCAACCTGCGGGCGTTCCGGCTGGGCCTGGCCGTTGTGAGAGAGGGAGCAAAGACGGGACGTCCCCCAGCGGTCGAGGAGAGCTGGCGAGACACCACGCGGCGGCTTTCAAGCCTTCTAGCCTCCCGGTCTGCTAGCCAATTTCTCCAGTTGGTGGCGGAAGCCGAGCAACGCTTTCCCGAGCCGCTATGGCGAACGCTGGGGGAGGCCCTCTACCGCCTCATCGACTACCAGGATTCCGCCTATGCGCGCCAGTACCTGGACCGCCTCGAACGGGTCCGGCAGGTGGAGGAACGGGTTGGGGGTAAGGCCTCCGACCGGCTGACGGAGATCGTGGCGCGATCCCTGGCGGTCTGGATGACGTACGAGGATGCCATCCGGGTGGCCCAGTACAAGACCCGCCCCGAGCGCTTCGCCCGCATTGCCCGCGAGTCCGGCTCGAACTCCGACCAAGTCGTCACCGTGACCGAGTACCTCAAGCCGGACATCGAGGAGATCCTGGGCGTCCTCCCCAAGGCCCTGGTGGGCCGACTCGCGCCATGGGCGGAGCGGCGTTGGCCCGGCGAGGACAAGCCGACCATTGGGCAGACCTTTGAGAGCACGAGCTTCCCGGGCTTCCTCCGCCTGTGGCTGGTGACCCGGTTGCGGCCGCTTCGGCCCATCTCCGTCCGGTTCGCCCATGAGCATTCGGCGATCTCGGACTACCTTCATGCTGTGGAGCGGTATGCCGCGCTGGACCTCGATCTGGGCTGCGCCGTGGCCCGCCTGGCCCAGGTCGTGAAGGGCTATGGGAACGTTCGCCGCCGGACCATGCGAGACTTCACGCGGGTTCTCCGAGAAATCGTCGCGCCTCTGGTCGACGCCGAGCTTCACCGGCGCAATGGTTTCCCGGTCACCCGCGAGGCCGTCGAAGGAGCCCGGAGGCTCCTCCTCGCCCAACCAGGGGGCCTGGAACCCGCCCTCGCCGCCATCCCGTTCCTCCTCGAAACGCTCCGTACCCAGGTTGCTGCGACTCCCGCGCTGGCACCCCAATAGCAGACAGCCCTTCAGATCGGCCGTGATAAGGGGGCAGTTGGTAAGGCTCGCCATTGACCCGGGATGTCTGATGTCTTGACTGCGTGCCCCAGGAGGGTAGATTAGACTCGGCGTGGCTTCTGACCAGCAACGTCGAAAGGAACGATCGGGCGGAGGACGGGCGGGCTGTGGTCAAGGAGCCTACGGGATGATGAGAGGCTGAAGGCAAAAGGTGCCTGGAGAGAATTCGGTGGGTGAGACGCTCGACTGCCTCGGCCGGATGAGAGGCCTGCTTGCGGTAATGGCGGTGGCGTATCTGGCGCCCATGGTCCTGATGGTGAGCCTTGTGGCCGCGGATGTCCCGGGCATCCGCGACCTCCAGCATCGGACCCGGTCCGCGGTCCTCCAGGCAGGACCGATCCCGACCATCGGGCGGCTGCTCGGCGAGGGCCGCCTCGTGTCCGCCATCGCCCTCACCTTCGCCTGGAACTTCGGCGTAGCCGCCTGTATCGGATCCATGGTGGTGGGAGTGCTGTTCCTCCTCCCGCCGCTGGTCGGCTCCCTCAGGGGGCTCCTCGTCGGACTGGTGTTCGCCGGCCGGCTCGAGCTCTTCTCTCCCCACGGCATCGTGATGGCCGGAACCTTCTTTTTCGAGATCGGGGCATACGTCCTTGCCGGCGCCCTCGGGATGCGACTCGGGTTCACGCTATTACCCCGACGGGGAGATACGCCGCCCATCCGCGACCGCATCCGAGAGCTCCTTGAGGATTTCCGCCGGGTGTTTCCCCTCGTCGCCCTCCTCCTACTCCTCGGAGCCGTCTGGGAGAATACCGGCCTCTTTCTCCTTGCCCGTGTCCCCTGAGGGAAACCGGAAAGCGGTCGGGATGTCGGTTTGTCCGGTGTCCCGCATGACCGCCCACCTGCGACAAAGGAACGAATCTCCTTGAATCCTGCGAAGGGCAGGCGCAATCTCTTCTCAGAGGCCAAGATTCAGACAAGAAAGGTGGGAAATCTGAGGGGGGAGGGGACTGGGATCTTGGATCAATAACCTGGGAAACGGGGGGGGATTCTGGGGACGACAATGCGAACGGAACTGCAAAAACTTACCCTGGAGTGCCCGGTGAAGCATCAGTTGGCGAAGGTGGAGGTCCGGTGCAAGGTCCTGGACAACGGCTCTGAAGCCCACCGGGGGCGACGGATCCTCGACAAAATCCTCACCTGTACTTTCGGCACGCCGGAGATCGGCTGCCACCCGGCCTGCGATGCGGCCATCCGCCAGCTCGTCGAGTATTGAGTCGGACGGCTAGGGCCTCGCTCCTTCGTCCCTCACGGTTCTCCCGCCCAAGTAGGCGCGCTGGACCCGTTCATCCGCGAGCAATTCCTTCCCCCGTCCCTCCAGGGCGATTCGACCCCCTTCCATGACGTACCCCCGGTCGGCGATGGCCAGCGCCGCCTTCGCGTTCTGCTCGACAAGGAGAATCGTCATGCCATTCCGCCGCAGATCGGCGATGACCCGCATGATCTCGGCCACCACCAGCGGGGCCAGTCCCAACGAGGGCTCATCCATGAGCAGGATGTCGGGCTTGGCCATGAGGGCGCGGCCGAGAGCCAACATCTGCTGCTGACCTCCCGAGAGGGTGCCAGCCACCTGCCGCTCCCGCTCCCGCAGGATGGGAAAGACGGAAAACACCTGTTCCATGTCCTGAAGGATGGTTCGTTTCTCCTGGCGCCCGGAGCGATGGTAGGCGCCGAGCCACAGGTTATCGAGCACTGTCATGCTCGCGAAGATCTGTCGCCGCTCGGGCACGTATCCCACACCCAGGTGAACCATCCGCTCCGGCCCAAGCCCCGCCAGATCTCGGTCCCGGAGTCGGATCCGTCCGTTCCGAGGCGTGACAACGCCCATGATGGCGTTGAGCAGGGTGGTCTTCCCCGCGCCGTTCGGCCCGTTCAGCGTGACGATCTCTCCCCGGCGCACGTGGAGAGACACGCTGTGGAGGACCTGGACCCGGCCGTAGCCTGCCGCCAGCCCCTCGACCACCAGCATCGTTCCGTCTTCACTCATTTCACACCATGGAACCGCAACTTCACGCACATGCACGCAAATGAAAGGGCCTCGCCATCTGCGTTTATTTGCGGGAGGCAGGCACCTCGAGCGCGTTCCCCCCCAGATAGGCGGCAATCACCTCGGGGTCATTCTGGATCTCGGCCGGCGTCCCCTCGGCGATCTTCTCCCCGTAGTTCAGGACGATGATCCGGTCCGCGAGGTCCATGACCAGGTCCATATCATGCTCCACCAACAGCACGGTCACCCCGGATGCCCGGATCCGCCGCACCAACCCTCGGAGCCGCTCTCGCTCCCCCGCCGACAGCCCGGCGCCCGGCTCATCCAGCAGCAGGATGGTCGGGTCCGCCGCCAGGGCTCGCGTCACCTCGACCACGCGCTGCTGGCCGAAGGGCAGGTTCGCGGCGCCGATATCGGCCAGCTTTTCCAATCCGGTCATGACCAGGAGGCGCTGGGCCTCGTCCCGGACAGTCCGTTCCTCCGCCCGCTCCCACGGTAGGCGCAGGGCCGCGGCCACCATTCCTGCCCGGCTGCGGTAGTGAAGCCCCACCATCACGTTTTCCCGCACGGTCATGTTGGCAAAGAGGCGCACATTCTGGAATGTCCGGATCAGGCCAGCCGTGGCAATCCGGTTGGCCGGAAGGTGCTGGATGGGTTTCCCGAAGAAGCGGACTGTCCCCCCTGAGGGCGGCAGGGCTCCGGCAATCACGTTGAACAGGGTGGTCTTTCCCGCGCCGTTGGGGCCGATGATCGCCAGGATCTCCCTGGGGTGCACGGCGAAGGAGACATGGGACAGGGCCTGCAAGCCGGCGAAGGCCTTGCTCACCCGCTCGACCTCGAGGATCGGGTCCGGTGGCTCCAGGTACCGCCGCCGGCCCTGCAGGGAACGGATCGAGAGGCCTGCCCGGGTTTCCTCCCGTGCCACGGCCGCATGCCCAGGGAAACCATTCTCGGGCTCCGCTACTGCGGGATGGTGACCGGGGTTCTCGGTTCTTCTTCTTTTCCGGATCCGATCAGCCGTTGCTGTCAACCAGGGCCAGAGCCCCTCAGGCAGTGCGATCATGGTGGCCATGAGGATGACACCGAAGGCGATGATCTCGTATTCCCCTGCGGCGTGGCCCATGAGCAGGGGGATGGTGGCCCGCAGGCTCTCGCCCAGGAGGGTGATGATAGCGGCACCGAACAGGGCGCCCCAGATGTGGGCCAGGCCTCCGATCATGACCATGACCAACAGCTCGATGGAGAACTTGAAGCTGAAGGGCGGCGGGTTGACGAAGAGCAGGTAATGCGCGTAGAGACTCCCCGCCAGGCTGGCGTACACAGCGCTCAGCGCGAAGACGGCAAGCTTATAGCGGGCGGTGTGCACCCCCAGGGCGGCGGCGGCGCTCTCACTCCCGTGGATCGCCCGCAACGCCCGCCCCACCCGGGAATCCACGATGTTGCGCGAGAGGAAGATGACCCCCAGGGCGAAGGCCCAGACCAGGTAGTAGTAGCGGACATCGGTATTCAACGGTGCGCCGAACAGCCAGAGGTTCGGAATGCCGGTGAGTCCCGAGGGTCCCCCCGTCACCTCGCGCAGTTCGTTGAACACAATGTAAACGATAATGCCCAACCCCAGCGTCGCCATGGCCAGGAAGTGTCCCCGCAGCCGGAAGATGGGCATTCCGATAACGGCGGCGAGTGCCCCAGTGATCACAGCAGCCGCGGGGAGAGCCAGCCAGGGGTTCATACCCATCTTGGTGGATGCGATGGCGGACAGGTAGGCGCCCAAGCCGTAGAACGCGGCATGGCCGAGGGAGACCTGTCCGGCGTATCCCATGAGGAGGGATAGCCCCACGGCCGTGATGGTGTGCAGGCCGATGATGACTGCGATGCTCTGGTAATAGCGGCTGTGGATACCCAGCGGAAGCAGGGCAATCAGGACCACGAGCCAGAGCGAGCCCCACGGGATGCCGGGCCGGACGTCGGCCATCTAGGGGCCCTCCTCGATCTCCTGCTCTGCCTGTACCAGCCAGCGCGGCTTGGAGAGGAGGATAATGAAGAGGGCGATGAAGGCGATAGCGTCTTTGTAGCCGGAGGAGATGAATCCGGCCCCCAGCGACTCCAGAATGCCCAGGAGGAAACCGCCGGCCACGGCCGTCGGGTAATTCACCAACCCCCCCATGACGGCGGCCACGAATCCCTTGAGGCTGAGCATCAGGCCCATGTCATAGGTGGCAAAGATGATGGGCGCAATGATGACACCCCCCAGGGCCCCGACCGCCCCGCTGAGACCGAAGGCCAGCAGCGCCATGCGATCGGTCCGGATCCCCATGAGGCGGGCCGCCAGGCGGTTCACCGCGCAGGCTCGTAGCGAGCGCCCCAGCATGGTGCGGGTGAAAAAGATATGCAAGAGAGGTTGGAGCACCAGAGTCATCCCCAAGACCCAAAGACTTTGCAGGCGGATCACGGCCCCGCCGACCTGGAGGGGACTGCCTATCGTGAACGGGGCCATCTGGTACGGATCCGTCCCCCACACCACCAGCGCTACGCCCCGGATGGCCAACGCCGCGCCGATGGTGATGATGATCAGGACGAGAGGCGAGGCATCCCGCGCCGGCCGGAGCCCGACCTGGTACAGGAAGGCCGACAAGATCCCGATGCCGATCACGGCCGCGGCCAGGGCCACGCCCTGGGGGAGCCCCGCGGCGATGAGCGAAACGGCCGTCAGGGCGCCCAGCATGGCGAACTCGCCCTGGGCGAAGTTGATGACCGAGGTCACGCTGTAGATCACCACGAAGCCCAGGGCGATCAGGGCGTAGATGCTGCCATTGGTGATCCCGGTCACCAGGAATTGCAAGAGCTGCTCGGTGGGAATCATGGATCAGCGTCCACCCCACAAAACACCGGGGCGGAGCCTGGAAAGCCCCGCCCCGTTCACCTCACCCCTCTCCCTGCCTCGCAGGTCCACTATTTGGCCAACTGCCACTGGCCGTTCACGATCTCGTACATGGTGACGGCCCGCTTGTCCAGGCCGTTGTGATCCGTGGGCGACATGTTGAAGATCCCGCTGATTCCAACGAAGTCCTTGATCTTCTCCAGCTCGTCGCGGATGGCCGTGCGGAAGGTGGGAAGGTCATCCGGGTTGGTCCGGGCCGCAGCCGCTTCAAGCGCCTTGTAGGTCATCCAAATCGCATCCCAGCCGTGGCCGCCGAAGGTGTTGCGGGGGCCGTACTTGGCCTCAAAGGCCTTGGCATAGGCGACCAGAGTCTTTTTCTGAGGATCGCTGTCGGGAAGGTCCTCGGCCTTGAGCAGCTTTCCGGCCGGGAATCGCACACCATTGGCCGCAGGACCTGCGAGATCGAGGAACCGCTTGTTCCCGACGCCATGGCTCTGAAAGAGCGGGATTTTCAAGCCCAGCTCATACGCATTCTTCGTGACCACCGAGGCCGCGGGCGGGATGGCCCACACCACCAGGGCCTGGGCGTCACTGGCCTTCACCTTGGTGAGCTGGGTGGTCATGTCCACGTCCTTGTCGCCGAACCGCTCATTGGCCACAATGGCGATCCCCGCCTTCCTGGCGAGCCAATCGAACTCCAGCCGGCCACTATCGCCGAAGGCATTGTCCACGTTCATCCATGCGACCCTTGCGATTTTCTTGCTCACGAGATAGTCCACCAGGACTCCGGCTATCAGGACATCGCTCTGGGGCGTCTTGAACACCCAGAAGCTGTCCTTGACCGGCTCCACGATCTTGACGCTGGCGGCCATGGAGACCATGGGCACCTTGGCCGTTTGGACCGTGCTCTTGATCGCCAGCGACGTGCCGCTTTGCGAGCAGCAGATGAGGGTGGCCACCCTGTCCTCCTCGATGGCCTTCTTCGCCGCCAGCAGCGTCTTGGTCTCGGTGCTCTCGCCGTCGTAGATGACGAGCTTCACCGGTCGCCCCTTGATGCCGCCCTTGGCGTCAAGCTCCGCCTGGAGCATCAGGGCCGTGTCTCGCTCCGGCACCCCCAGGGACGATGCCGGCCCGGTGATGTCGGGAATGAATCCCAACTTGATGGGTTGCTGGCCGAAGGCCGGGCCCCCGAATGTCAGGCTCAGGGCCAAGGCCAGGCTAACCGATACTGCCCACGTCATGGATCGCGCGTGTCTCATGATCCCCCTCCCTCCGTGAATGCACCCACCGTTTTCCCGACCCCATGCTCTTCCCCACCCCCGCAGTGCGGTGATCACACTGCGGAGGACGACGCAGGCGCGCTCCCGTGGACACCTTCCGCCGCCAGCCGGTTCAACTCCTTCAAGAGGGTCCGGCGGTCTGCGGGCTTGAGGCCACTGTAGTTGGCCCCCGTCCCGATGGTGCTGGACAGCATCACATAACAGCCGGCGCAGAAGTGCAGACCGTGATCCTCGAACACTCCGTACAGGTCCGGGTAGCGATCAACGACCTCCTTGATACTCGTGTCCTTTGTGATCCTCGGGGGTCTCTTCCGTCCCGACCTGGCCCGCTGTGGCTCCGCCGTCGGCCGCGAGCCATTCAGCTTTGGTCGTTGCCTCGCTTTCGATCGCTTCCCTTTCCCCGCCCGCATGCCCGATCCCTAGCTCCTCTGAACCTGTCCAAAATCTGAAATCCGATGTCCGAAGTCAAGCTATCTCACAGTGTTGTGTAGGAGAAAAACCCTTTGCCCGTGCTTCGCCCCCGCTGCCCGGCACGCACGAGCTGGCGAAGCAGCGGGGCCGGCCGATACCGATCGTCCCCGTACTCCGCCTGCAGGCCCTCCAGCACGGCCAGAACCTGATCCAGGCCGATCCGATCCGCCCACTCCAGAGGGCCCAAGGGGTAGTTCGTGCCCAACTTCATCGCCGTGTCGATGTCCTCGGCCGAGGCCACCCCCTCCATCAGGGCGAACGCCGCCTCGTTGATGATCATGCAGAGGATGCGGGGGAACACGAGTCCCGGTCCGTCGGGGACCACGATCGGCTCCAGCCCTGCACCTCGGAAGAACCCCGCCGCTTGATCCATCGCGGCCGCCTCGGTCCACGGGGTCGCCGCCAGCTCCACCACCTGTCCCTTCTGCACGGGGGGCAGGGCCCCGAAGCCCACGACACGATGGCGGGCATGGATGTCGGCCGCGGCCTCGGCCGCGCTGTGGCCGAGGGCGGCGCTCAGGATCAGCGTGGTCTCCGGAAGCTCGGGGTCCATCCATTCCGAGGCCTCCGCCTCGATCACGACTTCGGCGTCCCCATAGGCCTCCCCAAGCTGCCGGAGGTATTGCTCCCGTCGGCCCTGATCGGTGAAGATGGCATCCAGCTCCTCCCGCGTGCCAGGCCACGTCGGAGGGCGATGGACGACGCATCCGGCCGACTGGAGAAGGTCTGCCAGGGCGGCCGCCAGGGGACTTTGCCCGAGGACAAGGACGTCGCGGGTCATGCCACCGCTTCCCCTCTGAGGAACGCAGGTTACGTCTGCGTAGTCTCCGGGTACTCGTAAAAGCCCCGACCCGTCTTCCGTCCCAGCAAATCCGACTCCACCATCCGCTGCTGGAGGGGGTGGGGACGGAAGCGGGGATCGAAAAAGAACGACTCGTATACCGACCGGCTCACGGCGAGATTGACGTCGATCCCGATCAGGTCCATCAACTCGAAGGGACCCATGCGGAATCGGCCGGACCCCTTCATCACGCGATCAATCTGGTCGTGGCCGATCCTGCCTTCTCCCAGGATGCGCAATGCCTCCAGGGAGAAGTGCCGTGCAATCCGGTTCACGATGAATCCGGGGGTGTCTTTGGCCCGGACCGGCGTCTTGCCCAGGCGGCGCGCTACTTCCATGGCCTGCTCGACGACCGCCGGCTCCGTGCGTTGGCCCGCCACAACCTCCACCAAGGCCATGGCGGGAACGGGATTGAAGAAGTGCATACCGACCACCCGTCCGGGCCGCTTGGTGGCGCCGGCGATGGCGGTAACGGAGAGGGATGAGGTGTTGGTCGCCAGGATCGCGCCGGGATCGGCGAGACCGTCCAGCTCAGCAAACACCCGCTGCTTCAGGACCAGGTCCTCCGGAGCCGCCTCGACAACGAGGTGGGCGTCGCGCATCTCCGTCAGGCGGGTGACGGCAGTGAGCCGCCCCAGGGCCTCTTCGGCCACCTCGGCCTGGACATGTCCCCGCTCCACGGCGCGGGTCACGCTCCGGGCGATGCGGGATCGCCCCCGGGCCAAGGCGCCCTCGATCGGATCGTGCAGGAGGACCCGGAAGCCGGTGAGGATGGCCACCTGGGCAATGCCGGCACCCATCGTTCCCGCCCCCACCACGCCAACCGTCGTGATCCGCTCGCTCATCTCTTACCCGTCAATCTGTGAAGTAGTGAATTGGTGGATTAGGGAATCAGTAGATTCGTGGATTGGTGATTCGTAAGGCCGCTCACCGATTCACATCTCCACCCATCCACCCATTCCCTATTCCACCCATTCACCAGTCTACCTCGGGGTCAGCCGGGAATCACCGCCTCCTGCGGCAACTCCTCCCACTTGGGCTTCCACGCGGGCAGGGTCAAGCCCAGCGGCCCGACGATCCCCCTCACTTCATCGGCAAAGGCGCTCCGGACCTCGTCGTTGTCCCGGAGCTTCAGCCGCAGCGCCCGGTAGATCGCGTTCTTGGGGGACTTGGGCCGGCCGAAGATGTTCATGGTCCGGATGTACCACTTGTTCAGGGCCTGCTGGCATTCCTCGTGCGTGGCCGCATCACCGGCCAGGCGCTTGATCCAGGTCTCCCCGTGGGCGATGTGCATCTTTTCCTCTTTGAAGATGCCGTCGATCACCCGCCGCCACGGGCCATAGCTGCACTCATACACGTCCAGGAGCTGATGGCCGGCTCCCCGGTCCATGCAGAAGTTGAACATCACGAAGTCCGCCCAGGTCTCGATGGGGTAGTAGAAGATGTTCACCCGCTTGTCCCTGGCCGCCCGCATCGTCCCCAGGTCCTGGTCGCCCGAGACGCGGAGGGTGAGATCCGTCTCGCGGATCTTCTCCTCGGGATTGATGCCCAGGTCGGCCAGCAGCCGGTACATGACCCGGGCGTGGCGCACCTCGTCCTTGACGATGGTCGCCACGGCCAGCATCTCCGGCACCGTCGGGGCTTTGACGATCCACGGAACGTAGCCGAAGCCGCCCGACAGCTCGGAATCCGCCTGCATCTGCATCAGGTTAATGAGATGCGTGCGGTACTCCTGGCTCATCTCCTCGGGCGACTCGACGGTTTTCCCGGCGCGGATCTTCTCCAGCAGTCGTTCGTGCTTCTCATTCTCGGTCGGCATTTTCTCTCTCCCGTCGGGAAGCGGGTACCCACGCGAAGCGTGGGTACAACCCCCTCCCCACCTTGGCAATCGGGCAATCCGGCAACCCGGCAATCGGGCGTTCCCAGGTGCCAGATCGCCAAGTTGCCAGTTTGCCTAGGTGCCCTTGAACTTGGGCTCACGCTTTTCCAGGAAGGCCTGCATTCCCTCCGCCTTGTCCTCGGTCGCAAAGAGCAGGGCGAACATCTTCCGCTCGAACTCCAGCCCGACCTCCAGCGGGGCATCCTGCGCCTTGAGGACGCACTCCTTTGCCGACCGGACGGCGATGGGGGATTTCGCCGCGATCTCGCGCGCGATCCGTCGGGCCTCGTCCAACACGAGTTCCGGGGCCACCACGCGGTTCACGAGCCCCATGGCGTGGGCCTCGGCCGCGGTCACGTGCCGTCCGGTCAGGATCAGCTCCATGGCTCTGAATTTCCCCACGGCTCGGGTCAGGCGCTGGGTCCCGCCGGCTCCGGGCATGATGCCGATATTGATCTCCGGCTGGCCGAGCCGGGCCGTCTCCCCCGCCACGATGATGTCGCAGCACATCATCAGCTCGCAGCCTCCGCCCAGGGCAAAGCCGTTCACTGCCGCCACGACGGGCTTCTTCAGGCGTCGCATCCGCTCCCACCGCGCCGGAGCGGGGCTCCGCATCTGGTCCACGGGGCCCAGCTTGACCATCTGCTTGATATCGGCGCCGGCCGAGAAGGCCCGCTCGCCACCGGTGAGGATCATGCAACGGATGGCCGGATCGGCGTCGAACCCCTCCAGCGCCGTCAGAAGCTCCTCGAACATCTCCTGGTTCAGGGCGTTGCGCACCTCGGGCCGGTTCAGTTGGACCAACCCGATCGCATCCTCGGTCCAGGCTTTGATCAGCTTGTACTCCACGTACCCTCCAGTGCTGCTGTGCTGCCGTCGTGCAGTGCTACCGTAAACATCCTCAAGCCGCAGCACGGCAGCACAGGGTCTAGAGTTTGGCGCCGCAGTTTCCGCAGAAAGCAAACCCCTCGGGAATTCCCTTCGCGCCACACGCGGCGCAGGCGCGCATTGGAGGACCCCACAGGAATTCCGAGGATCCTCCCTCGGCCGCGCGCCGGCGCACGCCGAGGTAGTCCACGGGTCGCCTCTCCCGGAAGGCCCGGAAGCCCTCGTACACCTCGGGCGAGCCCGAGTGCAGGGTCAACCAGTCCCGGGCATGCCCCACCGTCAGGTGAAAGGAGAAATCCCGCCAGAAGTTCGTCTGCTGCTTGGTGTAGCGCATGCACTCGGGAAGCTTCTCGACCAGCTTCCGGGCCATGGCGTCTACGGCCGCGTCCAGCTCGGGGTACGGGACAACCTCGTTCACCAGGCCCCACTCCAGGGCCTGGCGCGCGTCGATCTCCTCGCACAGCCACAGGATCTGCCGGGCCCGCCGGTCCCCGACGATCAGGGGCAGCCACTGCGTCGCCCCGCCCGCCGCCACGCTCCCCCGGGCGGTGCCCACCTGGCGGATCTTCACGTGGTCGGCCGCGATGGCCAGATCGCAGGCGATGTTGAACTCGTTGCCGCCCCCCACCACCAGGCCGTTCAGGCGCGCGATCGTGGGCTTGCCAATGTTGAGCAGCCGATAGTGGGTGTCGGTGAAGGCGCCCATCCACTTCCAGTAGTCGCGGGGCCGGGTCAGGAAGAACTCCTCCTGCTCCTTGAGGTCGGCCCCCGTGCTGAAGGCGCGATCGCCCGCCCCGGTCAGGACCAGCACCGCCACGCCGTCGTCCCAGGAGGCATCCTCAAAGGCCCGGCTCATCTCCCGGAGCGTCTGGAAGTCGAGGCAGTTGTGCACTTCCGGCCGGTTGATGGTGACGGTGGCCCCCCACCCGGTCTTCTCGTACCGGATGCGCTCGAATCCAAAGGCGTGCGCCGGTTGGCTTGCGGGATAGACCATGGCTCACAGCTTGCGCTTGTCCACAACGCGCTTGAGCTTCCCCCCCTCGCTGCGCGGGGCGCCCCCCGGCGGCAGGAGCGTGACCTTGGTGTTCAGGCTCAGCGCGCTCCGCAGGCGGTCCCCCACCCGCCGCCGCAGCTCGTGGACGGCGTGGTCGGCGTGGTGGGTTTCGTCCACCAGGATCTCGCCGCCGATCCTCCGGAAGAACTGGTCGTTGACCTCGGCGCGCACCTCCAGCTCGTCCAGGGTCTTCTCCCGCGTGACGACGAGCTGATAGTGGGGGGTGAGCTCGGGGATCTGGATGAGGGCGGTCTCGATCTGGGAGGGGAACACGTTCACCCCCCGGATGATCAGCATGTCGTCGCTCCGGCCGACGATGCGGGACATCCGGATGCCCGTCCGGCCGCAGGCACAGGGAGAGGGGTCCAGGGAGGCGATGTCGCCCGTTCGGTACCGGATGACGGGCAGGGCCTCCTTGGTCAGGGAGGTGAAGACCAGCTCGCCCCGGGTCCCGTAAGGCAAGACCTCGCCCGTATTCGGGTCGATCACCTCCGGGTAGAAGTGGTCCTCGTAGATGTGAGCCCCGTTCTGCGCCTCCACGCACTCGCAGGAGACGCCCGGCCCGATGACCTCGGTCAGGCCGTAGATGTTCACCGCCTTCAGGTGCAGCTTGGCCTCGATCTCCCTGCGCATCTCCTCCGTCCACGGCTCCGCCCCCAGGACCGCGGACTTGAGGCCGAGGCCTGCCGGATCGATGCCCATGTTCTGGATCGCCTCGGCGAGGGTCAGCGCATAGGACGGGGTGCAGGTCAGGATCTTGGGCTTCAGGTCCTGGAGCAGCAAGATCTGCCGCTCCGTGTTTCCCCCCGAGACGGGAATGACCGTCAGGCCCATCAGCTCCCCCCCATAGTGGAACCCCAGGCCCCCGGTGAACAGGCCATAGCCGTAGGCATTCTGGAACGTGTCCCCCGGGACGGCGCCGGCCGACGCCAGGCAGCGCGCGCAGGTCTCGGCCCACATCTGAATGTCCGCCCGGGTATAGCCGGCGATGATCGGCTTGCCGGTTGTCCCGGACGAGGCATGGATGCGAACGACCTGGGTGACAGGAACGGCGAAGAGGCCGGTCGGATAGGTGTCCCGGAAGTCCGCCTTCCGCGTGAAGGGCAGCTTGCGGATGTCCTCCAGCGTCCGGATGTCGGCCGGGGTCACCCCATGCTTCTTCAAGGCGTCCCGGTAGAACGGCACGTTCTCCTGGACGCGGCGCACCGTGCGCTGCAGGCGCTCGAGCTGCCGGGCGCGCAGGCGGTCCCGGGGCAGGGTCTCCATCTCGGGGTTCCAGATCATCGTTCGACCCCCCGCAGCGGCAAGGATGCGGTCAAGCGCTCAGGCATTTCACGGAAGCGGTCCCGGGCTTGGCGGCGATGCCCGTCTCGAGGGGGCTGGCACGCCGGGATTCCGGGGGGAACCCACACGAGGGCGGATGAGGGCCGCACTGGGTTCCATAAAGGAGCGAACCGGTCCGATTTTCGTCAGAACAGGCAAAATATATGGGTGACCCCAATGGGGTGTCAAGGCATTTTGCCCAGCTCGACCCCGTTGTGGCAGGACGTTCCACGGAAGATGGGATGCGCCCGTGGGCAAGGACGCAGAGGGCGGAATGAAAAGCGATCAGCGCCGGATCGCGAAGTCCAGGCCGAGGGCGCGGAGGCGCTCGGGGGAGGGGATGCCGTCCTTGGACCAGCCCCGCAGCTCGTAGTACTCGTCCAGCATCCGGTTCAGCTCCTCGGGCGGGCAGAACGCGCCCTTGGAGGGGCCGTCGGGGATGGGCTCGTGCTGGACCCGCCAGGGCAGGGTGTCGTCCTTTCGGGAGATCCCCTCGCGGACGTTGAAGGCGCGCTCGAGGTTGCAGATCCGTTCACCGATCCGCTCCAGCTCGGCGAGGTCCAGGTCCCACCCCGTGGCGGCGTTGATCATCCGGACGTAGCTCTCATTGAGGTACATGCCGTAGCCGCCGCGTTCCGAGGTGAAGCGGCAGAGGACCAACGAATCGTCCACGGCGGTGAAGTGCTGGCTGCGGATGGCCCAGGCGGCCTTTCCCTCGGGATTCCGCCGGTCGAAGTCGGGGGCGTACTGGGCGGTGGGCCGGGCGTCGTGGTGGCTGCCACCCCGGGTGCCGGTGGCGTAGCCGATGCTCATCCCCTTCAGGGCTCGGGCGGAATGGGCCGGCATCTCCAGCCCCTTGACGGCGTGGAGAAACTTCTGCGCCTCGGGGCCGAGCCGCGCGGCCAGCCGGGCCGCCCCCTCGGCCAGGACTTCCCCAAAGCCTTCGCGCCGGGCGGTCATCTCGACCAGGCGGTGCGCTGCCTGGTGGTTGCCCCAGGCGAGGGGGACCCCGATCTCCTTCTCGGTGAGGAATCCCCGCTCCAGGCACTCCAGGACGAACGCGATCGTCACCCCCATGCTGATCGTATCCAGGCCAAGCTGGTCGCACAGCTCCTCGGCCTTGACGATGGAGCCCGGGTCCAGGTTCCCCAGCATGGGGCCGAAGGCGTAGATCGTCTCGTACTCCGGCATCTTCCAGACGGTCCCGGCGTACTCCCCCGCCTTCACCTCGAAGGTCTTGCCGCAGGCCACCGGGCACTTGTTGCAGGTCGTATCCTTGAGGCGGAACTCCTCCCGGTACCGCTCCCCCCCCACCTGTTCTGCGTCGGGGGAATACTCGACCCGGTTGTTGTAGAAGCCCAGCCCCCCGATGGCGTTGATCCCTTTCACCAGGTTGGGGGTGCCGAAGGTGTGCAGATTGAAGGTGCCTTTCTTGAGGGCCTCCCGCGTCTCGTTTACCAGGGCCTTCAGGTCCTCGGCCTTGGCGAACCGGGCCTTCTGGCCGCCCCGGACCACCACCGCCTTGACATTCTTGGATCCCAGGACGGCCGCCAGACCCCCCCGGGCCCCGAACGCCTCGCGGTTCTTCCAGTAGTGGGCCAGGGCGGCGATGCGGACACGCCGCTCTCCGGCCGGGCCGATGCTGACGACGTCCGAGTCCCACCCCTCGCGGTCCAGGATGGCCTGGGCCGTCGGCAAGGTGGGCTTGCCCCAGAGGTCTCGGGCGGGCCTGAGGCTGGCACCGGCCTCGTCCACCACGACGTACACCGGCTCCGGCGCGGCCCCGGTGAGGGCGATGACGTCGAAGCCCGTGTGACGCTGGGTCCCGGCAAAGCGACCGCCGAAGGTGGAGTCGAAGAAGAGGCCGTTGAGGGGCGATTTCCCTGCGAGACAATTCCGGTTGTTCCCCGGGATCACGCTGTCGGTGATGGGCCCGGTGCCAAGGACCACCAGGTTCCGGGGATCGAAGGCATCAATTTCCGGCGGGATGCGGTCATAACAGAGTTTGGCGGCGAAGCCATTGCCCCCCAGGTAGGCCCGGGCAAAGGCCGCGTCGAACTCCTCGACCCGCTGCGCCCCGCTGGTCACGTCCACTGTCAGGATTTTACCGCCATATCCGAACATCCGCCGTACTCCAGATCGGGATTCGTTACTGGCACCATCCCGGTGGATGGGGTTTCGCTGTCCCTGTCGGAAGTCGCTGTCGGCCGCGCTTTGTGGGGTTACTTCACCGCGCCGACCGTGAAGCCAGCGACGAACCGATCCACGAAGAAGTTGTACAGAACGGCAACCGGAACGCTGGCAATAAAGCACCCTGCCATCAACGAGCCCCAGAAGTACACATCCCCGTGGACCAGAAAGGTGGGCACTCCCACGCTCACCGTGTATTTCGAAGCGGGGGAGATGAAGGTCAGGGCGTAGACAAACTCCTGCATGACCAGGGTGAAGGAAAAGATCACTACGGTCAGTATTCCGGCAATGGAGATGGGCATGACGATCTTGGCGAACGCGCCCAGGCGGCTGTATCCATCCATCATGGCCGCATCCTCCAGGTCCCGCGGGATGGCCTTGAAAAAGCCCATAAGGAGCCAGGTGGAGAAGGGAACCGTGAATGAAGGATAGACCACCACCAAGGACCAGAGCGAGTCTTGGAGCCCAAGACCCACCACCACCCGAAACAGTGGGATGAACAGCAGCGTGGGCGGGACAAGGTAAGTCAGAAAGATGCCGATGCCGAGGCGCTCCCCCCAGCGCCCCGAGAGCCGGGCCAGAGCGTACCCCGCCGGCACCGCGAGAATCAGGGTAATTCCCACGACCAGCACGCCCACGAAGGCGGTATTCCACAGCCATACGCCGTACAGGGTATCGTTGAAGAGCACGCGGAGGTGCTCCAGCGTGGGCGGCTCGTTGAGGATAAAGGGGTTGTTATCCCGGTTGATGAGATCGCTGTTTCGCTTGAAGGTGGTGATGACCATCCAGTAGAAGGGGAAGGCGGTAAAGATGGTGAAGGCCAGCACGATGCCAAAATGCGCCCTGTCCGCCAGCCAATACCTGACCTTCGCCACGGGTCCCATCTCAGGTCACCTCGGCCCGCCGGGCGATGCGTAGGAAGGCGATGGCCACGGCCAAGAGCAACGGGAACAGGAAGAGGGAGATCGCAGCCCCCTCCGCCGTGTCGCCCCCCACGACGCCTGTGAAGAAGGCCAGGCTGGCCAGGACCTGGGTCGTATCGTATGGCCCCCCGCGGGTGAGCACATAGATCACCGTCATGTCCGTGAAGGCGAATACCAGGCCAAACAGGAGGGCCACCATCGAGACCGGGAGGAGGAGCGGTATGGTGATCTGGAAATAATGCCGCCAGAAGCTGGCCCCGTCCATCTGGGCGGCGTCGTGGATGTCCTTGGGGATGGAGCTGAGGCCGGCCAGGATGATCACCGTCGCCAGGGGAAGGAGCCGCCAGACGTGCACCGTGATGATGGACCCCATGGCCAGGTGGGGCACGCCCAGCCAGATGAGCCGAGCCTTGGGATCAAGGATCCGCAGGGCCTGGAGCGTCCAGTTGAACACGCTGTAGGTTGAATCCAGGATCCACAGCCAGCCGATGGTCCCCAGGGAGATGGGGGCAACCCAGGGGAGCAGGATCAGGAGGCGGAAGAACCACTTGCCCCGGAAGTCCTTCAGAAGGGCCAGGGCCAGCGTGTTGGCCAAGACCAGCACGAGCACCTGGGACCCCACGGCGAAGACGAAGGTGTTCCAGAGGGCGGTGCGGAAGTTCGTGTTTCCGATGATGGCAGCAAAATTCTTGAAGCCCACGAACCCCAGGCTCCGGCTGCCCAGGGTCATGTCGCTGAAGCTGTAATAGATGGCCAGAAAAAAGGCAAAGCCCACCACCAGCAGGATATAGAGAATGGCGGGCCCGATCATGAGCGGCCCCAGCCACTCCTCCCGGTCCCGGAGGTGCGAGAGGGTCATCCGGCGCTGGGCAACATTGACCGGCGCTCCGCCTTGAACGACCTCCATCTTGTCTCCCCTCACCACCATGCTCGCCAGGCCCGCATACCGACTGCTCGCCAAGGATCCCGTCCCCGACCGCCTGGCGGCGGGCGGCAGCAACGCCCCCCACCGCGCCTGACGAGTTGGAAGGACGCGAACGTCAGGCGAACTGGGCGGAGAGCGCGCTCGGGTTCGTCCGCCGACCCGTCTCCGGGTCGAAGAACTTCAGGTCCTTCTCCTGGACGACGAACTCGTAGCGCTCCCCCTGATGGACAGGGGTCGTCACCGTGGACGGGAGCCGGGCGATAACCCGGTTTTCCGGGAACGGACTTCCCAGAGCGCCGTAGAGCAGACGATCCGCTCCCAGGTACTCTAGCCGGTTCACATGGAACGGCAGGGTCACCGTTCCAGGGCCGGGCACGACCCCTCGGGGGAGAAAATGCTCTGGGCGGAAGCCGACGAGGGCGTCCTTTCCCTGGATCAGATTCATGGGGGGCGACCCCAGGAAGGCGGCCACGAAAGTATCGGCCGGCTCATCGTAGACCTCCTGGGGCGTGCCGATCTGCCGGACCTTCCCTCCCTGCATGACGGCGATCCGGTCCCCCAGGCCCATGGCTTCGATCTGATCATGGGTCACATAGATGGTCGTTGTTCCGATGCGACGCTGGAACTGCTGCAGCTCGTCCCGGGCGGAGGCGCGGAGCTTGGCGTCCAGGTTGGACAGGGGCTCATCCAGGAGAAAGACAGCCGGCTCCCTGACCACGGCCCTGGCCAGGGCGACCCGCTGCCGCTCGCCTCCCGACAGCTGGCGAGGCTTCCGATGCAGGAGCAGCTCGATGCCAAACAGGTTGGCGGCCCACTCGACCTTCTGGCGGATGGCCTCCCTCCCCATTCCCTGGGCCTTCAACGGGAAGGCAATGTTCTTGTCCACCGTCATGTGGGGATAGAGGGCATAACTCTGGAAGACCATGGCGATCTTCCTGGCCCGGGGCGGCAGGTCGTTCACCACCTCCCCGCCGATGAGCACCTCGCCGGAGGTTGGCTTTTCCAGGCCGGCGATCATCCGGAGCAAGGTGGTCTTCCCGCACCCCGAGGGCCCCAGGAGGACGAGAAACTCCCCCTCCTTGGTGGAGAGGTCCACCCCGTCCACGGCCTGGACGCCGCCAAAGCTCTTCCGGATTTTCCTCGTCTCTACCGTCGCCATAGGCTGTCCGTTCCCTTCGCGCGGATCCAAACACGGAGGGAGGCTCCGATGTCCGGAGCCTCCCTCCTACGGACACCCGCCTGGGTGTCGGCGGGCCTCTCGCTGGTCTGGAGAAAGCGTCCCGTGCCGCCTAGACGAGGCCCTTCGCCTTCCACTTCTCGAAGATACGCTTGCAGGCGGCGTCGGCCTCCTTGATGGCCTCCTCGGGGGTGGCCTTGCCCGCGGCCGCCTTGGCGAACATCACGTTGAGCACCCAGGTGTTGAAGATCTCGTCGATGGCGGCATTGGAGTAGCCCGGGTAGCCCACGTTGGTCGCCCACTCCAGCACATCCTCCAGGACCTTGTACTTGTCCGGCGGGTGCGCCTTGGGGTCGTTGGCGATGAGCTTCTTCAGGTCGGGCACGGTATTGGGGAAGCAGGGGAAGTCATAGAACTCGCCGGCGATGAACCCCTGCCGGAAGTTCGTCACGTAGTCCACGAGGAACTTCTTGGCCAGGTCGATGTTCTCGGCGAACTTCCAGATCACGTAGACGTCCATGACGTGTTCCAGCCCGATGGCACGGACCGGACCCCTCAGCGCCTTGGTGAGCTGGATCAGCTTGGAGATCTCCGGCTTGTCCTTCTCCGCGGTGCGGGTGATGGAGATGGCGTTGAGGGCCAGGGAGATCTGGCCGGCGATCATTGCCCGGTTATTCGACGACGCATCCCAGCTGAACACCTCGGGCGTCATGGTCTCCTCGAAGAGGGCCTTGACGAACTTCACCGCCTCCAGGGTCTGCTTGGAGTTGAGGGCAATGTTGCCGTTGGCATCCTGCTCGTGGGCCCCGAAGGAATACATGATGGTCCGCATGGCCATGCCCGTGTCGATCTCCTGGGCCAGCCCGATGCCGACCGGGATGCCCGTCTTCTGCTTGACCTGCGCCCCCACTCTCCGCACGTCATCCCAGCTCGTCGGCCCGGCGGCCATCCCGAACTGGCCGAAGAGGTCCTGGCGGTAGTTGACCGGGTCGGGGGTGAAGGACGGGGAGAAGCCGAAGTACTTCTTGGTCTTCGGGTTGTAGGTGCTCTTGATGGCCAGATCGATCGGCTTGCCGAACTTCCGCTCGCACTCCTGGTACACGTCCTTCATGTCCACCACCTGCTCCTCGTAGATCGGCGGGGGCCAGTTGAACTGGAACAGGTCGTGGCCCTTCTGGGCGGACACCTCGCCGGCCGCCCGGGCGCTCAGCCCGGCGATGCCGATGTTATCGACGATCACCTCGACATTGTTCTTGTCCCCCCACTCCTTGACGTACTTCTTGTTGAACCACTCGTCCCAGGCGGGCACGAAGTGGACCCACTGCAGGATCTTGAGCGTCTTCTTCTGGGCGTCGCTCCTCCCGGGGATGATGATGGCCGGACCGACCCCGGCCGCCACCGCCCCAGCCTTCACGAAATCCCGCCTAGAAATGAGCCGGTGCTTCCCCTTCGTTTCTGTCATAGCCCCCCCTCCTCTTCTCCCTGCTGTCCAGAGCGTGACCCCGGACGTCCTCCCTCTTCTCCAGGCCTTCGCAGCTCCCCCGTGAGGCGTCGAGTCCCCCCGACCTTGACCTCTCAGGGGGTCCCGAAATGCCCCCGGAGGCTAGCATTGGGGAGTGAGTCTGTCAAGATTTTGCCCGCCCTTCGCCCTCACGGGGTGTAGGCAGTCCTACGAAGCGTTCCAGGCGTGACAGCGACGGGCCCGGCCAGGGAAGGGCCAACCAACACGGGGAGATACGCCGCGGGACCCGACGGTCCGACGCGCCTCGGATTCGACCCCCGCTCTAGCGGGAGGTCAGGCGATCTCGCTCGCGCTGCATGGCCTCCCGGCCGGCCTGCACTGCGGCCGAGAGGATCGACTTCTTCTCCTCGAAAACCTCCCGGCCGCGCTCCACGGCATCCCCAGCCTTGTCCCGGAGTTCCTCGGAGAAATCTATGGTCTTGTCCCGCACGTCGGCGGCCATGTCCCGCAACCGCTCCCGGGTGCGACGCCCTGACTCCGGCGCAAAGAGCAGGGCCAGGGATGCCCCCAGGACCCCACCCAAGATGAATCCCAGCGCGACCGATGCCGCGGAGAATCCGCGATCTTCACTCATGACAGCTCCCTCCTTTGTCCCTACCGCTGTAACAGGGTCTTGATTCCGGCCCGGACGCCGGCCAGGATGCTGGCGACCGGGATCAGGCGCGTCCCGAAGATGGCCCGGAGCACCCCGGTGGTCGCCCGGAGGTTTCCCCCTGCCTCCTCCATGGCCGCCATGGCCCCGCGCAGGCGGGCGGCCCCTTCGCCCACCCCCTGGGCGGCCTGGGTCATGGCCCGGATCCCCTCCCGCGCCTCCTGCAGGGTGGGGCGAAGCTCCAACTCCAGGGTCCGGATGAATTCTTGCAGCCGCCACGATGCCCGGCGCAGTTCCAGCAGCGCCGGGATCAGCAAGACGGTCCACAGGACGCTGACCACGGCCAGGACCACCAGGGCAGCCACACCCACGGTATTCATACTGACCCCCATCCCATAGCGAAATGGAAAACCGACACCTGACAACTGACAATGAAGGGGGTCTCCGCCCACGCGACGGGCGGGTTTGCCCGCTGGGACATCGGTCGTCGGTTTTTTTCGCCTAGACGGATCGGTTTGGAATGCTTCATTTTTCAGATGACCCCGTCGGCCCGCAGGCGGGTGATCGCGTCCGGCGGGAGGCCCAGCCACTCAGACAGCACCGCCTCGGTGTGCTCCCCCAGGCGCGGCGCCCTCGCCGCCACCTTCCCCGGGGTCGCCGACAGCTTGACGGGCAGGCCGGCCACCGTGATGGGCCCGGCCTCGGCGTCCTGCACCTCCACGAGCATCTCCCGCGCCTTCACCTGGGGATCCTGGACCACTCGATCCACGGTGTTCACGGGTCCACAGGGCACCCCGATCGCCTCCATCTCGCTCACCCAGGCCGCCACCGACCTGCTTCGGGTGATGGGCGCCAGGATCTCCTTCAACTCGTCCACGTGTTCCGCCCGCAGGGCATTGGTGGCGAAGTGGGGATGCGCCACGAGATCCGGGCGACCGATGGCGTGGCAGAAGCGTTCCCACTGTTTCGTGCCTACCGCCAGGATCACGTGGCCGTCGGCGGCCGGGAAGGCCTCGAAGGGCGCAATGGACGGGTGACGCGACCCGAGGGGACCCGGGATCTCCCCGGTCGCCAGGTGGCGGACGATGGCATTCTCCAGGATGGCCACCTGGCAGTCCAGCATGCCCACATCCACAAGCTGTCCCTGGCCCGTGGCCCGGGCGTGGGTGAGCGCCGCCAGAATCCCGACGGCCGTGAACAGGGCGGCCGCGATGTCCCCGATGGAGGTGCCGACCCGCACCGGAGTCCCGCCCGGTTCGCCGGTGATGCTCATGATCCCGCCCATCCCCTGGGCGATCATGTCGTAGGCGCCCCGGTGGGCATAGGGGCCCGTCTGGCCGAACCCGGAACACGCGGCGTACACCAGCCGCGGCTGCACCGCCTTCAGCGTCTCGTAGTCGAGGCCGAGCCGCTGCATGACCCCCGGACGGTAGTTCTCCACCAGGATATCCGCCTGCCGGGTGAGGTCCAGGACGAGGCGCCGCCCCGTCTCGGCCTTCAGGTTCAGCGTCAGGCTCTTCTTCCCGCGGTTGATGCTGAAGAAGTAGGCGCTCACCCCGTCGAGGAAGGGCCCGATGCGCCGCGCCTCGTCGCCGACGCCAGGCTCCTCGACCTTGACGACCTCGGCCCCCAGATCGGCCAGGATCATCGTGGTGTAGGGGCCGGCCAGCACCCGGGTGAGATCGAGGACCCGGATGCCCCGCAGCGGACCGAACATCTTCAGCCCCGCTTCCGCAGCTCGATCAGGCGATCGAAGAGCTTCATGAGCTCGGCCAGCGGCCGGCCGTGCTTCAGCTTGCGCACCACCTCGGCCTCGTGCCGGGTGATCTCCAGGGCACGCAACACGACCTCCCGCATCCGCTTGGCCGGGATGACCACGATGCCGTCCTCGTCCCCGTGGACGACGTCTCCGGGCTGGACCGGCGCCCCTCCGCAGATGATCGGCACCTGCGTCTCCTGGAGGTGTTCCGCGGTTCCGACCCGGGGGGTGACGGCCCGGGCGAAGACGGGGACCCCTACCTGGTCGAGCCCGTGCAGATCGCGGACCGCCCCGTCTATGACAAACCCCCGGATGCCCTTGCGCCGGGCCTCAATAGCCATGAGCTTGCCGAGCAACGCGGCCTCCGGCACCCCGCCCCCGTCCACGACCACCACCTCGCCATCCCGGGCTTCGGCCAGCGCCTTGAGGAGGGTGAGGTAATCCCCAGGAAAGCAGCGGACCGTATGTGCGATCCCGGTAACCTCCATCCCCGGGATGACGGGTTTGATGGCGGCCGCCATCGTCCCCAGGCGGCCCAGGGCATCCGACAGGATCGCGGTGGGGATGCGGGCGATGCGGCGGAGGGGGTCTTGCACGATGGCGCCTCAGGGCAGAATAGCGATCACCCGCACCGGAGCTGACCCGGCCTCGAGCCGGAGAGGCGCAATCACCAGCTTTGCACCCTTGGCCGGCAGCAGGTTCAGGTTCGTGAGGTTCACGAGATGCCACTTCCCCGCCTGCGACAGGGCACGCGTCTCTTCATCGCCGCTTGCCGCCGTCCCATCGGGCAAGAAGGCATCCAGGCCGACCCCGCGAACCTCCCGCTGGCTCACCAGAAAGCTGAGGGCCGCCGGAGAGAAGCCGGGGACCCGCGGCATCCCTTGGGCGTCGAGATTCAGGTAGCGGACCGGATCGCCCCAGCGCCGGGACCAGCCGGTGTGAAGCAGGACCACGCTCCCCTTGGGGATGCGCCCATGCCTGCGTTCCCACGCCCGCAGGTCATCCGCCGTCACCCGGTAGTCATCTGTCTGGGCAACCTTGGCGGTCACATCCACCAGCACGGCATGGACGAAGAGCTCGCGAGCGGGAATCTGGGCAACCGTCGCCTTCCCCTTCACAACGGTCATGGGCAACTCCAGATGTGTCCCCAGGTCGGCGGGGACGGAGGACCGGGCCGTAGCGCTGTTCTGATTCGCCTCGCCGGCGGCCTCATTTCGGGGGCGCTCCTGTCCCGCCGGAGGCGGGACCGGAGGCGGGTCCAGCGGCTGGGAAAGCGCGCGCCCGTCCAGGGCGTGTGTCAGGTCCACGACCTGGGACTTGCCCAGCATGGCGCGCTCGAGCGCCCCCGCTGCCGCCTGCTC